>Ga0207906_1000003_pt1 | contig 579763 bp, 512 predicted proteins | sample LinPmetageLP37_FD_184050 | JGI IMG/M metagenome (GOLD analysis project Ga0207906, IMG submission 184050) | Marine viral communities from the Pacific Ocean - LP-37 (SPAdes) | ecosystem: Environmental > Aquatic > Marine > Oceanic | place: Pacific Ocean | collected 2010-06-16
AAAATTTGTCTGGAAACCATAGAGCTGTGGCACCACCTGATCCCATTCCGAACTCAGAAGTGAAACACAGTATCGCCGATGGTAGTGTGGGGTCTCCCCATGCGAGAGTAGGTCATTTCCAGGCGCCTAATAAAACAAAAAGGCCACTCTAACAGAGTGGCCTTTTTGTTTTGTGCTTTAAACCTAAGCAATTAGTCAGTGTGGCCAGTATGCCCATGCGAGAGTAGGTCAGTTCTAGGGGCCAATTTGACTTGAAAGAGTCGTGAAACAGCCCGCTATTATGTAGTGGGCTTTTTTACGTCTGTAATTTGTGCCTGATAGCCGTTCTTGGACCTAAGCCATTGACCCGTTTGGTTGATATGCCCATGCGAGAGTCGGTCAGTTCTAGGGGCCAAAGAACACAGCAAGGCCACCTTAATCGGGTGGCCTTTTTGTTTTGTGCCTTGAAACCTAAGCAATCAGAACATCGATGCTAGGTGTAGTTCGCTAGACGCTCACCTAGGTCTTACCAATGCGATGATCATTAGTAGATAAAATAAGTGTGAACTTTGGTTGCTGGTAAGACAGTTTTAAACCCATTACTTGATTAGTAATGGGTGTTATTCTTTAGAAATAGGCTTTCAAATAGAAGGTTCGGGATCGATTTCAGAGTTCAGCTAATATTTTTTCTACGATAGGCTTATTAGCTTCGGGGAAGTCATATTCTGCAATGCTATGCATTGGTACCCATTCAATTTGCTGCTGTTCCATACCTTTAGCTTGGTTTGAGAATTCAGTAATTAAATGGATATCGAGTCTGACATGTTTATCTGGATAATCATGAATGATGTCCATGAAGGGAGTTGAATGAGAGACATCAAGATTAACTTCCTCTTTTAGTTCTCTAATTAACGCTTCAGTAACCGTTTCATTTGTTTCTACCTTACCGCCTGGGAATTCCCATTTTCCGCCTTGGTGAAGGTGTCCAAGCCTTTTAGCAAGTAAAATCTGCCTATCTTGATTAATGATGACACCAACAGCAACATGAATTCTCTTTTGCATGTTTCGACTCCTTATTATTTGAGCTTATTGTTTAAAGAAGTCACCTTCATCAAAACCAATGTCATCAAGCATATCTGGGGCGATACTGTTCTTGATCGGGATTGCATGTTTTTCACTTGCCCAATCACCAAGATCGATAAGTTTACAACGTTCACTACAAAAAGGCTTAAATAGTGATTCGTCTTTCCATTCAACTTTGGTTTTGCAAATTGGGCAGTTTACTACTGTTAATGGCATAATGATTCTTGGTTGTTAGTCTTACTTAGAATGTTAAAGGGTTTAACTGCAGGTTGCTAGTGAGAAATCAATAGTTTCACAGGTATGGCGGTGTAAATCAAAATCGACAAAATGAATCGCATAACGATTTCGATTACCACTGACGGTAGGATAGCAATTTTGGTCTGAGTTTATCTTTACGCGGATTAAGGATAACGGCTGTGATGAATTACCTTGATAAAACCCTACCGGAGCTTGAGATAATCTAAAATCTTCAGTGGCTCTAATCAGTTCTAAAAGCAACATGATAGGTGCTAGTAAGGGTTGGTATTCTGCAAGCCAGTTGTTTATGTCTCGTTGTCGATATTGCCAGTCTTTGCCTAGCCAAAAGTGCAGTTGAGGGAAATCAAAATTACAGTATGCTCCAGTCATATTAAAACGCTGACGCAAAGAAGTAAGAAATTTATCTCGTTTGAGGCTACAACCAATTCTTTCTTGGGTTTGCAAAGGTGACTTTAACGCGATAAGCCTGTCAGTGAGTTTATCTACTTGATCGTTATCAACACTCGAATGAGTACGCCATTGTGAAATTAATTGAATTTGTTTTTCGATATCTTTTAAGATGTCGGTACGATAATCACAACGTTCTGTTAGCTCTGCAAGCGAAAAAAAAGGATTAAAACATTGATATTGATGATCGTGTTCAGCATGCTGCTGCAACTGTAGGGCAAGGTTTTCTATACGTAAATAACTGCGTATTTTTTCATTTAATGGTTGTTCATAAATTAAATCAGTCATTGACGTTAGTTTCTAAATCGGTTGCCTGTTGTAGGTATTGTTGATGCAGACGAAATACTTGACTGCGCAACTGCTCATGTTCTCCTTGATTATCAATAATATTATCAGCCAGAGCGAGTCGCTGTTCCCGGGTCATTTGACTGGCGAGAATATGCTCAACTTGTTCTTTACTGACACCATCACGTTGCATCGTCCTTGAAACCTGTAACTCCGGGGCAATATCTACGACCAAAGTAGTATCAACTAAACTATCTAAATGATTCTCAAATAGCAAGGGTACTACCATTATTACATATGCCGAAGTCGATGCTTGCACTTGGTCGAGCATCTTTTGACGGATCATTGGATGAAGTAAATTGTTAAGCCACAAACGTTGCTCAGGGTTATTAAACACTTTTGCTCGTAGAGCCGCTCTATCTAAGCTGTTATCCGCTAATAATATTCCCTTGCCAAAGTGCTGCTTTATTGCATTTAGCCCATCCGAACCGATTGAGACAACCTCTCTAGCGATAACATCAGCATCAACTAAGTCTATGCCATATTGTGCGAATAGATTGGCCACAGTTGTTTTACCGCTGGCAATGCCGCCTGTTAAGCCGACAATATACTTTTTTGCCATCATAACGTACTAAGATACCAATTGAGAATGTCATGTCCCCATACTAACGCTATCCAGCCGGCAGCAGCAATATAAGGGCCAAAGGGGATTGGATTGTCTTTGTTGATTTGCTTAGTGATAATCATACTAATACCAACTACAGCACCCACAAGTGAGGACAATAAAATAATCAGTGGCAGCATTTGCCAGCCTAACCAAGCACCGAATACGGCTAATAGCTTAAAGTCGCCATAACCCATGCCCTCTTTGCCTGTTACCAGCTTAAATAACCAAAATACTGACCACAAGCTTAAATAGCCTGCCGCAGCACCGATAATGGCATCATCTGGGCTAGTATAAATGCCTTTAAGGTTAATGATTAATCCTAACCACAGTATCGGTAAGGTGAGATGATCGGGTAATAGCATTTCATCTAAATCGATGCCAGTTAATGCCACTAACACAAACGTTAAAATGCTGGCATAAACAAATTGCCATGTTGGGCCAAAGTGGCATGCTAATACTGCGACTAATAACCCACTGAGTAATTCGATAATGGGATAGCGGCTTGAAATACGAGTTTTGCAATCGGCACACTTTCCACCAAGCATTAACCAACCCAATACAGGTAGATTATGCCAAGGCTTTATATTGGCTTTGCATTTTGGGCAAGCAGAACCAGGTACCACAATGTTGTATTTTGCAGGAAAAGCATCAATAGGTTTGTTTAAACGGTCATTACCGACCTGTTCGACAATATCAGGATGATATTCATTAAGGTAAAAATTACATTCGCTTTGCCATTCGCGTTTCATCATTACCGGTAAACGGTGAATAACGACGTTGAGAAAGCTGCCAATAGTAGCAGCAAAAATAAAGCTAATTGCAATGAACGCCAATGGATACTGGGCCATTGTGGCAACAAATGTTGATATGAATTCAGTCATGTTATTCTTTTTATTTTGAGGGTTACTTAATACTAACCGACAATATTACCCATTTCGAAAATAGGTAAATACATGCCGATGATTAAACCGCCGACAACAGTTCCAATCACCACCATCATAACTGGTTCAATTAAGCTTGATAAACCATCTACGGCATCATCAACTTGCATCTCATAAATGTTGGCCACTTTGTTGAGCATCTCGTCTAATCCGCCGGACTCCTCACCAATCATCACCATCTGGATGAGCATATCTGGGAATAACCCCGTAGTGCGCATAGCAACATTCATCTGCATCCCGGCCATTACTTCTTGGCGAACTTTAAGTAATGCTTTGCGATAAACATAATTACCTGACGCCCCCGCGGCTGATTCTAAGCCATCAATCAATGGCACGCCTGCCGCAAAGGTTGTTGATAATGTACGGGCAAACCGTGACATTGCCGCTTTGTGTAGTATGTCGCCAATTACAGGTATTCTTAGCACCATTTGGTCGATTCGATCGCGAAAACTCTGTGAAGTACGATGAGCTCGTTTAAAAAGCCAAATCGCAACAATAATGGCAATAACAAAGAAATACCATGAAGCTTGCAGCCAGCGAGATATGCCAATAATGAGTTGGGTAAACGCCGGTAGTTCAGCGCCAAAGCCATTAAAAATTTCTTCAAATTGCGGCACTACAAATAGTAATAATAGCGAGGTGACCAATATGGCAACAACAACGACCGCAGCCGGATAAAACATGGCTTTTTTAATTTTAGATTTTAATTGCTCAGCTTTCTCGCGATAGGTTGCTATACGGTCAAACACTGCATCAAGAGATCCTGAATGTTCACCAGCAGCGACTAAGTCGACATATAAATCATCAAAATAGCGGCGGTGAGGTCTTAATGCATCCGAAAGGGGAATACCGGATTGGACATCGGATAAAATAGTGCCTAATAATTCTCGTACTTTGGCTTTTTCGTGACCGCGACCAAGTAATTCAATGGTGGTGACTAAAGGGACGCCGGCAGCAAGCATGGTAGCGATTTGACGAGTGATCATCGCAATGTCCATCGCGGTGATACTTTTTTCAGATTTGAATAGTGGTGGTGATTTCTTTCGTACACCTTTAGGGGTGACACCTTGGCTTTTTAATACACTGCGAATTTCAGTTAAAGTGGAGCCCTTTAGCTCACCAGAAGTGCGTTGGCCATCGCGATTGACACCTTTCCATTGAAAGGTGAACACCTTAGGTTGGTGCTTAGTTGCTTTACTCGCTCTTGGCTTTCTTTTTGCTGTTGCTGTGGCCATGTAGCCAATCCTTTTATTGTTCCGCTGCACCACGTTAACCGATTATTACTAATAAAGCATAAACAATTAATATAGTTAAATCACTGTAACTAATTAAACTATCGATTAATTAAAAGCTGGTGACACGGTTAATTTCGGCAATACTAGTGACGCCATGAATCACTTTAAGTAACCCTGACTGGCGCAAATCACGCATGCCTTGCTGCTTGGCTAAGGTGGCAATTTGCAGCGAGTTACCGCCTTCCATAATAACCCGAGCAATTTCATCGCTCATTTTCATTACTTCGTAAATACCGACGCGGCCTTTATAGCCACCAGAGCATAGCTCACAGCCAACCGGTTTAAATACGCTAAAGCCTTTGGCTATATTGGCTTCAGAAAAGCCTAAGCGTTGCATTTCAGAAACCGGAATGGTCTCTTCGTGCTTACATGCAGGGCACAGGCGTCTTGCAAGTCGTTGGGCGATAATTAAATTTACTGAACTGGCAATGTTATAACCCGGCACACCCATATTAATTAAACGGGTTAAGGTTTCTGCTGCCGAGTTGGTGTGCAAAGTCGATAACACTAAATGGCCGGTTTGCGCGGCTTTAATCGCTATTTCAGCGGTTTCTAAATCACGTATTTCACCGACCATTACCACATCTGGATCTTGACGTAAGAATGAGCGCAGCGCTGATGCGAAAGTTAAACCAGCTTTCAAATTAATATGAACTTGGTTAACCCCTTCAAGGTTAATTTCAACTGGGTCTTCGGCTGTGGATATATTGCGCTCTTCAGTATTCAAAATATTGAGCCCTGTATATAAGGATACTGTTTTACCTGAGCCAGTAGGGCCTGTGACTAGAATCATCCCTTGAGGTTTAGCAAGCATTTCTTCGTATAATATTCGCTGGTCATCCTCATAACCGAGTTTTTCAATACCCAACTGAGCGGACGATGAGTCTAAGATACGCATTACAATTTTCTCACCCCAAATAGTGGGCAAGCTACTGACACGGAAATCGATCGACTTGGTGCGCGACAGTTTCATTTTAATGCGGCCATCTTGCGGCACACGGCGCTCGGCGATATCGAGTTTTGACATCACTTTTAAGCGGGCTGAAATTCGGTTAGATAGATTAACAGGCGGCTCTGAGACTTCATGCAAAATACCATCGATACGAAAACGAATGCGGTAGCGTTTCTCGTAGGGCTCAAAGTGTAAATCTGAGGCACCTTTACGAATAGCATCGGTGAGAATTTTATTAATATAAATAACAATTGGTGCATCGTCGCTGCTATCACCCGTCGGCTCATCACGTCTATCTGTATCAGTGACTTCCATATTGGCAAGTGCTTCTTCGTCTGCACCGGCTAAATCAAGACCGGAAATATCATCTTCGATGATTTTTTCCAGCACCTTTAGCAGTTTGTCGTCCTCAACTAAAATGGCCTCAGCATGCAAACCTAAGCTAAATTGAAAATCTTCCAGCGCCGCAATGTTGGTAGGATCTGAGGTAGCAAGATAAAGTCGATTACCGCGCTTAAAAAGCGGTAAGCACTTATGTTTGTCGATGAGTTTTTTGTTAAGTAAATCTTCTGAAATACCGGTAATATCAAAATCATTTAAATCGAGTAGCGGGGTGCCATATTCTTCATAACAAAGCTCAGCAATTTCTCGTGCGGAAAGTTTTTTTGTAGTGATTAAGGTAGAAACTAATGATTGTTTTGATTTACGTGAGTCTGATATGGCATATGCCATCTGCTCTTCACTTAGCAGGCCTTTACGGATAAATAAAGTCGATAAACCTAAATGAAGAGCTGTTGATGACATAATTGACCAAACCTACTATGTAAATTAATAGCTAGAATAGCTTATTTCTGTTAATTTTATAAGAATAAGTTGTCTAGCTATAACTTTTATTTACACCAACCTTTAGTTAAGCAACTAACTGTAGCTGTTGACGTTACCTCCCAAGTTAATGGGTTTCCTGCTGTTGGTGTCGCAATCATATTCGCACTGTCGGTACCTGCAACTGATGTAGCCGTAATGACTCCATCTTCGATACCTAGTGTATCTAAAGTATCATAAGTGCCAGTAGTAACTGCGACAGGAATGCCTCTATAACCAGCATCACAATTAGCTAATGCTCCTTCTTCTTGATAACAGATTGCTACAGCTGTTCTAGCAGCACCAACTGCAGTCACAACTTCTGAAAATTTAGCTTTTTTAGTGTAATCTTGATATGCAGGCAATGCGATTGCTGCAAGGATACCAATGATCGCTACTACGATCATTAATTCGATAAGGGTGAAACCCTTAGCGTTTTTGATTTGATTGATACTTTTCATTTTCTCTCCGTAAAATAGGCTAGGGTAGTATCAGTCCTCGATAACTGCTACCTAGCCGGTCTTTAAGTTAAATGCTTAAATATAGAAGCTAAGTGTAGTAGTTGGCAGTCCATTTGCCTAAACCGTAAAGCACAATTGTGTGGTGCTAGATATCAGATACTAGTTGACCACGATTTTTTATAGAGCCAATATTGCTTGCGTTACCAATAGTTAACTCAATTGATACTGTGTGGTGCTCGAAGGCACAAAACACTATATAGATAATAACCTTGTTAATTGCAAATAATGTTAGCAGATTGTTTACTTAAATGGCATTTCGGCTGAGCGATAAACACAGGGCAAATACGTAAATGTTAATAAGTTACAGGGGCATTTGCTGAGTTATATAGCAATGGTTATACAAATCGCTATACAACTCGTTGCAAATACAAATGTTAACAACTTATTAATAATGTAACGTGTTTTGCAATCTATGATTATCGTGCATGGCCGAAAGGCCAACTCGCCTACAATGAACGTTAGTATAAACCGTTACAAAATGGAATAGTATTAGCGTATTAATAAAAAATAAATGTCTAAAAATGCTCTAATTTCACATTTCTCGTACATAATACGATAATTTATTTTTGACATATAAAGTCGAGCAGTATTTTTTTGACAAAAATGCAACAATGTCGTTTTGTTGACGTTTTTTGTTGACGGATGTGACAGATTTATCGCGAAGCTAAAAGCCTAGGTTCTAGAACGCTGCGCTGTTAGATGCTATCAAATCTTAGCAGCAAAGCTGTCCCTAGAAGCGCAGCGACCTAGCAGGACGCCGTCCGCTCTAGAACCTAAAAAATATAAGGGTTAAGCCTTTAAGCGCAAAGATAAATCTAACGCTTTTACGTGTTTAGTCAGTGCGCCTACCGAAATATAATCGACTCCGGTTTGGGCGAAAGTGGCTAGGGTGTCTAAGGTGACATTGCCAGAGACTTCTAATTTAGCGCCATTGCCTTGGTCTTTATAGCGATTATTCATGCTGACAGCGTCAACCATCATGGTGACGTCAAAATTGTCGAGCATAATGATATCAGCTCCGCCATCAAGTGCTTGGGTGAGCTCCTCAAGAGATTCAACTTCTACTTCTACCGGTTTAGTGCCGTCTAACGCACGTGCTGCGGTAATCGCTTGTGAGATGCCACCACAAGCCATAATGTGGTTTTCTTTAATTAAGAATGCATCGAACAAACCAATACGATGGTTTTTGCCGCCGCCGCAGGTTACTGCGTATTTTTGGGCTGTGCGCAGGCCAGGAATGGTTTTGCGGGTATCGAGTAATTGAGTGTGGGTACCCACAAGCTTATTCACGTACAACTTAGTTAAGCTAGCGACACCTGACAAGGTTTGAATGAAGTTCATTGCCGTACGTTCGCCAGTTAAAATAGCGCGTGCAGGGCCTGAGAGTTCACATAGCAATTGATTGGCGACAATTAAATCACCGTCATCAACATGCCAATGCAGTACCACTTCACTGCCCAGTTGATTGAAGACTTGTTCTGCCCATGCTTTGCCGCAAAAGACACCATCTTCGCGGGTGATTAACGCGCCGGAAACGTGTTTATCTGCCGGAATAAGTTGTGCAGTAATATCTGCATTAAGCATGTCATGAACGGTATTGTGGGCTGTGTGACCTAAGTCTTCATCAAGTGCGGTTTGCACCGCATGACGGATATCGTTTTCTAACATAAGCAAAGTCCTTGCTAAAGATCGTGATAAGGCTAAACAGTATCCGCATTGGGCGGAGTGTTTGTTACAGAAAGCATTTGTTAAAGATTACCATAACTTGGCTATATACTGACACTATCAAGCTGGCAATTTTCAGCCTTGGTATTGCTGTTTTATACGGTTAAATTTACATTGGGACTGCTGATATCTTTATGTTTAAGGGGTGATATGCCAAAAGGCTTATTAGAACAAGGTTGGTTAGCTAGCGCGAGAAAATGTATTTCGCCGCATTTTAATGCTCGGCCTGATAATGAGGTGAGCTTATTGGTGATCCACAATATTAGCTTACCAGCGGGCTGTTTTGGTTTAGGACATATTGATGGGCTATTTCAAGGTTGCCTAGATATTAATGCTGATGAAAGCTTTACAGAATTGGCTGGCTTGCAAGTGTCGGCGCATTTTTTAATTCGCCGCGATGGTGAGGTGGTGCAGTATGTGAGTTGTGATGACAGAGCATGGCATGCTGGCGTGTCTGAGCATAATGGCCGCAAGGGGTGTAACGATTTTGCCTTGGGTATTGAGCTAGAAGGTACAGACAGTAGTGGCTATACCGACCAACAATACCAGCAATTAATACTGTTAACATTGGAGTTAATGGCGCAGTATCCTATGCTTGACGTAAATAATATTGTTGGCCATTGCGATATTGCTCCTGGACGCAAAACCGATCCAGGTTTCAGTTTTGATTGGCCTCGATATAAGCAGGCCATCGCAGGTAATTGAGGCCTAAGCTTGTAGGCTAGTTTATGAGAGAGTCGTTGTTGGGGAACCGTTATCACCTTCCCTACTAGAGCAGCGCTTCTAATGATGACAGCAACAACGCAATAAATTAAAAGGATATTCATGGCATTATTTTCATTATTAGTGGCAATTCTTGTAGAGCGTTTGAAGCTTTTGCCAAGCAGTTGGCAGTTCGATACTGTGATGATGCGTTATCAAAAACAGTTTTGGGACAGCCAATCGCTTAAATCGGAATTTGGCGTAGCGGTGGCGCTGGTGTTGCCGGCTGTATCAGTCTTTTTGATAAGTGTTCTTCTTGATGGCATTTTATTTGATTTATTGAGCTTATTATTTTGGGTGCTAATATCGATTATTTGTTTTAGTCACCAAACATTACGTATTGTATTTAAACAGTATATTCAAGCGGCATGTCGCGGTGATGTTCAAGCTTGTTACCGTTACGCTAGCGAGTTGGACTCTACCGAGTGCTTGGATGTGGTAGATGAACAGGATTTAGGCCGTAAAGTGGGCCAAACGGTGGCGTGGATTAATTACCGTTATTACGGCGCCGTTGCCTTGTACTTGATATTTTTAGGCCCCGTTGGTGCAATATTATATTGTAGCGTGCGTTTTTATAGTGAGTACAACAGTAAAAACAAGCTTGAAATGCCTTTGATTGATCATTTGCAGATGTTATTTGATTGGTTACCAAGTCGGGTATTTAGTTTTGGTTATGTATTAAGTGGCCAGTTCAGTGCTGGGTTAAGTGCTTGGCGACAATATGGCTTAAGTGTCAAAACGGATGCTAAAACTATCGTCACGTATACGGCTGTGGCCGCGGAGTCTTTACCTGAAGCGGGCAATGCACCCTTGAGTGTGCAATCGACATTGGCATTGCTGGCATTAAGCAAGCGTAATTTTGTATTGTTATTAACCATGGTTTCGGTATTAACCATTTTTGGGTTGGTTAGTTAGACTCTAGGGCGCTACGCTTCTAGGGCGGACTGCGTCCTGCTAGGGTCGCTTCGCTGCTGAGATTTTATAGCCTCTAGCAGCGTAGCGCTCTAGTTTCTAGGACTTTCGGATAAATGGTCTGACCCCTTGAGGATAAATTTACGTTATCCTCTGGGCTTGAGCGTTTTAAACAAACCTGTGTTCTTTGTCGATATGCTGATAACTAGACATGGCTTGTATGATTTGATAAAGTGCGCTCTCTCATATTAATTGGTAAGACCAATTGACAATTGCTTGTTTAGGGAGCAGGGCGCCAGATGGCTTATATTAAGATTAACCAGCCAAAAATTTCTGATGTGATCATGGAGCAATTAGAGCGGATGATCCTAGAAGGCAGTATACAGCCGGGTCAGAAGCTACCTCCTGAACGCGAACTCGCGGTGCAATTTGAAGTGTCTCGTCCTTCTCTACGTGAAGCGATTCAAAAATTAGAAGCAAAAGGGTTGCTCATGCGTCGTCAAGGCGGTGGCACCTATGTTAAAGAACAACTGTGGCAAAGTCTTGCCGATCCTATCGTTGAGTTAATGCATAACGATTCTGAAAGTCAGTATGACTTACTCGAATTCCGTCACGCTACTGAAGGCATGATGGCGTATTTTGCTGCCTTGCGTGGCACAGATGCGGATATGCAAAACATTAAAAACCGTATTAACGAAGTTGAAACCGCAACGGAAGTAGAAGCGCAGGCCGATGCCATTGTGCGTTTTTATCGTGCGGTCGCTGAGGCATCGCACAATGTCGCTATGCTGCATTTAGTATTAAGTTTAACCCCTGTGCTGCATAAAAATGTTGCACAAAATCTGGAACTTTTAAGCCGACGCGAAGAAGCTTCCACCATGGCAAATGATCACAGACGCGCGTTACTGGCTGCGATTGTACGCCGGGACCCAGACGCTGCACGTGAAGCTTCGAATGAGCACTTAAGCTATATCGAAGAAGTCATGTTGTCAGTAAGAAAAGAAGACAGTCGGTTGCAACGTAGTTTGCGCCGTTTAAAGAGCGGCGTTTAACTGAGTTGTTGTGTCAACAAGCAGCAACTAAAGCCGAAATATAATCCGTATATAGAGAAGGACTGCGAGATGTCTGAAGATATGCTTCAAGATTTAGACCCATCAGAAACCCAAGAGTGGGTTGATGCTCTGCAAGCTGTGTTAGAGCAAGAAGGGCCTGAACGTGCACACTTTTTACTTGAAAAATTAATCGACAAAGCGCGTCGTAACGGTACTCACTTACCTTACAATGCGACCACTGCTTACTTAAACACTATTCCTGCAGGCCAAGAGCCAAACATGCCAGGTAACCAAGAAATGGAACGCCGTATTCGGGCGATTATCCGTTGGAATGCCTTGGCAATGGTGTTACGTGGTTCTAAAAAAGATTTAGAGCTTGGTGGCCATATTTCAAGTTTCGCGTCTAGCGCGACAATTTACGATGTGTGTTTTAACCATTTTTTCCGTGCTCCTAATGAGCAAGATGGTGGTGACTTGGTGTATTTCCAAGGTCATATCGCACCTGGTATTTATGCGCGTTCTTTCCTTGAAGGCCGTATTACTGAAGAGCAAATGGCTAACTTCCGTCAAGAAGTCGATGGCAAAGGCCTTTCTTCGTACCCGCATCCTAAGTTAATGCCGACTTACTGGCAGTTCCCGACGGTATCTATGGGTCTAGGTCCTATTCAAGCGATTTACCAAGCGCGTTATTTGAAGTACTTGACTGACCGTGGTTTAAAAGATTGTTCTAAGCAAACTGTTTACTGTTTCTTAGGTGACGGTGAGTGTGATGAGCCAGAAGCATTAGGCGCAATAGGTTTAGCTGCCCGTGAAGAATTAGATAACTTAGTGTTCATCGTTAACTGTAACTTACAGCGTCTTGATGGTCCTGTTCGTGGCAACGGTAAGATTATCCAAGAACTTGAAGGCGAATTCCGCGGCGCAGGCTGGGAAGTGGTTAAAGTGATTTGGGGTCGTTATTGGGATCCATTATTGGCCCGTGATACCAGTGGTAAGTTATTACAGTTAATGGAAGAAACCGTAGACGGTGAATACCAGAACTGTAAAGCCAAAGGTGGCGCGTACACCCGTGAGCATTTCTTTGGTAAGTACCCTGAAACTGCCGAAATGGTTGCTAATATGTCAGATGATGACATTTGGCGCTTAAACCGTGGTGGTCATGATCCGGTTAAAGTTTACGCTGCGCTTGAACATGCACAGAAAACCAAAGGCCGTCCAACGGTTATCTTAGCTAAAACCGTTAAAGGTTATGGTTTAGGTGATGCTGGCGAAGGTAAAAACATCGCTCACAACGTGAAGAAGATGGGCGCTGAATCTATCCGTTATTTCCGTGATCGTTTCAATATTCCGATCCCAGATGACCAGTTAGAAGATCTGCCTTTCTATCATCCAGGTCCAGACTCTGAAGAAGTAAAATACTTGAAGAGTCGTCGTGAAGCATTGTTAGGTTATTTACCGCAACGTCGTGAAAAATTCACTGAAGAGCTAGAAGTGCCTTCACTGAAAATCTTTGACTCGATTTTAAAAGGCTCAAACGGCCGTGAAATCTCGTCAACAATGGCATTTGTTCGGGTATTAACCGCCTTGTTAAAAGACAAAGGCATTGGCAAACGTATTGTGCCAATTATTCCTGATGAAGCTCGTACTTTCGGTATGGAAGGTTTGTTCCGTCAAGTGGGTATTTATGCTCACGAAGGCCAAAAATACATTCCACAAGATTCTGACCAAGTTGCTTACTATCGTGAAGATAAAACCGGTCAAGTATTGCAAGAAGGGATTAACGAATTAGGCGCTATGTCATCTTGGGTATCAGCTGCAACCAGCTACTCAGTAAACGACATGCCAACGATTCCGTTCTACATCTACTACTCTATGTTTGGTTTCCAACGTATTGGTGACATGGCATGGGCTGCTGGCGACATGCGCGCCCGTGGTTTCTTAGTTGGTGGTACTTCTGGCCGTACAACCTTGAATGGTGAAGGTTTACAGCATCAAGATGGTCACAGCCATGTATTGGCGAACACTATTCCAAACTGTATTTCTTACGATCCAACTTACGGTTATGAAATTGCCGTGGTAGTACAAGATGGTATTCGTCGTATGTATGGCGAAAATCAAGAAGATATCTTCTATTACCTAACCACAATGAACGAAAACTATGTTCAGCCAGAAATGCCAGCCGGTGCCGAAGAAGGTATTGTTAAAGGTATTTATAAGCTGGAGTCTGTTGCCGGTAGTGGTAAAGGTAAAGTACAGCTAATGGGTTGTGGCACCATTTTAGAAGAAGTTCGTAAAGCGGCTAAAGCCCTTGCGAAAGACTTTGGTGTTAGTGCTGATGTGTTCAGTGTGACGAGCTTTAACGAGCTAACGCGCGACGGCCAAACGGTTGAACGTTGGAATATGCTTCACCCAACAGCAAAACCTAAGCAAGCGTACATCAGCCAAATATTATCTGCAGATGCACCAGCCATTGCTGCTACCGATTACATGAAGATTTACGGCGAGCAATTACGTGCTTTTGTACCAACTGATTATAAAGTACTGGGTACTGATGGTTTTGGTCGCAGCGACAGCCGTGCAAACTTACGTCACCACTTTGAAGTTGATGCTAAGTTCATCGTTATTGCGGCGCTGAAGTCACTTGTTGAGCGTAATGAAATGCCTGTTGATGTGCTGACTAAAGCCATCGCTGAATATGGCATTGATGCTGACAAGATCAATCCACAGTTCGCGTAAGGGGATACAAAATGGCTGATTTAAAGGAAGTTTTGGTTCCTAATATCGATACTGATGCAGTGCAGGTTATTGAAATTTGTGCCGCAGTGGGTGATTTTCTTGAAAAAGAAGCATCAATCATTACAGTTGAAAGCGATAAGGCAACCATGGACATTCCAGCACCTTTTGCTGGTACCTTGGCAGAGTTAAAAATTGCTGTCGGTGATACCGTGTCTGAAGGCACGTTAATCGCGATGATGAGCGCAGCCGATGCTGCGCCTGCTAAAGAAGAAGCCGCTGCGCCAGCGCCAAAAGCTGAAGCGCCGGTGGCTCAAGCTGCAGCACCTGCACCAGTGACGCCAGTTGCTGCGTCAAGTGCTGGCAGTGCAGAAGTGATTGAAGTTAACGTACCTGATATTGGTGGCGACACAGATGTGTCTGTTATCGAAGTATTAGTTGCTGTTGGCGATAGCATTGATGTTGATACTGGGTTGATTACCTTAGAAACTGATAAAGCCACCATGGACGTACCTTCGCCAAAAGCGGGTGTAGTTAAAGAGATTAAAGTGGCCGTTGGCGACAAGGTATCTGAAGGTTCATTGGTGATTATGTTAGAAGTTGCTGGCTCTGCTTCTGCAGCAGCACCTTCAGCACCGGCACCACAAGCTGCTGCACCAGTTGAGCAAGCGGCTCCAGCACAAGCAGCAACTTCTGCTACGACAACTCAGGTACAAGAAATTCATGTTCCTGACATTGGCGATGCTAGTGATGTGGATATTATTGAAGTGCTAGTGTCTGTGGGTGATGACATCACTGCTGATCAAGGCTTAATTACCCTTGAAACAGATAAAGCGACCATGGAAGTGCCTGCACCTTTTGCCGGTAAATTAGTGTCGTTAACCGTTAAAGTGGGCGATAAAGTATCTCAAGGTAGCTTAATTGCCACTATTGAAACGACTAGCTCTGCGCCAGCAGCACAAGCAGCTCCAGCTCCTGCTGCATCAGCACCAGCACCCATGGCTGCAAGCCGCCCATCAACTCCACCTGTGCCACATCATCCGAGTGCAAGCGTGACAGCATCAACGGGTGTTGTGCATGCTTCACCTGCGGTACGTCGCTTAGCGCGTGAGTTTGGTGTAGATTTAACTAAGGTGTCTGGTACTGGTCGTAAAGCGCGTATTTTGAAAGAAGACGTGCAAGCGTTTGTGAAATACGAGTTGTCACGCCCTAAAGCTACAGCATCAACATCTGTTTCGGGTGGTGCTGGTGGCTTAAACGTGATTGCTGCGCCTAAGGTTGATTTCAGTAAGTTTGGTGAAGTGGAAGAAATACCACTAAGCCGTATCCAGAAAATCTCTGGTCCTAACTTACATCGCAATTGGGTTACGATTCCACATGTTACTCAGTTTGATGAAGCTGATATCACAGAGATGGAAGCATTCCGTAAGCAACAGAATGACCTTGCTGCGAAGAAAAAAGCTGATTACAAGATCACGCCATTAGTGTTCATGATGAAAGCGGTTGCCAAAGCATTAGCAGAGTTCCCAGTGTTTAACTCAAGCTTAAGCAGTGATGGTGAGTCACTTATTCAGAAGAAATACTTCCACATTGGTGTTGCCGTTGATACTCCGAACGGCTTAATGGTTCCTGTGGTTCGTGATGTTGATAAGAAAGGCATTGTTGAATTGTCGCGCGAATTAACCGACATTTCTATCCGTGCGCGTGACGGCAAGTTAAAGTCTGCTGATATGCAAGGTAGCTGTTTTACCATTTCAAGTTTAGGTGGCATTGGCGGTACGGCATTTACGCCGATTGTTAACTACCCAGACGTGGCCATTTTAGGTGTATCAAAATCTGAAATTAAACCAAAGTGGAATGGAAAAGAGTTTGAACCTAAATTAATGTTGCCTTTATCGCTTTCATACGACCATCGTGTTATTGATGGTGCTATGGCTGCACGCTTTAGTGTCACCTTGTCTGCGATACTTTCAGACATTCGTACATTGATTTTATAAGCATAAAGGTCGCTCATATGAGCGACCTTTTTATTGTGATCGGTTTCAAACAAATTGATTTGAGTATAAAATGCGCCCATCCCAATTTTTTAGTTCGCAATTGAAAGGAAATTGGACGTGAAACGTAAGTTTCAAGCTGGCGACATCGACATTTGGGCCGATCCGTCTTTCACACGGAATGAACAAGATTAGAGGAAATCATGAGTAACGAAATCAAAACTCAAGTAGTCGTACTAGGAGCAGGCCCAGCAGGTTATTCTGCGGCGTTTCGTGCTGCTGACTTAGGCTTAGACACCATAATTGTTGAGCGTTTCAGTACCCTTGGTGGTGTGTGTCTAAACGTTGGTTGTATTCCTTCAAAAGCACTATTGCACGTAGCAAAAGTCATTGAAGAAGCCAAAATTGTTGCTGACCATGGTGTTGTTTTTGGTGAGCCAAAGATTGATTTAGACAAATTACGTAGCTTTAAAAATAAAGTCATTAGCCAATTAACCGGCGGTTTAGGCGGAATGTCTAAAATGCGTAAAGTTGATGTGGTTAATGGTTTTGGTAAATTTACCGGCCCTAACAGCTTAGAAGTGACTGCTGAAGATGGCACTGTGACTGTTGTTCAGTTCGAACAAGCCATTATTGCAGCAGGTTCACGTCCAATTAAATTACCGTTTATTCCACATGAAGACCCACGTATTTGGGACTCAACTGACGCACTTGAACTGAAAGAAGTGCCTGGTAAGTTGCTTGTTATGGGGGGTGGTATTATTGGTCTAGAAATGGGTACTGTGTATTCATCTTTAGGCAGCGAAATTGACGTGGTTGAAATGTTCGATCAAGTTATTCCTGCTGCAGATAAAGACGTAGTTCGCGTTTTCACTAAGCAAATTAAGAAGAAGTTTAATCTTATTCTTGAAACTAAAGTGACCGCCGTTGACGCGAAAGATGATGGTATCTACGTGACAATGGAAGGCAAGAATGCGCCGACAGAACCTGTACGTTACGATGCTGTTTTAGTCGCAATTGGTCGTTCACCTAATGGTAAGTCTTTAGCTGCTGAAAAAGCAGGTGTGAATGTTGATGAACGTGGCTTTATTAACGTTGATAAGCAGTTACGTACTAACGTACCGCATATTTATGCTATCGGCGATATCGTTGGTCAACCTATGTTGGCTCATAAAGGTGTGCATGAAGGTCATGTTGCTGCGGAAGTGATTTCGGGCATGAAGCACTACTTCGATCCTAAAGTGATCCCATCAATTGCTTATACTAATCCTGAAGTAGCATGGGTCGGTCTAACTGAGAAAGAAGCGAAAGAGCAAGGTATTGCTTACGAAACTGCGACTTTCCCTTGGGCTGCAAGTGGCCGTGCAATCGCTTCAGATTGCAGTGAAGGTATGACTAAGCTAATTTTCGACAAAGAGACTCATCGTGTGATCGGTGGTGCTATTGTTGGATCTAACGGCGGTGAATTATTAGGTGAAATTGGCCTAGCAATTGAAATGGGTTGTGATGCTGAAGATATCGCATTAACGATTCATGCTCACCCAACATTGCATGAGTCTGTAGGCTTAGCAGCTGAAATGTATGAAGGTTCAATTACTGACTTACCTAACCCTAAAGCGGTTAAGAAAAAGAAGTAATCTAAGCTGATACTGAACAGCATAAGGCACTCCTCTTTAGGGGTGCTTTTTTTTACCTGTAATTTGATTTTTTAAGCTAGCATTAGCGGAGCATATTACTTTTTTTAAACATATAATTATAAAAAAGTAATATTGTTTATAAAGCGTTGTCAAAATGTGTTAAAAATAATGCATAGATGTACATGTCATTATTTCCTCTCAATGTAGAAAGTTATACTGTTTCTTTTATCTACAGCGTGACTAAACAAGAATATCAGTTTGTATCGGTTTAGGGGGCGCTATAACGATGAGTATCAATATTATCTTTTTGAGGTATAGGCTTAATTTATGATCAGAGCGGTAATTTTTGGGGCTGTTAGTTTGATTCTGTGTTCGTTAGCCGCTGCGCCTGTGAATGCCGCAGATATTGTTCAGCGAGTCTTTAATGCGCAAGATGGTTTAGCTAATGCCACGATTCAAGATATTAGCTTTGACCATTATGGATTTGTTTGGCTGGCGACTCAGCAAGGTCTGTACCGGGTGAGTAACAGTAAAGTTAGACGCATCGATAAAGTCGGTTTTGATTCAGTTCTGGATGACGAGTTCATTTCTACTGTGGTTAACTCTGGTCAAGATCATTTACTGGTTGGCACCAATTCTTCGTTATATTTATACAGTATTTTAGATAATCACTTTAGTTTGATCCTTAGACCTGAAGATAATGATGCAACCAATATCAATAACAGTATTCACGTTGCGGCCACTCAGCGTCAGCTTGATGGGCGCTTACTCATATTGGCCTTTTCAGGGCAGGTTTATTATTTTGATGATATCACTCAGCAGCTTTCCTTATCCCCAAGCCATACATTAGATCGCAATTTGCCTTGGCGAAATGCGCTTGAGTTACATAATACTAATTATTTGTTTTCGACTAATCATGAGGTACAGCTTCATCATGCCGATGGGACATTTATTGGGCAATTTCCATGGTCTGATAAAAATGGCACCATTAATAAGTTGTTTCAAGATAAACAACAACGAGTATGGATGTTGACATCAAAAGGAGTCTTTAAGCTTAATATTGAATCGCTTACAGTACAGGCTGTAGCAGAGATCCCTTATTATGTTGAGCAAATGGAGCAAGATCTTAACGGTGATTTATGGATTTCAAGTCGAGCGGGATTGATTTTTTGGAGTCAAGAAAACAATAAGTTAATTATATACCGTGACGAACTTAAGCAACGTGCAAATATTGATTACATCCATGATATGGCAGTCGATGCCGATGGTTTGTTATGGATTGGTGGCTCTGGAGATGGGCTTGCGGTCATTGCCGGTAAGCCTAGTTTTTTAATTGATGATTATTCTAAAAAGCCGCCTTATCAGCTTGATAATGAAATGGTGTGGTCGATATACAGTGAGGGTGACACTGTCTGGTTAGGTACTGATGGTGGTTTGTCAGTAGTGAATACCCATGACCAAACATCAATTATGCTCATCCCTAAGGGTTTTGAACTTAATGACAGTATTTATAAAATTAGTTCCCTAGATGAGCAGCACCTTGTTTTAGCGACGACCAGCGGCTTATATGTGGTCAATAAATTAACTAATGTTAGTTCTCGCTTTGCTGATTGGAGTGGTGGCAAAACGTCGCTGGTTGATCGCGTAATCATTAATATTTATCGTGATAAATTGTTTAGTGATGTCATTTGGTTTGCGACTACGAAAGGCTTGTATTATTGGCAAGATGGTAAAGATGATCTGACGCTACAAGAGCTCAATGACGGTCAGCAGTCACTGACTAATGCTCGCTATAGTGCCCTATTAAGAGATACTGAACATCATCTATGGTTAGCTGGAAATAAACATTTTGGCTATTTAACCACAGAGGGTGAATATGTTTCTAAATTAAATCTATTTGCCAATTTTACCATTCTTCCAACGATTACCAGTGTTATGCAAGTGGCGCCAAGTGTGCTCTGGTTTGGTTCATCCCAACAAGGTATTTATCAATACAATACGCAAACTAATAAGATAATCTCACTGGATCAACAGTGGAAAATAGATTGTAAAGTGGTGTACTTTTTACAGGATACTGCAACCGATCATATTGTTGGCTGTGCCAGTGCCATTATTAAGATAAATAAGGCGACAGGTAAAGTCAGTTCGTTTAGTCATAAAGACGGTTTTATTTCCGATGAATTTAATGAGTCGGCAAAATTTTATGATCCTGCTAAAGGCTTTTTTGTCGGTACTCCAGATGGCGCTATGCTCATCGATCTTGATAAATTAACGCCGCGAACGGTCAATGATAAGGCGATACTTGAATCTGTATCTGTATTTTATGAGGATAAAACAGCGGTTTATCTTATTCCAAGCCAGTTATCGCAAGTTGAACCGGGTGCGAGCCTAATTAGCTTCCAAATAGCCATACTGGATTACCTTGATGATAAACCTATGACCATCCAATATCGTTTGGTTGAGAATGGCTCCGATGCGGGAAATTATGTGTTACTGGAAGGGCAGTCACAAATTAATATTACCGGTTTAAGTGCTGGGGAATATGTGCTTGAACTCTTGTATAAAAAAAATGGTGTGTGGACGAATGAGCCATTTCAATATCGATTTACGGTAAAGCAGTTTTGGTGGCGATCACAACAATTTAAAGGTGCATTAATACTGATCATATTGCTAACTGGATTGGCCCTATTGATCTTTAGGCAGCGGCAGGTTAGCCGCTTTAAACAAATGAATACTGCATTACTGCAAAGTGATGATCGCTTACGCCAGGCACTAAAAGGTAGCGATTCAGATTTATGGCAATGGCATGAGCATACTCGAATGTTTTCATTAGACAATCGCGGTGGTGTACTGGGACCTGAGCCTCATATCGACATAAAGCTAGAAGACATTCCCATTCATCAAGATGATATTGAGCAGATTTCCAAAGCCTGGAATGAGTTGATCACATGTGCAACAGACGTGATTGACATCGAGTATCGCTATCACAATCAATATGATCAGCAATGGCATTGGCTGCGAATTAAAGGTCGTGCCACTGATGTCGATCACAGTGGTGGAAAGTTAATACATGTTGCTGGTATGTATACCGATATTACCCAGCAAAGAGCGCTTGAAAGTGAGGTCAATTTATTAGCTCAAGCGTTTGAAAATACCTCAGAGGGTATGCTGATCTTAGATAGCGATAAGCACATCAAAATTAGCAATGCTGCGGCCAATTTAATTCTTGCAGCTCAAAAGAGCGATTTAGTCGGAAAACCGTTTGCCAAATTAGTGTTTGAGACGCTAGAACCTTTCGACATGGATGATGTGTTTGACAAGGAGGGCTTTTGGACTGGAGAGTGCGAGTTTAATTGTAACGATGGTAGCCGATGTCCGGTATGGATAAATATCTCGACTATGTTCAACGTGAGCGGCTCAGCATTACATTATGTGGTGGTATTTTCAGATATCACTGAGCGCAAACATAATGAACTCCATCTGCGCCGTTTAGCTAACAATGACATGTTAACTGGCTTAGCGAATCGGGCGATGTTTTCTCGCCGTCTTGGACAAGTCATAGAAACAGCAAAGCAGCATCATGAAAACTTAGCACTGTTATTTTTAGATTTGGACAGATTTAAACATGTGAATGACTCTTATGGCCACAGTATGGGTGATGCCTTATTGGTTGAAGCCGCAAGTCGGTTACAGTCTTGCTTGTCTGAAGAACATTTGTTGTGTCGTTTTGGTGGCGATGAATTTGTTATTTTGCTGCGTGATGCCAAAGACGTCGATACGATCAACCACATAGCCAAACAACTGTTACAACAAATAGAAATGCCATTTAAATTATATGGTCGGGAATTTTTCATTTCGACTAGCATAGGCATCAGTATGTGGTCTGATGATGACCAAACACCCGAAACCTTGATTAAAAATGCTGATTTAGCCATGTATCACGCTAAAGAAGAGGGACGAGGTAATTTTCAATATTATTCCGCGGAGCGAAATGCTGAAGCCTTATATCATTTACGCTTAGAAGCTGATTTACATCAAGCGATACTCTGCAATGAGTTTGAGTTGTATTATCAGCCGCAGATTGATGTGAATAAACATAATAGTATTGTCGGCGTTGAAGCCTTGATCCGTTGGAAACACCCAAAAGATGGCATGATCCGGCCCGATGTGTTTATTGGGATAGCCGAATCTTGTGGCCTCATCGTGGAAATTGATCGCTGGGTGCTCACTCAAGCTTGTCTCGACGGCGCGAGTTGGCATCAGCAGTACCAAAGTAAAATAAAAGTGTCTGTTAACGTGTCGGCAATGCATTTTAGGCAGCCAGACTTTATCGACTTTTTAACTGCGACATTACATAAAACTGGCATGCCTGCAAAATATTTGTCGGTAGAAATTACTGAAGGTGTATTGATGAAAGAAGTCGATATTGCCAGCCAACATTTACTCGCGTTAAAGCAGTTAGGCATTGATGTTGCGATCGATGATTTTGGCACCGGTTATTCTTCGCTCGCGTATTTGCGTTCATTCCAAGTCAATATTCTGAAAATTGATCGCTCATTTTTAATCCATATTGACACCCATCAAGCTGACCAAGCTATTGTAAGCAGTGTGATTGAATTAGCACGAAATCTCTCGCTTGAAGTCATTGCTGAAGGTGTTGAAACCGCTGAGCAACTTGCACAAGTTGTCCAACGAGGCTGCCATATTATTCAGGGATATTATTTTGCCAAGCCGATGCCCAAAGCTGATCTTGAACAAGATATTAAGCGACAAATGAGCATTGAACACTAATGGGTTCTCTGTGATACCACTATCATTCTATAGCGGCTATCCATTTGTATGGCTATTGGTTAAATGTTGTTAGAATGCGTTGTTTTTACTTACTTTCGGAATGATTTATGCAATCAACCTTACGCCTTAACTTATTCATATGGTTTTTGGCTAGCAGTATGTGCCTTTGCCTGGCGGTGCAACCTGCCTATGCAGCAAAAAAAGCGCCTAAAGAAAGGCCAACTATTGGCTTAGTGCTCAGTGGTGGCGGAGCCAAGGGCGCTGCACATATTGGTGTATTGAAAGTACTTGAAAAGTATCATATTCCTGTTGATTACATTGCGGGTACCAGTATTGGTGCCTATGTTGCTGGCATGTATGCATTAGGCTATAACGCCGATCAAATTGAAAAAATTATGCTCAGTGGAGAATGGTCTAAAGGCTACTCAGACACTATTCCGCGCGATAAATTAAGCTACCGTGATAAACAGCAACGTGATCAGTTTAATATTCCACTCACAGTGGGCTATAACAATAACAGTTTAACTTCTCCTAGTGGTTTGTTACGTGGCCAAAGTATGTCGCAATTATTGCGCCACTCGACGGGTTTAGTTGAGCAGTTTGGTGATTTTGATGAACTTGCGATTCCCTATCGAGCAGTGGCGACGGATTTAGCCACCAGTGAAGCCGTGGTGTTATCTAGCGGCAGTGTTGTGCAAGCAATGCAAGCATCGGCAACGGTACCTGGTGCATTGCAACCAGCATTGATTAATGGTCGCTTATTAGTTGATGGTGGCATTGCCAATAATATGCCGATTGATGTGGTCAAAGCCATGGGTGCAGACATCATCATAGCTGTTGATATCGGTTCGCCATTAACTAAGCAAGAAAACTTAGACAGCACCATTGCTGTATTAGAGCAGCTATCAACTATGTTGACTCAAGCTAGCACTGCACGACAAAAAACCTTGCTGACATCGAGCGATATCTTAATTCGTCCTGCCATTGATAATTTAAGTACCACTGATTTTTCAATTATGCCATTGGCACTTAAATTAGGTGAAGATGCCGCTAAGTTAGAATTAGTAAAGTTACAACCTCTTGGCATTAGTGAACAAGATTACTTAGCCTATCAAGCAAGTAAATTACAACAAAGTTTACTGTGGAACGACCCGCTTAAAAAACCCATTTATAAAATTGCTTTTGATAATCAATCAAAAGTCAGTGAGAAATTACTGCGTGAGCGTTTAGGGATCTCTGAAGGTATTATTCTGAGTAAAGAGGAACTCGATTCTGCTCTAAATCGGGTGTACTCATTGAATAAATTTGAGCGTGTTGATGCTGAGTTTGAAGATGTTGATCAAGGGCGAATACTGACCATTACCACTAAGGCCAAATCATGGGGACCAAACTATTTTCAAGCGGGATTTAATTGGGAAGATGATTTCACCTTAGATTCGGCGATTACCTTAAGTTTGGCGTATACCATGACTGACTTAACTGAAAATGGTGGTGAGTGGCGTAACGAATTAGAACTTGGCTTTAAAAAGCGCGTGGCGACTGAGTTTTATCAACCCTTAGATCGTGATCAAACATTTTACAGCTTAGCGAGATTTCAATATGAAATGAAAAACTGGGATCTATACGATCAAGATATCCGTTATTTTCAACTCGAGAATAAAGTCGCACAAATTGTATTAGGTATTGGTTATAACTTTAATTCTGATGGCATTATGGAATTTGGTGTTATCGCCGAAGATGGCCGTGTTACCAGTGAATTTGGCTTGGTTGATTCAATTAATTTCCATTCAACCGGCGGCTATTTTAAGGTTGCCTACGATAATCTCAACAGCATTAGTTTCCCAACAGAAGGCAATAGACTGACCTTTACCAGCTATTTAAGAGATGAGTCATATAAAGGCTTAAGCAATGTCAGTAATACTGACAGCGATGATTTAGCCTGGCAATTTGAGGCCGATTGGAAAGGCGCATTAAAGCTCGGTAATCATGCCATTGTGGGTAAAATGGAATTGGCAACCACCCAGAATGATGGCGACTTTACTTTGCATGTTGCCGATTTAGGAGGTTTCTTAAACTTATCTGGTTTCCGCAAAGATACCTTGGTCGGCGCCCATAAAGTCTTTGGTGCTGTGATTTACCAATACGATCTTGGCCGCGATGTGCTGATCACCGATTTGCCTTTGTACTTAGGCACTAGCCTTGAAGCTGGTAATGCATGGTTTAATCGTGATGATGTCGATTTAGGTGATTTGATTTTCGGTAGTAGTTTATATTTAGGTACCGATACCGATTGGGGACCCGCGGCATTAGGTTTTGGATTTAATGACAGCGGCCAGTCTGCATTTTATTTATTTGTCGGCAAAAACTTTTAGGCAGTTATTATTCAATCTAAGCCAAAAACTTAGAGGCTAGAGCGCTGCTAGAGGCTATACAAGCTAACAGCCTAGAAGCTAGGACACTGCAGATACTATTAAATCTTAGCAGTGTCCCTAGTAGCGCAGCGACCTATAACCTAGCAGGACGTAGTCCGCTCTCGCAGCGCAGCGACCTTGTTAAGCAATGCGGGTAATAATCCTGCGTGCGCCAATTGATGATGCGCAATAACCCATTTGGTTTGCGTCGCAGTGTGAGGCGCAGGAATTGCCACCGTTTGCATGCTGGCAGCACGGGCAGCAATTAAGCCATTAAATGAATCTTCAATCGCAATACATTGGCTTGGTGCTATGTCCAAGCCTTTAGCACAATTCAAATATACCTCGGGATGAGGCTTACCATAGTCTAAATTTTCAGCCGACTCTATAGCATCAAAATAATGACTTATGGCGAGTTTATGCAGCACTGCTTCGATAATTAATGACGATGAAGAGGTGGCTAAACCTATTTTAAGCCCTAAACGTTTGCACGCCTCTAGCGACTCAATCACACCTAACATGGGTTGACCATGTGCGTTTATTTGGCTTACTACTTCATTAACTATGGTATTCGCCGTCGCTGTATTGTCGTAATTTGGCCATGGAAAACGTTGGTGCCAATAGCTAACAACATGATCAATGCGCAAGCCTGTGGTTTGCTCCACGTCTTCAAGGCTGAGGTTAAGCCCAAAACTATTCAGCACAGTTTGCTCAGCTAACTGCCAAGCGGGTTCGGAATCAATTAAAATTCCATCCATATCAAAAATAACGGCTTTTATTTGGGTAGACACAATTCAGACTCCATAAACAGCATAACCTTAAGCGCTAATTATTGCTTTGATGCTGTTATGGCGCAATCAAAATAGACTTTTTAAAAAATATTTCATTTAAAAAACAAGATATCTTTTTGTATATAGTTTAATCAGCGGGTACCGCATAAGCTAATGTATTTAAATATTTTTTTAGCTGTTTCAAACTATTGTCTAATTTTAATTTATTGAACTTGGGTTTAAATTGATTTTTAGGTTAATAAATCGCATTGATTTCATACCTCTGGTAGTGTGAGCTGATTCATACTTTTATAAAGCTGTAGTATACTGGTGGTCGGATTTCAAGCCCGAACCAGTGGAATTATCAGCGTAATCATAATGACGCTGAGTTTCGCCGTTAGGCGTCAAACAAAGAGGAATGTTGCCGTGCTAGAAGCATATCGTAAACACGTCGCAGAACGTGCTGCAGAGGGTGTAGTCCCTAAGCCATTAGATGCACAACAAGTGGCTGAACTGGTTAAGTTAATTGAAACACCTCCAGCAGGTGAAGAGGCATTCGTCCTCGACTTGCTCGAAAATCGTATTCCACCAGGAGTAGATGAAGCCGCTTATGTTAAAGCCGCTTTCCTTGATGCAGTCGCTAAAGGCACTGTGTCATCTCCTATTTTAAGCGCAGAACACGCTGTTAAACTGCTTGGCACCATGCAAGGCGGTTACAACATTGAGCCGTTAATTGACCAACTAGATAATGCAGCATTAGCACCTCTATCGGTTACCGCACTTTCAAATACATTGTTGATGTTTGATTCATACCACGATGTTGTTGAAAAAATGCAAGCGGGTAATGATTTTGCTAAGCAGGTTGTTGAGGCTTGGGCTAATGCAGATTGGTTCTTAAACCGTCCAAAAATGGCTGACAAAGTCACCTTAACAGTGTTTAAAGTGTCTGGTGAAACCAACACTGATGATTTGTCTCCTGCGCCAGATGCATGGTCTCGTCCAGATATTCCACTACACGCATTAGCAATGCTAAAAAATGCCCGTGACGGTATTGTGCCTGATCAATCAGGTGTTGTGGGTCCAATCAAAGAAATCGAAGCGTTAAAAGGCAAAGGTCATCCTTTAGTTTACGTTGGTGATGTGGTCGGTACGGGTTCTTCACGTAAATCTGCCACTAACTCAGTGTTATGGTTTATGGGTGATGATATTCCTTATGTGCCTAACAAGCGTGCTGGTGGCTTCTGTTTAGGTAACAAAATTGCGCCAATTTTCTTCAACACAATGGAAGATGCGGGTGCATTACCGATCGAACTAAACGTTGATCAAATGGATACTGGTGATGTGATCGATATCTACCCTTATGAAGGTGTAGTTAAGCGTCACGGCACTGATGAAGTTATCTCTACATTTGAGCTTAAAACCGAAGTATTGTTAGATGAAGTTCGTGCTGGTGGTCGTATTCCGTTGATCATTGGTCGCGGCCTTACTGACCGTGCGCGTGAAACCTTAGGACTTGAAGCATCAAAAGTGTTTGTTCGTCCACAAGACATCGCCGCTTCTAACAATGGCTATACTTTAGCTCAGAAAATGGTTGGTAAAGCATGTGGCGTATCAGGCGTTCGTCCTGGCCAATACTGCGAACCTAAGATGACCTCTGTCGGCTCACAAGACACTACCGGCCCTATGACACGTGATGAGTTAAAAGACTTAGCATGTTTAGGCTTTAGTGCTGATTTAACCATGCAGTCATTCTGTCACACTGCCGCTTATCCAAAGCCAGTTGATGTTACCACTCACCACACACTCCCAGATTTCATTATGAACCGTGGTGGTGTTGCTTTACGTCCAGGTGACGGGGTTATTCACTCTTGGTTAAACCGTATGTTGTTACCCGATACCGTAGGTACTGGTGGTGATTCACATACTCGTTTCCCTATTGGTATTTCGTTCCCAGCAGGTTCTGGTCTAGTAGCATTTGCTGCAGCAACAGGTGTTATGCCTCTTGATATGCCTGAATCAGTGCTAGTGCGCTTTAAAGGCGAAATGCAACCTGGTATTACCTTACGTGATTTAGTTCATGCTATCCCACTAAAAGCAATTGAAATGGGTCTGCTAACGGTTGAGAAGAAAGGCAAAATTAACGCTTTCTCTGGCCGCGTATTAGAAATTGAAGGTCTTGAAAAACTTAAAGTTGAACAAGCATTCGAATTATCTGATGCATCTGCTGAGCGTTCAGCAGCAGGTTGTAGCATTAAGCTAGATAAAGAACCAATCATTGAATATCTAACCTCTAACATCGTAATGTTAAAGTGGATGATTGCAGAAGGTTATGGCGATCGTCGTACGATTGAACGTCGTATTACTGCGATGCAAGAATGGATTGCTAACCCACAGTTGATGGAAGCAGATAAAGATGCAGAATATGCTGAAATTATCGAAATCAACCTAAACGACATCAAAGAGCCAATCCTTTGTGCACCAAACGATCCTGATGATGCAGTATTATTATCAAGCGTTGCACAAACTAAGATTGACGAAGTGTTTGTGGGTTCTTGTATGACTAACATCGGTCACTTCCGTGCTACCGGTAAGATGTTAGAAAAGTTTGCTACCACGCTACCAACTCGTTTATGGATTGCACCACCGACTAAGATGGACCGCGATCAATTAACGGAAGAAGGTTACTACTCAATCTTCGGTCGTGTTGGTGCTCGCATCGAGATCCCTGGTTGTTCTCTATGTATGGGTAACCAAGCACGTGTTGCAGAAGGTGCGACTGTAGTATCAACGTCTACACGTAACTTCCCTAACCGTTTAGGTACTGGCGCAAACGTTTACTTAGCATCAGCTGAATTAGCAGCAGTAGCCGCGTTATTGGGTCGCCTACCTTCAGTTGAAGAGTATCAAGAATACGCCAAAGAATTAGATGCAACAGCAGCTGATACTTACCGTTACTTGAACTTTGACCAAATCGATTCTTACACTAAGAAAGCCGACAGCGTGATTTTCCAAGCCGCAGTTTAAGCTTATACTAGTTAACAATTGATCAAAAATGCCAGCAGAAATGCTGGCATTTTTATTTGGATGGCAGAATTTTTTTTATTATTGAATAGACTTATACTATTAGACATCTAATAAAAGTAATACTGATTAATATTGGGAATTATTTTCAATATTTAAAGCAAACTCTGTGAGTTTAATACTAAAGTGAATTCCAATTTTATGGACTATTTTTAAGTAATTATTTTCCATACTTATTTCGTTGCACAAGTTAACATTAAAGCCTCTTCAAACGACTTATTAATTACATTAATATAAGTTCAAAACTTCATTTTAACTAATTGCCTGCCGCAGTCTATCGTGCAGATAATCCAGCGAGACGCCGCAAGCACTTCCATGTGGGCTTAACCAAAACATCCATGTTTTGGATACTCGCTGACTCATCTACACCTGTAATTTTTATCTCCGATTTACCTCTATTTGTGACGATGGCTAAAAAGCAAAAGCAAAAGCAAAAGGCTGGATCCCCCGATAAAAGATCTCGGGGATGACGGTTTGAAGGTTTAATTATCAACTCGGACGAGATGATTTTTATCCCCTATGAGGTTAAATCGAAGAGATGGAATATCGGGTGTAAGCGCGGCTGTGACCGTCCATGACATGGACGTCATGGCTGAGCTACAGGGATTTTTTTGTATATAAAAAGTGTGGCGTGTCACAGAAGTGCTTGCACTAAGGCCTGTGGCAGGCAATTGATAACAGTCATGGTATGCACTACAGCAAGTTTTCCAATACGAAAGATAAATGGATATTAGTCGCTGACTTATCTACACCTGTAATTTTTATCTCTTCGATTTAGCTCTATTTGTGACGATGGCTAAAAAGCAAAAGGCTGGATCCCCGATAAAAGATTTCGGGGATGACGGTTTGAAGGTTTAATTATTAACTCGGACGAGATGATTTTTATCTCCTATGAGGTTAAATCGAAGAGATGGAATATCGGGTGTAAGCGCGGCTGTGACCGTCCATGACATGGACGTCATGGCCGAGTTTACAGGGATGTACTTGTAACGTGTCACAGAAGTGCTTGCACTAAGGCCTGCGGCAGGCAATTGATAACAGTCATGGTATGCACTACAGCAAGTTTTCCAATACGAAAGATAAATGGATATTCGTCGCTGACTTATCTGCACCTGTAGTTTTTATTTCTTCGGTTTGGAATTGTGGGAAACGACATTTAAGAGCCAAAACTAACGCTGGATCTCCGATAACATATCTCGGTTGTGACGGTTTGAGTGTGGTGATTCAATTCACCTAAATAAAGCGGACTTTATTACAAATAAGGTTAAATCGAAGAGATCGAATATCGGGTGTAAGCGCGGCTGTGACCGTCCATGACATGGACGTCATGGCCGAGCTACAGGGTTTTTTTGTATATAAAAAGTGTAACGTGTCACAGAAGTGCTTGCACTAAGGCCTGCTGCAGGCAATTGATAACAGTCATGGTATTAATTAAAACAAGCTTTCTAATACCGAAAAGGTAAGGGTTCGTTTGTTTTAGGGTAAACATTATCAAGGATGTACATTGCAAGGTGTTGCAGAAGTGTTTGCGCTAAACGTCACTCGCACACATCGATAACTTGGTATGTGTTATCACCCAATGTGAAACCTTGTGATGTTGGTCTGGTGTGGGTGAAGCGCCACGACGTTAGTGGCTGCAGGTCATATCTTAAAAAGTTTTTGGCCCGCGCAGGGTGGAACCTTGCGATGTTAATTCAAACGAAGTTTGAAAAAGCTGGTGTGGCCGTAGGCCATTGTTAAAAGAAGTCTATGAATACTTAATATTCATCGAAATCAGAGGTTCTCGTGAGCCATTCTCTGCCCGCAATCTGGCAAGATATTGCTGCCATAGCTCAGTTTGATTACTGCATAAGTTATGCAGTACCTGCCAAGAATATAAGCCGGTATCGTGGCCATCATCAAAGATGATTTTAACTGCATAATGACCAACTGGTTCGAGCGCTTTGATATTAACGGCTTTCTTATGGGTAACCAATATTGGATTACCATGGCGCTGCACTTCCGCAGATGGCGAGAATACCCGTAACATTTCACAGCTGATATTGTAGGTTTGGCCGTTATCGAACGTCACTTCGAGTAACTTAGATTGGCGCTTAAGTTTAATGCCAGTGACAGTAGGCGTTGATTGGGTCATGGGAATACCTATAAAAAAAGGATTAACGCTAAATCGCAGATTATCATCATACGCGACTTTGCTGTTAATCCTATTGTTGAAACGTGCATTCGTGATGTTTATTCACATAGAGAAAGTCACGAGCCTCCCATCTGTCATAATCAAATGGGAGGACGATTGATTCAAATAATGATTATAAAATGAAGCGACTTAAGTCTTCATCTTGTACCAAGGTATCAAGGTGGTCATTGACATAGTCAGCGTCAATCACAAAGGTGGAACCTGATTTTTCAGAAGCATCATAGGAGATATCTTCCATCAGCTTTTCCATCACAGTATGTAAACGGCGAGCACCAATATTTTCAGTACGCTCGTTCACTTGCCATGCGGCTTCAGCAATACGTTCAATACCTGACTCGGTAAACTCTATAGTGACACCTTCAGTGTTCATGAGGGCAATACTTTGCTCAGTAAGTGACGCAAATGGCTCGGTTAAAATACGTTTAAAGTCGGCGGCAGTTAGGGCATCTAACTCAACTCGAATCGGTAAACGGCCTTGAAGCTCTGGAATGAGATCAGAGGGTTTAGACATCTGGAATGCACCAGAGGCAATAAACAAAATATGGTCGGTTTTGACCATGCCGTGCTTAGTCGACACAGTGCAACCTTCAACTAATGGCAGTAAGTCACGTTGCACACCTTCGCGAGACACGTCGGGGCCTGAGCTTTCTCCGCGTTTACAAATTTTGTCGATTTCGTCTAAAAACACAATGCCATTTTGCTCAACCAGCTCTATCGCTTGCTCTTTCAAGTCTTCTTGATTGACCAGCTTAGCGGCTTCATCTTCAACGAGCTGCTTGTAAGCATCTTTAATTTTAAGCTTTTTGCGCTTAGAGGTGCTTTGACCAAGATTTTGAAATAACCCCTGCAACTGGTTGGTCATTTCTTCCATGCCTGGAGGCGCCATAATCTCAACACCCACTTGAGGTGCCGCTATGTCGATTTCAATTTCTTTGTCGTCTAATAAGCCTTCACGCAGCTTTTTACGGAAAACCTGACGGGTGCTGGAGTCATCTTTTTTGTCGGTATCCCAATCATCTTTCGGCTTAGGCAATAACGCATCTAAAATGCGTTCTTCGGCAAGCTCTTCGGCACGATAACGGCATTTTTTCATTTGCTGTTCGCGAGTCATTTTAACGGCAGAATCGGTCAAATCACGGATGATTTGTTCCACTTCTTTACCGACATAACCGACTTCAGTAAATTTTGTTGCTTCAACTTTGATGAACGGCGCGTTAGCCAATTTAGCTAAACGACGGGCAATTTCTGTTTTACCCACACCGGTTGGGCCGATCATTAAAATATTCTTTGGCGTGACTTCATGGCGCAATGCAGGCTCAAGCTGCATCCGGCGCCAGCGATTTCGCAGTGCAACGGCTACCGAGCGTTTGGCATTTTGTTGGCCAATAATGTGTGCATCTAGTTCGTGAACAATTTCACGTGGAGTCATTTCAGACATAACTGTTCCTTTATTAACGCTCGAATTAGTAGTCTAACTTTTCGATAGTTTTGAATTGGTTGGTGAATACACAAATGTCACCTGCAATTGTCAGTGATTTCTCTGCAATATCTTCTGCACTTAACTCGGTATTTTGCAGTAGTGCTAAGGCCGATGCATGGGCATAGTTGCCACCAGAACCGATAGCAATAAGATCGTACTCAGGTTGTACCACATCACCGTTACCGGTAATAATGAGTGATTCTTGAGCATCGGCTACCACTAGCATAGCTTCGAGTTTACGTAGCATTTTGTCGGTGCGCCAATCTTTGGCTAATTCGACAGCAGACTTTAATAAATGGCCTTGATGCATTTCGAGCTTAGCTTCAAAGCGCTCAAAAAGAGTAAATGCATCGGCAGTACCGCCAGCAAAACCAGCTAGTACTTTATTGTGGTATAGGCGGCGCACTTTACGGGCATTGCCTTTCATCACGGTATTGCCTAGAGACACTTGGCCATCACCAGCGATGACGACTTGATTATTGCGGCGAACGGATACGATAGTAGTCACGGTAAATCCTCTTCCTAATACATCAACGGCTCATTAGGGTGAATGCAATTGTTGATTGTTAAAATGGATATGGGGCCAAAATGCTAAATATCAAGCGATGGTTAACAAAAAGCCCTGTTCGAATGAACAGGGCTAATATGAGATAAATGTTATCAGCAGACTTGTGGTGTTATTCCCATAACCAAATAATGCAGCCATTTAAACCTGCGCTTTGCATCTTATGCCGGTTATGTTCTGCCTCGCGTTTGTTTGGATAAGGCCCTAACACTACTCGATACCATATTCCGTTGGTGCCTTCACTACGACGCACCTGCGCTTCAGCACCTTGGAAGGCGATTCTGGCTTTCATTTCATTTGCTTGTGATTCTTGTCTAAAAGATCCGCATTGCATTTGATAGATACCGCTTGAAACCACTCCAGACTGAGGCAAGTCAATTTCAACTTGCTTGTTTTCAAGCTCTTCCAGATAAGTCCATTCTTCTTGTGGCTTAGGTGGTAATGCATTTGGATCTTTCTTAACCACTTTTTTAGGTGCATCTGCGGCGACGGCCTGTACGGTTTTCTTTTTCGGTTGCTGAACCTGCTCACTTGTTACTGGTGAGTCAGAGCTACCATTAATCGACCATAAAAAGTAACCAAAGCCGCTCAATAATGTGAGTATCACAAACACAGCAAAATAAGGAAAAGAGCGTTTAGGTGCTTTTTTTCGTTGTGGCGCGCGGGCTTTTGCGCCCGCCCGAGGTTTGCGATTTGCGTAGTCACGACTCATGATTACATCCGCTCTAGGGTTTCAATGCCAAGTAGTGACAAGCCCGTTTTTAAGGTCTTTGCGGTTAATTGCGACAACAATAAACGGCTTTGTTTTTCGGCTTCTGTTTCGGCCGCCAGTACTGGACAAGCTTCATAAAAACTCGAAAATTCGCTAGCAAGCTCATAAAGATATCCACATAGTACATGTGGTAAGCCTTTGTCTGTCATGCGAGTTAATACTTCACCAAACTGGGCTAATTTAGTGCCTAAGTCTTTTTCTTTTTCATGTTCGAGCACAATCTTAGCTTGGCTAAGGTCAATATCTGCCGCACGCTTGAAAATACCGGCAACACGTGTGTAGGCATATAATAGATAAGGCGCAGTATTGCCTTCAAAACTGAGCATTTGCTCAAAGCTGAAAATATAATCGCTGGTTCTGTTTTTAGATAGGTCTGCATACTTAACCGAGCTGATCCCAACTACGCGAGCAATTTCAGTAAGGGTCGCTTCATCCATATCAGGGTTTTTGCTACGAACAAGTTCAAGTGCTCGCACATCGGCTTCATCAAGTAAATCAACTAATTTAACCACACCACCAGAACGAGTTTTAAAAGGGCGTCCATCAGCACCGTTCATGGTGCCAAAGCCTGTGTGCTCTAGTGACATTTCTGGGCGAACAAATTTAGCTAATTTGGCGAGACTAAACACTTGTTGAAAATGCAGTGCTTGGCGTAAGTCAACAAAGTACAACGCGCGATCGGCTTTTAGTACGTTTGAGCGATAACGCATGGCAGCAAGATCTGAAGTGGCATATAAATAGCCACCATCAGCTTTTTGGATGATAACAGGAAGAGGTTCGCCCTCTTTGGTACGAAATGCTTCTTGGAACACCACTTTAGCGCCATTACTTTCGTCCAACAAACCTTGGGCATCAAGATCGCTAACCACTTGAGCTAGGTCGGCATTATAGGCGCTTTCGCCGTGCACATCGGCGCGGGTTAAGCTAACCCCTAAACGTTTATAAACATCATGGCAGTGGCTTAATGAAATATCGTTAAACTCGCGCCATAATTTATTACAGTATTCGTCACCAGATTGTAAAGCGACCACGAGTTGACGAGCACGAGTGGCAAATTCAGTCGACTCATCAAAACGGACTTTAGCTGCGCGATAAAAACTTTCTAAGTCAGACAATTCCATTTTGGCTTGTTCGCCATTGGCTGCGCGTAACTCTTCCATTAACGCCAGTAGCATACCAAACTGAGTTCCCCAATCGCCTACGTGGTTTTGACGGATCACCTTATGGCCTAAAAACTCAAGCGCGCGCACTACGCTGTCACCAATAATGGTTGAACGTAAGTGACCGACGTGCATTTCTTTGGCTAAGTTTGGCGAAGAATAATCAACCACGATCGTTTGCTTAGGCGGTAATATCACGCCTAGGTGGTCACTGTTTAGCGCTTGTTGTAGCTGATTAGCTAATGCATTGTCATCAATAAAGAAATTAATAAACCCTGGACCAGCAATTTCTACTTTGGCCACATAAGATGATGCAGGCAAAGTATCAATGATCAGCTGCGCTAACTCACGAGGGTTCTTTTTAGCTACTTTGGTTAGCATCATTGCCAGGTTAGTCGCTAAGTCACCATGACTTTTATCTTTAGTGCGATCGACCTGAATGCGGGCTTGAAAATCAGCCGGCACAATCCCTTGCTGTTTGAAGGATTCGATGGTTTGTTCTAGTAAAGATTCAATATGTGATTTCATGGGCTTTTGCTTGCACTAATTCGTTAAATGAATGACATGACGGAACCGCATATTTTAGCCGTTTATAGGGGGTGATTGCTATCTGCTTTAACGGAAATATTGGTTTTTTTATGTTGATTATGAACCTAAGTGAAGTTTATCACCGGTATAAGGTCGGTTTACTTCCCGTACAGCAGGCGATTACATCAAATCCTGTGGGTCACGATCGATACTCCAGCGACAACGTTTACTTTCTGGTATTTGTTCAATAAGCGCTAAAACCCGTTCAAATTCGGTTTGTAAACGCTGCCGACTTTTGGCTTGCAGTATTAATTGGCGGCGGTATTTGCCTGCTTTACGATCAAGCGGTGCCGGAATTGGACCAATAATTTCAAAGTCTTTATCTTGGGGGAGTAGTTCGCTAGTGCGTGTTAAAAAAGCATCAGCATCTTCAGCTAAATGTGCTTCAGCGCGAATTAATACCATGTGCCATGCCGGTGGTAATAATGCTTGTTGACGTTCTTTTAGCTGACTACGAGCAAACTCACCATAACCGCGTTTCAACAGGTCGCGCAAAATTGGGTTATCACTTTGATGGGTTTGCAGGAGTACTTTACCGGGTTTATCAGCGCGGCCAGCACGGCCCGATACTTGGGTGTATAGCTGGCCAAATCGTTCTGGTGCGCGAAAGTCTGCACTAAACAGGGCGCCATCAACATCAAGTAAACCCACTAAGGTGACATCAGGAAAGTGATGACCTTTTGCCAGCATTTGTGTGCCAACGAGGATTTTATATTTACCCATGTGTATGCCTTGCAACTGCTGTTCAAGTGAACCTTTACGCCGCGTGGTGTCGCGGTCTATTCGCACTACAGGATATTTGGGAAACAGTTTTACGATTTCTTGTTCCAGTTGCTCGGTACCTAAACCATGGCCCATTAGCATAGTGCTGCCGCATTGGTGGCATTGGCGCGGAATAGCGTATTGATTACCGCAATGATGACAACATATTTCGTTTAAGCCCTGATGGACGGTAAAAAAGGCATCACAGCGATCACATTCATGTAAATGGCCACATTCATGACACAGTAACGCGGGCGCAAAACCACGGCGGTTTAAAAATAGCAGCACCTGATTACCCGCATCAAGGTGCATGCGCATTTCGTTAATTAATGATGCTGACATCCCCGCTTTTAGGGGTTGCGAAGTAATATCAATAATACCTTGTTTCACTTTTTGCGCTGCGCCAGCGCGCTCACTTAATTCAAGGTGATGATAGCGTCCGGATAAGGCATTTTGTAAGGTTTCTAATGATGGCGTTGCTGAACCTAAAACCACCTGAATATCTTCAAGGTGTCCCCGCATTACGGCTAAATCTCGGGCGTGGTAGCGCACACCTTCTTGTTGTTTAAAGCTACTGTCATGCTCTTCATCAAGAATAATTAACCCAGGAAAAGCCATAGGAGTAAAGAGTGCTGAGCGAGTGCCAATAATAATTGCCGCTTCACCGACACGAGCCTGACGCCAAGCTTCTAGGCGTTGATTATCGGTTAGGCCCGAATGGATCACGGCGACATTGACTTCGAAACGGCGTTTGAAGCGATTAATGGTTTGCGGGGTTAAGCCTATTTCAGGCACAAGAATGAGCGCTTGTTTACCTTGTTGTAAAATAGTCTCAAGCAAGGCTAAGTAAACTTCAGTTTTGCCTGAGCCAGTAATCCCTTCTAATAAAGTGCAATGAAAACCTAGCTGTTGAGTGAGTACCGATACTGCGACAGCTTGCTGTTTGTTAAGCTTGTGGGGTGATTCATTCATGATCAGTTGTTGACGCCAACTTAAATCATGGCAGAGCACTTTTTCTTGCCGTTCAATCCAGTGTTTTTGTTCTAATGCTTTTAATGCCGCTTTGCTTAATTGTTGAGTGGTGAACTCATCATGGCTGATGGGATTTGCCAGCAATAACTCGTGCAGTTTTTTCTGTGCCGGAGCGCGTGTTAATACGCTAGGGTCAGCATTGCGTCCTTGCGGGCTTAAATGATATTCAACCACGGCTTGTGGCGTTGCTTCTAAGCCTTTTCTCAATGCCACTGGCAGCGCTTGACTGAGCATTTGCCCTTGAGTGGTAAAGTAATATCGGGCGGCCCACAGGGTTAATTTATATAGCGAATCAGGTAGCAATGGGGCATCATCTAACACAGCTGTAACAGATTTTATTTGATGGGGTGCCAAGTCACAGCTGTCTGTAATTGCGGTTATTAAGCCAATGAGTTGTTGAGAGCCAAACGGTACTTTTACCCTAAGTCCTATTTGTAATCCCGCTTGCTGCTGGTCTTTTACGCGGTAACTAAAGTTTCTGCGTAATGGGACGGGTAAGGCAACTTCAACAAACACGGGCATAAGGTTTCATCATTTTCAATTCTGTAGTGGATTGCGGATCAGTTTACCTCTAAGTGTCATCAAAGAGATAGGGCAACATATATGCGTAAAGGACTTATTGAGGCTATTATCCTAGGGTTTGGATTATTGAGCTATATTGCTACTGCAATGGCTCAAGTTAATCATGTCAGTATTAATAGTCGTCAATTTGAAGTAAATCATTTACCGCAATTAAAAGTTAATGTGGTGGCACAAAATGATGATGTGTCGCGATTAGGATTTTATATCCGCCAGTTAGAGAATAACAAGGTTGAGCAGCAAAAGTTAACGGTGCAGGCCATTAATCGCTTTTTACTCCAACTTAATGGTAGCGAGATCATCAGTGACTCAAATGCGCAGTTAATTATTACTGAAGCCACTTCGACAGGAGCGGTCACCTTGGCTGTTGTGGCTATTTTTGATGCGCCATATTCGCTCAATGGTGCAAAGATAGCTGTCAACAGTGAACATCGGCCAATACTTGACGCTAATCTGCCAGTAATGAGTACTTCCAAACATCAGCAAGTTGATCATCGAGTGGCTCAAGTGCCATCGGTGCCATCATCAACTATTGTACCTACTCAACAAGTTAACTGTTTGCTTGAACGTGATAATAGTGACACCTTATGGCGAATAGCTAATCGTTATAAACAACAGTGGAATACGAGCGTTTACGGTGCGATGTTAGCTATATTTGAGGCGAATTTATTGGCATTCTCTAAGCAAAAAATCCACTTGTTACTTAAAGATGTGCCATTGAATTGCCCATCAACAATGATTTTGGCGCAATATGATAATAAAGCGGTCGACAAAAAAGTATTCGAGGCGATTGAGGCAAAACATGCCAATCAATAAGTTTGATGCTGATCATCTGTGATAAAAACGCTTATGTAGTCGAGTATTTGCTCTTTCTGTCAGTAATTAGTTGCAGCAGATTATGTTAGTTTATATAGTTGCACATGTTAATATTTGTGATGTTAGGCATTTTAAAAATTAAAAAAGTAAACAATAATAATAAATTACAGCGTGATAAACGTAGCATTAACACATTAACAATCAGTGTATAAATGCACAAAGTATCATGGTTTTTACAGCGTAACTGTATGCTGTATGGAAGCGGTTTATAATCGAAAGGATTGTATTGATGAAACGCGTTAAGATGCTAACAATATTAGCATTACTTGCATTTAACAGTATTTCAACTGTGATCGCTGAAGTCAGTCATATCAGTATTGATACCATTCCATTTGAAAGTGGCCAAACACCTAAATTAACCGTGAATGTTATAACCGATCACCATGATTTATCGCGGCTGACGTTTTACTTACGCCAAATTTATAAAGACAATATCGTGCTAGAAAAGCTCGATGTTGAGCGACGTGATAATGATGTTTTTTTATTAACAGGCACTGAAAAAGTTCGCGATCAAGATGCGGCATTAATTGTATCGGAATTTCGTAATGCTAAATGGCTGCAATATTCCCCTGTAGCTTTATTTTCTCAAACTGTTGCCCAGAGTAAACACCAGCCGGTAGCCATTAAAACGATGAAGTCGTCTGCGACATTATCGACATTAAAACCTACGCCAATAAGTCACCAGACCAGCGTTACACCTCAAGTCGCGACAACGCAAAGAAATCTGAGTGATTGCCAGGTTAATCATTTAGCGAGTGATACCTTATGGAAAATAGCGGTGCGCTATCGTAAGCAATGGAATTCAAATATCTACGGCGCAATGCTTGCCCTTTATGAAACCAATCCATCTGCATTCTACCAAGATAAAATTAGCCAATTAAAAGTCGGGAGCGCATTACGTTGCCCATCAGTAGAGATGCTATCGCGCTATCAAAATGTTGCTGCAAATAAAGTAACATTTGATAATGTAGTGGCCAGCCAAGGCGATAAGTCTCAACAAGTATCAGCTTCAGATTTGCCTGTTACTGCATCCATGGAGATGCCGCAAGCAACACAGAACGATGATTCGCTTAATGCCGACAGTAAAGAATTAGAGAGTAAGCAACTGCTGGCTGCCATTCATGAAACACAAACGCTGCCTCAGCCAATTCTGGTTAATGTCGAAACCAAGATGACACTAGCCGAAACCGATCGGCAAAGTCCTGCACTGAATAAGTCCTGCTTACTTGATAAATTGCCTCAAGATACCTTATGGCGGGTTGCTGATCGTTATTACCGACAATGGCAAATCAGCGTATTTGGTGCGATGCTGGCGATTTATGATGCCAACCCCAATGCGTTTGCTAATCAGAAAATATACTTACTGATGTCTGATAGCCGTTTAAAGTGCCCATCTGAGGAGATTGTGCAGCAATATCAAAATTCATCTAATGCCCAAGCTACTTATGATGAGCTAGTGTTGTCGCACAAGTCTTCCTAGTACTGTGTAGAAATTCTACTTGTTTGTGTACCTGAGACCCTGTATTATTCCGCGCCTAAAACATATTGTTATTAACTGCATGTGGTGCTCAACTTCGGGTTGGGAGAGCGACATGGCCTTCAATTTAAGGTACTCCAAATGAAAACAGGTATACACCCAAATTACGCTGAAATTACTGCAACTTGTACTTGTGGTAACATCATCAAAGTGAACTCAACTGCAGGTAAAAACCTACACTTGGACGTATGTGGTGCATGTCACCCATTCTACACTGGTACTCAGAAAGTTGTTGATACTGGTGGTCGTATTGACAAGTTCAACAAGCGTTTCGGTATGCTTGGTAAAAAGTAATTGCATTGCAATTGACTTGAATAAGGCGCCTTCGGCGCCTTTTTTATTTTCTACAACTAACAGAATTCCATTTCTTAACCTGAGTTATCCTAAAATAGTGTTGTGCTGAGGCGGAAACTAATTTTTTAGTAGTAAACAATGTAAAAAAGCATAAACAGCGCTTTATTGTTATTTAGACAAAATAAACTGCAAATATCGTCGTCTTTATCCGTTTATTATCGTAAATCTTGTTATTTTCCTACAATTTTAACTTATTGATTTATATATATTCATATTCAATTAGTTGGATTAATAAAACCTAGCCTCTATTCTTACTCACAACACCTCCTATCATTGAGTTTTTGATTTATATCGTTTCAGTATTAGCGTATTGTTATTAAAATTTTAGAGGGTTAGCAAGGTGCTAATTGATGGGCTCCCTACATCATCCTCTCCGTCATATATAGCGTATTTCAGGATGTATACAATGTCAGATATTCGTCAACAAGCTCTGGATTATCATGAATTTCCAGTACCAGGAAAAACGGCTATTTGCCTAACTAAACCTGCTCAATCAAGTCACGCTCTTGCTTTAGCATACAGTCCCGGTGTTGCAGAGCCTGTTAGAGAGATCGCTTCTAATCCTGAAAATGCTTATCGATATACCAATAAAGGTAATACCGTTGCGGTTATAACCAACGGCACTGCTATTTTAGGGCTAGGGAATTTAGGTCCATTGGCGTCAAAACCTGTGATGGAAGGCAAATCATTACTATTTAAACGTTTTGCGAATATTGATTCGGTTGATATTGAAGTGAAACATCGCACCACTGAAGACTTTATCAATACTGTTGAGTCGATTGCCGATACGTTTGGTGGCATTAATTTAGAAGACATCAAGGCGCCTGAATGTTTTGAAATTGAACAAGAGCTGATTAAACGCTGTAATATTCCGGTGTTTCATGATGATCAACATGGCACTGCTATTGTTACGGCTGCAGGTATGTTGAATGCCCTCGAAATTCAGGGCAAAAAAATTGACGATGCTATCTTTGTTTGTTTAGGTGCCGGTGCTGCTGCCATTGCGTGTATGACAATGATCGTTAAATGTGGTGCATTACGTGAAAATGTTTATATGCTCGACAGACAAGGTGTTATCCATACCCGCCGTGAAGATTTAAATGAATATAAAGCCTTATTTGCCAATAATACCGATAAACGCACCCTGCAGGATGTAATAAAAGATGCCGATGTATTTTTAGGGTTATCGGGGGCGGATTTATTAACCGCGGATGATATTGCGTTAATGGCACCTAATCCGGTGATTTTTGCCTGTTCAAATCCTGATCCTGAAATTAAACCTGAATTAGCTCATAACATTCGTAAAGACCTCATTATGGGCACGGGTCGAAGTGACTACCCAAATCAAGTCAATAACGTATTGTGCTTCCCATTTATCTTTAGAGGTGCACTTGATGTGCGCGCTGCAGTCATTAACGATGAGATGAAGTTAGCGGCTGTTTATGCTATCGCAAACCTCGCGAAAGAGCCGGTTCCAGAAGAGGTATTGGCTGCTTATCCCAATGTGTCATCGTTGAGCTTTGGTGCTCAATATGTGCTGCCAAAACCAATGGACCCAAGATTATTGCCGCTGGTTGCTCGAGCAGTATCGCAAGCTGCGATTGATTCTGGTGTGGCTAAAATCACCACATTACCGACAGAATATAAGGTATAAGCTGCTCGGGACTGGGTATCTGCTGCTGCTCTGAGTCTGAATGAATTCATCGCATGATTAACGTAAGGGGCTTGGCCCCTTTTTTTTAGCTATCATACCCGTATAAGTAAAAACGATTAGTGAACTTGTTGGCACAATGGTTATACTGGATGAAAATTAACTTGTTAATAAAATAAGTAAATCCAGCAGGATAGCGGATAAATGAAGCTTACCAAGATCCTTACCAAAAAACTGACTAGCTTTTGGCTGCTTTCATTGGCTGCGGTGGCCTTTGTGTTTTTACTGTGCGCGGTAATGGGTTTTACTCAGTTAACCTATACTTTTCAGCAGCAGAAGGTGGCTGAATTAGAGACCATGTTAGTTGCTGACTATCAACAACATGGCAATAAACAATTTTCTACTTGGTTACCCCCTTTACTGACTGCTTATAAGGCGGTTGATTTTTCCTTGTCGCATAACAGTCAATTAATTTATCAATTTCATCATGAGCAAGCCTCTGCATCTAAAAGCAGTTTAACTCTTTATAAAAGCTCGCTAAGTAAAGGGCAGTTACTCATGACTATGACTTTACCGCCACCATTTTCGTTACGTAATTTTGGCTGGCATGAGCTCGTTATTCTGCTTATTGGTTTTACTAGCATCGGTTTTTTTGTCCGCTTTGGCTACGGTTGGTATTCCAGAGAGCTAGATGGGATAGAGCAACTCGCCCAGCGCAGTAAGCTCATTCTCGATGGTCATTTAAAACAAGCTGCCGATGTACCTACTAACGGTAAGCCTCGAATGATTAATCGTGCCATCAGTAAATTACTTGCAGAACTCGATGATGCTCATAAAGAACGCGGCCGTTTAGATCAATTTATCCGTAAAGATACTTTTTTAGACAAACAAACCCAAATTGGTAATCCTATATTTTTTCAAAACCGTCTTGATGGATTAAGTCACCACCAGAAAATGGTTGCCCATGGTGTATTGATGCTCATAGAGTTTGATGATGTTGATTTAGTGGAAGACCAATTCGGTGAAGGTGGCGTTAAGGCCATGCTTTCATTGACTACAGAAGCCATTACAGCGGTATTAATGCAATATGAAGACAGTATTTTTGCGCGGCGTAGCTACTCACAATTAGCCATTGTTGTACCACAGTTATCTTTGCTTGAAGCCGATCAGTTAGCGCAGCGAATACTCAAAACCTGCATCGCATTGCCTTTTTATGGCATTGGTAATCCTGATAATTTCTTTCATTTAGGATGTGCTTTTTTTAAAGCTGGCGATCTACAGTTACAGCTTGTTGAAGAAGCTGAGATGGCCCTCCGAGCGGCACAACTTCAACGAGTTAATAACTGGTTCATGTACGATAAAGGTGCACTCGATGAGCAAATCGCCAAAGGCTCTGTTCGATGGCGCAGTTTTATTGAAAATGCATTGGTATCAAAACGATTTTTCACCTTACAACAAGCCATTGTAGATAGTGATAATCAAATTATGCACTATGAGATTTTTAGTCGTGCCCGAGATTTACAGGGTAATGATGTGCGCGCCACTCTGTTTATTCCAATGGCTAATAAATGTGGATTGATGCCGCAGATTGAGCGACAAGTATTGGAACAAGTACTTTTTAGGCTAATGTCTGACAACACATCAAGCTACAGTATCAACTTGAGTCTTGATAGTTTGACCAGTAGAGCATTTGTTCGCTGGTTACAATCGACTTTATTAGAGCATCGACCCTTAGCCGCGCGACTGATTTTTGAGGTATCTGAAGACATTATTGTTAAAAATCAGGAAAATACCTCACTAGTTAAGACTCTGGATATGCTGAGGAAAATGGGCGCTAAATTGGCTGTAGATAATGTTGGTCAATCTGTTGTCGGGACTCACTATATTCAGGAGTACCATTTTGATTTAGTGAAATTACATCGCTCTATTGTACGCCGAGTCCATCAACGTTCCGAGAATCAATTATTCATCCGCAGCCTAATTGGCGGCCTTTATCGAGCCGAAGTGAAAGTGATTGCTGAAGGCGTTGAATGTTTCGAAGAATGGCAAACGTTAAAAATTCTCGGTGTAAGTGCTGCACAAGGCGAGTTTTTAGAGCAAAGATCTGAAGTTTAGGTGTTAAAATGCTATGTTTGCTGTAATTGATTGGCCTTATACCTTGTTTATCAAAAGATTACTCTCTATCTTAAACACATATACACTTTGTTAATATATGGCCTGGTTGTTAATTAGTTGTTGTTTTTTCGTTATTATAGCTTGATTTTTTATCGATGTGACTGGTGACACTGGCAATCAAGGCTAAGCAGATTGCCTTAACGTTAGATGCTTAAATAGTAGAGTCATCGTGTCGTTTTTTGATGACATGTCTCTAATACCAATTCTATGAATGAGTGATGTTACACACTTAATATGTTAGCGAATATGGGCAACGCAATGAACAATGGTTTTTTGAGTAAACTCGCCTTTTGGCAAACATCACAGTTGATGGGTAGTGTAGGCGTATTTATCGCCGATAATTCATTGTGGGCTTGTAAACTCCAACAAGGCCAATTAGCACCTGTTATTAGCCAGTTTTTAGTACCAAAAAATAATTGGTCTCAAGCCTTTGAAGCACTAAAAAGCCAGTTTGGTCGAGTTCGAGTGCAATTAGTGCTGTCACATCAGTATTATCAATTGTTACAAGCTGAAAAACCGAATGTTGAGCCAGATGAAGTGACTCAAGCGTTGATCTGGTCTGTGAAAGATATGGTGTCAGAACCTGTGGCCAATATCCATTTAGATTATTTTGAGTCTAGTTTTATTGTCAGTTCAAAAGTGAATGTCGTGGTCAGCAGTCGACAGTTTCTAGCTCAATTGGCCAGTGCTTGTGATGCCAATGGATTAGACATTGCCGGTATCAGCATTGAAGAGTTGGCATTAAGCCATGTTTTAGTTAACGACAATATGGCCCACATGCTGGTGGCTCATTTGCCTGAGCAAGAATTGTTGTTATTAATAGTTAAAGCTGGCGAAGTATTGATGCAACGTCGCGTCAGAGGCTTTAATCATCTGAATAAAGCAACCTTAGAAGAGTTGAAACATGGCTTAGCCGATAATCTCAGTTTGGAGATCCAACGGTCTATGGATTATTTTGAAAGCCAATTACGTCAGGCTCCTGTGGGATCCATTAGTATATTGGCAGATGGTGACAATTCATCATTAGCTAATCTCGTTGGTGCTAACTTTAATCAAAAAGTGCTTGCTGTTGCCCACGACGGCGTATCGAACTTACTCGCTCAGTTAGCGTTACAGGAATTAACGCGAGGTGAAGTGTGATAAAAACCGCGGTTAATTTATATAGCACTGATCTACTGCCTAAAAAACAAAAGCTAACCTTTGCAAGAATGATGTTGGCTTTGGGCTTATTCTCAGGATGCTGTGCACTACTTTATGCAATTGGTCTGTGGCATAGCCATGATTTGCAAACCTTAAGTGAGCAGGTAAGCAGAGAGAGAAATCGTTTAAATGATCAAAAGACTCAGCTAGAACTGCAAATCGCTGCTCGTCAGCCTGATGCGAACTTAGTTGCAAAGGTCGAGCTTGAACAACAGCGCTTAGATCTTAAAAAACTGTTAAAAGATGAGCTAAGCCAGCGCAATACTCTGATTAGTCAAGGTTACTCCCCAATGTTAACCGACTTGGCAGCAGTGGCGGATGCCAATGTATGGTTGAGCCATATTACCATTGAACAACAAGATACTGATGTTCAGCGCATTGAGTTTGAAGGTTATGGGCGTAATCCACAGAGCATTCCACTGTGGATAGATAAACTAAAAACCACTTCAACGCTTAAGGGGTATGCGTTTTCAGCGATGACAATGGATCGCGGCGAAGCACAACCACTGGCGTTTAAATTAATCAGCCAGCCCATTGCTAAGGAGCTCGCACAATGAAGCAGCAATGGCTTGTATGGTCGTCAAAATTTAATGAGTTAAGTCAACGTGAGCGTACATTGATTATGTTCGCTTTATTTGTTGTGGTCGGCATGCTGTTGTTTATGCCATTAGAGTCGGTTTGGAAGCAGCAGCAAAGCTTGCAAACTCAGCTTAAAGGATTAGCACAAGAAAATTCAATTTCCTTACAACAAGTGGCTCTCTATGAAGAGCGTTTACAACTTGACCCTAATCAAGATTATCATCAACGGCTAAGGTTGATTACTGAACAAATGCAATTAGTTGATGCTGATCTTACTGAGCAAATGGTTGATATGGTTCCTGCGGACTACATGCCAACAGTATTAGCTAATCTGCTGGGTAATGTTAAAGGTGTATCGCTGATTTCATTTGCTTCCATAGCGCCTAAAGCCTTATTACAAGTGGGCGATGGCAGTAAAGTTAACCTTTACAGCCACGGTATTAAGCTGACGTTACAAGGCGACTACTTCGCGATTTTAGCGTTTATTAAAGCCGTTGAAAGTATGCCTGATAAATTGTACTGGAAACGTCTAGATTATCGTGTTGAATCTCATCCAGATGCGTTAGTTGAATTAGAACTTTACACACTGAGTGTGAATAAGGACTTTATCAGTGTTGCAAAACAAGATTAATGCCATGGCATATGCATCCTGCCTAATGATGCTATTAATGTCAGCGGCGAATGCACAAACATTACGTGATCCGACCCTACCGGGTCAGGGGGTTGTGGCTGCGATAACCAAAACCGATAATCAATCTTTAGTGTTAAACAGTATTGTCAGCGGTCAGAATACCTATGCGGTGATTAATAACATCATTCTGTCGGTGGGTGACACAGTTAGTGGTAGTGGCTTACGAGTATCAAAGATTAATAAAGACTACGTCACCTTGTCAGATGGACGAAAACTTCAACTATTTAAGTCGATAACAGAGCGATAGGATAAGAATAAAAATGAATGTGATTAAATACGTTACTCCTCTGATGTCGCTGTGCTTAGTTGCTTGTCAAACGACGGATAGACCTGATCCACAAACCGCAAAAGCAGCCTTGAATGAGTCAAGACAACAAGCTGCAGCGGGTCAAACTATTATGCCACCCCCAGCGGCAATGCCTGAAGATGTTCAGCGTGAGCTTAATGGCGATAATACACTGGGCCAAGCGGCAAGAGCCCTTCCCGCTGAGCGTCGTATTGACGTATCAGCAAACGAAGTTGATGCCAGAGTATTTTTCCCCAGCTTAGTCAAAGACACCCCATTAAGTGTGGCGGTTCATCCGGATGTGCAAGGCAACATTTCATTATCATTAAAAGCAGTCACCTTGGCAGAGGTTATTCAAGTCGTTGAAGATATTTACGGTTATGAAGTTAAGCGTGAAGGGCGTATTTTACGTGTTTATCCCGCGGGAATGAGAACCGAAACTTTTCCCTTAAATTATATCTATATGCAGCGTGAAGGTTTGTCATTAACCTCCGTGAGCTCAGGGCGCATTTCAGACCAAAATAATAATTCAAGCAATGGCAGTAATGGCAGTAACAATAGTAATAGCAGCAGTAACAGTAGTAATAGTTCAAATAGTAATAGTGGCAATGGTAATGCTAATAGCAGTGATAATACTAATGGTACTTTTATTCGCTCAACCACTAAGACGGATTTCTGGGGTGAATTACAAGCCACATTAATGTCTATCATGGGTGAAACCGGTGGCGGGCGACAAGTTGTAGTCACTCCTCAAGCCGGTCTGGTTACCGTTCGAGCTTTTCCTGATGAGTTACGACAAATTCGAAGTTTCTTACAAATAGCAGAAAGCCATCTACAGCGCCAAGTCATTTTAGAAGCAAAAATTATTGAAGTAACTTTATCGGATGGTTATCAGCAAGGGATCCAGTGGGAGAATGTCTTAGGTCACGCTGGTAATACCAACATTAACTTTAGTACTTCAGCAGGACAGGGGCTAAGTAATGCGATTACGTCTGCCATTGGCGGAGTAACATCGATTAATTTCACTGGAAGTGATTTTAGTTCCATCATTAATTTGCTCGATACTCAAGGTGATGTAGATGTGCTGTCAAGTCCTCGAGTCACCGCATCGAATAACCAAAAAGCAGTGATTAAAGTCGGTAATGATGAATACTTTGTCACGGACGTTTCATCCACCACAGTGGCAGGTACTACTCCGGTAACCACGCCACAGGTTGAACTCACGCCATTTTTCTCTGGTATTGCTTTGGATGTGACCCCGCAGATTGATGAAGATGGCAATGTCATACTGCATGTTCATCCTTCGGTGATTGATGTGACCTCACAAACCAAAGAAATTAAAATCAGCGATTCAACCTTGGAGTTGCCATTAGCACAAAGTGAGATCCGCGAATCGGATACCGTTATCCGCGCAGCATCTGGTGATGTGGTCGTGATTGGCGGGTTAATGAAGAGTGAGAATATTGAAACTGTGTCTAAAGTACCATTTTTAGGTGATATTCCTTTTCTGGGTGAAGCATTCACCAGCCGCAGTAAATCTAAAAAGAAAACTGAATTGATTATTATGTTAAAACCAACCGTGGTCGGTGGTGACACATGGAAGGACGAGTTAAAGCGCTCACAAGATTTGATTGAGCGTTGGTATCCTTCAAAGTAGTGATCGTTCTCGTTTGGCTTAACATTAACAAGGGATAGCCGGTAATTATGTATTTGCAACATTTTGGCTTAAGTCAGTTGCCCTTTACGCTGACCCCTAATACCGGTTTCTTTTTTGGGTTGGCGCCGCATGTGGAAGCGTTGCAAGTGCTGCAAACAGCATTAGAAACAGGTGAGGGTTTTATCAAGGTCACTGGAGAAGTGGGTACAGGTAAAACCTTAGTGTGTCGTAAATTGTTGAACGATTTACCCGCTCAATACCATTGCGCATATTTACCCAATCCTTATTTAAATCCTAAGGAGTTACGTTGGGCTGTGGCAGCTGAACTTGGTTTGTCTTTGCCAAATAAAGTCGATCAACAACAACTGACAAGACTTATCCATGAGCGTTTGTTAGCGTTAAATCATCAAGGATTTCATGTGGTATTGGTGTTGGATGAGGCGCAATCGTTACCGGATGAAAGTATTGAAGCATTACGGTTATTTACTAATTTAGAAACCGAAAATTGTAAGTTATTGCAAGTGGTGCTGTTTGGTCAGCCTGAATTAGATCAACGTTTAGCGCAACCTAAGTTTAGGCAGTTACGACAACGTATTACCTTTAGCTATGGTTTACGTCCGTTAACATGGGACGAAATACACGCTTATATTCGATACCGGCTAGCGATTGCGGGTTACCAAGGGCCAGAGTTATTTACTGCCGCGGATATTAAGCGTATTGCCAAAGCTGCTCGTGGCATTCCGCGTTTGGTGAATATTTTGGCACATAAAAGTTTATTGCTATGCTACGGCCAAGGTGAAAAAAAGGTCCGAACTCGGCATTGTTTGGCTGCGATAACCGATACGGAAGATATTAATTTACAACATAAAGTGAGTGTATCTCGGCTCAACATCTTGCTTGTTGTGCTCCTTGCTGCAGTGGCGTTGGTTATTGGGTTAAATAGTGACAGTTGTTGTGGTGAATGGGTGACACAAATAAGTGAGATTAAATGAGCGTTATTATCAATATGCTGAAAGATTTAGAACAGCGTCAGCAGCCTGAAACCGATAATCCTTCGACACAAGCTGTGGGTGAATTTGTGCGTCCTCAAATTCAATATCAAACTGTTGCTAAATCACGTTCACCGCTTATTAGTCTCATTGTTGTTGCAGTACTATTGATACCTACTTTGTGGTTTGGTGTGTCAATGTATCGCCAAGCCAATATGCAAATCGCAAATCAACCTAAAGCAATCAGTGACGCTGCTAGCACAGACACTGAATCGTTAACGCTAAGCCAAGCACTTAATCATAACGACCTTGTGACTGAACCCTCTGAGTTAGCCTTAAATGCCAGCTCGACAATGACGCCTAAATCTATTGAAGCGTCAAGGCTGCCCGTCAGCGCCGATACGACTCAAGACAATATGCCTGTTACAAATGAAACATCCTTAACCGATTTGACTCAAGTGGACATAGCATCAAAGGGTGACGCTGAGCAGATTGATACGTCTTCCCCCTTGGCACAACAAGCTAGCGAGCGAGAGCCTGAAACGGTCAATAGTCACACCGTAGTCGCCGCCACAGTTGCTAGCAAAACCGCAGCCGATAAGGTCAGTGTATCCAGCGCGAATCAGCCGATACCTGATCAAATTGCATCCAACCAGACGGCACAGAACAATCCTGCATCAAATAATGCTGACACCGCTAAAGTCATCACTGCAAAGCAATCATCTGGCTCGTCTGAAGCAGCCGCTGTTGAGAAAAAACCGGTGCAGATGTCGGTAAAAGAGGTCGTTATTAGTAAGGCACAAATGGCACAGTTGCAATACCGTAAAGGAATGGATGCCGAGCAGGCACAGCGACTTGATGATGCAGCTGGTTACTATTTAGAAGCGATTATTTTACAACCGAGCTTACACAAAGCGCGTATCCAATTAGTTGAAATTTATTACGCGCAAAATAGTATGACTACTGCGATGGGATTACTCGAAAGTGGCATCAGTATGTTTCCGCAGCAATGGGAGTTTTATGTGATTTTGTCGCGGATTCAAACCGAAATTAAAGCTTATGATGCTGCATTAGCGACATTGGCGATGATCCCAGATAATTCAACGTGGGCTCGAGATAAATGGATAGCGCAAACCGATTTGGCCCAAACGTCGAAGAACTTTACCCTAGCTGAAGCGGCTTATCGTAACTTATTGGTATCCGAATCGACTCAATCTCGCTGGTGGATGGGGTTAGCTTATGCGCTCGATTCACAAACAAAATACTCTCAAGCCGCTCAGGCTTATCGTTCAGCATTAAGCTATGAAGGGTTATCGACTTCAGCCATGACATTTATTGAAAAGCGTTTAGATCAGCTAGGAGAAACCCGATGAAGCCTAAGTTAAAGATGCGGTTAGGAGATCTTCTTGTTCAAGAGCTGATTATTACTGATGTACAGCTACAACAAGCATTAGCGGAGCAGCGCAATTCAGGTAAAAAGCTTGGTCGTACACTGATTGATTTAAACAGTATTACTGAAGATCAGTTACTTAAGTTTTTATCTCAACAACTTAATTTACCGTATTTGGATATTAGTCGTCGCCCAATTGCTGCCGACGTGGTCAATATACTTCCTGAAGTACAAGCTAGGCGTTATCGTGCCTTAGTAGTAGAAAGTCATGCTGATCATGTGTTAGTTGCCATGAGCGATCCAGCCGACTTGCAGGCTATCGATAATATTGAAGTATTAGTTGCGCCTAAACAGTTAATGATTGCCGTAGCGCCAGAACAACAATTACTCGATGCATTTGATAACCTCTACCGCCGCACCGGACAAATCGCCGAAATAGCCGGTAAGCTCGATGAAGAATATGCTGCTGATGACATGTTCGATTTGGCTAATTTAACCCAAAGTGATAGTGATAACGAAACCACAGTGGTCAAGTTATTACAGTCTATTTTCGAAGATGCGGTGCAAATGCGTGCGTCAGATATTCACATTGAACCCGGCGATAAAGTCTTGCGCATCCGCCAACGTATTGATGGTCAATTGCATGAAAACACCCTAAGCGAAGTTAATATTGCATCGGCCCTAGTGTTACGGCTGAAACTGATGGCTGGGCTAGATATTTCAGAGAAACGTATGCCACAAGATGGTCGTTTTCATATGGAAATCAAAGGTCATAAAATCGACGTGCGGATGTCGACAATGCCAATTTATCACGGCGAATCTGTGGTGATGCGTTTATTAGATCAAACAACTGGACTGCGCACCTTAGATGAAACTGGCATGCCACCGCATATTGTGGCGCGAATTCGTAAACAGATTAAACGCCCTCACGGTATGTTGTTAGTTACCGGGCCAACGGGTAGCGGTAAAACCACCACTTTATACGGTATTTTAAGTGAGCTTAATACGGCTGACAGAAAGATTATCACCGTAGAAGATCCGGTGGAATATCAATTACCACGCATTAACCAAGTACAAGTTAACCATAAGATTGGTTTAAATTTTTCCAATGTGCTGCGTACCACTCTTCGCCAAGATCCCGACATTATCATGGTGGGCGAAATGCGTGACCAAGAAACCGTTGAAATTGGTCTTCGAGGCGCATTAACCGGTCACTTTGTATTGTCGACCTTGCATACCAATGACGCGGTGACAAGTGCGTTACGATTACTCGATATGGGCGCGGCCAGCTATTTGGTGGCGAGTGCACTGCGCGTTATTATTGCTCAGCGTCTTGTTAGGCGTGTTTGTCATAATTGCGCCATTGATTATCAGCCTTCAGCCGCTGAGCGCAGTTGGCTTAGTAGTGTGACTAAAAAGGATATTAGCAGCGCGACATTTAAAGTCGGCCGTGGTTGTCAAACCTGTAATGGTTCGGGATATCGTGGCCGAATCGGTATTTTTGAAATACTTGAGCTTGATGAAAACATGATTGACGCCATGCGTACTGGTAATCCTCAAGATTTTGCTCGTGCAGCGCTGCGCAGTCCTAATTTTATCCCACTGGCACATTCTGCGATGGAGTATTTATTCCTTGGTACGACAACACTCGAAGAAGTATCAAAACTGGTTGAAGATGTTAGTGAGTCGACAGTGCCGTTGTCCGAAGATTTGGTTAGTCAACAAGATATTGGGTTGTAACAATGCCAATATATCAATATCGAGGTCGTAACTCACAAGGGCTGGCTGTTAGTGCACAGCTTGAATCTGCTAATGAAAGTGCCGCTGCCGACGCTTTACTCTCTCGTGGAATTATTCCACTGGAATTACGTGAAGTAAAAAATAAGCAATCATTTTCAATGAGCTTATTTCGCAGTAAAGTGTCATTAGAAGAGTTACAAATTTTTAGTCGACAAATGTACTCATTAACTCGTTCAGGTATTCCCATTTTAAGAGCTATTGCTGGTTTATCTGAAACCACTCATTCGGATCGAATGAAAACAGCCTTAGATGATATTTCAGTTCAGCTTACTTCAGGTCGACCACTTTCTTCGGCAATGAATCTTCATCCAGATATATTTGATTCATTGTTTGTGTCGATGATCCATGTCGGTGAAAATACCGGTAAGTTAGAAGATGCCTTTATCCAGCTATCTGGCTATATCGAGCGTGAGCAAGAAACACGTCGACGGATTAAAGCGGCAATGCGTTATCCCATGTTTGTGTTAATTGCCATTACCATCGCAATGATTATTCTCAATATTATGGTTATCCCTAAATTTGCCGATATGTTCTCTCGTTTCGGCGCAGAGTTGCCATGGGCGACAAAAATATTAATTGGTACGTCTAATCTGTTTGTTAATTTCTGGCCTCATATGATAGTGCTGTTAATTGCTGTGGTCGTGGCGATTCGGTATTGGCATCATTCGGAAAAGGGTGAGAAGCAATGGGATTTATGGAAACTGCATATTCCTGTGGTGGGTTCCATTATTGAGCGCTCAACGTTATCGCGTTATTGTCGCTGTTTTTCGATGATGCTCAGTGCTGGTGTGCCTATGACTCAAGCATTAAGTTTGGTTGCTGATGCGGTCGATAATGCTTATATGCATGATAAAATTGTCTCGATGCGCCATGGCATTGAATCAGGCGAGTCAATGCTCAGGGTATCTAATAGCAGTCAATTATTCACTCCGTTAGTATTGCAAATGGTGGCGGTGGGCGAAGAGACGGGGCAAATCGATCAACTATTAAATGACGCTGCTGATTTTTATGAAGGTGAGGTCGATTACGATTTAAAAAATCTGACGGCTAAATTAGAGCCTATTCTTATTGCGTTTGTCGCTGGCATTGTCTTGATACTGGCACTGGGTATTTATCTGCCTATGTGGGATATGCTTAATGTGGTCAAAGGCGGTTAGCATATAATGCAAGTTATTCATTGGGTTCCGGTATGTTGAGCCAACAAAAAGCAGATGATGACCTGATTAAAGTGTATGGGCGAGTCATTGCTATTGTGGTGGTGTTAGTACTGTTGAGTATTGTTGGCATACGTTCTTTTAATTCCACCTCCAATATAGGTGGCCGTGGTTTAGAGTTTGAACATAATCGTTTTTTAAATGTCTTAGCTATGGTGCGCAGTCAATGGTTAGCTTCTGGCAGGCCACACCGGATGCAATTATCTTGGCATAACAAGGTGCCTAATGTGACACCAAGTAAGGTCGCAGATGACAATCTTGATTCAGACTCTCAAGCTGACACTATTAGAAATGATAAGATTAACGACGATTTTGATGCCGATTTAGTCGGTACCGATAATTGGGTGTCTTTATCTAACCAAGGTTGGCCAATTATTGATACCAATGATGTACAAGGTTGTGCACAGTTGTGGGCGCAGTTATTGGCCAATAATGTTCAAGAGCTCAATATTGCGGTAGATTATCAGTCTGATGATCATGTGTGTCGCTACTATTCAAATAACAAAGCCAGTTTGAGTTATCAGCTCCAGACGGGCAGAGTCATTTTTTTGATGAGTGACAGATAAAATTTGTATCATCCATGTTAAAATTTAAATAAGCTGCTAATATCAGTGAAGTTATCGCTGAACCAGTATGTATCCCTGTTGTAGGCACTATAGAGAAGAGTAAGATATTATGAAATTGAAACAACAAGGTTTTTCATTGATCGAGTTGGTCATTGTTATTGTTATTCTCGGTTTATTGGCTGCAACGGCAATTCCGCGTTTTTTGAATGTCACCGATGATGCTGAAGACGCCAGTGTCGATGGTGTTGCTGGCGGTTTAGCCACAGCGGTGAGTTTTGTGCGTGCACAATGGGAAGTTGATGGTCGTCGGAATAGTAATGTGATTTTAGACGGGACGAATGTGTCGTTAGATACGCGGTTTGGTTTTCCTACCGGGACCACCAACACAGATGCTACAGCCATGACAAATGAAGCATGTCAGGAAGTATTTAATGCAGTGTTGCAAAACGCACCTAGAAATGTGCTTTTTAACCAAGATGCTCGTCAACAACGTTACACCGTAAGAATGCAAAATGGTGTCGGTGGCTCATCTACGAGTATTGATGGCCAAGTCGTTGCAGGGCTTGATTTATGCGTTTATCATCAAGTTGCGACGTTAGCGCTTAATCAAACATCGGGAGTCGCAACACCCACTCCAGATTTAGATACCGTCGGTGCAAACGGAATTACATACAATGCCGGTACGGGTCAGGTCGTATCATTTACTAACAACTAATTTGATTTACTTATTTATTTTCTATAGAGGTTATTTAATATGCAAAAACAACAAGGTTTTACATTAATCGAATTAGTGGTTGTGATCATTATTCTCGGTATTTTAGCGGTAACAGCAGCGCCTAAGTTTATCAATCTTCAAGGTGATGCTCGTGTGTCTGCGTTACAAGGTTTAAAAGCGGCAATTCAAGGTGCAAACACCTTAGTTTATTCAAAAGCAGCATTAGCTGGTAAAGAAAAGGGTGATGCTACTAATGGTACTGCGACATTAGATATTTCTGGTACAACCGTCACCACTGATGATGTGAATATTGTTTATGGCTATATTAAAGCCGCAAAGACAGACTTAGAAGCCGCATTAGATGTAACATTTGCTGCTGGTGCTGATGGCGTTGCCGCTGTTACGGATCCAGTTACAGTTGCTGATTGGATTATCAAAGCCGATGATCCAGCTGCTGGCAGTGTTAAAATTTGGCAAGCCGGAGCACCTGCGGCATGTTCTTTTACTTATACTCAAGCAACTTCATCAGCAACTCCAGTACTTTCTCAAGTCCCTGATGCATCAGATTGTTAATGAGTGTTAATAGAAAAAACCTGCTTAGGCAGGTTTTTTTTTGAATATTTTGAGTTAAAAAAGAGATTAATTGACTCACTTGGTTTTTCTGTTAAACGGTACAAGGTAATAAATAAACAGACAGTATTGGCTGTATTTGCCATACTAGATAAACTAGTATAAGTCTATGACACTACTACGGTTTAATGCTGTTAGGTGTCGAAGTGTTCAACGGATACAATGAGGACATCACTCTGTGAGTCAACAACGCAACATTCAGCTGGGGTTTACCTTGGTTGAATTGGTTACCACCATGATTGTGATTGGTATTATTGCCGTGACTGTGTTGCCACGTCTGTTGTCTGACTCTTCTTATAGCGCCTACAGTTTACGTAATGAATTTATCAGTGAATTACGTCAAGTCCAGCTTAAAGCAATGCAAAATACCGATCAGTGTTATCAAATTGATGTGACAGCAAGCGGGTATACTTTGCGCCATTTTAGCGGAAGAACCGCTAGCTTATGCACAAACCAAGTTCGCATAGAGCAATCACAAACCTTCAGCGGTGGTGCCCATATTGCGTTAGCCAGTAATGCGAGTCAGGCTTTTTCAATCACCTTTGACGAGCAGGGCCGTATGGTATCACCAGCGTGTTCAGGTAATTGCTTTAATGCTGTTGCAGATGAAACCTTAGCTATTGCGGTTGAGTCAGAGGGGTATATTTATGCTCAGTAAGTCGCAATTGTGTCAACATGATCATCATCATCATCATCAACAACGCTTGCAACTATCTCGACGTCAGCGTGGCTTTACCCTGATTGAACTCGTTATCGGTATGATAGTGATTGGCATCGCGATTGTAATGATCACTAGCATGTTGTTCCCTCAAGCAGATAGAGCGGCGACGACATTACAAAGAGTGCGCTCTGCTGAGTTGGCGCATTCGGTTATGAATGAGATTTGGGGCAAGCGTTATGATCAAAATACCAATCCCAATGGCGGCGTTCCGGCGTGCAATGCTCCAACAGGCATTATTTGTTCAGCGGCTCTTGGCAAGGATGGTGAAGACCGCGACGACTTCAACGATGTTGATGATTATGATGGGTTAGATCAAACACAAAACATGCTCAACTCAAGCCAAACCTATGCCCAAGCTTATCCCAATTATCGCTTGAACGTGTCAGTAGCCTATCTTGACTCGTCAACGCAGGCGCAAAAATTAATTACTGTAGACGTTACAACCCCTGCTGGTGAAGTGATCACTTACCAAGCGGTAAGGAGTAACTACTAATGCAGCAGTATCGCCATCCAAAAATAGTGGGATTTACCTTAATTGAAATGGTTACGGTTATTTTAATTTTAGGGATTATTGTGGTTGGAATAAGCAGTTTTGTTATTTTTGGTACCCGCATTTTTGTTGAATCAAGCGCAGTTGATCAGGTACTCAGTCAAAGCCGTTTTGGCATTGAACGGATGACCCGCGATATTCGCCGCGCAGTGCCCAATAGTATGCGAGTGCTAACAGCGACTGATGGCAGTTATCAATGCCTGGAATTATTACCTATTAGTGCCAGTACATCGTATATTGATGCGCCGTTTTTCCCGCAACCAGTGCAAAATACGTTAACCGCGATTAAAAGTGTTCGTTCTATTAATGCTGCTCAATCAGTGCTGATTTACCCTTTAACCGCTAGCGAGGTTTATAACCCTCAAGGATTAACAGCAAAGCGTTTTCTGGTGCAAAGTGTGGCTGAAAGCGGAGATCTCCTGACGATTACCTTAACCCAAAGTATTCGCTTTACCGAAGCGTCACCATTAAAACGCTTGTATGTTGCCCAGAGCCCACTCAGTTACTGTTTTATTAACACCGCTGGTAATGTTGATTTACGCTTATACCAACAATATGGCTATAAGGCCGTGCAGCCCTCTCCAGCGGATATGGGGAATGGCGTCTTGATGGCACAAAATATTACTAATACTTTAACCATTAATCCGGCAATCATTTTAACGCCAGCAACATTAGTGACTAATGCTATAGTGCATTTACAGCCTAGATTTAGGGTAAATGGCGAAACATTTCAATATCAACATCAAGTGCAGGTGATGAATGTACCCTAAACTGAAATTGCCGCAACATTCTCAACAAGGCAGTGCATTAATCATTGGTATTTTTGTGCTGACAGTGATGTTTTTACTGGCGGCGAGTTTAATTCGTATTGTTGGTGATGCAGATGAATCTGTGAACATGGAAGTCTGGGGCACTCGAGCTTTATTTAGTGCCAATAGTGGCGCTGATGCGGCTCTGTCTCAGTTGTTCCCCCTTAGTGGTGTTAATGGAAGTTGTAGCAATGTGAGTTCAACTTGGTCGCCGCCAACAGGAGGAAATGGATTTCATAACTGTACTGTGTTGGTTAACTGTAATGCTACAACTGTTGCCAGTATCACTCAGTATCGAATTAACAGTTTAGCGGTATGCGAGACAGGTAACTGTGCTGGTAACTCAGATAGCTCAACATGTTTGCGAGTGAGTCGCCAAGTAGAGGTAGAAGCCCGTGGTAATTAGACTACAAAAAATATTTTGTGTGCTTACCTTGATGCTAATAAGTAACCACTGTATGGCTTTTAGTGTTATTGATGAGTCGGTTACATGGGCAAATGTTGCGCAAGGTCATCATCAATATGGTAATCCTAGACCTTCATCTTGTTCAGGTATTACATCTACTCAATTGGTATTAAATAACAGTGCCAAAATTCGCGGTACTCTTGGAGTGTCACTCGAATATTGCTCTGTAAATGATGGTGCAGGGCTTCCAAATGATAGCTGTGATGACATAAATGGCGGGGGACATAAGTGTAGTGTTACTGGGGCTGATGTTATTGGTTTAAACCTTACAGGGGGAAATGCCTTTAAAACGAGTACAGGTGCAGATGGTGGCATTGGTTATTGCAATAAAGATGACCGTTTAACGTTAGGTCAAGACGGTAAGAGCCAATTTAATAGTGTTAGTTTATATTCGGCATGTACATTAACTATGTCTGCCAGCCAAGGTGAATATCGTTTTAAATCTTTAGCTATCGGTGGAGGGGCAACATTAGTTTTAACCACAGGAGATTATTTTTTTGAATCGTTAACTCTCAATGATAGTTCAAAAGTAGAATTAGTAGGTGATGTTCGGATATTTATTAAAGACAATAGCCTTTTTAATGGGACATCGGTTAACTCAGCCAATCTGTATAAATTACTGATAGTGGGTTACAGCAATATTAGTTTGACGGGCGCGGCTAATATTAGTGCAAATATTTATAGTAATGAAACCTTATCACTGAGTAATAGTTCGGTCATCAATGGGCGAGTTTCTTCTCGTTATTTAGAAATGAACTCTTCTTCTTCCATTATTGATTCCAAGTCATCCGGATTGGCTTTTCATATTCAATATGGCAAGTCATCTGTGAGTTCAGGTATTACATCCAAAAGTGTGGTGTTTGATGAGCCATTTCAAACTGGCGTTGTACCGTTAGTCTTTGTGATGCCGACTGTGTCAGAAAATAACCCTGTTGCCAACGATGGCCCTCAAAGTGTGTTTTTATCTTCAATCAGTGAAAGCGGTTTTACTTGGGAGCGAAAATCGCCTGCTGGTAATAATGTCCCTGTGGCCGATATGCCAGAAGTGCACTGGATTGCAGTGACCCAGGGGCAATTTGATTTAACCAATGGCACTAAATTAATGGCTGGTTCTGTATTACAAAATAAGGCCTTAGTTGGCTCGAACAATCAATATATCAGCGTATTTTTACCCAGTACCCAAGATGTGGTGCTTAACCAACTACAAACCCAAAATAATAATTGCTGGTTAACCAGCACATCGCAATTTACCTCAAGTGGTGTCGAACTTGCGATGGATACTTCTGAAGTGACCAGTAACTCAGGGAAATGCGAGCCGAGTAAATTAAATGCCAATAATTTACAATATGAAAAAATTGCCTACTTATCAGTAACGTCTGGCAGTGGCCCGCTAGTGCTGGAAGGTAAAAATGTCAATTATCATTTTGGTCGTTCGACCACCTTTAAGACAAATGTGAACAATACCCAAGACGTCAATTTTCAATGTACTAATTTACTCACACCATTAAATGGTTTTACTAGTGTGCCAACATTGGTAGCCAGTAAAAACAGTCGTTTGGGTGGTGATGGTGGTTGGTTAAGACGCTGTAAATTGACCAGTAACTCAGTCAGTATGGTTAATGATGAAGATACCTTCAGTGATAGTGACCGTAGTCACGTGTGGGAAAACTATAGTTTTATTGCCATAGAAAAACTCGCCCCTGTGCGCCAGTGTTTTACTGATAATTTTGAACGGGCAAGCTTAGGCAGTGACTGGGTTGTGGCTCAAAGTTCGGGTAACTTTACCCCTTCAATAGTTAACGGCCGCTTACGACAAACTGAAGCGAGAACTAACCAAGCAACATCGACAACTTATCAGCGTTTATTTCCTGCGGTTAATAATAAAGTCGAAATTGAGTTTGATCATTATGCCTATGGTGGTAACGGTGCCGACGGTATTGCTTTTGTATTATCCGATGCTGCTATTACCCCGCAGCCTGGCTCTGCTGGTGGTCCAATGGGATATGGTGCACGTTCTAATGTGAATGGTTTTGCTGGTGGCTGGCTAGGTTTCGGGATTGACGAGTACGGTAACTTTTCTGCTGAAGGTGGTCCTAGCGGTCCAGGCCGACGTCCACAATCGGTATCGATTCGAGGTTCAGGTTCTGGTACTTCTGGTTACCCTTATTTACGCGGGACTTGTAGTAATGGCACCACTAATACCGGTAGTTGCTTATCTCCGAAAGTGGATAACAATAATGTTTCACCTGCGCATCGGTACCGTATTACTGTTGACTCATTACTCCCTAATCAATCAATCGTTAAGGTTGAACGCAATAGTGGTAGCGGTTTTGTTGAAATTATTCCCGCATTTAATGCTGCCGGCATCTCTTCACAAGCTGCGATACCTGAAAACTTTTTATTGTCGTTAACGGGGTCAACTGGCGGCTCTACTAACAATCATGAAATTGATAATGTTGAGATTTGTGCGCTCAACTCCAGCCCTATTGGAGTACAAATTGATCATTTTGAGTATTCCTATTCTGGTCAAGGGATCACTTGTGCACCCAAAACATTATCTATTAAAGCCTGTGCTAACGCAGATTGCAGTGCGACTGTGCCTGATACTGTCACTGCGACGCTCAGCCCTGCAACAGTGACAGGCGTTGGCGGTTGGGTTGGAGGCAATGTGGTAACGTTTACTGGGGGGCAAAAATCAGATTTACAGCTAAGACATAATACTCCCGGCACTGTGACTTTGGGTGTCACCGGGTCTACGCCAAGCACTAAAGCATTCAGTAAAACCTTGTGCCGTGTTAATGGCAGTGCCGCAAGCGAGGCTAACTGTAATTTAGTTTTTGCCGATAGCGGTTTTATTTTTGAGGTACCGGATAAGTTGGCCAACAAACCAACAGGTAATATTTCTATTAGTGCAGTGAAAAAATCGGATAGTACTCTGCAATGTATCCCAACGTTTGCTAGCATCACCAAAAACGTCGGTTTTTGGAGTACCTATATTGAGCCGACGACTCCAATTAGTGGTCAATCAGTAACAGTGAATAATACCGTGGTAGGTAAGCAGAGTAGCGCCGCCACCACGCTTGCGTTGGCATTTGATGCACAAGGAAAAGCCAATATTAACGTCAACTATCCAGATGCAGGAAAAATGCAGCTAGATGCAAAGTATACTGGCACAGGTGATGAACAAGGCTTGGTAATGGTTGGTTCCGATCCGTTTGTTAGCTTTCCGGTAGGTTTATGCGTTACCCCCAAAGAGAGTGTTGCAGAGTGTTCTGCAAGTATTAGTAGTACGTGTAATCGATATAAAAAAGCTGGCGAGCCATTTGAGTTAATTATTCAAGGTAAAGCATGGCAAGCGGATGGTGATACAAACTACTGCGATAATATAAATACCCCTAATTATGTCCATAACAATATAGCATTAGGCAATCAAATTATTTCACCATCGGATGGTGTGCTAGGTGCTGTAGGTACGACGGCATATAATCATGTTGCGCAAACCACGAGCAGTAATACCGTGTCGCAGACAGTGACGGAAGTGGGCGTGTTTAAGTTTACCGCTGATCCACCGAGCGAATATTTAGGCTCAAGCTTTTATAATATTCCACAGGCGGCATCGCCTAATATAGGGCGCTTTGTACCCGACCGCTTTGTTGTGAGTAGCTCAAGTGTGCTGCCATCTTGCGGCAGTTTTAGCTATATGGATCAACCTTTTGCTCTCGCCTTAACCTTAGATGCAGTCAATACTGGCACTTATGTCACTCAGAACTATCAAGGCGCCTTTGCTAAAGCGAGTGCAAGCTTAGTGGGTGAAGATGCCAATAATGGCATTGATTTAAGCAGCCGATTAAGTGCTTTACCGGTTAATGCTGGCTCTTGGGTTTTGGGTCAAGCAAACGTAGGATTATCTTATCAAGCTAATTTCAATCGTACAGTGGCCCCTGGTGTGGATGGCCCATTTAGTCAATTAGCTATCGGTGTACAAGCCTTTGATAACGATGGTAGTGTGTCGTTTATTGCATCAGCTGATATGCGCGCAGACAGCAGTGGTATTTGCGCCGACAGCAACAACTGCAACGCCAAACGATTATCGACGCAAGACTTACGCCACGGCAGAGTTGTAATGGATAATACTTATGGTCCTGAAAATGAAGTATTAGACATGCCAACCTATGCCCAGTATTGGAATGGCAGTAGCTGGGTAACGAATACTGGCGATAGCTGTACTCAAGTTATCGTTCCGCTTGACGGCAGTGAAATATACGCGCCATTATTAGCGTCTGATCAGGTCGTTACTCGTACCAATAATGGCGCATTAGTTAACAACGGCCAGTCAACCTTGTTATGGCAAAACAAAGGTTCTACAGCATATCGAGGTCAGGTGACTGCCCCGTTAAAAGTAGAGCCATGGCTTCAGTGGTATTGGAATTGGGACCAAACAAGTCCGGCCCAGCTTTATGACCCAAGAGCAAGTGCCTTCTTTGGTCGTTACCGAGGCCATGATAGGATCATTTATTGGCGTGAGGTGGGGCAATAATATGCATGAAAAAGCATCAAATTTGGGCTTTTTTGATTTAAAACTGCGCGGATGTTGATTTTTTAACAGCTTTTACAAAAAAAAACGCTAGATTAGCAATTGTTAACCTGTTCGGTATTGTAGAATGGGGGTGTCATTGATAAAGTTAGCTGATTTTTCTTCTTCTGACTCAACAGAATACAGGCCTGATACATGTTCAAAAAGTTGCGCGGCATTTTTTCTAACGACCTATCGATCGATTTAGGTACGGCAAACACTCTTATTTATGTTCGCGATGAAGGTATCGTGCTGAACGAACCCTCAGTGGTTGCCATTCGTGGCGAACGCAATAGCAATGGGCCAAAGTCAGTTGCTGCAGTTGGCAGAGAAGCAAAACAAATGCTAGGCCGAACGCCTGGTAATATTCAAGCTATTCGGCCGATGAAAGACGGCGTAATTGCTGATTTCTATGTGACTGAAAAAATGCTTCAGCACTTTATTAAGCAAGTGCATAACAACAGTTTCTTTCGTCCAAGTCCTCGTGTTCTGGTTTGTGTGCCAGTGGGCGCAACTCAAGTTGAACGCCGCGCCATCCGCGAGTCCGCTATGGGTGCAGGTGCTCGTGAAGTGTACTTGATCGAAGAGCCTATGGCAGCAGCAATTGGTGCTGGTTTACCGGTATCTGAAGCAACAGGTTCAATGGTTGTTGATATCGGTGGCGGTACTACCGAAGTGGCGATTATTTCGTTAAACGGTGTAGTGTATTCTTCATCGGTACGTATTGGTGGTGACAAGTTTGACGATGCGATTATTAATTATGTTCGCCGTAATTACGGTAGCTTGATTGGTGAAGCAACGGCTGAGCGTATTAAGCATACCATAGGCACTGCATACCCAGGTGACGAAGTACTTGAGATTGAAGTGCGTGGTCGTAACCTTGCTGAAGGTGTACCAAGAAGCTTCACCTTAAACAGCAATGAAATTTTAGAAGCATTACAAGAGCCATTATCTGGTATTGTCAGTGCGGTAATGGTTGCTCTTGAGCAATCACCACCAGAACTGGCCTCAGACATCTCTGAGCGTGGCATGGTATTGACTGGTGGTGGTGCATTACTACGTGACTTAGACCGTTTATTAATGCAAGAGACAGGAATCCCGGTGATGGTTGCCGACGACCCATTAACCTGCGTTGCTCGTGGTGGCGGTAAAGCCCTTGAAATGATTGATATGCACGGTGGTGATTTGTTCTCTGAAGAGAACTAATTATCATCTGCTGAGCGGCTTTGTTAATGGCATTTTATGGGTTAACAGAGTTGCGAACACTTTATGAAACCAATTTTCGTTCGTGGCGTCTCTAGTCAATTTCGACTGACACTGGCAATTATTTTGTCGGTGGCATTGCTGATGACTAATTACCGTCTTGACCCTGTTCGCCAGTCGTTATCCTCATTATTAAGCCCACTGCAGTTTTTGGCCAATGTGCCAGGTATGATGCTCGACTGGTCTGCCGAAGCCTTTGCCACGCGTAATATGCTCGAACTGCAAAACAAAGAACTCTTACGCCAACAACTGGTGATGTCAGAACGTTTACAGCGTTTTGAACATGTCCGCCAAGAAAATGAGCGTTTACGCGCATTACTTGGTTCTCCTGTGCACATGGATTCTCGTAAAATGGTCGCTGAAGTCATGGAAGTTGCCAGCGATCCTTTTCGGCAGTTTGTAGTGTTAAATCATGGTTTACAGAACGGCGTTTATGTCGGTCAGCCAGTGGTGGATGCCAAAGGCGTTGTTGGGCAGGTGACTGAAGTGAGTGAGTTTACTAGTCGCGTGTTGATGGTGTCAGATAGCACTCATGGTATTCCGGTGCGTGTTACTCGTAACGATGTGCGGGCAATTGCCAACGGTACCGGTGATATCGACCAAATTGAATTACGCAATGTGGCTAAAAGTACTGACATTATTGTGGGTGATTTATTGGTAACGTCAGGTTTGGGAAATCGTTTTCCTGAGGGATATCCCGTCGCTCGTGTTATCAGTGTATCGCGTGATGATGGTCAGAGTTATGCCGTTATTAATGCCCAGCCCTTAGCTGCGCTTGATCGTATTCGGTATGTTTTGCTTATTTGGCCTGATGAAACCAAACCTTTTACGTTGCCTGCTGAGGTCCAAGGGCTGATGAACGAGGCGGCTGATAATGCTGCAACGAATGGTGAAACGGAAACCATACCTAACCAGACTAGTGATAATGCATCGTCATCTCAAGTTGGTACTCCGCCTTCACAAACAACGACTTCACCAACAGTAAGCGAGGAAAACCAATGAGCGCGCACATTGCTAATGGTCGCTTAGTGGTATGGCTGACTTTATTTATTGGTATGATGTTTCAGATCATGCCGCTACCGGAAGTGGTCGAAGCATGGCGACCAGACTGGCTCCTTATGGTCATGATGTATTGGGCGATGGCGTTACCGCATCGTTACAGTATTCTCACTGCGTGGTTGCTAGGGGTCATGCTTGATGTGTTATTGGGGGCCCATTTAGGCATCCGTTCACTCGCATTGTCGTTAGTGATTTATATTGTCGTGTTGTTGTCTCAACAGTTACGTAACTATCCTCGCTGGCAACAATCATTACTCCTAGCATGTTTTATCTGTATTTATCATTTGGTGATATTTTGGATTCAGTTTGTTGTTGTCGGTGCGACACCATTTGATGTTGAGATGTTTTTACCCGCTATTTCGAGTTTATTTATTTGGTGGTGGGTGTTCTGGGTTCTGCGTAACATGCGCCGCCATTACAAAGTACGTTAATCAATCTGATAACGTAAGAATTGTTTTAATGTACACTAATAAGAGTAACTAACCGATGGCATGGGTACTGGCTTCAACATCACCAAGAAGAAAAGAATTACTGGCGCAAGCTGGCTTTAGTCAGGCAGATTTCTCATTTCAGCTAGTCGCACCCGATATCGATGAAACCCCCCGGTTAACTGAAACTCCACAACAATATGTGTGCCGTTTAGCCGTTGAAAAAGCCCAAGCGGGTTTAGCCCTGAGTGGCCATATTATCGCCCCAAAAGTACTCGGTTCAGATACAATAGTGGTATTGAACGATCAAATCCTCGGTAAGCCAATAGACCAAGATGATGCCAAGCGTATGTTGACATTATTATCTGGTAAAACTCATGAAGTGATGACCGCGGTGGCGTTAACAGATGGTGAGCAAACCTTTAGCCGCCTGTGTCGAACCCAAGTCAGCTTTTGTGACTTATCTGCTGCCGACATAGACGCTTATGTGGCATCGGGCGAACCAATGGATAAAGCTGGCGCATATGGCATACAAGCTTTGGGTGGCTGTTTTGTTCAATCAATTAGTGGCAGTTATTCCGCCGTCGTTGGTTTACCGCTTGTAGAAACGCGTGAATTATTAGCCTGCATGATGCAGCAAACTTAACTTTTGCTTTAATCGGTCATCTACGGTGGTGCAACTGCTGTCAACATTACGATTGGAGCATGACCCAGATACTGGTGGCCTATGAACATAAAAACTCAACGTAAAAAAGGCACAGAATTACTCATTAATGTCACGCCAACAGAAGCGCGTGTAGCATTAGTCGAGCATGGTGTTTTACAAGAAGTGCATATTGAACGTCGCATGAAGCGAGGTTTGGTCGGCAATATCTATAAAGGTAAAATCAGCCGTGTACTTCCAGGCATGCAAGCCGCATTTGTTGATATTGGCTTAGACAAAGCCGCTTTTTTACATGCTTCCGATATTGTTCCGCATACTGAATGTGTTGCCGATGTTGAAAAAGGTAACTTTGTGGTGCGCGATATTGCCGAGCTTGTTCGTCAGGGCCAAGACATTATGGTGCAAGTGGTCAAAGACCCGCTTGGCACTAAAGGCGCCCGCCTCACTACCGACATTACTTTACCTTCCCGCTATTTAGTTTTTATGCCTGGTTCTAGCCATGTTGGCGTATCGCAACGCATTGAACTGGAAGAAGAGCGCCAACGCCTCAAAAATATTACCCTTCCTTATGTTGATGATGATGGCGGTTTTATTATTCGCACAGCCGCTGAAAATATTGGTGAAGATGAGCTGGCTCAAGATGCAGCATTTTTGCGCCGAGTGTGGGCCAAAGTCAGCGAACGTCGCAAGCGGAAAGGGGTAATATTACTCTATCAAGACTTAGCGTTACCGGTACGGATTATTCGTGACTTTGTGGGAACAGAGCTTGATCATATTCAAGTTGACTCACGCCGTACATATGCTGAACTTCAACAGTTTGTGCAAGAGTTTATGCCTGAGATTGCTAACAAAATTGAGCATTATGCCGGCCCAGCGCCTATTTTTGAATTGTATGATGTTGAAAATGAAGTTCAACGCGCTTTAGGTCGCAAAGTTGAACTCAAATCGGGTGGATATTTAATTATTGATCAAACCGAAGCTATGACCACAGTCGACATTAATACCGGTGCATTTGTTGGTCATCGTAATTTAGAAGAAACCATATTTAATACTAACCTTGAAGCCACTCAAGCGATTGCAAGACAGCTGCGATTACGTAATTTGGGTGGGATTATCATTATCGATTTTATTGATATGTTAAGTAAGGAACATCAAGCACGGGTGTTAGAAAGTTTAAATGCGGCCTTGGCGTTAGATAGAGTCAAAACCAGCGTGAGTGGGTTTTCTGGCTTGGGTTTAGTTGAAATGACCCGTAAACGTACCCGCGAAAGTTTAGAGCATGTGGTATGCGGTGAGTGTCCATCTTGTAAAGGCACTGGCACCATGAAAACGATTGAAACTGTGTCATATGAGATTTTTCGCGAAATTATTCGATTAGATCGAGCTTATAAAGCCGATGAGTTTTTATTGTATTGCTCACCGGCTGTGTACATGAGTTTTAGCGGCGATGAATCACATTTGTTGGCAGAATTAGAAGTCTACATTGGTAAACGTATTCGTTTGCAAAATGAACCGTTATACATTCAAAGTAAATATGATGTGGTGATGATGTAGTGTCGACAACTCGTACGGGAACGATCAACAGAGTATTTTGGCAGATTTTGGCTATTACACTGGTGCTTTTTGCATTGGCGGTGAGCCTTATTCGTGGTTTATTGCCTCATATTCCTGAAGTCCGTACTGAGTTAATTGATTATCTTGATAGTGAGTACCAACTGCATGTGCAGATGGATAAACTCAGTGCTGAATGGCAAGCATTTGGGCCTGCATTGACCATTAACAATTTAGTCCTACCGCCACAGGATAATCTGCCAATTACAGTTGTCAGCAATAATGTGCATATCAAACTCGATTTTTGGCAGTCGCTACTAACCTTGAGCCCGCAGGTTGAAACCGTTGTATTTGATGGTCTTAAGGTGGCGCTCAATCTCGATCAGTTAACTGCTACTGACGATAATACCAAGCCTAGCGATAAAGCCACTCTTGACTGGTTATATGCCCTGTTATTGGAGCAATTAGGTCATTTTTCAATAACCGATGCCTCCCTGCAACTGGTGAGTAAACAGCATGATTATCGGCCGATTTTTATCGATAATTTATTATGGCAAAACAGCACTAATCGTCACCAAGCACAAGGCATCATCTATGTTGATCCACAGCAGTCAAAGCAAGAACAGTTAACGTTACGTATTGATCTTAGCGGTGATGGTTATCAAGCGGATACTATAGCTGGTCAACTTTACGTGGCCGCAGACTCATTAGACTTAGGAAAATGGGCCTCTAGACAACATAACGCGCAAACAGACGCCGATAATATTGAGTTTCAAGGGGTCATAAATCTTGATGCATGGATGACGTTCGCGCATCGTCAAATTGAAGATGGCATACTGGTTTTTAAACCTAGCTGGTTACAATGGCAAGATGCGGACAGCCAGCAAAAGTTTGCAATCAATTCAGGTTCATTGCAATGGATCCCACAACCAGATGGTTGGCGAATCGACAGTCACAATTTAGATTTATCCACCAATGATCAAACTTGGCCATTACTCACCTTGGCTATTGGCAGTGGTGATGGTGATTTTTTTGGATATGCGAATCAAATTATCCCTACCTTGCTTAAGCCTATGTTGCCGTTAGTGCCAGGTTTAGGCATGCAGCAAGTACGCAGTTGGCAGCAGCTTAATCCTCAAGGAAAAATTGGCCCTATTCGGCTGTATAAACAGGCAGAAAAAGCCCTTATCGCTAAAGTTGAAGCACAGCAATTACAATGGCAGCCCTATGAGTCTATACCAGGTATCAGCCCTTTCGATGCCCAATTAACCTGGGCAAATAATCAACTTGAATTTAGCTTGCCTGAGCAAAAATACCAGCTCGATTTTAGCGATAATTTTAGTCAGCCAATAATACTTAATAGCAGTGCCGTCATGGGCCGATATGATGTTGGCCAGCAGCGCTTGACCGTGGCTAATATTGAATTGAGTAATAGTGATCTTACTCTGCAAGCGGGCCTTAATCTTGAGTTTGCTGAACAGACTCATATGGGATTAGCTGCTCACGTGACCATTAATGATGTGGCTCATCTTGGGCGATATTTTCCATTAATGGCGATGAGTCCAAACTTAATTAGCTACCTTAATGACGGCTTAGTCGCTGGGCAAGTGAATGATGCGCAGTTAGTCTGGCATGGGGATTTAGGTGGCTACCCTTATCAAGACAGCAGCGGAGTCTTTCAAGCCGCTTTTACTCTTAATAATGGCAATTTTAAGTTCCAACCTGATTGGCCTGCTGTGAGCGATCTTACTTTATCAGCCTTGTTTGAAAATGCGATGATGGATTTACATATTGATCAGGGCAAACTTGATGACGTTACGGTAGACGGCGCGCGAGTGTCTATTCCACATTTGGGGGAAGCGTCGTTGTTAAAGGTTGAAGCCGATATTAATACTGATGCTCAAGCTGCAACCAAAGTAATTAATGCTTCACCGTTACATGATTCTGTCGGGTCTACGTTAGACGTAGTGCAAATCCAACAACACATTAATACTCGATTGGATCTGGCGATTCCCTTATATGAAGGCGGCGAGCAACTCATTAAAGGTCAAGTCACATTTAATAATAACCCAGTGTTTATTGATACTCCCGGTTTAGATTTACAGGGGGTGACAGGGCAAGTGAGTTTTGTTAATCAAGTAATTGAAGGTAAAAATATTAAGGCTCGATTATTTCAACAGCCTCTCACGTTTAGCTTGAGTACCGGTAAGCGCAACAACAATATTGCATTAAATGTTGCGCTGAAAGGACGCTGGGATCTTGATGCCCTACCTGACAGTTTAGACAATCCACTGACTGAAACCTATCACGGAAACATGGACTGGAATGGCCAGTTAACTATGATTTTTGATCCTAGTGGCTACAGTTTACAAGTTTCTGCAAATTCCGAGCTTGTTGGAACATCATTAGATTTACCTATCCCTTATGAAAAATCGGCAGCGGAACCGAAAACGCTCAGTGCAGAACTGATTGGCGATAACAAACAATCATCACTGAGCATTAAACTGGGTAATGATGTGGAGTTTTGGGGAGGATTTAATGCCGATAATGGCAGTCAACTGGCCTTTTATGATGTGATGATAGGTCGCCATTTTAGATTGGGTGACAGATTAAATAAGCAGTATGGGCACATACATGTAGATCTGCCTAAAGTTGACTTAGCGCAGTGGCTACCGCTGATTAATCGCTTTAGTGCGACAGCAGAACCTGAAGTCGTGGCCTCTTTGATACGAGACCGTATTTTAACTGTCGCCGAGTTGCCTGATACTGAGTTGCAACAACCCATTTCGCCTGCGGTTGATGCTAACCTTGCAACTCCGGCATTTCCACCATTAGCGGGAATTCATGCCAATATTGGCCAATTAACGGTACTTGGGCAATCATTCGATAAATTGCATTTCGATGCTAAGCCAACCGAACATGTATGGCGCTTTGATGCTCAGTCACAACAGTTTGATGGCCGTATCGATTTTTATGCTAATTGGCGCGATCAAGGTATTAAAGTTGTCGCAAGCAAACTGCATTTATTGCCAACAGCCAGTGCAACAAAAAGTGATGATTTATCCCCGACTGTTATGCTACAAAATCTGCCTACCTTAGCGATAGATGTGGATGATTTTAGTGTAAATAATTTATCGCTCGGTCATTTAGTCTTGCAAGGATTGCCCGTAGAACAAGGCTACCAATTCCAGACTCTTTCACTGACTAAGCCAACGGTAACATTGCAGGCAAATGGCTTATGGTCAGTTGATAATGGCACTGAAAAAACCTCGTTTGAGGTCAATTTACAGGCCGATAAGTTTGATGACCTCTCGACGATATTGAACATCAACCCTGGGCTAGAAGATGCGCCATTAGATCTCAATGGTCAGTTATCATGGCAAGGTGCACCTTATCATTTCATGCTTGATACACTTAACGGCCAGCTAAAATTTGAGTTAGGTAAAGGCCATTTATCGGAAATAAGCGATAAAGGTGCACGGGTATTTTCATTATTTAGTTTAGATTCATTATTACGCAAATTATCATTAGATTTCTCGGATGTGTTCGGTGAAGGCTTATACTTTAATCGCTTCAACGGCAACCTTGCGATTGATGATGGTGTAGTGAAAACCACAGATTCAGAAATGGATGCTATTGCGGGCAATATGCGCATACGCGGTTATACCGATCTCACCAGTCAAAGCTTAAATTATGATATTCGGTTTGTGCCGCAGCTTGCGTCGAGTGTACCAACCGTGGTGTTATTGAGTACCAGTGCATGGACTTTAGGTTTAGGGGCATTTGCCCTGACAAAAGTGTTAGAGCCCGTGATTGAAGTCATTTCTGAAATTCGTTTTCGAGTGACCGGCACCATGGACAATCCACAACTTGAAGAGCTTGAGCGTAAGAGTAAAGAAATTGAAATTCCACAAGCTATTTTACCGCAAGCCAATGAGTCGAGTGTTGAAACTCAGATTAAAACTGGAGTTGATTCTAATATCGCGCCCAAGCTTAAAAGTGATACCAAGGGCGAAAATGAAACTCAAGCCCCAGAGCAGAATAAGCAATATAATGTACCGCCCAATACCACAGGGGCAATTAGCTCAATACCAACGAATCAGGTTTCTCGAATGATAAAGGCGCAAATGTACACCGACGCTTTATCAAGGGGCCAACACGCAGGCGAGCCATTGGCTCATGTCGTTTCGCTACCAGGAGTAAGAGATGCAAATCAGCTTATTACAATGCCAAAGCAGTCGCGATGTCCAAGCCAATCTCGCGTTTGTCGACTCGCAGCTTAAAGACTTACCCCGAGAAGCCAATGAACCACAATTAGTGGTGTTACCTGAGTGTTGTTTATTGTTTGGTGGCCACGAAAGCCAGCAGCTTGAATATGCAGGTAGTCAGCATCAAAGCGAACTTAAAAACGCGTTAGCTTCGATGGCTAAAAAGTATCAAGTGTATTTTATTGCCGGCACTATTCCTATGCGTGCCGATGATGGTCGAGTCTTCAGCCGTTGTTATTTTTTTGATGATCATGGCGTCACCCTAGGTCATTACGATAAACTGCATTTATTCGACGTTGAGGTGAGTGATAACACCAAAACCTATCGTGAAAGTGATACCTTTCATCCAGGCGATCATATTAGTGTGATTGATACTCCGTTTGGCAAAGTCGGCTTAGCCATTTGTTATGATATTCGCTTTGGCGACATGTTTCGGGCTTTACGTTTAGCTGGAGCCGATTATATTGCTCTACCTTCTGCATTTACCAAAGTGACTGGGGAAGCGCATTGGCAAGTGTTATTGCAAGCCAGAGCGATTGAAACTCAATGTTATTTATTGGGCGCAGGCCAATGGGGACAGCATAATCAAGGCAGTCGAGAAACATGGGGGCACAGTATGATTGTTGATCCATGGGGCAGAGTTATTGCTGAACGAGCGACGGAATGTGGCTGGGTACAGGCTAAAGTCGATTTAGCGGAATTACAGCGCATTCGTCAACAAATGCCGCTGATGGGCCATAATCGATTTAGAGAGCCACAGCTGAAATAATACTGGCTGAGCCACGACTAACACTGAATTCGCAGTACGCGTTACCAATTAATAAAGAGAATTTTAATGCCATTTTTAACCCAAGTAGAGCAGAGTTTATTGCAAGATGGATTAACCTTAGACGGATTGCAAGGTTACTTAAATACCATCCATCAACACAATATCGATTTTTCAGACCTGTATTTCCAAGGTAGCCGTCATGAGTCTTGGGTTTTAGAAGATGGCATAGTCAAAGAAGGCAGTTTCCACATTGAGCGTGGTGTGGGGGTGCGTGCTATTAGCGGTGAAAAAACCGGTTTTGCTTATGCCGACGAGATTACTCCAGCCGCTCTTGATGCCGCAGCAAAAGCCGCTCGCGGCATTGCCAGTGCCGGTGAGCAGCACAAGGTACAAGCCTTTAAGCGTCAAGCTGCACATAAGCTCTATGACAGTGCCGATCCAATTGCGGCTATGGACGAAGTGAAGAAAATCGACTTGTTAAAGCAAGCCGATGCGTATATCCGTAGTTTAGACAGCCGTATTATTCAGGTTGTGGTGAGTTTATCTGGCGTACATGAGGAAATATTGATTGCTGCCAGTGACGGTACATTGGCGGCAGATATTCGTCCATTAGTGCGTTTTAACTGTAGTGTTATTTTAGAAGATAACGGCAAGCGTGAACGCGGTAGTGCCGGTGGTGGTGGTCGTCACGATTACAGTGCCTTCTTAGCCACAGATGAAACTGGCTTACCACAGAGTTTTGAATTTGCTCGTGAAGCAGTGCGCCAAGCTCAAGTGAATGTTAATGCCATTGATGCTCCAGCAGGTGAAATGACCGTAGTGTTAGGTAACGGTTGGCCTGGTGTGTTACTGCACGAAGCGGTAGGTCATGGCTTAGAAGGTGACTTTAATCGCAAAGGCAGCAGCGCCTTTAGCGGTAAAATGGGCCAGCAAGTGGCATCGACATTAGTCACCATAGTCGATGATGGTACGTTGGAAAATCGTCGTGGTTCATTAAGTATCGATGATGAAGGCGTGCCAACTCAAAAAACCACTTTGATTGAAAATGGTATTTTAACCGGCTACATGCAAGATAAGTTAAATGCGCGCTTAATGGGACAATTGCCTACGGGTAATGGTCGCCGCGAATCATATGCTCATTTACCTATGCCACGGATGACGAATACTTATATGAATGCCGGTGAATCAGACCCTGCAGACATTATCAAGTCAGTGAAGAAAGGCATCTATGCGCCCAACTTTGGTGGCGGTCAAGTCGATATCACTTCAGGTAAGTTTGTGTTCTCAGCTTCTGAAGCTTATTTGATTGAAGATGGTGAGGTAACTCAGGCAATTAAAGGTGCAACTTTAATTGGTAATGGCCCTGAAGCCATGGGATTAATTTCCATGGTTGGTAATGACTTAGCTCTAGATAAAGGCGTAGGCGTGTGCGGTAAAGACGGACAAAGCGTGCCTGTTGGCGTGGGGCAACCAACATTGAAAATTGATCGTCTAACGGTTGGCGGTACAGCTTAAACGTTAGCCTATTTAGCCGGCTTACTGAGTGTTATGACTTGGTAAGTCGTTGTATATTTAAGGCTTATTTTGATAGTCTTGTTTATTTAAGGATATGTATAGTCAGGTTAATAATCTATGTGGCTGTGAAAATAACTGTTTTAAGTTATACTTCATCAAGGAATTAGAGTATTAACTCTAGAGGTGTTTATGGTTGCAAAGCGTCATAGTAGTCCACATAGCCAGAGGCGATTGAGCTTGGTGTTGTGTTCGAGTGTTTTTTTTGTTCATCTTAGTGTTTTCGCTGAGCCCATTACGTTTAGCAATGCTTGGCAGCAATTAACCCAAGTAAGCGATCATCTGCAAGCCAAAACCCAGCATGTTAACCGCGCCAAAGCTGAAGAAGACGCTGGTGATGCACTGAATTTCCCATCGTTGAATATTGCCGGTAGTTATACCCGCCTTGAAAAACCGATTGAACTTGACCTCAATGATCTTAATCCACTTGCCTCGCTTGATAGCAGTACCTTACCGCCGGCGCTTGGCGGTGCCCTAGCTAGTATTCCTAGTTCATTGTTTGTTACCCCTTTTACTGAGCAAGATGTATTTCGTGCCAGTTTGCAAGCCATGTGGCCGATTTACACTGGTGGTAAAATTACTGCTGCGCAAGGGATACATGCAGCACAAGTTTCTGAAACTGAACAAGAGTTGGCCCTAGCTCGGCGGGAGTTATTTCTGCAGTTAGTTGATCGTTACTATGCGGTGTCGGTGACAAAAACCTTAGTTGATACTCAAAATCAGTTGGTAGATTCGTTAGCGTTACATGTCAGCCATGCACAAAAATTGGAGCAACAAGGGCAAATCGCCAAAGTTGAACGCTTAAATGCCCAAGTCGCGTTAGAAAATGCCAAGGTCAATAGGGGTAAAAGCCAGCGTCAATATGAGATGGCCGAAATAGCTTTAGCGCGGATGTTGCATATTCCCTCAGTCGATCCTATTTCAGCGCTGTTTTTACTGGAACAGCAACCGTCATTGCCACAACTTAGCCAGCTGACGTTAACTCAGCATCCTGCATTAAAACTGCTTGAGGCTAAAGAAGCTCAAGCCAATGGCTTAGTGGACTTAGAAAAGGGCAGTTATTACCCCACAGTGTATTTATACGGTAACTATACCTTGTATGAAGATGACAGCTTATTTTCACAAGTGGAACCTGATTGGATGGTAGGTGTGGGTATGAGCATACCGCTGATAAGCCGTGATGGGCGCAGTGGTAAAGTACAAGCCGCCAAAAGTGCTTTATTGCAAGCTCGATACACTAAAGCACAAACCAAGCAGGATTTAAGTTTACTGATCGATCAAAGTTATCGGCAAATGCTGCAAGCTAAAGAAGAAGCCGATGCGCTGAATACGTCGTTAGCGTTAGCGACTGAAAATTTACGTTTACGAGAGTTATCTTTCAATCAAGGCTTATCCACATCAATTGATAGGATCGATGCAGAGTTAAGCTTAACGGCGGTTAAAACTCAGCAATTAGGGGCTAAATATCGCTATATTCAAGCCTATGCCAAAGTGATGGCCATTAGTGGTCAAGTCGATGAATTTATTAACCGAACTCAACTTCAGGGGGCTGCTTATGCGGGCTAACAAGATCATCGCGGTCATTGCATTCGTGTTACTTATATTACTGTTGGGCTATGGCGTCATGCTGGCCTTTACGCCGCAACCTAGCGTGTTACAAGGGCAAATAGAAGCTCGTGAATACAACATCTCTTCTAAAGTGCCAGGGCGGGTAGAGCAGGTCTTAGTGCGCAAAGGCGATCAGGTTGATGTGGGCGATATTTTGTTTGCCATCAGCAGTCCTGAATTGGATGCTAAGCTAGTGCAGGCTCAAGGTGGTCTAGAAGCCGCAACCGCAATGCAGCAACAAGCGAATAATGGCGCAAGACAACAACAAGTCACAGCCGCTAAAGAGCAATGGTTAAAAGCTCAAGCTGCCACCGAGCTTAGTCTAAAAACATATCAGCGCATTGAAAATCTATTTGAAGAAGGTGTTGTCGCAAGGCAAAAGCGCGATGAAGCTTATACCCAATGGCAGGCCGCTAAATATACTGAACAGGCAGCCTATGCCATGTATCAAATGACCGACGAAGGCGCACGCGATGAAACCAAAGCGGCTGCGGCAGGCAAGACTCGTATGGCAGAAGGTGCAGTTAACGAGGTGAATGCAATTTTAGCTGATAGCCAAATGCGTTCACCTAAAAAAGCTGAGGTGAGTGAAGTACTGTTACAAGCGGGTGAGTTAGCACCGAGTGGCTTTCCGGTAGTGAGCATTATTGATATGAGTGATGCTTGGGCTGTATTACAAGTGCGAGAAGATCAATTATTGCAATTTAAACAAGATCAAAGCGTGATGTTAGATATCCCCGCATTGCAGCAGCAAGTTGAATTTACCGTGTCGCACATCAGTGTGATGGGCAATTTTGCCACTTGGCGCTCCACTGAAAGTGGCCATGATTTTGATATGCGTACATTCGAGGTGGAACTGACACCTAAGCAGAAAATAGCCGATTTACGTGTTGGGATGTCGGTATTATTTCGCGCCGACAAGCTCAACGAACATTAATAAGGCTTGCTGATGAGGCATCTATTTCGGCGTGAATGGACAGTGTTATGGCATTCGCCTTGGCAACTCGCCTTGGTGAGCTATATTCCGCTCATCGGCGTACTTGCGCTGTGGTGGTTGTTCAGTGCAGGCTTGCCAAGACAGCTTCCGGTTGCCGTGGTTGACTTAGATAATAGCCAAATTAGTCGTATGCTTACCCGGCAATTATCGGCAAACGCCGTGGTTGCTCCTCGCGCATATGCTAATGAAGCATCAGCGATTGACGCTATGCGTAAAGTGGAAGTTTATGGTTTAGTTATTTTGCCTTATCAGCTTAACAAAGACCTATTAACATCCAAACAACCCACGATTGATATTCGCTATAACAGTCAATTTTTATTAGTTGGCAAGTTACTCTCTAGCCAACTACAACTCAGCCTTGCTGAGGGCTTAACGCATATTGGTGAAGTAAATTTATTGCTCAAAGGAGCCAATAAAGCCACAGTCGATGTGAGTTTAACGCCTATTAGTAATCAAACCACGGCACTATTTAATCGCAATAATAACTATGTCGGATTTCTGGTTCCTCCTATATTGATTGCATTGTGGCAGTTGCTGTCGATGCTGGTTTTTGTCAATAGTGTTAATGCGGAGCTGCTCCCGCAGGGTGAGCGTAACTATTTAGCCAAAGATTTTTGGGCTAAGGTGTGGGTTAAAATCCTGTTCTACAGTCCCATTATGCTTATTCATGGTGGCTTTATTCTGCTGTGGTTATACCATTATTTGGCGATGCCGATAGCGGGTTCGTTATGGCTTTTGGTATTGGCGCAGATGTTCATGCTCATGGCGTTGTGGTTGATCGTGTTATTTATTTTTATGCTGATGCGTGACAGTGCGCGGGTGGTCAGCTTTTGTACTGCCTTATTTGCTCCTGCGTTTGCGTTTATGGGGATTACCTTTCCAGTTAATGATATGCCTTTATTGGCTAAATGGTGGCGCTTGATTATGCCATCAAGTCACTATATCGACTCTCATGTCAGTGTGGTGAGCTACGGGGTGAACTTGCCACAAGTGTTACTGCAAATCAGTTCATATTGGGGCTTTTTACTATTAATCCCTTTGCTTTATATGTTGGGGCGTCATGCTCAGAAAATACCGCCTCAAGTTCCCGTGAGCAAGTCAATTAGTCTGGGAGTCAAGTGATGAACTTCTGGCAGTTAATGGTTGCAGAATGCAAAGCGATACTGGCTGATAAAGCCATAGTCGTGACCTTATTTGGTGGCGTGTTATTTTACTCAGTACTTTATCCGTTACCGTATCTGCATCAGGTGCCGACAGAGCAGCAGATTGTGGTCGTTGATCATGATAATTCATCTCTCAGCCGATTGGTGACACGTCATGCCGATGCCAGTGCCAAGATAAAAGTACTCGCTAATGTAAACAGTATTGACCAAGCCCAAGCTTGGATTGATGCTGGTAAAGCGCACGGTTTATTGGTTATCCCAGCAGATTTTAGGCGTAATTTGTTATTGGGCAAAGGCGCGACATTAAGTTACGGCGGTGATGCGAGTTACTTTTTAATTTATTCTGCGATTGTTGAAGGCTTAGTTTCTGCAGGTATTGATGCCAGTAAACACGTGCAAATGATAGGTTTGCTCGCCCGTGGACAAAACCCAGAGTTAGCGCAGCAAGCTGTTAATTCTATCCATATTAATTCGGTGCCGGCTTTTAACCCCAGTTTGGGTTATACCCCCTATGTGGTACCGGGTTTATTTTTATTAATTTTGCATCAAACCTTATTAATTGGCACAGGTATTTTGGGCGCAGGCCAATGGGGTAAACAGGGCTACTGGCAGCAAGTCCGGCCGGTGACCTTAGTGCTTGCAAGGCTTAGTGTGTTTATGATGATTTATGCATTATTCAGCAGTTTCTACTTAGGCGCTTGTTTTTATTGGTATAAAGTCAGCGTGGTTGCTTCTGTGATTGAAGTAGGCTTATTTATGTTGCCCTTTTTATTGGCTACGGGTTCGTTAGGTATTTATCTCAGTAGTTTGTTCCGCCGGCGTGAATTACCCACCCAATTGTATTTACTGGTCTCTATGCCAATTTTATTTGTGGCAGGATTTGTGTGGCCAATTGCGTTGATTCCACAGCCATTGGTAGTGGCATCGCAAGTTATTCCTGCTGTGCCAGCGATTATGGGGATGCTCGAGTTAAATCAATTAGGGGCAGGTTGGTCGGCCGTGTTGCCTAAATGGCTGCAATTATGGGGCCTATTCGCCGTTTTTGTGACTATGGCAATAGTGGCCATTGCACGTAAACAGCAAGATGTTAAAACTCCATCATAGTATCGTATGTAAACTTAGTATCGAGTGTAAACGACAAAAAGGCTGTAGCAGTTTCACGTTCTGTCAATCAATTCTGCTAACAAAAATAGACAGGTATCGTATTGATTGACCTGTCTATTACTGCACATTCAGCAAGATGTACTAACAAAAAACTGTTTGGCTGATTGCATTGAACCGTGACGGTTTTTTGGTCTGGGTCCAATTACATCATTCCGTCTTGTGTGCTGGTTAATGATGCTTGTAAACGTTCAACGTTATGCTGATAAATACTGCTGTTATCCACTTTGGCCGCATATTTAAAATCAGCTAATGCACCTAATTTGTCATTATTGATTAACTTCATTATGCCGCGATTATTGTAGGCATAAGCACGTTCTACCATTGATGCAATTGCGACTTGAGTACGGGCACTTTTCACTGCAGCATCACAGGCTTTTTCGGCATTTTCCATGTCAGATAATTGCACGTAACCTGCACATAAGTTCACATTGCGAGAATAGTCATCCACTGTGTATTTACTTGCAGACAATGTTGCTGTGAGCCCTTGCTGAACATCACCAGATTGCAATGCGTTAACACCTGGTACATCTTCAATTAATACCATTTTGTAGGCATTGCTATTGATGTGATGGCCTTGTTCGTCAGCCATAACACTTGTCGATGCTGTCAGTATTAATGTGGCACTCATTAGGCCGTTAACTATGCTTTTTTTCATGATGTCGCTCCCTTAAACGTTTACGTAGCGCCGCGCTACAGATGAACTTTAGTCAAAAGGACTAAAGCCGACAAACGATAAAAAACGCATTAATAGATTAAAAAAATTCACTTATATCGACAAGTTAATCAAGCTTAGTACAGTGATGGTGAGCGACTTAGGTATTTTATCGTGTTTATCTTGATTGATTGTTGCGATGCTTTATTTAACATCACTCAATAGATACTGCTGATCGGTGGCCCGTACTTTTGTTTATGACTTGATGTCACAGTTAAGTTGTTGGCAAAAAGAGTCATTTATGCTGAGGTTTGCTTTTTTGGAGTGAATCTTAGATTATCAAACTAGACATGTTGCTCCTCTCGCTTTCTTTTTGCGCTGACCATTTTTAAATATCAAGCATGATATTGACCGCCAAAAAATTGCTAGACTTTGGCATATAAAAGAAAGACAAGAAGGACGAGACAGACGATGTTCGCTGCCTCTTCACTATATTTAGCCACTGCATACAGTGGTATTTTATCAGCGGAAACATAATGAAACTTTTGTATAAAATTGTATTTTCGGTAACTGTTTTTTTGGTTGTGCTCTATTACTCGAGTTTTTATATTTTACCGAGTATCACAATGGTAAATAATTCGGGAGCCGAGATCACTCAGGCTGAAATTGATTTACCCAGTACTCATTTGGATTTTGGCTCAATTGAACAAGGCACGAGTAATACGCTTCATTATGCTCTAATGCAACAACGAGATGGGGTCTATACCTATAGAATCGACGCTAAAGATTTAGCGGTGTATCACGGTAGTTGTGGTTACGTTACCAATAACGAACTTCATAAGCGTGTTGTGATTTATATCGCCAGTGATGCGCAAGTTGTGTGTAAATAGGTATACAAAAAGTCACATTACTGCGAGTTTTAATCGCTAGGATTGCTTAATTCAACCTATGACAAGCCGTTATTTTAGCTGCACCACGATTTTTAATCATTTTCATTGCTCATGTGAAAACCGCTTTTATCTCAATCTGAGCCAGATATCCTAAGCCCTTCAACTTTTGACACCTAACGGCTTTCATCGTGAAAGCTTTTAAGGATCCAGTCTATTAGCAATTGCACTTCTGGGCGCTGCTGTTCATTAGAATGGCGGGTGAGGTAATAGCGGTCATGGCTATAAAGTGGCTGGGGGAATAATGGAATCAGGATTTTGTTATCAAACCACGCTTGGCTGATAGGCAGGGGTATTAATGCTACACCAAGCCCTTGCTCTGCTGCTCGCGCGACACTGAACATACTGTCTAATTGAATAATTTGTTTTGGTTTGAATTGCTCAAAGCCGATATTGTCAGCCCATTGATGCCATGCGTAGGGTCGGGCTTTATGTAATATCAACGGCACCTTGGTTAACGCTTTAAAGCCTTGTGATGATAGCTCAGAGTGGAGCTGTGCATTACATGCTGGCATATACGTTATTGGAAATAGGTCATATACATTGTCGCTAGGCTGCTGTTTACCCGAGAGCATAATCGATACATCAGTGTGTTTTATCACATCACTGCGCGATTTAATCGTTTCGAGTTTAAGGTTGATATTGGGGTATTTGGATGACCAGCCAATAAGTTTAGGCATAAACAGCTCGCTAGCGAAAAACTCAGGCATTGAAATACTGACTTCGAGCATTCTGTCTGATTGATTAAATTCACTGACAGTGTTGACCAGTTGCTGCATGACTGGCTCGATCGCTTGGTAAAACCGTGCACCAACTTCAGTTAAGGCAACCGAGCGGGTTTGACGGATAAACAAGCTTAGATTGAGGGTTTCTTCCAATTGCTTAATTTGGTGGCTAACGGCAGATGGTGTGAGGTACAGCTTTTTAGCCGTTTCTTTAAAACTTAAGCATTCAGCTGCGACGCAAAAGCAACGTAGGCCACGCATTGAGGTGTGTAAAGGAAGCATTTAATTCTCAGCAAGGACTAATTAAGTCATTTAATGGAGTAACAGTGTCGACTAAGTAGTAGTGCATTTTTATTATCATTATTGTGAAAGCAAAGATCAGACCATGCTTTAAAGTCTTATTTAAACAAAGTACTAACACATGTGGTATTTATATTTTGAGTTGCTTTAGTGCTTAAACGAATAAACATTGCACCATCTCAGTGCAATGTTTTTAGCACTTTGGTCATCAGGAGGTAAGCAGGGCTAGGGCTTATGGCTGCTACTCGATTAGAAGTACAATGTTTCTAGCTTAGTGCCATCAATAAAGATATCGCACTTATCAGCGGTGCTTGATTTTGCTGATTGGATAATACTCGCTACCACGCCAAAGCTACCGCCTTGATCGCCTAATACCGAACCGAAATAGCAATCACCTTTAACGGCCATGCCTTTGAACTTAGCGTTAAGATGCTGGGTTGGGGTCATTGGTGGGAATCGACCTTGCATGATCGTGTCACCATTAGCGATTAACTGTAGCTTGTTTTTTTCTTTGTCGTATATGCCACCAAAAATGATGGTTTGGTCATTCACTACCACAGTTTTGTTTTGTGCAACGATAGGGGGTTTAGCGGCACAAGCGCTAAGAAGCACGCCTGCGGTTAAAGTAGAAAGTATAAAAAGTTTGCGCATTATTATTCCTTAGTATGCGTCGAGAGGCGTATTTTGGCCCTCGAATGAGTAAACTAGCCCTGTTTACCTATTTGGATTCAACGTTATGCACAGTGGAGTTCCATAGTGCATAACGTGCTTAGTGTAACAACTTATCAACGAATGCCAATAATAAAAACAGCCTGCTAAAAGAGCAGGCTGTTTAGTCACTCTAAAGCAGTCTTTTATAACAAGCTGACATAAAATTTCAGTTCAGTGACCACACCTTTAGGTGTCGTTGCTGTCAGTGTTACTTGGCTGGTGCCAGGTGTACCGATATTTTTGAGGGTAAAGGTGGTTGATGTTCCCCCCGCCGATGTTGCGTTCGGTACGCTGTAGCCAGAGAACTGCAACTCACCTTCTGTGCTGGCAAGGGTTAAGATGGTACCTGAAGGTAATATTTGCTTGGCACTATCTGTTAACACCACAGTAAACGTCGATATTTCATTTAATCCGATAGGTTGAATATCACTGGTGTAATCGTTAATCACAGCGTCATCTTGACTCACAACAAACGTCGCATTAGAGCCTGACATAGTTAACACCAATGCTTTACGAATATAGGTGGTCGTGGCAGTGCTATCACATAAGCTGCCTTCACACTGAGGGCCGTTAAATTTACCATCAGCCGCTTGATACGCAGTACTGGCTTGAATATTAAAATATGGCTCACCTAAGTCATGGGTGCGAGACTCATTGTCATCCCTAAAAGCATCAGGTAAATCAACAAAGCCACCGTTATGGTAAGTTTCAACATCCATACCATCACCACTACACGCAATTGACGTTGTGCCATTTAAACAACCATTAACCACGCCGCCATCAGCAGCATCAAACACATTGTTACCGTTGGTATCGAAAAAAGTTTCGTGTCCTAAGGCATAAGCCATAATCGTGACACGGTGATCGCTTACTCGTGGCGATGCCGATGTCCAAATAACTGAACAGCGGCCATCTGCAATAGTACACGATGGCTCAATTTGTCCACCTTCAGCGGTGAAGTTGATGGTCGTGTCATCTGGTGCCGGGTTACCAAAACTGTCAGAGGCATAAGCGGTAATGGTCACTTGCTCGCCATTGTAGTCACCCGCTTCAGGATTACCGTTTGACCTTGAAATACTAAAGCCTAGTTGCTGTGGTATTCCGGTATTGACGGTGAGTTGTTCTGATTGGCTGGTAATGGTTTTATTCGTGTCAGCATCAGTTGTTGATGCCATTACCCGAACCGGTGTTGGAATCGTACCGGCTTGAACGCGAACGCTGACCAAGCCTTGGGCGTTAGTAATACTGCTATCTGTTACTGCGCCATTAGCAAATTGTAAACCGCCAACTGTAGTATCTAGACTAAAGTTTACTTGTTGTTGAGCAGCAGGTTGACCATTCGCACTAGAAACTAAAAAGGTGACTAAGGATGATTCAGTTGAGCCTGTGCCGCCAGAACCTTTGATACGAATTTGGCTTGGGTCAGCTGACACAAAACTCACGTTAGATAAGGTCTGACGGGCTAAGATAAAAGGTAAGCTTGCGTTTAAGCTACTGCCATTAACAGTAGTGGTCGCGATGATAGTGTCATTGCGCTCACTATTACCACTGCAACTAACATCAGAAAATGTTGAGCTTGCTGAGCCAGATAAGCTGGTGATAGGTGAGTCGAGTGAGGCATTATCATTGAAGGAACAGTCTGAGCTAAAGCTAATACTGGTCGGGCTTTGTAGGCGAGTCATATTGCCAGCTATGTCTTCGCTGACGAGCGTCGCGGTAACCCCAAAAGTGCCACCGGCGCTAATGGTATAACTACCATCCGCTGCTGCCGTTAGTGTTGTGGCTAATTCTCCTTCGACAAACTCACCATTAGCATCAATGGATCCCATTTTTACGATGCCAGCAGTGGCAATGTCGTCAGTCGCTAACACTTCATAAGCGCTAGTACTGCTGAGGGTTACCCCTTGATATTCTGTTGTGGCTGTTAATAAACTGGCGCCTAACTCTGATGCTGACGGAGTATAATTAAGAGTGGCGATACCTGAAGCTTTAGTCAGAGCAGTCGCGGGCGTTAACGTCGCACTACCGGCATTGAATGTGACAATTTGGTTAGCAATACCTTGGTTATTACTGTCGGTAAGTAACGCGCTGAGTTGCACTGTTTTATCAAGATTAAAGCGGGTAATTGGACCTGTAGCATCTGTAATTGAAGCTGTTAATTGAATCGCTTCAACAGGAATACTTGTGGTGTATTCTTTAAATTGATAATTGCGACTCGCGCTAACTGAGTCAGCATCGCTTGGTGAATAAGTTGCACTAAGAATGCCAGCCTCGATGCCGCCAGACGTGACAATCGTAGTCGCAAGGCCGGAAGATAATGTTAATGCGCTAGCGGGTGTGACTGTGGCAGTGCTAGTACTGAATGTAATCAGGGCTCCGCTGACGTTAGCATTACCGAGTTTGAGATGTGCAACGGCACAAAAACTACCATCGATATCAAAAATCAGAGATTCAGTACTGGCATCACATTGGCCATTGACGACATTTTGATAGCTTACAGTAATACTGTAACTGCCATTTGACGTGTCAGCATCGGTGCCATCCGCAGCACCGTTGCAACCTGTAAATAGCAACACTGAAGTTAATAGTAACATTAGTGTGCGAGTCATCATTTTTAGCCGCATTAGCAATATCCTTATTCTATTAAACAGACTATTTTTGAAATGGCCCTAGTCTTTGATTTCAGCTCTTAAATACTTATATAGCTCTTTAGACGATTTTGATTCTGGGCCTTTAGCCAGTTCTTTATTCGCTTGGCGGATCAGTTGACGCAGTTTTTGACGATCAAGTTGTGGATGTAAATCCAGAAGTACTTGAACCTCGTCATCACCATTTGCTAATAAACGCTCGCGCATCTTTTCAAAAATCTGTATTTGAGCAGCTTCATTATTGTTTTTGTTCAACACTTTATCGAGTGCTGCTTCAATAGGTTCATGCTCGTATCCACGCATCAATTTACCAATGTATTGCAAATGGCGGCGATAGGCTTCGGTTTTTTGCTTAATCAGTTTTGATTTTAGAATCGCATCATATAAGAATTCATCTAAACCCATTTTGTCTAATTGAGTTTTGCTCAGGGCCACTAAACGCATGCCAAGTGCTTGAGCATCCTCACTTTCTTTTTTAACGCCTGTTCTGCTGACATAGTTGTCATCATTATCATAGGGCTGCTGAAACAGTTCAGAATCGCCAACAATTTTCATAGTCATAAACCTCAAGTCAATATGCGTTAATGATAGCATTTATTTGGCCTAGAATATGCAGAATTTATTGATGATAGTGAGCGATATAAATGCACGGTTATCAATCGCCAATTGAATTTGATATGCTAGCGGCAACTAGACTAATCAAAGAGTAATTTTGTGGCTTCTCATCCTTCTTCAGCGCCTAGCGCAACTGAACCAACACCTAGAATTGATTCTGAATTATCTGCGTTAAAAGATGCTGTCGCTGTCGCGTTAGAATACGCAAAAGTGTTAGGCACTTCGGCCGCTGAAGTGGCTATTAGTAAGCAGCAAGGTTTGTCGGTTTCTACCCGTGAAAAAGAAGTTGAAACCGTTGAGTTTAATAAAGACGGTGCGTTAGGCATTACCATTTACCGCGATGGTCGCAAAGGCAGCTCATCTACCTCGGACTTAAGCCCAGAGGCGATTCGCCAAGCGGTAAAAGCCGCCGATGGTATTGCAAAATATACCTCAGAGGATCCTTTTAGCGGCTTGGCTGATCCCGATTTGATGGCGCAAGATATTCGCGATTTAGAGTTATACCATCCACACGATATCGATGCAGAAGAGCTGGCACAGCTGGCTATTCGCGCCGAAGAAGCCAGTTTATCAGTTGATAGTCGTATCCGAAATTCAGACGGCGCCAGTGCTAATGCGCATACAGCTGCCAGAGTGTATGGCAATAGCCATGGGTTTCTTAATGGCTATTGCAGCTCTCGTTACAGTTTGAGCTGTGTGGTGATAGGCGAAGAATCTGATGGCAATTTACAGCGTGACTATGACTATACCGTTGCGCGTAAGTACAGTGATTTATTGTCTCCAGAAGCCGTTGGTTTGCAAGCGGCAAACAAGACCTTAAGCCGTTTAGATGCACGTAAAATTGCCACCGCGAAAATGCCGGTGCTATTTGCGCCAGAAATTGCTACCGGCCTGATGGGCCATTTAATTGGTGCGATCAGTGGCAGCAGTATTTACCGCAAGTCGAGCTTCTTAATGGAGGCATTGAATACCCAAATATTCCCAGACTGGTTTAGCATCGAAGAGCAGCCACATTTGTTAGGTGCTTTAGCCAGCGCTAATTATGACAGCGAAGGTGTCGCTACCCAAGATCGGCGTATTATTGATCGCGGCCAATTAGAAACTTACTTATTAACCAGTTATTCTGCACGTAAGCTAGGTATGACCAACACTGGTCATGCTGGTGGTATTTATAACTGGACCTTAAGCCATTCAAACCAAACATTTGATGACTTGGTCAAAACCATGAATACCGGCTTAATTGTTACCGAAGTAATGGGCCAAGGCGTTAATGGCGTTACGGGTGATTATTCTCGCGGCGCGGCCGGCTTCTATGTTGAAAATGGCGAAGTGCTATACCCAGTAGAAGAGATCACCATAGCGGGCAATTTAAAAGACATGTTTATGGGAATACAAGGTGTAGGTAAAGATCGCGATTTACGTTCATCAATCCGTACTGGTGGTATTTTACTGAGTGAGATGAAAATCGCGGGTAATTAACCCCTTTTGCTGACAAATGCATTTATGGTTTAAATGCGAGACAATTAAAGCCTCTTATCAATTGATTAAGAGGCTTTTTTTTAGCTTTCTTTTGGCTCTTGACGCTTTATATCTTTACTTTACCTTTCTTGACAGTCGTTTACAGGTAAGGGTTGTCATAACTCTTGAAAATGTAACTAGATAGTTAATGGAGTAAATATGTTTAACAAAAAAATAAGTCGATTGATGATGGTGTCTGCAATGGGAGCCTTGTTACTAGGCTGCGGCTCAGACAGTGAAGAAAGCAGTAGTGATGTCGCTTATGTGCAGTTTTATAATGCATCACCGAATAGTACATCGACCTCATTAGTATTGGATGACTATTCATATACGGCAGTTGATTTTGCTGATGCAATGCCTCGATATGGTTACAGTGTGGGTAGCACAGATTTAGAGATATATGGCCAAGATGAAGATGGCGAAACAGTCACAATTTACAGTGACACCGTAAGTTTAAAGGATGATGATAATCATTTATTCGTGTTATACGGTGATTACCTTGACCCACAATTACTGGATATAAACTACAACCGCGATGATATGGACGAGCTTAACGCGGATGATGATTATGAATACAGTAAAATGCAGGTGTTAGTCGCTAACGTCGCAACAGACGAAGGCACATTTGATGCGTATATATCACTTGATACTCAAAGTATTGACGAAGCGGTAATGATTGGTAGCGCAACATATAGCACGTATACCGACTCAACCATTCTTGATACTGATGATTACATTGTGTACCTCACCACAACGGGTACTAAAGACGTGGTTTACACAACCGGCAGTATGGATCTTACCACTGAAACGGTTTACAAATTAGTGATCCGTAATAGCTTTGGCGCAGGCGACATTAAAGTCACCATCGACAGTGTTGATTCAACAACAACGCCAGATAACTATGCAGCATTAGAAGCCACTGCAGACTACCGAGTGTTTAACGGACTCGAAACTCAAAACATCGATGTTGATGTGGTGAGTAAGCAAGAAACTCAGTACTTATACGATGTTGCATCTTTTGCTGTAACAGATTACCAATCAACTTCGTTCAACGATTATGGTATTACGGTTAGAGATGCCACAAGTAAAACCAAGTTATTTGATAATTTATTGGTAACCTTTAACCAAGATGACGTCAAATCGTTACTGATTTATCAAAAAGCTGACAGCTCTGTTAAAGGCATGGTTATCTCTCAAGACTTACGTCCACGAGCATACGAATATAAAGTCGATGTCGTTAATTTATCATATGATTACGATGATTTAACTGTGTACTTTGTCCGTGACTCTGAAACCATTGAAACAGCAGAATATACCTTGACTGACTTAGACTTTGTTGAACAACAGAGCTTAACATTACCTTCTGATGACTATGAAATTAACATAGTGTATGAAGATGACAATGGCACTCAAACATTGGTGTATCAGTCTGAATCAATGAGTATCAGTGGTAGCAACAATTTTACCTTTGTACTGACGCCAGATACAGAAAGCGCACTAGGTCATAGATTAACGTCATTAGAATAATTGAGCCTAAAGCTGGTCTTTAATACGGTATCAAAGCAGTAATTAAGCCAGTTTAAAGCCTAAAAAGCCGATATCAATGATATCGGCTTTTTTATGAGTTAACGCGCTATAACGCTGACTTATGGAGTTTATTCATCTTCATCTTCAACTTTTACGCCCCAGACATCATGTTCATCAGCGTGAATAATTTGTACCCATACTTGATCACCTGGTTGCACGTCAAACTCGTCGGTTAAATACACTTTTCCGTCAATTTCTGGCGCATCCATGTATGACCGACCAATAGCACCTTCGGTATTCACTTCATCAATTAAGATTAAATACTCTTGGCCAATTCGCGCTTGCAACTTATCGGCACTGATTTGTGCTTGAAGAGCCATAAAGCGTTGCAATCGATCTTCCATGACATCATCAGGGACATGGTCTGGTAAATCGTTAGCTTTAGCGCCTTCCACCGGTGAGTATTTAAAGCAACCTACGCGGTCTAATTGTGCTTCTTCCAAAAAGTCTAATAGCTCTTCAAACTCTGCTTCAGTTTCACCCGGGAAGCCAACAATAAAGGTCGAACGAATCACTAATTCTGGGCAAATCTCGCGCCATTTAGCGATGCGCTCTAATACTCTGTCTGAGCTACCAGGACGTTTCATTAACTTCAATATACGTTTGTTAGCATGCTGAAATGGAATGTCTAAATAAGGCAGAATTTTACCTTCAGCCATTAATGGAATGATGTCATCCACATGTGGGTAAGGGTAAACATAATGCAAACGAACCCACACACCTTGTTTGGCTAACTGCTCACAAAGCTGCTGCATATGGGTTTTAACTGGCATACCATCCCAAAAAGCAGTTTTATGCTTTACATCAACGCCATAAGCAGAGGTGTCTTGTGAAATAATCAATAATTCTTTCACGCCAGCATTCACGAGACGCTGTGCTTCACCTAATACATCACCAATAGGGCGAGAGTCTAAATCACCGCGCATTGAAGGGATAATGCAGAAAGTACAGCGGTGATTACAGCCTTCGGATATTTTCAAATAGGCGTAATGTTTAGGGGTAAGTTTGATGCCGTGATCAGGCACTAAATCAATTAATGGATTATGTTTTGGTTTCTCAACATGCAGGTGAACTTGCTTTAACACTTCATCATAAGCATGAGGGCCAGTCACCCCTAAAACATTAGGATGAAGTTCGATAATTTCGTCTTTCTTTACCCCTAAACAACCCGTCACTAACACTTTACCGTTTGCCGCTAATGCTTCACCTATGGTCTCTAAAGACTCTTGTACTGCACTATCGATAAAGCCACATGTATTGACAATTACCAGATCGGCATCATCGTAACTGTTGGTGACATCATAACCTTCAGTGCGCAACTGTGTCAGGATCCGTTCAGAGTCGACAAGGTTTTTGGGGCAACCCAATGAAACAAATCCAATACGATTACCGGTGGTTTCTGTGTTCAGGCTATTGGCCTTAAGTGTTTTTACCGGAATGTCTAACGTGGTGGTTTGCTTGGGTTTAAAAGTTTCAACTGTCATATGATCTCACACATAAAGTTAACGATATTGGTGGGGATGTCAAAGTGGGCGGATTATACCTGAACGGGCTAAAAGGTATAGATCCATTTAGCGTGAAAAGTATACTCATAAACAGTATGTAAAGTATAGGTGATAGCGGACGTTAGCTGATGGCAAAATACAAAAACGACGGATAATGTTAACCATTACCCGTCGTTTTTAATCTTGCATAGATATAGGAGTAAACCTATTTGTAAATAAGTTAATTTGTGCGGTATTGGCTTAAAATCTTACCTAAATCAGTTGATGCTTTTGATAGTTCTTTAACACCACTTGAAGACTGTTGCGATAAACCTCTAATAATATTTGATTTCTGTCTTATTTCAGTCAGTTCTTTAGCAATATCATTGGCTACGGCACTTTGTTCTTCTGACGACGTTGAAATTTGGAAACTCATGTCCATAATCGATTTCGATGATTCAGAAATGGCATTAATATCGGTACCAATATTGGCAATTAGATCGCTACTGGTCTGTGCTTGCTTGACGGTATCGCGAGTAATACTGTCGATATTAAGTGTTTCACTTTGCAGTAATTCAATCATTTTATGAATTTCAACCGTTGCTGCTTGAGTACGACCGGCAAGGGTTCTTACTTCGTCTGCAACCACCGCAAAACCACGACCCATTTCACCAGCGCGCGCCGCTTCAATGGCTGCGTTTAATGCCAGTAAGTTGGTTTGATCTGAAATGGCATTAATCGTGGTAATGACTTCATTAATATTGGTGGCATTGACTTTTAAGGTCGTGACCGAGTTTGAAGTTTGTTCAATGTAGCTAGATAACTGCTTAATCTCATTAATGGCACGTTTTGCTCGGTCATAACTCTGGCGTGTATATTCTGAATCTTGTTCCACTCTTTGGGTCGAATTACGGGCAATATTCGACACTTCTGCCGCAGATGCGGTCATTTCTTCCATTGCCGTAGCGACTGAGTCGAGCGAAGCATACTGTAAGTCAATTTGTTCAGCACTTTGTACTGCATCATTGGCAAATGAGCTGGAAGTGGTTTGCAATGTTCCGGCACTTTTTTTCACAGCAACGACAAGTTCAGTTAATGTGTCCATGGCTTTGTCTAGTGCGCAGCCAATGGTACCGAACTCATCACGACCAGGATGGAAACCTAAGCGAGAGGTTAAATCACCTTTGGCAATTTTTTCTGTGGTACTCCACAACACCCATAGGGCACCACCAATAAAGGTGGCATTCCAGTAAATCACCAATGCAAACGGTAGCACCCACAAGAATGATAGCAATAACGAAACTAATGCCGCTTGCTTAGCCGTGGCTTCTTGGCCATAGACTGATTCACTCATCGCATAATATTGGTTATTTAATGTATAAACGGCAGTAACAGTATCTTGTTGGCGTGAGCTGGTTTGCAAACGACCCGATACTTGTAAGCCGAGGCTTGAGGCTTGATCTAGCTGATTGGTCGCCTCAAGTGCTTGTACTGTAGCAGCCGTTTTTTGCTCTAAAACATGCAGAGATTGCTGCTCAATGTTGTCTATTTTACTAAAGTAACTGCTAAACGATACGCTTGATAAAATGATGAGGAATAGTCCGAAAATCGTCCAAAACTTATCGTTAATGGACATTTTGATGAAGAGTTTATCGATATTTCTGAAATCAACTTCTTTCATGGTTTTAGTACCTAAACCTGTAAATACAATAAATTTGAATACTAGATGACCCGTTAGTGTTTTGATACTAATAGTCAGCGTGGCAGTATTTTTTTGTGACCAATATGGCATTGGTTCATGTTCAATATCGACAATAACACGAATAACTTAAATGAATTATCTATGTCGACAGCTCATCCGGTATCTGCCATGTCAATCAGCCAATATTAGCGTAATAGTTAGCTAAAAGCCTTACATTTTCAAGCTGATGTTACGCCAAAAAATCTAATATGAAACAAATAATTCTATTTTTAATTTTCTTTTCAACAGAATTGTTACAAAACTTATCTTGTTAAGTTGTCATTATGCCTGACCGTGTTCTGAGTCTAGTTATTGTTTTATTTGATGTATTTCTTTTATTCGCAGATGTCGTTTTTCTGTAAGGATAAAATTACTTGTTAATCAATTAGATATCAAATTTATTTACCTCATTAATGTGATCTATGTTCTTTTTTCTGTAAACAAACTTTGGGACAATCGCGCCGCATATTACAAAAAAATAGCATTTATATTACAAAATATGGGGTTACAAAATGAAAGGACTGACTAAACTAACGGCGGTTTCACTCGCAGTTGCTGCAGCATTGCCTATGATGGCAAATGCAGATGTATTGATAAGTGAATACGTTGAGGGTAGTGCAAATAATAAAGCGATTGAACTGTACAACAACAGTGATGTTGCGGTTGATTTAACAGGTTACAAATTAGTTCGTTATAAAGACGGCGATACAGCAGCGCTAGATATGGTTGAGTTAACCGATTCGATAGCTGCAAAAAGTGTCAAAGTGATTTTGCACCCAAGTGCAGCGATTACCTTACCGGCAGCCACAGACTCTATGACTGGCAACTTGTACTTTAATGGTGGCGATGCTGTTGGTCTATTAAAAGACGGTGTGTTAGTTGATGTAATTGGTGAAATTCCAACGCCAAGTGGCTGGGGGTTAGATGCCACCTTCCAACGTAATTTAGATAACTTAACGGCTAGCACTACCTATGATGCTACCCAGTGGGTTGAATTAGAAAAAGACACTTTCAGTGGTTTAGGTTCGCTTGATGCTGCGGTTGCGCCAGAGCCATCTACATTTACCTGTAATGGTGCAACGCTAACTAATATTTATGACGTTCAAGGTGCTGGAGATGCAAGTCCTTTACTTGCCGAGGGGAGTTTTTCATCCGCTAACGAAGTAACCGTAAAAGGGATAGTTACTGCCAGAAGTGACAGTTTATACAAAGGTTTCTTTATTCAAGACATGCAAGGTGATAACTCACCTTATACTTCTGACGGTATTTTTGTTTTCATGAACCAAGCGGCACCAGACACGATTCAGCCCGGCGCTGAAGTGTGTGTGCAAGGTAAAGTCAGCGAGTATTACGGCTCAACTCAGATAGACATTAAAGACGATCAAAAATTTGAAGTGGGCGCAATGGGTGACGTACCTGCTGCCAGTGCATTTTATGTTGCCGATGGTGAAACGCTTGCACAAGCATTAGAACGTGTTGAAGGCATGAAAGTGAAGCTAGATGCTGGTAGCGAGATGAAAATTTCTCGTACCTTTAGTTTCGATTATGATTCATACCGCAACAATATGATGTTGTCTCATAAAGCGCCATTAATGAAGCCTACTCAAGTGTTTGAACCGAATTCAGCCGATGCAATTGCACTCGGTAAAGCCAATGCGGTAAATCAGTTATTTGTAGAATCTGACTTCAAAGCAAAAGACGGTGAAGTGCCTTACTTCCCTGACTTTAATGCTGAGACCGGTTATATCCGTGTGGGCGATCAGCTCACAAACCTTGAAGGTGTGATTGGTTACAGCTACAACTCATACCGAATTTTAGCGACCAACACCATTACAGCGGGTGATTTTATCCGTGTAAATGATCGCACTGATGCGCCGACTGTGGCAGACATGGGTGATATTCGCGTCGCTAGCTTTAACGTATTGAATTTCTTTAACGATGCTGTCGGCGGTGATGCCAATCCATCAAACAGTAACCGTGGCGCGCTAACGGAAGAGGAAATGGTTCTGCAACGCACTAAGATTGTGTCTGCGCTAGTGGCCATGAATGCTGATGTTGTTGGCTTAATGGAAATTGCTAACAATGGCTTTGGTGAGCTAAGTGCAGTGCAAAATTTAGTTGATGCACTGAATGCTGAATTAATCGATGAGCAAGCATATCGCTTTATCGAAATTGCTGATGCGGACAAATACGACGGTAAGTTTATTGGTACAGATGCCATTACCGTTGGTATGTTATATCGCCCAGCGCGCATCACTTTAGACGGCGCTGCAAAAGTTATTGCAACGCCTGAGCAACATGCTGCAGAAGGCGCTCAAACTCGCGAGAAAGATGGTGTGGTTGAGAAAAGCCCTAGTTCTGATAAGTTCCAACGTCACAGCTTAGTGCAAACGTTTAGTATTAATGATGAAAAACTGACCGTCGTTGTTAACCACCTAAAATCGAAAGGTTCAGGTTGTATCGAAGACTGGGCTGAGTTTAATGAAAATGCTGAGCCAGCAGACATGCAAGGCAAGTGTAATGCTTTCCGTGTATCAGCGGCTAAAGTATTGGGTGAGTCATTAAAAGATGTCGAAGGCGATATACTGGTTATTGGTGATTTAAATGCTTATGGCAAAGAAGATCCAGTTGCAGTATTGACTGACTATGATGCGTCAACCACAGATCATGTTATCCGCACCGCGTCTTGGACCACTTTAAACGGTAAAGTGTACGAGCGTGAAGGCAGTGTCATTGATAAAGGTTATGGGTTAATTAACTTAAATACTCAAGCTCATGGTGCAACGACTTACTCATACAGTTACAGCGGTGAGTTGGGTAACTTAGACCATGCACTAGGTAATGCGAGCTTAGCAGCTAAGTTAGTCGATATTGACGACTGGCACATCAACTCAGTTGAATCTAACCTGTTTGAATATGGTAGTAAATACACTGGTGATTTGGTTAAGTCTGAAAGTGCATTCTCAGCTTCTGACCATGACCCTGTGATCATTGCACTAAGTTACCCTGCGCCAGTAACACCAATGCCTACGCCAACACCAGAGCCTGTTCAAGACAGTGACGGTGGTAGTTTAGGTTACTTCGCATTGATGTTATTAGGTGCACTTGGCTTACGCCGTCGTAGTTAATGATGATGTGTTAATCGGTATCGTAGTTAATTGATGATACATAAAAAAGGATGACAATTGTCGTCCTTTTTTTATGAGCCATGGTGTATAAACCCGTTACTACTATTGCGTACTATGTGCAGATTCGCACACATAAAAAAAGGCGCCTAAGCGCCTTTTTGTTAAGTAAACTTAGATTGATTCAATTAAATCATACTGTTCATGTAACACTTTAATAATGTCAGCTTTTGGATTCGCAGGTAATGGAATCGTGGCTCCAGTTACTTTTTCAGCCACGCCAATATAAGTGCGTGATACGCTCATCATAGCCTCTAACGGCAAGTCGTTGTCACGGGCAAGCGCTTCACGTTCTGGCATTCTGTCTTTGTTTAATAAAATGTCGGCATCGTCAAAATGGTTTAACAAGAATTGACGGAAACCTTCTTTGGAATTTTCAACAATCTTACCTTCGCGATAAGCTGCGCCATCCCAAATACGTGATGAATCAGGGGTGCCAACTTCATCCATGTAAATGAGTTTAGCGTTGCCGTCTTTATCGTTGACATAGCCAAACTCGAATTTGGTATCGACAAACACTTGGTCAAGCTTGGCTAGCGCATCAGATATTACCTTAAAGCCTTGCTTGAGCAGAACTTCATATAGGTCGATATCTTGTGGTTTTTCAAAGCCAAATGCTTGGTAGTTGGCTTCAATATCACTGCGGCTAATATTGACGTCATCCTGTGCTGGCACACCAGGAATACCGGTTAAAATACCTTTGGTAGACGGGGTGATTAGCAGTTCAGGTAGTTTTTGATCTTTGCTTAAGCCTTCTGGCAGGGTGATGCCACAAAAGACTCGTTCACCTTTTGAATAAGCACGCCACATAGACCCCGTTATGTACTGACGACAAATAGCTTCCACTTTAATCGGGCGAGCTTTTTGAACGATCCACACAAAAGGGTGTGGAATGTCTAAAATGTGGCTATCGGCTAAACCATTTTCAGCGAACAAGCCAAACCAATGATTAGAAATGGCATTGAGTGCTGCTCCTTTACCTGGGATCCCCTGCAAGTTACCTTCGCCATGAAAAATGCAGTCAAATGCAGAAATGCGATCACTGATCACCATAATCGCCAGCGGAGTATCTTCAGGTACATCGTAACCTTTGTCGCGAATTAAGCGGCGGCTATCAGCATCTGTTAACCAGTAAACACTGCGAACTTTGCCACTGTGAACAGGCTTGTCGGTACGAATAGGTAAATCATTGTTAACTGCAAGAACGGAATCAGCAAGACTCATGCGAGTGTTCCTTAGGTTGAAGGGCGTATAGGGTTTTTATAGCGGCTATTTTACCTGCATTAAACGGGTTTGCCACGGGAAAGGGTGAGTTGAAATAGGCTTTTTTGTTATGCGAACAATCTTTGGGTAGTTTAGCAATATCTTGTTCAAGACTTTGTGAGGTTAATCAGGCAAAATTCATTTCCTAAATAGTGTTTGGAATAACAACAATTGAACATCGAACAAGAAAATATTAATAACCGTTTGGGGCTGATATTCGTGTCTATTGCGGTATTTTTCTGGGGTATTTTGCCTATTGCGTTAAAGCTATCCGGTGGTTTTATTACCCCAGTTACCCTGACTTGGTTTCGGTTTGTCATGGCATTAGTGGTGACCTTGTTAATTCAATGGCGCTTAGGTGCATTACGCCAATTTGCAGGACTGCCGGCAGCGATATGGATGAAATTAGTATTAGCTGGGGTATTGTTGATGTGCAACTACGTATCGTTTGTGTATTCATTAGGCTATTTAGCCCCAGGCACTGCGCAGCTTAATTTTCAAACCGCACCGTTTTTTTTAGCCTTTGGCGGGGTGCTGTTTTTTAAAGAACGCTTTAACGCATTTCAACTGAGTTGTTTTGCCACCCTAGGATTGGGGATGTTGATGTTTTTCCATCCACAGCTCGATTTAAACCAAGCCAGCGATCATCAAGTATTGATTGGCATTATGATTGTGCAATTTTCGGTGATGTCGTGGACCAGTTATGCATTATTGCAGAAATCAGTAAGTCAGCGGTTATCACCCAGTAATGTGCTGTTATTTATTTACGCATTAGGCATTGTGCTTATGGCGCCATTTAGTGATTTTAGTCAGTTTGAAGCAATGACATTAAACCAATGGTGGATCGTCCTGTTTTGTGGTGCCAACACCTTGATTGCATATGGCTGTTTTGGTCAAGCAATGCAATATTGGCCCACGGCACAAGTCAGTGCCATGTTGGCATTAACACCGGTATTGAGTTTTACTGCAACAGAAGTTGTGGTCAATCTTGGTTGGTGGAGCGGGGTATTTGCCGGTGCCGATATTGATGTGTTGTCATTTGCTGGCATCGTTATGATTGTGTGCTCGGTGTTTGCCGTGCAAATTGTACCCTTGTATCAAAAGCGTAAGCAGGCCAAAGCGTTCAGGACTGTACTGTAGTACTTTAGTGATACGGATTATCACTAGGGTCACTTCGCTGCTAGGGCGGACTGCGTCCTGCTAGGAAATGATAACAAGCGATAACAAGCGAACGCTGCGCTCACTGATAAAACGGTCTAGCGCCTAGGCTCTTGGCTTGTCATCTCTTAATCTCTCTCGTCACCGCTTGCTATCTCAGGAATAGGGACAGCTTCGCTGCTAAGATTTTATAGCATCTAGCCGTGTAGCGACCTAGAACCTAGAAATAGTGGGAATAACCATTTTCCTTAATCATCCTCCCACCTAATGGTAATAGGCAGGTTGATGGGTATTAATTATTTTCAAACTTATTTTGTAGAATAGAAACTAAAAACAAAAATGGAGCCCTTAGGCTCCATTTTTTGTGTCATTCAACTGAATGATTAACCGTTGTCACGTGGCTTACGTGGACGACGTTCTGCACTTGCAGGGCGGTCACTAGCTGGACGATCACCCGCTGGGCGGTCAGTACGTGGACGGTCACTACGAGCACGGTCACTACGTGGACGACGTGGAGCGCCTGCGCCGCGAGTCGTGTCAGCGAACACTTCATCACCCGCTTCACGAATGTTTAAAGGACGACCACAAACACGCACTTTTCTTAGGTGTGAAAGGATGTCTTTAGGCATTCCGTCTGGTAAATCAACTGTTGTGACTTGATCAAACAATTGGATTTGACCAATGAAACGGCTGTCGATGTTTGCTTCGTTAGCAATTGCACCAACGATGTTACCTACACCAACACCATTTTCACGACCTACATCGATAACATAACGATTCATTTTCACGTCTGGGTTATCTTTTAAGCCTTCTGCATCACCAAAGCTGTTTGGCGCTGGACGGCTGCTACGCTCGCCACGGTCACTGCGTTCACGACGTGGACGATCGCCACGGTCGCTATTGCGGTCACCACGGTCGCTACTACCACGTTCGTCACGTGAATCACGTTGACGCTCGGTAATAGTCGGTAACTGTAGTGGACGTTCTTGCTGTACTTGTTGTAACAAAGCAGCAGCCAGTAAATCGGTATCAACTTCAAGTTGTTGACATAATTCTGCGACAGCGTTTTTCATGAAATCTAAGTCACCGTTGATGGTTTCTTGGATTTGCTCGCCTAAACGAGATAAACGACGCTCTGCAACTGATTCAGGGCTAGGTACTTTCATTGGTGAAATACGGCTGTTTGTAGCACGTTCGATAGTGCGTAACATACGCATTTCACGATTAGTTACAAATAGAATAGCCATACCAGTACGACCAGCACGACCAGTACGACCGATACGGTGTACATAGGCTTCTGAATCATAAGGAATATCGTAGTTTACTACGTGACCAATACGTTCAACGTCTAGACCACGTGCCGCAACGTCAGTCGCGATTAAAATATCTAACTTGCCGCGCTTAAGCTGCTCTACAGCACGCTCACGAGCTTGCTGATTCATGTCACCATGCAATGGCGATGAAGCATAACCACGGGCTTCTAATTTTTCTGCTAATTCAACACAGCTGTTACGGGTACGAACGAAGATGATAATACCTTCAGTATTTTCAACTTCTAAAACACGTACTAACGCTTCTAGTTTATTGTGTTGTGATACTTGCACATAACGTTGGTCAATAGACTCAACCGTTGTCTGGCTAGACGCGATGCTGATATTCACAGGGTTAGATAAGTGCTTAGCTGCAACGCGCTTAATTTGCTCAGGCATAGTCGCTGAGAATAATGCAAGTTGGCTATCAGCAGGCTTGTGCTCTAATACCCATTCGATATCGTCGATGAAGCCCATTTTTAGCATTTCATCGGCTTCGTCTAATACTAATGCTTTTAAGCTATCTAGTTTTAATGTGCCACGACGCATGTGATCCATTACACGACCTGGAGTACCAACAATCACTTGTGGTCCACGCTTAAGGGCGTTTAATTGTTGTTGCATGCTTTGACCACCGTAAATCGGTAGTACGTGGAAGCCTTTCATGAATTTGGCATAACTACCAAATGCTTCGGCAACTTGAACCGCTAATTCGCGGGTTGGAGCTAACACCAAAATCTGTGGAGCATTGATTTTCATGTCGATTTTGTTTAGTAAAGGCAGGGCAAATGCGCCTGTTTTACCAGTACCAGTTTGTGCTTGACCGATAATATCTTTACCAGCCATAAGCGGGTCGATACTCGCAGCTTGAATTGGAGTTGGGTTTTCATAACCTAACTCGTCAAGCGAACGCAACAAAGACTCAGACAGGCCGAGTTCGCGGAAAGTTCTTTCAGATGACATTGAGTTGTAGCCTTGTGGATGCGCACGAAGTTCGGAAGCTCGTGCTAAAGTTTCACAGACAGAAAATCAACCCCGTGTCGATTTCCCGCGCCGATAAGGGGGCGTATTATAGCAGCAAGATTGCAAGTTGACCACGTAAAAACTGAAAATAAACATTAATTTGGCCATTAAAGTTGAAGATTGGCCTGATTCTTGATTTTTAAAATCTGTTAATTGGTTGAAAAGTGAACACTTGTTGTCGCAGGTTAAGCGATTTATGGGGCTTTGGTCAGCTTATCGATACTGATCATTTGATACACTGTTTCAGCAACCGCTACGATAAAGTCTATGTCTAAAGTATCGATTGTGTCTTCGGGTGTATGGTATTGAGCATGCGGTGGCACCCCAAAGTACACCCAAGGATAACCCGCTTGGTGAAATGGATAATGGTCAGATGCCCTAAGCCAGTCGGTTTTATTCATCCTTCCACTTAACAAATTGCTGCGATGAGTCTTAATGCACAATTGAGTTTTTTGGATTAATTCTTGCTCAATCGATTCAAAATCAACTAGGTTTTTCTGGCCTTCCATGTAAATGGCTTTGCGACGATCGGGATGACCTATCATGTCTAAATTGATGCTTAGTTCAATTTCCATTTGTGGATATTGTTGTAATAAGGCAACTAAAGCATAGCTACCATATAGGCCGGGCTCTTCTGCGTCAGTAGCCACTAGCATTAAGTTCACATCATCTAACGGCGGATCACCTTGCCATTGGGCTGCAATCGCCATCATTCCTGCAATACCTGATGCATTATCATCGGCTCCTGGATAGCGTTTACTGGCTGTTTGACCTAAGTGATCGTAGTGGGCAGTAATAACTCGCCATCGGTTGGAATTGGTTTTTGCCGCAATAGTAGCAATGATATTGACTCCTGAGGCGGTCGAAAATTGATAATCATAACTAAATGGTACGGCAAATGTTGCTTGCCAGGGTTGTAATCCCATTTCAGTAAAGCGTTTGATTAAGAACTCTTGCGTGAGGCGAGCACCTTGCGTGGCGGTTTTGCGCCCTTGAAATTCTGCAGTGGTTAAGATTGAGATATCTTGGGTGATTTGTTGATGAGCATCGGGCCAGCTGCTTAGCATAGCTGATGAGCATTGGCGCGGCGTTTGACTACAGCCGCTGAGTAAGCCTATTGATAAGCCACACCATAAGCCAAAGCTAACCACCTTAAGACAAGTTTGAGCAGTAAACATGGGGTGTTATCTCCTCTTATTTGCTTAAGGTGACTGCTTGGTTATTTCATTTTTGCACGTTGTTTGTGAAGCGCCAACATTGGCTTTAAAAATCTAGCGGTATGCGATTGAGGATGTTCAGCTACATCTTCTGGAGTGCCAGCAGCTAAAATCATGCCGCCGCCAGCGCCACCTTCAGGGCCTAAATCAATAATCCAATCTGCGGTTTTTATCACATCTAAATTATGTTCAATCACTACCACAGTGTTGCCATGAGATTTCAAGCGATGCAGTACATCTAGCAATAGTTGAATGTCGGCAAAGTGCAGCCCTGTGGTGGGTTCATCCAAAATATATAAGGTTTTTCCGGTATCGCGTTTAGATAACTCTTTAGCCAGTTTTACTCGCTGAGCTTCACCTCCAGACAAGGTCGTTGCACTTTGGCCTAAGCGAATATACGCCAAGCCGACATCGATTAAGGTTTGCAGTTTACGCGCAATAGAGGGGATGGCATCAAAATAGACGCGAGCATCTTCAACGGTCATCTGCAGTACTTCGTGAATGTTTTTGCCTTTGTATTTTACTTCTAAGGTTTCACGGTTATAACGCTTACCTTTACACGAATCGCAAGGCACATAAACATCAGGTAAGAAGTGCATTTCGACTTTAATTAAACCATCACCTTGGCAGGCTTCACAACGACCGCCTTTGACGTTAAACGAGAAGCGCCCCACTTGATAACCCCGGGTACGTGATTCTTGCGTGCCAGCAAACAGCTCACGGATTGGGGTAAAAATACCGGTATACGTAGCAGGGTTTGAACGCGGTGTGCGACCAATGGGGCTTTGGTCAATATCAACGACTTTGTCACAATGCTCCATGCCTTCAATGCTTCTATAAGGCGCAGGTTCATCGACGGTAGCGCCATTGAGCATCCTATGGGCTATTTTAAAGAAGGTGTCGTTAATCAGTGTCGATTTACCTGAGCCAGATACCCCGGTAATACAAGTAAATAAGCCAACAGGTATGGTTAAATCAACATCTCTTAGGTTATTACCCGATGCGCCAAATAGTTCAATCACTTGTTTTGGGTTCATCGGCGTGCGCTCGTCACTAATGTGAATTTGCTTTTTACCGGAAATATACTGACCCGTGACCGATGCTTCACAGTTAAGAATGTCTTCTAAGGTACCGTCACAAATGACTTCGCCGCCATGCACACCAGCGCCTGGACCGATATCAATAACATGGTCTGCAAGGCGAATAGCATCTTCGTCGTGTTCAACCACAATGACCGTATTGCCCAAATCACGTAGGTGAATAAGAGTTTGCAGTAAGCGTTCATTATCGCGTTGATGCAAGCCGATTGACGGTTCGTCCAGCACGTACATTACGCCTACTAGCCCGGCACCGATTTGGCTGGCTAAGCGAATGCGTTGCGCTTCGCCACCTGATAAGGTTTCTGCTGATCGCGATAAGCTCAAATAGTTAAGGCCAACATTAACCAAAAAGCCTAAACGTTGGCTGATCTCTTTTAATATTTTTTCGGCAATCTGTGCACGTTGCCCTGCAAACTCAACTGTGTCGAAATACTGTTTGGCTTCGCCAATTGACCAAGTGGTGAGCTGCGGTAGATTGAGTTCGCCAATAAACACGTTACGGGCTTCTTCACGTAAGCGCGAACCACTACAGCTGTTACACGGTTGCATATTAATAAATTTAGACAACTCATCGCGCACCGAATTACTTTCGGTTTCGCGGTAGCGGCGATCCATATTATTTAAAATGCCTTCAAACGGATGGTTACGCACCACCACATCACCGCGATCGTTGATGTATTTAAAGGCAATACTTTGTTTGCCTGAACCGTATAGAACAATCTTTTTGATTTTGTCACTCAGCTCGGCATAGGGTTTTTCAACGTCGAACTTATAATGTTCAGCGAGTGAGCTGAGCATTTGAAAATAATAAAAGTTGCGTCTGTCCCAACCTCTAATGGCGCCACCGGCTAAGGATAATTCATCGTTAGCGATCACTCGGTCGGGATCAAAAAACTGCTGTACACCTAAACCGTCACAGGTTTGGCACGCCCCAGCGGGATTGTTAAACGAAAAGATCCGCGGCTCAAGTTCTGCCATCGAATAGCCACAGTGCGGACAGGCAAAGTTAGCTGAAAAAATCAGTTCTTCTTTACTGCTATCTTCCATGCTGGCTATTTTGGCAATACCGCCAGACAGCTCTAATGCGGTTTCAAATGACTCCGCTAAACGCTGTTTCATGTCTTCACGTACTTTGAAGCGGTCAACGACCACTTCAATAGTGTGTTTAATGTGTAAATCTAATGTTGGTGGATCGGTTAAGTCACACACCTCGCCATCAATACGCGCACGGATATAACCCTGTGCTGATAAGCTTTCCAGCAGTTTAACGTGTTCGCCTTTACGGTCATTAACCACAGGCGCGAGCAGCATTTGGCGACTGTCTGCTGGCATGGCCAACACTTTATCTACCATTTGGCTAACCGTTTGCGCCGACAAAGGCTGATTATGTGTTGGACAGCGCGGTTCGCCCACTCGGGCAAACAACAAGCGTAAGTAGTCATAGATTTCGGTAATAGTACCGACCGTTGAACGCGGATTATGTGAAGTGGATTTTTGTTCAATTGAAATGGCGGGGCTTAAGCCTTCAATATGATCAACATCAGGTTTTTCCATTAAGCTCAAGAATTGACGTGCATAGGCCGACAGCGATTCAACATAGCGACGTTGGCCTTCTGCATACAAGGTATCGAAGGCTAATGATGATTTTCCTGAACCGGATAACCCAGTTATCACAATAAGTTTGTCACGGGGAATGGTTAGATTGATATTTTTAAGATTGTGGGTTCGGGCACCGCGTATTTCAATTTTATCCATCGTTTCACTCTATGACTTATGTAAATAAAACAGCGATCAGTATCGCATAGTTTGTTAGCTGACTTCATATCAATTTTGATTAAGTCGATTTTATGGTACGCATCGAACCGCGCTAAAGTTCAGGACTAAAATTTAACATGTACAAATAAAAGACCTTATATACAAAACTGTGATTTCCTTTTGAGCTAATTTATGACGCTGTGATAATATGCGCATCTTATAATATTGTTGAATGACTTATCGAAGGGCAACAGCATGGCCAGTAATGGACTGTCGGGTATGGAGAAAAAGGTCGCATTTTCGTTAGCCAGTGTGTTTGGCTTACGCATGATGGGCTTGTTTATGATTATGCCTGTCTTCGCGCTGTATGGTCAGCATTTAGAAGGTTTCTCGCCGCTTTGGGTTGGTATTGCCATTGGTGCTTACGGATTAACTCAAGCTTTTTTACAGATCCCTATGGGGATTTTGTCCGACAAATACGGACGTAAGCCAATTATTCTTGGTGGTTTAGTCTTGTTTGCCATTGGGAGTTTAATTGCTGCATCGTCTGACCATATTTACGGTGTGGTGTTTGGCCGCGCAGTCCAAGGTATGGGCGCCATTGCTGCGGCAGTGCTAGCACTTGCTGCCGACTTAACCCGAGACGAACAACGTACCAAAGTCATGGCCATTATCGGCATGTGCATTGGTTTTTCATTCGCCTTGTCATTATTGGTTGGACCGATTGTAGCGCAATACATGGGCTTAACTGGGCTATTTTTGTTAACAGCGGTGTTAGCGGTATTGGGGATGTTGATAGTGCAGTTTTTTGTGCCTAATCCTATTCGCCATGCGCCTAAAGGCGATACCGTCGCGACACCGACAAAACTTAAGCGTATGTTGCAAGACCCGCAGCTGTTTCGCTTAGATGCTGGGATTTTTATTCTGCATTTAGTGCTCACCGCTGTGTTTGTAGCATTGCCGCTCGATTTAGTTGATGCCGGCTTAGTGAAAGAAAAACATTGGATGCTATATTTCCCCGCTTTTGTTGGTGCCTTTTTATTAATGGTGCCATTAATCATTATTGGGGTGAAACGCAACAATACTAAAACCATGTTCCAAATCGCGTTGGTCATCATGATGGTATCACTGGCGGCGATGGGGCTTTATGCCAACAACCTCTGGGTGTTAAGTGGCGCCGTGGTATTATTTTTTACCGGTTTTAATTACCTTGAAGCATCATTGCCGAGTTTAATTGCTAAGTTTTGTCCTGTCGGCGATAAAGGGTCGGCTATGGGCGTGTATTCAACCAGCCAGTTTTTAGGTGCATTTTGTGGCGGCATGTTAGGCGGCGGAGCCTATCAACTTGTTGGCGCTTCTGGGGTATTTTTTGTCGCATTAGGGCTAATGTGCGTGTGGTTATTGTTAACTATAGGCATGCAAAAACCTGTGTTATTGAAAAGCTATACGCTTGAAGCAACAGTAAAAGATAAATCCGACGCACAAAATATGGCCAGTAGTTTGTCGCAGCTAATCGGTGTTGTCGAGGCCATAGTCGTGCTTGAAGATAAAGTGGCTTATTTAAAGGTCGATGATAAATTCAATTTAAGCGAAGCGCGAGCTGTGTTAGGCTCTGTGAATTAGATCGTGTTGATCGTACAGCTTAGTATTCAGATAAAGTAAACAGATAAAAATCTCAGGAGATTTCGATGGCCAGTCGTGGTGTGAATAAAGTAATTTTGGTAGGTAACTTAGGTAAAGATCCTGAGGTTCGTTACATGCCAAACGGCAACGCCGTAGCCAACTTTACTATAGCGACAAGTGAGTCGTGGAAAGACCAGCAAGGTCAAATGCAAGAACGTACTGAGTGGCATAACATTGTGATGTATCGCCGTCTTGCAGAAATTGCTGGCGAGTACTTAAAAAAAGGTTCTAAAGTTTATTTAGAAGGCAAATTGCAAACCAGCAAGTGGCAAGATCAGGCTACCGGTCAAGACCGTTACAAGACTGAAATTAACGCCATGGAAATGCAAATGTTAGACAGCCGCAACTCTGGTGATAACAGCGGTGGTGGTCAATATCAGGGACAAGGTCAAAGCTCGGGACAAAACATGGGACAACAACAGTCTCGTCCTGCACCGGCTCCTCAAGCTCGTCCGCCACAAGCACAATACAATCAAGCAGCTCCTGCCACAGGTAATGCAGCTTACCAAGCTCAGCCAAATGCCGGTCAGCAAGGCGGTTATCAGCAACAGGCTGCGCCAGCACAACAAGCTGCACCAGCTTACGCACCAAAGCCAGCGGCACCACAGGGTAATTTCCAACCACAAAATGCCCCCGCACAGCGTCCAGCTCCACAGCCACAGCAAAATTTCACCCCAGATTTAGATGAAGGTTGGGATGACGACATCCCGTTCTAGGACACATGATTTATCGTGTTAACTAAACCTTTAAGGCCTGCTTTTGCAGGCCTTTTTTATGTCAGATAACTAAGATAGCTGTGCCTGTCACAGTGCCGTTTGGAATAGGACCAGCTAGTCGATTAAAGCAGAGTATTCGTCAAGTGACTTATGGCCTCTAGCCGTCAAAAAGCTCAACAACGCTTCAGGGCTTCGGTTTAGTAAGCGTTCAATTGGAAACGCGACTGTTTCAATGACCTCAACAGCTTTTTCAAACTCGCCTAAGCTAAACGCGACATGAGAATCAGAGCCCATAACCAGCAGTCCACCGGCTTCTTTTACGGCATTAGCAATTTCAATACAATTTGGTGCACTGCCTTTTCTAGAGGCTAAAAAAGAGGAGTTATTTATCTCTAGTGCCACGTTATATTTTGCGGCGGCCGCGGCAACACGCTGAATATCGATGGGATACGCGGGATTGCCAGGATGAGTAATGATGTCGACATTACCGCTTGCAATCGCATTGATTAGCGCCGTGGTGTGAGCCTCTTTGGTTGATGGCGGAAAAACGGGTTCATGAAAACCTGCCAATACAATATCGAGTTCTTTTAAATAATCGCCAAAAAAGTCAATTTCGCCATGCTCATTTTTGATATTAGCTTCAATGCCGCGCAGTACACCAATGCCATCAACAATTCGAGGTAACACTTTCATATTCACAAAGTGCCAAAAATGGGGAGCGTCAGCCATATCTGGACCATGATCGGTAATGGCGAATAACTTAAGCCCTTTGGTTTGCGCAACAGACAGGTAATCGTATAAGGTACTATAGGCGTGAGACGACGCTATAGTATGAGCGTGAGTATCAACAAGGAATTTCATGGCGAGTCTCATTGTCCAAATTAAAGAATGTAGACATTCAGTCTACTCCGTTACGTGACTGTTCTCTATGATCACTCCAGCTAAAATAGTAAACCCTCTCATTAAATGAAACGTTATATTAATACTTCGACGACAAGTATAACGATGATTTAACAGTTTATTTATTGTTTAGCGTTGATTACTTTTTTAGCATAGTTCTGTTGATTATTGTATTGGTTACTCTAAGGCGATGTGCTAAACATAGCACTATCTGTGTATCAGATACTAATAAGATATAGGCTATTTTTAGTCAGTTAATTTTAAGTGAAGAGGACATAATGAGAGCCGAACTAAGAGCAAAAATCATCGAAGTGTGTGATAAGAAAATGGCCTTGAAAGGCGATAACGTCGGTTTGTCATTTTATGCTTTCTTTGCCAATAAAAATGATAATCCGGCACTATTGATGGAAGCGGCAACATGGTGGATTGAAACCCATCAATTAGACCATTTTGTCAAAGCCCATAAAATTAAACATATGGTGAATAATGGCTTGTAATCATCTGCAGCACTTATACGCTATGGGTCATCATTAATTCAATAAGCCATCTCCATAGTAAGCCTACTGATGCCTTGATTGATGAGCGGATCGATATTGTGAAGTCAATGATCGAATAAATTATTTTTGAACGATCAATCAAATTGTGTTTATCGTTTGCATGGTTTTAATGTTATATTTTCAATCTTGAGCACAATTAGCTGAGCTAAATATAACGCTCACTACCAATATAGGTAGCAGATTTTTTCAATTTAAAAGCTGGAGTTATGAGTGAAAGTGATGGGGCGATTAGTTGTGATTGTAGGCACTTTACTCTTGTTAAGTGGGTGTGCTAGTACCTCAACACCGGGCGATCCGTTCGAAGCTGTTAATCGAAAAAGCTGGGATTTTAATTACCAGGTTATGGATAAATATGCGTTAAAACCAGCAGCTCAAGGCTATGAAAACGTTCCTCAGCCTATCCGACAAGGGGTGACTAACCTTTTATCAAATCTCAGTGAACCGCTTTACGCATTAAATAACCTCTTGCAATGGAAAGTGACTGACAGTGGCAGTAGTGTGTTACGTTTTGTCGTCAACACAACAATCGGCTTAGTCGGTATTTTTGATCCTGCTACAGACATGGGACTGGCTAAAAAAGAAGAAACATTCGCACAAACCTTTGGGGTTTGGGGGATAGGTAATGGACCATTCATTATGTGGCCTGTTTATGGGGCCAGCACGGCACGTAATACCGTCGGTGATTTTGTTGATATTTTTGTCTATCCCTTGTCTATTCTGACATTTGAGCAAAGAGCGGGGAAATTTGTGCTTGAAGGATTAGACAGTAGGATTGAATTTCAGCAATATGAACCTATCTTAGATAAGTCATTAGATCCTTATGGCTATGTTAAAGACGTCTATCTACAGCGAGATGCGCACTTAGTCAGTGACGGAAAAGTAGACGAGGCTGATACAGAAGAATTTGATCTAGAGTTCGATGACGAACTATTAGATGATGAGCTATTAGATGAAGCTCCAGTAGATAAAAAAATAGGCGATCAAACTGATATAAAAAATACGGACTAGCCAATGTCAAACATCAAAACGTTTTCATCTTGTACAAGTGAATTAAAAAATATTCGCCAATTTGTGGAACATGCTTGCCAAGACTTTCCCTTTCGCGAAGATAAAGTTAATGAAATCGTATTAGCCGTTGATGAGGCTTGCGCCAATGTGATTCGCCATGGTTACCACATGTCGAAAAAAGGCTGTTTAGAGATAGAGATCAGCAGTGACCATGAACATGCGCGATTTGTGATTAAAGACGTGTGTTCGCAGATTACTGATAAACAATTAATACCGCCAGAAAACAATTTATGTGAACCGGGTGGCCTAGGCCTTTGCTTGATCCATTATGTGGCTGAAACCGTAAGATTGCTCCCACATAAAGGTAAAGGTAATTGGTTAGAATTGACGGTTAAATTTGAGTGATATGAAATGAATATTGAAATTGAGCAACAAAATAATTATCAAGTCGTTAAGCTTTATGGTGAAGTCGATCTGAGCAATTCACGCAGCATTAAACTCGACATCATCAAATTAATTAAGAGTAAAAATAACGTTATTGTCGATTTTACCCATCTGCAATATATCGATAGCTCAGGAATGGCGTCATTAGTTGAGGCGTTTAATGAGGCCAAAGAAAACCATACTGAGTTTCATATTGTTGGTGCTAATGGTTCGCCGCTTCAAGTATTGCAATTAACCCGCTTAAACACAGTGTTTAACTTAGCGGATTCAGTAGGTGCTGTAACTCACAATGGTTAAGCCTATTATTACCGTAGAGCATTTGTTTGCCCAGTATGGTGACACCCAAGTACTTAAGGATGTCAATTTAGAGGTCAACCCCGGAGAGATTCTGGTGGTGATGGGCGGTTCAGGCTCAGGTAAAAGTACTTTACTCAATCACATGCTTGGGCTTAAAACACCGGTTTCTGGCACTATCACGATTGATGGTGTGAATATTTTTACGGCTAAAAGTAAGCAATTACGTCATTTACGTCAAAAAATGGGTGTCGCTTTTCAAGGTGGCGCACTGCTGAGCTCGTTGACTGTGGCCGATAATGTCAGGTTACCCTTAGAGCAGAATACTTCTTTAGACACCCAAACTATCGATATTATGGTGCGGATGAAGCTTGAACTCATGAATATGGCCGGCACTGGTCATATGATGCCCTCTGAATTATCGGGTGGCATGTTAAAGCGTGCCGGCTTAGCGAGAGCGGTTATCATGGACCCTAAGTTACTGTTTTTTGATGAACCGTCGGCAGGACTAGATCCGACTACCGCAGTAGAGTTGGATGAGCTTATTTTAACCTTAAGAGATGCCATGAACATGACCATAGTGGTGGTGACTCATGAGCTTGAAAGTGTGTTTAAAATTGCCGATCGTGTAGTGGTATTGTTTAACGGCGAAGTCGTGGCAAATGGCACGGTTGACGAGATTAAAAATTCGCCAGATGAACGTATTCAAAATATGATTAACCGCCAACCTAATACTTACCGAGACGATGGCGAGGTTTACTTCAATCGACTGTTAGATAAGGACAATATTTAATGACCGCCTTATTTAATGCGATCAGTAATCTGGGCGCCGCAACACGAAAAAATATCGACAGTTTAGGCCTAGCGACAATGTTTTTACTGCGCATTGTTAGCAGCCTATTTACTGGGCTGGTGTCATTTAAACAAGTGCTCAAGCAAATATACTTTATCGGTAATCGGTCTTTAATCGTCATTATTGTCGCAGCATTATTTACTGGCATGGTGGTGGCGCTGCAATTTTACGACACCTTAGTGCGCTTTGGATCGGTGGATTTGTTGGGTTCGGCAGTGGCCTTGAGTTTGATTAAAGAACTGGGCCCGGTAATGACTGCATTGATGCTGATTGCGCGAGTAGGCTCTGCTACCTGCTCTGAAATTGGTATTATGCGCAATGAGCAGCAGTTTGATGCGCTTGATTGCATGGCGATTAACAGCTATCGCTATGTAATGTTGCCACGTTTACTTGCTGCGTTAATTTGTGTGCCTATTCTAACGGCAGTGTTCGACCTGGTTGGGATAAGCGGTGGTTATATCGTTGGCGTTCACATCCAAGGCGAAAACCCCGGTGCATATATTCAAGGTGTGCTGGATACGATTAGCTTTAAAGATGTGCTGGTTGGTCAAATAAAGTCGTTGGTATTTGGTTTATTTATTATGTGGATACCTTTGTATTACGGCTTTTACTTACACCTGAATCAAAAAAATATGGGCGCTGAAGGCGTCAGTAATGGCACCACTCAGGCAGTGGTAATGAGTGCAATTATTATGCTATTTAGTGACTACATCGTTAGCTCATTAGCGCTATAACTCGAGGTAACAATGAAAAACAATTACGTCAATTTTCTCGTCGGCCTGTTTGTGCTGTGCGGGATTGGAGCCTTGGTATTTATGTCTGTTACCATCGGCGGGGCATCTATTTCTAATAGCCGTCAATATACTTTAGTCGCTAAATTTGAAAACTCTTCAGGTTTAAAAGAGGGGGCTTTTGTTGAAATGTCCGGTGTAAGGGTTGGGTTAATTAAATCGATTAAGTACGACCCTAAAGCGTATGAATCTGTGGTTACAGTGTCATTAGACAACAGCATTACCGTGCCAGATGATTCCGTCGCGTCTATTCGTACATCTGGGATTATCGGTGACAGGTTTCTTAAAATAACCAGCGGTGGATCAGACATCAATATGGAAGATGGTGATGAGTTTATTGATACAGAATCATCAATTAGCATCGAAGAATTAGTTAGTAAATATATGTTTAGTCAGGATAAATAATGAAATCGATAATAGCTTTAATCATAATGTTAGTGATGCCGTCTGTAGCTTTAGCAGCACAAGGACCGACAGATCGGGTTAAATTGGGTGTGTCAGATATCATTAGTATTGCTTCTGATAGTGCTTTGTCGGTTGAACAAAAAAAACAATCGCTCAGTGATGTGATTGAAAAGCATGTGGATATTCAAGCGTCTGCGCAACGCGTATTAGGTAAGTATTGGAGAGAAGCCAGCGACAGCGAAAAGCGTCAATTTATGGTGTTGTTAAAAGGCGTGCTAGTCGATACTTATATTGTATTGTTAGAAAAATATGATAATGAAACCGTTGCTTACACTGGCGAGACCATCAAGAAAAAAGTCTATGCAACGGTAGATACCGACATACATACCAAAGACAATATCATTCCAGTATCTTACCAGCTTTATCAGCGCAATGATGAATGGAAAATTTACGATTTTGTAGCGGAAGGCCTATCAATGATCCGTACCTTTAGTAAAGACTATCAAAGTACCTTAAAGAAAAGTGGTGTTTCTGGTTTAAATGAAGCCCTTGCTGCTAAATTAGCCCAAAAGTAAGGTCTTCCCTTTGAGTATAGACAGAGCATTAGCTAATAATATCATTGATGAAACCTTGTGGTTTAAAACCACCTTGGCGCTCACGTTAACTGAGTTTAATTATTATCTCATTAAGAAAAATGGCCAAATTAGCTGTAATTTTTCATCCTTGTGTGATCAACATTACACTAACCTGTATAAACAGTTTCAAGCATTGTCGTTACAGCACAGTACCATTGAGATATTGCCATTAAATGATGATGGCAAGACGTCTTGGGCACTGCCTTTTGGTAAAGATTCGAGCTTATTTGACTGTATCATTTTGCTCGATTTGCCTGCCAATGTAGAGTCGCATCATGTTAGTGCATTGTATTTCAAGCTTTTATATCAGCTAAAAAGTTTTCAATTCTCTGAAGCATCTTCACAGCTCAATGCCGCTCAAGTATGGATCCGCGATGAGATAGAAGAGATTACCCGCCTACAACAGCTAATGTTGCCAGACAAAGGTATTGAACTCAGCTCCGTTAAAATGGCCTACACCTACAAAGCAATGAAAGGCGCTGGTGGCGATTATTTAGATATTGTCGATCTCGGTAAAAGTCGTCCTGACATTCAAGGTGATATAGGAATGATTATTGCCGACGTATCGGGGCATGGCCCAGCCGCTGCCGTAGAGACAGCAATGATAGATGCGATTTTACGCACCTTTGAGCCGAAGAACTTATCCAGTAGCTCTTCAGAAGTACTCAATTATATCAATCAACACTTTTTCACTAAAAAGCCCCGCGGCAGTTTTTTAACCGCCACAGTGCTTCGTTATAATTGTAAAGACAAAGAACTTATTTATGCCAATGCTGGCCATCCGCATGCGTACTTGAAAAAAGCCAATCGACTGGTTGCTCTAGATCAGGGCGGGATACCGATAGGTGTATTGCGTGAGCAAAATTGGGATACCTACAGGGTTAGCGTGGATGTTGGTGATATCTTGTTTGTTTATACTGATGTTGTCATCGAAACTCAAAATGCCCAAAAAGAGCTATTTGGCTTTGATCGCTTAGAAAAAGCCATTAGTGCCGCCCCCGATGAACCCGAAGCTATGCTGGAGTATCTTGAACAGCAAATGAAACTATTTTGCGGTTTTTCAGAGTTTCAGGATGACTTAACCATGTGTGCTATCCAGTTTATTTAAGTTAATAGAGTATTTAATCATTGAGAAGATGAAGATTGGGATGACGATATCCCGTTTTAGGACATCTCCAGCCATAGGTTTAATCGTTTTTTTATCAATAACTAAAAAGCCCTGAGTTAACGCTCAGGGCTTTTTCTATCTTACGGGTTTGTTGGCTGATTAAGCGCTTAATGCTTCAGTTGGGCCAAAGAATTCATAATGAATTTGGTTTTCTGGTATACCTAAGCTGGTGGCGATAGCTAATGCTGCTTTCATAAAGCCAGTAGGGCCAAGTAGGTAAAATTCTACATCGCGGTCTGCAGGCAGTTGCTCTGCAATCAATGATGCATCAATGAAGCCTGTCGCATGAGGTTGGCAATATTGTTCTGGTTGGCTGTAAACATACAGCGGCTTGATGTGGTCATGGGTTAAGGCAAGTTGATCAACATGGTGTTTAAACGCATGAACATCACTATTAAGAGCCGCATGAATAAAGCGAATATCACGGCCTGAACCAGCTTCAGTATTGAGCATACTAATCGCAGGCGTAATGCCCACACCGCCGGTGAGTAAAATTAATGGTTTGGTATTTTTGCGTAAAGTAAAATCGCCACTGGGGGCACGCAATTTCACTTTATCACCTAACTGAATGTGGTTATGTAAGTGATTTGATACCACACCATTAGGTTCACGCTTGACGCTAATTCTTAAGTAATCTTTGCCTGCCGCGTCAGATAAACTGTAGTTACGACGCACTGATACGCCATCGATATCATCAAATACTAAGGTTAGAAATTGACCGGCTTCAAAACTTGGCAAACCTTTATCATCAAATGGTTGAAAGTAGAATGAGGTAATCACTGAGCTTTCATCTACACGTTTTATTAAAATAAACTCACGCTCGCCGCGCCAGCCACCAGTTTTCTGTTCGTTCTGTGTATAAATTGACTCTTCAGCCGCAATTAATATGTTGGCTAACTGACCGTAAGCTTTGGCCCAAGCATCAATTACTTCGTCTGTTGCAGCATCGCCGAGTACGGCTTTAATGGCCTGTAATAAACAGCTGCCAACCGCATCATATTGGTGCGGCAATATACCTAGTGCGGTATGCTTTTGGACAATTTTACTGACCGCAGCGCTTAAATTACCTAGTTCATCAATATTGGCACCATAAGCAATCACAGCGTTAGCCAGTGCTTTAGGTTGAGTGCCTTTAGCTTGGTTAGTTTGATTGAAATAAGGCAATACTTCAGGATGCTGGGCAAACAGTAATGGATAGAAATGGCTGGTAATGTCATTGGCGTAAAGTTGTAACGCGGGGACAGTGGCCTTAATAATTTGAACAGTTGCAGTGTCTAACATTCATGATTCCTTTTTGGGGAGTAAATAGCGATAAGCTTCAATCAATTACCTTGTATACCTAGACATTACACAGAACGTGCCAATATTTATCACACTGATTTTAAACATATAAATTTTATAAAGGTTAAATTGACCTAGATCAATAAGTGTGTCAAATTAACCTAAATTAGGTTTATTTGACTTATTATGAATATTGTTCCCTTTATCGACATTGTAGAAGACTTAAATCGTGACTTGATAAAATCGGAGCGTTACTTGCGGCTGATTTTAGCGATTCAACGCGCCATTCCGTGCGATGTTGTAGCCTTACTGAAGCTTAAACAGGATCATTTGGTGCCTGTAGCTGTGGTGGGCTTAAAGCAAGAAGCGTTAGCGCGACAATTTTCGATTAACCACCATCCACGCTTGCAGCAAATTTTAGCTAACCCACACATTACCCGCTTCGATGCCGACTCAACACTGCCCGATCCCTATGACGGTTTAGTCGATGATGGCAGTGAACAATTGCACGTGCATGACTGCATGGGTAGCACCATTTATATCGATGGTAAAGCCTGGGGCGTTTTAACCTTGGACGCTATGCAAGCAGGTAGTTTTGATTCGCTTAATCCAACTGAAACCCGTGCTTATATTGCTGCTGTGGCCGCTGCGATTAGTACCAGTGAACATATTGAAGCGTTAGAAATTCAAGTTGAACGTAATCATCAAGTGGCACAGTGCATGTTAGCGACTGCAGGGCCGTCGAGTATTATTGGTAACAGTGGCGCAATTACGGATTTATTGTCAGAGATAAATACTGTTGCCGCCAGCGATCTATCGGTATTAATTACCGGGGAAACTGGTGTGGGTAAAGAGTTGGTTGCCAAAAGCATTCATCAACAATCACGTCGCAGCGAGCAACCGTTAGTGCAAATTAACTGTGCAGCACTGCCAGAAAGCATCGTTGAAAGTGAACTCTTTGGTCATGTAAAAGGTGCTTATTCTGGTGCGGTAAGCGATCGTCGGGGCCGCTTTGAACTGGCAGATGGCGGCACATTATTTTTAGATGAAGTGGGTGAATTACCGTTAGCGGTACAAGCTAAGTTATTGCGTGCATTGCAAAATGGTGAAATTCAGCGTGTTGGTAGCGACAATATTATTGTGGTGGATGTCAGAATTATTGCTGCAACTAATCGTAATTTGCAGCTAGAAGTTAAAGAAGGTAGGTTTAGAGCTGACTTGTATCATCGTTTAAGTGTTTATCCACTGCCAGTGCCAGCCTTACGTGATCGCGGTAAAGACGTTATTTTATTGGCAGGCTATTTTTTAGAAAAAAGCCAACATCAACTTGGAGTCGCGAAACTGAGGTTGCAACAAAGCGCGATTAATCAATTAGCCCAATATCATTGGCCTGGCAATGTGCGTGAGTTAGAGCACTTGCTTAGTCGCGCTGCCTTAAGGGCCATTAGTGAACAAGGTCGTCATGCTAGTATTATTAGTATTAGCCCTGTGCATCTGGGGTCAGAGTTTATGGCGAGTCATTCTGAAGCACCACAGCAAACCGCGATGGAGAGTCAATCCACCAATGATTCAACGGCTACGTTATCCCAAGTGATAACCCAAGGACTGCGTGATGCCACCGATGAGTATCAGCGGCAAGTCATACAAACAGTATTCTTGACTGAGCGAGGTAACTTAGCTGCAGTTGCAAGGTCCTTAAAGCTAGATAGAAGTAATTTAATTCGTACCATGCGTCGTTTAGCGCTTGATCCTAATACGGGTGAGTAAAGCGAAACAACACTGGTTAAGTCAGTAAACGGTTCGAGCTTATCTTATTGAGTCAGAATATTTTTTGTTGTTTGAGAAATTTATTAGCACAAATTCAGGTCAATGTAAGTTGAGTTAGATAAATTAGGATTACCTAAAGGATGAATGTGATGCAAAAAAGCAGTTTAAGTAATATTGCGTTAGTGGTGGCATTGGTTGCAGTAGCACTTGCCGTATTAATGGTATTTGGATCGACAATAGGATTATGGGATCCCATAGTCGGCTTCATGGCCAGCCGTAATTACAATAACTTGCTGGGATATGTTGTCGTCGTGATTGGGTTAGTGGCATTAATTACCAGCTTTACCATTAAGCAAAACAGTCGTGCTAAAGGTAAAGGGCTTATCAATTCGACCATAGCGTTAGTGCTTGGATTAGGCATATTGGCGCCGAGTATTGTGGCATTGGTTATTGAGCCAGTTAAATACCCACCTATTCACGATATAACCACTAATACCCAATCGCCACCGCAATTCGAATTTTTAACTGACAGTCGTGAAGGCGCTAAAAACAGCTTAGTTTATGGTGGCCCCGAAATCGCTGCGCAGCAACTGCAAGCTTTTCCTAATATTAACCCTATAGTGTCAGACTTAACCGCTGATGCGGCTTATCAAAAGGCACTTATGGTTGCGGAGTCAATGGGTTGGACTATTGTCGCTCAAGACCCAAAGGCACGTCGTTTTGAAAGTACCTCAAGAACCCCATTTTTTAACTTCGCAGACGATATTGTTGTGGTCGTGTCTGTATTAGAGCAGGGTAGCCGTATTGATTTACGCAGTGTATCGCGGGTTGGAATCGGCGATCGCGGTGTCAATGCACAACGCATTCAAGAATTTAGCCAGCGGTTTGCTGGGTACTAACACTGGTAAATTGTTAAACAAAAAAGGAGCATCAAGATGCTCCTTTTTTGTTACCTTCATTTTACCTATTTAGCCTAACTCGGGCTCCGGGATGAGAATAATAAAGACCATAATCTGAGTCATTAACCACTATCAAATTGGTTATTTATTTACTCACAAGGCAAAGAGTTGTTTGAGAGGCGTTTATTATTCACGATTCAGGTTATTAGCCTTGTTGATTGAAACGTGAGCGATAAGGCGCTAACTGAGTGGTTAATTATGCTTTTTCAAGGTTTAGGGCGCACTTGCGTGTGTTAGTTAGCTCGCAGAATCGGTGGTTCAGATCGTCAGCATAAAATGAACAATGATTGCGCACTTTATGTTGGTATCAAATACGTTGTTATGACTTAACCGGTTCTGTGAGATGGATTAATTATCTATTTCGGATGTTTATCATTTAACTGCAGTAAATCCCAAAGATTGCCATAAAGATCTTCAAATACCGCCACAGTGCCATAGTCTTGCTCTTGAGGCGGGCGCACAAACTTAATCCCATCAAGTTGCATGCGGTTATAGTCGCGCCAAAAGTCATCGGTATTCAAAAAAAGAAATACCCGTCCGCCAGCTTGGTTACCAATAAAATCATGTTGCTCTGGTTTTGATGCCCGCGCTAACAGCAAAGATACCCCGTTTGAACCCGGAGGCGCGACTACAACCCAGCGTTTGTCCTGTTCTGCTTGATAGGTGTCTTCAATCAATTCAAACTTCAATTTATTGACATAAAAATCGATGGCTTCATCGTAATCATTCACCACTAGCGCGATGTGAACTATAGACTGTTTCATTATTATCCTTTGATAGCTTTGTAAGTTAGCGTTGTATATTAGCTAGTGAGTTAATGCAAAATTTACTGTGCCATCGATTATGCATTAATTAACCTGAACTCGGGATAACAAATGCCTCTCAAACAGCCCTTTGCCTTGCTAACTGCGTTATTTTTTACATGAGAAGACTTGCAACAGGCCCGCTATTGACGCGTTAATTGGTTAGGTTTGGAGATATTGACGCATAAAAAAAGCCACAGTAATGAACTGTGGCTTACTGATACTAGCGAGTCAGTTAATTCTAAATCGATTAGTTCTTTTTAGAATATTTTGCCGCTTCTTCACCTGCTAAGCGACCGAAGGTGATGATGCCTGAAATTGCATTGCCACCTAAGCGGTTAGCACCATGAACACCACCAGTGACTTCACCAGCGCCATACAAGCCAGGTATAACCTGTTTCTGAGCATTCATGACTTCAGTTTTGGTGTCGATCATCACGCCACCCATAGTGTGGTGAACCCCAGGTGTCACTTCGATTGCATAGTAGTTACCTTCGTTTAGTGCACGAGGTAGATTTGGACGCTCAAAATCAGTGTCTTTACCGCTGCTCACTAAGCTATTATAACGTGCAACTGTTTCGGTTAACGCTTTACCGTCAATACCTTCCATCTTGCCTAATTTCACTAAGCTGTCTGCCGATGGTGCAACACCTAAACCAATATACTTATCGATTTTAGACAGTGATTTACGTACAGAGTCATCAAAAATCAAATAAGCTGATTTACCCGTTTGCGCTAAGATTGCCGCAGATGCTTTATCACGAGTGGTAATTTCGTTGACGAAACGCTTACCTTCACGGTTAACCAAAATCGCACCATTACCACGTACCGCTTCAGTGACCATTACGCCACCTTTTACTGATAGTGTTGGATGAGCTTGGATGTATTCCATGTCTTTCAAAGCGCCACCGGCATTTTCAGCCACATCCAGACCATCACCTACAGCACCAGGTTGGTTAGTAGAGATAAAGCCTTTTAATGAAGGATCAAGCTTAGCGACACGTTCGTTATTTTTAGCGAAACCACCCGTTGCTAAGATGACTGCATCGGCTTTCACCCAGTAGTAACCTTTATACATTCCCTTAACCAGAATACCTTTCACTTTGCCGCTGTCATCTTTAAGTACTTCAATGCCACGAGTGTTCATGCGTAAGTCGATATTGCGTTTTACGGCATTATCATAAAGCACTTGAACAACATGAGCACCCACACCTGCGCCACCAGTTGGACGGTGTGCACGCTTAACCGATGCACCACCCATCATGCCAACATCGGTTAAATCGGCGCCCATTTTGGTCATCCAATCAACTGAGCCTTTAGAGTGTGAGCTTAAGACTTCAACTAATGCTGGATCGTTTATATCACGGCCGCCTTTCATGGTGTCTTTGAACATTAGCTCAGGGCTATCTTTAATTTCTTTGGCTTTTTGTTGATCAGTCCAAGCAGCGTTCATACCACCTGCAGCCAATTTAGCGTTACCGCCGATAACAGGCTCTTTTTCAATCAGAATGACTTTCGCACCATTATCTGTTGCCGATATTGCCGCAGAGAAACCTGCGCCACCAGAACCGACAACCACTACATCAACCGTATCGTGAGGTGCACTAGCAAGAGCAGCCTGACGTTCTGCTTTATCTTTGGCCAGTTCAGCAATAGTGGGTTCGTCACGTTTCCATTTTTTAGCATATGGCATATTGAAATCGAAGCTGTGGCAAGAATCACAGTACACCATCGATTTTTCGTGCGCGCTGTGACATGAGGTACAAGCCACTTCACCAGGAAAATGTGAAGCATGGGCATTGTAATGTTCATGTTTTGTGGTTTCAGCCACTTCAGCTAAAGTGCCATGGCAAGAAACACATTGGGCATTTTCATAGGTTAAGCTGTCGTTTGATAGCTCGCCATCTGGAGTATGACAGCTATCACACTCTTGGTTTTGCTCATGGAATTCAGCTAAGTTATCAGCCGCAACAGCGTTGCCCATTAGGCCTGCTGTGCCCATTAGCGTGGCAAGGCAGACTGCAAGTTTCATTTTTTTCATTTTTGCTCCTCCTTCTAAACCTAATGATGCTTAGTTGATTAGGTATAAAAGCCAGTTATTGTTTTAGTGTGGCTGAAGTGAGATCACTTCACTTTAAAAGTTCGGTCTAAAATTAGGTGTTAAGTTGTTCAGCGGTTACTTCTGCTTACCTTAATCTTTATCCATGCCACTAAAACCAGCAATAAGATAAACACCAGCAGTGACAGAAATGACAACTCAATCACAAGCCTAAAAATGGCCTATGCAAACATGCATAGCTATAAAGAGGTATATGCAATTTTGCATAGCTTATGTGGCGCTAGATCACATCGAATTAATATTTAGGTAAAAGGTACATAATGATTTACTAATTCGCGGAATGCGGCACAGTTTCAAATGAGCGAAATAGTTAACATCGCAGTATGAAGATCCTATTACTATTAGTTATTACCCTCACTTTTCCTGCATTCGCGCAAGACAGCATTGTGCTAGGTGTGCATTCAAAAACAGCGCCATTAGAGTGGCGTAATAACGGAGTGGATCAAGGATTTAACATTGAGTTGATGGATAGAATTGGTCAGCTTACTAACAAGCGCATTCTTGTGCGGCGTAAGAGTTTTCAGCAATTAGTTCAAGATGTGTATAACCCTAACAGTGATATTGACGTGATTGTTGTGGTGAGCCCGGTGAACATGGATCGCAAGTTAGCTCAATCTGATCCTATCTATGCCACCCACGCTAAAGCTTATACTTTGCAGGGTAAGGGGTTAATTAACAGTTGGGCAGATTTGATTGGTAAGCGGGTGGCCATTAAAAAAGGCGCTTTTGTTGATGTTTTTTTATCTGATCATCTGCAAAACTTTGATCGCGTGGATGTTGATTTGTATGAAACCGGTTTTCAATTACTGATTAAAAATCAAGTCGACGTGGTGATTGCTGAAAGCTTTGTTGCGCGGCGTTTACTTCCGTTGTATCCATCGGTGCGCAGTTCGAGTGATGCCCTCATTTATGGCGCGTTTAATTTTGTCGCTAATGAGTCGAAAACTGAACTCATGTATCAAATTAATGAAGCGCTTAGGCAGTTAAAATTATCAGGCGAATACGACAGACTGGTTAATAAATGGTTTGGTACCGGGCGTGAAAAAGTGGATTTAACCTCTTCTGAAAAGCGCATGTTTGCTCTAGCCATTTTAGTGGCGATTATTTCTGCTATCGGGATGATTTTCACCGGATTGATAAGCGCTAGTTTACGCCGTCATACTAAAGCCCTCGATGCCGAACTGATTCAACGTAGGCGCATTGAAGCTGAGATATCTGAACTGTCGCAACAGTTCCAATCTGTTCTCGATGGTATTCCCAATGGCGTAACCATAGTAAACCAAGACTTGCAGCATTTATGGAGTAACGATAACAATATTCATTTGTTAGATTCAGCAGCATTTTACTATATCGACAACCATGCATTTTTTCTTAAAACGGCGGTGCTCGAGGTACTCTCTAGCCAAACCCCCTTGATTGCAGAAATGCGCTATCAACAGCAGTTTTGGCAATTACAAATCCATCCTATTGCAGAAAAACAAGTGGTGATTCTACTTGAGGAAACCACTGAACAGCATAGATTGAGGCAAGCAAATGAAGAAGTTAGCCGCTTAGCGTCACTAGGGGAGTTGTCTGCGGGAATTGCTCATGAAATCAATAATCCAACCGGCCTGATTGTGCATGCGGTATCATTATTTACCGCGGCGTTAAAAGACTTAACCCCAGCAGCAAGGCACTATCAGCAACAAAATCCTTTTTGGCTTATTGCAGGATTACCCCCAGATGTTGCCATTGAAGAGCTTCAGTACAGTTGCGGCTCTATTGAAGAGGGCGCCAAACGTATCAGCCGAATTGTTAATGACTTAAAACGTTATGCCATGCCGCATATTGCCGATCAATATGCTCGAGTAAGCCTAAATGACGTGGTTCAAGTTGCCCAGCGTCTTACCGCTAATCAAACCAAGGTCCATCAGATCAGCATGAGGTTATGTCAACCTAGCCCTATAATTAAGGGCGATGCGCAACAGTTACATCAGGTATTAATCAACCTTATTCAAAATGCTTGTCATGCCTGCACTGAACAACATGGCGAGATTATTATAGAAACTCGCATTGCTGGCAATACGGCAATATTGAGCATTATCGATAACGGTTGCGGCATGAATAGCGCCACGCTCAAACGTATTACCGAGCCCTTTTTTACCACCCGTCGCAACGAGGGCGGCAGTGGTTTGGGTTTATCGGTATGCAGCAAAATAATTAAAGAGCATCAAGGCGAAATGCAGATGCAGTCGAGTTTAGGTAAAGGCACGCAAATTAGTCTGATTTTTGCATTGGAACAACACACATGAAACTGGCCAGAAATATTCTGTTAATCGACGACGAAGCCGCCTGGTTACGCACACTCGCGATAACCCTTAACCGTCTCGTTCCTGAGGCTGACATAGATACTTGTCTAGACAGCCGTCAAGTACACAGCCGCTTACAAGTGGGTGATTATGCGCTAGTACTGGTCGATCTTACTATGCCATTTCACTCTGGAGAAGAGCTATTAGCGATGATCCGCAGTGACTTTCCCAATACTCGGGTGATTATTGTGACTGGGGTGAATGAGGTTGATACTGCAGTGCGCTGTATTAAAAATGGCGCTTATGACTACTTCATCAAAACAGACAATGTCGATAATCTCGCGCGTACGGTACGCCGAGCGCTAGAAGTGGTTGGGCTTGAAAGAAACTACCTGTATATCAAAGAAAAATTCTTAAGTCGTACTTTAGATAACCCGCAAGTGTTCAATAATATTTTAACTTGCGAGCCACAGTTATTAGATCAATTTCGTTATCTTGAAGCCGTATCTTGTAGCCCTGAACCCTTGCTAATTTATGGTGAAAGCGGCACTGGCAAAAGCGAGTTCGCCAAATCTTGCCATGCGCTTTATAACCCGAATGAACCTTTTATTAGCATTAATCTTGCCGGTATTAGTAGCGAGTCCTTTGAGCAAAAAATGAGTGGCCAGCTGTATCATCACCATAATGGCGAGCTTGAAGCGGTTGCAGGCCTATTGCATCAAGTAGGAAGTGGGGTGCTGTATTTGAATGAAATAGGCGCGTTGCCTCTGGATGCACAAGTTAAGCTATTAGCGCTGTTAGAAACTAAACAATATTACCCTTTAGGCAGCGACACCGCTTATCCGGTTAAATGTAAGTTTGTGGTATCGACTCAAGATGACTTACTCAAACTACACCAAGCTGGTGAGTTTAGAAGCGATTTACTCTACCGCTTACGGGCTCATAAAATTAAATTACCACCGTTAGCAGAACGGCAGTTAGACATTGCTATGTTAATCAATCATTTCATCGCCCTTGCTGCCGCTGAAATGAATCTACCTGCGCCTATTCAGCCTCCCGATTTAGCGCCCAAACTCGCCAGTTATGATTTTCCTGGTAACCTTCATGAACTCAAAGGCATGGTTTTTGATGCTGTGAGCCGAAGTGATGGCGTAGCGCTTAATACCTCTGCTTTTATGGAAGCGATTAATGAACACAAGTCATTAACGGCAGCGCCACAAGACCGCGTTATTTTCCCCAAACAACTGCCCACCATTGCACAGATGAACCAAGCATTAATGGACGAAGCCATGAGCCGCACTGCCAATAATCAAACAGCGGCAGCGCAAATACTGGGTATTAGTCAAAGTGCGCTGAGCCGCCGGCTTAAAGGGAGTTAGAGCTAAATACAGAATATTTATAAAACATAATTTTGTTCCTATTTACGCTTTTCGCATTTCAATATGGCTCTTTGAGATTCATTTACCTAACAACGTTCACCTTAACCTCGCCTTAACCCCTCCATCAGTATGCTAGTGCCATTATTGTGTAATACACAGGTTTGGGGATGCAGTTGATGATGGTAAAACCGGCGCTACGAAAAGCGATGCTGGCACTGATGGTGACGAGCCTGTTGGGCTGCAGCAGTGTCGATAATGTCAATTACGCTGACCGAGCCAGTCAAGCAGAGGCGGATACGAGCCAACGTTTAATTGAGCAGTTGCTGCTGGCCTCAAAGACACAAGATGTGCCGACACAATCGATAGCGCGATTAACGGATTTGGTTAATGTGCCTGAATTGCAGAGCTTTATATCTGCTGCTTTGCAGAATAACCCTAGTTTGCAACAAAGCGTAGTGGCATTGAAAATGGCCTATGCCCAACACGGTATTACTTCTGCTAGCCGTTTGCCGTCAGTAGATGCCAGCTTTAGCGGCACTTCAACCGAAGACAGCGATGACAGTTATACCACTGATATTACCGTGAGTTGGGAGTTGGATTTATGGCAAAAAATTGCTGACAGCAGCAACGCTGCATTAAAAGACATTGCCAGCACGCAAGCCAGTCTTCAAAGCGCGCAAGACTTAGTCGCCGCCAACGTGATGCGCAGTTGGTTAGACATTAGCCTTAAACAACAACTTGTGGCGATTGAAACCCAGCGTTTAACGGTATTAGACAACAATAAAGCACTTATTTTAGCGCGTTATCGTGTTGGCTTAGGCAGTTTAGAAGATCTCGATAATGCCAATACTAGTGTCGCCAGTACACAAGCTACCTTAGCCGATTATCAACAACAGCTTGCCCAAAGCAAGCGTGATTTGACCTTGCTTACAGGGCAATGGACCGGCAACGATTTAGCGGTAAACATTACTGCGGAATTTCCTGCAGTGTTGAATCCTATTAGTTCACTGGGGCAACAAAATCTAAGTCAACGTCCTGATATTAAAACTGCATTTTACAATATTGAAGCCGAAGCATTACGTACCGATGCCGCCTATAAGGCTATGTTGCCGTCGATCAGTTTATCAGCCAGTTTGACCGACATGGCGCAGTCGCCAACAGATGCATTACTCACCGGACCTTTATGGAGTGTGCTGGGGCAATTATCTGCGCCCTTGTTCCAAGGTGGCAAATTATCATCACAAGCTGAGTTAGCCCAATTAACCACAGAGCAGCGCTATTGGGTCTATCAAGAAACCCTATTAAATGCGGTTAACGAAGTGGAAAACACTGTGGGCCAAGAATACTCCCTCGCCAAACAACAACAGCATTTAATCGAAGCGCAACTCAGCGCCGAGCGCAGTTTTGTCAGTTACGAGCAAAAGTATCGTCAAGGCTTAGTCGACATTTTTGATTTACTAACCGTGCAACAGCAAACCTTTGATGTTGAAGCGCAACTTGCTAACACCATTTATAACCGTCTTATAAACCGTATTGATTTAGGCCTAGCGTTGGGCTTAGGGGTATTACATGAAGCTTAATCGTCTAAACGTTATTGTCACCGTATTATCATTGGGCAGTATTTTTGCTGCCTTAGGTTATACCGTCTCGCAATTACCGCCTGCGAATAAAAAAGCGCCTGCTGCTGAACAGTCTGTCAAACCTGTCGCTACTAGTGCGGCGGTATCACTATTGCCGCAAGTGGGCGTTGTTGTGGTTAATGGCCAAGAATATCAAGCTGAAGTGGTTGGATTTGGTGAGGCAAGGCCGCGTTATGAGCTAACACTTAGCGCCGAAGTCAGTGGCAAAATTACGCAGGTTAATCGTCAATTTGAGTCAGGACAGGTGATCAAAAAAGGGGCTTTGTTAGGCAAAATTAACGACACCAGTTATCAACAAGCGTTAACCCAAGCACAAGCCGATGTTGCTCAAGCGGAACTCGATTTATTAGAAGAACAACGCCAAGGTGAGCAAGCTAAAGCAGAATGGCTTCGTTCAGGCTTGTCTGGCGAGCCAGCCTCACCACTAGTATTAAGAACGCCGCAATTAGCCCAAGCAACTGCGGCGCTAGATAACGCCAAACAAGCGCTTAAAAAAGCACAACAAGACCTAAGTTATACCCACATTACCGCACCGTTTGATGCGCTGGTGGTGAGCCGCGATATTCAACCTGGCAGCTACGTGCAAACCGGCAGCCAACTTGGCACCTTATACAGCGTGGCCGAAGTTGAAATCAGCGTACCGTTGTCTGAACTGCAATGGCAAAACCTACCCGCATTTGATAATGCACAGCTGGTTAAAGCGCCGTGGGATGTGGCTTTGTTCAGCGCCGATGGTCTTCATCAATGGCAAGGCTACATTGAACGTGTCGAGCAACATTTAACTCAAGCTAGCCGCCAACGTTCATTAATTGTAGTGGTCGACAACCCACTGGCACAAACAACGGATCTGTATCCTGGCACCTTTGTTAAAGCACATATTAACGGTAAATCATTAAGCAATTTATGGCAGTTACCTTCATCGGCTATTTCACAACAAGGCGATATCTGGTTTGTCGATGACCAAGGGTTATTGGCTAAAGCACCTGCGACAGTCGCCTTTGAAAAAGACGGTTTTGTGTATGTGTCACCCATTGTTACTGAGCAAACTAACGAGCAAATAAATCAGCCTAGTGTCATGCAAATTGTTAAACGTCCTTTAAGCAGCTTTAAAGTGGGCACTAAGGTGCTTGCTAAGGTAGAGGTGTAGCCATGTCGGGATCTCAATCTACATACAAAGGGGCAATAGCCTGGTTTGCCAGAAACTCAGTAGCGGCTAACTTATTGCTCATTGGCATGATCATCGTGGGGCTTTTTTCATTAGGCAGCTTACGCAAAGAGGCTTTTCCGAGTTTAGAGCCAGACCGCGTGACTGTGTCAGTCACTTACGACAGTGGCGACCCAGTGTTAGCAGAAGAAGGCATCGCGATTAAAATCGAAGATGCCTTAGAAACGGTGCCGGGCATAAAGCGGATTACCTCAACATCCAATGCCAATGGCAGCAGTGTGATGATTGAGAAAACCAGCGCTTATGATTTAGACACTTTACTCACTGACATTAAAACCAATGTCGATGCGATTTATAACTTTCCTAGTGAAGCTGAAAAACCCGTTATTGATAAAATGCGCATGCAAGATCATGCCTTGTGGATTGAGATCTACGGCGATGCCGACCGCGCGACGTTGCAGGCATTAGCCGAACAGCTTAAATCGGATTTATTAAGTCAGTCAGCCATTCACGATCTCGAGATTAAAGCCAAAGCCGAGCCAATGATTTCTATCGAAGTTGACGAAGCCAAGCTGCAAGCTTACGGATTGACGTTAGCGTCAGTCGCCAGTGCGGTGAACGCCGAGTCATCAGCGTCTATTTCGACCAGCTTATACAACGATGATAAAACCGTGCGTTTGAAAGTGGCTCAACAAGCTTATCAACTGCAAGATTTTATGGCGATTCCAGTTATCACCACTAGCCAGGGCTCGATGATTACACTGGGCGATATTGCCACAGTGAAAGACGGCTATGCCGACGACACCTTTGTGTTGTCGCGTTATAACCAAGCAAATTCAAGCGCCATTGAAATTGTGATGGATGAAAATGGCGATATCGTTAATATTGTCGAGCAAGCTAAGCAAGTCGTTGATAAATGGCGTAATGCTAATGCGTTGCCCGATGGTGTAAATATTGCCACTTGGCATGACAAAAGTACCCTGATTACCGAACGCTTAAGCTTGCTAGTTAAAAATGCCCTCAGTGGTATCGCATTAGTGTTTATTATTTTGGCGTTGTTTTTAAACTTACGCGTGGCGTTTTGGGTTGCAGCTGGTTTGCCGTTTGTGTTCTTCGGCACCTTGTTTTTTATGAGCAATACTTTTGCTGGTTTAACCCTAAATGAAATGACCACCTTTGGCTTTATTATGGCGCTGGGGATTGTGGTCGATGACGCAGTGGTGGTGGGTGAGAGTGTTTATACCACTCGGCAAAAATACGGCGACAACATCGATAACACCATCAAAGGTACCTTAAAAGTCGCGACCCCAACCATATTTGGTGTGTTAACGACCGTGGTTGCCTTTGTCGCTTTGGCCAACGTAGAAGGCCGTTTAGGACAAATTTATGCCCAGTTTGGTACGGTTGTTGCCATCTGTTTGATGCTGTCGTTAATTGAATCTAAGTTTATTTTACCGTCGCATTTAGCCCATATTAATACTCAAAAAAGTGCCAAAAAGTCATGGTTCAACCATATTCAACATGCCGCGGACAGTGGCTTGAAGTGGTTTAGCCGCGTAATTTACCAACCCGTTATTGAGTTTGCCCTGCGGTTTCGTTATGCCGTGGTATTGATGTTTATTGCGGTGTTTATTTTGGTTGCCGGGATGCCGTTAACGGGTAGCGTGCGAGTGGCGTTTTTCCCTGATATTGCTGGCGACACAGTTGTTGCTGACTTTTCAATGCAAAACGACGCCAGTTTTGGTCAAACCTATAAAAATTTAATGACCTTAGAGCGCGCCGCTAAACGAGTGGATGCAGAGCTGGTGGCTCAACAACACAGTGAAAATGATCAAGACAGCTATTTAACCAGTTTGCACGTTATGGCAAGCAGCAGTGACTCTGGCCAAGTGCAGGTCGAGTTGGCAACCAATAGCCCTTATACCCTTAAAGAGTTTACTCAAAAGTGGACTGAACAAGTTGGCCAAATGGAAGGCATTAAAAAACTTAAAGTATTATCGAAAAAAGAAATGCTCGATAACTTTAAAGTAGAGATTAAAGCCAGTGATACAGAGTCTGTATTCGCTGCTGGCCAAGCACTAAAAGCCGCAATAGAAGTGATGGACGGTGTGAGTGGTATTGACCACAACCTAGATGCAGGCGATCCGCAATATCGCTTTGAATTAACAGCGCAAGGGCGCGCATTAGGATTTGATACCGAAACCTTGTCGAGTCAGATATTGCAGTCATTTGGCGGCGGAGTAGTACAACGTTTTCAGCGTGGTAAAGACGAAGTGAAAGTGCGCGTTCGTTATCCCGATGAAGATCGTCAAACCTTTGAAGATATTCAGCTTGCCAATGTGAGAACTAGCGACGGGACTATTGTGCCGTTGAGCCACGTAGCCCAGATTTTTAATGATTATCAACCGTCGAGTATTACCCGTATCGACAGCCAGCGGGCGGTATACATCAGTGCGGTATTAGACAAAGATAAAATTGCTTCAAATGAGTTGGTTAGCCAGCTTAAGCAAACATTGGTATCGCAGTTAGAAGTACAGAACCCAGGTGTGAGTTTCAATTTTGCAGGCGAAGCTGAACAGCAAGCCGAAACCACAAGCTCGATAGAATCGATGTTTGTGCTGGCACTCATTGCCATTTATGCCTTGTTAGCCATTCCGTTAAAGTCGTACATACAGCCAGTGATAATCATGACTGCAATTCCGTTTGGTATTGTGGGCGCAATTTTAGGCCATTGGTTGAATGACTTAACCATTAGTATTTTGTCGTTAAACGGTATTTTGGCCCTAAGTGGCGTGGTGGTAAACGACAGCTTGTTACTGGTGTCGCGATATAACGAATTAATTAACGAAGAAGGCATGTCGGTACACGATGCAATTGTTGAGTCATGCACCGGAAGACTTCGAGCGGTATTGCTTACCTCGGTGACCACCTTTGCGGGCTTAGCGCCATTATTAGGTGAAACCTCGTTACAAGCACAGTTTTTAATTCCTGCCGCAGCGGCGCTAGGGTATGGTATTTTATTTGCTACCTTTATCACCTTGATTTTGACGCCATCTTTGCTGTTAATTCAATGCGAGTCTAAGGCTTTTATACATAACCTGATGACGAAACTGCGCCCAAATCGTGACGTGGCTACGTCGTGATAAACCAAGGAATGAGCAGCATGAACACCGACAAACTGCAATTGTTACTGGTTGAAGATGACCTCGACTTAGCTACGGCGGTGATCGAGTATTTAGAGCTAGAAGATATTCTTTGTGACCATGCCGCCAATGGGCAAGTTGGGCTTAATTTAAGTTTGCAGTATCAATACGATGTGGTGATTTTAGATTTAAACTTACCCAAAATGAATGGGTTGCAAGTGTGCGAGTCGTTGCGCATGCAAGGTATGGATGTGCCAGTGTTAATGCTGACTGCCCAAGACACGTTAGACGATAAGCTAACTGGCTTTGCTAAAGGGGCTGATGATTATTTGGTGAAGCCCTTTGCCATGGAAGAACTCATAGTGCGAACGCGAGTGTTAGCGCGTCGGCGCAGTGGCCAAGTCATGCGCTTATCTGTCGGTGACTTAACTTTAGATTTACAACAAAAGCAGGCGTATCGCGCCAATGAGTTAGTAAAGTTATCGCCGACCGCGTTTAAGATTTTAGAGGTGTTAATGCGAACAAGCCCTAATCCGGTGTCGCGAGAAAAGCTCATGCAAAGTGTGTGGGGCGATGATCAACCTGACAGTAACAGCTTAAAAGTACATATTTTTAATTTGCGAAAACAGCTTGATGCTGAGCATGACGTAAAGTTACTGCACACGATTAGTGGCCATGGCTTTGCCATTAAAGGCGCAGAGCTTTCATCATAGCGTTGACGACACCATGTATTGATTTAAATTACGACAGCAATAGGACCCCCCTACGTCATGAAATTAAGACCGAGTCTGCGAATTTTTGTGCTGCTGGTAATGTTATTTACTGGCATTAGCACCATTTTAATTTTATCGGCATTGAGCGTGCATTATTATATCTCTGGCATGGACAAAGTCATGCTGGCGACGATGTATGCGCATGGACAAGAGCAAGTTGTAACCGACGGGCACCCTAGCAAATCACAATTGTTTACTGTCGCCAGTCGTTGGCAGGATTTACCAAAAGATATTCAACTACACATTAAGCAGGAGCCCAGCGAGTTTAATGTATTACACAAAAATATTATTGGTGGTTCACCGTTAAAACCACCAGAAAAAGGCTTTTTTGTCATCAAAGTGCTTAAAGGTGACCAGATCCGTTATGTCTCGAGCATTTTAGATAAAAAAATTGGCAATATTCCTCCGCCCAAAGATAAACCCTTTTTTCTGGTGATTCTTGCTACCGCCATTTTTAGTATTGTGATGTTTACGCTGATATTGCTGTTAATGATGCGCAAAGTGACTTTGCCGATTGAGCGCCTAAAAAATTGGGCCAAAGAGTTAGATAGCAAACAACTAGCAGACCCTGCGCCAGATTTTCATTACAGCGAGCTAAACACATTAGCCAATATTGTTAAAACCAGTTTAGGTACTGTGCAGGAAAGCTTAGATCGCGAGCAACAATTCTTAGGCTATGCCAGCCATGAATTACGCACCCCAATAGCGGTGATCCGCACCAATACTGAATTACTGCAAAAACTGATAAGCAAAGGCGGTAGCGCTGAAAAACAAGCTCAAGTCGTTAACCGCATCGAACGTGCAGGGCTCACCATGACCGATCTCACCGAAACCTTATTGTGGTTAACACGACGCGAAGGTAAAAGCTTGCCGTTAAAAGAGGTTAATTTAGGTCAGCTTATTCGCCAGCTAGTGCAAGATTTAATGTATTTAATCCACGGCAAAAATATTGAAATCAGCATTGAAACCGATGACTCAACTCATCAACTGCCTGATACTCTCTGTCGAATTATTATCACCAATATAATCCGTAATGCTTTACAGCACACTATTGAGGGCAGCGTAACCATTCGTCAATCGTCCACATTGGTGAGTATCGCTAATCAGTGTGACTCTTATGCTGATAGCTTTGAAGAGCTCGGTTTTGGTTTAGGGCTTGAGTTAACCACTAGACTCATTACGCAATATGACTGGGATTATCAAAATCTAGATACTAATCGCGGCCACAAAGTGTCTATCGATTTTAGCCGTTAAAATTGCTCTTTAACATTAGGCTACAGGGTAAAGATAGCCATTGTTTACACTATCAATCACTATGAATATCTACCTAGCCAAAGCCAGCGACACCATCGCTGGCTTTTTTGCGGGTCATTTGTGATTACGTCAATTCAGATAAAACTAATCGTTATAATGTGATTATAATTACATTATCATTAGGTGTTAACTTAATTCGATTGTACTGCAAAGTAATCGGCCTATAATGAGGGGTATCTTGACGCCGTACTAGGTTATGGGATCGCTGCAATGAAATACCTCACACATTTATTTTCTCTTCGTATTGGGCATGCGCTCAGAGAGTCGTTAAAAGACGCTCCCTACAAAGCCAATGCATTCTCTAAAGATTTGTTAGCTGGTTTAACGGTTGGCATTATTGCCATTCCACTGGCGATGGCACTGGCAATTGCTATTGGTGTTGCACCGCAATACGGATTATATACCGCCATTATTGCCGGGTTTATTATCCCGCTGACCGGTGGCTCACGTTATAGTGTATCTGGCCCGACTGCGGCGTTTGTGGTGATCCTTTACCCCATAGTGCATCAATATGGTCTGTCTGGATTATTGCTAGCGAGTATTTTGTCTGGAGTGATACTCATCGCTATGGCGTTGTTACGCCTAGGTCGCTATATCCAATATATCCCTGAGTCAGTCACCTTAGGGTTTACCGGCGGTATTGCGGTAGTGATTGCTGTGCTGCAAGTTAAAGATTTTTTCGGTCTAAGCATCAGTGACATGCCTGAAAATTTTGTCGGTAAAGTTGCCGTATTAACGCAAGAATTACCGACATTGTCATTGCCTACACTGGTGGTGGGGTTAAGTGCGTTAGTGATGTTTATTTTGTGGCCTAAGCTCAAGTTACCTGTGCCAGCACATCTTCCGGCTGTGGTGGTTGCCAGTCTGGTGGCGCTAGTGCTCAATCAGCAAGGCTTTCATGTTGCGACGATTGGTTCTACTTTTAGTTTCACTTTCGCCGATGGATCAATTGGCGCCGGTATTCCATCCATGTTGCCTGATTTTCAATGGCCTTGGCTGCGGACCCAGTCGGGCGAATTACCTATTGAACTCAGTTGGCAATTGGCTAGTGATTTATTATCGGCGGCATTTGCGATTGCCATGTTGGGGGCAATTGAATCATTACTGTGTGCTGTGGTGCTCGATGGCATGTCGGGTAAAAAGCACAGTGCTAATAGCGAACTGCTCGGCCAAGGTATCGGTAACATTATCGCGCCATTTTTTGGCGGTATTACTGCTACAGCAGCCATTGCTCGTTCAGCGGCTAATTATAAAGCTGGCGCGGTGAGTCCGGTAGCAGCGATGATCCATGCACTGGTGGTATTAGTGTCTTTGTTATCGCTGAGTACTATTTTGGCGTATATCCCCATGGCGGGCATGTCGGCATTACTCATTATGGTGGCTTGGAACATGAGCGAAGCCCCTAAGATTGTGCACCTTATAAAAAAAGCGCCCGCAAGCGAGGTGCTGGTATTGCTGGTTTGCTTGTTATTGACCATCTTCTTCGACATGGTGATTGCGATCAGTGCGGGGATCATTTTGGCGTCGTTGTTGTTCATGAAACAAGTGGCTGATATGACCAAGGTGCAAGACATTAGCGAGCAGAAAAAGCATATTCATGTTGAATTACCGCCGCGTTGGAAAGTCTTTAAAATCAATGGTCCGTTATTTTTTGCCGCCGCGGACAGTGTCTTTGGTGAGTTGGCGCATTTGAGCGCTGATCAAGATGGGGTGGTGTTGTATTTCGATGGGGTGTCTATTTTAGATTCTGGTGGTGTTTCTGCATTGTATAAGTATATTGCGAAATGTAAGCACCACAATACCCGAGTATTGCTCGCGGATTTTCAATTTCAGCCACTTAAAACCTTAGCTAAAGCAGGCTTTAAGCCAGATGGTGTGCAGTGTGTTACTTACTCAACCTTGGCCGATGCACTCGATGATGTGGTCAGATAGAAATAAAAAAGCGCCCTACTGAACATCAATAGGGCGCTGGATATTGGCTCGAGCTTTCAGTGTTTATTCGCTGGCTTTTGCCACTTCAATATAATGCCAAGAATCTGCAATATGCAGTCTTGCTGAGGTTACGTGTTTATTGCGCTCAACATTAATGTGGTTAGTTTGTTCTGACCACAATTCTTGTAGGGTCGTCATCTTAAGATAAAAACCCTCCATATTAGTGGTGATCGGTGTTTCCTGATAAACCCACAAATACTTACCCTGTAACTCAGTGCCCACATAGGTCAGGGTTAACGGATGTTGCTGCTGATCCTGCATCGAAAATGTCGATATAGCGTAATATGCAAAAGCTTCACGACTCACGGGATCGCTAATCAAATCGGCATTGCTATCTATTACTTGTTGAGCAGCATGCTCAGCGTCGTGTAAGTAAAATCGATGCTGAATTTCCAGCATACCGCTGCGCTGATTAAACACAATACTGGTGTAGGCTTCTTTTTGCTGGTGGCCATGGGCTTGGCCAGCCAATAAACTTAAGCCAATAACACTCAGTAATATTAGAACCAATTGACGCATTACTTTTTCTTCACTTTAATTTCAGGATCTTTCAGGGCTTCTTTATTGTCATGCATGATATCGCGATACTTATTACCCTTACGCTCTTCCTCTTTAAAGGCTTCAATGCGTGATGGGATAATTTGACGAGGATAATAGTTATTTTCAATATCCACATCGGCAGTTTCGCCGCGACGATCAACCACAGCAGACACTAATACATTATCTTTGTCGGTCACAATCAGTTTGCTGACTTCAAACGGTGAGCGGCGCCAAATTTCAGCTGGCAGCACCAATGACTCGGTATCACCATTTTCAAACGTGAGTTCGAGCAAAATTGGCATCACTAAACCACCAAGATTGGAGAAGTTAAACACATAGTAGTTTTTATCTTCTTTCAATGCCCGCGCCAAGACTTGTTGCTCCCACGGATCCAGTTCGGCGTGTTTTTTGTTGTACTTGTTACGATCTTTATTGGTGACGCTGAATTGATCATGTTGGTCATGATAATCAGTATTACCTGGATTAAGTTCTACCCAGGTTTTTTGGCCACTTTGTTGATTACGTTCAACCGAATAAGGCATAGGTTTATCGTTATAATCTTGGCGACGACGATCAAAATCAATATCAGGATTATTGCTGTCTAAGCGCAGTTTATAAATACGATCTAGCGAGATATCGACATGATCTGTGGTGTAAAACCAGCCACGGAAAAACCAATCTAAATCAACCCCAGAGGCTTCTTCCATGGTGCGGAAAAAGTCGCTTGGTGTCGGGCGCTTATTCATCCAACGACGGCTGTATTCTTGAAAGGCAAAATCAAATAGCTCACGGCCTAATATCACTTCACGCAAAATGTTTAATGCAACAGCAGGTTTAATGTAGGCATTGGGACCAAGCTGCAACACACTGTCTGACTGAGTCATAATCGGAACTTGCACATTAGACTTCATGTATTCAATAACATCAGTTGGCTCACGTCCCCAAGATAAATTAGGATCCCATTCGCGGGTGGCAATGCCGTCTAAAAAGCTGTTTATGCCTTCATCCATCCAAGTCCATTGACGCTCGTCCGAGTTGACTATCATCGGGAAATAGTTATGACCGACTTCGTGGATCACCACGCCGATTAAGAATTGTTTTTCAGCCAAGGTGTATGTGCGACTGCCATCTTCATGCCAAATAGTACGTGGGCCATTAAAGCTGATCATCGGGTATTCCATGCCGCCAACGGGACCATTAACACTGATCGCTGCAGGGTAGGGATAATCGAAGGTAAAGCGTGAATAGACTTCAAGTGTATGAATCACTGCCGCTGTTGAATATTGCTGCCACAGTTCGCCACCCTCTTTAGGATAAAACGACATCGCCATTACATGTGGGTTTTGGCTGTTTTTTTGTTGGTAGCCTTGAGCGTCCCAGATAAATTTACGTGATGATGCCCAAGCAAAGTCGCGCACATTTTCGGCTTTAAAATGCCAAGTTTTAGTGCCTTTGGCTGTATTCGATTCATTGGCTAGGGCTTCGTCTTTAGAGACAATAAATACTGGTTTGTCAGCTTTTTTGGCGCTATCTAAACGCTTGAGTTGTTCAGATGACAGCACGCTTTTACTGTTTTGGAGCACGCCGGTAGCGGCCACAATATGGTCACTAGGTACTGTCATGCTCACATCGTAATTACCAAACTCGAGCGTAAACTCGCCGCTGCCTAAGAATTCTTTGTTATGCCATGCTTCGTAATCTGAATAACTGGCGACTCGCGGAAACCACTGCGCTAATAAGAAGATGTCATTGCCACCTTCACGATTATCGTCTGGAAAATGCTCATATCCTGAGCGAGCACCTACGGCATCTTCTTCTAAAATATTGTAGCCGTAATTAATGCGCAGTTGCGTCGATTGTTTGCTGTTTAGGGGCGTCGGTAAATCGACCCGCATTTGAGCGCCAACTATGGTGTATTTCAGTGGTTTTTTATTGGCACCGGTTACCGCCGCAATTTGGTAACCCAAGTTATTGTCGGCTAAAAATTGTTGGCGACGAAGATCTTGCAGGCTGATCTTTGCAAATGCGCTATCGCCATAAGTGTTCTCAGCCCTAACGCTCCCATCAACCCCATAAAAGGCGCTGCTTCGTTCAGCAATCGAGTCAGATTTAAAACGATTTTGTTCTAATTGGAACCACAGATATTTAAGCGTATACGGAGAATTATTATGATAGGTAATGACTTGCTCACCTTGAATAGCACGCTTTTGTTCATCTAATGTGACATTGATTTTATAATCTACTTGTTGTTGCCAATATTCTTTACCTGGTTCGCCAGCAGCATTGCGATAATCATTTGGTGTGGGAAGGCTCTCTTCAAGTTGACGAAATTTGTCGTCGAACCGACCTTTACTTTGGACAATTTCTGAAGCCGAACTGGTGAAGATTGCTGAACTGGTCAATGCCAATATCAGCAAGTGAAGATACACGCGCATAAATACTCCTATGACTTCAGCAAGCTGATGCCATTAATCCAAAATGATGATTTATTATTTTTTTGTTGGCGCAGTGTAACGAAAATGACAAGGTTATGCAGTGAGAAGAGTGTTACTAAGTTTTGCACCTTGCTGATGCCAATTCCCTCTGGCATTAAAACAGCGAGTTTAATCAAGGATAGGTAAAAACTTTTGCAGGTTTTTATAGCGGGCGTCGGCTGAGGTGACTTCCGGTAATATTTTGTATTTATCCATAATTTGCTTATATTCGCCATTGGCTTTTAGCATCTGTATGCCGCGGTCAAAAGCGCTCACATAGGCTTTATTTTGCGGGTTAAAACCAATATATAAAGGAACCGGTTTACCTATAGTGCCTGCATAACGAAGTTGTTGATTTAAGTTTAGTTGACTTGCGGTGTACTCAATGACATTTTTGTTGTCGATAATCACCGAGTGGCGGCCTTTTATAAGGCGAATAATGTTCATCGCGATAGGGTCATTACCCGAGGCAAAATAGGTGCTCGGGTGGGAGTTAAGCCATGTATCCAGTTCTTTGCCATATTGGTAGCCAGTGACAACGGCAACCTGTTGGGTATTATTGAGGTCGGATATTTGCTCAAATGACTCAGTGCTGTCAACTAGAGTATAAAAGTCGTTACTTTTATAGCCCACAATCACGTCATTACTCAGTAATTGATAGTTGCCTATCGCTTTTTTAGACAATCCAATGACAGCATCGACGTTGTTCCTTTGAAGTTCAAGCATGACTCGTTTAAAAGGGGCTATCATAAATTCAACAGGTTGATTTTGAATTTCAAAAGCGCGACGAGTCAATTCCACAACATAACCAGTGTTAGTATCACAGGCATATGGACACCAAATATCTGAGGCAATACGAATTGGCGCGGCATGGGCGTGAATACTGAAAACAGACAGTAAAATGAACAGGTACTTTAGCAAGTATTGTGCTCCATGGGATGAACGGGCGCGTATAGTAATTGTTTAAAGTGAAGAGGCAATCTTTTTTTGATTAAAAAAGATACTATTTAAGTATTTACTAACAAATATGTTCATATTGTGAACAGCTACAGTGTGCCAATAACAGATAGTTAACATTGGTTACTTTTTAACTGCAATTAACCGAGAGAACATTTTTATGGCGACATTAGATAGACAATTTACTCATGTGATGGTTGAGCAACCTGGCGAACCAAGCGTGATGACCATGGCACAATCAACTCTTGCGATGCCATCCGCGGGGCAAGTGACGATTAAGGTCCATGCTGCTGGAGTGAATGGCCCAGACATTAAACAGCGTGTGGGGGCTTATCCACCGCCAGCAGATGCTAGCCCAATCCTAGGTTTAGAAGTGGCCGGTGAAATTGTTGCCGTGGCAGATGATGTAACTCAGTGGCAGGTCGGCGACAAAGTGTGTGCGTTAGTGCCCGGTGGTGGTTATGCCGAGTTGGTTAACACTTATGCCGCCCATTGTTTACCTATTCCTACCGGTTACAGTTACGTACAAGCGGCAGCTCTGCCAGAAACCTTTTTTACTGTGTGGGGTAACTTATTTATTCGTGGCGGGCTTAAAGCAGGTGAAACCGTACTGATCCATGGTGGATCTGGCGGTATCGGCACGACCGCAATCCAAATGGCCAGTCGCTTAGGTGCTAAGGTATTTGCGACTTCTGGTAGCGCTGAAAAATGCCAATATTGTTTGGATCAAGGGGCCAGTGTGGCCATTAATTATAATGAAGAGCATTTTGTCGAACCTATCTTGGCGGCAACGGATGGCCTAGGGGTCAATGTGATTATGGACATTGCTGGTGGCGACTTTATTAATGAAAATCTCAAAGCCATAGCCACTGATGGGCGTATGGTGTCCGTCGCGATGCAACGGGGTCCTCAGGCAAATGTAGATATTTTTCGCATTATGGCAAAACGGGTAGTGTGGACAGGTTCAACATTACGACCACAAAGCGTGCAAAATAAAGCGCAAATTGCTCAAGGCTTAGCGCAATATGTATGGCCATTATTAAACAGTGGTGAAATGAGTATTCCTGTTGATAGCGTATTTGCTTTTGCTCAAGTCGTCGAGGCACATCAGCGTATGGAATCTGGGCAACATAAAGGCAAGATTGTATTAAATCTACAAGCCTAAGCCGCGGCGTTATGTGTGTGCCGATCCATTCGGAATATTTATCAGCATATATTTTGCTAAAAAACTTGAAGCTTGATTTTTTTAAGCTAAAGTCGTCAAGACAAAGTGGTTAGCCTAAAAGTGGCTAATTGCCTTTGTGGACGATTATTTTGTGAGAAAAAAGACAGTAAAGTGTTAAAAATCGACTACGACGGACATTTTTATGCGATTACTTGAAAAAATCATCGTTTTAGGCATTGATTCTCAGAAATATTCTGTTTAAATACCCACGTAAATACAGAACAAATAATCGTGTTGTAGATTGGCTGTTTTATTAGCCATCAAGCTGCATCATTTTTAGGATATGTGTTGATTTAAGGGCGTTAGCATATATGTATAACACAGCAAAAAAACAGGTTTGGTTTGGTGAATTAAGAACATCAAAAGGTAATACTATTGTTGTTCATGATAACCAACTGCCACAAGCGTCTCCAGGGCGCATCTACTTTTACAATACAATTCGTAATACGATTGTTGAGTATGTAGAAGACATCGTTAAAGTGAATTTACATGACTTAGATGATGAGCAAACAAAAGCGGCAATCGCTGAGTTTAATGATGCTTGGAAAGCGGCACGTGCTGAGTTTATGTTAAAGCATCAATCACGTATCGACTTGTCAAAAGTACCAGACACAGCGCCTCCTCGTAAGGCTAAACCAGTGCCAGAACCAGATGAAGTTATTGATTCAGATGATGACATTCCAGAATTTGATGACTCAGATGATGATGATGACAGTTTTGATGAAATAGGTGATAGCATAGACGATTAATTCTGTGCAATACATTAAGTTTTAGACTTAATGTATTGTGTGATTAGCCGCATTACTGGTTTATATTGGTCATAGATTGACAACGTCATAAGCAATAATTTTTTATTGCTTATGACGTTTATTCTTTGTCAAAACTATCAACAATAATTGCGCCCATCGATGCGGGCATCGCAATTAATATCATCCGCTTAAATGCTAAAATGGGATCGTCCCATAACGGCAATTTATCTAATGCTAAAAGCACTATTCCCACGACTAATAACGTCAATATATAGGCAGCAACAACTCGTAATAGAAATGCTTGTCTGCGCTTAATAATATTGGCCTGAAATACACTCTGGTAGGCAAATAAGGCAATAAACGCTAGCGACAGTACCACGATCAAGACCAAATTTAAGCTTGGTAAGCTGGCTGATAAATGCCAAGCTTCTTCAGAAAATGCAATCGGCACCGACAGGGCAAAAGCCCCTATGGCAATTTGGCCAATGTCTTCAGCATTAAAATTAGATTTAACAGGCGGATTATTCTGCATCAAACTGATATCGAGTGATGTGATGATAAACGTGTCCCGGTTTTACCCACACATCACCAGCTAAGTCTGGTTGATTAGGTGAATCAGGTAGCATCTGCGGTTCAATACACACGGCTTGGTGATCGCAAAGTGGACGTTGTTTTTTACCAATAGTGCCTTGCAAAAAATTAGCGCCGTAAACTTGTACGCCGGGTTGGTTAGTATAAACCGTCATACTGCGGCCGCTATTTGGGCTGGCTAAGCAACCAAAACGTTGCAAGTCTGCCCCTGGGTTATCTAACACATAACAATGATCAAAACCTTTAGTGGCGGCCAATGCTGCGCGCTCGGTCTGCACCGACATTGGTGTAGGTACAGCCATGTCTAAATCGCTGCCTGCGGTAGCTTGCATTGACGTTGGTATGCCAACATCATTCATTGTGAGGTAATGTTTAGCATCCACTTGTAGAGTATGTTGAGCATTGGTATCGCTACGATTACCGTCTAAATTAAAGTAGCTATGCTGGGTTAAACTAATGGGGCAGGCTTTATCTGTGCTGGCCAGCATTTCAATGTACACATTGTTACCCGCTAAGCGGTAATCGAGCTGTACGGTGCAATTACCTGGAAACCCCATGTCGCCGTCAGGGCTTTTTAAGGTTAAGCGCATGCCATCACTTAATGGCCCAAGCTGCCATAATTTGCGATTAAACCCCTCCGCGCCACCATGTAAACAGTTAGTCGCTTGATTAATACTCAGTGAGTATTGTTGGCCATTATATTGAGTTTTACCATTGGCAATACGATTGCTATAACGTCCTGCAATCGCACCTAAATGTGCTTGTTGGGCTAAATAATCTTCGGCGCTGTCGCAACCTAAGACAATATTTTTACGTTCACCATTGCGATCGGGAGTCCATAATGATCGAATAATGCCGCCTAAACTTAATACTTCGAGTGCGATGATGCCATTATCGATTCTTACCCGTTCAATCTCTCCACCACGGGGATCTTGCCAAGGTTCCAATACACTAAAACGTACCATTTATGCTTCTCACTTTTGTAAAATATTAACTGATGCGTCCTGCACCGCCACTTGCTGAACACAAGTATATTGTTGCTTCGATACCTGTTTGCTTAAAATATTGCTTTTCAACCACATTAATCACCTCATCGGTGAGATCATGATTAACCAGAGCTAATACACAGCCATCGCTCATCCGCACACCGCCTTGTTCGCCGATCAGCGATGCAACCATAGTCACCAAGCAATCGATTTCAGCGGTAATAATCTCAAAATCATCACGCATTGAAACTTGAGACTGCGCCATTAACTCACTAAAACGAGCAATATTATTCTGTTGTAATGCTCGGGCTGCATTACTGGTGCGTTGGTTTTCAGTGATCACATGGCGAGCACGGCGAAACTGCTCATCACTCAATACCTCTTTATTTAGATTTAGTTGGGCGAGTGATAAATCGCGAAGAGAATCGAGGCCAAGTATCGCTGTGATCTGACTGCATTCTTGTTTGCGCTGTTCAAACTGCTGTGTAAAAACATGACGATCTTGTTTTATATCAATCACAATCAAGCTTAATTCTTCAGGCAATAGCACAGCTTCGCTTTCTAGTTCTAAGCAATCAATCAATAAGGCATGATCGGGCTCTGCCATCGCACTGATAATTTGGTCCATCATGCCGCAATTTAATTGCATAAATTGGCTTTCACCGCGCTGTGCTAATTGGGCAATAGCAATAGGTGATAAATGTAATTGGCTGGCATTACTGATAGCAGTACCAAACGCGATTTCCAGTGCTGCTGAAGATGATAAACCTGCCCCAAGCGGCACATCACCGACAATCGCTAAGTCTAAGCCTTTTGCCTGTAAACCTGATTGGTTCATTGCGGCTGTAACGCCCTTTAAATAATGGCTCCAATCATCGCCAGCAGCTACGGTTCCTTCTTCGCCAAAGTACCATTGTTTAATGTGCCCCGGAAAAGCGGTACTGACCGCGCGAAATAAATCATCATCGCGATGCTTTACAGCAATAACAGTATGAAAATTAATGGCGGCAGGTAATGCGAGGCCTTCGTTATAGTCGGTATGTTCGCCCATAATGTTAACTCGCCCGGGCGCTTGGTATAAATCATCGGGCTTAGTGCCAAAAGTTTGCACGAATAATTTAGTCGCGCGTTGAGCAGGGTTTGACATACTTCAAAAAATCCAACAAAGGGTGACAAGAAAAAGTCTTATTAGTGGAGTTATAGCATGACTTTACTCGATCTGTAACTGTGATTTGTTTATCCGACGCAAAATTGAAAATACGTTGTGGAAAACAAAAACGCCTAGAGATATTTCTAGGCGTTTTAAATGGATCGCAACTTAGGGACAGATTTTATGATGTTGACTTAACGGGCTGCTCATCTGCCGCTATAGCGTGATTCTCATTGGTTATTTCGCCGGCGGATTCAGATGCGATGACTGATGGCGAATCAAGTAGCTCTTTAATCACATGGTCAACAAAACCTCTACCTGCTGCTTCATACAAGTTGTACACAGTATTCACACCTGAGTCTTTTAACGAATCGGCGTCTTCTGTGTATTGTACAATGGCACTGATTTTACCTTCGTAATTTAATCTTTTTAGTTGTTGAACGGCAAACAAGTTACCGACGTGATTTGGCATTGCCAGTAAAACCAACTCTAAATTAGGAGCTCGTTCGAGCTTTTCCCAAAAATCGGTATCGCCAGCATCCCCTTGAACGACATTACGACCTTGATTGCGATGAAAGTCGACCAGCTCTTGTTTATGCTCAATACCTAATATTTCGCCTATGTATTTTGAACGTAATTCATCATAAGCACCTGAACCAATTCGGCCCATACCTAAAATTAAGAAGCGTGGATTACCAATTGGAATCTGGCGATCTTCAGGGTGCAAAGGATGGCGTTCTAGTTTCATTAGTCTGGTTTGATAACGTAAATAAATCTTCGCGACGCTGTTATTCAGCGGTGCTGCAAATAAGAAACTAATGCTTAAGGCGACCGCAATAATAATCAGCCATTGCGGTGGTAACCAACCTTTTTGCGCCGCAACAGCAGCTACAATTAAACCAAACTCACTGTAGTTACCTAAGTTAAATGAGGCTAATAACGAGGTGCGCGAACGTAATTTAAAGCGGGTTAGCAAGTAGATAAACATAACAATCTTAACCGGGATTAACACCACTAAAATAGCGGCTAAGCCGATATCTGCCAGTGTCGGCAAACCGTTTAAACCAATGGTTAAGAAAAATGCGACTAAGAATAGCTCTTTAAAGAAATAAATCGATTTAGCTAATTCAGATGATTTAGCATGTCCTGCGAGTAAAATCCCCACAATTAGAGCGCCTAAATCTGGCTTTAAACCTACGGCTTCAAATAGCCATGCGCCCACAACTAAGGCCATTACTAGGCCAAATAACACTAACATTTCACCGTGGCCTACTCGGTCAAACACTTTGTATATCAGTGGCTTTGCTAATGGGAGTAACAACAAGGCAAAGGCCCAAACAGATGGAATGTTACCTTTGGAAATGGTTAAAAATATTACCGCGAAGATATCTTGCATAATTAAGATACCAATCGCTACTCGACCATATAGAGACTGCATATCACCGCTGTCTTCAAGTACTTTTACCGCAAATACAGTACTTGAAAAACTCAGAGCAAACGCAACTAGCATCAGTTGATTAAAGCTAAACCCATCTAGTTGCTCAATGCCTAAAAAGCCTAATACCTTAAGTACAGGCACAAAAAACAGAATTGAACCGATTAAATGCAAACTTGAACCAGCCCATACTTCGGCTTTAAAAAGACTCTTTAGATCAAGTTTAAGGCCAATGGAAAACAGCAGTAAGGTAACGCCTAGGTCGGCAAGCTGTTGCAAAATAGGCAAGCTAGTGTCTTTAATTCCTAAGGTAAATAATACAAAACCAGCAGCAAGATAACCTATGAGTGGCGGTAAACCAACACGGCTAACCAACATACCGCAAAGCAGAGTGATAATAAGGATAGCGGGTTCCATAAAACTCCTTAGATGAGGAATATAAAAATTATATTGTATAAGAAAAAGGTTAACTTACGGTGACTTTAATACCACAAAAGCAAAAAACAGCATCTTTAGTGATTAAAGATACTGTTTTATATTGTGTTCTAGGCAAAGATTTTACTAACAGATTATCTTTATAACTGCACTTAATACCCTACTTACAGCTAAGTATGATGAGCAACATAGCCTGTTAGGTAACTTATTTAGTCAATAAAGTGAATGCATTATATTTGCCGTGTAGATATCGCGCATTGCGTTAATGCGCGATATTACTCAGGCGATTTATTTTGCTAAAAGGATATCTAAATGGGCTGCAAAGTCTTTTGGTCCCATAAATCCGGTTACCCGTAAATCTTCACGTTGTTTGCCGTCGGTATTGAACATTAATAATGTCGGTAAACCCAATACGCCATAATGCTCTAACAACTCAATATCAATATCATCACTGGCAGTCACGTCCGCTTGTAATAACACCATTTCTTTCATCCGTGCTTCTACATCAGCATTTTTAAAGGTAATGGCTTCAAACTCTTTACAAGCCACACACCAGTCGGCATATAAATCTAACATTACCGTTTTGCCGCTAATACTGGCCTTATCTAATTCTACTTCTAAATCGTCTAGCGATTTAATGCGGATAAAGTGATTCGCTTCGGTTTTGGTTTTACCTTCAACACCCGCTTGGTTCATCTGCACAGAGGTATGGCCAAAGCCAGCCATCATTGCTTGGAAACCATAAGAGAAGCTTGCCATTAACGCCAACAATAGCAGTACTCCACGGGTGCTTTGTTTCCAGTTAAACTCTGACAATCTATTTTGATGCATTAAGTAAGCAATTAAGCTGATTGCCCATACAGACCAGAGTAAATCGGATACTAAACCTGGCCAAATACGGCCAATCATCACAATAGACACTGAAATCAGCAAGAAGCCAAAGATGGTTTTAATAATGTCCATCCAAGCCCCTGCGCGAGGTAAAATTTTACCACCGGAAGTGCCAATAACTAATAACGGTAAGCCCATGCCCATACTCAGTACATATAGGGCTAAAAAGCCTTGTAGCAAGTCGCCAGACTGCGCCACGTAAATAAGCACGCCAGATAATGGCGCTGTGGTGCAAGGTGAGGCGACTAAGCCTGAAATCACGCCCATCATGAACACGCCAATCAGGTTGCCACCTTTTTGGTTGTTCGACATTGAGTTCATTTTTTCCTGCCATTTAGATGGCAGTTTTAAATCGTACATGCCAAACATCGACAAACTCAGCAATACAAACATCACTGCTAAGAAAATCAAAATTGCAGGGTGTTGCAAGGCTGCTTGAAACTTAAGTCCAGCAGAGGCAACAACTAGTCCGAGTAAGGAGTAAGTAATCGCCATGCCTTGTACATAGGCCATAGAGAGGGTGAAGGCTTTGGCCGTTGACAATTTTTGGCCTTGGCCAACAATAATGCCCGATAAAATAGGGTACATAGGGAACACGCATGGTGTTAATGCTAAGCCGATACCTAAACCAAAGAAAATCACTAAGGTCCACAACAGGCTATCGTTTTGCAGCATTTGGTTTAACGTGTCTTGCTCAGTGATAGGGGTTGCAGGAGCATCAGTTGCATTGGTTACTTTTGCTGATTGCGTGTCATCAGGGGCGCCAATCACTTTTTTGCTGACTATCTTGCCATCATTCGCTTCAATGGCTGATAAGGTCACATCACGCTTGGTCGGTGGGTAACACAAAGTACCTTCAGCACAACCCATAAAGGTGACATGAAACACCGCACCTTCTTGGGCTTCTTTAAACGCAATCGGAATTTCAACGAACGAGTAAAACACCTCTTGGTCGCCAAAATATTCGTCATGGTGGTTTTTACCATGAGGTAATTCAATATCACCAATAACTGCACCATCGACAGAAAACTGCAACTTGTCGCGGTATAGATAATAACCCTCAGCAATCACAAAGTTGATTTTGAGCTGATTACCTTGTTGTTGGTAGTCAAACACAAAAGCATCGTTGACCTTCATTAATTCAGGTTCACTGCTTAAAAAGCTGAATTTATTCCCCAAGGCATTCGCGCTGTGTGCTACTGGCGCGAGGAGGATTGATGACATCAGTAACAGAGATGTTAGGCATAGTGCGACGATTTTTTTCATGATGGTGAGTTGTCTTTTATCCATTGTAAATAAGGGCCAAAACCACCGATAATCGGAGTGGCAATGAATTCTGGTACTTCATAAGGATGCATTTTGATCACGAGTTGTTCAATTGAATGATAATCTGATGCCATACATTTTATTTGTATTGGTACTTCATTTGACTGACAAATTTTATTGTCCCAGCGATAAATTGACTCAACGGCTTGGCCTATTTGTACGCATGCTGCCAATTTCGCTTCGACTAATTTTGTCGCAATACCTGCAGCGACCTCAGCATTTGGGCAAGAGGTTAAAATAAGTAGCTGTTCAGGTTTATACATAAGTTGTCTTAAAGTTTACTTAAGTTAAAGGCGTTATACTGCAATGCATTACAGTACGATGTTTTAGCATCATTTTCATTAAACTGAGATGATATTCGTGACGCGTCTTGAAAATAGACCCGTTCACCCCCATTTAAGTTTCATCGGCAACAGTTATTTTATCGGTCGCCACTCTATCAAAAAGCGATCATTAGAGGCCAATATGTTTTTTATTTTATTGTTAATATTTGTTTTAGTACCCGTTATAGAGCTCAATGTACTCATTGAAGTTGCCAGTTCAATTGGCTCATGGACTACCGTCGCCTTGGTACTTTTTACTGCCGTTGTTGGTGTGTCATTGGTACGTAGCCAAGGGTTAAGCACGTTAATGAGCGTGCAACAAAAATTAGCTCGTGGTGAAGCACCCGGACAAGAAATTGTTGAAGGCATGATGCTTGCCGCCGCCGGGGTGTTATTGCTTATTCCTGGTTTTGTGACCGACTTTATTGGTTTAATTCTATTAACCCCATTAACCCGCTCTCCCATTGCCGCGTTTTTATATAAGCGTATGCAATTGCGTGTGGTCGCCAATGGTGGTTTTAAACCTGGTTTTGGTGGCCAAAGTCCTTTCGGACAATCGGGTCCTTTTGCTGGGCAAAAGCCATTTGATCAGCAGGGTAATACCTTCGACGGTGATTTTGAGCATAAAAATGATCGCCCACGTAGCCATCAAATTGAGCATGAGCAACATGATGTTGATGTGAGTGAAAACCCGCCTCAAGATAAGCATGCCAAAACGGATCAAAATAAGTATGACGATATTATTGATGTTGAGCCGATTAAGCCAAAAGACGACCACAAACCGTCTTAATCGCACTAAACGAATTTAATCTTTGATCAACGTTATCTGCGGTTGACGGAATACCGCGTTTTGATGACAGATAAGAATAAGCAGCCGATTGATGCAGATGCATTACTCGGCTGTTTTTGTGTTTATTGCGGTTTTTATTTTTGTAGCTGAAGCTGCTTGTCTTGCTGCGCGCCTAACCAAAATGCACTAATAATGCTTAAGCCCCAGTTGGCCAAAAACACCCAAGTTAAGGCCGACATGCTGGCACCTGCAGTGTCGAGTGCCGCCCCAGAGACAGCAGCATAAATGGAGCTTAAATCATTGCCAATCTCACCGGCCAAAATTTGCTCGGCAATCACTTGGGCGCGGCTAATTATCTGGTTCATTATCACCAACACGCACAGCAAACTGATACTGATAAACCCCCAGCCGAGTAGCTTTTTCCCTAACCAGAGTTGGCCACTGCCAGGGCAAATAATGCCTGAGAGCATGGCAGCATAAATGGACTTTTTCATCATAAACCAGATTTATTGCGTTCAAATATAAGCTTATTAATCACCTTAGCGCGATTAAAAAGCAAGTTCGGCGGCCATTATTAACACAGTTTAATATTCACTGAGGCGAGTGCTTGGCTTGGTTGTATCGACTTGTTCGTCCGATGTAGCAGCATCGTCAGATGCGGTGTGATTAGCGTTATCTGGGCAAGGCACAGCATGCTTAATCTTTTCGGGTTCGCTAATTTTAGTCGCCAGATAATAACAAGCTATACCCATTAACGTATTGGCGATTGGGAGTGCCAATAAAATCCCTTTCACGCCACCAATATAAGAGCCTAGCGCCGCCAGCGGTAGCATCAATAACATTAAGCGGCATAAGTTAATTACCAGTGAACTCAAGGGTCTATGATAAGCATTTAAGCTAGTGGCAACCATAATCACAATGGCAAGCGGCCCATAAGAGACAGGCAATATCATAATATAAAAACTCAGCCATTCGATAACCAGTGGGTCATGAGTGAATAGCCCGGCAATAGACTCAGCATAAAAATACAGCGGAATAAACAATAACGTTTGAAACACAAATGCAAACCGCAATGACATCAATAAGGCTTTTTTCGCGCGATCATGTTGACCAGCACCTAAGTTTTGCGCAATAAACGGCATTAAACTCGACGACAGCGCCATCACCACAATCAATAATACCGATTCTAGGCGAATACCGGCACCAAATGCGGCCACACCAGCATGATCAATTCGGGCCAGCATCGCCATAATAATGCCGTTGGCAATCGGATTAATCACATTCATTAATGCTGCCGGGCGGGCAATATGCGATAAGACTTTCCAGTGTAAAATTAACCGGCCAACATCAAAGTCTGCAAACTGCACCAGTTTACGTTTAACAATGATCAGGTAGCCCGACAGCGACATGGCCACCACCCAAGACAGTGTTGTCGCAATCGCTGCTCCTTGGATTTCAAGTCGTGGAAAAGGCCCAATACCGAAGATAAGTAGCGGGTCGAGGATCAAATTAACAATCGCGGCTAACATCATAATTTTAGCTGGAGAATGAGTGTCACCCGTGGCGCGTAATGCTTGATTACCCACCATTAATAACACCAGCGCTGGAGCGCCTAAATACCAGTACCACATGTAGTCATTAATGAGCGGCAAACTGGCGCTATTAGCACCCAGTAAACTGAAAACGGGTTCTATAAAGATGCAACCGAGAATCGATAAGCCCCAAATAATCACAAAGGTCATACACAAGGCGTCATATAAAAACACTCTGGATTCGGGCGCATGCCCAGAACCAATCAAGCGACCTAAATTGGTCGACACGCCAGCGCCAATGCCAATACCAATACTGGAAATGACTAAGGTTATCGGGAAGGTAAAGCTGACTGCCGCGAGCGATTCTGTGCCTAACTGACTGATAAAAAAGATGTCTACCAGACTGCCACCAAGAATGGTCATAATCCCAATCAGGTTCGGTAAGGTCATGTTAAGCAGCACACGACCAATTGGCGCTGTGAGCAACCCGTGTCTGTCTTTCATCAATTCTCAGCTTTGATATTTTAACGGAGCCGAATTCTATCAGGATTAGCGTTACTTTAATAAAACAGACTTAAAAAAAGTAGAGTTTTTTTTAAAATTCCCCTTGGATCTGCGACTAACCACCCCCATATCACATGCATCAAGGGGAAAACCCTTATTTGTTAGTCAATAGCCTCGTTTTTTGGGCATCAAATCATTAGGAGAGTTCATAGATGAATATTCGTCCATTACATGACCGCGTTATCGTTAAACGTTTAGAAGTTGAATCTAAATCTGCAGGTGGCATCGTGCTTACAGGCAGCGCAGCAGAAAAATCAACTCGCGGTGAAATCCTTGCTGTAGGCAACGGTCGTATTTCAGAAAATGGCACAGTTACTCCACTTGACGTTAAAGTGGGCGACGTAGTGATCTTCAATGAAGGTTACGGCGTTAAGAAAGAAAAAATTGACGGTGAAGAAGTCTTAATCCTGTCAGAAGCTGACCTGATGGCAGTAGTAGGCTAAGCCTCACGCATCAATCGACTTTCCACTTAATCATTAAATTTAAAGGAACATCAAAAAATGGCAGCAAAAGAAGTCTTATTTGGTAACGACGCACGCGTAAAAATGCTTGCAGGCGTTAACATCCTAGCCAACGCAGTTAAAGTAACCTTAGGCCCTAAAGGTCGTAACGTTGTTTTAGATAAAAGCTTTGGTTCGCCAATGATCACTAAAGATGGTGTGTCAGTGGCTAAAGAAATCGAACTAACAGACAAGTTCGAAAACATGGGCGCACAAATGGTCAAAGAAGTTGCTTCTAAAGCCAATGATGCTGCCGGTGACGGTACCACTACTGCAACAGTATTAGCACAAGCTATTGTTGTTGAAGGCCTAAAAGCAGTTGCAGCGGGTATGAACCCAATGGACCTTAAGCGCGGTATCGACAAAGCGGTTATCGCAGCCGTTGCTGAACTTAAACTACTTTCTCAAGAGTGTTCAGACACTAAAGCCATTGCTCAAGTAGGTACTATCTCTGCTAACTCTGATGAGTCAATCGGCGACATCATTGCCACCGCAATGGAAAAAGTCGGTAAAGAAGGCGTTATCACAGTTGAAGAAGGCCAAGCGCTTGAAAACGAATTAGACGTTGTTGAAGGTATGCAGTTTGACCGTGGTTACCTATCACCATACTTCATCAACAAGCCAGAAACTGGCAGCATTGAATTAGATAGCCCATTCATTTTATTAGTAGACAAAAAAGTCTCTAACATCCGTGAATTGCTACCAATCCTTGAAGGTCTAGCTAAAACAGGTAAGCCATTGCTTATCGTTGCAGAAGACGTTGAAGGCGAAGCATTAGCCACACTCGTTGTGAACAACATGCGTGGCATCGTTAAAGTAGCTGCTGTTAAAGCACCTGGTTTTGGCGACCGTCGTAAAGCAATGCTACAAGACGTTGCAATCTTAACTGGCGGTACTGTTATCGCTGAAGAAATCGGTCTAGAACTTGAAAAAGCGACTCTAGAAGATTTAGGTACAGCTAAGCGCGTCATTATCACTAAAGATAACACTACTATCATCGACGGTAGTGGCGACCAAGTGCAAATTTCTGCACGTGTTTCGCAAATCAAACAACAAGTTGAAGAGTCAACTTCAGACTACGACAAAGAAAAGCTTCAAGAGCGTATGGCTAAGTTAGCTGGCGGTGTTGCAGTCATCAAAGTTGGCGCAGCAACCGAAGTTGAAATGAAAGAGAAAAAAGCGCGCGTAGAAGATGCATTACATGCAACTCGCGCAGCGGTTGAAGAAGGTGTGGTCGCCGGTGGTGGTGTTGCCCTTGTTCGCGTAGCAAGCAAGATTAAAGATGTTGAAGTATTGAACGAAGACCAAAAACACGGTGTAGTGATTGCACTACGTGCTATGGAAGCGCCTTTACGTCAAATCGCAACTAACGCTGGTCAAGAAGCATCAGTTGTTGCTAACACTGTTAAAAACGGTGAAGGTAACTTCGGTTACAATGCGGGTAACGACACCTACGGTGACATGTTAGAAATGGGTATCCTAGACCCAACTAAAGTGACTCGTAGCGCGTTACAGTTCGCCGCATCTATTGCTGGTCTTATGATCACAACAGAAGCGATGATTGCTGAAGTACCACAAGATTCTGCGCCAGATATGGGCGGAATGGGTGGTATGGGCGGAATGGGCGGCATGATGTAATCTAGCTTGTCTAAATCGGTGATAACTGCGTTGCTTCACCACTCGTTTAAGAAAGCTAAACGTCGTGGTAAAGCGCCTTGTTCTAACCCGATTTATCCTGTGCTATATACATTGTCGTTCTAAAGCCAAGTAGCTTAGAGCTAAATTTCTTGCAGAAGAATAAAGAAAGCCTCGATATTTAACAGTATCGGGGCTTTATGCTATTAGTTATATGGATAATTTAAGAATAATTCTACTCTGCCCCTATTAATCAAAATCATAGCGGAAAAATAAAATGCCTGTGACAGAAAATAAAACCCACTGCATATCTGAACATATCATAGCTCTGCTTAATGACACGTCGTTTCCTCCGCTTGTTATGCTTGATGGTGATTGGGGGGAGGGAAAAACTTATTTTACGAAAAACACGTTAATCCCTGAATTGAAGTCAAAAGGGTATAAATGTGTTTTCTTTTCTCTTACTGGTCTAGCAAATATAAATGATTTTAAAGATAGGCTGCTATCAGCTAGCTACATAAAAAATGAAATCAACTCTGAGGAAGGTAATTCCATATCAACCATATTTACTTCCATAATATCTCAATTTGGTGGAGAAAATGGTGGAACAGTTGCCTCAATACTTAGTGGGGCATCTGGTCTAGTAAAAGAATCAATGCTGTCAAGGCTGAGTGACAGAACCATTATTGTTGATGATCTTGATAGGATAACAGACAAAAAACTTTGTGATTTGATAATTGGTGAATGTTTACAGCTATCAGACGACAGTAATCTTAAATTTATATTTATAGTTAATGATAAAAAAAATCTTGCTGATACTGCAATGAAGGAGAAGGTGTTCTCGGGAATAGTCAGACTGAATAAAAATTTGACTGAATCAGTTGAAATTGCATTCGGCGAATATTCATGGTTTGACACATATCGCGAATATGTAATGAAAGCTATTGAGCGCAAAGAAATAAAAAACCTAAGAGTGTTAAAGAGAGCATCAAAGAAAATTGATGAAATTTTCAAGGTGCTTCAATGTGATGAGTCATTAAATCTGCATAGCTGTATGTCAAACCTGATATCAGTAACTATTCTTGTAATTTTCTATCACTACGAAAAAGGATTTTCTGAGTCTGATATATGGGAAAAATCTGAATATGTTAATATGCTGCCGAATGAAAAAAACAAAAAGTATCAATATGCAGATCTAGTTGAGATTAGCTCCTTTTTGACAAGAGAATTCATTAGCTACTGTGTCGGCGGTTCAAATTGGTATGTTTCAATTGAAGATTTTGGACGATTACCTAAAAATGGTTGTCCAATTGATGCATTCATTTTTTCAGCTCACTTTCAACATGACGATCTGTCATTTGAACATAAAGTAGATACACTCCAAAAATTCGTTTTTGACGATGTAAATGTACCTTTTTCAAAATGGTTCGAGGCTTCATATTTTTATTATTTTCTTCAATTTCATGAATTTTTTTCGCTAGAACGTCCTGTTCTTTCCGATTCGTTTGAATATCTTGTTAAGCAAAAGAACTTCGATTATTCAGATCTTGATAGGCGTACTCATAGACTTAAATTTAATTCAGAAAATAACTTTGTGTATGAAAAGTACGTTGAACAGCGTGATAGTCACATAACTGAGCAAGAGCAAGATAGTCACAGTGATGTATTAACTCGAATGATGAGAAGCTGGAAAGATGTTGATATTGAGATATACAGAAGCCATCAACTAAAATCGTTCTTTAACCAATTTTCAATCAACCAACTCACCGATTGCATTGATGGTTGGGAAAATAGTGATTTACTGCTGTTCAGTGACTTCATAAGTGAAAGATACAAAGCATCAAATATCAGGAGCTACCTGTCAGAAGAGCTAGACATATTGAGTCAGCTATTATGTGAGGTCAACATACGACGCGAAAAAGAACCTGCGGGAAGACGAAAAGGTGCTCTCAGGCTTCTTAAATACAATCTTTTATCGGCACAAAAAACACTTAATACAGATCAATAAGAAAAATAAGTGGGGTCAAAATAAACTTTCCCCCACTATTCATCTATGCCGTCAGCACAACTCAATCAGCTATTACTTGCGCGTAATCTTATCCAGATATCCCATGGCGAAGGCCGATAGCACGAAGGTGATGTGGATGAGTAGATACCACATGATCTTGTCGTTTTCGATGTTTTCGGCATTCATAAATACTTTGAGTAGGTGAATCGATGAAATGGCGACAATAGAGGCGGCCACTTTGTTTTTAAGTGAACCTGAATCCATCTTGCCTAGCCAGCTGAGCTTTTCACTGTTTTCGCCCACATCAAGCTGTGATACGAAGTTTTCATAACCTGAAAACATCACCATGATGAGCAGGCCTCCGACTAAGGTGATGTCGATGAGTGATAGGGTGATCAACACCAAATCAACTTCTGCGATGGTGAAAATAATGGGTATGATGTGAAAGATCTCTTGAAAGAACTTTATGCCTAAGGCGAGTAAGACTAAGCTTAATCCTAAATAAATAGGCGCCATGATCCAGCGCGATGCATACATCAATCTTTCAAACACTTTTTCCATAAAAAATTTAACCCTTCAGATAAAATACGCTAGAAATCAATCGAACCACTCATGGTAAAACAATAACATGATGAACTTTAGCTGTGCTTGCATACTGTGGCAAGCATGTTGAGGTGTCATCTATACGCTTGGCGCGATGCATAGTGTATTTCATAATGTCTGTAGACGTTAGGTTTTTGTGGGGGGTGAGCATAGGGGGAAGTCATTTTTTGGCCGCAAACCTTATAAGAGCTTGATATGGGTAATGTGAGTTATTCGATGTCGATAACGGTTGTTTGTGTATTTATACACCCTGTTGATTTAGCTAAAGCGAATAAAATCAATTGATTAATCAGTATGGTTACCGTTAACTAAATCCGTCTTTGTCCCTGTTTTCTAAAGGTTTTAGCATCAAAGTCGATATAAATATTAGCCTGCTATGCAAGGAGCAACCATTGAATATTTTAGGCGTAAACTCAACGACTTCGGTGACAGATAACCTGCAAAAAGTGTCAGTTAGATTACGGTCTACTATTGCACCACAGGGGACATTGAACACTCAAGTTGAAGCGACAGATAAGGTGTCTATTTCAAATGAGGCGCAAAAAAAGCTGTCTTCTGAATTAAGTTCTACAATGCGTAATAATGCTCGTGGTGCAACATCACCGCAGACAAAGCAAGTCGATACGCGCACTGAAATAGAAAAGAAAATTGATCAGTTAAAAGAAGATATTAAAGAGTTACAAGCGCAACGTCGAGAGTTGATTGGTGACAATTCAGAAGAAGCTGAATTGCAGCGAAAAGTGTTAGATCATCAAATTACTATGCTTAATACACAGCTCATTTCCTTACTTAAAATACAAAAGGAAGCGCAGAAATAATTTACTGGCGTTAGAGCATGACGTATGTGACAGAGTATAATCGGCAAGCGTAAACGGTATTGCGCCATCCTCATTTATTCTGTTTTACTCCTAAATATTTAATTGCTCCATTTAATGTTTTTCTCATTAATGACCTGTAATTCGGCTCGGATATTTTGTTTATGTTCTCCGTTCAAGTGCAGCCAGTTACATATTGTTTACATAAGGTGTTGCGTTTATCATCGGTATTCGCTGACGTATTTATGGAATAACATAATGGAATATCGCAAAATGCTGCTGGTCGCCAGCACCTCTCTTCTGTTAGCAGCCTGCAGTCAACACACGTTCAAAATACCTGGAGCTCAAACTCAACATCATCAAGCTAATCCTTCGGACCAAATAGTCTGGGCTATTAATAGTGGCGGCGATGCCTATCTTTCTTCTGACGGGATTCAATATCAGGCTGACGCTATAAAAATGGCCAGTGGCGATGCGAGTCATGTTGTTATCGCCAAGGGGACGATACTTGGCACTCAAGATCCAAACTTGTATTTGTCTTCTCGCCAGGGTGAAACTATTGCTTACCAGCAGCCATTAGCGAATGGTACTTATAGTGTGACGTTACGCTTTGCCGAAGACCAATGGACCCAGGAAGGCAAAAGACAGTTCTCGGTGTGGATTGAGGGCCAGCAGCGTATTCCTGTTATTGATGTCGTTAACGATCGCGACGGGCGTAATATGACCTCCTATGACATCAGTGTGCCAAATGTTGAGCTTGCAGATGGTCAATTGAATATTGATTTCAAAGCCGCAACCGGCAACGCCAGCATTAGTGCCATTGTGGTTCGTAAACCTTATCAGGTAGATAAAGGCTGGCAACTGCTTTGGCAAGATGAGTTTAATCAGGATGGCCGAGTCGATGAGACTAAGTGGAACTATGAGCTGTGGGCACCCAAACGCGTTAATGAAGAACTGCAACGCTATACTGATCGCAGCGAAAACGTGCGTCAACAAGGCGGAAATTTGATCATTGAAGCGCGACGTGATTTCTTTCAAGGTGATGAATACTCGTCGGCGCGCATTACTTCAGCCGGTAAAGGCGATTTACTTTATGGGCGAGTGGAAGTGAGGGCTAAACTGCCTGAGGGCTTAGGCACTTGGCCTGCGATTTGGATGATGCCAAGTGATTTTGATGCTTATGCCGAACCCTGTGAAGATCCTACCGATGAGCAAAAACTGTGTAATAGCTGGCCCAATTCTGGCGAGATAGACATTTTGGAACACGTTGGTTTTGATGAGGGGCGCATACATTCTACTATGCACAATAAAGCCTTTTTCTGGAAAAACTTTAAGCAACGCAAAGGCGCGCTTTATGAGCCGGATGTTACCCATAACTTTCATCTGTATGCGATGGAATGGAGCCCAGAGCGCATAGATGTGTTTATCGATGACACTCTATATTTTTCGTATATCAATGATCACCAAGGCTGGCAGTCATGGCCGTTTGATAAACCGTTTCATGTCATTCTTAATATTGCCGTAGGCGGTGGATGGGGTGGTCTTAAAGGGGTGGCCGACGATATCTGGCCGAAACAAATGCTAATTGATTACGTACGTTTGTATCAAAAAAGTCACTAACCTGAACTCGGACCGATTGATATTTTGAGTGCTCTTTAGCAAAACCTCAACAGATAAAGTGGCATTAATTCAATGCAATTAGATAGGCACATCGAAAAAGTGTTAGATAAAGACTAGCGATAAAATTGAGCGAAGTGATTAATAGGCGCATCGAATAATAGATACCTTTACCATTAAGAAGAGGTCCGTCAGGGTAAACGTTATAGCCATTTAAATAATCTGCTGATTATTGAAGCCATTTTTAATCTAGGCCTCAGGTTGGTTGATTAGACTTGTTACTTAGTGATGTATTTTAACTTTAAAAGAAGGACTTATCGTTATGGATAAACATAATTTACACGCAGCTCGTAAAATACCTTGGGTTGCGATAAGTGTCATTGCATCCATAGCCTTGCTGCTTGGACTCTTGCTCATGCTGATGCCCAAGGGTTTTAAAGGTACTCACGAGCAAATCGGTACGGGTAAGCCTGCGGTAGTCTTTGTTTATAATCCTAACCTTGTGTCGAGTACCACCCAGACTGAACAGATGAATGAAGCTCGCTCTCATCTTGGTGATAACGTGTTTTTTCTGCTTGCCAGAGAAGCTACTCCTGAGGGAGAGGCGTTCATCGCTAAATACCGAGCGAGACCTAATGAGCTATTACTCTTTGACTCAGCAGGAGTCCTAATTAAAAGACAAGCTGCGGTGATAGGTGCGAATGAGCTCATGCTGTGGGTACGTTAGTCATTTAACGTAATTGTTATCAGTGATTAATTGAGAGGTTAAGTAAAACGCTAAAAAAGCCTCGCATAGAAGGAGGTCGGGGGGCTTTTAGCATTTGGGCTTATCTTGCTGAGCGACGATTTACTTTGTTGTTAGCCTTTAGATAATAGTCGTTAGTGATTTCTCATTCCTTATTTCTCAATCGTGCGATTTGATATATGATGCGCCACCCTAAATTTGCCTATGTCGCCGATCCCTTTATATGTCTACCAATGCCCTTTATACCGATTTGTCCGGTTATTACGATTTAATGTGCTGTGACATTAACTATCAGCAGCAAAGCAATAGCATAGTGCGCTTGCATCAGTTTTTGGGTAACAGCGGTAAACAACATTTAGATTTAGCCTGTGGCACTGGGCCGCACGTGAGGCATTTCATCGATTTAGGGTTTCAAAGCAGTGGTCTGGATATCAATCAACCTATGCTCGATATTGCGATGCGTCGTTGTCCTGAAGCGCAGTTTAGTTTGCAAAATATGACTGAGTTTTATGTTGACCAAAAACTCGATTTGATCACCTGTTTTTTGTACTCCATTCATTACTCTCCAGGTACCGAGGCGCTTAAAGCCTGCATTGCGAGTGTGTATAAAGCATTAAATACTGGTGGCCTGTTTTGTTTCAACACAGTTGATAAACATAAAATCAATAACAAGGCGTCAGTGCGCCACAGCGCCGAGTTTGCGGGCTGCCAGTTTGTGTTTGAATCTGGCTGGCATTATCAGGGGGAGGGTGAAATGCAGTCGCTTAATGTCAGCATTGCCAAAACTGATGCTGATAAAACTCAGCAATGGCAAGATTCCCATGCGATGGTCGCCACCAGTTTTACTGAACTCGAAGCCTTGTTAAGCCCGTATTTCGAGGTGCAAATTTTTGAACACGATTACGACAAAATCATCCCGTGGGATTTAGCTTCAGGCAACGCCTTGTTTGTGTGTACGAAACGTGAGATTGAGTAGCTAAGGTTTTTAGCGGTCATTCGCTATTGCTAGTGAGCCGGAATACAGATTTTTATGCCATGATATTGCTATTTGATGGACGAGAACCCTGTGGTTTTCGCCCGGTCATTTTGAGCATAACCTTGATGCTAAATAGATATTTTAGTGACAGATATACTGATAAATGTATTTATCATCAAGCTGCTTTTCAGACATAATAAAGGCGCAACCACTACTAGCAAGTGTTCGGATGTACGCTTCAAACTTATCTTTTTCATCCATATCAGCAAAATGAAAAACACCTGTCGCAGATTTGCTCGTCATGGGTATTGAGTTGTTAAATCCATCTCGGCCCCCGTGAATCACAAACGAACAGGTGACAATATTAAGCGATACATTCAAGAAGCTATTCTGTGGCTGATTAAGTTCCTCAGTTGAATTGAAATCAATCGTTAAGAATACTCCCAAATCATTCATACTAGGGATTTGCATTGCCTTTAATGCCATGTAACTTGCTGATTTTAATGCTGGAATATACTCTTTGAAATAAACATCATAAAGATCATTACGCAAATAACTTGTCCGCAGGAAGTCATAAATACTGCCATTGCCGTCAATATGACCAGCATAAACAAGGTGCTTTTCAGAATCAGCTGTAGTTGTTTTAGCGATTGAGGTGGACTGAATCCTAGCCAGTTTTAATTGATTTTTCCGTTCAGCTTTTTTGATGATACTGACTAATTCATCTGTATATAAATAAAGTGAATTCACTTCGCGTTGTTCAATCGTCGACATGTCGATGGGATGAACAATAGGTGTTGCATGGCGATTTTGCTCAACTCGATATTTTTGAGCGGCCTTATTTTTAATATCAACCACTATGATGTAAGGCAGCGTAAACTCTACAGCCCCTTTTAGGGCGGTTTGACTCATAGATAATTCTGAGCAATTGTTACAAACCAATGTCTTAACGCTTGCGAAAACATGTGTAGATAATCCACACGCGAGTAGCGCGATACAAAGCTTAAATAACATCCATTTCATTTACAAAATCCTTATTTATCTATAGTAAAACTATAATAAAGCAAACAACGAGAGCTGTCGGTCAGAGTTAATAAGTGGACAGATTAAGCTTTTTAACAATGATTTGGAATGGATAAAGAAGGGGATATTTTTTAAACGGGTTCAAGATAAGCAGATTGTTGTTTAGTTAACAAGATTTGTTTTATGTAAAATGCTTATTGAAGTGAGTTGCGGATTAAGTGCTGTAGTGTTTTATGGTTATAAGGCTGTTCGCTAGCAAACTTCACCAGTTTCAAGTACCTATTTATATTGGCTTAAGTGTATAAAAATAGGTATTTGAATATGGCCAGCCATCATCAGTAACAATGGCTGTTGATGAGGGATTACTGTGCGGTATCAGTAAATTCTGCTTGAACCTTGTCTAATTCATGCTGGTTTTTAAGCTCGGTTTGTTGCTGTTTTTTAATGCTGACTTCTTCTACTAGTGCCGCTTGTCTTTGTTTAAGGCTGTGTTTCTCATCTTTGGTTAGAAACTTAAACGCTTTTTCATTGGCAAGTGCATACGCAACGACATCTTCGCCTTTTACTCTGCGTTCATCCACTCGTTTTGAAAAACGGTCGTTATCTCGAGCTTTGCGCTCTTCGGCATTTAACTTACTCATTGGTGTATCCTCATTAGTTAATCACGGTAGGCTTCACTACGCTCAGTCAAATAAATGAGATGCACATTCATAAAGCTGATCGGCGCATTTTAGCATAAGTTGGCTTGTTAGCCTGTAATACATGGCGTCTGAGTAAACTTTATCATCTGTTGGTTGCTTCTAGAGGCGGTTCAGCTATCTGTTACCTGTAACGTTCAATCATTAAAGCTGTTTAAGGCCATCGCGATATCATGAGTCGCTTGTTTAGCGCGCGCACTGAGTTTTGTGATTGAAATAAAGCCATGCATGCAATCGTCATAATGCTGGTGTTGTGTATTGATGCCTGCCGCTTTTAGGCGCTGGGCATATGCAATGCCGTCGTCTCTTAATGGATCGTAACCTAGGGTTAATATGTAGCTTTTTGGCGATTCGCTGATGTCTTTTGCTAGTAGTGGGCTCACTAATGGCAGGGTGACTTCGTCGAGAGAATTTAAATAATGCAGTCTGAAATAATCCATTAAATCGCGGGTGAGCATTAACTGCTTATTGAAACGGCGATAAGACTCGGTTAAGCCTTGCAAGTCGACCATTGGGTAGATCAAAAACTGAAATGCAGGAGTTACTTTGGCCTGTACTGGTAGTGACGTTTGCAATGAATTTAAGCCGATAATACAAGCCAGATATCCGCCTGCGCTATCACCACCCACACCGATATATTGTGGATTGATATTCAGTTGTTGATGATTGTTATTGATATAGTTCCACGCCTCGATGGCATCACAAATCGGGATTGGAAATTTATGTTCTGGGGCCAGTCGATAACCAACTGAGATGATGTTCATCTTGCCGTGTTTAGCCAGATAGCGGCAAAAGTGATCGTGGGTGTTAATACTGCCAATAACCCCGCCGCCACCATGAAAGTACACTAAGGTTTTTTGAGGTTTGTTGGCGTTAGGATAGTAAATGCGTAGCTTGATGGTGTTATTGATGTGCAGGTTATCAGCTGTGTCTGTGGCATCGCCGCGATGATTCGTGCTCACTGGAATGACTAACTCGACAATCTTATCCATTTCAATTTTAGTCAGCCCAAGTACTCGGTCCATCGCTAGAAATACATACCTGAATAATGTTACTGGCAATTTGTATAACGGCGCTAATGATAACCACTTGGCGACCATTAATTGTTTAGCTTCAAGCTGGGATGCTTGCAGTGGTTTGCCTGGTAGCGGTTCGTTTAGTGATGATGTTGGTTGATTAAGGTTATCCATTTCTATGGCCTTTTTATTATTGTGAACTGATTAGAACCACATGTTTATCGACTTAACCACTTCATCACCAAGCGATTGATAAACGTAGGTGATACGTTACTTAATCGATGCAATAGGCCATAAAAAACACTGACCGTTCTATGGGTTTTAGGGTGTTTCACTTGTTTATCAATCACAGCGACTACGTGTTCAGCAGTAATGTTCACACCGAGTCGTTGCATGACTTTGGCGGTGTGTTTCTGTGCCTTAAGCATATTGGTTGCCACAAAAGGCGGCATGACATCACATACTCTTATGCCGTACTTTTGCCACTCAAGTTCCAGCGCCTCGGTAAGCGCTTTTACGGCAAACTTACTCGCCGAATAGCTGGCTAATTCTGGTACGCCATAATCGCTACTGGCTGATGACATATTGATAATAGTACTCGTGCCAGTATTTTTTAAATATGGCCATGCAGCATGACACAGATTCATGACCCCGATGACATTGACACTTAATGTGCGCTGATGATGTTCTATAGAGATGTCTTCAAATGGGCCAATTTCCAATATGCCGGCATTGTTAAGTAATACCGCCAAGCAATGATTATGTTCCGCACAAAATGTAGCCATAGCGTGTTGTACTTGTGACACATCAGTGACATCCAGCTGAAACAAGCGTATTCGAGTTCTATCCCATATTTCGGTGGCTTGTGTTAATTGCGCTAAATTGATGTCGGCCATACCGACCCAATAGCCTTTTTTATGAAAGTGCCGAGCAGCGGCTAAGCCAATTCCAGAAGCCGCGCCGGTAATAAATATCGTGTTGTTATTCATGATAAAACCTGGTTGCTTTTAGTACGAGTGAATCAGTACAAGTGAAAAGGTGGCTAAGCCAATTAGAATGACCGGGTATTAAGGTGTTCCATCTGCGGCTGTTTCATTTCATCAACCCAGCGCTGCCAAGAGTAGGGCCATAAAATAGGGTCACCGTCGGCATCTAAATACCAGCTTTGGCATCCTCCAACCCAGCTAGTGCCCTTTAACCCTTCTTTTACGTAGGCATTAAAATCGTCAATGGCTTGTTGTTTGGCTTCAAACTCATCAAATTGATGCTCACGCCATTTATCGATCAATTTAATCACGTAGTCAGTTTGAACCTCGCTCATGGCGATAACCGAAAAGTTACCAATGGGGGTGTTGGGGCCGAGCATTAAAAAGAAGTTAGGGTAGTCGCTGAGTAACATTGACCGATATGCTTTAATTTTATGAGCCCACGCCTTATCAATGTGCAAATTGTTGCGGCCAATTAGATTCATTGGGCGCATAAAATTAAATGTATTAAACCCTGTCGACAGCACCAATACATCGAGGTCATGGTGTGTACCGTCTTTAGTGATAATGCCTGTTGCAGTTATGCGTTCAATGGCCTCTGTTATTAACTCAGCATTGGGTTTTTGAATGGCTTTATAAAAAGTGGTGTTGATAATGACCCGTTTGCAGCCTACTTGATAATGAGGTCGCAGCTTTTCGCGTAAAGTTTGGTCTTTAATGCTTAATCTTAAGTTGGCTTTACACAAAAAATTTAACACATGTTTTTGGATAAAGTGTCCAGTTACTGCTTTGGTAAAAAAATGTTCTAGAAAAAACTTACCAGTATTGCGGTGGATTTTGGTAATGATGGGAAAGCGAGCCATCAGTTTGCGGCTGGTTTTTGAAAAGGTAAAATCGGGTAAGTGCATTAACCATTGTGGTGTGCGCTGAAAAACCGAGACCTTAGCACCAGTATTAATCAATTCAGGAATGGCTTGTGCCGCCGTTGACCCAGTACCGATTACCCCAACCCGAGTTGAGGCAGATATATCGACGTCGTGGTTCCATTGGGCGGTATGAAATGTGGTGCCTTTAAAATCAGCTAATCCAGGAATGTCTGGAAATTGCGGATGGTGCAAAATGCCTGTGGCACACACAATAAAATCAGCGATATAGGTTTGCTGTTGACTGGTTTTTACTGTCCATTTGCCATTGGCATAGTGTGCATCGGTAACCGCTTCGTTAAAGCGTATGTCTCGTTTAACCTCATACTTATCTGCCACATGCTCAAAATATTGTTTAATCTCTGGTCCATGGGCGAAAAATCGGCTCCAATTTGGATTGGGTTCAAATGAATAGGTATACATGTGAGCGGGTACATCACAGGCCGCACCTGGATAGGTATTTTCGCGCCACGTTCCGCCCACAGAGCCTTTTTTCTCCAGTACTACAATGTCAGTAATACCAGCTTGACGCAGTTTGATGGCCATTAAAATGCCCGTCATACCTGCACCAATGATCACCACCGCAGGGTTTCGTTTAACTTGGGTCATGCGGACCTCAATGATTGTTATTTTTAATTATGACTTTGAATGGCTATTTCGCTATACGATCATTCAAAGATTGTTAACCAATGATGTTATCTGTCCAGCATAGGAAATTGGGCTTGATTGATCTAGCGTCTAAATAGACGTATATTTGTGATTTTAAGACATTACGGCCATCAATTATGACATTTCGCAGTATTACCAGTGTGCAGATTATCGTTGCCCATGGCATTGAGCTGGGTATTGATGAGAATGTTTTACTGCAAGGGTCGGGTTTAACCAGTGCTCAATTAGCTGACCATGAGCGGCTGATTGAAGATAAGCAAGAGTTACAGGTGTTAAATAACCTAATGCTTACTACTGAATGCCCAGTTAAAGTAGGAATGGAATTAGGCTGCCGTTATCACCTGACCAGTTATGGCATTATGGGGTATGCCCTGTTGGCCAGCAGTACTGCGAGAAAGGCGATTGAATTTGGCTTGCGGTATCTAGATTTAACCTATGTTTTTTCTCAGATAACATTAACTGAGCTTAACGACGATTTATCCTTAAGGTTCTCGTGCGACATTGCAGGTAAGTTAGGTGAGCTCGTATTAGTAAGAGACATGTTGGGTGCGGCGATGATCCAACGAGAAGTATTTGAACGTAACGGCTTACCGATAAAATTGCAGTTTATGTCGCCTCAGCCAGTAGGCTTGTGCTTAGAAGGTATAAAGCAAAAACTCGGAGCTGAGATCCAATTTAATGCCAGTTATAATGGCTTTTCTGGACTAGCCCCGCTATTGGATTTGCCCTTGGTAAAAGCCAATGAAGCTACCGCCAGATTATGTGAAGCGCAATGCAGCCAATTACTGCAACAAAAACAAAACTGGAAACCTGTCGCCAAGTTGGTTAAAGACACCTTAGTGCACTTAGGCTTAACAGCATCAATGGAAGACATCGCCCAGCATTTAGCCCGTACGACTCGCACTTTACATCGTCAACTCAAACTAGAACAAACCAGTTGGCGCCAAGTACGTGATGATGTGCGTTTTGGCATCGCTGAGGAACTGCTGCTAAAGCCGATGCAACTTGATGAAATTGCTGAGCGACTTGGTTTTAGTGATGGGGCTAATTTTAGCCACAGCTTTAAGCGCTGCAAAAACATTACCCCAAGCCAGTATCGCAAGCAGGCAACAAAACAGCGATAGTCAGCTGTTCTTCATAGCTAAAGGCTAGCTAGAATCTCAAGCCTTAGACTTTAGACCTCAAATCTAAAGACTCTTACCTAGAACCTAGAACAAGTGGCGGTTAGCCAGAACCTGCTTTCTATGACTGCATCACCTCATGTTTAATTACAGAACTGCCTTTCACAGGGGATTCCGTCATTATCACCATCCATTTCCGTACCCAGACAGTTGTTGATATAAAATGTCGCTTCAGCACATGAGCGCATTTGGCTGCAGTGGGTTTTACCAGCTTCGCATCTGAATTGTGGTTGTAGATTGATTGAGCTTGGTTTTGATACGGTTGGTGTCCACTGCATCTGCTCAACATCTTCATTGGTCAGCACTGGCGTAGCGGTCATTTTTTGATATTGTTTATAACCGAAAATACCAACCCCAAGCAGGATAATAAGCATGATTACGCGGCCAATTACTGGGCTTGAGCGGTAGTTGTCGTCATGATGAGATGGGCTTTTTCGATGATGTTGACTGGTGTGAGACGCTGGACGAATGCTGTTGGACACCACTGCGACGCCTTCTATACTGGCTTTTACGGCTTTGACTTTACCGTCGGGCTGGTTCTCACGATGAAATAGGATCTCATCGCCAACAATGGGCTTTCTGGCCATGTGTTTTAAGGTTGAAATGTGAATAAAGACATCTTGATTATCACCGGTTTCTGGCTTGATAAAACCAAAGCCTTTTTCGGTATTCCAACGAACGAGCGTGCCTCTTTCCATGGCGATTCTTTCCTTGATGGTCATTCAGTTATTAAAAAATCATACTTTAGAATCATGCTTTTAAATCAGTAACATAATACCTACAATCACAGTGTTTTAGCCAGTTATTTGATTGGGCTTTCTGATCGGTCGATAAAACATAGTCGATATGTTTACCTACTCAGGGAAAAATGAATTGATATCGACTTGGGCAATGTATCAACTTGCTACAACAAAAACGTGGTGTTATTTAAGATTAAGTTTAACGTGTATATAGACGGGATTATTTTTAATGAATTGACCAACGCAACAATAGAGGGGGCTACTGATGAATGATGAGCAATACCAAAAAGGACTTGAGGTACGTCGCAAGGTGATGGGGGATGCTTATGTCGATAAAGCGCTCAGCAATGTCACTGATTTTACCAAGCCACTGCAAGACTTAGTGACCGCAAATTGTTGGGGAGAAGTCTGGGTTCGTGATGCTATTTCTAAGCAAACTCGCAGTCTTATCACTATTGCCACACTGGCGGCTTTAAAAGCTCCAACTGAATTAAAAGGTCATGTTAGAGGGGCATTACGTAATGGGTGTTCCATTGCTGAAATTCAGGAGGTATTACTGCATTCAACAGTCTATTGCGGCATGCCAGCGGGAATTGAAGCCTTTCGGGCTGCAAAAGAAGCGATAGAGGAATGGGCTATAGAAAATAGTTAGCACTGAGTTATCTATTAACTTTTTAGCCTAAATGATTGTGTAAAAGCACTAATCTTTTTTTAGATTGTTACGTATAACAGGATCTAATACTTATCCAAAAGGACTTAAAATGCGTTATTTAATGATTATTGCAAGCTTATTACTGCTCAGCGCTTGCAGCACGAGTTATCCAAATCAGGCCATTACTGGGCAAACTTTTCCATCGGTGTCAGGCCAAAATCTTGAAGGGCAGTCTATGACCTTGCCTGATGATTTAAAAGGTGAAACTGCGCTATTACTGATCGGTTATAAACAAGATTCACAGTTTGATATTGATCGCTGGTTAATTGGCTTAGACATGACCGAAACGCAAGTATCGGTATTTGAAGTGCCAACCATACAGGGATTGTTTCCTAGAATGTTCAGCACCTTTATAGACAGTGGTATGCGTGCAGGCATCCCTAAGCCACTTTGGAAAGGCGTCGTTACTGTCTATAAAGATGGTGAAAAAGTACAAGCGTTTACCGGTAATGAAAAACCAAACAATGCGCGAGTGGTGCTATTAGATGGCCAAGGTAAAGTGATTTACTTTTATGACCAAGGCTTCTCTGTTGATGCACTTAATCAGTTAAGAGCCTTGCTTTAATCGCGCAAAAGGTAGTGTATAAATCGATCGAGATATCAATTATATCAGCCTCTTTACTGCCATATTTGAGGCCAGTAAGTGACATCTTGATAAAATATGACCTGATATATATCAACAATATGATGGCCGTGATGATTTGTTAAATGCTTTATTGAGTTCGTATCGTTAGAGTTTTGCTCATAAAAGTCTCTGGTCAGCGTTAAATGAGGCTAATGAGGCCTAAATATCTTTGACTGGGTTGTAATCTTATCGGTTATCACTAATTATCTAAGCGCTGCTAAGTTTGCAGCTCTCAATTGAGGACTTTGCCATGCTGTACGATTTGACTGTAGTGCAATTCAGCAAAATGCTGAATAACTTAAATAATATTCTTGATAAGGCCGAGGTATTTGCCGCCTTTAAAAAGGTCGATATGGCAGTATTGCTGAACTCTCGCTTAGCGGCAGATCAATTTAATCTTACTCGCCAGATTCAGATAGCCTGTGACACGGCTAAAGTTGGTGTTGCCAGATTAACCGGTAATTTAGAGACTATGCCTAAGCATGATGATACTGAAACGACACTTGAAGAGTTGCGTCAACGCATTGCTTCAGTCATTGAGTATATTAATGGTTTTAGCGAAGCCGACTTCGCTCACGCTGCCACTATCCATGTGTCACAACCTCGCTGGGCAGGTAAATATCTAACAGGCTATGAATTTGCTATTGAACATGCCATTCCTAATCTCTATTTTCATGTGACTACGGCCTACGCAATATTGCGCCACAACGGTGTTGAAGTGGGTAAAAAAGACTACTTAGGTGATATGCCTTATAAAGTCCCTGTTATTTAGTAAAGTACTCGTTATCGGCTATTGAGGATACATCCACTAATGTAGCGTTTGTATCCTTTAATAGCTGCGCCCAGAAGCCACTGTCTAAGCCATGTATTGATTTGCTTTTTTACACTAGCTTTTGGGCATTTTTGTTTCACTCAGATGATTTAATTCGCTATTACTCTGCTCAATAATCAATTGTTTACTTGCATTTGATGCGGTAATTTTTTGGCGTAGCAACTGAATCAAGGTTGGCGCAATAGAGGCTAAAATCATGCCACACATCAATAAATATTGATGTGGTGTGTATGATTCACCCATTAACACAAAACCACAGGCAATACCTGCTATTGGGTTGGCTATGCCGCCAAAAGTGAAGTCGACAACCGACATACGTTGCAATAACCACACATACATACTGTAACCGAGTACAGTGTTGAGTAATATTATCCAGCTTATGCCGAAGCCATTAGTCAGACTAAATTGCTTGACCACACTGAGATATTGTTCAGGTGAAAATAGTGCCTGAATGCCTGCGGCAACCAATAATAATGCTCCGCCGATAATGAGCTGCCAGGTGAGTATGGTCCACCAATGAATGCGTGAGCCCAGTGCTTTGGTGATCGTGCTGCCGATAATAATACAGCTAATAGCCGCCAGCATCGCCATTAACCCAATAGGATTTAAACTAATGGTGCTGGGGTCAAATAGCATCCACGCTAGAGCAATTAAGATCGCGCCACAAAAGGCTTGCGGCAGATTAGGGCGTTTTTTACTGCTTACCCAATGAAATAGCATCGCGAAAACGGGCACTGAAATCATCCCTATACCAGAGATGGCCGACGGAAGTGTTAGTGCCATAATAAATATCAAACTGAAAAACACCGCAATATTAATCGCACCGAGTTTTATCAAAATAGACCAGTCGGCTTGTTGGGGCTTAGTCGGTTTGATTGCCAATAAAATGAGTCCAGCAGGCAATGCACGCAGAGCACCGAGTAATAACGCTGGCCAGTCAGGTAAAGTGAGCTGAGTCATTGCATAAGTGGTACCCCAAAAAAAGGCTGGGATCATGGCGAGTAAAATATTCATAAACTACCTTAGTGTTAAATATCTTTATATAAAGATAAGTGTTGATTCTGGACTGCTAAGTTATCTTTGTAAAGTATCTTTTTATGAAGTATCTTTATGTTAAGTATTTTATAAGTGATCAATCGTTAAGATTAAGGGTGTTAAATGGAGGATATCGATAGAGTTGTGGCGCAGTGGGGTGAACAGAAGCCGCATTTAGATACTGCACCAATGGCAATACTTGGGCGTTTTTTGCGTTTACAAAAACACATTGAAGCTGAAATATCCACTTGTCATAAATTGTTTGGCCTGACCATGGGGGAATTTGATGTACTGGCTACATTACGACGTGCAGGCCTGCCTTATACCTTAACCCCTTCAGTGCTTTTGTCATCTATGATGTTAACCTCTGGCGCGATGACAAATCGCTTAGATAAACTAGAATCTAAAGATTTAATTGCACGTGTACACAGCACTGAAGACAGGCGTAGCGTATCCGTAGCTTTGACTGAAAAAGGACTTGCCACGATAGATGAAGCGATTGAGGCACATGTCCGCATTCAACATCAGTTGGTAGCAAATCTTTCAGATTCTGAACTGCCCGAGCTCAACCAATTACTCAAAACTTGGTTAGCTGGCTTTGAAGGCAATTAATAGCGGCTGTGATCAGATAAGTGAACCACGGCCAGCATCTTAAGGTGCTGGCCGTGGTTGTTTATGCGTTTTGTAATAGCTTAGCGCTTATGGTTGTAGCTGTGCTTTTGCTGCTTCAACTTTAGAAAAATCTAAGCCAAGTTCTACAACTGCTTCTTTGATTAAAGCTGGGTTTTGCATCACCATGCCCATCAGCTGTTGTAGCTTTTCCGCAGGAATGCCTAATTGACCAATAGTTGCCATTGCTGCAAATGGGTTTTCAGTTAACGTCTGGAACAGCTCATTAATTTGTACGTCACTGATATTGTGTTCTTTGAAGATGGCAATAATAGGATTCATTGCGTTACCTTGTAAATGTTAATTGAGTAAGTTGTGATTTTATCATGATTTAGTCTGTAGAGGGCAAGATAGCGATTGCACAATCGTACTGACAAAATGATTCAGCAGGTTTTGACTTTGGTTAGTCTCTTAGCAAGATTGAACTGAGTGTCGTTTATACGTTACATCATTCGATAAATGATTGAGTTTACTACTCCGGTGTTTATACTGTTCTCGTTTTAGCGTGTTGCTTTGCTGATTTAAGACTACTTTTTATATGGATTTGTTACGGACGTTGATATGGATATTGAAACCCTCTGCACTGTGTTAGTGCTGCTCCAACCCCTTGTTGTATATTATGCCTTTTATAAAAATACTGGCGTAACCACCAAAGATAATGAGTTTAATCAATCTTTTTTGGTAATTTCTCCTAGTTTTGCCTTCTTTTATTTAGACCAATATTGGTATGCACTCAGTTTGCTGGTTGGCGTGGCATTGCTCGGTTTGTTATTGGCAATGATAGTGGATCGTAAAGCCAGTCATCCGATTGATTACGGCGGGCTGGTTTCATTTATGCTTGCTTGGTTGATTATATTTGGTATAGGTCATTGGATTGCAGGTTTCTTCCCCGACTCAAGCAGTACTGAGGTTGACGATACAATAGCGCTGACTGATATCACGCAAGGGGGTTATTCAGCATTAACCAGTTCACTGTATTACTTCTTGATTATGCTGGGAGTGTTTTTTGTCCGTATTATAGAGAAAAAATATTTCACAAAGGATAATCTCAGTAGTTTGTTGTTGTTTATCAGCAGTGTTGTTGGTGGCGTGTTACCTATGGTGGGTGACTATTTTATCTTGAGCATAGTGATAAACTTTTTTATCTTATTTTATATGAGTGTCGCCATTATTCGCTTGGATGATACCGGTCCTTCAAGTGGTTCGGTGACTTTTATATTTAGTTATCTATTTATGATGGGGGCTAGCTTAGCCATCATGATAAAAGGCGGGTATTGGCTTTACAGCTTGATGAGTTAACTGCGGCATGATCGATAGGCTGCATGTTATTAACTAGAGTCGATAGCCCCAAAAAAAAGCCAGAACACATATGTAGATGTGTTCTGGCTTTTTTAGTTAGTTTTAATCAATGGTATTAGCCATCAACTTTGTACAATAAGCAACCTGCTATGGTTTCTCGACCTGACAACGTACTTGCGATAATTTGACCGTCTTGCCGGTTTGTACATGACGTAATAGGCAATTATCGCCTTGTTTTAACAGTTGCACTGCGTCCGGAATTTCAGTGCTGCGCCCCATGATCAATAAGCCGTTAGCATCTTTATGCTGAGCACGCTCAATCACTTCTTGGCTGTATTGAGTAAAAGCCTTATCGGCGATTAATACATTGCTGGCGTCCAGTAAGCTTGCTATCGCTTGTTGTAATTCAGCGTGGGTTTGGCTGCTAGGGTTTGTCAGCATTGCCGCTTGTAACGGTAATGGCGCCTCTTTTGCTGTCGCCCCACAGCCGCTCACTGTCAATACTGCCAGAATACCAATGAATTGCTTTTGCATTATTGCTCCAAAGCCAATGGCGTGAGAATACGGTTGTTTTTCAGTACATTTTGGTTGCGCGTGTCTTGCAACATAAAGCCTGGATCGACAAAGGATTCTCGAGCTGGCGCGCGTGCTACAGCTGAAGCCGTCGCTGGGCAGCGGTTATTATTGCGATAAAACAATGCTGCACTGAGAAGTCTTTCGTTGGTATCACCCAAAGCATGTCCAAGATCATCTTCTAGAACACAACCTGGCACTTCACTGTCTAGGGTAGGATTGGCTGATGGTATAAATCCGTCAGAATACTCACCAAAGCCTTTGTCATTAACCCCTTTAAACTGAATGGTAAAGTAGGTTGTGGCACAGTTACTGGTTGGGTAAAAACCATAAGGCTTACCGCAGGTTGTATCACCCAATTGAATTACCTCAATATTAATGCCGCGAAGGGCATTCATTAAGGCTTCGCTGGCAGAACAGGTGCCAGGGGTTGTTAATACAAATACTCGCTTAAGGTTTAGCGTGGGCAGCGATAATCCACTGCGCAGTAATGAAGTGTTAAAGCCGATTGATTCTGAAATAAACGGCATCGGCGAGAGTGCTTCACGCGTTACTGGGTTAATGTTGGGGTACTTGTTGTTAAAGCTAGTTTGTTCAAACACCCGGTTAGTTGTGGCGTTATCACCCGCAATCATGTAGCCCAGTTGGCTGGCAAGTGCTAATAATCCACCGCCGTTATAGCGAATATCCAATACTAAATCGTCTACTTGTGCGTTGCTCAGTAACGTCATGGCATCGTATAAGCCTTTTTCGGCCGTCGCGATGTGAGAGTTAAATTGTAGATAACCCACTTTGCCATTAGTCGTTTGAATGGTTTTAGTATTTTGCACTGGCGTTGATACGATTGTGCCTGCCGATAATGTCACTGTGCGGTCGGTTTGGGCATTTAAATCTCGCACGGTAAACACCGTTTGTTTACCAGTGGCGTCGGGAAATAAACCTGCATTTAAAGTATCGATACTGTCGCTATCATTGGCATTTGCTACGCTGACACCGTCCACCGATACAATAATGGCACCACGGCTAATACCTGCATTGCTTGCCGGCGTGTTTGGCTCGTTGAAGGCCACAGTCACTTGTCGTGATACACCTGCCGATGCATTACGTAAATTTAGCGTCATGCCATAACCAACAGAGGCCCCGGACCCATTGAGTAATTCCCATTCTGCTGTCGGCATAGAAAAGTGGAAGTTATCTTTGAGGTTGCCTGTGTCTGACAATTCGTCGGTTTTTAGTAGTTCAAAATACTCGGCAACGCTATATGGTGCCGGATCGCGATCAATAATTTCGTCATACCAAAGGTAAGTGTCATCGCTCCACGACCGCAACCACAATTTTTGTGTCAAGGGGACACTGCACTGATTGGCTAATGTCGAGTAGTTAGCAAATTGACCAGCAACCCATTGAGGTGACGTTGAGCCAGTATTGCTATTGTTATCGCCGCTTGATGAGCCGCCACCGCCACAGGCTGTTAGTAACAGGCTGGCGCTGATAATGAATGGGGCGAGAGTGTTGCTTGAGAGTAACTGCATAATAATCCTTTATATACTCAAATATCGTGGTTAATGTTTAATCTTACAATTGACAACTTTATTACAATTGACCTAATTTGTAACTCGGTTTCTTGAGCAATACTAAGATTGATAAACCATGCTATTTGAAGTGTAATGATATTTCTATACGCGGCTACTGGTTGTAATGTTCAGTTCAACCTTAGTACTGTGTTTGTGGTTCCTTGCTACTGTTTTATTGCCTACTTATGTAGATATACTAGATGTCACAAGGTCCTTTTTGTATAAAATTGCCACAAGCGGCTGCCAACTTCATTTTGAAAGTTCAACGGCCCTAATCAGAGATATCATTACTATGTTCGACAAATATAAAGTAAAAAAGGCGGGTCAATGCTAACTTCACTTATGCATTTATCTGTACCCCGCCAGCGACAACATGGCGCATCTGGCATCAAACTACTGTTAATTATTTTAGTGACTATGCTGGTCACAATTGGATTAACGTTTTTTATTATTCGCACTTATATTTTTCCGTCGCCATTAACGCCTGTAACGTTAAATGCCCAAGAAGAGCAAAAGCTGGATCAAAAACTGACCCAGCTTGGTTGGCAAGTTGAACCTAGTCGCCAAGTGAGCCAATCACCTAATTCACGCGAATCAAGTAATCGTGGTCATAACAACGCAGAGCTAACCCCGCAGGCATATCGCGAATTTGATGCCGACCGCCAGGTGACTTTTAGCGAAAAAGAAGTTAATTCAATGATTGGCCGTAATCCTGATTTTGCGCAGCGGGTTGCGATAGATTTTTCAGACAATTTGGCCAGTGCAACGTTGCTGATTTCAATTCCTAAGGACTTTCCACTGATGGCTGGAGAAATCTTGCGGGTTAATACTGGGCTGGACATTCATTTAGATACCAATGGTCGCCCAGTAGTTGCTTTAGTTGGCGTGAGCTTAATGGGTGTGCCTATTCCCAATGCATGGTTGGGTAACATGAAAAACGTCAATTTAGTGAGTGAGTTTGGCGACCGTGGTTTTTGGAATACCTTTGCCGATGGTGTGGAGAATATTCAGATTCGTGATGGCGAACTGTCGATCAAACTGCGAAAGTAAATGCTACATATCGGTTTGAAAGCAATGTTATAAGTATGGTGTAAGCAGTGAGCCTGAATATCAAGCTCATTGTTTATTGACCGTTTTTTCAGCCCACTCATGTTGAGTAACACGAATACTTATCACAGCTAACATTATGTTCTGTATAGCACTTTTACCACATGCCAACCAAACTTTGTTTTGACTAGGTGCGGTGTTATTAGCTCGCCATTGAAACAGACTTTATCAAACGGGGGCACCATTTGACCTTTTTTGAACTCACCTAAGTTGCCACCATTTTTGGCAGATGGGCAGCTAGAATGTTTTTTGGCTAGCACATCAAACTTGGCGCCTTTATTGAGCTGCTTGATGATGTCTTCAGCTTGGGTTTGGTGTTTCACTAATATATGTAATGCTGCTGCAGTTTTGGCCATGATATCGGTCTTAGTTTCTCTGTGATTAGCAGATTATTATACCTGTTTCATCAGCTAAATTGGCAGTAGATCCTTGCACTAATGGATCTATTCAATCCCAATATAGGCAAATATTGTAAGGTTTGGACCTGTTAATGCCTAAATCTTGAGGTTTTATTACTGTAATTTGCTGATATTAATGATGCTAATAGTGATGTCTTTCATTATGTTATAGCTACAACACGTTGAACTGACGCTGAGTGGCCAGAAAATTAGCTAATTGAGTATTACATGGATTACAGTATTGATCAGTTGGTAAAAAACGACGAGCACATAACAAAAAGGAAATTTTAATGCTTAAGCGAATCATACCCTTATGTATAGCGAGTGCGATAACTATGGCAATACCTGTTCATGCAGAAGAAGATAAATATATTTGGTTAGAAGATGTTGAAGGCGCTAAGCCAATGGAATGGGTTAAGCAGCAAAATAGCTTATCTGCTACCCATATTAAGGCTTATCCAGGTTTTGATAAATTAGTCGCCAACAGCTTAGATATTTTAAACGATAAAGCCCGTATTCCTTATGCAACTCGTATTGGCGATTATTTGTATAACTTTTGGAAAGATGAAACCCACGAGCGTGGCATTTATCGGCGAACTACGTTAGCAGAATATGCTAAAGCCGAACCTAAGTGGGAAACCGTACTCGATATCGATGCCCTGGGTAAAGCTGAGGACGTTAATTGGGTTTTCAAAGGTATTGAATGCCAATATCCACAGAACGAGCGCTGTTTTGTTTCATTATCTCGTGGTGGTGCTGACGCTGCTGAAGTTCGCGAATTTGATTTAACAACGAAAGCCTTTGTCGATAGTGCTCAAAAGCCATTTTTGTTGGCCGAAGCAAAGTCGATGCTAAGCTGGATTGATAAAGACACTGTGTTTGTTGGTACTGATTTTGGTGATGCGCAAAGCATGACCGACTCTGGTTACCCAAGTGTGGTTAAGTTGTGGAAGCGCGGCACTCCTTTATCTGCCGCTAAACTGGTCTTTAGAGGGGATAAAAAGTCAGTAGCTGTGTCGGGTTATGTGATGTTTGATGATAAAACCCCACTCAATATCGTCACAGAAAGCTTAACCTTCTACACCGCTAAACATTATGTCTATCAAGATAGTCAGTTAGTGTCGCTGCCTATTCCTGAAGATGCCGATTTGAAAGGTTACTTTAAAGGTCAGCTATATATTGAGCTAAAAAGCGATTTAGTCACCTCAAAGGGTACGTTCAAACAAGGTGCCATTGTTTATACAGCAGTTGATAAGCTCATTGCGCAAAAACCTGAGTTTAGTGAACTGGTATCGCCAACTGCGCACGCTTCAATTTCACAAGTAGCATTTAGTCAGAATGCTATTTTTGTGACTTGGCTGGATGATGTAAAAAGTAAACTCGTCCGATACATGCAAAATGATAAAGGTGAGTGGCAAAGCAAGCCGGTGCCATTTGAAGCCAATGGCACCTTAAGTGTGTTTGATGTAGAACGCGATAGTGATGACTTTTTTGTTAATTACACCAGTTTTTTAGAACCCGCCAGTTTATATCGCTTAAATGGCGCGAGCTTAAAAGCCGATAAAATTAAAGCCATGCCGCAACAATTTGACGCTAATAAATTTGTCACCCAGCAGTACTTTGTTAAGTCAAAAGACGGCACTAATGTACCTTATTTTGTGGTGATGGCTAAAGACATCAAACTCGATAGCAGTAACCCTACATTACTTTACGGTTATGGCGGTTTTGAAGTGTCGCGTTTGCCAGCCTATTCGGCCACTATTGGTAAAAACTGGTTAGAGCAGGGCGGTGTTTATGTACTGGCTAACATTCGTGGTGGTGGTGAATATGGTCCTGCTTGGCACCAAGCAGCATTGAAGCAAAATCGTCATAAAGCGTATGAAGATTTTGAAGCCATTGCCGAAGACTTAATTGCTCGCAAGATTACTTCAAGCAAACATCTTGGTATTCAAGGTGGCAGTAATGGTGGTTTGTTAATGGGAGCAGCCTTTACCCGTCGTCCTGAGCTCTATAACGCAGTTGTGTGCCAAGTGCCATTGTTGGACATGAAGCGTTATAACAAATTACTGGCTGGTGCTAGTTGGATGGGCGAATACGGTAATCCTGATATTCCTGAAGAGTGGGCATACATTAAAACCTATTCTCCATATCATAATTTAAAACAAGGGGTTAAATACCCTAAAGTGTTTTTTACCACCTCAACACGCGACGATCGGGTTCATCCTGGACATGCGCGTAAAATGGTCGCAAAAATGGAAGATATGGGCATAGATGTGTTGTACTACGAAAATATTGAAGGCGGCCATGCTGGCGCGGCCGACAATACCCAAGCCGCTCAGTTAAGCTCAATGGTTTACGCTTACTTAATGCAGCAACTTCGTTAAATATAGTCGCTCAGTGATGAGTAAAAAGGGTTTCAGCAGTGCTGAAACCCTTTTTTTGTGTCTGACATTGATATGACTCGGCTCGAAACTCCGCATGTCTCAGTCGTACTCTTTTATGATAAAAAGAGCCGCAGTGTAGTGCTGCGGCAAAATAGCCTGAAGCTAATTGCAAGGGTGCTATTCTCGCCATTAGCTAGGGGGAGGCTAAATGACGATGACTTAATCTGCACTTATCAATTCAATTGCATTACTGGCAAGCGAGCCCTTAATTTGAATCGCAACCTTATAAATCATTGCGGCATTGGCCGATGCTTTACTTTGTAAGTCGAGGTCACTGACATTAAAAGTATATTTACCCGCAGTATCGGTTGCTTCTAATGTTCCGCTACAACTATCACTCCCTGCACCATCGCATTGATAGCTTTGAGTGACATGCCAACGTTTCCAAGCCTTAGGTTTTATCGATAGCGATGCTGGATCAGGAAAGCCAAAATAGACGATATCGTAATTGGCTACATCAATGAGGGCTTCGCCGTCATTATTGGCGACCGTGAATAATAGCGAGCCAGTGGTAGCATTAAATGTATCCAGGGTAACAACTACGCTGCTTGCATCATCAATACTAATGCCATCAAGAACTGGTGGTACAACAACTACTGGCGGTGTCACCACTGGCGGTACAACCACCACAGGGGGATCAATAACCGCTACATCGTCATCATTGTCACTATTACAGCCAAAGATTAGCAATGAACTGGCTAATATAGCGCTAAGATATTTAACATTCATCATGCGCTCCTTAATTGTAATGTCCGGTATGGCAGGTCGTGCATTCCATGTCGCTTTTCACACTGGCAGCAGAGCCCATCGTTTCGGTGACACCATGGCATGATTGACATGCTTGGGTTGTCGCCGATGGTTTCGCTTCTGCTAATACCGAAATATCCTCGCCGCCATGAGCTCGATTCAATAGATCGACAATGTAATAAGCCATAGTGGCAGATAGGCGTTTACAGCGTTCACCTTTTAATGCGAAAGGCTTTCCTGATGCCGCAGACCAATTACTAATGGATGAATGGCACAATGGGCTGTTAGCAATAGATGTTGCCCCCACTTCTAATGATTTTTCGGCTGTAGAGCCTATCCCTGCAATGAACTCAGCTGAAGATAAAGGCAAATCGTTGGTTTCATAGTAACGGAATGAAGCCCCAATAATCGCGTTGTTTTGGCCATTAATATCATCAAGAATGTTGATCAGCATGCCTGCTGCATTTAAGTTACCGCAAAGAGTACCTTGGCCTACCACGCCAGCCCAACCGTAGCCGGCTAATGCTGTTGGGATAGTCGCAAACTTGTCAGCATCAATACTGGCCGATACCGCGAGCATAGTCACAATGGCGTGAAAGACTTGGTGCATACAACCGCCGCCAGTTTCATAGGCTAGCTTGGCAGTAGCCATGGCATCTAACGGTGCATATTTGAGTTTTTCTCCTAACGCTAAACGGTAGTTTCCATCTGCATCTGTAGCAGCAAATGCTGATGTACCTAAGAGGGTTGCCCCGGCTGCGGCAGTGCTTAATCCAATTATTTTTGTTAATGCTTGACGTCGATTTATGCTCATTTTGATCACCCTTATATCATCATTATTGTTGTGTTTAAGCGCTATGACTTCATATGGCTTAGGCTTATTGTCATATTTTTGCTAGTCGGAATATCGACAGCAACTTGATGACCTAACGATAAGCAATGGGGCGATTAAAGGTGTGATTTATGCCAGATAAAACGGCTTTTAAAATAATGTTCAATTGAGTGAATAAACTTGAACTTTGAAGACTAACTCGCCACAAAAAAAAGCCGTATTTTGTGACAGAAGTCTGATCATTTATAGGATTTACGTACATTTATCTGAGTATTTATTGAAATTAACTGTATGAAATGATGTGACAAATATCGCAATTACATTAATTTTGACCGCTATTAATTACAAAGAATAAGGAATTAAAGCGTGAAGATAGCAGGATCACAGATTTTATAAGATTTTCTGCATACACTTTAGCCATTATGTGAAGTATTGAGGCAGTTGGTATGCAATTGGGCCATTGCAGGTTTGATAGCGATAAAGGTGAGCTGATCAATCAGGAAAGTGGTCTGGTGTGGTCTCTTCCCAGAGCAGAGTTACATGTACTGAGATTATTAGTCGAGTATCAAGGCAAAGTCGTTGCTAAACCTATATTAGAGTCTGGCCATAAAGACGGTTCACATCTTAGTTCAGCGTCTGTTGCCAGAGCTATTTTTACATTGCGCTCATTTCTTGGGCCGCAACATGAAACACTTATTGAGACAGTAAAAGGCCAAGGTTATTTGCTCAGACATCACCGTGCCCGCAAAGAAACCCGTTACCAACGAAGACGTTTTACCATCAAATCTTTACCAGTATTGCTGGTGGTCATAAGCCTTTTTAGTGTATTGCTGCTTAGTCTATGGTGGTTTAATCGGCTTGGGCCCTCAATCAGTCCGACTATGCCGCTGAGTATCGACACGGTAACCTTGGATTCTGGTCAGCAAGTTGAAATGATTTTATATTCGCCCTCAAACACCAATAATGAGTTGTTGATTGCTCAAGGGCAGCTGCTCACTCAGAGTCTATTACATTGTCATGAGACAGTATGGAATAAAGTCTTTCTATCTTTATCTCACGATAAGCAGGTGCTGAACATTACCTTCAGAGGCGACTATTTTGGCCAGTCGATTATTCGTAATATCAAAATTAGCGATTTGCGCCAACCCAAGCGTTTTATCAATCCAGAGTGGCTTAAACAGGTGAGTATTTGTGATTCGTCACCAGTCCAGATCGCCTCTTCACATCAATCTTGGAGGCGTTAGCATAATGGCAAGAAAAGGGTTATGGCTCATCAACTGTGTTATTTTGCTGTGTTTACTGGCTTGTATTGGGACTATTTACTCGCTCACATCTAAGGCGCCAAACTTTATGCTGAGTTGCAGTTCCGAACTGTTTAATCATCAAGCTGGCGAGGCAGACCATAATCATTACTTATTAGTTGATTTGGTCTCTAAAGATGGCTTGGCGCAAATTAACTATCGTTATTTCGACTTATCCGGTAATTCAGCTGGAACGTTAGCGATGACTGGAAAAGTGAACCGAATTGATACTCAAAGGCAAATATACGATATTTCAGTGACCACAAAACAAGAGTATTTAGGCAGTAAAAATGTTTATAAACCAGAGCATTATGAGTATCTGTCGTATGTTAGTGGCATTAATTTAAATAAGAACGGTATGCATTCATTAACTATTCAGGTGCTAGAACGTGATGAGGCAAAAGACTATGCAGTGGTATTGTTTCAGCCTAGTAATACCGTATGTGGGTGTCGTTTGGTCAATTAAAGCCAATCTAACAGACCGAGACTTAGTATCGGCCTGTTAGATTAGGTGTTGTATTTTTTATACTTTTATCGAATTTAACCTTACTTTTGGGGTGTGCGTTAACTCACCAACGGGCAAAATAGTACGCCCGTATTCGGCATTCAACACTTGCGCCATCGCAAAGTAAATAGCGCTTGCACCACAGAAAATACCTTCAAATCCGGCAATAGTGCCAAGCAATGCATTATCAGTAAAATCGCGCGCAGCCAGTAAGAAAAACAATATGGTTAATGAGCCAAATATTACTTGTTTTGCTCGAGGGTAGCGTAACGAACCCACAAACATAAAGGCTGTAAATGTGCCCCACAGGGTTAAATACCAGCCCATAAAGTGTGCTGGACTGGCCGCTACCCCCATATTAGGCATTAAAATAATCCCCACTAAGGTTAACCAAAATAAGCCGTATGAGGTAAATGCCGTAGTACCAAAGGTATCGCCCCGCATAAAGCACATTATGCCGACAATCACTTGGCCAATGCCTCCGTAAAAGATCCCCATTGCGAGGATCATCGAGTCAATGGGGAAATAGCCAGCATTATGAATGTTGAGCAGTATGGTGGTCATGCCAAAGCCCATTAATCCTAATGGTGCAGGATTCGCTAATTTTGTAACCATGATGTTTCCTTAATGGAAAAATGTAACGACCAAATAACGTCGCTAGAGATTAATTTGTACCCCGATTGGGCAAGGCGCGCATTTTAGAGAAAGCTTCAGCGGGTAGCAATAAGTGACAGGGGAGCCATGATGTTAGTAGTAATATGAATATTATTATTTAAAAACAATAACTTAGTATCATCTCGTGCGGCAAGTGTGTTAAGTATATTAATATTCGAGTAATAAACTATTTAAATTCAATTAGATACAGAAAACACCTTCAACTGGTGTGATATTATTCAAGTCGTTGCTATTGCTGTGATGGGCCTCAAATATAGGGCTAAACTGTTGTCAAATCGCGTAATGAAGTCGTTACTGCAACAGGCTAATTTGTGACGTAAGCAACACTAACTGATTAAGTTTGTAGCGGCTTGCAAAAACAATATTTACTGTAAATTAATCGTTAACCTCTGCTCGAATTAACGAATAGGATAAATGCGCTAAAGTCAGTATCTATGACCTATTTTGTATCAAACGTGTGATTTGTGCCCCAGACCACAGACTAAATTTCTACTGCTAGTTAGTCTGTGGTGAGGTGTTAACTAAAACTACATTAAATAGGCCAACATTATTTTGGTTTATTTATCATCGGAGGTTATATGCAGCATAAGTTTATTACGACGGTCTTAGGGACTTTACAGCCCAATCTTTTGCAATCACTTGCCCAGGTAAGCCGTGAAATTGGCGCAAGTTGGGAGACCAGTAAAGTCATTAAACTCGATGGGCAATTTGTTGCAATGATGCGGGTGATGATAGATGCAGATAAAGAAACGCTATTAAAACAAACATTAGAGCAGAAGTTTAGCCAACTAACTTTTGTCTATGCTGAATTTGAAAGTGAATCGATACATTTTTCTCAAGAGTGTAAGCTCACTTTAGATTGCAGTGACCGTTCAGGGTTAACTCATGATATTAATGAAATTTTAGCGGATCTTGATGTCAGTGTTGATCACCAAGAATGCTACCGTGTGCAAGTAACCAGTTTAGGCAAAACGGTATATAGTGCCAAGATGACGTTAAGATTACCTGAGAATGTAACCATCGCGTTGTTAGTCTCTCAACTTGAAACCTTAAGCGACAATATTCGCATCGGCATAGAAGACTAAAATACCTTGAACTAACGTCCACTATGGATTTAGCTCAAGATGTAAACCATCATATTGAAAATAAACATATAGCGAGAAAGACGGTAGCTTTTTGAACAGTACTTGGCTTTAATCACTGCTTTGGCCTTGGGTTAAGGCAGTGATGCTTTATTGACGGCATTGACGATTTTATTGGCTGTGTCGCCATCAGCCAGGCTGCCAATGACAACCTGATTGATGAGACTCTGCGGCAATTACACCGTTGGACGGTGCAAATCAAAGCGTAATTCTTCAGCAATACCATAATAAGCCGATGGGCCGCCGGCTCTAAATACCGGATCTGCTAATGCGGTTTGGTAGATACCTTCAGCGCTGAGTAAGTGCTTGTCAATGTGCACTGCCACAACCTCTCCGAGCACTAACCAGCTATCAATTTTGTCACCATTTGCTGCCGTTAGTTGGATGCATTGCGACAGTTTACATTCGAAGCTAACAGGACTTTGTGCAATAAGATCGGCCTTAACAATATTACCTGCTATTGGCGTTAATCCGGCAAATTCAAATTCATCAGTACCATGAGGAAGTGCGGCAGATGTTTGATTCATTTGCACTGCTAGGTTACGGGTAGTGAGGTTCCACACAAATTCGCCAGTTTCAACGATATTAGCCACGCTGTCTTTCCAACCGACACTGGCAAAACCGATAATTGGCGGATCATAGTTAAAACAGTTAAAGAAGCTATAAGGTGCAAGGTTGCGTTGGCCCTGAGCATTACGAGAAGAAATCCACCCTATTGGTCGCGGGCCTATAATGGCATTGAGTGGATTATGTGGCAGACCATGGCCTTTGCTTGGTTCATAAAAGTAGCGGTTATCAGTACTCATATCTTACCTTGTTTTATTGTTAAACGTGTCTGATGGTATCAAGTAGGTTAATGGCAATAATATCAGTAAATCAGCCCCATTAAATTCATACTATCAGATCCATATGATGACTTTATTAGCCTAATGGTGACCTTTACTATCACGGGTTAAATGCCGTCCATAGTAATCGCAAACCAACGATGATCATTAAGCTAAGAATGATTTTTTTAAACTGTTTTTCGTCAAATTTATCCTGGATGCGTAGTCCCAATTTTACGCCAATCCAAGCGATAGGCGCTAATGATGCCGAGATTAATAAATTGCTCAGGTTAATTTGCCCCAACATACTATAGGGAATTAACTTAACTAAATTTATCACCGCAAAAAACACTACGGCAGTTCCCAAGTATTCTGTTTTAGCTAAACGCAGTGGGATCAGATAGGCATTTAATGGTGGTCCTCCCGCATGGGCAACAAAGCTGGTAAAGCCTGCAATGGTGCCGCACATTCTACCCATTAGCGCGGATGGTTTTCGTTGTGACCATTCACCTAATGTGAGGCCGTAGATGCCAAACCCTAATGAAATCACGCCAAGTATACCGCGTAAGTATTGTTCATTAAGTTGATCAAATAATAGATAAGCCACCACAATACCGACGATAGCAGCAGGCAATAAAATCCACAATTGTGCTGTATTTTGTTTCCCCCACCACGAGCGTACACTTAAAAAGTCCATATAAACGAGCAAGGGTAGCATCACTGCCGCAGCGGTTGCGGGGCTAATCGCTAATGCTAATAACGGCACAGTTAACCCGCCAGCACCACCAGCAAAACCTGATTTTGACATACCTGTGATTAATACTGCTGGAATAGCCACTAACCAAAATAATGGATCTGTTAACACCGACACTCCTGCGCCAATCATGATTATTGGCAATTAATAGTAGATAGTTAGAATTGGCAATTTGGATTATTAGGGAAAGATAATATCACTGCCTAATGGTATATGCTCAGCTGGTGAATAGCATATTTAATCTCAACTTAGGAGAAATGCGCGATGATCTAATTGAGCGAATAGTTACCCTAGGGCGTTATTGTACTGATCAATAATTATCTATTTACCCTTGTGGGTGCAATTAATTTATTATGATGTGAGACAATAATGTTGGTTAATTTTAGTTTTATGTTGAAAAGCGTTATTGCCTGATATCCTATTGCAAAATAACGTGATAATTTACGAATAAATGGAATTCACATCGTTAATGGAGGAACAATGCTGGCATTTTTGAGCGCTCATGGAAATGTGCCTTTTTCAATTGCACTGGTAATAGTGATCATGTTGGGCACCTTTGAGCTTATCGCAATGATTGCTGGTTTAAGCATTTTTAGCGCGTTAGACAACTCGTTATCAGTCGATATTGATACTGATGTCGATATGGATGCTGAAACGTCTATCACCGGCATGACAGGTTTATTGGGCTGGTTGTGCCTTGATCGTTTACCGCTGCTTATTTGGCTGGTGTTGATATTAAGTAGCTTTGCGATTGCAGGCTATGTAATTAACTTTACTAGCTTACAAATCTCAGCAGGACTACTGCCGCAACTTATCACTGTACCTATCGCGTTTATTATTACGCTTATTTCTAGTCATTTCCTCGGCAATGCTGTTGCTAATATTCTTCCTAAAAATGAAACCTCGGCGATTTCTGTTGACTCACTTGTCGGTTGCGTCGCTACCATTACTCAGGGGCGTGCAGTTAAAGGCATGCCTACAGAGGCGGTGGCACGTGACGAATTTCAACAAAAACACTATGTATTAGTTGAGCCAGAACGCCTAGGTATTGAATTTGTCCGAGGCGCGGAAGTTGTACTGTTAGCTCGCAAAGGCAAGGTGTGGACGGCTGCACAAATTTAGTTAACTTAATAATAATCACTCTATATTCTCAAACGGTCATGCCATTGCATTGTGCTGACATGATCGAATTACTCTGTTGTATTTAAAAGGACATTAAATGGAAACCTTAACAAGCTTTGATTCTGGAAGCAGCTTTATCTTATTAATTGCAGGCCTAGTTATATTAGGTTTGATTGTAATAGGACTGATTTTTGCCAAACTGTATAAACGCGCCAGCAAAGAAATGGCATTTGTGCGAACAGGCTTTGGCGGTGAGAAAATCATTAAAGATGGTGGCGCAATTGTGCTGCCAGTGCTGCACGAAACGATTTCGGTCAACATGAATACCTTGCGTATTGAAGTCGAAAAAAACCAAAAAGATGCCCTGATCACCAAAGACAGAATGCGCGTGGACGTAAAAGCCGACTTTTATTTACGAGTTGCGCCGAATGCCGAAGGGATTTCTATGGCGGCACAAACCTTAGGCACTCGTACTAATCGTGTTGAAGAACTCAAAAAATTAATGGAATCAAAGTTTGTCGACGTATTACGTACCGTGGCAGCCGAAATGACCATGACCGAAATGCACGAGCAGCGCGCTGACTTTGTTCAGCGAGTGCAGAATAATGTCGCCAACGATCTTGAGAAAAACGGTTTAGAACTCGAATCTGTTTCACTGACGGGTTTTGATCAAACTGACTTGCAATTCTTTAATGAAAATAATGCATTTGATGCCGAAGGTCGGGCACGTCTAGCTAAAATCATTGAGGAAAAACGTAAAGAAACCAACGATATTCAACAAGAAAACCGCATTAAAATTGAACAGCGTAATCTTGAAGCAGAAAAAGAATCGTTAGAGATTGAAAAGTCGGAAGAAGAAGCACGCCTCGCGCAGCAACAGTCACTTGAATTTAAACGTGCCGATCAAAAAGCTGAAATCATTAAACAAAAAGAAAACAAAGCCCGCGAAGAGCGTGAAGCCGAAATTGCTAAAGAGCGCGCAATTGAAACCGCTGAAATTGAAAAAACCAAAGACATCGAAACCCGTGAAATTGAAAAATATAAGTCTATTGAACAGTCACGCATTCAGCAGCAACGCGATATCGAAGTATCAGAACAAGACAAACGCATTGCCGTAGCCGCTAAGTCAGAAGAAGAGTCTGCTGCCCGTGCTCGCGCCGCAGAAGCGGAAAAAACTAAGGTAGAAAAAGAAGAAGCGGTGATAACAGCGCGCCAAACTGCTGAAGCTAATCGTCGTAAAGACATCGAAGTTATTGACGCCCGCAAAGAAGCTGAGCGCGACGCAGTAGGTGTTACTGTTAGAGCGGAATCAGAAAAAATTGCCGCGGAAGATAGAGCGAGTGCCATTTTAATTGAAGCGCGTGCCAGTGCAGACGCTAAGATGCTCAAAGCCTCAGCCGATGAGAAAATCTATGCAGTAGAAGCGGCAGGTAAGCGGGCGCAGTACGAAGCTGAAAACGTACTGAGCAACGAACAAATTGCCTTACAAAGATCATTAGCGATATTAAAAGCCTTACCTGAAATTGTCGCACAAGCGGTTAAACCACTGGAAAACATCGAAGGCATTAAGATTTTACAAGGCTATGGTACGGGTAATCAGTTTGGCAATGGTGAGAGTAACCCATCGCAAGGTGGTATTGCTGAGCAAGTGACAACCGCGGCACTAAATTATCGTGCCAACGCACCTGTTGTCGATGCCATGCTGCGCGAGTTGGGGCTAGTTAATGCAGAGTCAGGTAATTTAAACGACTTACTGACAGGCAATAATACACTGACATCTGAAGCGATTAATGTCATTCAATCGGCCAAAACAGACTTTAGTGTCGATGAAGTTACCCCTGGGGTTAATCCAGCCCAATAAGCTGATTACCCTGAGGGTTTACATAACAGAGTGTTGTTATCTTGCCCTATTAATAATAAAAAGCGTCAATAGACGCTTTTTATTATTTACCTGACTGATGAGCATCACACCGCGATAAACCATAAATCAGTAACGCGGGTAAAATGGCTTTACTTTAACTTTGTGATACCAATTAACACGCAAATGATACCCCCTGCCATTCCTGCCCATGCTTCTATCGGTGTATCACCACTTAATGCCCTAGTAAATTGAGAGCTCGCTGAATCATAAATATTGTAGCCCCACAAAGCTAAAAAAATACCCGCAATGACAAGCACAATTCCGATAATTTTATTATTCATTCTTACTCCAGACTCTGATGACGTTATCCTTGATGGACCTAGTTGAATAGACCAATGTTAGTAGCCTCTATTATTAGCCATAAGACTGACGCTGCAAACGAAAAATGGACATTTAAAAGGTACATTTACAGATAGTTTTCGTTAATGAGCAGATAAATGCTCGCGTGTATCGAGTTTATTGTCGTTCAAATAATACTGCTATAAGCTAAGTCATTGCTGGCTTTATCAATACCTCTATAAATGATTTTGGTGATTTTTATTGTGGTTTAAAGGCATTAAATTCACCTCTGATTTTTTCTATTCGCTCACGATTCACCCCAAAATCAGAACTGCCAATACGCGAAGCTGATCTAACATGTATGGTTATTTTATCCGCTGCGGTTGATGGGAAGTAAAACTCCACATCATCGACAAAGCGCATTATCTGCGAGGTAAACTCTACGCGAATATAATCGTCCTCAACCACAACGATATTGGCACGCTCTGCAGTCTTGAGTATGTGTAACAGGCGCACTTGTGCTTGCTGCTGGGTTCCGCTGAAATACAGCGGTGCAATAGCATGCTCTTCATCTGCTGAGGTTTGTTGGCTATTAACGCAGTTTGGCGAATTAGGGCAGGGTGTCAATTGGCTATTATTGATGCCTAAGGTCGGTACAGTGCCAGAGCAGCCCATTAACAGCATCATGCTGAGTGTAATAATTGAAATCTGTTTGTACATTATTAATATCCTTTTATTTATTTTCACGGTGACCGTAACTTAATACTCGAGTTATTTGCCATTTGTCGTCTACTTTACGCCAAACCATGACAAAGTCAGCTTTACCTTCGCATTGGTTGGTTTTATTGTGACAAAAGATATGTTCCCCTTCGGTAATCGCCCCAAAATCTTTAATCGGGTGGACGTTAAAAGAGCCCTCAACCAGCTTTCGAGTGTAATGGCCACAGGCATTATTTTTCGTATTGGCGATCATGGTGTCACGATCCCAGGTTACTCCGCCATTATCATGATAAAACTCGACATCAGTGGCAAAGTAGCTCGCATGTTTCTGCAGTTCTTCAGGATTTTCACAATGATTAAATGAGTCAAACACCGCGGTATCAAGCGCTTTCATTTGGTCAGCTAAGCCGCCATCATCTGCAACCGATGACATCGAAACCAAGGTTAATAAAACTAAGTAGATTTTTTTCATTACTATGACTCCTTAAGAGTAAGTCACCTGAACTCAGGATATGTACTAATGTTGAGTTCGGACAGCATAACATTGAGCTTAATATTATTGGCCGGCTAACATCGCCGCCAATCCTTGGTTCATTAACATAACGGCTTTTAGGTTAAGTAACGATAGCCTTTTATGACAATTTACAGGGGAAAGAGGCTGATTTAATGACGGTAGGTTTTTTAAGATGAGTTAAGTCATAAAAAAACTGCCGATGAGCATGGCTTATCGGCAGTTGATTTTTATTCAATAAAGCTTTGTCAGCTCGGCATTACTGCTCGGCTTTTACATCACGTAGCGATGCTGCTGCACTGTCACCAACATCATCAATAACTGTGTTATGTGAGTTGTGAGTCTCCGTCAGGCGACGCATCAGCGGTAATACGGCAAGGGCGATAAAGGTACAAACCACGGCTGCGATACCCAGTTTATTAAATAGGCTGGTATACACAGGTAAGGTTTGCAGTGGATCAACTAAATCTTTCGGCACACTGGCGAAGTTAGCGACCACACCGCCCAGATACTGAGAAATACCTGAGGCGACGAAATAGGCTCCCATCATAAAGCCGCCCATACGCGCTGGCACGTAGCGTGCAATCATCGCAAGACCAAGGCCACTCACCAGCAATTCACCTAAAGAATATGAGGCATAGCCCCAGATCATGATCCATGAAGAGGTTTTACCATTGACGGCAAATTGATCAGCAAAGCCATAGATAAAGAAGCCGATAGCCACTACTGCAAAACCGAGGGCAAATTTCGCTGCGATAGAGAAGTCTTTATTATTGCGACCCGCCCACGAATAACTCCACGCAAGTACAGGGCTTAACACCATGATCCATAATGGGTTCAATGCTTGGAACTGGGCTGGCGACCAAGTCCATAAATGAGTACCAAAGAATTGGAAATCCCAGTCCACATTACGCAGGGCAAACAACGCTAATGAAGTCGACATTTGCTGATAGAAAATAAAGAAGAACACGGTTTGCACTGTGAGGATCAGCGCTGCAATCAGTCCTGCTCGTTCACTGGTTTCGCTGGTGCGGATCAAGTGAAAGAAGATTGCCAATACCGCTACACCAGCGGCGTAAACGAAGACACGGGCAACCGCTTCATATTCAAGAATAATGGCTGAAGCGACTACCGACAATGCAGCTAGCGCCAATACGATGGCAAGGCTTTTTTTGTTTACTGGGCGCGTATCAGGCTCTGAACCAAAGTGGGCTAAACTTTTACACATGAGTGCATAATTGCCTAAACCTACCAAAATGCCGACACAACACACGGCAAAGGCCGCATGCCAGCCAAATTCGTTACCATACTCGGCATTAACGTAATCTTTAATCCAAGGTGTCAATAACATAGAGAAGGTCGAACCGACGTTTACCGCCATATAATAGATGGTAAATGCACTGTCGATTTTAGAATCATCACCTTCGTAAATCTTACGAACTAAGTTACCGGCATTTGGTTTGAACAGGCCGTTACCAACTACAATCACACCGAGTGCTGAAAACATAAACCAAGTATTTTCAGTGGGTACGGCCATCAGCGCATAACCCAGAGACAGAATCCCTGCGCCCAGCAGCATAGTGCGTTTAGTGCCGAGGATCTTATCCCCAACCCAGCCACCAATCGCCGGTGATACATAAATGAGCGCCGCACAGGCACTCCACACTAAGTTCGCGCGAGAGTCATCAAAGCCAAGGCGCTGCACCATAAAGTACACAATCAGCGCTTGCATGCCGTAATAGCCAAAGCGTTCCCATAATTCAATAAGGGACACAGTCATAAATGAATGTGTTTTACTTACCGGAGCAGTCCCAATAGTCATATCGCTTGCTTCCAACATTGTTGTTTTAATATTTGAGCTCAAAAGTATAAGGCGATAACCAAAGCAAACCAATGGTAGATAATGGTAAAAACAGATTTTGTTACAAATCAACTTTTCAATTTCAGTTAATCTTAAGGTTTTTGTTGGTTCAATTTTAATAGATAGAAACTTCTGGACTCAAATGGCTCAATCCAAAAAAACAATGTTCACAACTGAGCTCTCTCGATAAATGTGGCGGTGGGATAGCTTGCTTACATAAAGAGGAACCCATGGGTTAAAAGTCCTATCTTTCGTCAAATGAAAAAAGGCTCATCATTGCTGATGAGCCCTTCGTCTTTAATGCGGCGAATAGGGGAGGTGTTTCCTATTTCTAAGACGCCTGTATACGCGGGTTGCAGGGATATTGAATGAGTAAATTGTTACATCAAACTGGTATTTCTATCGCTAGAAAAATGATGTTCAGTCAGAAATGCTAAAGCTGAATCATAGTTATAGTTATAGTTATAGTTATAGTTATAGTTATAGTTATAGTTATAGTTATAGTTATAGTTATAGTTATAGTTATTGAGCCATAGTCTCTTGTTATGTGTTGTTTTCTGGGAGTTCTTTGATTACTACAAAGTAATAAACAAAATACCCTATCCAGGATATAAAAAACGACATTAGAAACCAAATTACTTTCTGTGCACCTTTTGCTTTTTTAGACACTAAAGCTAGTATCCAAGGTAACATCCATATTATAAAAACAGGAATAATCAAAATTTGCCAAATACTTATACCTCCCATAATAAACTCCTTTTTAATTGAAACTACAAAAAACATAATGCTTAAAGCTGCTGCACAGTGCGCATCAGTTGCCTTTACTTGTTAGTGTTTGTCCAGCTTTTGCATCAAGGCTAAAAGCTCATTTACAACTAGCTCAGGTTCATCCATCTGAACAAAATGGCCACTTTTTTCTGTTAGAACAGTTTTCCCCTGTGGAAATGCACCAGCCCAAGTTTGCCACAGTTCCCCCCACATTTTTCTGCCTTCATCGGTAAAAAACAAGTTAGCAGGATTCTTTGTTTTCCTGACAGAGGCAATAACCGTTACGGGTATATCTTTGATCTGTGGATAATCAGGAAGCGGTCTTTTACTCCAAAAATCGAGATATTGGTTTGACATACCATTAGCCATATCATCTAGCTTGATTTGAGCAATTTCTCGGTTCGCTTTTTCTAAATCAATGGCCCGCAATATATCAACATCATGTTCAGAGGACGGATCTAACAATAAGAGCGCTTTTATTTGTTTTGGATAAGCAGTTGCAAAGTCTCTTGCGATGTTGCCACCATATGAATGAGCGACCAAAATGACAGGCTGTTTAATATTCAAATTAACTAAAAGTTCACTAGCGTAGTCTGCATAATCATTCGACGTAAAATGACGCTTAATAACTGTTGATTTGCCATTACCAACTCTAGAATAGCGAATGACCGTTGCATGCTCTGCTATTCGGTTGAAAACAGTATCCCAATCAGACATGCTTGCACCACCACCAGCTTCCAATAAAACGGTATGCTTACCCTGCCCAGCAACTTCGTATTCAAGTTGAAACTCATTAACGTTAATCAGGTTAGGTTGTGCCGCTATTGAGAATGATAATGCAATGCCAATTAATGAAATGAATTTCAAATCTGCTCCTCAAAACACTAACGCCTCAATAAGAGGCTAAAAATTGTTGGCTAAAGTCAGCGAGGCAGGAGCACGGCCAACTGTTTTTAGCCCTGCTTTATTGACTTGTTAGAGCTACTTATCAATATAGCAAACCTGCCAGTTACTCTCTGCCCCTTTTGCTTTGAGCAAATTAATGAATAGATAGGGAAAGAAATAGCTGAGCTAAGAAAGCTAGTAATAAAAAAGCCAACAAGCATATAACCAGCCATCCAAGTATTTAATATAGATTCATTAATGCCAGACTCAGTGGTTGTTATAACTATTGTACGAAGAAAAATAGTAACGACGATTGCAAAGGTAAAGCAAATTATCGAAGCAATTTTCATGTAAGAAATAAAGCTCAACTGTACTCTAGCTTCATAACCATATATTTCATTCAATTCCCTAGAATCCATTACCATCCTCTTGGTAGCTCTAACAGCTTATTGAACGGCTCGCCCGATAAAGTCCGCTATTCAAGTTATTGATTTATATCATCCTACATTCTCTATGTCTTTGATGTAAAGTGATAAAATACTCTCAACATTCCAACTCAACCGAGGTTGCGCGTTAATGTCGTTTGAAAAATAAGCGATAATATTTATTTGCAATATTATCAATCAATTATACTTTTCGAAATAAATCTACATTACGACTTTAGGCTTACCTAATGAGTGGTTTGATTTTACTTAAGCAAAATCTATTTATACCTGTATATAAAATCAGCTCATTCGGTTAAGCACAATCTAGCCAGTAAATAATGGTTTCTATAGACAAGCACCTCAATACTTCGAGTAACTATTTTTCAATAAATAAAGTCAGCATGTATGCCTCAGCGATTACACTGAATTACATTTAGGAATGCGGCATATAGCGTTAAATGAATACATAAACTATGTATAGAATGAATTAACACAAACTGAAAACATTAAAATTCTCGTGTAATTACGCAGTAATCAAAAAAGCTGATTCTATAACAAAAAAGCCCCATCATTGCTGATGAGACTTCCCCGTTGAATGTGGCGGAGTGATAGCTTGCTTGTAATTAAAGAGGAACCTTGGGTTCAAATGTTACAGACACAAAAAAGCCCTATCATTTCTGATAAGGCTTTTTCATTGAATGTAGCGGAGGGATAGCTTGCTTGTAATAAAAAGTAACCCGTGGGTTCAAAGTCCTATCTTTCGCCCAATAAAAAGGCCCGCTATAAATAGCGGGCCTTTTTATTTGAATGTGGCGGAGGGATAGCGATCTTTTATAAATAGGAACCTTGGATTCAAATGTTACAGACACAAAAAAGCCCTATCATTTCTGATAAGGCTTTTTCATTGAATGTAGCGGAGGGATAGCTTGCTTGTAATAAAAAGGAACCCGTGGGTTCAAAGTCCTATCTTTCGCCCAAATAAAAAGGCCTTATCTTTCGATAAGGCCTTTTTATTTGAATGTGGCGGAGGGATAGGGATTTGAACCCAGACTCTCGAATTAAATAGTTAAAATAGTCGTTTAAATTCATTTTGTTGCAGAATTTTACATCATCAGATTCTGCAATTGCTAAGTAAGATTGACTTTATTCCTGAAGTTGAAAAAAGTCAATAATTATGAACTGATTTCATTAGGTTCAGATTTCACTGTTAAGCCCGCGACTTTATAAATATCAGGGCAGTAAAACCACTTCTAGCGGTAAATGCGCGCATAAAAAGCAACGATAAGAGTGAGAATGCTGTACAGGAAACTAAGGCCAAAAAGCCTTCGGTGAGCAGAGTATTATCTTGACTCACCGGGAGCGTCCATATATGGCCATGTTTAATGTCTATGTTTAATTTCTTACCGCCAGTTGGTCGTCTTAATTATTTTCAGTTAATGGATTAACCCTTAATCTTGATAATTTACTTATATTACCGAAAACCCCACTCTTTGAAGGTTTTTTTTGGCTATAAATACCAATTACTTGAACAGCCTTTTGATTAAGACTTTCTTTAGCAAAGTCAAATACTTCTTTATCTACAACAACCTTTATTCTATCAAAAGAATTCTTATTCCCTCGGCTAATATCAACTGGATATAAATAGACTGAGTATTTACCATCATCAAAGTCACCCCAAACTTCTAACCATCCTTGAATCTGTATTTTTTTGCCATCCAAAACAGTCTCATTCGCAGCCAAAGTGAAGAAATTGACATCTTCATAATCAATTTCCTTTGTTGCTAACGTGTTGTTTGAAAAAATAATAAAATATACACATATTGAAAAAGACAACAATTTCATTATTAGCATTTTGTTCCACATATATTGACCTCTGCACCCTTAGAATATTTTTGTAAAACATATGATTTGAGTAAATAATTGTTCGCTCTAGACAAATACGCTGCTCTTGAATCAATCTGGTCTGCCCAGTCTGTATCAGCACCTATAGTAAAAGGTGCCGGATCAGGTCCGTGAGAATGCCATCTTCCAGATATATTTAATTTGGGATTGTTAACTGAACCTGATAAATCTACTTGGTTTCTCATATGAGAGGTCACAACAATACCCAAATAATACTTATCAACAAGCTCTTCTCCCGTCCAATAGGAGTTCTTAAATATTTCAGCTCCAATTTCTGTGTCATAATATATTGCTAATGAATTTACATTATTATGATACCATGCGGCAGCATCGTCTCTTCGTTCAAATCCACCATTTTTATTAACAACACCAGCTATAATATTCAATGCTTTCAACTTAGCTTTCAACTTAGCTTTCAACTTATCTTCAAGCTCATTTCGCTCTTTAGGGTAAGTATTAGATTCTCTTGGACTGTGAGTTCCTTGAACATTTTTTTCTTGTTCATGGGTATCACTAGCCCCTTCATCTTCATGTTTCTTTGAGCCATTACCCGTAGATTTTTCTTCGTTTTTCTCGCCATTTGAAGTTGATTTTTTAAGCGCTTTCATCGCTTTATTATATTGCATCTCCTCAACTGTTTTACGGAAGGAATACATGTCTCCCATGAACTCGTTTGTGGCCCAAGCAGATGCATTACCACCTCGAACAGCACTATACCCGGTCGGATCTGTCCCTCTCATCGGGTTATTCAAAATATACGAATACGGATTAGCGCTCTGGCTATTCTCTGGGAACTGTAAAAACGGGTCAACACTTAAAAAACGGCCGATGTTGAAATCATAAATCCGCCCGTTCATGTGAATGAGCTCTTGATCAATCAAATGCTCATGGTCGGTGTAGCCCTTAGTGACACCTTGCCAATTAGTACCAGATAATAATGTATTACCAGATGCGATGTCCCTTGGACGACCAAATACATCATAACCACGGTGCTGCAGTACAGCTCCGGTTTTGGCATCCATCAAGGTATCGACACTGCCTAAGTGGTCGCGCAGTACATGCTGGAACGGTGATTGATTATCTAAGCTGCCCACATGGGCTTTCATCTTAATAGTGTGGTCACCAATGTAGGTTTTATCTACCGTACTGCTTAGGGTCACTTCACGCTCAAAACTGCCCACATAATACGTGGTCGATACCACACTACCGTTTTGCTGCTTAACCTGTTTATAGCGGTTACCATTCGCATCGTAACTGAATATACTTTTTACATTATTGCTGTCTACCGTTAACGGCTTGTTTTGGTCGTTATAGCTTAACGTTACGCCATCACCGGTGAGCCGGTTACCGTTATTGTCATAGGTGAAGCTTGGGTGCGATTGCGCTCAGCTGTGTTTGGCTTTTGGGGTTCAAAGGGGCTCCCCTTGCCCGAGTTTATCTCCCATCTTTTTGGAACAAAAAGTGGGAGATAAACGTACCGGGTTACGTACTAGTCCCACATAATTGTGGGCTGCTTTTTGCTTCGCAGTCGATGACTGCGAAGTTGTACTTTTTCGCACTCACCAAGTGCGAAGTTAAGGTTTGTTTAGGCTTAGCCTAAACATTATCACGTCGTGAAAACAACTGACCATGCGGGTTTTATACTCTCACCATCTACAGTAATTTCATTTCAACACTAATGGGCTTCAAACATACATGTTGTTCAAACCTCAATTTATCAAATCGATATTTTGACTATTTCGCCTCATCCGTTTGCTCTCTAAAACGACCACTGACATGTTTAATGCCGCCACTGGCAGCGTAAGTGCCATCTATGGCAGCAGTGCTGCCAATTAGGGCTAGATAGCGCTATTGGCACAAACTACACTCCATAACTCGATACAAGCATAACCTCATGCCTGGCCGTCAATTTAAGTCTTACATTCGCAGCGATTAATAAAAAATCGGTCATCACTTTAAAAAGTAATGACCGATCCCCTGCTTATTTTGCGAGCATCTTATATTGTATTGACTCTAATCTGAGAGAATACGGTTAACGCATCATTTAACGAATATTGAACGCGTGCTTTATCACATATCCAATGAGTAGTTAATCTGACTGTCTTTGCGTGTTAACGCGTTTTCAAGCTCTGTATCGCCCGTATTATTCGTAATTTTTATTAGTGTTTTTCGGAGCTCAGCTGGCAAATCTGCACTAAAGGCTTTAATGATATGTTGCATGAACTCCGCCGCTCCCGCTCTTCCTTTTAGTATTAAGCGATTGTTCATGTGCTCCAACATTTTGTGTACTGGATACAATGCCTTAGTTGTCATTACGCTAAGTCTTTCTAAAATTGATTGTTTCTCAGCTATAGCGCTATCTAATTCTGTGTGTTTTTGCTGTTTAAGCAAAATCGATGTATCTAATTTCTTTTCTTTCTCTACCTTTACGTTCAAACGCTCATCAACTTCTTGTTCAAGCAGCATTTTTTTACTGAGTCTACGCTGCTTTTGTTGAACAACTATCTCGATATCAGATAGTCTTTCTTCTTGCTGAATACATTGTTGTTCAAGTGCGTCATGTTTTATTGTCAAAGCGTCATAACTTTCACTCACGTTAATAATTTTGCTCTCTACATCGCCAAGCACTTGTTTTTGCTCAGAAATTTTATCATCAAAACTTTTAAGCTGAATTTCTAAACTGTTTACATTTTCAAGCAGTCGAGCATGATAGTTGAATGCTCTATCACGCTTAGCCAATTTCGCTTCTCTGCGCATTTGCTTTCGTTTTTCAGATTTACGAACCGATTCCGGATGAAATGCAGCATTGATGTTCTTCGGATGAAAGAGATGTTCGTTGACGAACTCATAGAACATCTCTTGCATATGCTTTGCCACATCGCCTGCCTGCTCATAACTCAAACGTCCAGTTTCAGAAAATAAAGTCGCTGACATACCATCACGTTTGAATAGAAACTCATTCACTTTTTTAATTTGTGCGATACGTAAATCGTATTGATGCGTTAAAGCATTTTTCCCCGAAATAAAAGCATGCACATGACCGCCAGTTACTTCACCGGGTAGTCGTTCATCATGATGTAACACCATGAGTTTAATTGGATAATCAGGATAATAACGCTGTAAGAAACTTTTCATTGCGTGCATCATTTCTTCATTGCTCACAATGTCTGTACCTATCTGATTATTTATCGGGATTTTGAATAATAATTCTTCAAAATTGACAGAGTTAAGTGAATTAGGCTTATCTAACAATGCATTGTGGGCTTTGATATAATTCACCAATTGCTCAACTCGCTGAGCTTTACGCTTCATATCAAGCAAATTCAATCGATATGCAGCATGATGCACATTTATTAAGCTATCACTCGAGAAAATTTCATCGACTAACTCAATACCTTTCTTGCAAAAATGACCTGCCTTTATCCACTCTTTAAGTTTGTTTTTTGAGCGTGCTTTGTCTTGCCCCAATTTACGCGCATCAGCACTCTTCATTGTTTCGGGTTGCAAAATTTCGAACATCATTTGCTCTCTTTGCTCTTGTGAAAAGTTATCTAGAGGGACAATTCCATCAGGGGTATCAATCAAATTAGTGTGCGATAGCGAGCTATCCCATTCAATTTCGATCTCATTCTTTGAGCGCATCAGCTTCTGTGACTTAGTCAAATACTTTTGTTTAAGCGCCATTTCTTCTGTGAGACGTAATGAATGAAACAAGGTAGCTTTGCCAGCTCTGCGCCCCTTGTCATTAAATGCATAGTTAACAAATGCAAAGAAGAGAGTCGTTAATCTCATATCAACATCTCCCCAACATTCTGACTTAAAAGCATTTTTAGATGCTGTGTGATTAAATGAGGGTGACTAATGAGCAGTTGTGATAATTGTTGCTCTGAAAGCTGAATATCAGCTCCTGTTGGAGTATTTGAAGGTGCAGGTAATTCTGATGCGCAGGTATTTACTGTTGCTTGCTCAAATGCCTGTATTGGCGTAAATATCCCTTGAAACTGCTGCTCAACTTTATTAACAAAGTCTGGTGCATCTGCACACATCCACCTCGCGTAGTGAATATCAATCATGGCAGTGCTTTCGTGTCCCATTTGCCTTGCCAGCCATTCTTTTGAGATGCCTGATGTCAGGGCTTGACTTGCAAACGTATGTCGCAACTGTCCGGCTCCGCGGTGCTTCACTTTTGCAGATGCTAAAAATGGTGTAAAAAACGTTTTGTTAAATTGTTTTGCGCTAATGAAAGGTTGATTCGTCTGAGTGTTGTAGAAAACGAGTGATAAATTTTCTATTTTTTTCGTTTTATTGTCGCGTTGAAGCACTGATATTTTTCTAGCTTTTCGATGTCCAGTTATCAGTTTTTGTTGTGTTAATATACTGATAGCAGATGCACATAACTCAACTGTACGCTGTGAGCCTAGTGTTTTTGGTGTTTTATATTGTTTATCAACTAATGCGATTTTGACTTTGAGTTTTGCATTAATAAAGTCAATATCTTCCCAGGATATAGCTAAGAGCTCACTTATTCGGAGCCCTGTTAGAGCACATAACTGAAAAGCATTTTTTCCAGATAAACATCGAACCTCTGTTTGTGCTAACGCTGTTAATTCAGAGCGGGTAAATGGATTTGGCTCCGCGTGACAAACTGTCAGGTTAGGTACCCCGTCCATAGGATTTCTAATGATTACACCGTCACGAAACGCATTGTTAAAAACGGCGCGTAGAATGATATAAAACTCATTTATCGACTTGTTTGCATAGCTTTTATGCAATTTTTGACGCAGCTGAATGATTTCGCTGTGACAAATAGAATTAATCGCATGCTTACCAATTAATTTGATAATTTTTTTAGCTTTACACGTTTCTGAATTAAGCGTGGACGGAGCTACTTCATGTTTTCTAGAAGATAAATGTTGTTCGACATAAAACTTGATGCTCAGGTCTTGCATAACTAACCCTTTGCAGCTCTAACGGCTGCTTTTTCTTAGGGTTAGATTAACATATCGTTAAACATACACAATACGAAAACAAAAAACAAATTGTTATATTTCAATAATTTACATAATTTCAATATCATAAAAAGTCAATATTACAACGTTTGGGTCATGATAAAACGTTACATAATCACAGTGTTAAATATCATAGCGAACACTTTTAAAATGAGTAAAATCATCATCAACAATTTAGATTATTGAGTACATTATTTTTTGAATATATTGAAAAATAGGCTAAGGAGTTAGGAAGTGTTAAAGGTTCGTCAGACACAGCAAGGTAACTGACATTGTTGCGCTGTCATACCATGCAGTAATTTAGTTAACCTGGCAGTAATCATTTCAATACCAAAAAAGTATCGCTAAATGAAATTATATATTGATGGGCAAAAATAATATTTGGCAGTTGTAACCACTTTAGCCGTTTATCTTGTGCTTAAGTGGTCTTTGCCAGTCAGAATGATACTTAACTAGCATTAATATTCGCCATACGGCAAATGATTGTCATGGAGTTGTGTCTAAATCTCGCTTCGATAAGATTATTCTCATAACTGCATTAAGTAGCATGTCACTCTCCTCTAACGTTAAATAAACCCTCACTTTACTCGGCAATCTTATGTCTTAACGTTATTGATTTTCGGGTGAAAGTTCTTTTTCATCGGGGATTAAATCATGCACTGAGCATTCAAGAATAGCAGCAATTACATACACTTTTTCAAGGCTAATGCTTTTCTCACCGCGCTCTACGATGCCGATATAATTAAGACTAAAGCCACATAGTTGAGACAAGTCTTTTTGAAGTAGTCCTTTTTCTTTTCTTTTTTCTTCGAGTTTTCTTCCAAACTCAATCGCAATCTTTTTTTTCATTCTTATCTTGTAGATCAGAACAAAACACACTATAGTGTGTTTTATGGTAATTAATCACTTAGCTAATATCAGTTTGCCGCTGCCACATTAGCTAAACTCCCGCCCACTGATGTTCGTATCAGTGGGTTCATTTACTCACAACTCGAATCCATCAAAGATGAAACAAATTGATTTTATAGCGATTATTAATAAACATTGCCCCGTTGTTTTTCAAACGGAGTTTTTATTACAAGCACTTATTGTTACCGCTAAAGCTAATTGCTATGAAGACATCGCTATTCTTCGAAAGTGTATGTATAACCACTTATCTCGATTAGAAAAACAACATCTAGTTAAACGGCTTTCCCCTAAAGGAAGCCGCAATGCCCATTATGAACAACTTTTTAGCCTAAAAAGCCCCATTCAAGTGTTCATCAAAAGACATGACAACACTCAAGGTAAGCACTGTCACAACCAGAGCCTGCTGAAAAGCCACTATAGTGTACTTCAACAACATATCAAGCAGTTAACACATAAACTCGATGCGTTTAAATTACTTAATGATAAGTTTGACTCATACAGCCCCATAATTAATCGCAAGCTCAAGCTGTTGGATGCAGAGCTGTATCTTAAAAGTATTGAGTTCAATGCGGTTAATGAGTTGATGGATGAGGTCAAAAAAAGCCATGCTACTTAGAAGGTGTTGTGGACTTGAATCTAGTGTAGTGACCGATGAATACTGCCACTACACAGCGAAAAGGTGGCACAATTAAGCAAAGATTTTTCAAGATGATTAGTGCAAAGGCTTTTTGAATAGGTTATCAAAGTTTTCTGCTTCAATGATTTGAGCAACTAATGGGTAAAACATCAAAACAGGCCCTAAGAATTTATCGCGAATGTGTGTTAAAGGGCGTGGTGTCTAACACCTCAATATGAAAATCTAAATCAAACTGTAAACTTTATACAAAATAGTTAATGCACTTGACTGTGAGTTTGATGAAATTCTACCTGCTAGGCTCAAATATAAAACTAGATTAGTGCTTATATTTAAATTGGGCCTAATTAATTTACATTTACAGCAGCACTTTAGTAATTAAAATCATCAACTTATTAGCTAAGGTTATAATGGAACTGATAAGAAAAGGTTCCAAAGCCATATTGTTTAATCAAATCTGCAACACTGGGCAAATGAGTTTGCAATACATATGCTGCTCGCAAGCGTTTATCATCCATTATGCAAGTTTCATTCATACCCTCGCATTCAATCAATGCGCTTTTCATTTCTTCAAACGAGTAAAATCCTAACCCCGTTGAAAAATAAGGCCCAGCAAACTCGTTAATTTGAGTCTTTGTACCGGATGCTATTACGTACGTAACACCTTCTCCTGTAGCAAAATACTCAGAAATACCAACGTATTTAGTATCCATAGAACTACTGTTTAAATCAGTTGTCATGAAGTTAAGCTTCCTATAATTAATTCAGAGTATTTGTCGTGATTTCAAGTTGATAAGCCTTTAAACAATGAGCTAGTTATGTGCTAATTTAACTTGAAAATGGACATAAACGAGTTAGACCTTTAGATCTAATTCGTGAGTTTCAGGTTAGATTCTCTATGGGTAACAAGGTTGTAGAATAACTCCAACAGCCAAATTCAATTAAATAACGAGCTCCTGTAATTAACTCTAAGCGTTTTTAAAGCATTAGGTAATGCATTTGGAACCCATAAAACAGGCTATTTTTCTTATAAAAGAGTAATTCTACAGCCTCAACGCCTGCTTAAAGGGAGCCTTAGGCGGCCTATCCTTATTTGTTAAAATTTTATTTGCACTTACACCAGTTTAAATCTTCTGATGCCTCCCACCCGTTGCCGTCAGATTCGAAAATAACATTTTGTTTAGGTGTAATAAAAGGTCTGCATAATGTACATGCTCTTTTAGCAACTGATTGCAAGTAAGAATTCCCTGGACGTGATTTATACTTTCCATCGCTACGAATCAGAATGCTTTCATCTGTAATTACATTAAGCTTTGCTAGTTCTTGATATGCGTTTTTATTATGTTCTGAGCCGTGGTGGGGAGCAGTAATAATAGAGTCGCTCCCAACGTGTTGTAAGTTATAATTAAAAGCTAAATCTGAGTCAGCACTGAAGAGAACATTTGCTCTTCCATTTTCTGTGGGAGAATGGAAAACCAGACTCTCTTTGTTAGCCTTGCTTAATGTTAAATAATCTAAAGCTGATTTACGCTTTGAAATTTGAAATATTTCTCTCGAATTAATAGGCTTCAGGTATCTTTCACCACAGGTTGGTGTGGGTGCTTGGCCGAATTCAAACCATCTTATTTTAGCCCCAGAATGATAGGCTAATATTGCCATCTCTCTAATCTTTTCAGCCGTTTGAATTGCATCAACATATATGTCTATATTTCTATTACGCATTTCATAGACATGGCGGTAGTATAACAAGTCAGGGAAATAATCAAATTTCCATTCATTGTTTTGTTCTTGTGCTTCAATTGCTGAATAGATCTTAGATATCTCTATATTTGGATCATCAGATCTTACATTTTCAATGCAATCTGGATTTATACTTTCATAGGTATCCTCCAGGTTGACCCCATAATCCAGATCTTTATCCCTTATTTCCCTGTAGACTTCAAAAATGAATTCGTCAGGTCTGTTTATAAGATCTTCTAATCTGCTGGTCCAAACACCTGGCAGCCAGACCTCTGCAACGCAGAAACCTTCATCTAATAAACCAAGTAAACCATTTATATGGTCAGCATCAGCATGAGTGCAAACTAATATATCAATAAATTCAGAATTTGTTGTTCTTGAAAATTGCCGTGTAAATCCATTTCTAGATTTTCCACCATCAACAAGGATTCTTCGTTCTGCCCTTTCTAAATAAAAGGCATCACCCTGATTGACACTTATTGAGATGAATTTTTCCAATTAAACTCCTAATGCTGCTAACGCCCGCCACAAGCGCGAGCTACTTGTTGCTAGTCGAGCCGCAAAGCGGCGTTTTGATGGCGATTGTGTACGCCCAGCATGGGCATGAACTAATGAGGTGAAAGTCCTCTGTGGGAAGTTCACTCCTGCTAAATTTGAAGAAACGTTTTTTTGGAACAATAGACTGTCGAGTAAAAGCTGGGAAGTTCAAGCCTTATTTATTTCACCCTAATACCCAATACTACTCAGGCGTCAAAAAATATCTCTTTATTCAGTGTGAGCAAAATCAAGTCAGTCATGATAGACGAAACCGAGTGCTCCAATGGAATCTCTCACCACAGCCATGTCAGAATCAGAGAGTAGTTCATGATCTAGGGCCAATACCAATTCCTTCTTTGCCCGTGTAAGCGCTACATAGACCTTTTTCCACTCTTTGTTAAAGTAACTGGCACTAGCTAGCTTGTTTTTTGTTAGATATTTCATTACGTTAGGTGTAACCACAATAACGCAAGTATCGGCGTCCAGCCCCTTAACAGAGTCAATACTTTGTATTTTAAATTGTACGTTGTCTTCAGCACATTTATTACATAGTTCGTTTAGTTGATGATAGTGATAGCCATTTAGTGCTAAAGAATTCCTGGTTTTCAGCCTGTTTATTGCTACTCTTGCACCTCCTTTAGCGACATCATCTATAAAGTCGGCAAAAGCTGCTTTGACAATTAAATTTTTGTCCTTCTTATGATTAGACTCACGAATCATTTCCTCAATCTCTTGTGGGAACGAATGTTTGATCTTAGATGAAGTTGAATAACGACCAGTTCTTTTGTCGATACAAACAATCTGTTTAGTTTCTATATATCCATTTAGTAACTCGTCGTACCGAGCATCGACTGATTCTACGTACGATAGCTCACCAACAATTTCTGATAATGACTCTTGCTGCTGATCTGCATAGCAGAAGCTGTTTGAGACAGCTAGGATTTCCTTGGGTACTCGTCTAGTTTGATTATTAATCTTTAATATCGTTGCGTATTGCTGCACTGAGACTTTAGCTACGAAAGTATCAAGTGCAGTGGGATACTTGATCGCTTGCTTTGGATCTCCGATCATATATACGTCAATGCCATTGCAGCCAAGTATCTCAAATATTCGCAACGCATCGCTATCTAAGTCTTGGACTTCGTCGATGAATATCTTGTCAAAGCAGTTTTCAAGAATAGCCAGGAGTCGTATAACCTTAGCTCTCTTCGCTCTGGTGTTATGCTTGCTAACTTTCTCATCAACAATTTGTTTGGCGATGTTGTAGACGTTCTCTGCGTGAATGACATTTCGTTCTCGCAGCCGTCTATAAAGACTATTTTTATACTTAACATCACTTGGCAATATCATAATTGAAGCGTCGTTATAGACATCGCCGAGAGTGAACGATGAAAACGGGTAGATAATTTCGTTCAGTAAAAAGCTATGCACTGTTTGTATGTAAAGATTTGGCGGGATAAATCCATGCTGTTTGATCATCTCTTGCTCGATCTTTGCTGTTGCCGAGTTTGTGTACGTCAAAGCAAATGTCTTTTTATGGTTAGTACAAGCTTTAATGTGTTCTACCAAGGATTCAGCTAATCCGTAGGTTTTACCAGCTCCAGCCCCTGCAATTTGCACCTCAATCATGATACAGCCTCAATGACCTGAGCAATGTGAGCGGGTAGATTGATGTCTAGTGGTTTTTCTTCATCTACCATTGCATCACATACATCTAACATTCTTGCTGTTTTACCATTGATCATATGGTCTGATACTTTTTTTACGTCTCCTTCCATGCTGAACAAACTATTAAGTAAAGCCAAGTTGTCCTTTGCTTCAACCAAATCAATCTCAAGTGTGTAATTCGTAGTAGTTCTTACAGTGACATTAAGATGAGAAGTGTCATAGGCATCATGTTTTGCTTTCGCTTTATCTGAATTGTCATAGTCACGAATAATACCGATTTTTTTGTTCGGGTTATCTTTGTTTAGTACAAGCCATATATCTAGGAAGGTAGCATAGCCACGTTGGCCAATAGCCATAATATCAATGTCGTTAAGAGCGGCTTTTTTCGATAGGTATGTGCTAATTAACATTTCTTCAGTTGGACCTTCAACAAGAATGACCTTGTTTGCGAACAGGAGTTTAAGGATATCGAAGTTCGGTCTCTTTCTTAGGTAGTCAACTAACTTAGTTGGAGTGTCTGACAAGCTAATCGCTTTCTCACCAGTAAAAGCTAACACATTAGAAATTTTTAGCTTGTTGATTATCGACGGATTGTGAGTCGAAATAATCGTTTGCACAAGCGAACCACTGTTATTTGAACTTTTCTCAATAAAGTCTCTTACCAGGCGAAGATTGTTTACACTCAAGTGAGCTTCTGGCTCCTCTATACAACATAGGTTGAAAGTATCACCGCACGATTTGTAGTAAGCGAAAAGGATCAGTATGTAGATAAGGTTTCTTTGTCCCAAGCCTTTTTGGTAAAGGAATTCATTGCCGTATTTGAGAGTGATGTTGGACAAGATATTCTTTAGGTTAGGCAGATTAGGAGTACATTCAAGCTGTTGGATAATACTGTCGTAGTTGTCAAAGTCTGGATTGGTTCCGATGATTTTGTCGAATGTTTCAGTGTTTTCGATAGCACTAAAGAACTCAGAGTACGCAGTGTTGATTTGGCTCTTGTCATCATCGTTTAGTGTGTTCATAAGAAGTTTTGTAAAAATGCTATTAGACTTCATTGAACTGCTTTCGGAGAAATCATCTCGCTCAGCATTAATACTATGGATACTAACGTGTTTTAGGTCACTATATGCGATAGGCTTTTCGTTATTCACAGATACTATTTGGTAGTCATATAGCTCGATAGGCAGTATAAACCAGTTAATGTCGTCGATTGTTTTACCGTCAAGCGACTTCTTAACGACTTCAAGTAAATCTATGTCGTTTTTTGGCTTAAAGTCATATCTGATTTTGTATGTTTCTTCGTCACCATCTGAAACCAGCCACTTAGCTAGTATTGCCGTTTCATAGCCATCTTGAGGATCTGCGAACTCTAATGTCACTGACACTTTTGGGATCTTCTGGGGCTGATCTGCATCGTTGTTGATTACTGACGTCAAGAAGTCAATAACAGCGTCTTTATTGATATCCGAAATGCTCAAACGCTTCTGATTGAAATCTATCTGATTGCCGCTCAGTGGTAACGAAAGTGCAGTGAAGAAGTTTGTCTTGCCCGTGTCGTTTTCTCCAATAACAACAGTTAGCTTTTGTAATTGAGCCTCAAAAGTTCGAAAGCTACGATAATTATTAATCGTTACCTTTTTGATGTACATAAGAATTTCCCTATAAAGCATACGAGCGCATATGCCATTAATGTACTACAAAAGGTCAAATTTAAATAAGCGTTTTACCATAATGATTACATTATCTAAGATTAGCCCCACATACCCTCGAACAATAGAAAATGTATCGCAAAACCATAGATGAGATTTAACTATTAAACTCACAATGGGGCAACTGTGAGTTACATTGGGAAGTGTTCATTTTCATATGTTTCAACTAATGAAATCCATTTTTCGAGCTCAGAACATTCTGCGGTATTAGGTATTGCATCAAACAATCCTTCAATTTTCTTTAATGCTGCACGATACTCATCATCAGAACTCAGAGGCGTATCTTCGCAATCCGTGATAATTTCATTTCCAACAGAAGGAGAATCAAGCCATTCAGCTAAGTCATCAGGTCTTGGTGCCGTTATGTCACATTTTGAGAGCAATATATTGAGTTTAGTATTCTTCATTATCAATTCTTCTCTTTGAATCGTCACCGTTACAGCAGCCACTCTGTAGTATGACTGAAATTGGGTCTAATTTATCCTGACACTTTGGGGCATAAACGTTTTAGCAGGTTTAATGCAGAATCCCTATATCTTTAAAAAATAAAGGTCCAGCTAAAACTACTTACTCACTCTTTAACACAAATTTTTTACTCTCAGTGAGAGCAAAAAGGTTTGTTTCGCACTCCCCTGTAGCTGATGATAGCTGGGTTGCAGAGCATTTAAGGCAATTTATTAAATAAGCAATGTTTAAAATACTTATTTGATTTACCTGTTATTTTTCGCACTCACTGACTGCGAGCCATTTTCAATACCATTATATTTCGCTCTCTGCTGTAGCGAAATAATTACAGTTTTGGCAGTGTTTGTGCCTCAACTGACACTGTTGCAGTCAATTGCGGCAAGCTTCTTTTCGAACTTTAATGTTTATCTATTTACAACACCCGATCATCAAATGTCATATTCAATTCTATCAATATCCTTGAGCAATGCAGCAACCCTTACATCTTTGCCGTAACGACTGAAAGTGATGTTGGGATTAGCGTGACCGACGATTTGAGCAACGATGTGCTCGCTGATATCCAGTTGCTTCATTTCATCGATAAATGTGTGTCTGAAGCCGTATGACGTGGGACGCAGGTTCGCTTGCATGCCTATCTCGGTTTGAAGCTTGGCGAGCTGTTTACAGTAAGTTTTTGACCAATCTTCAATGATGCCGACAGGTTTATAATCAAACAGCTGAGTATGAGTTGATTTTCTTTGCTCAACAAACGCAATAAAACCTTGCTCAAGCAAGTATTTGTGAATGGGCACATAACGTTTGGCATTGAGGTTCTTTAATCGTTGTACAGCACCACTGTCATCAATGCTAATACAGTGTACGCCATCGATTAGTTTGATATCTCTAGGTTTGAGCTGGCAAGCTTCTGAAGGCCTTAAACCACCATAAAGCATTAATCGGGTGACCCATTTGAAATCAGTTGTTGAAGCCTTGAATGATGAACTGCGAAGTAGTTGCTTAAGTTCAATGTGCGTCCAGCGGTCTCTAGCTTGATTCGGTTTAGCTTTTGGTTTTTGTCCGACAGTAACACTTTCAAACGGGTTGTGGCTGCAATAGATCATTAACTGGCACCACTTAAAAAACTGGAATACGGCAGCTAAGTACTCTTTATTGCTTTTGTAGCTTCGGCCTTGCGTTAGCAACTCATCACGATAGGTCATCGCATCTGCGCTGGTTACGTCGTGAACGCATTTATGCTCAGAGTTAAGTTTAGATTTAGGTTTGGTTTTAAGAGCGGGTTTTGATGATACGGTATCAATAAAATGGCGTATGCGTTGTTCAAGTTGCTTGATAGACAGCGGCCTGATGGCTGATTTTTGTTTTGAGATAATAAATGCGCTTAATGCTTCGTTTAACCCAAGAACAGGCTTTGTTTGCGCGATTGCTGTGGTTTCACGGTATTCTGACAGCTTAGCGTCCCTAATAGGGATAGCATGAGATTTAGGCGTGATGTTGAACGTGATATCAGAATCAGCTGCATCAAACTGAGCTCTGAGATGGTTAATGACCTCATCAACGTAGCGAATAAAGTCATTAATACGGGTTTTATGGTCAATAGACTTAATGATTTTTTTGAGTGTTCCGGCAACATCAATATTGCGGATGACCGCTTCTGCTCTATCTCGAGTCAGCAACGACACTTTTACATCAAAAGGAAAGCCTTTATCGCGAAGCGACTTGGCTAAACAGATACGTGTGAAATACACGTTGTTGGGTGCTCGATAAAGATACATTGTCTGAGTCAATCCTTATGGAGAGCCCCTCAAACGCCAGAAACAAAAAAAGCCGTTGATAATCAACGGCTTTTCTCGTATTTAATGTGGCGGAGGGATAGGGATTTGAACCCTAGAACGGGATAAACCGTTGCCGGTTTTCAAGACCGGTGCATTCGACCACTCTGCCATCCCTCCGAACGCGGTGAATAATAAGGGTATTGGCGAAAATGTAAAGCCTTGATGTGTTCGATGGCACAACAAATGTGCAAAATGACACAAAAAAGCTCGCGTTTGCACAATATTTACCCTTTTTAGTCTTTAACGCGCTTTCGCTACTGACCTCTCTTGCTGGCGAATTGCCAACAAGAGAGGCTGCTGTAACGACAATAATACCTAGTTAACTAAACCACGACGCTTTAATAAAGCATCCGTTGATGGTTTCTTACCAGTAAAGTCGATGTAGTCTTGCATCAGATCTTGGCTGTTACCTTTTGACAAAATAGTGTCACGGTATTTTTGGCCATTTTCTAAGGTTAATCCACCGTTATCCATCATGTAAGAGAACGCATCAGCGGCAAAAACTTCAGTCCACAAGTACGCGTAGTAACCTGCTGAGTAACCGCCACCGAAGCTGTGGCTAAAGTAGGTGGTTTTATAGCGAGGAGGCACTGGTGTGTAATCCAAACCGTGTTTTGCGAGTGCTTGTTTTTCAAAGGTTGCCACGTCAGTGATTTCAGTATCTGAAGTAATTGAGTGCCATTCCATATCCAGTAAGGCTGCTGCTAAGTATTCAACTGTGCCGAAACCTTGGTTAAAGGTATGCGACTTTAATACTTTAGCCAGTAGTTCTGCTGGAATAGGTTCACCCGTTTTATAGTGCTTAGCGTAGTTGGCTAGCACTTGTGGGTCGATACTCCAGTCTTCGTTTGCTTGTGATGGAAACTCAACAAAGTCACGAGCTGTTAACGTGCCAGCAAGGCTTGGATAGTTAACTTGTGAGAATAACCCGTGAATAGCATGCCCAAATTCATGGAACATGGTGCTCACTTCGTCGAATGTCATTAGCGTTGGTTGACCGTCGGCTGGCTTTGGAATGTTGAGTGCGTTGTAGACAACAGGCTTAGTGCCTTTTAAGAATGACTGGCTGACTAACTCATCCATCCATGCTCCGCCACGCTTGCCTTGGCGCGCGTATGGGTCTAAATAGAATAAACCAATAGAGCTACCGTCTTTATTAAAGATTTCATATGCGGTGACGTCTTCTTGCCACACAGGTAAGTCAGTACGAGGTTTTACCGTGATGCCGTAAAGCTTATTCATTGCAAAGAATAAACCGTCGTTTAATACGGTATTCATTTCAAAGTATGGCTTAACTTGGCCGTCATCTAGGTCATATTTGGCTTTACGAACTTTTTCAGCATAGTAAGCCCAGTCCCATGGTTCAAGTTTGAAGTCTTTACCGTCTTTAACGATTTCAGCTTGAATATCCGCGGCTTCCACTTTTGCTTTAACCAGTGCTTTAGGGGCTAAATCGTCGAGAATTTCGTAAACGGCTTCTGGGGTTTTAGCCATTTGGTCGCCAAGAGAATAAGCAGCCCATGTTGGGTAGCCGAGTAGTTCAGCTTTTTGTGCGCGCAGTTGAGCAATTTTAATGTTTAATGGCGCGTTAGTGTCCATGGCGCGATAAGCTGAAGTTTCCCATAGCTGTTTACGTAAATCGCGGTTTTTCAGGCTAGACAATAGCGGCTGAGTGGTGGTGTTGACTAAGGTGATCATGTAGCCCGTTTTGCCAGCATCTTTTGCGGCAGCGGCCAATGAAGCGATGTCACTGTCTGATAAGCCATCTAGCATGGCTTTGTCTGTCACGACGATGACGTCATCTTTAAATGATTTCAATACGTTTTGCGAGAAACTGGTTTCAAATTTAGCTAATTCACCGTTTAATTCACGCATTTTAGTTTTGTCTGCATTAGACAGTTTAGCGCCGGCACGGACAAAACGGTCGTAATACACTTCAACTAAACGTAAGTCTTCACCAGTTAATGTTGCTTTGTTTTTATAAACCGCTTGAATGCGAGCAAATAACTTATCATCAAGATAGATATTGTCTTGATGTGCCGTTAGTTTCGGTACGATTTGTTCTTCAATACTGGTGAAGTTGTCATCTGAAATGAGCCCTGACAGATTGAAAAATACCCGTTGTGTGCGATCTAAAATCGCACCGGTTTTTTCAAGTGCAACAATAGTATTGTCGAATGTGGCCGCTTCACTGTTATTAGTAATTGCTGCGAGTTCAGCATTATGTTCTTTTATGCCTTGCTCAAATGCTGGTAAGTACTCGCTGGTGGTTATCTTGTCGAACTGAGGAGCCATGTATTGTAAAGGGCTTGGTGTTAACAGAACGTTTTCAGCAGTTGCTGGGGCTTGGGTCATGGTTGATGTTTCTACTGCCGCTGAGGTGTTTGCTGATTGCTCTGAACACGCGCTGAGCATCAATGCAGCACTAACTGCAGTGGTAATAAGTGTTTTACGCATTGTAATATCCTTGGGTCTTGGCCCTTTTAGGTGTTTGTATGCCTATTCAAAATGTGTTGCGTGGCTGAATAGTGACAATAAAAACGTAATGAAATCGTACCAAACTCAAAAATAAGCGGTTGCTCATCAGTTGGTATAACCTAGTACAATACCAAGCCTGTGCCTTGCCGCAAAGGTTAAAGGGATTAACTAAGATTAATTATTGTAACTAAAGTTGCCAATAGTGATATTTGTTAGATTTTGCTGCAAATCGAGCGCAATTGTAGTGCTAATTTAGCTATATTCGCGTAGCTTAATAGCAATAAGTAGCACGATGAGGGTGATAGATGAAAGCAGGTAAACACGATACAAAACTGCTCAAGCTCGCGATGGAGATTGGCATGGGATATGCGCAAAAGCGTGGTTTTGATGATTTTGGCAAAGGCATTTCACCAAAAGATAAAATCGAGTGTATTTATCGATTATTAGTGCAAGACAATTTAATTCAGCCCTTGGCCGAAGATAAAGATGATGGCCCGAATCGCAAACATAAATTGATATTGTGGATTAGTAAGCAGCTGCCTAAAGAGCATGAGTTATTAAACTAACGTTATCAACAGGCACCATAGAATTAAGCCCAAATGAAATGCTATTTCATTTGGGCTTTTTTATTGATGTTAAGGTTATATTTCGTAGATACTTTAGTGTTTAGCTATTGACCTAGCGTGATTCAATTTCAACAATTTTTAAGCTTATCAACTGTTTTTGCCATTGCTGCTTATTAATACCTTCTACCCAAATTGCATCACTTTGACGATGCTGGCCTTTACGCAGGTACGTTTCTGGCATACGGAATATCGCTTCCCAGGCTTCAAGCTTTTCTGTTTTAAGCAACTCACCCATGTCATTGTAAAAACTCACTTCAACTTCAACAACCGTGACATGTTCGTTGCTGGTGCTGTCAAAATCGAACACTAAGCCGAGTTTATCGCCTTTCCATTTTGTGTCTGCAAGGGTTATTTTAATGCCATCTTTAGCCGTACTCGCTAATAATTCTGGCTGTGCTAACGCCGCTGCCGTTAAACGGGTAGTTGATACCTGAGTATTAACTGCTGGCGCAGTGGGCATGGTTACCTTTGGCGCTGCAACAGGGGCTGCTGGTGCAATTGTAGCGGGTGTTGCTATGCTTGTTTGCTCTGTGATGCCTGCTTTAGCGGCGAGCTCTGCTTGGGTTACGGTTTCAGTAATGATGTATTCCCAAGTGAAATCGTCTTTTAGGCGAACATTGGCGCCATTTTCTAAGGTGATCACCGCGACATCGGCGGCCATTGCTGCTGGAGCAAGGAATAAAAATAGGGCTGATGCGATCGCATTAAGTTTGGTTTTCATCTATTCGTCCTGATTGAAAGTCGTTACTACTTTGGCTCATTCTACGTACATTTATCGTTGAATTGGAAATAAAGTAAGATTGTAGATCCATATTATATCCGCTCATGTTAAGTATGGTTTTATCGCTGTGGCTAGGTTATGCGTAAGTCCACTGTAGATTGTGAGTTTAAGGTTAAAAAATATACTGTTTTAAACGCAGTTTGTTGATGTTGATCAAATTTAGGTACCTCTTTGTGCGCAACACTGGTTGGGTTTCGAATACATAGAGGACGTGTGATGAAAACTTATTATTCAGTATTAATGTTATCTACGGTTTTATTACTAAGCGCTTGTGGTGGCAGCGATAGCACAACCGATGAGGTTATCCCTTTAGGGCAGTTTTCTTTAGGGGTGTCTGATGCGCCTATGGCTGGAGTGTCTCGGTTAGGATTAGTGATGAATGAACTTGTTATGACAGACGCAGCGGGTGAAATTCACCGTTATAGTTTGCAATATAGGGAGTTTAATTTACTCGATTATCAAGGCATGAACCGGCATCTTGCCATTGATAATATCGATCTACCTGTTGGCCAATATCATAATGTTCACGTGACAATTGATCAGGGTGATGGCAATCAAGGTTGTTATGTTGAAGATGGTCAAGGCCGTCATAGTTTGCAAGTTGAAAATGGTTATTTACCAATAGATGATGTTGAGATTATTGCTAACCAACAACGTGTAATGACGTTGGAAATTAACTTATATCGGGGTTTATTAAGGGAGCAGGAACAATACCAACTAAGTCATAGTGCAATGTGGTCAGTGGATAATAGTCAAATGGGACATTTAATTGGCGAGGTTGATCCGCAATGGATTGCCAATTGTGAAACTGACTATGCTGCTGTCACTCCTGTTGGTGGGGAGTTTTATCATTTAGCCTATTTATATCCTGAAAGTGTCACCTCTGTTGATCAAATGGCCGATATGGGCACAACACATCCAGCAGGGCTAACGGCTCCGTTATCGGTGAGCCGATTGTTACAAACTGCGGATGGAGATTGGTATTTTGCAATGGGCTATTTGCCTGTAGGCAATTACCGCGTTGGTTATAGTTGTTTAGGTCATTTAGATGATCCAATCATTGATGACATTAGCGCAGGGCCTTTTGCTATGTATGAAGATGCAGGCGCTATCACCATTGAATCTGGCCCTCTCGGCGGACAACAAACGATACATGAGTGCGGCAACGGCAATGGTGGCCATCATCAAGGGCATGGTGGCTAGTGCTGAGGCTAGTTGAACTTTCTATCATTTTATTAATGCGTTATATTTTTTTAACAAGACTTTTTACCCATTTGATTTGGTCAATCAACTAACAATCAGTAAGACATCATTGCTTGTATGTCTTACTGACTCTAGCTAGGTTATTTTACGATATTTATGCTCATTATGTTGCGAACGATAATAATTTTTGCGCGTCATACCTCAGTTATCCCCATCGAAATGACCCAATAACAAACCGCTAATATTAGCGATTGCTGAAGGTGATGTAGCTCATAAAAGCTGACATTAGTGCCAAAAACGGCTGTTGATTTACAGGGTAAAGCGTAAACTCATCCTTAACATGTAAAATTTATACATGAATAATATTTAAGGAGTAGAGTTATGTTTTGTGTGCAATGTGAGCAAACCATTAGAACACCGGAAGGCAATGGCTGTAGTTACTCGCAAGGTATGTGCGGCAAGTTAGCGTCGACGTCTGATATTCAAGATTTATTAATTTATATGCTGCAAGGCGTGTCGGCTTACGCAGTTAAAGCCCGTGAGTTTGGCATTGTAGACAGCGACATTGATGTGTTTGTCCCTAAAGCCTTTTTTGCCACACTGACTAACGTCAACTTTGATGATGACCGTTTAATTGATTATGCCTATCAGGCTCAAACCTATCGTGACCAATTAAAAGCGGCTTATATGGCTGCCTGTAAAGGCAAGGGCGTAGAGCCAGAAATGGTCAGCGCCCAAGGCGAGTTATTGCTCGGCGCTTCAAAGCCTGAAATGTTAGCCCAAGCACCCATGGCACTGCCTAATCGTGGTGACGTGCATGAAGATATTCTTGGCTTACGTTTATTATGTTTATACGGTTTAAAAGGTGCGGCTGCTTATATGGAGCATGCGCGCGTATTAGATCAAACTGACGTTGATGTGGCTGCTGAGTTCCATAACATCATGGCATTTTTAGGCGAAGACTCTATTGATGCTGACAAATTATTTGCTACAGCAATGCAAATTGGCCAATTAAACTATCGCATTATGGCGATGTTAGATTTAGGCGAAACCACCTCATTTGGCCACCCAGAGCCAACGCAAGTAAATACAAAATCTGTTAAAGGCAAGGCGATTTTAGTGTCTGGCCACGACATGAAAGATTTAGAGCTTATTCTGCAACAAACCGAAGGCAAGGGCATTAATGTCTTTACTCACGGTGAGATGTTACCCGCTTTGGCTTACCCAGCCTTTAAAAAATACTCGCATTTAGTCGGTAACTACGGCGGTGCTTGGCAGAATCAGCAAAAAGAATTCGCCACTTTCCCTGGCGCAGTGGTGATGACCTCAAACTGCATTATCGACCCTACAGTGGGTGAATACTCTGACCGCATTTATACCCGCAGTATTGTCGGTTGGCCTGGTGTGACCCATGTTGAAGGTGATGACTTTAGCGAAGTGATTAACAAAGCACTCGCGCTTGAAGGCTTTATCTATGATGAAATCCCTCACATTATCACTATCGGTTTTGCTCGCAATGCATTAATGGCTGCAGCACCAACAGTGGTTGAAAACGTTAAGAATGGTTCTATTAAGCACTTCTTCTTAATTGGTGGTTGTGATGGTGACAAATTAGAGCGCAATTACTTTACAGACTTAGCTAAATCTGTGCCTGATGATTCAATTATTTTGACCTTAGGTTGTGGTAAGTACAAATTCAATAAATTGGAATTTGGCGACATTAACGGTGTGCCACGCTTGTTAGATATTGGCCAGTGTAATGATGCTTATTCGGCGATTCAGTTAGCGTTAGCGTTAAAGGACATTTTTGAATGTGACCTTAATGATTTACCGTTAAGCATTGTGTTGTCGTGGTTTGAGCAAAAAGCGATTGTAGTGTTGTTAACCTTGCTATCTCTAGGGGTGAAAAACATTCGTACAGGCCCAAGTGCACCAGGGTTCTTAACTGAAAACTTGGCCAATATCCTTGAGCAACAATTTGGTTTACGTACCACTACCGATGTTGAATCAGACTTAAAAGCGATGATCAAGGTAGCGTAATCCTGTCATAACAATCGTGCATCTAAGCCAGGCTTGTTTGCACGATTACGACTAAAACGATATGAGATTTTCATATTGCTATCTGTGTTTTTTACTGCGTTAAAGGTATCTAAATGAGTAGTACTCCCTCAGTTGGTTTTTCATTTTCACAAGCGCTTTGTGCCCAAGCGGCTAAATCTGTTACACCTGTTAACGAGGCCCCCGTTATCAAGACCACGCCAACGCTTGAATCTACAGCACGGGTTAGTCAGAAAGCACTTTTGGCTGCCGATAACTGGCAACGAGGCGAGGTACAGCTTTGCTGTGTTGAAAAATGGCATGAAACCCACGATGTGGTCAGCTTTCGCTTTCAGGGCCTTACACCGGTTAAATTTAATTTTAAACCGGGGCAGTTTATTACCTTTAAGTTAGATATTAATGGCGACAAGGTTTATCGCAGTTACACTATTTCATCGTCACCTTCACGACCATTTTCATTAGTGGTGACGATTAAAAAAATCGCTGGTGGCGTGGTGTCTAATTACTTAACTGAGTCGCTCAACGTAGGTGATGAAGTGACAGTGACTGGCCCAGATGGGATATTTAACTTGGTCGACATTGAGGCCGATAAATACTTATTTTTAAGCGCCGGTTGCGGTGTGACGCCAATGCATTCTATGTCGCGCTGGCTTTGCGATACCACCACCGATAGCGATATTGCCTTTGTACACAGTGCCAAGACGGTCGATGACATTATGTTTGCCAATTCAATGGCGACGATGGCATCTCGTAGCCAACATTTTAATCTTAATTATGTACTTGAGTCTGATGATAATCAGCAAAATTTGACTGATAAATATGCCTCTACAAGTTGTGAAAGTGGTCGTTTAAGTTTAGCAACCTTAGTTAAGTTAGTGCCAGATTATCAACAGCGTACCGTATTTGTGTGCGGACCTGAACCCTACATGGCGGCAGTAAAATTAATGCTTGAAGCTGCCGAATTTGATATGAGTCAATTCAATCAAGAAAGCTTTGGTGCCAGTAGTGCCATGGGGTTGAAAGCTGCATTAGAAAGTAATCCATCAACCGAGCAGTTCATGTTGAGTATAGGTGACACACAGGTGCCGTTAAGCGGCGATCAAAGCCTACTTGATGGTATCGAGTCAGCAAAGATAACGATAATTGCCGCATGTCGTTCTGGCGTATGCGGTGCGTGTAAATGCCAGGTTGTTTCGGGCACCACGGTATCGTCTAGTAAAATGGCGTTAACGCCAGACGAAATTTCCGCGGGGTTTGTGTTGGCCTGTTCGACTAAAATAACCTCGAATGTGCGCTTACAAATGTGATTAGGGTAAATATCTCCCTATTTGTAGCTTCAACACTTAGCCTGTAAACATTTAATGCTACGAGTCTACTCTTGGTTACGACTAATCTTGTGAGGTGATCGAGGTGATTAAGTATTGTTGGGCAAAATCATCAGCATCTACTGGTTTACCCAAATAATAACCCTGCCAGATGTTGGCGCCTTGTGTCGCCACAAAGTCGGCTTGAAATTGATTTTCAACGCCTTCTGCAACCAATGATAACTGTAAGTTATTTGCCATGGCAATAATGGTGCTGACTAACTGTCGGCTCTGTTCTGAGGTATCAAGATTGCAAATAAAACTGCGATCAATTTTAACCGAATTAAACGGATAATGTTGTAAGTAACTGAGTGACGAATAGCCAGTACCAAAATCATCTAACGATAAACGGATCCCGTGCTGATTTAACTTGCTCAATACATCTTGGGCACATACTGTATCGTGGATTAACGCATTCTCGGTCAGCTCAATTTCAAGTAAATGGCCAGGTATTTTGTATAACTCAAGCAAGTTAACAATCTTGTCGACCAGGTAGCTGTCTTTTAGCTGTATGGGTGACATATTGATCGCCAGATAAAAATCTTGATTATAGAGTTCTCGCCAATAAGCTAATTGTTTCAGCGCACTTCTTAATACAAAATAGCCTAGTTCAATGATCTGTCCTGAATGTTCTGCAATTTCAATAAATTCAGTTGGTGAAACTTGGCCTAACGTTGGGTTATGCCATCTTATCAGCACTTCAGCACCGACAACATTTTTGCTTTGTGTGCATACAAACGGTTGGTAATGTAACGACAACTCATCGCGTTTAAGTGCGCCTCTTAGTAATGATTCCATTTGTATGCGACTAGACAGTTCAGATTCCATTTTTTGGTTAAAGAACTTATAGCTATTACTATTACCTGTTTCACAATGAGACAGAGCCGCACTGGATTTTCTGGATAGGTCCATAAATCGGCTACCATCGTTAGGATAAAATGCGACTCCCATTGCGGTGGTAACGGATAATGACAAGTCTTCTACATAAATTTCTTGGCCAAAGTGCTGACATAATCGACAGCAAAAATTCGCTATTTTATCCGCGAACAGCCGTTTTTTTGTGGTGATAACGATACAGAAGGTCGTCTCACTAACAATGGCAAGATAGGTGTTATTCGTCATAAAGCGTTGTAGCTTTTGCGCCACTATACTTCGCACTTTTTCACTGATGTCATAACCTAAACCGTCTTGAACGACTTTTAAGTTGGTAATGCTGAAATGGATTACTGAAATACAGGTAAATTCATTTTTTGTCGTCAGTTGGTTAAACATGGTTTCGAGCTGATTGAATTTAGGCAAGCCAGTAACAATATCAAAACGTTGTTGAATATCTAATAGTTTTTCCGCTGCAACTCGTGAGTCGATTTCTTGCATTAATTCATTGTTAAGCTTCTCTAATTCAAAAGTCCGCTGCGCAATACGAGTTTCTAATAGTAGGTTGGCTTGTACCAGTTTTTCCTTTTGATCAAGTATTTCTAGATTACTTTCAACATTTTTACGAAAGCACTCCAATAGCATGATTATGTCGGCGGAGTAGCCTTTTGCTTTTTTGTCTGATACGCAAATGGTGCCAAAGGTCTCGCCGTTGGGCCAATTGAGTGGTAAGCCGTAATAAGAAATCATCCCATGGGCAAGATCTGGATTTTGGCTCCAAAGTGGGTCGTTTAATGCATTCTCAACGTGTAATTCAGTTTGCTGTTTAATCACCGATTCACAATATAAGCCATGGCCTAGCTTGCCCTTCATCCCGGGTGTATATGGGTTATCGGTGTTATTGTTGGCGACACAGACTTCCACTTCATTAGCATGAAGTTTCATGATTAATGATGCTGGCACTTTAGCGACCTTGGCGATGAGGTCGACAGCCGTTTGCCAAGACGTTAGCATTTCTGGCGGTATTGAAATGGTGTTATTTTTCAACAACATTATGACCTCTTATTTTATTGTTACTCAAAAAACATACTGTTTGTACGTAACGAGATACGTCAACAGGTCGCCACTCTGTAACATTGGCGAATTCGAGATTATTAACATTTAAAATAGTGAATCGTTACAAATTATTTTAAAATCAAATGCTTAAAGGTTTTGTGTAAAGTGCAACGAGATAGTGTGAGGTCTTGAATGAAGGGAAATACTGGTTGGGTAATTTCTAAAGAGTCCATTGTGATGCTACATAACGGGCTAACTGCCGTAGCTACTCTTTCATCCATGAATCTCGCATCGATCCCTTACAACGTACAATAACAAACTAACATAAAATACTATCACTATGTTGGTTATTAATGTTTTTGTCGCGAGTTCGAGCGCAGCTGGTCTGGTTATATGGATTAGCTTGGCATTGATAGTGTTTAATTTAGTGTATAAAAAAATCATTCAAAAATGACTTTTATCTCTTTGCTTACAAGCGCTTATTTTATAATCAAATTTGCTTTTTTTATAAGCTGGACTTGATAGTGAAACATGAGCTTGGCTAATCGTCAGCTTGGATCATAAAGCCTGCTTTATTGGCAAAGCAGGCAAGCAATTTGCGGTTAGAGCTTTTGTTAAATTGAGTACTTAACTTGAACTTGGGATAAAAGGTCGTTAGTTGTTGTTAAATGACATCACATAACGATTGAAGGTCAACTCGCCATCTTGGTATTGGGAGTGGTAGGTTATTCCTAGTTTAGTCGCAACATTAATTGAACCGCTGTTGGCAACGGCTACATCGGCATAAACAATGTCTAAATTCATATGTTTGTTTGCGTATTCAATACAAGCCTTATTAGCTTCAGTGGCTAAACCTATCCCCCAATAATCTGGATGTAAGCGGTAGCCAATATCAATGGCATTGATGCGGATTTCATTTTTAAAACCGCAAAACCCAATAACAGTATTGCTATCTTTAAGGACCACAGCCCAACGACCAAAACCGTACTGTTGATATTCAACTAACCAAATATCACGAATGATGTTTTCTGCATCTTGCAACCTTGTGCACACTCCCGCATCGCCAGTGTAACGATTAACCTGCTCAGGGGTATTAAAGTGCAATACTGCAGGAGCGTCTTCAAGAGTAAATTCGCGAATAATTAACCTTGGCGTTTCAGTAATGACTTTCATTATTTTTCCTTTTGATTGGTTTCCCTGCTTATCCTCTGTATGACCACAATGAGTTAATCTTTTAAGCGATTACCAGGAAATTAAAACCCATTACAAAGTGTCCTAAGCTTGTGGTAGGTTAACATATTCAATTTCCGACAATTAAGAATAATATGGCCTGCCTTCGTGTTGTTTACCCGTTATTAGCGTTAGCGATTTCAGCTGCGTCACTGTCACTGTCATTGACAGCAGCTGCAAGTGAACTTGATCAATCTGTCACTAAAGCTTTGCCTAAACTTGAGCAGCTTTATTTACATTTGCATCAACACCCTGAATTGTCATATCAAGAAAAAGCCACTAGTCAACGTATGGCGCAAGAGCTTAAACAACTCGGTTTTGAAGTGACGTCAAATTTTGGTGGTTATGGTGTGGTTGGCATTGTTAAAAATGGTAATGGGCCAGTGGTGATGATCCGCGCTGACATCGATGGCTTACCTATTATTGAACAAACGGGCAAACAATATGCCTCGACCGTGACCACAGTAGATGCCAGTAATAATACCGTGGGGATTATGCATGGTTGTGGCCATGACATTCACATGACCAGTTTAATTGGCACTGCACAACAATTGATGCTTCACAAAGCCGATTGGCAAGGTACGTTAATGATGGTGGCTCAACCAGCAGAGGAGGTCGGTGGTGGTGCAAAAGCCATGCTTAAACAGGGGTTATTTGATCAATTCCCAACACCAGATAGTATTATTGGTTTACATGTTAGTGCATCAATTCCAGCAGGAAAAGTCGGCACCGTAAGCGGTTATGCCTTGGCGAATGTTGATTCGGTTGATATTACCATTAAGGGGAAAGGCGGCCATGGCGCTTATCCGCACGCAACCATAGATCCGGTTGTTATTGCTGCGCGCACCGTACTTGCACTGCAAACCATTGTTAGCCGCGAAGTGTCACCATTAGAGCCTAATGTGGTAACTGTTGGCTCGATCCATGGTGGATCAAAGCACAATATTATTTCCGATGAGGTCAAGCTGCAACTGACATTACGCTCTTACAATCCTAAGGTTCGTGAACAGCAAATAGCGGCGATTAAACGGATTACTTCGGGTATCGCAATAAGTGCAGGTTTGCCTGATGACCTTATGCCTGTGGTGTATGTGCATGATGATGAAACTATCCCTTCAACGTATAACGATCCCTCATTAGCCGCTAAGGTTAAAGCCAGTATTGAAGCCGAGTTAGGTCGTGATAATGTGCTGGTAGCACCGCCAGTAATGGCTGGCGAAGATTTTGGTTTATATGGACTCACGCCAGAGAAACGTCCTATTACCTTATTTTGGCTTGGCGGGGTCGACCCTAGCCTGTATCAAGCGAGCCTTGAGTCTGGCGATACCTTACCGTCTTTGCATTCGAGTCAGTTTGCACCAGATTATCCGTTAACGATTCGCACTGGTGTAAGAGCGATGACGCGCACAGCGATGGATTTATTTAATCAGCCAGCGCAATAAATGCCAAGTGTTCAGCGATAGGATTTCCTTTAGCGATAAGTGGAATAGCAGCTATAATGGCGGCTATTCTCATTTTTAACCTCGTGGGCAGTATATGATTGTTTTTACAACTAATCTTGGCGATTTTACCGTAGAACTGGAAATGGAACGCGCGCCAGTTTCATCAAAGAACTTTTTAAAATATTGCCAAGATGGCTTTTATGAAGGAACGATATTTCATCGAGTGATTAAAGGCTTTATGGTGCAAGGTGGTGGCTTAACCGCCAAAATGAAAGAAAAAACCACTCGTGACCCGATTGCCAATGAAGCCAATAAAGGCTTGAAAAACGTGATCGGCACATTAGCGATGGCGCGAACAGATGCACCACATTCTGCTACTGGGCAGTTCTTCATTAATGTTGCCGACAATGATTTTCTCGACCATGCAGCCATGACTAATGCTGGCTGGGGTTATGCTGTATTTGCTAAAGTCACAGCGGGGATGGATGTTATTCAGCAAATGGAGCGGGTGAAAACTACCACCATGGCTGGCCATGAAGATGTGCCGCGTGAACCTATTATTGTTGAGAAAGTGACTATTATTGACGAAAAAACTGTGGCTTGAGATTGTTGATTTAAGAGTTTTGATTCAGTGACTTGAATCAATTAACTTACTTAACGTTTCAGTTTTGGTCTGTTCTTAAAGGCATAAATATAAAAAAGGTTCGACAGTGATGTCGAACCTTTTTTTGATCGGCAATTAACACCAAATTACATTAAAGTGTGAAACGGATACCAATGGCAACGCCGTCATCTTCAGACACTTCCATTCTTGCTTGTTGTGCTTTGTCTGCGCTGGTGAAATCGCTGTAATCACGACGCGCTTCAATATACACAACAGTATCTGGATCAAATACATAATGTAAACCTACTACGAAAAACTGACGTTTGAACATGTCATTTGGGTCAGCATTATAGTTAGGTTGGATGACATAGTTAGTGCCAGCATCTAAGATGTTATACGACAAGAACGTACGAATATTGTTATCAAACTTGTATGAGAATAATGATTCAAGACCTACAGCGTCGTTAATTAAACGGCCGATATTGTCGGTGTCATGATTTTCATTTTTGTTGACGTTGGCAGCAGCATAAAAACCATTCTGGTCAAAGTTGCCCCAAGTAATGCCCATGCCGTAAATAAGATCAACAGCAGTAGATGAAGTGCCATTACCAAAGGTCACATCAAACTCACCGCGGTTAACACCAGCAGTTAACACTAATTTGTCTGTTGCTTGATAAGTTACTGCACCACCATAGGTGTAGTTATACTCAACTTGTTGCGCAGAAGGTGAACTTGCTGCCCATAATTCTTCACAGGCATCTTGAGTAATATTTTCAACATCGCAAGTATAGAAAGCGCTGTTTTTAAGTTGCGCCTGTACTGCAAAACTGACATCGCCAAAACTGTTACGATATTGAACAGTTTTGTCGCCACGACCAACACCGTTTACCGCGCCGTCATCTTTGTTATAAGTATAAACACCGGCAGTGTTACCGTCCCACACAAAACCATAGTTGGTACTGTATACCACGTCATACCAAGCACCCCACTGCTTGCCAATTGTGATGCTACCGTATTTGTCGTGTGATAAACCTGCATAGCCAAGACGGTTATAGAAAAACTCTTCTTGGATTGATTCAAAGCGGTTGTTATACACAATATCTGTGCTGCCTACAGGGTTTACACCCCATTCAAGCAAAGCGTATGCTTTCCAATCATTTTGTAATTGACGACTAAAACCAAAATTAATTCGAGAAGCACCGTTAACAACTTCTGTTTCGCCTTGGGTATTGATGACGCGCGCATCGATAAATCCGCCAATTTTAACAGCATTGACATCATCTTTATAAATTTCGATTGCTGAGGCCGAAGGGATAACCAGAATGGTTGAAATCAATGCTGCAACTAAAGTTTTATTCATTTTAATCTCTTGTCTTGTTATTTGAGTAAGCACAGCTTAGTCCGTTAATATATCTTTCCATTGAGACGACGGAGAGTAGCAAACCATCAGTCGACTAACAAAGTGAAATATGCTCAAAAAAGGCGATATACATCATAAAATGCATTGTTCAATGACTTAGCTAAAGCTCGTGTTAATAGCGAGTTAGGTGCCAGTTAATAATTGTAAGCAAATGTTAATTGGCGGTTGCTTATGCATGTAAGGTAGTTTTTTACCCAGTCATAGTGGTGTGCATTTTATCTATAATTAATTTGATGTAGATCGCTACTTTATTCTTCAAATGTCATACGCTTAATTAGGCACTGTTATCGATTTTTCGGGAGCAACACTATGCACATGACTTTGCAGTTTTTCGGCGCAACGGAAGAGGTCACTGGATCTTGCCATTTACTCACGGTCAATGGACAGCAAGTGCTGCTTGATTGTGGCTTAATTCAAGGGAGTAAAGCTGACGCGTTACGTAATCATGATCCTTTTCCATTCGATGCGACACAAATCCATGCAGTAGTATTAAGCCATGCACACATTGATCATTCCGGCCGTTTGCCTTATTTGATTAATCAGGGGTTTACTGGCCCCATTTATACTCAAAAAGCCACTGCGCAGTTATGCGATGTCATGTTGCGCGATGCGGCCATGCTGCAAGAAAGAGATACCGACAGGCAAAATAAAAAACGAGCTAAACATGATTTAGCGATGCTTGAGCCGTTATTTACTGAGAAAGATGTCGATCAAGTGATGGCACAATTTGAGGTGGTAGATTACGGTCAACGAGTGCAGGTTGCCGATGCGGTAGAAGTTTGTTTGTCTGATGCCGGGCATATTCTAGGTTCTGCTGTGGTTGAGTTGTGGTTAGGCAATAAACCTGAGCAAAAAAAACTGGTGTTTAGTGGTGACTTAGGCCGAGCAGGCATGCCTATATTGGATGACCCAACCTTTATTGAACAAGCCGATTTGGTGTTGATGGAAAGCACCTATGGCGATAGAACTCACCGCAGTTGGCAAGATACCTTGGTCGAGTTGAAATCCATCTTCAAAGATACGATTCATCAGAGTCGTGGCAATATTTTAATCCCCGCATTTTCGGTTGGGCGTGCCCAAGAGTTGTTATATTTGTTTCATTTATATGCCAAAGAGTGGGATTTATCTGGTTGGCGTATTTGCTTAGACAGCCCCATGGCGATAAAGGCTACTGAGATATATGTTAATAATTACCCATTAATGGACGATGATTTTAAGCGTTTTACCCGCTTATCTCCCGGGAAGCATCCCTTGTTGTCTTGCGCTGAGTTTATTAATAGTACCGAAGAGTCGATAGAGCTAAATGACATTCATAAAGGGCTGATTATTATTGCGGGCAGCGGTATGTGTAATGGCGGCCGCATTCGCAATCATTTTGTGCATAATTTGTGGCGTACCGAAGCCGATATTATTATTTGTGGTTTTCAGGCATTAGGTACACCCGGGCGACTATTAGTGGATGGGGCAACAGAACTCACTATTCATGGCCAGAGCGTTAAGGTGGCAGCCCGTCTTCATACTGTGGGGGGCTTATCTGCTCATGCCGATCAAACCGAATTATTGAGTTGGTATCAGCATTTTCATCAAGCACCCCCGGTGATTTTGGTGCATGGTGAGTCAAAAGCGCAACAAGTATTAATTGAAGCATTGAATCAAGATGCAACTCATAAACCAAAAAATAGTGCCATTGCCCAGCGCGGAGATTGCTTAGATTTAAACGCTTTGCCTGAGTTGGTATGGCTGAATAAGGCAAGTGAATCTAATGAGACACCAGAAACGTGATTCGAGTTAATGTGTTATTAAGTGATCGATTGCTTAGCCTGCGGGCTAAGCATCAATTTCGTGTTGCAGTTTTTCAATATCATCTAAAATACGCATAAACTTTTGCCCAAACTCGGTTACCTCGTATTCTACTCTAGGTGGGATTTCAGGGTAGTTGGTTTTATTTAAGATGCCGAATTCGATGTTTTTCTTTAGGCATTGATTCAACACTTTAGTGCTCAGGCCTTCAACCGATTTGACCATTTCACCAGGGCGATTGATGTTATTAGCCAATAACTGATACACAGTTAACGACCATTTGCAGCCGTAAATGGTTTCAACCATACGAGCACTTTTTTCTGGCGCCGATTTTCGGGTAAATAATTTTTCGTTTGTATTCATTAATATGTACCTAAAAGTACCCATGTAACCGATTTGTACTTACTATTCAAAAGGATAGTTTACCAATAAGCTTACCACAATTACTATTACATTAGGTGCGAACACATGACGAATTTAACTTCAAAAACAGCGCTAATTATTGGCGGTACGAGTGGTATTGGTTTTGAAACGGCTAAGCAATTAGTCACTCAAGGTATCGATACCATTATTGTGGGTAACAAGGCTGATAAGCTTAATACGGCTGTGGCGCAGCTATCATCATTAGGACATGTCAGCGGATTTCAAGCTAATTTATACGACGCAGAAGACTTAGCGCGTTTGCTCAAGATGATCGACGCAACTGATCATCATATTGCACACTTAGTGAATGCCGCTGGATACTTTAATCCTAAGCCATTTTTAGAGTATCAAGTGAGTGATTACGATATTTATATGGAACTTAACAAAGCGATTTTTGTTATTTCCCAAGCAGTTGCTAAAAACATGGTTAAACATGGCGGTGGCAGCATAGTGAATATTGGGTCTATGTGGGCTAAACAAGCCATCAAAGCCACACCATCAAGTGCCTATTCTATGGCTAAAGCAGGTTTACATGCGTTAACTCAACACATGGCAATGGAACTGGCAGACAGTCACATTCGAGTGAATGCAGTATCGCCAGCCGTTGTTAGCACGCCAATTTATGAAGCATTTATTGAGCCACAAGATATGACCGGTGTGCTTGAAAGCTTTAATGCATTTCATCCTATCGGCAGAGTGGGCAGTTCGACCGATGTTGCTAATAGCATAGTGTTTTTGTTATCAGAGCAAGCATCTTGGGTGACCGGAGCCGTGTGGGATATTGATGGCGGCGTAATGGCTGGCCGTAACTAGTTATACTTCAAAAGGCCAATGCAGTCGCCATGGTTGTTACTGTTTGGCTATTGCCCAATATCTAACTCAGTGTTGAGTATCCGACGATTAAGTCGTCGCGATGCGCTAATGCGCAGGTTGAGGCATTAATGTTTGATGTTAGTTGGCAAGGGGCGATCTGGTTCGCCCTTTGTTAGCAGAGGTCATCTTTTGAGGCTGATTAGATTAAATCACATTTAATAAGCGTTAATATTTCATTCTATAAATCACTCTGACACGTTAAGCTATGCACAAATAAGTGATGTGAGCAGCGTGATGAAGTTAGTTAACATAGATAAAAGCCGATACCGTTCAGTTAACAATCAAGTGCAAATCGGCTTAGTGGCAACACTGGCTATTTTATCTTTGGTGTTTGGCCAACTGATGATTTATTTCTTTGGCATTAAACAGCTCGCGGGTGTTGAGTCGACGGGCAATTTCCATCTGAACTTTACCGGTTTTATTTTAGCGATAATGGCGTGTAGTTTATTAGTTCGCAATTTACGTCATAAGCCCAGATTTTATGAAGTGTATTACGTGTGGCAGTTAAAGCAGCTACAAAACAAAATTTTCCGTAAACTGAAATCAGTACAACAAGCCGCCAAAGATAATAATCGTGATGCGTTAGTGATACTGAGTTTCTATTATCAAAGTTTATCGTTAGTTTATAACTTAGATAACAACACCTTAACTATATCAAACGTCAATAATGAATTAGATAAACTCCAACAGTGTATTGATGCTGCTGGATATTCAATTGATGTAGAAGAGTTTACTCCCGAGATGTTGCAAGCTTTTTAGTACCCTCTATTTTTACCTACAATAAGGAGCCATGATGTCAATATTGGCAGATATTCCTTTTTCATTACTCGAACTTGCGCCGATGCGCGAAGATTCCACCATATCAGATACTTTACAAGGCAGTTTGCGTTATGCCCAACACGCTGAAAGCCTTGGTGTTAATCGTTTTTGGTTAGCAGAGCACCACAATATGCCGGGCATTATTTGTTCGGCTACTTCGATTTTAATAGGTTATATTGCCGGTGGCACCAAGCACATTCGTGTTGGTGCTGGTGGTATTATGTTGCCTAATCATCCTCCCCTAGTGGTAGCAGAGCAGTTTGGCACTTTGGCTAGCTTGTATCCGGGACGAATTGATTTAGGCCTGGGCCGCGCACCAGGCAGCGATCCGGTGACCAGTTTAGCGCTTAATCGTGATAATCAAAGGGCAGAGCATTTTCCTGATGAAGTGAGCGAGTTGCAGTCGTTACTCGGCCCAAGTCAACAGCGTGAAAACCGCCACGATAAAGCAGTACGGGCGATCCCTGGAGAGGATACCAATGTGCCGATTTGGTTATTAGGCTCTAGCTTATTCAGTGCTAAATTAGCCGCTCAGCGTGGTTTACCTTATGTGTTTGCAGGCCACTTTGCGCCACGATTTCTGTCTGATGCCATAGCACTTTATCGACGAGAATTTACTCCTTCTGCCGTGTTGGATAAACCTTATGTGATGGTGGGTTTACCTTTAGTGGCCGCGCCTACCGATGCTGAGGCTCAGCATCTTAGTACGACCTCTAAACAACGTATTTTAGCGTTAATTCGTGGTCAAGAGATGTGGCTGAAGCCGCCAATCGATAGCATGGATGGTTTATGGAGCGAACAAGAAAAAAACTATGTTGATAGCTTTTTAAGTTTGTCTATTTGCGGTGGGCCCGCAACCATTAAACATCGTCTAGAAGTGTTTGTTGAACAGCTTGGTGTTGATGAGTTGATGTTTACTAATGATTTGTATGACAGCGAGCATCGTTTACGTGCCCTGGATATTTTAATGAGCGTGAAACAATAAAATAGTTTGAATCACATCCCGTAAAGATGGATTAAAGCGCTCACAGCTTGTGAGCGCTTTTTTTATGTCATGACAAATCAGTGTTCATTAATAAAGTGGGCGCGAATGATTTCTAATATGGCTATTTGGGTTGCCTTGCCATGTTGATTGAATTGATTCATATTAAGTTAATCAATGACTACACGGAATGTTGCCAATGTTGATCGTTAAGCGTTTATGCCACCCGAAGCTTGCCTTATTATTCTGTACTGTTTTACTTAGCGCTTGCTCTGTCCATTCAAAAAATAGCCAACACGCTTCTGATTTACCACAGTTTAATCAAGCACTGATCCATTCCACTGCTACTGAAAATGTCCCTGAGATTGCTAGTCTGACGTATCTGTCTGAAGCACAGAGACAAGAATTAGCTGCATTTATTGCCAAAGATAATATTAAAGCACTGCCCAATCGCTTAAAAGTGTCTGAGTTCATTAAGCATAAAATGACTAATTTTAATTATGAAGGCAAAAATTATACCAGTACTGAGTCATGGAAGAATCAATCTGGTAATTGTATGGCATTGGCATTATTGACCTATTCAGTTGCAAAAGAATTGAATGTATATCCGGTGTTTCAAGTGGTTCATGCTGCGCCAATATTGACCAATATTACTTCAGATATTCTTGTCACCTCAGACCATGTGCGCACGTTTTTGTATGACGAGAAACCAAGTGGGCATTTTTTTAGTGGCGGCACTGCAACTGTGATTGATTATTTTCCGGATCGTTTTGATCGCACTGGTGCCATCGTCTCAGAATCTGAATTTTTAGCGATGTTTTATCGTAATTTAGCGGCCGATGCCATGCTAGCAAAACAGTATGAATTTGCTTTTATATTACTTGAGCGAGGGTTAATGCTAGCGCCAGATTATGATGCTTTGATCAATATGATGGCCATTACTCATCGGCGCTTAGGCGACGAACAGACAGCTGAAAAACTCTACCTGCATGCCCTTGATATTAAGCCGAATTCCTTGGCAGTATTAAGTAATTATCGCCTATTACTGGAATTACAAAACAGAATTGTAGCAGCAAAAAAGATCGACCAATACTTGTTGTCGCTTGAGTCGAGTAACCCATATAGCTACTACAGTTTGGGTATTGAGGCATTGGAGTTCAAAGATTATCAAACCACAGTCACTTTCCTAGAAAAGTTTATCGATAACGCGCCTTATTTCCATCCGGCTTATTTTGCGCTGGCCAGAGCTCAATTGGGCCTAGGCAATACAGAAAAGGCTCAGAAAATATTAAAAAAAGCGATAGAACTGACTGATATGCCAGACAGTAAAAAGCATTATTTAGCAAAATTAGATATGTTAAACAATGTATCTGATTAGGTTTTGACGCTTCATACCACAGTTGCTTACAAGCATGACATCCTTTGGCATCAACATAAAAAACCAAGACAGATGTCTTGGTTTTTTGGTGTTTAAATCAGTGAAACTAATTTATAACAGCTTAAATAGCTTGGCCATTTACGGTTAATTTCACATCAATATTGCCACGTACCGCGTTTGAGTATGGGCAAACTTGGTGCGCTGTTTTAACTAACTGTTCAGCTTCTGCTTGGTCTAAATCAAGTTCAACGGCTAGTGCCACTGTCAATGCAAAGCCACCATTATCATTGGCGCCAATACCGACCGTCGCTGTGGTTGGAGCCGCCTTGATAGCCACTTTAGTTTGGCCAGCGACATGCAAAATTGCGTTAGAAAAACACGCTGCATAACCTGAAGCAAATAACTGTTCTGGGTTAGTAAACTCACCACTACCACCCATTTCTTTTGGGTAGCTTAATTGTAAATCGACTTTTTTGTCGTCGGTAGAAACTTGGCCATTACGACCTGCAAGAGCTGTAGCTGAAGTTGTGTATAACGCTTTCATAATAGACCTCATAAAGTAGTTAAAGATATTGTTGTATCAATTCTGTTGATTGCCCTGGCTGATATCTACACCATCTAGATATCTCATCATTAATTGATTAATGGGATTAGGTTGTGTGCAATCTAATTGTGTTCACTATAGGCCTAGTTTTTTACTTTTGCAACTACATTGTGTGCAATTTAATTTTCTATTATGTCTGCTTATCATGATTTGATTAGCATAAAGAGTATTTTCATCGCGGTATCAATTTGATTAGCTTGTCATTCTTCTGTCACCTTTATGTCATCATTTGCTTTCACAATAGCATCTCATTAGACCTCTTAGGCAATGCTAAGCATCGCCATATAACAGCTAACGATAAAAAGGATAGGCTATGAAACGGTTTGTAAATCGTCGAGATTTTCTGGCAATGTCAGCCAAAGGCGTAGGCGCGGTAGTCGTGTCGTATGGATTAATGGGCTGCGGTAGTGATGATGACGATGCAGTATCGGCTCAGTTTTTACAAGGTGTTGCCAGTGGCGATCCCGCCACCGATGCGGTGATTTTATGGACCCGTGTTACGCCTGATGTTGACGCCGAGGTTACCGTTTCATGGGAGGTTGCCACCGACAGTAAGTTTACTCAGTTAGTCACTAACGGCCAAATGACAACGACTAAAGACCGTGATTATACCGTTAAAGTTGACGCGGTCGGACTTGAAGCGGGACAGCAGTATTTTTATCGTTTTAAAGCTGGCGATACAGTGTCAGAAATTGGCCAAACGCGCACCTTACCAGAGGGCAGTGTTGCATCGGTAAAGCTAGCGGTAATGTCATGTGCTAACTTCCCCGCGGGTTACTTTAATGTATACGAAATGGCGGCGCAGCAAGATGATTTAGACGCTGTGGTGCATTTAGGTGATTATTTATATGAATACGCTCGTGGTGAATATGCCAGTGAGCATGCCGTTGAGCTAGGTCGTGAAGTTCTGCCGGCCGGTGAGTTATTTCTACTAGAAGATTATCGCACCCGTTACAGCCAATATCGTAGTGACGCCAGTTTACAAAAACTGCATGCTAAAGTGCCATTTATCACAGTGTGGGACGACCATGAAGTCGCTAACGATACTTGGAAAGACGGCGCCGAAAATCATAACGATGGCGAAGGTGATTTTGATCTGCGCAAACAAGCCGCACTGCAAGCGTACTTTGAATGGCTGCCTATTCGACCATGGAGTGAAGGTAACCATGAGGAAATTTACAGAAGTTTCAATTTCGGTAACTTGGTTGATTTGCACATGCTCGATACTCGGGTATTGGCTCGTGATAAGCAATTAGAATATAGCCAATACATTGATGCCACGACAGGGGCATTTAACAGTGCCACATTTTTAACTGATGTGACGGATACTAACCGTACTTTGCTAGGCCAAACACAGCTTTTGTGGTTACAGCAAACCTTATTGCAGTCTACTGCTAAGTGGCAAGTACTGGGTCAGCAAGTGTTAATGGCTAAGATGTTAATGCCAGCCGCTATTGCAACCCAACAAATGAGTATTCCGCAGTTTGCTGAGTTAGCTGGAATCGCGCAATTAGCCGGTCGCGCTCAAGCAAGTGACCCAACATTAACCGCAGAAGAGTTAGCGTATTTGCAAGCGAACCAAGCTAGGTTAACTCCAGAGGTTATGGCCCTGCTTCAATTACCTGCTATTCCATATAATTTAGATGCTTGGGATGGTTATGCTTACGAGCGTGAAGTGATTTTAGCAACCGCGAAATCGTTAAATCACAACTTGGTGGTTATTGCTGGTGATACCCACAATGCATGGGCCAGTGAATTAACTGACAGTGGCGGGGATGTCGTAGGAATAGAATTTGCCACCAGTTCGGTATCTTCTCCTGGGCTTGAGTATTATTTGGGATTGTCAGATGCTGAAATGCCGTCAACAGAAGCCGCCATTGTGAGTTTGATTGCCGATCTTAAATATGCCAATTTAAAAGACCGCGGTTATTTATTGCTGAGCTTTACGCAAGATGAAGTGCGCAGTGATTGGCAGTATGTAGATACTATTTTAGATAAAACCTTTGCTCGTTTAGACGCGCGTGGCTTCAGCGCCACCAGCACAGCAGGTAATCCTAAAGTGACTGCGGTGTAATAATGCTTGGATAATGGTCGCAATTTAGGCCGTGGCCATTTACGCCTATTTACTCACAGATAAGCTCTCATTTATATAAGAGATAACATTCAGCCACCTTTAGGTGGCTGAATGCATTATCCATAAAGCAGATAACGAAAATTAATTTATCGTCAAGGCGACGATTTTTAATGGATGATTGTCATCAAAGGCTGGGAAGTCAGGGTGACAGTGAAGCCACTGGCTGCTAGTGACTGTGCGGCCTTGTTTTTCAACACAACGCACTAAGCTGTCGTACCATGCTTGGCGATCCACTTTAGCGACATTATTACAGCAAACTATAGTGCCACCGGCTTTAGTTATCAGCACTGCTGGCTTAAATAGGCCTTGGTAATCATTGACCAGATCGACTATACCAAAAGCACTCTTGGCAAAACGCGGGGGATCTAAAAACACTAAATCAAATTGAGTCGCGCGCAGTTTTGGGTATTTTGGCAGTTTTTGATTACGACGTCCGCCGATAGGTAAACCGGCTAATTGACGCAGTGCCGGAAACGCATCACTTTGGACAAACTCACACACATCAGTGACATTATTTAACTCGGCATTTTTTTGCCCAGCAGCCAATGCAAACGATGAGAAGTCGACATTCATGACGCGTCGCGCGCCGCCCATTGCCGCAGCAATACCAATGCCACACGTATATGAAAACAGATTTAATACGGTTTTATCTTGGCTATTGTTGCGAACAAATTCGCGGCCAATGCGCATGTCTAAAAACAGTAGTGGGTCTTGACCTTCATGACGTAATTTAGAGGTAAAGGCTATACCATTTTCATGGATAACTTGGGTTGATTGTGAGTAATCTTGGGCTTCATTTTCGCTATGGTTAGCAATGCGAGAATGGCTGCCTGAGCGATCGTTATATACGATATGGAAATCAGCATGGGCGCTAAGGATGCTTGATATGTCTTCAAGTTGTTGCGCCGTTAGCGTTTGGTGAAAGGTTTGGATTAACCATGCATCGCCGTAGCGGTCGATGTTTAAGCCATTTTCACCTTCAACAGTGCCATGAAAAACGCGATAACAATCGGTCTTATCGTGGGACGCTTGCTCAAAAAAAGCACTTCGTTTGGCTAGCGCATCGGCTAAAACAGCTTGAATAGACATGGGGGCTCGTTAAATGGTGTGGCAATTGGCGCGGATTATAGCAAACATTCCCATTTAGTGAACTTACGGCAGAGACTATTCCTCAGGCAGGTATACCTTAAAGGTTTTGTCGGCAATGATTTTGCCATTGAGGGTTAATGTCATGCGCCAGTTACCAAGTTTGTTGTTAACCGGCGCCCAGATGCAATCACCCAGATAAAAGCGCCAATCATTTTCCTTGATAAACACTTCACCCTCAAACGGTGGGCGAATGTTACCGTCATCGTCAGGAATGTCAGGATGATAAATACAGTAAGTTAGTATCTGGTTTTTGGCTTTTTTGATGCAAGTAATAAAGCCAAATTCAGTATCGATAAGGGCGGGCACATGGACCGTTGCCTGTAACAAGCGCGGTAGCTCGTCACTACTATTGTCCCACTGGCTAAAAATCCCACTGTAAATAATACTGACATCCGCTTTTAATTTACTCAAGCGCTACCCTTATTCACTCTAGTGTTGATCATTTAAGTGTTTAATTGCCGCTTGTAACGCGAATTCATAACCTTGTGCGCCTAAGCCACAAATAACGCCCTGGGCTTTGTCAGAAAAGTACGAATGGTGTCTAAATGGCTCACGGGCATGTACGTTGGATAAATGCACTTCAATAAATGGAATAGCCACGCCGAGTATCGCATCGCGCAGAGCAACACTGGTGTGAGTAAAAGCAGCAGGATTGATAATAATAAATTGTGCATCAGTTGCATGAATCGCATCAATAAGCTGGTACTCAGCATTGGACTGAATATGTTCAAGTTGAACGCCAGCTAGGGCCGCATTTTTGCTTAACTCGTCAACAATAGTTGTCAGGGTTTGGTGACCGTAATGCCCTGGTTCGCGACGGCCAAGTAGATTTAAATTAGGACCGTTGATCAATAAAATTTTTAGGGTTTGGCTCATAATGGTTCCTGTAAACATCGCAAAGTAAGTCGATTTAATCTGCAGCACAAAAGCGGTTAACAAGCATTCTTACCGAAGACGGTTATTAGGTAAACCAAAAAATGCTCAACTCGCGCATAAGGTTAAACGATTGAGCGATGGAAGAGACACTTTTTATTAATAGTCAGATTTATTTTGGCGCATTGCCTTAGTGGCACCGCGTTGTTTCTTTGTTTCAATACGTCGTTTTTGACTGCCTTTTGTTGCTCTGGTGGGGATACGAGCTTTTTGCACAATACCCACGCTTTTTACCAGCTCAATAAACTGTTCTAATGCCGTTTGACGGTTAAAATCTTGGCTGCGTGATTGCTGACACTTTATAATGATCTTACCGCTTTTAGTTATGCGATGGTCGGCTTTTTCGAGCAGTTTTTGTTGATAAAACTCAGGTAAAGACGATGAGGCAATATCAAAGGTGAGTTGAGCGGCGGTAGAGACTTTATTAATGTGCTGGCCACCCGCACCGCTTGAGCGGACAAATTGCCATTCAATTTCGTTGTCTTGCAATATGACTCGTTGAGTAATTTGTATCATTCGGGTGTGGTCGTCCCCTTAAATTGATTATCGATAAACCTATTCTTATACTTAATATTTCAAAAGTACGAGGGTTTATTTTATGTGGTATTGGCCTATTCTACCGTAATTGGACAAACTTTTCAGTGTTGTCATTTGACCACCTCTAGTCTGATCAGTTGGCTCGGAGCAACTAAAATTCTGATTGGCCTCTGAGTTATTACATATTTAATGAAATGAATAGAATAGTTTTGCTATTATTAGCGCCATTGTGGCTTTACACGATTATATCACCGTATAAAGTCTGTTCTATGGCCTGATTACAAGGCTGGAGTTGCCGTTATGTTGTGTCAAATTCCCGATATTTCCAAGGGTGTGATTAGTTTATTTGTCAGTGGCCGTTTATCGGCACAAGATTATCGTACCCGTTTACAACCTGCCATTAAGAGTTACCGTAAAGATTGGAATCAAGTGTGTCTGTATATTGAAGCAGATGTATTACTCGAAGGCTGGGAATTTGGTTCATTAACCGGCAGTGGTGAAGTGCAGTTACCTGAGTTTGATGCGCTAGTGTTTGTCGGTGGCCCTGATTGGGTGGGTAATTCGGTGAGGTTGATGGGGCCATTTATGCAAGGCGAAGTAGCATGGTTCCCATTAGAGCGTAAGCAAGATGCTGTCTCTTGGATTGCCAAACGTTCTGCGTGCTAGAAGCCGTGTGGTAGCAGCTTTGATATTGCTAACGATTATTTATGGCGAAAATGACTCATCATAAGCGTTAGCTAGTAGCAAATTATCAGCAACTGTTGCAAAATTCATCTTCAAAGGTCAGTAGGCCTTAGTATTAATCGATTACTCTAGAACAGGATTACTTATGTCATTATCAAAGCTTTTTGCCGTATCAAGTGCGTTATTGTTAATGCTTAGTTTAACGGCATGCGCCCCTGAAGTGGGTAGTGAAGCATGGTGTAAGCAAATGAAAGAAAAACAAAGTGGTGATTGGACTGCTAATGAAGCTGCCGATTATGCCAAGCACTGCGTATTTAAATAATATTGTTTAGGAGTGGGTGGTTGAGTTATCGCGTTTTGCCTTTTATGGCTAGTATAGCCAAATTACTGATTGCCATTGTGCTACTACAATTTGTGGGCGCCAACATGGGCGCGCATCAGTTGCATGCGGGCAACAGTAACGAAGAGCAAAATAACCACCCACATCTGCAATTTACCACCGAAGTGATTACCCTTGCTGAATGTGTCGACTGTGCCTGTGCGCTCGACGGCTTAGGTATTCATTCTGTTAATGATGATCATCAGCATGCTGCCAGTAGTACCGATATTGAGCGCGTTGATGTGTGCTTAGATTGCCAGTGTCATGGCGGTCATGTGGCACTTGCTATGCTTAGCGATAATATCACCCATGAGCATTTTCATGATGCTTATGCCAATGTTAGCCTGCACTACTTAGCTCCAGAATCTTTTCCGACTTATCGTCCTCCGATAGCTTAATCCTGTTAAACAGCTTTTTATTGTTTAGTTCTGCACCTTGATCTGCTCACATTGCGTAAATGAGTGCTACTTTTTTGCATTTTATTTTAACGTTATCTGACGCTTATTAAGGCTGGTGGCTAAACCGATTATCGTTGATTCCCTCTGGGGTTGTCGACGGTCTAGATTGTTTTTAGGATTGACCATGAAAACCAAATTAGTAGCGCTTTTATCTTTATTGGCAGGATTAAATGCCAAATTTACCGTACCTCATCTCAAGAGTCGTGTCGTTATCATTGCTCAGTCAACAGCATGGATAAATAGCCAGAGGGGGCTATTGCTCTGTTCTGGGTTATTGACATCATTATTGTTATTGTCGAGCTTGCCTGTTCAGGCAAGCAATGAATCTACAGCAACTGACCACCAAGAGTTACTGTTAAGCTTAAATACTGAGCAAAGACAGTTAGCCGGAATTGAAGTGTCTGAATTGAGCCTACAAGCGTTTAATTTACAGGCGGTCGCGACCGCGCAGTTAATCGTCGATAAAGACAAAACCATTACCATAGCCCCGCAATTAGACATGCAGATCCTCAAGCGTCATGTAGTGCCCGGAGAGCAGGTCACCCAGGGGCAGCCGTTGTTAACCATAGGTGGCGCTGACATTGCTGCTGCCCAAGCAGATTACATTAATGCCGCCACTGAATGGGATCGGATCAAGCGCATGACCCCAGGCACCATCAGTGCCAGTCAGCGGATGCAAATCGAAGTGAATGCCGAGTTAAAGCGAGCTATTTTACAAGCCATCATGATGACACCCGCGCAAATTAAAGCCTTAGCTAAATCACCGAGTTCGATTGGCCAGTTCCAGTTATTAGCACCTATCAATGGGCGAGTTCAACAAGATGTCGCGACGTTAGGCCAGGTACTCGATGCGGGTACGCCTTTAATGCAACTCACCGATGAGTCGTATTTATGGGTGCAGGCCGAGCTTACGCCTATACAAGCTGATCAAGTGGATATGGGCCGCAATGTGTTAGTGCGTGTCGGTGATCGTACTCGTGACGGCATTATTATTGGTCGTTCCCATGAAATTAGTGCGCAAACCCGTACCGAGCAAGTGTTGGTGAGAATGGCAAATCCAGGCCATGAATTACATGCAGGAGAGTTTGCCGAATTGTACCTAGCGGAAGATAAGCAGGTGAAATCGGTTGGCTTTATTGTGCCTGATGCTGCGTTAACTCGCAGTGGTGATGGCGACTGGCAAGTGTTTATTGAGCAGGAGGGGAAGTTCAGTGCAGTCGAGGTGACGGTGGTTGAGCGTCAACGCGGGTTGAGTTTTATTCGCGGTTTAACACCGAAAACTCGGGTGGTGATTTCTGGGGCTTTTTTCTTAGCATCTGAGCAAGCCAAAGCTGGTTTTGACATCCACAATCACTAAGCGCTAGGACATCATCATGTTATATAAATTAATTGAGATTGCCGTTGAAAAGCGGTTATTGGTTTTACTTAGCTTGCTCGCAGCGGTTGTGGCTTCAATATTCATGCTGCCAAAACTAAATTTAGATGCGTTTCCAGATGTGACTAATGTGCAAGTGACCATTAACACAGAAGCTGAAGGTTTGGCTGCCGAAGAAGTTGAAAAACTGATTAGTTATCCGGTCGAGTCGGCTATGTATGCCTTACCCGCGGTGACTGAAGTGCGTTCATTATCGCGCACTGGTTTGTCATTGGTGACAGTGGTATTTGCCGAGGGAACCGATATTTACTTTGCCCGTCAGCAAGTGTTTGAACAACTACAAGCTGCCAAAGAGTCGATTCCTGCAGGTGTTGGCACTCCCGAAATTGGCCCGAATACCTCGGGTTTAGGGCAAATTTATCAATACATTTTACGGGCTGAATCTGAAACCCATATCAGTGCATCTGAGCTGCGTAGCTTAAATGATTACTTAGTTAAGCTGATATTAATGCCAGTAAGCGGTGTGACCGAAGTATTGTCATTTGGCGGCGAGGTGCTGCAATACCAAGTGCAAGTTGACCCTAATAAACTGCGCAGTTATGGCTTGTCGCTGACCCAAGTTAGCCAAGCATTGGAAAGTAATAATCGTAACGCAGGCGGTTGGTTTATGGACCAAGGCCAAGAGCAATTAGTGGTCCGTGGTTATGGTTTATTGCCCGCAGGTGAGGCTGGCTTACAAGCCATTGCCGACATTCCTTTAACCGAAATCAATGGCACGCCCATTCGAGTGGCCGACATTGCTAACGTGGCATTTGGTAGTGAAATAAGAGTCGGCGCAGTGACTATGTCGCTTAGGCAAGCTGCTGATAATAACTCGTCATCTGATGTACAAGCACTGGGTGAAGTTGTTGCTGGCGTCGTGCTTAAACGCATGGGGGCCAATACCAAAGCCACCATTGATGACATCAATTCTCGTATTAGTTTGATTGAGCAATCCTTACCAAAAGGAGTGTCATTTGAGGTGTTTTATGACCAAGCCGATTTGGTCGAGCAAGCGGTGACCACAGTCGTTGAAGCGTTATTGATGGCCTTTGGGTTTATCGTGATTATTCTGGCGTTGTTTTTGGTCAACATCCGCGCCACCTTGTTGGTATTGCTGTCGATCCCAGTGTCGATCGGGATCGCGTTATTGATCATGTCTTATTATGGTATGTCGGCTAACTTAATGTCCTTGGGTGGTCTGGCGGTCGCAATAGGTATGCTCGTTGATGGCTCTGTGGTGATGGTTGAGAACATCTTTAAGCATGTTAGCGCTGAAACGGGCGCCAACCCAAATGCTGCTGTGCATCTTGATGGTGATCATCATGCTACTCGTAAAAGTGGCTCTGATGCCCAAACCCAAAGTATGGCGATTAGGGTCATGCTGGCGGCCAAAGAAGTGTGCAGCCCTATCTTCTTTGCGACAGCGATTATCATCGTGGTGTTTATGCCGTTATTTGCCCTTGAAGGTGTAGAAGGTAAGTTATTTCAGCCGATGGCGATTAGCATTATTTTAGCCATGATGGCGGCATTGGTGGTGGCATTATTTGCAGTACCCGCATTGGCGGTATTTTTATTCAAACGCGGTGTTGTGGTACGTCAAAGTAAAGTGCTGGCACCCATTGATGCTGTTTATCGCCGTATTCTGACATTGGTATTATCAAGCCCTAAATCGGTGATGTTAGCCGCTGTAGTGTTGTTTATCTCAAGCATGTTGTTATTGCCAAAGTTAGGCACTGAATTTGTGCCAGAACTCGAAGAAGGCACCATTAACTTACGCGTCACACTGGCACCGACAGCAAGCTTGGCCACTTCTATTAACGTCGCGCCTAAAATTGAAGCCATGCTGCTGGAGTTTCCTGAGGTGGAATATGCCTTAAGTCGCATTGGCGCACCAGAGCTTGGCGGCGACCCCGAACCTGTGAGTAATATTGAAATCTACATTGGTCTTAAGCCGATAGAACAATGGACATCGGCAAGTAACCGCTTTGAGCTTCAGCGCTTAATGGAGCAAAGATTAGCGATATTCCCGGGATTATTGCTGACCTTCTCACAACCCATTGCGACTCGAGTGGATGAGCTATTATCAGGGGTTAAAGCGCAGTTAGCGATTAAGATATTTGGCCCAGATTTGAGCATATTATCGGAAAAAGGTCAGGTACTAACAGACTTAGTCGCAGCCATTCCTGGGGCGGTTGATGTATCGTTAGAACAAGTGAGCGGTGAAGCTCAGTTAGTGGTTCGGCCTAAACGTGAAGTACTGGCACGTTATGGGATCAGCGTTGATGAAGTGATGAGTTTAGTCACTCAAGGTATTGGTGGTGCCAGCGCTGGTCAGGTGATTGACGGTAACGCTCGTTATGACATTAACCTGCGATTAGCTGCGCAATATCGTAATGCGCCTGATGCAATTGAAGATTTGCTCCTCAGTGGCGCCAATGGTGCGATTGTTCGTTTGGGCGATCTCGCTGATGTGGTGATTGAAATGGCGCCACCGAATATTCGTCGTGACGATGTACAGCGCCGCGTGGTGGTGCAAGCCAACGTGTCGGGGCGTGATATGGGCTCGGTGGTCAATGATATTTATGCCATAGTGCCGCAAGCTGCATTACCTGCTGGCTATACTGTGGTGGTGGGCGGCCAATATGAAAACCAGCAACGAGCGCAACAAAAGCTAATGTTAGTGGTGCCCATTTCTATCGCACTGATTGGCCTATTGCTGTATTTCTCGTTTGGTTCAGTCAAACAAGTGGCCTTGATTATGGCTAATGTGCCATTGGCATTAATCGGCGGCGTAGTGGCTTTATATGCTACTGGCACCTATTTATCTGTGCCCAGCTCCATCGGCTTTATCACCTTGTTTGGTGTTGCTGTGTTAAATGGTGTGGTGCTGGTGGACTCAATTAACCAGCGCAGACAATCATCAACTGAAAGCCTATACGACAGTGTTTATCAAGGTACAGTCGGGCGTTTACGTCCAGTGTTAATGACGGCACTGACGTCTGCATTAGGGCTGATCCCTATTTTGTTATCGTCTGGCGTGGGCAGTGAAATTCAACAGCCGTTAGCTGTCGTGATCATCGGCGGTTTGTTTAGCTCAACCGCTTTGACGTTATTGGTGTTGCCTACGGTTTATCAGTGGTTGTATCGCGATAAACTATCATTGTCATAAAGTCTATTCGCTAAATAATACTTCAATCTTAAGCCTAATCATCTGATTAGGCTTTTTTCATTTTTATGAGTAAATCATGTAAAAAACTGCTTGCTTATTTAAGATTACAGTTGTAATTTAAATAAATAGATTACGTCTGTAATCCTTTTTTGTCTTCACAAGTTTTAACAACAAATGAGCGGTATAGCATGAAAGAGATCAGCAATAGTGAATTAGTGGTGTTGCAGCAGCTTTGGCAACAGTCGCCATTAACCTCGAGCGAAGTGGTTGATGCCTTAGCACAAAGCCATGACATGCATGAGAAAACGGTGAAAACCTTGCTTAATCGTTTAGTTAAAAAACAAGCCGTCAGTTTTGAAAAGCAGGGGCGGGTTTACCATTATTCACCATTAATCGCTGAGCAGGACTATACCGTTAAAGAGTCGCTTTCTTTTGTGGATCGCATGTTTGCCGGCAAGTTAACCCCACTGGTTGCCGGGTTTGCGCAGAAAAACAAACTGTCGGCAGAAGATGTCGCCGACCTGCAAACTTTACTCGATGATTGGCAAAAGGAACAAAAGTGATGATCAATTGGTTTATGGAACAAACCCTTTCACTGAGTATGGTGTGTTTGGCAATACTGCTATTACATCGGTTTTTATTGTCTAAGCTTGGCGCGCACTATACCTATTTTATGTGGATATCAGTGCCGCTATTTGTTTTTGCCGATTTACTGCAAATGATATTACCACAGCACTTTAGCGGGTTTGGCAGCAGTAATGGCGTCTCAGTCATCGAGCAATATTATGTGTTGGCGAATGATACTGTTGCCTTGTCGGCAGGTTTACTTGATCAACTCTATTTGCCTTATCTCTACGCCGCAGTGGTTGCCTTATTAGTGATTAATATCGTAATGGAATACGCCAATCTGCAACGGTTAATTAATGATGCAAAACCGCTAGAGGTAAGCTCTAGCAAGCTTAAGGTGCTGGTTCATTCTCAGATTGAATCACCTATGTTAGCGGGATTTTTCACCCCCAGTATTTTAGTCCCTGATAGCTTTATGCCACTCGATGACAGCCAGCAGCAAGCCATTATTCAGCACGAGATGTATCACTATCAACGTGGTGATTTGTGGATGAATATATTGGCTTATGGCTTAACGGTTCTATTTTGGTTCAATCCCTTGATGTGGCTCAGCTACCGCCGACATGAAAACCCAAGCTAAAATTGCCTATAGCAAAACACTATTGGCCTATTCACAGCATGCACCTTTGAGCATGCTACACACCCCTTATGGGGACAAAACTATCTTAAAAGAGAGGATCTTACAGATGAAAAAGCAACATGGAAAAAGCACGCTAGCATTGGTTGGAATGACCTTGGTTATTGGTATGAGTGCCTTTATGTTTAATCAGCAGGCATTGGCAGGTGACAATCTTAAGGCTAAAACCAACACTGATGCTATGGCAATGCCAGTAATCAGAATTGAGCCTAGCTATCCCATAGATGCCGCTAAAGAAGGGCTCAACGGCTATGTGCAAATGATATTTGATATTAGCCCAGCAGGAAAAGTGAGTAATGTTAGGGTAATGAAGTCAGCGCCAAAACAAATGTTCGACGCATCGGCAGTTGAGGCGCTTGAACAGTGGCAGTATCAAACTTCAGCAGATGGTTTTAAAGACGTACAAGTACAGTTAGATTATGTGATCCATCAGCCTGAAAAATCAGTGGAGAGAATCACAGTAAATTAGGGTTTAGTTATATCGCCAATATTGAAAATGATTCAATGCCTCATTGCTATGGGGCATTGAATCATTTTTAAACCTGAGGCGGTTTGGGCTTTAATTTGAGTCCCAGTTTATTGGCAAGTGGTTCGATGGCGGCGCCTTGAACAATGACCGATATCAGCACAATAAAAAACACCATGTGGATCATTTCTCGCGAACCTTCAACACCTGCCGCAGCGGGGATCAGCGCAAATACAATTGGCGTAGCGCCTTTTAGACCTATCATAGAGACAAACAAACGCTTGCGCCAAGTTGCTTGCCTAAAGGGCAGATAACACAATTGCACCGCTAATGGCCGTGCCACCAGAATAAGCAAGATAGCAGGCAGTAAAGACACCATAAACACAGGTAATAACTGCTGCGGGAATATTTGTAAGCCCAAAATAATAAACATTAATGATTGCGCTAACCAAGAAATCCCATTAAAAAAATGCTTACTGACTTCAGCACCTTTCTTTAAATAGTTACCAATAATCACTCCGGTAATGTAAACCGCAATCAGTTCGTTACCGCCTAATATTTCGGTACCAGATACTGTGATGGCAAAAGTCGCCAAAATAAATACAGGAATAAGTCCAAATTCAGGTAGTTTGATACGATTCAATGTCCAAACGGTTATTTTACCCATCAATAGGCCAATAATTGCCCCAACACCAATTTGTTGTCCTAGGTTTAATAGTATCGATATTGTTGTCGGAGCGCCGTTAGTACTATTGATAATGTAGTCGGTTAGCATGATAACCATCAGCAAGGCGACCGGGTCATTAGTGGCCGATTCGAATTCTAAAATAGTGCCGGTGCCGTGTTTTAATTTAAGTTTTTTGGATTCTAAAATAGAAAATACGGCTGCAGCATCAGTCGATGACACTACCGCCGCAAATAACATGCAAGTAATGAGGTTAAAGTCGAGTAAGGCATTCAGGATAAAGCCAAAAATGATTGTCGTGAAGATGACGCCGGCAGTGGACAGCATGCCGCCTTCTTTCCAAGAAAATTGAATATTTTTCATTGGTGTATTCAGCCCGCCCACAAATACTATGGTGTTTAATGCGAGAGTGCCAATCAACGAGGTCAGTTGCAGATCATCGTATACAAAACCAAATTCCCCATTACCAAAGGCAAGTCCTACACCCATGAAAATTAAGAGTGAGGGTAGGCCTAATGTCTTAGAAGGGTGATGGAGCAAAATGCCAATAGCAATAAGAATAGAGATCCCTAAAATAATGATATCAGATGGCATATAGGCACTCCTTGGCTAATTTAAACGTTACTAAATGGCTATTTTAACATTAAATTAGCCCAAACTTGCTTTATGAGTATTTATTAATAGTTATTAATAGTTATTAATATTAATTTATAACTCATCAGTGATTTGCACCAACGAGCATGCGTTCAGGTATCAGAGTTTATAAATAGCGGCTATGAGCCACTCTACTTTAGCTTTCATCATAATTGATAGATCTTTTTTCCTGCTCAACAATATTAGTTTGCCACATTTTCATTACATTATTTGGTGCTAATATCTGCATATATAAGTGCATTGTGGAGACATCATGGCGATATTAATTAGTGTTTGGGGTGTTATCATCAGTTGTGTTGGGCTGTTTATGTTACTTAAGCCACAAGGTTTTGCTGATGCTATTGTTCTATTTAGTCGCCAAAGGTATTTTCATGCTGTCGAAATCATTTCTCGGTTAATGATTGGCGCAGCATTGTTACTCGATGCGGATAATACTTCATTCCCGCTAGTGTTTGAGGTGATAGCTAACTTACTGTTTACCATTGCAGTTTTTCTAGTTTTTATGACTGAAAAATATCATAAGATGTTTGCTTTATGGGCCGGTACACATTGTATTAGTTGGTTCAGACCTGCTGGTGTTAGTGCGCTGATATTTGGCTTATGGGCAGTATATGTCAGCATCAATTAACCACTCTTATTTGTTATGCAAACAGTTGTTAAGTTATTTTTTTGTCTTTTTTGTTAATTTTTTTCGCAAGTGAAATCCCTCCTAAGCCGCAGCACCATTGAACTTGAATATTTCTGAAATGTTAATGAAATGTAAGCGTAATATTTAAGCAGTCTCTTTGTCATTTTTGCAGGTTAGTTTGTCATCCAGCCAACTTACTCACATGCTTACATCCGTCTCCGGAGATGATAATGGAACTGAAAAATCTTTTTAAACTGACTGCACTTTCTACTGCTCTTGCTGCAACATTAGGGCTCGCTGGTTGTGGTGGCGATATTAATATCAATACAGGTAGTGATGTTGTTACCCCTACCACACCAACAACGCCAACTACTCCAACTCAGACAGCTCAAGAAAAATCATACAGTGGCTTTGCAACTAAAAGCACCACAATGACTGCTGTTGATGGAAAAGAAGTTTGGGTATTAAAAGGAACATTAGCGCCTTCAACCGCCGCATCAACCGTGACAACTGGTGGCCAAGATGGCGACAAAATTGTACTAGGTAACGATGTTGTTTGGCAGCTAGATGGTGCTGTCATCGCCGGTGGCGATAACGCTAATTCGGTTGAGTTATCTATTTTGCCCGGCACTAAAATACTCGGTGGTAGCGATTCTTATTTAGTGATCAGCCGTGGTTCAAAAATCATTGCCGACGGTACAGCAACTGCGCCAATCGTATTTACTTCAGTTGAAACCGCTTTAGGGCAAGAGGGTAAAGCGGGTCAGTGGGGTGGCTTAGTGTTGCTTGGTAATGCACCGGTAAACACGTGTCCTGATTTAACCAATTGTTCAGCGTCTTTTGAAGTGGGTAACCATAGCTACGGCGGCAACGATACTGAAGATAATTCTGGCTCAATCAAGTATGTACGCGTTGAGTTTGGTGGTTTCAAAATTAACGACACACAAGAAATGAACGGCATCAGTTTTGCTGCTGTAGGTGCGGGTACTGAAGTTGATCACGTACAAGTGCACATGAATAACGATGATGGTTTTGAATTTTGGGGCGGCAATGTTTCCGTTACCAATATCGTACTAACAGAAAACTTTGATGACTCGCTAGATTGGACTAACGGTTGGCAAGGTAGCGCACAACACGTTTATATTCGTCAAGCTGATAACGGTTCTAACCGTGGTATTGAAGCCGACAGTAACAGCGACGCAAGCGCATTACCTATGTCGAAACCAACACTCGCCAACTTCACTATCCAAGTCGCTAACGGTACTAACAGTGGCGGTGACGATGCAGAAGGCATTTTGTTCCGTAAAGGCACAGGTGTTAATGCTTATAACATGCTCGTTAAAGGTGATGTTGATTCGGGCGAATGTTTAGAAGTTAACGATGACGACACAGTAAATAATGCCAATACGGCAGAATTAATAATGCAAAACAGTTTAATTGACTGTGTTGAGCCGTTTAAAAATGCTAAGGCAGATGCAGCAGAAGGCCGTACATTGGCATTAGATGTTGAAGCATGGTTTAACGACCAAGACGGTAACTTAGTTGCTGCAGCAGATTTAACTGACTATATGCCTAATTCATCATCGGTAGCCTTAACCGGTGGTAAAGCTGACTTAAGCAACCTTGATTCTCGCTTAGTGAATGCTCAGTATATTGGTGCATTTGACGGCACAAATGATTGGACGACTGGTTGGACTACAGCAATCCATGATGATGCGGCGCCAACACCAACTGAGCTGCCGGTGTTAACTTCTTGTCCTGTTGGCACTACAGCTTCAGCTGCGACAGCGGGTTTATATAAAGATGCATCAGTGACGCTTATTTGTACTCTAGAAGGGAATGTTCTGAGTAACACAACCTTACTTGCTGGTCAGAACGTGATGTACAAAATTGATGGCGGCGCTGTTCTTGTCGGGGCAGATAAAACCACATCGGCAACATTAGCAATTCAAGCGGGTGTAAAATTATTCGCGACATCTAACAGCTATATTGCCATTAGCCGTGGTTCTAAAATTATGGCTCAAGGTAGTGCGACTCACCCAATCGAAATGACGTCAGAAGAAGATGTTATTGCCGGTGCCACTGGTGAGCGCGGACAATGGGGTGGATTAGTTATCTTAGGTAACGGTTTAACAAATACCTGCCCAGATAAAACGGCTTGTGATGCATCGTTTGAAGTAGGTGACTTCCCATATGGTGGTAACGACAACGCAGATAACAGCGGACAAATCAGTTACGTAGTAGTTAAGTATGCTGGCTTTAAAGTCAATGATACTCAAGAAATGAACGGTATCTCATTTGCGGCAGTGGGCAGCGGAACTCAAGTAGACCACATTCAAATTCACGCTAACGGCGACGATGGCGTTGAGTTTTGGGGCGGTGCTGTAAACTTGAAATATGTCTACTTAACAGCCAACTTCGATGACAGCTTAGACTGGACCAATGGTTGGACGGGTAAAGCACAGTTTGTCTACATCACTCATGAAGACGGCAATGCAAACCGTGGTATTGAAGCTGATAGCAGCAGTGCTGGTGCAGCAGCGACCCCTGTTTCTGCCCCTAAGTTAGCTAACTTCACTATTCTACCCGGTACAGATACTGCAAACGCTAGCGGTGACAACGGCGAAGGTATCTTACTTCGAGTGGGTACTGCTGGTGAGTTATACAACGTACTTGTGCAAGGCCGCAAAGGTAGTACTGCTGACACTGAGTCTGGTGAGTGTTTAGAGCTAGATGGTTCAGTATCAAGCTTGGTTGATAACGTGAATAACAACACCTTAGTGATGTCTCATTCAATTATCGATTGTAATGAGCCATTCAAGACTTCAGGTACTACCGCGATTAATACTGAAACCTGGTTCTTGGGTCAACAAGGTAACTCTGCAACGGCAGTGACTATCACTGACGGCATGCCTGCAGCAACCGATACAACACTACTTGGTAAAGGTAAAGATTTAAGTACAGATGATAGCTTCTTCGAATCAACCAACTTTATTGGTGCATTCGATGGCCAGAATGACTGGCGTCAAGGTTGGGCTTACTTTCCACAGTAATCACCTTTGATGAACTAAATCTGTGACCTATTAATAGCCGCTCGCAAGGGCGGCTATCTCTGAACCGCATACAGGATAGTATAAGTATGAAAACCAAGCCGAGTTTTACCGTTAATAAGTTAAGCCTTGCCATTATCTCTGTGATTTCTGCGGCAACGTTATTAACCACAACCCCCGTATACTCGCAAGAACCCGCGCCTGTTCGTGATCCTGGTGAAGTGATTCCAATTGAACCCATTGAAGTGATTTCAGTGACAGGGCGTTTACGCAGCTCAGCATCAGAAGCAACCGAAGAGCGTCGTGAACAAATTGCTGTAGCCGATATTATGGGCTCAGAACAAATTTCAAGAACCGGTGACGGTGATGCAGCAGCAGCGCTTCGTCGTGTGACAGGTTTGACCTTAAAAGATGGTAAATTTATCTATGTTCGTGGTCTGGGTGAACGTTATTCAAGTACTTCGCTTAACGGCGCGACTGTACCCTCACCGGATCCAACCCGTAACGTAGTGCCACTGGATATGTTCCCAGCGTCGATCATTGAATCGTTATCGGTGCAAAAGTCAGCGTCAGCCAATGCGCCAGCAGCATTTGGTGGCGGACATGTGGATATTCGTACTAAATCTATCCCTGCAGACTTCTTTTTTAAAGCTTCTGTGGGCGGTCGTTATAACACTAATGACTCGAATGACAGCTACACCTATAACGGTGGTGGCGATGATTGGACTGGCCAAGACGATGGCACCCGCGGTATGCCAAGCAACATTAATAATACTATTGATCAATACGGTGGCATCAGCCCGATTGATATCGTCAGTGGCTCAAATGGAGCGATTAATTATCCTGCGGCGCAACAAATTAACCGTGAGTTAGCGTTAGATATGTATCGCGACATGACGCTACAAAGTCAAAGTACTGATCCTGCCGTGCGCGGTGATATTGCCATTGGTGATCGTTGGGACATTAGCGACGACATCATTTTTGGTGCTTTGTCTGCGGTGTCGTACAAGAAACAAGCTGAAAATTACACTAAACGTGAAGTTGAACTTGATGGCGACAGCAGCCAAGTGCAAGTTGAAAACCAAAAAGATATTGTTGGCACCGATTCGATAGTGCAAGTGTCTGGCATGTTGAACTTAGGTTTAGAAATTGGCTACAACCATAAAATCGAAACCTTCACCACTTATCTTCAAGATACCTCAGATGACGTATCAACGGGTATTGAAGAAACTATCGATACCTTAGGCGAGCCTAATGCACTGCAAGTTTATGCTATTGATTACGAAGAACGTTCGTTAATCAGCAATCAAATAAAAGGTCATCATTTCATTGAATATTTGAATGACGCTGAATTTAATTGGAAGTTTTCTGATGCACGTTCTGAGCGTTATGCACCCAATGAAGTGTCGTATACCTATAACGTGATTTTAGATGCAAACAACCAGTTACTCTCTCGCAATCTTAACACTCAAGATGCACCTAAGTATGTCTACAGTCGCTTAGAAGATAACACTCAAAATTACGCCTGGGACTTTACTTACCCAATCAATTTAGATGCCACAGTAATTAAACTGACAACGGGTTATGAATACTTTGAACGCACCCGAGAAAGCTATGCTACCCGCTTAGGTTTTGATGTTGATTTAAGCCCAACAGATGTTAACGGTGGTATTTTATCCGGCGACTTTAATGATATTTTCTCTGATAAAAATATCAACGACAATACTCTAGGGCTAGAGCTAAAAGACGCGTCAACCGATACTGAAGACTACATTGCCGCCGAGAAAAACGATGCTGCGTTTGTCAGCATGGACATCGACTTTGACGATGTATGGCGAGTCTATGCTGGTCTTCGCTACGAAGACTTTCGCCGTGTCACTTTGCCTATTGACCCAAATGGACAGATTTCAGATGAAGGTGGCCGTTACGATTTGGCGGATTACGCCATCGCTGAAGATGGTTGGTTCCCGTCGTTATCATTAACCTGGAAACAAACCGACACCACTCAGTGGCGTTTAGGCGCAAGTAAAACCATAGTGCGTCCAGATCTCCGTGAAGTATCGCCAGTTCGCTTCCAAGATCCGGTTACCGATTTTGATTTCTTCGGTAATCCAGAACTTAAGAGCTCCGACATTCTAAACTTCGACTTACGTTGGGAATATTACTCAGATTCGGGTAACAATTTCAGTATGGGCGCATTCTATAAGGATGTAGACGCACCGATTGAACCTATTCAACGTATTTCAGAAGCCGGCCGTCAGCTGAAGTTTTATAATGCCGAGTCGGGTTATGTGTATGGTCTTGAAACCGAGTTTTTACAAGAATTGGCGTTTTTGGGCAGCGAAGGCAGTATTTGGGAAGACTTCTTTGTGGCGGGGAACTTAACCCTTGGCGACTCAGAAATCAATATCGCTGCTAATGGCGAAATTGACCCAACCAATCAAACGCGTCGTATGACTGGGCATTCACAATGGGTGGCTAACTTACAATTAAGTTACGACTCATCAGACAGTTATCACAGTGCTACATTGGTATATAACGTGTTTGGCGAACGCATTGCCTACGGCGGACGTGGTGGTTTAGATGATGTATTAGAAAAGCCATTTCACAGCCTAGATTTTACCTATAGTTTCTTCCCGACAACCAGCACTACTGTGAAGTTAAAAGCGAAGAATATCTTAGGTGAAACTACGGAATACCAACAGCAAGATATTGAAGTTTATGCCAAAGATCCTGGCACTGAATTTACCTTGCAGTTTAGTTATCAATACTAATACGCGTTAGTTTTAAGACTTAGAAGAGTACTGGTTTTTAGTGATTTTTACTCATCATTTCAATCGCTAAAAATGTGCACGGCCACTTTCTTCGGAACAAAGAAAGTGGCCTTTTTAGTTTCAAATTATCATTGTAGTTAGGTTATTTGATAAATATGCATTCTCTTTACATTACAAGTAATAGTGTAAATAGTAGAAGCTTTTTTTTATGATTTTTTTTTGTTATTTTATAATTCAAACTTAAATTAATGGATTGCTTATTATGGATAGGAAAGTTTGTCCAACGATTGTAGATCTTCAGCTTGATACTAAGAGTATTGAAGCAATAAATTCGATAAATGATATTTTAAAAACTAAAGACACAGGTTTGTGGGTTACATTAATTGGCCAATTACTTCTTATTTTTGGTGGTTTAGGAGTTAATGCCAAAGCGTCAAATAATGTAATTGAAAAGAGTTTAGTGTTTAAATCTGTGTCTAGTGATTCAAGTCAAACTTCGTATAGTATTTTTTCTACAAATTGGGAGTATTTTTTTAAGACTTTCTCTTCGCTTGATAGGTTTGCTAACAATCAAATTGAAACTATTGCTGGTATGCAAATGTTAAGATCTGAAATTTCATCAAAGGAGAGAGTTTTTTGGAAATCAGTTCATTATGGTTGCAAAGCAAAATGAAAATATTATCGATTTTATTTTTTATTCTAACTATTTTTCCTTCAGTTGTTTTAGCTGATGAGTTCTTAGATTTCGGTATTGATTTACTGGGTGATAAGTTTACAGCCTTTGAAGTCAAACATAATAAATGTTTAACCATGTCAAAAAAGAATCAATTATCTGATAGCAGCATTGCCACTCTAAAACAGTTACCAGTTTCAGTTGGTGAGGCTTTAGGCTATTTACATCTTAAAGCGATACGGATGTGCGTGGGTGATGAATATACTGAGTTACTCCAAGTGCTTCTAGATTTAGAAAATGAAAATAAGACAGAACAGAATACTTTTGTCACACAAGAAATAGATAAGATCAAATTGTTAATTTTTTCTACTTCGGAGTTAAGAGCTCAGAAGCAATATGATTCTTTACCTGTTGAGTACAAAAATAAACTACAGCTAGTGGAAGGTATTCATCAGCCATTTGATATGATCAATGCATTTGAACGAGCGTGGTTATAATTAATTAGTAATCTTTATAAAGTCGATTAACATAAGTTAATCGATTTTTTTATTTTTTTAATAATAGTCACTGATATTGTTGTTAGAATACGGCTACTTTTTGCAAGCTGCAGTTCGAGTCAATAATCTTATGTTTAACCGTCGTTCTCTGTTTTTATACTTAATTTTGACGTTATCAGCCAGTGCTTGTGCTATGCCTCTAGGGCTCACTCAAGCCGGTACGATTGTGTCATCTGATATTGATGAGGCCAGTGGTTTAGCCACATCGCGACTTAATGACAAGGTCTTATGGGTACATAATGATAGCGGCGATTCGGCGCGATTGTTTGCGATTGATTCAAGCGGCAAGCAACTGGCAACGGTTAACGTTGAAGGGGTAAAAAGTATCGATTGGGAAGATATAGCCTCGTTTACGTATCACAATCAGTCTTATTTACTCATCGCCGATATCGGTGATAACCAGGCGCAACGATCGCAGTATCAATTACATCTGATCAAAGAGCCTGATTTGAGTCAATTACACGGTAATAAACTACTCTCGGTCAAACCCAGTTGGAGTATGACATTTACCTATGGAGATGGTGCTCACGATAGTGAATCTGTAGCGGTTGATGTTGCCAAGCAAAAAATACTGCTACTGACTAAACGCGATAAATTGCCGATTTTGTATGAGTTGCCATTGATCGATCCTGCTTTAGGACAAACTGAATCAAACCATTCAGCTAACAATCTAGCCGCTAATTCAACTAAACAGTTCAACAGGCAAGCAAAAAAGTTGGGCGAGATAGCGCCGTTACCATCGGCGATGCTCGATTACACCAGTATCTATACTTGGATAGGTTTTGCCGGAAAGCCTACGGCAATGGACATTTCTGCTGATGGCTTATCGGCGGTGGTATTAACCTACACTCACGCGTTCTATTTTACTCAAACAGAGCCAGGCGATTGGTTAACGCTGTTTTCTTCACCGCCACAACAGATCAATTTACCCAATATCAGACAAGCCGAAGCGGTGGGTTTTAGTCAAGATGGCCGCAGTATTTACATCACGTCTGAAAATCTACCTGCGCCATTGTATAAAGTTGATTTAAAGGCTTATCGAACTCAATTTTAGGTGATTTGCGCCCGCGCTGCGATGAAATCGCCTAAATTGAATAAATGTTAACCCCTAAGGTTTAACAATCACTTGGCCGAGAGCTCTTTTCTAACAATTTCAGCCCCTGCACTCAAGGCATGTAACTTACCTCTTGCGACATGATGGGGTAAGGGCGCCATGCCACAGTTGGTGCATGGATATAGTTTATCGGCATCGACATACTGAAGTGCTTTTCGCAGGGTATTGGCGACTTCCTCTGGTGTTTCAATCGTATTGCTTGCTACATCTATGGCACCAACCATCACTTTTTTACCTCGAATGAGTTCAAGCAGCTCAATGGGCACATGAGAGTTGTGGCATTCTAGTGAGATAATATCGATATTAGACTGCTGTAGTTTAGGGAAAGCTTTTTCATACTGTCGCCACTCTGAACCCAGTGTTTTTTTCCAATCTGTGTTGGCTTTGATGCCATAGCCATAACAAATATGCACAGCTGTTTCGCACTTTAGTCCTTCAATGGCTCTTTCTAAACAAGCAATCCCCCAATCATTTACCTCATCAAAAAAGACATTAAATGCTGGCTCATCAAATTGAATAATATCAACACCTGCCGCTTCTAATTCTTTGGCTTCCTGATTAAGAATTTTAGCAAATTCCCACGCTAGCTTTTCGCGACTTTTATAATGGTCATCAAAAAGCGTATCTATCATTGTCATGGGACCTGGCAGAGCCCATTTAATGGACTGTGTGGTTTGCTGACGTAAAAACTTGGCATCTTCAACAAAAACTGATTTTTGGCGACTAACCGGGCCGACAACCGTTGGTACACTGGCATCATAGCGATCACGAATTTTAACGGTTTTACGTTTATTAAAATCAACGCCGTTAAGATGCTCAATAAACGTAGTCACAAAATGTTGGCGTGTTTGCTCACCATCACCAACAATATCAATGCCTGCATGTTGTTGATCTTGTAATGACAAACGTAACGCGTCTTGTTTGCCCTTAATTAATTCTTCACCTTGTAGTTTCCAAGGTGACCAAAGTGTTTCGGGTTCAGCGAGCCAAGAAGGCTTAGGTAAACTGCCTGCAGTTGAAGTGGGTAGTATTCTTTTGTTAATAAGTTTTTTCATAATAAATCATGCCGTATATTGGGTGTAATTATTAAACGCAGCGATTAAACGTAATTGGCAGACCATTGCTCAAGCACCGTTTGATATGGTTTGATGAAGTGTTTTTCAGCAAACTTTCCCTGCTCATTAGCCAACTGGCTACGTTCTTCTCGATCATAAACAATTTGCGTTAATGAATGATCCTGGTTCTTTAAATTGGGTTGATAGGACTTTCCAGCAGCGGCATTCGCATTATAAATCTCTGGTCGGTAGATTTTTTGAAAGGTTCCCATGGTGCTGATGGTGCTTATAAGCTCAAGATTAGTGTAATCATTAAGTAGATCACCAAAGAAATGGAAAGCCAACGGCGCAACACTATTTGGCGGCATAAAATAACGTACCTGTAGGCCCATTTTTTTGAAATATTGCTCAGTCAAAGACGACTCGTTTGGCTGGTATTCAACACCCAATACAGGATGCTGATTTTCAGTTCTATGGTAGGTTTTGTTATCTGAAACACTAAGGCAGATAACAGGCGTTTTGTTAAAATTTTGTTTGTAAGCATCTGAATTAACAAAATACTGAAACAGCTTGCCATGCAGCTCGCCAAAGTTATCTGGAATACTAAAGTTGGGCTGGTCTTTATTATGAGCCTGCAGTAATACGCTAAAATCATAATCCCGCACATAAGAGGAAAAATTATTTCCTACAATACCTTCAATGCGTTGATTAGTTTGATGATCTACAATATTCGTTTTCAATATTTCAATCGATGGGAAGGTTTTACCACTGCCTTCAATATCCATATCAACAGAAATGATTTCAAGTTCGACTGAGTAACGATCGCCTTTAGGATTATCCCAATTCGCTAAGGCATTAAAACTGTTGTCAATCATCTTCAACGCGTTGCGCAAGTTTGCTTGGCGATAGCTTCCTCTGGCCAAATTAGCAAAGTTGGTGGTGATACGTGTATTGTTTGATGGATGATAATTTTCATCGAGACAAATGCTCTTAATCGTAAATGTGAAATCTTTATTCATGATGATCTGGTATCCAATTTTGTGATTTAAAAGCCGGAATGTATGTTTTGCTCTTTATCGATATGTTCTATTCGTACTGATTTTCTGAGCAAGTCGCTGTTACAGCTTTGTTTGCTTGGTGCCTGATGGCTTACTTAGGGAGCAGCTGTAATATTGTTTGGCGCTAAAAGCATGAGTTATTTATACGTGGGTCGGAACATGAAGAAAAACGGTTTTATTTCACCTGCTACATGAGCAGGATTCATGATTATAATTAAGCGTGATTACCTAGACATAGTTTACGGTGTCGGATGACAATTTTGGATAATATGAGCATTGAATAACAGGCTATCTGACCTTGTTAGCCACTGCTTATTGAAGAGACTGGAGATATTTTTGTACTAAAACCTGCAACATTTTCACTATCTAACCAAACAACAGCAGCGAAAAAATGGTGACGAAATAGATCCCGCTTTTAACTTCATTTGTAGTCAGCTTCGGTCCATCTGATTTGTAAAGAGTGAAAATTCTAACGTTTTCCACGGGGAGCTGATGTGAATGGAATCACGAATGTCGTGGCGGCATGGTCAATAATGTTCTCTACATCAACTGACATTCCCCATATCCATATGGGTCAGGTGCCAAAGAGCGACCCTGCCACCGAAAACTAGCCTGACGTCTTGTCATTCTCAAGTATTCTTTTCTTTTATAAATAGTCTTCAATCCATTGTATTTTCATAGGTTTGAAGTTAAGAACTCTCAAAGAGGTAATCGAAAAGTTTGTCGGTTTCAGCTAATGTGCTCGCAATATTTACATTACTGTTGTTCGGCTTGATATTGCTGTTTAACGTCTTCAATCAGTTTTTGCCACTGAGGATATTCAGCAAAGCTTTGTTGTAAGTCGCCCCAAGGCGTTAGCGCATCGGCCATTGAAGGTGCTTTAGATTGTGTGGTTTGGTATAAATAATAAAATGCTGACGCACGATAATTTGCTGCGCAATGGACTAGCACTGGAGCGTCGCCATTTTGCTTCATCAGGCTAAAAAACTGCTCAACATCTTCTTTTGTAGGATGCTGCCAGTCCACGCTAATATTGTGATAATTCATCCCTAGCTGAGTCACTATTTGCTGCTCATTTTTTAATGCATTTGGGTTGTCATTAGGAATGAGATTAATCACCGTTTTGATACCTGCTTGAGCGAGTAGTGCAAATTGCTGCTCTGTGGGCAAACCCGCGGTAATCACTTGTTGGTTATTAAATTTAACCGCTTTTATGTCGCCAAGTTTACTGGTGTCAATATGAGTCATGCTACCTCCTTTGTTCATATCCGTACTGAACACTTGCGCACTAAAAAAGAAACAACAGATCAATAAGCTAGCTGACAGTACGCAATAGCGTTGCAGTATATTCATGTGGATCCCTCAGATTGATTGAATATGTAATAACACGTTTCGAATTTCCGCTAAGCTGGTTAATCATTGATGATAGTTAAGCGTGTCGGATATGCGCAATTATCTGCAATTAATACCAGTGATAGTAATCCTTAAATTGACAGTTAACGGGCACAGGCTATTTTTGTTGTCACTGCTGCTGAATCTCATTATTGAGCAATTGTTGTGTGAATAGTTGTATAAATTGCTCGGTATTTCAAGTTGTCCTTTCGCTTGAGTAACAATCCGTTCAGGGTTGGTTTTCTAATCAGTATCAAGGCTGTTTAATGTATTTTTCATCGTTAAACACAGTGAAATAGATATCGATTGGTTAAATATCATTGTCGAGTTAAAACTTGTCTATATCGACTCCAAATTGCTTAGTGTCACTATCCAGTCTACTTTTAAAGTAAGACAAGACAAAAAACTCATCAAAGGACGTGTTATGCAGACATTTACAAAGTCATTTATCTTAGTTTCTGTGCTTAGCAGTAGTGCAGTATTGGCGGATACCATTAGCATCCGAGCCGACAATTGGTTTCCCATGAATGGCCAACCCAATGCTAAGCAACCAGGTTACATGATTGAGTTAGCAACCAATATTTTTACTGCGGCAGGTCATACGGTGGATTACAAATTAATGCCTTGGGAGCGCGCTGTTGATTCAGTACGTAAGGGCGAATTTGACTGTGTGGTGGGTGCCTACAAAGATGACGCGCCAGATTTTATATATCCTCAGGTACCGTGGGGAATGGACAGTACGGTATTTTTTGTTAAAGCAGGAGGTAGCTGGACTTACACTGGACTGTCATCACTACAAGGAAATAAGATTGCGATAATTAAAGGTTATGCCTACGGTGATGAATTTGATAAATATGTGACAGAGAACCCCAGTGTGTTTGATGCCATAGGTGCCAATAATGGCCTTGAAAACAACATTAAGAAACTCCAGGCAGGAAGGGTAAATGCTGTTGCCGAATCTCCCAGTGTCATGGGGGCAAAACTTAAAGATATGGGCGTTAGTGGCATAGTTGCGGCGGGCTCTTTGGGCGAGGCGACAGAAATGTATATTGCCTGCAGTCCGGCAAAGGCAACGTCTGCTGGCTACATCAAGTTGATTGATGAGGGAACGGCAAAACTGAGGGCATCGGGCGAATTCAATAAAATATTATCATCTTATGGGATCAGTGATTGGCAGTAATTGTGTGCCGCTATAGTTAGTCATTCTACATCCATTCAGCCTTGTGCGAGCAAGATACTGAAGACAATATATAGTCACTCAAACATAGACGCTTTCGGTGAATTAAGACCATCGTCTCTCACCGAAGGCTCTTGATCTAAGACTATTGCCTAAGCTATCTATTTAACGGTTCTCCCTTGTTGTTACGTTTGATGCGACTCATCCTGCTATAAGCGATTGTACTGCGCTGATGTTCATCAAAGAGGCAGGCTATGCATGCATTCTTTTGAATGGGGTACCCCAATGAAATCCGTACCACTGTGCCTGTCAATTGTCACCCCCATGCGGATAACCTTATCCTTAGCCCATTCGGGCTAGTACGGGTTGGACTGTGTCACTTATTCATCGTAAACAGCAACCTTAGTGAGTTTGCAAAATTATACCGAGTTACCCTAGCTTGGTTTCTATTTGCGAAAATGAGCATTGTCGTTTATTGTTCAACGACTCTCCTCACCTTCGATTTTCTATATATGCGAAAGCTCGCACTTCTAATTCTTGTTTGCTCTACTCTGGAAGCTTGGGCTACGCCAGGGGTAAGAGTTGAGTATCGTGATAAGCCTCCTTACACTTATAGCGAAAGTGGTCAACCTCGCGGCTTTATTATCGATATGACCCAGGAGATCTTCCGCCGTGCCGGTGTTGCAGCAACTTATTCAGAAGTCCCGGTGAAGCGTATTTTTGCTAATATTCAGAACGACAGTGAAGCTATCTGCTCCCCCAGCTGGTATAAGCTGGCCTACCGGGAGTTATATGCAAATTTTTCTCTGGTGATCCATAAAGATAGGCCGCATATGGTGCTAGTGGCCCCCAGGGTTATCGAGCTTGTAAAACAACACCAGAGCTTAAGTTCATTGTTCGAAGATCCACGACTCAAGCTCGGCGTGGTTGCCCACGTGTCCTATGGCCCTGAGCTTGATCTGGTGATAGAGAGTAAAAGTCATTCTGTAACAGATTCGGCGCGATCCGTGGAGAGTTTGGCTAAGATGGTGTCACTCAATCATGGGGCCGACTATATGCTTATAGACAGGGAAGATTATGATTATATCAACCGAATGGGTGAAATCAGTGCCATGGGTTTGTTGCCAATGTATTATTCTGACATGCCGCCAGGACTTAATCGTTACCTTATGTGTTCCAAAAGCGTAGATGCAGAGACTATGGCTCGTCTGAATCAGGCAATACGTGAGTTGTTACCCGAACTCAACGACTGATGCATCGAGCTACCCACGGTTAAGTTTATTCACTTGGCTCATTCGTTCTGCCCCCACTTATGAGCATAGTCCCTGCTTAGTTAATCTAGCTGCATCCAATCGACTTGAACGCCAGCTTGCTCAAACATATCTTGGCTGACTTTAATCTTATCTCCCCAGCGTGACAGGTAATCCTCATTGGGTTGTGGACTATGCACGGCGCGCAATCCAGTTTGGATAATCTTGGCGGCGCAGTTTGGACAAGGGAAGTGGGTCACCCAAATCTCACAGCTACTGAGATCTCGTTTTGCATGGAGAATGGCATTTTCTTCTGCATGAAGCGTCTTTAGCAGTTTCATTTCACGGTTATCGGTTTCAGCACTATCAGATATTCCGTGAGGATAGCCATTAAAGCCTAAAGAGACGATGCGATTGTTTTCGGTGATTACTGCGCCAACTCGGGTGGAGGGATCTTTACTCCAAGATGCTACGAGCTCGGCCATTTGTAAAAAGCGTATCGCCCATTTTGTCATCATCTTATTGCTATTCCTATGCTTTATGTATCGCTTTAATTGGCAGCTATTCTCTATGCAGAACATTGATAAATCAACCTTCAACCTTCAACCTTCAATATTCTAATCTTGGACCCACTTATCCTTTGTTACATAAGTAGGGTCATAGTGCGCCTGTAAAGCTGAATTTGACTGCCAATTCTTTAGGTTGCGTTGACTTATTCCAATGAGAGAGCCCGAACTTACTCTTCATGGCTCAAAATAAAATTATTCACAGCTTTTGATATCAGGTCTTTTTTCATCGTAGTGCGTGCGAGAGGCTGGTTAAACCAAAAGCTCATCGGCTGATCAAAACCGATACCGTGCATATAGTTGTAAAGCGCTTTACGTAGCCCTTCGCCAAGCATGTCATGATCGGTACCTGTTGGGTCGGTGAAGTCGACATCGTTTTCAGCGAATAAGATTTCAGGACGTTCAGCAAGGGTGATGCCAAATTGCTCTGGGTTGATGCCGATAGGGCTGTGGATCGTGGCGACAAAACGGTGCCAGTAGGCGGACTGGAAACAACCTTGCTGCATCAACTGACGCACCATTTCCAATGAATCTATGGTTTCTTGTTCGGTTTGTGTGGGAAAACCATACATTAAATAGGCATGCACCAGAATACCCGCGTCACTGAAGGCTTTAGTCACGTGGGCGACTCGTTCAACACTCACGCCTTTTTTCATTAGTTTCAGTAGTCTGTCTGACGCCACTTCAAGGCCGCCGCTGACCGCGATACAACCAGAATCTGCCAGTAACTGGCAGCGGTCTGGGCTAAAGGTGCGCTCAAAACGGATATTGCCCCACCAACTGATCACGACCCCACGTTCTATAAGGCGTTTTGCAAACGCAAATAAGGTTTTTGGCGGTAAAGCTTCATCGACAAAATGAAAACCTGTTTGTCCGGTTTCTTCGATAAGCTCTACAATTCGGTCAACCAACACATCGGCGCCTGCGGTATCGTAGCGGTCGATGTAGTCCAAGCTAACGTCGCAGAAGCTGCATTTGCGCCAGTAACAGCCATGGGCTATGGTCAGTTTATTCCAGCGGCCATCACTCCAAATTCGGTGCATCGGGTTGAGCATTTCACACAAAGACAGGTATTCGCCCAGTGGCAGGCCGTCGTAAATCGGTGCGCCGACTTCGCTTTGCGGAATATCGTGCAGCTGATCATTCTGATTTAAGTGGACATAAGGTTGGCCATTTTCATCTTCGGCGAGAAAGTAAGTTCGCACTAACTCGTCTATCTCACGCTTACCTTCAAAGTACTCCAGCAGGGTGATTAAGGGACGTTCGCCGTCGTCTAGACAGATATAGTCGACAAACTCAAATACCCGAGGGTCTTTGAGTGCGCGCAGTTCGGTATTAACAAACCCGCCGCCCATGACGATAGGGATATCAGGGTTAATGGCCTTACAGGTTTGCGCAATCCGTAACGCGCCGAGCATATTACCGGGAAACGGCACGGTTAGTGCGACTACGCTTGGTTGTGTGTCTTCCAGATACATCTCGACCAACTGCTCTAAAATTTCAGAGCTGAAACTCGGTTCGCCCATTAGGGTGTCGTAAAGGTTGTCAAAGCTTGGGTTGGCCGCTGCTAATTTCTCGCCATAACGGCTGACTTCAAAATACGGGTCAACACCTTGGGTGATGACGTTCGACAGATCATTGATAAACAGGGTGGCGAGATATTTAGCTTTATCTTGTACGCCTAAATTACCAAAGGCCGCTTGCAACACATCGCCAGATACGGCTTCCATTTGAGCAATTGCATCAAACGCTGGGCCTTCAGGTAAGAAGCGGCGCGAGTTAATCCGCATCGCTAGGCTGGGGTCTTTACCCTGTAAAAAACGAATCGCGGGCTCTACGGTCAGATGATAACGCTCAAACTCAGCCAGAAAATTGAAGATAACATCAGGCAGTTCATCGTCTTCAAAATGCTCGAAGTTTTCTTCCACGTGCTGACGAATAATCTCTAGCGCAGGCGCCGTCATCATCTCAAGAAACAGCTCAATCGCAGGATCTCGTTGCACCGCCTCATAGCCTCGTGAGCGTAAAAAACCGGTCAAATACGCTGTTGCTGGATACGGTGTATTCAGCTGAGTCATAGGTGGAGTCATTAGAAGAACGGTCATAACCTGCCTTTAAATAGTAAAACCTGAATGCTTATTGCGAAGCAGAATAATGGCAGCAAACACTGCGGCCACAACATAATAATGAATTCTAACAAATGGCCTGTAAAAAAGCCCCGTAAATTAGATAATGGTTGATTGAGCATCAGCTCTTTAATTCATCAGGATTGACTCTGTGCAGCATCACTCAAGGATGAATAGTCGTCAGTGTCAACTTTATAGTTTGCGAATCATGCGATTAGGATACTGAGGCTTGCCGATAAAGTGTTCGAGTCAGATGGACTCAATCTTCATCTGACCCTTTTTAAGGTGTTAGCGTTAATCAAGAATAGGGCGTAAATAGCCTGCGCCAAGTTGTTTCATTTGTCGTTCAACCCAGACGACTCTCTGGCGAAGGTAAGGGGTTAAATTATTGGGATCGCGTTTGCGAGGGCTTGGTAGTAGCACTGCCAGCCGCGCGGCTTCATTACTGGTGAGATTGCGTGCCGATTTATGAAAGTAATGCTGGCTGGCTGCTTCTACGCCGTAAATTCCTTTGCCAAACTCAGCTACGTTTACATACACCTCTAAGATACGTTTTTTACCCCAAATCACCTCAAGGCTCAAGGCTAAACCCGCTTCCAGACCTTTACGAATAAAGCTTCGCCCCGGCCATAGCAAAAGGTTTTTGGCCGTTTGTTGGGTTATAGTGCTAGCCCCGCGAAGGCCTTCGCCATCGTCTGACTGGTTAAGGGCTTTACTGATAGCAGTGAAATCGACACCGAAGTGCTCTGGAAAACGCTGATCTTCTGAGGCAACCATCGCTAGCGCTATTTGCGACGGCAACTTATCAATGCTGACCCAGTGCTGGGTAACTGGATAAGGGCTTTGCAGCATAAATGACGTAGTCGGTGGTGGCACAAATCGTAGCAGCAATAATAATAGCGTCAGTAATAGCAACAACCGCCACATGACAAACCATGTCCAACCGAAAAAACCTCGTTTACGATTTGCCATTCACTGCCTCTTGTTATCATTAGCCTTTTGGGCTGTGTCGTTTTCGACGTGCAAGAGTATAGGATATTAACCATCAATACCAAATGCTAATCAATGTCGTGCAGATTATATATCTAAAAGGCAGATTATCTGGTCTCAGTGTACCGATTGGATTAAGCCACAACAGTAAGCCATGGCATAAAAATGTGTTCTTATGACAACCTCATCAAGCTGGAGGATTTGCTAAAATAGTACGGATGTCGGCTAAACTCGTTTGCCATTGTTGGTAATCAAGCCTAATAGGATAGGCGTTGTTAGCAGCCATCAATACTAACGAGGGGAATCCTTGAATAGGCAGTTGGCGGGCAAGGTTAATTTCTGTGATTAATTGCTCTTCTGTTTCACTGGCGTTTAGTTGCTGGTTAAAAAGATCTGCCGGGATGCCTAATTGAGTGGCGATAGATGTTAAGGTGCCAATATCAGATGGATTGCGCACGTGCAGGTAATAAGCCTGTTGGATTGAGTTGATCATTTGCTGCTCAAGTCCATATTGGCGTGCAACTATAGTGGTTCTGCAGGCTAGATAAGTTGATCGTCTAGGTTGGCAGTGCTGCCAAAAGTCGTGATTAAATTGAGTCCCCAATTGTTGAGCTATCTTGTGCCAAGTTTGTTGGAGCATTTGCTGCATGGATTGTGGCATAGGCAGTTCAGAATCGGGTGCTAAACCGCCAACTAAGTATTTTATTGTCAGTTGTTGGTTAAATTGCTGCAGCAGTTGGGCTTGGAGGGTGTCCCATGTTGGGCGATATCCCCAACACCAGCTGCACATAGGGTCGTGCACATAATAGAGTGTTGTATCTGACATTATGGTTCTCTTTATTAATTGCTTTGCAGCCTAGCAACTCAATCTATCTTAAATACAGTAGATACTAATATTGTCATATTAGTTCGCTATTTTAGTCATATTCATTGCGTAAGATAATTTTAACAAACAATGCATTACAGCATTACTACACGGAGGTACTAAAATGACAGGGCAAAAAAGTATAACACTGGGCATTATTTCTATTTTAACCAGTATGTTATGGGTCTCAGGCTGTAACAGTAACGACAATAATGACACGGCTTCAGCAGTGGTAGATAAAAGTGTTGTCGCGCAAGTCGGCCCTAGGCCGTTATTTTTAGTCGATCAAATGCAAGACAGTGAATTAAAAACTCAATTAGCCCAATGCGAGACCGGACCATTTTACCGCACTGACTTTGCCATTGGCCATCGTGGTGCCTCGATGCAATTTCCTGAGCACACCAAAGAATCTTATCAAGCAGCTATTGATTCCGGTGCCGGTATTGTTGAGTGTGACGTCACTTTTACAGCCGACAAAGCGCTGGTATGTCGCCATTCACAGTGCGACTTAGCAACGACGACGAATATTCTCGCAATCCCTGAGCTTGCCAATAAATGTTCGGTGCCGTTTTCACCTGCCGATGCCGCTAACGGCGTGAGTGCTACAGCAACCTGTTGTACAAGTGATATTACGCTGGCTGAATTTAAAACCTTAAAAGGCAAAATGGATGGCTTTAATCCTAAGGCCACCACGGTTGCAGAGTTTATTGATGGTACACCAAACTGGCGCACCGATTTATATGCGGGTAATGGCACCTTAATGACCCATGCTGAGAGTATAGCCTTGTTTAAAGCCGCAGGTGTAAAGATGACCCCTGAGCTTAAATCGGCCAGTGTGAGCATGCCTTATGATGGATTTACTCAGCAAGATTATGCCCAAAAAATGCTAGATGAATATGCCGCCGCAGGTGTCGATGCATCACAGGTATTCCCGCAGTCATTTAATTTAGACGATGTAAAATATTGGATAGCCAATGCGCCAGAGTTTGCCGAGCAGGCGGTTTACCTTGATGGACGTGATGAGCAGGCTGGATTTGATCCGCAAAACAGCGCGACTTGGTCACCGAGTATGGATGCCTTAGCCGCTGATGGCGTGAAAATTATCGCGCCACCTTTATGGATGTTAGTCACCTTAGATAATAACAAGGCCATCATACCTTCTGAATATGCTAACGCGGCTAATGCAGCAGGCTTAAAAATTATCGCATGGTCTCTTGAGCGTTCCGGCCCACTGAGTCAAGGTGGGGGCGGTTGGTATTATCAAAGCATTGCTGATGCGATAGATAACGAAGGCGACACTTTTGAGTTATTAGATGTACTGGCTAAAGATGTTGGTGTTATTGGTGTGTTTTCCGATTGGCCTGCAACGGTAACTTATTATGCAAATTGCATGAATATGTAATGTTTAACAGCATGCTTATCCCGCGTTTAAATGGGGTAAACAGGATTGACTTAAAAGGTGCCAACATTGTTGGCACCTTTTTTATTCTATTCACTATACTCGTTATGGTGCGGTATTAATCACTCACGGTTCGATTAGCGATACACAATGGGTGATGATCATTGCCTAGGTTACGTGTCGAAGCATTATTGAAGTGACTGAAATAGTAAATAAATTCAATCTACAACCATGTTGTTAGCCTTTAGTCTATATAGGCAGTATTGGATGACAGTGGTAGTGTTACAGCACAATAATACTGATAACAATATAAAAAATAAGGATATTGCAGGATGAAATTAACCAAACGTTTTTGCATGATTGGCGCAGCTGCTGCGCTGTCTATTAGTACCGCTGTTATGGCTGCGCCGACATTTATTAACATCCTCACCGGCGGAACCAGTGGTGTGTATTATCCTATTGGAGTTGCACTTTCACAACTCTATAGCAAGGGTATTGAGGGCTCTAAAACTTCTGTTCAAGCGACTAAAGCTTCTGTTGAAAATCTTAACTTATTACAAGCTGGACGAGGTGAGTTAGCCCTTGCATTAGGTGATTCTGTGTCTGCAGCATGGGCTGGTGATGCTGACGCTGGCTTTAACAAACCACTGGATAAGTTACGTGTGATTGCGGCAACCTATCCAAACTTTATTCAAATTGTCGCCAATAAAGACGCTGGGATTAATAGCCTTGCAGATTTAAAAGGTAAACGCATTTCTGTCGGCGCCCCTAAATCAGGTACTGAGCTAAACGCACGCGCTATTTTCAGCGCTGCCGGCCTAAGCTATGACGATATGGCTAAAGTCGAGTTTTTGCCTTATGCCGAATCTGTTGAGTTGATTAAAAACCGTCAATTGGATGCGACGTTGCAATCATCTGGCCTAGGTATGGCAGCCATTCGAGATTTAGCAGCAACAATGGCGATTAACTTTGTTGAGATCCCTGCTGATGTGGTGGCTAAAATCAATAATCCTGCTTACCAAGTCGGAGTGATTACAGCCAATACTTATGAAGGTCAAACGGAAGATGTCAGTACCGTTGCGATTCAGAATTTACTTGTAAGCCACAGTAAGGTCTCTGATGAAATTGCTTATCAAATGACTAAGCTGATGTTTGAAAACCTTGACCGTTTAGGCACAGCGCACTCTGCGGCAAAAGATATAAGCTTAGAAACGGCTACTAAAAACTTACCCATCCCATTACATCCAGGTGCTGAACGTTACTACAAAGAAGTGAATGCACTGTAATCTTATGCTTCTTTTTGTGAGCGCTTGCTTAACCTTAAGCAAGCGCTTAGTTGTTTTTTAGACACACCGATTTTAGCTGTAGTAAGTGTAGAGGCGTACCATGAGTGATCCATCCAATAACCAGACTACTATGTCTGAACATGGCTTAAGTGCAGATACCCGCGATTGGCCAAAAGCATTGTTTTTTGTGGCGCTGATTTTTTCAATTTTTCAAATTACCACAGCTGCATTTCATCCGGTTTCAACCCAAGTATTACGCGCAGTGCACGTGGGTTTTTTATTATTAGTGGTGTTTATAAGTTACCCCGGTATGGGCAAGAGTCAGCCATGGCAACCTTTGGCGTGGCTACTCGGTTTAGCGGGTATGGCAACTGCTGTGTATCAATGGGTGTTTGAAGCAGACTTAATTCAACGCTCTGGTGACTTAACCCAAAATGACATGATAATTGGTGTGGTATTAGTTGCGTTAGTGTTTGAAGCGGCTAGGCGAGTGATGGGCATTGCACTGCCTATTATCTGTGGTTTGTTTTTAGCTTATGGTTTATTTGGTGAATATTTACCGGGTGAATTAATGCACCGGGGCTATGGTTTTGACCAAATAGTTAACCAGTTAGCCTTTGGTACAGAAGGCTTATATGGCACACCAACCTATGTTTCAGCGACTTATATTTTCTTATTTATTTTGTTCGGTGCCTTTTTAGAACAAGCCGGAATGATCCGTTTATTCACCGATTTTGCCATGGGCTTATTTGGTCACAAAGTCGGTGGGCCAGCAAAAGTGTCTGTGGTGTCATCGGCACTCATGGGCACCATTACCGGGTCGGGGGTTGCTAATGTTGTCACCACTGGACAGTTTACTATTCCGCTTATGAAACGCTTTGGCTATCGTTCAGCTTTTGCCGGCGGGGTCGAGGCCACGTCCAGTATGGGTAGCCAAATTATGCCGCCGATTATGGGCGCTGTGGCTTTTATTATGGCCGAAACCATTAACGTGCAATTTATTGAAATTGCTAAAGCGGCGATGATCCCTGCGGTATTGTACTTTTGCTCAGTATTCTGGATGGTGCATTTAGAGGCCAAACGCGCCAATTTATCTGGCTTACCCAAAGATCAATGTCCTGATCCATGGGCGGCGATTAAGTTACGTTGGTACTTACTCATTCCGTTATTTATTTTGATTGGCTTGTTGTTCTCTGGGCGTACGCCACTGTTTTCAGGCATGGTAGGTTTAGCACTGACCGCCATTGTGATTTTAGGTTCGGCGATAATTTTAAATGTGTCATCTGCTGTGATGCGTTTTGCTTTTTGGATAGCACTTGGCGTGTTATGTGCTGGCTTCTTTCAATTGGGCATAGGGGTGATGTTTGGCATCATTGCCATACTGATGGTGATGTGTTGGTTTGTTAAAGGCGGCAAAGAAACCTTAGCATTATGTTTACATGCATTAGTTGAAGGTGCCCGTCATGCCGTGCCTGTAGGTATTGCCTGTGCGCTGGTGGGGGTGATTATTGGTATCGTCTCACTTACGGGTATAGCCTCTACTTTTGCTGGATATATCTTGGCGGTGGGCCAAGATAATCTGTTTTTATCGTTAGTATTGACCATGGTAACTTGTCTTATTTTAGGCATGGGGATCCCCACGATTCCTAACTACATTATTACCAGTTCAATAGCTGCTCCAGCATTACTCGACTTAGGTGTGCCGTTAATTGTGTCGCACATGTTTGTGTTTTATTTTGGCATTATGGCTGACCTGACTCCACCGGTTGCGCTAGCGTGTTTCGCGGCCGCGCCAATAGCAAAAGAGAAAGGCTTAAAAATCAGTTTGTGGGCTATTCGTATTGCGATTGCTGGGTTTATTATTCCTTTTATGGCGGTATACGACCCCGCGTTAATGCTCCAAAGTGGCGGTGTGCTAGAGACTATTTTTGTAGTGCTTAAAGCAACCGTTGCTATTGGTATTTGGGGGGTGATTTTTACTGGCTACTTATTACAAAACCTTTATTGGTGGGAACGTATTTTAGGCTTTGTTGCTGGTGGCTGTTTGATTTTAGCAACGCCATTAAGTGATGAATTAGGCTTTGGTTTAGCTCTGGCATTTATTTTACACCACGTATGGCGCGCTCGTAAGCTCAAACGTTTAGCGCAGGACCAATAATGCTAGGGTTATGTTTAGGGCTAGCTGGTACTATTTGGGCGCAAGTGCCGGCTGAACAAATGACTCTGTCTTGGACGCACACGATTGAAAAAATTCGTTGGGCCGAAGATTATCGTTTAACGAATGAAGGTTTTATTTTAGAACAAGCCAGGGTAAAAGGCAGTGGCGCAGGGATGGAAATTCCTGCCGATGCGGTGTTAAAAGATGGCAGTTGGCACTACAAACCCAATTTACCTATTTTGCCAATCCTAAAGTTAGGCCGAACTCCAGAAGCGGGGGATTATCAGTTATGTGTTTCATCGGCTCAGGCTGGGCAACAATGCCACCCAATGAGCTTTTGGGTCGGTGAGCCTACCACTAAACAGCCCTCCATTGAGCTATGGGGCTGTGATATACCTGTATGAGTTTGGTGTGTTAACCATGCCGATAAGATGTATTAGACATAAAAAAAGCTGAATCAATTGATTCAGCTTTTTTATTGAATTTTTTACCACGACTTACTTTGCAAACGCATCTTGTAGTGCAGGTACAACTTGTTTTTTACGGCTTAATACGCCATCTAACCATACGCGGCCATCAACGGTAGGCTTACCGTAAGCACGCTCGGTTAAATCTGCTGAATCAGAAACCACTAACATTTCTGAACCTTCTTTCATGATATCGGTTAACAGTAATAATACGCTGTGACGATTGCCTTCAACTTTCAATTTAGCTATATCAGCTTCTAAATCAGCTTTGATGTCGTCAAATACAGCCAAGTCGATCACTTCTAATTGGCCAATACCAACCAAGTTACCGTTCATGTTGAAGTCTTTAAAATCGCGCATAACTAGGTCACGTGCTGGCGTGCCTTCAACTGCTGATTTTACTTTAAACATGTCCATGCCGACTTCTTTAAAGTCTTCAACACCCGCTATTTCAGCTAATGCTTCGACACAACGAATGTCTGCAGTGGTACAGGTTGGTGATTTGAAAATGACAGTGTCACTTAAAATGGCGCACATCATGATGCCAGCGATGTTTGCTGGAATTTTTACTTGGTAAAAATCGTACATCATTTTGATCACTGTGTTGCTACAACCCACTGGGCGAATCCAACATTCTAGCGGAGTAGAAGTGGTGAGATCGCCTAATTTGTGGTGGTCAACAATACCGACGATAGTCGCTTGAGCAATATCATCTGGTGCTTGAGTAATTTCTGAATGGTCAACAATGTAGACTTCTTCACCAGCATAGCTGGTTTTGTATTCAGGTGCTTCAAAACCAAATTTCTCTAAAATAAATGCGGTTTCTGGTGATAACTCACCTAAACGGGCAGCAATAGCTGGTTCACCGATTTGGTTTTTTAAATATGCTAATGCGATTGCACCACAAATTGAATCTGAATCAGGGATCTTGTGACCCACTACATACATTGCCATTGAAACACTCTCCTATAAAGTTACCATGATTTTAACAAGGATTAATCCTGATAGCATTAAAAAATACCACTTGAGTTGTTTAGCGCATCACCGGAGTATTATTACTAATGATTTGAGTCATCCATTAATAAAAAGCCCCAAGCTAAGAGTCTCAAGGCCTATTGTATTCTATAACCTAAAATAGCACATATGAACTTAGCTATCTTTTATGTAAGGCCATTAAATTCGAACTTTAATGACTACTTTGCGAACTTTCTGTGGGGTTGCGCTCGTACCAGGCATATGAATGTCACCAGGGAAAAATAGCGCAAACATCCCCGCCTTTAGCGGAATAAATGCTGCGTCATCTTGGTTCGATTGAAAATCGAATTCGGCGTAATCATGCTTATCAAAATATGGCTTAGAAGGGGTTTGATTGGCTAAAGGTAAATAGCCAAACTCTTCTTCACCGCTAACCACATATTGCACATCAATATATTGACGATGAACTTCAAATGGCTCTGTTTCTTTGGGTTTAGTTTCATAATCATTAATGATAACGAAAATATCTTTGCCTTCGATTGGGTAGTTTCCTACCTCAAGTTGGCTAAAGTCGGTCTCGGCAAGATGGGCTAAGGCTTTGGCTAATCTCGGGCTGAGTGACGTATATAGGTGACGGTTAGTTAAAGTATCAACAATCATAAAAATTCCGTAAGATAATAATCACAAAAACATCATAGCGTGTTAGCGTTAAAGCATACAGTTTTAGCAAGATATCAGCATTACAAATATAAGAAGGATTGTACATTGCCTGCATTACGTTTACTTGCTGGACCAACTGCTTACGAACAACTTGAAGCGAACGGCTTGCAACAATCATTATTTACCCAGATTTTTGCTGCTTCAGGCGGGCCTAAATGGTTGGCGATAGCGGGTTTAGATAAATATTTATTTAGTGAGTTTTTTAAACAACGCCAAGATCCGCTCTATACCATGGGCGCCTCGTCGGGCGCATGGCGCTTATCTTGTATGGCACAACAAGACCCCATAGCGGCTTATGAAAGATTAGAACATTTTTATATCCATCAAGATTACCAAAAAAAACCAACGCGTGAACAAGTCAGTGCCCAAGTATTGCACATTGTGGATGGTATTCTGGGTGAGCAGCAAGGCGCTGATATTATTGCTAATCCGTTAATTCGCCATCATATGGTGGCGTGCCGCGCTCGGCATTTAAATCGCATTCAGGCCAAGTTTGGCTTAATGATTGGGCTGTCGATGGCGGCTGTGAGTAATGTGGTTAATCGTAAAAGCTTAGGTTGGCATTTTGAGCGGGTCATTCTGAGCCATAAAGATGATGCATCACCTTTTAGGCGCTTAAAAGATTTGCCGACTAAGCATGTTGAATTAACTCAAGACAATATTCGTCATGGACTATTGGCCAGTGGATCGATCCCGTTGCTACTTGATCCGGTTAAAGATCTGCAAGGATCGCCAAAAGGCCATTATTACGATGGCGGCATTACCGATTACCATTTTGATATGCCATTACCCGCAGCAACTGGCTTGAGTTTATATCCGCACTTTTATCCTTATATGAGCCCCGGCTGGTTTGATAAATCCCTGTTATGGCGCAAGGCCAAAGCCAATTACCACAATGGCTTAATTTTAGCACCGAGTAAGCAATTTATTGCCAGTTTACCCTTTAGTAAAATTCCAGACCGTGAAGATTTTAAGCATTTAGATACCCCAACTCGTATTGCTTATTGGCAGCAAAGTGTACAACAAAGTCAAATATTAGCGGATGAATTTGCCGAGATAGTCGCCTCTGGCACGATAATGGATCGTATTGAACGTTTGTAAAGTGGCCACTCTTTGAGTGTTTTTTGTGCCGTTTGTGAAAGATAGTCTTATTGAACTAGGTCTATTGAAATAAGATCAAGTGTAAATGGCTGGTGACGTCGGTAATAAGCATTATTTACACTGCTTAAGTTGTTGAAATATTAACCACTGCTACACTTGTCTTATTGATTTGACTTTAGTTCAGTAACTTCACCTATGGTGTAGGAGGCTGTTATGCAAACAAAAGAAGTGGCATTACTTATCCAAGATGGAGTGTTATTGCCAGGTGGTCGACTTGAAATTCGAGTGGTGACACCGAGCGATTTACGCATGGTTGCCGATGTACTCAAAGGCCACTATGGCTTAGCATTCGCGCCATTGAAACTCAATAGTGAGCCGCCTTGTTACATTGCCGTTACCCAATGTAATATCATTGATTTCAACCAGTTAGATGATGGCTCTTTAAGCATTATTATTGAAGGTTTACAGCGGCTTAAAATATTATCTGCAGTAAAAAAACGCGACGGTTGCTGGATAGCCCGCGCGCTTCCTTGCGCTAATTGGGATCATGAACCCATTGCGGGCGAGTTTGAAATTATCAGTGCCGCACTGGACCAATTTTATCAAGTGAATCCAGATTTACTGGAATTGTATTCACAAACTCATTTAGAAGATGCTACTTGGGTTAGTCAGCGTTGGTTAGAAGTCTTACCTATGTATAATCGCGATAAGTTGATTCTTGTCGAGCAACCTAACTGCCATAAAACCATGGATTTTGTCCTGCAGTTGCTCAAATCGCATGTGGATGTATGACGCATGACGTGGCTTATTGAGATAGTGATAATCAAGATACAATCTGGGCCTAGCCTGATAAGATAGCGTTATCATTTTGCAATTTGTTATCTTCATATAGCCAAGTTATTTATGCCTAATTCAGCAAACTATAGCAAGAGTCACACTCAATCAGCCTCCAAAACAGCAACCGCCGCCATTGCCGCTCAACCTTCGTATATTGTGTTACCACGCGCGACTGAGTTAGCGGGCAAGCAATACCAAACTGTGTTGGAGTTTTTGGTTGATCATTTTCAGCAAATCGATATCAGCGTATGGCAACAGCGGATTAACGATGGCAAAGTGCATTGGCTAAATGGTGAATTAATTACCGCTGACAGTGCTTATCAAGCTACTGCGCGGGTATATTATTACCGTGAAGTGTTAGCCGAAACGCAAGTGCCGTTTGCAGAGCAAGTACTGTATCAAGACAGTCATACCATTATCGTCTACAAGCCGCATTTTTTACCTGTAACGCCAGGTGGTAATTACGTTAACGAATGCCTAGTACATCGATTACGTATTTCGACACAAATTGACACTGTTGCACCCGCTCATCGGCTCGATAAGGACACCGCAGGGGTGATGTTAATGACACTCAATCCACAAACTCGGCATGCTTATCATCAATTGTTTTTAGATGGCAACATCACTAAAAACTATCAGGCCATTGCAAAGATAACCCCGCAATTATTGACTCAATTAGCTGATAATAGCTGTGCATTACCTATCCACTGGACGGTGAAAAATCGTATCGCCCCAGCTAACCCAAGCTTTACTATGCAGGTGATTGAAGGTGAGGCCAATAGCCATTCTGAAATAAGCTTAGTGGCAGTAAAAGGTGATTTAGGATTATTTGAGTTAAGCCCGATTACTGGCAAAACTCATCAATTACGAGTACATATGCTGAGTCTGGGCATGCCTATCATCAATGATCGCTTTTATCCGGTGTTACAACCTAAAGGGCCGGATAATTTTGATAAACCATTACAGTTATTGGCTAAACGCTTGCGTTTTATTGATCCTGTCAGTGGTATTGAACAAGATTTCCAGTGCCAAGGTTTAGCTTTTTAGTCCATTTTTAACGACTAAAAAAACCGCCATCAATATGTTGATGGCGGTTTTAGGTTTGATACTCGTCTTTTACACTAGAGATTTATGCGACTTTATTCTGCTTTAGCGTGCTTAATCCCTTTGCTGTTTTTCATTGGGTCGCCATCATAACCAAGGGCTTGCCAGTTTAAACGTTGGCCTTTGTTATGGCAGTCATTACACTGTAATGCTTTATCTTTTGGTGACACCATATGGTTGATACGCCACCACATTTCGGTTTCAACAAAACCATGTTTACCGCTGTACTTAAGTCCTTTTTCTACCATGGTTGGGTTCGCTTCCATACCCAGTTTGGCCGCTAAGTCCCAATCAAAGTCAGTCCAGTAACCACCTTTACCGTATGTTTTAGGGGTCAGTAATATGTTGAGTTCGGTGTCGTATATTTGCTTACCTGTATGCACTTTAAATGGATAGATTTTAGCTTTAGGGTCTTTTATATCACCTAATGGAAAAGCTAATTTTACCACTGTAGTTGGATCAATTTTGTCGCCCGCCATGTAGGCATCTGCGTGACCGTTAAACCAAGCGTATTGTGGTGGAACGTCTTTTTGCCAAATAAAGCTGCCTTTCTTTTTCATAAAGGTGTGCTTGCCATATTGGTCTGTAGTTTCAGGAAGATCTTGTCCTGCCTTTGACCAGTCCCAACGCATTTTAGTGGGTTCATTTTTAGCAAATGACGGTATATGACAGGTCTGACACGCTACTGTTGCAGTATGTGTATTAAGCTTTTTATTTTTGTGAGGCGCGGCATCATGGCAGTTTTCACAGCCAATTTTGTTTTCACCACCAGGTGATACGCCCATAGCGTTACCGCTGATTTGATGATTTTCAGTGACGTGACAAGTTTGGCACTGGAAGTCATTACCGTCGGTGTCCATGTGGACATCGGTTGCCTTGTCTGGGTAAGCCATTGATGAGTCTAAATCACCATGTTTAACGGCATCACCACCGCCGCCGTAGAAGTGGCAACTGCCGCAATTATCACGTACGGGCGCTCCCACATTCTGTGCTACGTTCGTTAAATTGACTTTGGCTAACGGTTCACCTGCACCAGCTGGATCTTTAATGTACGTCCCTGTTGTGTCATGACATACCAAGCAATCGACTTTGGTCATGTCTTTAAAATCAAATGTAGAATCTTTCCAACCATAACCCGCATGGCAACTGGTACAACGTGGTTCATTGCCAGAGATCGACACACAAAAGTTGTTGATGCTATTTTTCTTGCCTCTTTTAACTGTGCGACCTGGCAGTTTTTGTTCTAACTCCCAAGTCCAGTGCGAAGATTTCATAAATTCTTCGGCATGTTCTTGATGGCAAGTTAAGCATTGTGTTGTCACCTCGGTGCCGCTGGTAAAAGGCCCTTGTAACGCCTCTTTGTGGTTAAAGGCAGCCTGCGCACTACTGCTTAATAACAATAATACAGCCAGTGCTGATAATAGTTTCATGGTGTTTGTCCTTACCCCTGAGCTTGTGATCAGGGGGGCCAAGTTAGAAGGTTAAGTGAGTGTTAGAAGTTAACGGTCAGTGAGGCATTGACGTCATAAGCAGTGTCAACCACAGGCAACATTGAGTAGGCACTACCGGCAATCACATCGTCAATTTTCTGAGGAGCACCCACTGGTGAGCCACTTCCGGTATATTCATAGTCGTAATACAAACCGGCTAACTTGATAAACATTTTTGGATTAATATCAAAGATATAATAGGCTTCGGCAACATGACCGCGGGTGGCTAACTTACTGCCGATTGGGTCGTCTTGTGCTTGGGTGAAGGGACTCCAGTATTTAGAACCATAGTTATATTCCAAGCCGAATTTACCGAAGGGGGCAGGGATTTGCATACCCACATAAATGCCATAACCGTCTTTGGTGTCGCTATCAACGGTTTCTTTTGGCACCATAATGATTTCAGTACCTGTGCTATTAAGTTCGGCTTCAAATACCGCATCGCTTAACATGCCGCCGAATAAACCGGCATTGCCGTTAGGTTCTGCACGAGTCCAGCCGAGTGAAGCAAACACTTTCATATCGTCATCGGATTCATAGGCATAACCAAGTCCACCTAAGTACATATCACCAATCACACCGCTTGGTTGCACGCGGGTGACGAAGTTAAAGTTGTCAAATTTTTGCATGTCTTGATACATGGTTGGGGCAAAGATGCCTGCCAGTTGAGTTGGGAATGCCATGGTGCCTGTAAAGCCATCATTGACATCTTTAGCGCCGAATAAGGTGAACTGTAAGAAATGGTTACCGTCATTAATCACGTCGATATTAAACCCGCCGAGGTGGGTGTCTTTAGTGATGATGTCACCAAACAATTCGCCATTACCGTACTGTGACTCAAAGCCTTGACCGTAGCAAAAACGTACAGTTTGCCCTTCAATACCTGTGATATCACCTAAGTTGTAACCTAAGGTAAGACCATCGAAGTTGAAATTGACTAAGTGGCCTGATGGTGTGCCGCCTCTGAGTTCATTTTCACGATAATGACTTGGTGGGCCATAGGTAGAAGGACGACGCCCAATAGAGAGGTAAACGCCACTATCGTTAATATCTTTCCAGTTAAAATAGGCGCGCTCTACTTTTAACTCATCACCACTGGTGCTTCCGCTACTGGTGCCATCCATGGTGAATGAGTTCCACGAGTCGAATACTTTAACCCCAGCTGAGTCTCCCCAACTCTTAAACATGGTTAAGCGTCCAGCAAAGCTGACGTTGTCCCATACTTTGGCGTCAATGTTTAGGCGTAACCGGGTTGTGTAAAATATGTCGTTATTAATATCTTGTTGGGTTTTCTGGCCTAACACCATTGGCATAATGCCTTGCAGCATACCGCTTTGAAATGCGCTGGCTAAATCAGGATTAGCCATCATCATTTGGCCCAATGGTGAGGTGGCACTATTTGGATCGCCAAATGCTCCTGACATGGCTTTCGCGCCAAAATCAGAAAAGTTAACGTTCATGGCAGGGTTCCATGTGACATTTTGATAATGTAATGAGTGTGCTTTGGTTCTAAAGTCACCAGTGATGGACACTCTGTCCAGTGCCGTATGGCGCTCGGTTTTATCAACCCGTGAGTTTAAGTCGTCAAGATCTTCGGTAATGGTGGCCAGTTGTTGTTTAAGATCGGCAATTTTTTGTGCATCGGTGTCTGCCGCTAAGCTAGCGCCGCTCATGAAAAGCGCATTAGCTACAAGTATTGATATCAGAGTTCTCATCATCTTTCTCTCCCCCTAAACTTGCCAAATGTATAAGCTGATGTGGCAAATTTTTGGTGTAAAAATCCCTGAGGCTAAGCCTCACTATTTTGTCAGTTTGGTTATTGGCTGATGTGACGCTTAAGACGACAAGGCCCTAAGCTGTAATGACTTAGCCACAGGTTGCTGGTTGGTCTGAATCGGCTGCGTGGTCATATAAAAACTGTTGAATATCTTTCAAGTCTTTTTCTGATAGCGCCTCGAAAACAGCAGGTTTGGCTTTATGCATATCACGGGTGAAAAAGCGATCCCACTGGCTCATGGTTTTGGTCATAGGGGTGAGCTCTTTGCCTTCACTATTGGCACTGTGGCAAGCTTTACATTCTTTTTTATAAAGATGTTTACCTTTTTTAGGGTTACCACCTTCTGCAGCCATTACTTGGCTACCAAGAGAAAATGCAATCGCGATTGCAATACCAACTTTAACGTAAATGTTCATCATTTTATCCTCTACAAAGCTTTTTATGGCTGGTGCCTTAGCAACATATATTTATTGTTTTGCTGTAAATAATGTTACCTAAAAGGGGGTAGTGTTAATTTGAAGTAGATCATATTCATGAGAAAAAACTAATTGAAAAAAAGTTAATTGATAAAAATCTAATGTAGTTGGTGTGATGCAGATCTATTGTCTAGAGGGTAATAGTTTGCTAGAGGATAAATTAACGTTTGGTGACAGGGATTCAGCCACATAAAATAATGCGCAGCCCTGTTTATTGGAAGGTCATTTGATAAAGAGAATCAGTGAGTGGCGTTAAATTAATGCGATTGTCGACTTTATTACTAATATTGTTGCGCTAATGCTACACAATATTAATGTCGCAGCCCGGGTTTTCTCTTTATCGACACGGCCAATTAATCGACCAGAGACAAGGTAGCCAGCAATGACTGAGGGGAGTAATAGCAGTGATAGCCATAAATGTTTTACTTCAACTAAGCCGACAACGGCTAAAATAGCCAATGCGATTAATGAGCTAAAGACAAAAAAGGCTGATAGCGCCGCTCTAAATTGACTGGCATCTTGACCGGCAAGTAAAATGGCCATTGGTGGGCCGCCGATCGCAGCGATATTGCCAAATATGCCCGAAAATACCCCAGCGATAAATAAACTGATGCGATTGATTGGTGCGGTAAAGCGAAAGACGCTTAGGATAACGGCAATAAACACGATTGCTGCAATCACCAAGCCTAGTATGGCTTGTGGTGCAAACAGTAATAACCCAGCACCTAAAAATCCTCCTGGAACACGTCCAAGTAAGGCATATTGTAATCCATTAAACTGTAGGTGGCCGCGCTCTCTAAACAAGGTCATTGCAGAGATTGCAAAACCCATGGCAATAATAGGAACGGGAACTAATTGAGGATTAACAATATACAGCAGTGGGCTTGCTACAACGGCTAACCCAAAGCCAATTAAGCTTTGGGTTAGCGCGCCAAAAAATACAATAATTGATGCCAGTATCAAAGTGGTTGGATCGATAAATGACATCATAATTTCTCTTTAAAATATTACTGCTTATAGCAATCCACATTGAAATTGGATCTATTTTAGGCGTACAGCAACTATGCCTTTAAAGACTGCCTCGAATACCACGCTAATCATTTTCGCTAAAAGAGCAAACTTCAATAAGGATTGGTATCAATGGGCAGTTTTAAAGTAGGTGAGGGATTCATTAACCTGTAGGTTATTCGAGCTCTTCCCATTCGATACCCATATCATCCATTAACTTTTTCGCTTCACTTGGAATGCTATCAGGCTGATCTTTTGATAAATCACCGTCATAAGGTAATGGTTGACCTGTGTACGCGTGCAAAAATGCTTCGCATAGCAGTTCACTGTTAGTTGCATGGCGCAGATTATTTATCTGGCGACGCGTCCGCTCATCTGTCAGTACTTTTAATACTTTTAAAGGGATAGAAACCGTAATTTTTTTTACTTGTTCATTTTTTTTGCCGTGTTCGGCATATGGGCTGATATATTCGCCATTCCATTCAGTCATTAACTTACCCTTAACGATAAATACGCTGCAGATTTTAAACCGTTACAATCTCTAGTCAAATTATTGCTACTATTTAATCCCGATGCAAATAGATTTCTCGATGTTTAGACGTCTAAACGTCTATTTTGGTTGACTCGGGGAGAACTCTTCGGTAAATTTGGACGTCTAGACATCTATTGTGTGTTTGTGACTTTTTAGGAATCAATTATGACTCAGTATCAAAGTGCCACTTTGGCCGTTCGCCAGGGTATAGAAACAGACACACAACATGGTGCTATCGTGCCGCCGATTTATTTATCGACCAATTATTCATTTGATGGCCACACTAATCCTCGCGAGTTTGACTACAGCCGTTCAGGTAATCCGACGCGTTGTATATTAGGTGAGGCGATTGCAAAACTTGAGCAAGGTGTAACTGGTGTGGTGACATGTACCGGCATGGCGGCCATTACCTTAGTGACCAGTTTGTTGGGCCCAGATGATTTATTGGTTGTGCCGCACGATTGTTATGGTGGCAGTTACCGTTTATTTACTAACCTGGCCAAAAAAGGTCAATTTAAGTTATTGGTTGTTGATCAAACTGATGCGCAAGCGCTGGGCAACGCGATAGCGCAAAATCCCAAAATGGTCTGGTTAGAAACGCCATCAAATCCATTACTGCGGGTAGTCGATATTAATGCGATCAGTATCGCTTGCCATGAGGTTGGCGCGTTAGTGGCGGTTGATAACACTTTTTTGTCGCCAATATTACAACAACCTTTGTTGTTGGGGGCCGATATCGTTATTCACTCAACCACCAAATACATTAATGGTCACAGTGATGTGGTCGGTGGCGCTGTGGTGGCTAAAGATGCTGAAGTGGGTGAATTATTACATTGGTGGTCAAACACCCTTGGATTAACCGGTTCTGCTTTTGATAGCTATTTAACCTTACGTGGCTTAAGAACGCTGGCAGTCCGCATTCGTGAGCATCAACGTAATGCGCAAAAAATTGTAGAATTACTCAATGCCAGTGATGTGGTTGCCAAGGTGTATTACCCAGGGCTAAAAGACCATCCGGGTCACGAAATTGCCGCAAAACAACAACAAGGTTTTGGCGCTATGTTAAGTTTTGAATTAACCGGTGGCGAAGCTGAAGTGGTGGCCTTTTTACAGGCATTATCTTTGTTTAGTATTGCTGAAAGTTTAGGCGGAGTGGAAAGTTTAGTTGCTGTTCCTGCCACCATGACTCACCGTGCAATGGACCCACAGGCAAGGCAACAGGCTGGTATTAAAGACACTTTACTGAGATTATCTGTCGGTATTGAAGATGCAGATGACCTGCTCGTGGATATTCAAGCCGGTCTCGCCGCTGTTACAGCGATAAAATCAGCTTGAGTTGGCTTAATTCGAGTTTAAGTTTGCTGTGGTTACGGCCAAATAAAGTAAAATAGAAAATATGCACTTGCCACACTATTTATTTCAAATTAGAAGTATAGCCGTCGCAATAAAAGTCTTAGTTGTTTAAGGAGTTAGTAATGACGCGAAGTCATTTACATAAGTTTGGTGGTTCAAGTTTAGCGGATGCAGATTGCTATCGCCGTGTTGCCCATATTTTGCTTACACATGGTCAAAGTGATGATTTAGTTGTGGTATCGGCCGCCGGCAAAACGACTAACTTTTTATACAAATTACTCACTCTGCGTGACAGCGGTCAGTTATGGCAAGAAGAGCTTCAAGTGCTGATCAGTTATCAGCAGACATTAATTGAACAGTTATTATCAAATGAGCTGGCTCGTGACCTACGTGAGCGCCTGTCGACTGACAAATCGCAATTAGTTAGTTTATTGTCTTTAGAGCAGCGTAATGACTACCAATTAAACCAAGTGGTCAGTTTTGGTGAGCGTTGGTCTGCACGCCTTATGGCCGCATTGCTGAGAGAAATGGGTGTAACAGCCACTCATGTGGATGCGTGTTCTATTTTGGTTGCAGACGAAGGTGCTATTCCCAATATTTTAGTGGCGCAATCGCGTGAAAAAGTACAAGCCTTACTCGCTTTGCATCCGCAAGAGCGTTTAGTTATTACAGGTTTTATTTGTGCTAATCGTCATGGTGATACGTTATTGCTGGGCCGTAATGGTTCAGATTTTAGTGCTACCTTAATTGCCAGTTTAGCCGACATTGAGCGTGTGACGATTTGGACTGATGTTGAAGGGGTATTTAACGCCGACCCGAATAAAATTAATGACGCTAAATTACTCAAGAGTATGTCACTAGCAGAAGCGGATCGCTTAGCTCGTCTGGGCTCGCCTGTATTGCACTCGCGTACCCTACAGCCATTGTTTAATACTCACGTAAGTTTAGCCGTGCGGTCCAGTTATGCTTCACACACTGACTTTACCTTGATTGCTCCACTGAGTTCATCAGCCAGTGCACCCGTTGTGACTAACTTAAATGAAGTGGTGTTGTTTAGTTTTAAAATGAACGCTGACATTGAGCCGTTACTGACTATTTTAGATAACGTTGGCATTACGCCTTTAGCTTATTGGTCGCTAGCACAGAATAAGATTGAACTTGCACTTACCCTAGAGTGCCAGAAACAAGTACAGGCCTTATTGACGCAATACAGCAGTGAGTTTGGTATTGACGAGTTAAGTGCCCAAACTGATTTAGGTTTAGTGGCCCTTGTCAGTGCTGATGCGCATCACTTTAGACGCAGTTTTGCCCGATTACTTAGCCGCGATGCTAAACCTGTTTATCAAGATTCATTGAGCTTAGTCACCTTAGTGCCGCAAGCTCAAGTGAGCTTATTGACTCAGAAAGTGCATCGTCGTTGCGCTGGGCCAAGAATGCGCATCGGAGTGTTATTGTTGGGCGTGGGCAATATAGGTGAGGCGTGGATTGATTTATTTAAACGCGCAAGCCCTGCATTGGATCACGAACTTGAGGCTACTGTTGAGTTAGTGGGTTTAGTCGGCTCGAAAAAAGCCTTAATCTCTAATGACAGAATTAACCTCGAGCAATGGCAACAAGATTATCAGCAGCACGGCATTGAATGGGATTATGACAAATTGTTTGATCAGTTGGCGCTGTTGTCATGCGATGAAATCGTCGCACTCGATATCAGTGCCAGTGCAGCGTTAACCTTACAATATCCAGAGTTATTTGCCCGCGGTATTCATGTGGTGAGCGCGAATAAATTAGCCGGCTCTGGGCCATTACCTTTTTATCGCGAATTAAAACTGCAACTCAGTAATCGTCGCTTGTTTTGGCGTTATAACGCAAGTTGTGGCGCCGGTTTACCAATACAACATGCATTAAATGATTTACGTAACAGTGGCGACACAATTGAGGCCGTTGGTGGCATATTTTCCGGCACCTTGTGTTGGCTGTTCGAAAATTATGACGGCAGTAAACCGTTTTCTGAATTAGTACTCCACGCTCGAAGTTTAGGTATTACAGAACCTGATCCGCGTGATGACTTGTCGGGCCGCGATATGCAACGTAAGTTGTTAATCTTGGCGCGCGAGATTGGTTTGGCGATAGAATTAGATGATATCAGTCTTAACTCGTTAGTGCCCAAAGCCTTAGCAGAGTTATCACTTGAAGACTTTTTATCACGCATCAGTGAATTAGATGATGGTTTGTTGCAGCAATATGTCGCCGCAACAGAGCAACATAAAGTACTGCGCTATGTGGCTTCGTTGGATAAAGTGGAAGGTAAGTTACAAGCTGAAGTGAGTTTGCAGTGGGTGGATAATCATCATCCTTATGCCAATTTAACCCCAGGCGATAATGTGTTTGTTATTCGCAGTACGTTTTATCAAGGTAACCCTTTGATTATCCGCGGACCAGGGGCCGGGCGTGAGGTGACTGCTGCTGCGGTGCAGTCCGATTTAGTGCATATCTGTAAAGACCTGTTGCAAGAGTAGGTCAATTAAGTTGTCATCCCGGTAACACTTTGGAGCCGGGGTTTAGCTTTTTTGCCTGCGGCCATCAACGTCAGCCCGACACTTCACTATTTCGTCAGCCCGACACTTCACTATTTAGTCATTTTGATATTTCACTATTTCGTCATTCCGGCAATGCTTGTGAGCCGGAATCCAGCACTATTATTTATTGCTTTGTACTTATAGCCAGCGGCCAGCTTAGTGGTGCTTGGCTCATAACAGAGTAAAGGGGTAGGGCGTTTATACCCTTTTGCAAACCCTTAGCGCCCGATCAACATTTCCTGGAAAGCGAACACTTCACGACAGGGTTTTATCCTACTGTTCACGTATTCTGTTATGGAAAGTTTTCAACGACCTCAATGTTAGTTAGCATTACCGTTATGGATAAAGCCAACTAGCGATTTATGCTCTTATCAATATCGCCACACATGAATACTGACTCTCTGGGCAAAAGGATATCCAATGCAAAGGCCAACAAAGGAACAAATTCGAGATTTACCCCTTTATGACGGTATTAGTTTAGAGAATATCATCGTCGTTACAAACAAAGCCGACTCTATAAATGCACTAGCGGAGTTAAGAACTCATTCTTGTTTAGGGTTTGATACAGAGAGCAAACCTTGTTTTGTAAAAGGTGAGGTCAGTGATGGACCTCATTTAATTCAGATAGCCACAAAATCTAAAGTATTCTTATTTCCTACAAAATTTTATGAAAACTTTACTGCAATTGCTGAAATATTATCTGACCCGACAATAAAGAAGGTAGGTTTTGGATTGAAAGAAGATAAAAAACTTCTTTTTAGAAAATTTGGCATTAAATTAATCAATACAGAAGAACTATCTTCAAAGGTGATGCGTTTTGCGCAAGTTAAACAACGCGTTGGCGCTAGAGTTGCGGTTGCGATGTTTTTTAATCAACGGCTATCTAAGAGTGCACAACAATCCAATTGGTCAATATTCCCCTTACACGATCATCAGAAAAGATACGCCGCAAATGATGCACATAGCGCATTATTAATTGCTCTCGAAATAGAAAGACAGAGCCATTCATCTCCCTAAAGAATATGAGCCTCTCACCAATTAATTTAATAGACAACATTAGCTTATTTGACCAAATAAATAAGCTTGTTGACAATTAGTTAGGGTCATCAAGTTTCCTGCACTGCCTCTGCGCTTAATCACTCACCTATTAAACCCGTTGCTTGATTTCTACTCGTTTGTTCTCAAGCTTTTTTGCTATGTTGAATTTGTCTTTTTAGCTAAAGCTAACCATTGCTTGAGAATCTCTATTTTGTGATTATCAAAGTGTTATAAATTTAAATTATCAATTAGATAAGTTTTGATAATTTTTATTCATTCACTGTCCGCCGTAAGATTACGCCATCGAACAAAGACGAATCAATAGTATTTAGGAGTAAGTTATGAAAATGAATCATGTAGGTTTGATGGTTGGCGACATGGATAAAGCGGTTGATTTTTATACTAAAGCGCTGGGACTAAGAGTGGTGATGGGTAACACTAAGGTTCAAGAAGAACGTAAAACCGCTATTGGCAGAATGTGTGTGGCCGTTTTTGGTGAAGGCTTTAAAGGCTTTAACATTGCACACTTAGTCACGACTGATGGTATTGGTGTGGAGATGTTTGAAATGATCGACCGTCAACAACGTCACGAAGTTGATTTTACCCGTCTTGGTATCTTCCACTTTTGTTTGCAAACAGATGACTTTGAAGGCGCTATTGCGCGTACGGAGCAATATGGCGGTAAAGTAAGAATGGACATTATGCGCTACCACCCAGAAGACGACAGTAAGCTAGCACAAATGGTCTACTTAGAAGACCCGTTTGGCAACTTGTTTGAACTTTACTCGCACAGCTATGAAGAAACTTACTCTACTGATTACGAGTAATTTGTTTAAGGATATCCGTATTACTTTAACGCTACCTAGATGGTAGCTTTTTTATGTCATGGGAAACATTTCTGAGGTTACTTTTAGCATTTTTGCAGAGAAACTTAAAATATATCAAATGATTAAATAAGCTAACCAGCTTCATTAGAGTAACACTCGCTTTTTATTAACCGCATAAGAAACTCATTTATTGTCAGTTTGATGGTTTATCACACCGTGATTTGATAAAGGCTTGCAGACATATGCAGATGTCTGCGTAACTGATTTGAGCTGTTATGCACTAAAAGGAATACAGTGAACACTTATAGTCGGTCTGTAGTCATTTTTATTGTGGTTCAAAGGATTTGGCTGGTTTCGTTAGCGCTCGCGTTATTGCTTGCGATTGAGCTGTAGACTTAAATTGGTTAATTGATGGTATTTTAGCTTGACTTAGGATGCAGTTAAACTAGTATATGGACATATAGACGTCCAAACGGCTAAATTAAAAGTTAGTTAATTGGTATTGGCTCCTAAGTTTTACAGAAGTTGAAGGAATACATTATGGCTTTTCATCATGCGCAACATGCCCAGTCGTTAAATCAGAGCTTGTCTGAGCTGAATGATATTAATGTTTCTTTTGAATTCTTCCCGCCATCAACGCCAGAGATGGAAGAGATCCTGTGGAATTCAGTTCGTCGTTTAGAGCCGTTAAACCCTAAATTTGTCTCTGTGACTTATGGTGCCAATTCCGGCGTACGTGATCGTACTCATAGCGTGATTGAACGTATTCAGAAAGAGACGAATCTTCTAGCGGCACCGCATTTAACCTTGGTTGATGCTAGTGATGAAGAGTTAGTTGAACTGGCAAAGCATTATTGGAATTCAGGTATTAGAGACATTGTCGCCTTACGTGGTGATTTACCTGAAGGCAGCCCAAAACCAACTCGCTTTGCTAATGATTTAGTACGTTTATTACGTTCAGTGGCAGATTTTGATATTTCGGTTGCGGCGTATCCTGAGGTTCATCCAGATGCGCGTAACGCTCAGGCTGATTTAATTAACTTGAAGAAAAAAATTGATGCGGGCGCCAACCGTGCCATTACTCAGTTTTTCTTTGATGTTGAATCCTATTTACGTTTTCGCGATCGCTGTGTCACCGCTGGCATAGATGTTGAAATTATCCCTGGCATTTTGCCGGTGACTAACTTTAAGCAAACTAAACGTTTTGCTGGAATGACTAACGTGGCGATTCCACATTGGTTACATCGCCAATTTGAAGGTTTAGATGACGACCCTGCAACTCGTCAGTTAGTTGGAGCCAACGTTGCGATTGATATGGTAAAAGTATTGTCTCGTGAAGGGGTTAAAGATTTTCATTTTTATACTCTTAACCGTGCCGAATTAACTTATGCTATTTGCCATACGTTAGGTGTGCGTCCAAAGTAAACAGGCATAACGACTCTACGCCTATTTTATCGTTGCAAAAATGCTCATTCATTTAAACCATTAAATTGCGCCTTTTGCCTTGAACTAAGCGTAAATAGCTTAGCGTTGAATAGGCCGTCCTATTCAAAAAAGTTAAATTAGAATGGCTGCTAAGTCGATAGCAACAGACGCAGTGGTCATAGTCTCTAACCCCGTTAATGATTTCATTAGCGGGTTTTTTGTTTAATATTTATGGCCTTTTGTGTGAGTATTCGACGTTTGCCGTATTCTTTTTTTCATATTTATAGCCTATGGTATATTAACAACAATTAATAACTAAAAAGGTGTGATGATGAAAACATCCTTTTATGTACTCACTGTATTGGCTGGCTTAACCATAGTTAATATTGTGCAAGCAAATGCTGCAGAACCTCAACAAGCCATTCCACCCGCCGCTCAGTTATGTACTTCTTGTCATGGTGCTCAAGGTCAAGGAATTGATATCATTGGCCCTCGTTTAGCTGGTTTATCGGCTGAATACATTACCAATCAACTCAAGTTGTTTCATGCCGGTAAACGTCAAAACCCCACCATGCTAGCAATGGCTGCCACGGTACAAGGTGATAATATTGGCCTAGTGGCACAATATTTTAGCCAACAGCCAGTTGCTGATATTTCGCTGCAATTTCGCGGTGACAAGGTTGCCATTAGTGATCCCTCTGAAAGATTAGCCTTTCAAGGCGATTGGTCGCGAACTATTCCGGCGTGTACCAGTTGTCATGGGCCATCGGCAATTGGCGGAGGCAATTTCCCTCGCTTAGCAGGCCAGCAAGCCAGTTACATCAAGACCCAACTATTAGCTTGGCAAGACGGCACTCGAACCGGTGATGTTGACAATATGATGGGTAATATTGCGCGGAAATTAACAGCTGCCGAAATCGATGGTTTATCGCAGTATTTTGCCAATATAAAATAAGGACATGGCTATGAAATTATTATCGCTATTGAGCATTGGTGTCCTGTTTAGCTTGCCTTTACAGGCCAATGAAATGTTAACTGAAGTCCCTGCTACAGCTTCAGCAGCACTACCTGATCGCCAAGCGGCATTGCCTGCAGTACCTAAAAAAGTGGGTGAGAACTATCTACAACCTGCGTCATTAACCGATATTCCTGCGGGAGTTTTTGGTGACAAAGTTCGCCTAGGTTATCAATTGTTCGTGAATACTCAAACGCTTAGAGATAAGTACGTTGGTAATCAACTCAGTTGTGCTAATTGTCATATGAATGCAGGGCAACAAGCTAATTCGTCGCCTTTATGGGGGGCATATTTTGCCTATCCGGCCTATCGTAAGAAAAATGATAAAGTGAACAGCTTTCAAGAGCGTGTTCAAGGTTGTTTTACTTATTCAATGAACGGTAAAGCGCCCGAGTCTGGTTCTCCTGAGTTAGTGGCAATATCTGCTTATTCATACTGGTTAGGCATGAGTGGATTAATGGCACAATATAACGTTAGCGGCCCTGTGCCTGAGTTATCTGATGCTGAATTAGTGAAAGGTGCAATGCGGGATGATTTCCCGATGCCAGAGGCCATTGCCAAAAATTTAGATACCAAAGCGCTAAGTCAGTTACCTGGACGGGGCTTTCCTAAAGCGCCAGAGCCAGAATTAGCCTATGCGCCGGAGCGCGGTATGATTGTTTATCAAGCTCATTGCCAAACTTGTCATGGCGAAGATGGTCAAGGACAAATAATCGCTGGGGTTGCTGCCTTGCCGCCATTATGGGGACCTCAAAGCTTCAACTGGGGCGCTGGAATGCATCGGGTAAATACGGCTGCTGATTTTATTTATGAAAATATGCCGTTAGGTAAAAGTGTCCCGCTTACCGTTCAGCAAGCTTGGGATGTTGCCGCTTATGTTAATTCGTTTGATCGCCCACAAGATCCTCGTTTTGATGGTGATGTGAGTAAGACTCAAGCCACATACCATCAGCACCAGGGCTATTATGGCCAATCGGTTGCTGGTAAGCCTATTTTAGGGACTGATTCGTATCCGGTTTTTCCGCTTAAAAATACAGTTAAACCTTGATATCTATCTGAATTAAGATGAACCTATGAATGATGCCCATTGAGTGAACGCTTAATGGGCTTTTTTGTAAGTGTACACATTACTTAGACAGAGCTTATTGAGCATAGCGATCAGAAATGGCAGTATGTTGATCTTAGCTTTTATTTATTATTACCTCATAGGTTGGGCAATGACATTATTCACCTTTGCTGCACAATTGTGCCCACTGTGCCAACAAGATAATGCTTGTGCCATGGAGCAAGGATTAGCCATAGATGCATGTTGGTGCGCTAAGCAAACAGTGGATATGCCCTCAGTTATTGCGCAGTTTAACGCAACATCTTCTGGGGTTGATTTACCCAATAATCAATGTGTTTGTCAGTCTTGTATGGCTAAATTAGTGCAACAATCTGATATTGATGCTGTTGAAACTTATTCACCCTAACCTTAGATTGCTCATTAGCGAAATCTCAATGCTATTTGAGTGATGGTTTGTGTTACCGCTTCGAAGCGGCTTAACTTGGCATATAAACACTTAACGCCAATCAATAGCTGCTTTGATGTCCTCGTTCTTGTCCTTCCCAAGTAAGCTAATATTTTTATTTATCGACCTATAAACCAATATTGGTACTTATTTATAACCGTCTCTGAATGCATATTTGTGTCATGGCAGAACAATGCGCGATTTATATTAATGGGGGGATCTTCTGATGACTTTAGGACGGTATTATTGAAGTCGGCGCTAGTCACATATACATGGTTGCTATGATTAACGAAATCGAGGTAATCTAAAATGATTGTTTTTCAACGGAGTTGGGCTGTTGAGGGGGAATCAGAAGATAATTAACCTCAGTTTTGGATAATAAACGGTTTTCAAACAGCCTTGTGAGTAAAGCACAGTGTAGGTTTGATTTTGTAGATTTGGTATGACTCCCGTTTAAACGTTTTATCCTGTCTATTATCCGCGAGGTGAGGTTAGTTAATAATAATTATAACTTTAGACATAAATCATTACTCATTATGAGGTTTTTACATGGAAGCAGTCACACAATTTGTCAATATGGTTAACGGTATAGTATGGGGTGTTCCCATGCTAATTATGATTTTAGGTGTCGGGCTATTTCTGTCGATTGGCTTAAAATTCATGCCTATTTTAAAGCTAAATCGAGGCTTTAGATTGTTATGGGCGGGTCGTCAGGTTACAGATGATAGCGAAAAGGGTGATGTTAGCCCGTTTAATGCATTAATGACCTCATTATCAGCCACTATTGGTACCGGTAACATTGCGGGTGTGGCAACGGCGATTTTTATTGGTGGTCCGGGTGCGCTATTTTGGATGTGGTGTACGGCGCTCGTGGGTATGGCGACTAAGTTTTCGGAAGCAGTTTTGGCGGTGAGGTTTCGTGAAACAGATGCTAATGGCAACCATGTTGGTGGCCCTATGTATTACATCAAAAACGGTTTAGGCAGTAAGTGGGCTTGGTTAGGTACTGCATTTGCTATTTTTGGCTCTATTGCTGGTTTTGGTATTGGTAATACCGTACAAGCTAACTCGGTTGCGGATGCGATGAGCAGTAATTTTGGCGTGCCTAGTTGGGTGACAGGCGTGGTGTTAATGGTGCTGGTTGGTGCGGTACTGATGGGCGGTATTAAGCGTATTGCAGAAGTAGCTGGTAAGCTAGTGCCATTAATGACAGTGTTTTATATTACTGCGGGTTTAGCGGTATTGATTGTTAATGCAGCGCAAGTACCCGCGGCTTTTCTGTTAATTATTGAAAGTGCTTTTAACCCGGTCGCAGCCCAAGGTGGTTTTGCAGGCGCAGCGGTATGGGCTGCAATTCGATTTGGTGTAGCGCGAGGCGTATTTTCCAATGAAGCTGGTTTAGGTAGTGCCCCGATTGCTCATGCCGCAGCACAAACTAATAATCCTGTAAAACAAGGTTTAGTCGCTATGTTAGGCACGTTTATTGACACCCTTATTGTGTGTTCAATTACCGGTTTGGCTATTGTGGTTTCTGGTGCGTGGACATCAGGTGAAAACGGCGCGGCGTTAACCTCATTGGCATTTTCAAATGCATTGCCTATGGGAAATTATATTGTGGCAATTGCATTGGCTATATTTGCCTTTACCACCATTTTAGGTTGGAGTTTTTACAGTGAAAAATGTGTCCAATACCTTTTAGGTGATAAAGCCGTCAAACCATTTCGTCTAATTTGGACCTTAGTTGTACCGATAGGCGCAGTCAGTTCGTTAGAGTTTATTTGGTTATTAGCTGACACATTAAATGCGATGATGGCGATTCCAAACTTAATTGCGTTGGTGTTGTTAAGTCCTGTGGTGTTTGGCTTAACTCGTGAGTATTTTATTAAGCAACGAGCTTTGAAAGCTAACGCTTAAACTCGTCTAGTTAACGACTCACGTTAATATTTCGCAATCGTGGTTAAGCATGTTCATTGGTAAATAGATGAACATGCTTCCTTAAAAGGATTTTTATGAAACATCTTACTTTTGCTGTATCAAGCGCAGCGTTATTGATGGTGATGCTCTTGTCCGGGTGTTCTAATCTGTCGCTGCGAACAAATGCGGGTACCATTGCGCTTGGCAATGCTAAGATAGCAGAGATTGATACTTATACCTCTGGAGAAATATCCCGGTTCAAAGCAAAGTTTCTAGGCGATGTGACCACTTCATATTGTGAAGTCTCATCGGATCCTGATAAGTTAGATGATCTCCCTAGCTTGTCTTCAATGACTAAATCGCTCAAATTACAAGTGAAACAACGTGGTGGAAATGCCATTGTTATGAAGCAATGCGGCAAAGTTAATTACCCATCGTGTGCTGTGTATTTAGAGTGTAATGGTGAGGCGTATGTCATCGACCGAGGTATTTAGATAGATTCGTTACTTAGTGTCTATTAGTGCAATATAGTGAGCGTTACCTGCATCATTTAAAAGAAGTTTATTTTTAATAGGCTAAGTGTGACTATCGCGCACTTAACCTATTACATTACCACTGTGGTTTATTCGAAATTGTTATCAAACTCTGAGTCTTCAAATAAGTCGACGGCAGAACTTGGAACAACATTTTTGAATTGGCGAGCAAAATGGCGTTGCACCCCTTTTAGGTCGATATTGCCTATTCCTGAGGCAAAACCAAACCAAGCATAAAGCCCGCTAATATCTTCAAACATCGGAGGTAAATACTTAGGGTGGGCAATAATACCTTCTTGATAAGCTTGGTACAGTACCGGAATATCCTCAATGGCTAATTTGCCTAAAAATAGCATAGGGATTAACTCAGGTAGCCCAGTGCTGATGGCACTACGAATAAAGTTAATATTTTCTACATAACCGCGCACGTAAGAGATGTCTTTAGTAAAAAAGCTACCGCCGCCTACCATGCCACCACGAAATACCCGTTGAGTTACCCGATAGCTGTCTTTTGAGCTTAAATTAAGGTCTCTGAAATAGCGGTACACTTCAATAAAATCAGCCCCTTTCTCTGCCATGTCTACCGCAGAGACTCGATCGCTAATACGTCGAGCGCGGCCCGGATTTGAGCTTAAGGTGAGCATTTCCATGAGCACAGCTAAGCCTTCTTGCGAAGCGGTAACGCGTGGTGATCCAACGCTGAGCCAAGTGGCATGAGGTTGAGCACGGCCATTGAGTGTGGTGCCCACATGAACCCAGCCTTCATGCACTTCATAGATATTCAGATCAGATTCGCTGAACATGGCGCGAGTATTGAGCTTAACCGTATCGCCACCGACGGCGGCATCGGACACAATACCATCACTCAATTTAACGTGAATTTCATCATTATGAAAATACTTCACTAAGCGTTCGCTGAGGACATTTACCGCTTCTGGTGCTGTTACAATCTTAGGATGGCGGCTATTCATGTGGCGCGCCGCTGGCAAAGAAAATATATGGCTTAAGCGATCGCCCAGTTGGCGTAATGTATGGCGATCGCCATGTAATTTGTGGCTGGCACTGCCGTAAAGCTCTTGGCTAAGTTTACCAAACATCGGCTTGCCACGATTATGCAGCATGTCTATTACTATGCGATATTGATCAATATTGGCCAGTAAAATTTTACCTAATTTATCGCGTTTACCTAAACCACGCTCAACGGCAGTTTTTAAACCTTGCAGGTCTGTTTGAGTTTGATCTGCGTTAAACGATAGCGGAATTGACTGATAAAAGTCATTACTAACGTTGGGTAATTGTTTACTTTTTTGCGCTAAAAAATCATCTTCAATTTGTCTTGGCCATTTTATTGAGTCTAAAATTTTAATTGGCGCTTGGATGCGAATTAATTCATCAGAAAAACGACGAATATCTTGTTGATAACGCAATAAAGAGTCAGACATTGTCTTTTCCTAATCTAGAGAAGTTGTTAGCAGTGCTAGCGGCCATATTAGCAGATGTTGATCATAAAACTGCAATGAAAAAATAACCATCTAGTCAGCACTATTTTAGTGCAATTTATCATGGCGTATAGCAATGTATTAAGGGTGGTTTTTTAAGTTACTAAAAATATTGAATTATTTTCTTGGCATTAAAACTGCTTTACCTAAAGTAGTAATAATTAAAAGGAAAATTTATGGCAGCGATGAGCTATTTAAGTGTGATTGAGCGTTATCATGAATATGAGCATTTAGTGCACGAGCTACTAGAGTCTATTTTGATTGGTGTGGGCGATATTAATTTATTCGAGCAACCTATATCGGCTAAAATTTTTGAAGATATGGCGATAAGCTATCCCTTCGTGGAACTGATTTATTTATTGAATGCTCAGGGCATACAGATTTGCCCCAATATCAGCGTCATTAACCAGCAGGTTAAATTAATGAATTGCGGTGACCGTGCAGATCGAAGTCAGCGGCCTTACTTTACCCAATTGACTGCGGTTGATACTGTGCATATTACTCGACCTTATTTGTCTAATTCTGGTGGTGGCTTGTGTTTGTCTGCATCACAAATGATTAAATCTGCGTCTGGGCAAGTGGTAATTGTGGTTATTGATGTCAACTTAACGCGCTTAATTGAGTTTATGATGGGTGACAGTGCTAGACGCAAAATGTCGCCTTTTTTTAAAAGTATTTATGCTGCAATTGTACTGGGCCTTTTTGTGTTAGTGAGCGTGCTAATGTGGACTGTAGTTCGTGACATTTATACCCTTTTTAGCCAAATTTCTGCTACCCATGATCCATTGCAACCCTTCGGCATTATTATTTTTCTTACCTTGGCATTAGCCATTTTTGATTTGGGTAAAACCATTTTGGAAGAGGAAGTATTGATGCATAAAGATATTTTTCGTCACAGTTCAACTCGACGAACGATTACGCGGTTTATTTCGACCATTTTGATTGCGATTTCAATAGAAGCCTTGTTGACTATGTTTAAAGCGTCGCTAGGGGAAAAGCAATATATTGAGCCAGCAATTTTAATGATGTTAGCCGTAGTGGGCTTGTTGGTCGGGCTGGGAATCTATGTCTATCTAGGGGCCAAAGCCGAGCTGCTGCTCACCCAAACCCAAGCGGGTAAGCATATGCGGCGCGAACAAATTAAAAGCGTATAGCATATTGATCAGCGCCTAACATCCACTGAGATAAAGATGATAAAACAGACTGGGATAAACGATATAAGCGTTTATCCCTATTTTTTAGAAAAAGTCATCGTCACCAATTGCTTTGCGTAATTGGGCTTGTTCGAGAAAATCTTCTAATCTTCGTTTCACTTGGCGTTTATGCTGTAAACTTTCGGCAGACTTAACGTTTCTAGGCGTCGTCATCGCATCTATTTCTGTGTCATCAGGCACTATTTCACTAATATTAGCCATCACAAAACCCTCATGTAAAATAAAAGCGTGGTATTAATTCAATGAGCATTTTCTAACTAAAAAAACGTTAATAGGGAAGTAAAATATTTTTCCTTAATTGGACAGCTATTTTTACCCTTCGTTTTGAGCTTAGCAGTAAATGTATTTCTTGCTAGTAAAACATAAAGCCAAGTGCGAAGAGTGTGTGCTTAAACTAGTATTATCTATGCCATGATGTCGCCAGATAATACTGCTTCTATCTGCTACAGATAGAAAAACGCCACCTGTTAATGAGGTGGCGTTGATATACTCATAAAGCGAGTCAGTAATGGTGTTACTCGTTATAGTGTAAACCCGTAAGAGTAGCCTAAAACAACTTTTGCATCATTGTCTGGTAAGTCAGTATCAGCCGCCATGAATGATACGGTACCTATGTCTGTTTCAGCACTTAATGTGACGTTGTAGTCTGCATAAGTGTCACCGAATAAATCTTCAACGACATCGCCTTGTGAATAACCATAGTGGAATGCGACACTGAGCTTTTCTGTTAACGGGAAGCTGGCATTGGCCTGGATATAGCTCCAATCTGTTTCGTCACTGGCACCAGAAACACCTGAATCAGCATTAATTACTTTAGAATAGCCAACATCTAGCCATTTCCATCCAAGAGTGAGCGCGACTTCACCAAAATCAATACTGCCACCAGCATCTGGGTAAGCATAATAAAGGTAGCTAATGTCGTAAGTTAAGTCTTCAGTAAAGTTACCACCATAACCGCCGTACAAATCTAACTCGTAACTGGTTTCATCACCAAAATCGACATTAGATACCCAAGTGCCAGCATAAAAACCAGAGTCATGAGCATAATCAATGCCACCTTGAACCGCAGCCGCATCATTAGTTTGTGTGGTACCACGCCATAAATAGTTTGATGTTGCGCCAATATTACCCGTAACTTCAGCAAGGGCAGAGCCACTCAGTAATAAGCCTGTTGATAATGCAATTGCTTGATATAGTGATTTTTTCATCTTCATCCCTTAACGTTTTATTATCAATGAGGCATTTATGTGTCACTAAATGAACTCAATGTTGGTTTGTCTGAAGATTAATTAGCGAATCGCATGCCAACTCTATTTTCCTATTAAAGTCAGTTGCTTATGTATTTATGGATCATTTTGTTGCATATTTGTTGCAACTTAATGATGCAAGCTCGCCCCTTTTTTGTGCAACAGTGCTCAGCATCCTAATATTCGTTGATGTTGAATTAAGAGATAATATTGTTTGCAGAGGATAAATATAAAAAGCAGGCAATAAAAAACCTCCATAAAGGAGGTTTCTAGCAAAAAAAGAGTAAACGAATAATTAATTAACGCTATCTTTTAGTGTTTTTCCAGCTTTAAACTTAGGCACTGTAGCTGCTGCGATTTGAATTTCTTTGCCAGTTTGTGGATTACGACCAGTACGCGCGGCACGTTGAGTGGTTTCAAAAGAACCAAAGCCAACAATAGAAATTTTATCACCATTTTTCATGGCTTCAGTTACCGCTTGTTCGAAAGACTTTAGAGCGCGGCCAGCTTCAGCTTTTGTTAGTTCCGCATTTTCAGCGATTTTTGCAATTAATTCACTTTTGTTCATATTGATATTCTCTGCTTTCCATAGAAGTGTTTTTTTAAAACATGATTAACATGCCACAAGCGATGCTGGTTTAAAAGCACTTTATCCCATAAATTCAGTATCTGTAATGGTTTTAAAGCAAAATTAGCACAAATAATGTCTTTATTTGCCTTGTTGTTACTCTTCTAAGAGCTGATAAAGAATTTTCTTAACTAACTGCGGCTCAAAAGGCTTGTCACAAAGCGCATTGACGCCAGCACTAAATACATTACTCAGATGAGTGTCGTTGGCTTCTGACGATACCATTAGGATTGGAATATGAGATTGTTGACTGTGGTTACGGATGTACTGAGTCAGTGCAAGTCCGTCTACCGAGGGCATATTGTAATCAGTGATCACTAAATCATACATATTGTCTTTCATTAGGCTAATCGCTTGTTCACCATCAACAGCCTCAGTAATTAGCTGTATGCCTAAATTGCCTATGGTGCGCTTAATAACATTTCGTGCCATTCGGCTATCATCAACCACCAATACTCTAATGCTGTGAACATCAAAGTGGGTTAAATCGAGCTCGTCATTGCTCAGTAAATCAATGGTTGAGTTAAGTGCCGTAGCTAAGTGTTCGGCATTAAATGGTTTTGGTAAAATAGCCACCACGCCTGATTGTCTAAAAATTTCTAGCTGTTCACGACGACACTCACTGGAAACCAGCATAAATTGAATATCACTCAATGCTGGAGTCATTTTAATGTACTGCAATAACTCAGTGGCTTCGCCATCGATAAAATGGAGTGCGCTGGCAATTAAGTCTGGTTTATGGCGATGGATTATCTCTTTAGCTTCAGCAATGGTTGCGGCAGTTTGGATGCTGCTGACACCTTCTTGCTGAAGGCGAGTAATAATGATCTTACGCTGAGTCTCGGAAGGCTCAAGTAATAGGATGGATAATTCACTTGGAGATAAGCTAGTCATAATTCACGTTCCACAGATATTTATTATTAGTATTATTTTAATGTTGCATGTGTGAGTAAATTGTACACTAAAAAAATGCTAGAGATGATAGTTAAGCTAGGCCTATAGCACTTGGTGTTTATTTTTGAGCAAGATAGTCTCTGGTCGCGTTCGACAGACCAACCCACCATTGAAACACCACCACACTTAACAGTAATAACCATAGCGGAATTAATGGAATATTATAGCCTCGAAATACCAGTTTGACGTCTTCAGGGGTGATTTGATAGGCAATCAACGCCGTTGTTGTCATTGCAACTAACCCTAGGCTTTGTAAGGCGACATAGCTGAGTAGCAGTACTTTTGTCCATGGCGCACGTATTAGTAAACCAATAAAAACCGGTATCACTCCCAGAGTTAATAAGTCAAAGGCTTCAAAGGTGATCGCGCGCCAAATAGCAACAAGAGTGAGTACAACATACAGTGAGATAAGGATCATCACTCTAACGGGCATTCGTTGGGCTGAATTTTGGTTCATATTGATCATAGTACTGGAGAATTTGAGGTAGAATATCGCACAAAACAGAGTGATGGGTATATTTTGATGACAGAAACACATTTTTGGGCGCTAGTGACCCGCGATAAACCTGAGCAGTCTTCTGCAGATCTCACCCTGAGTTTACGCCAGCAATTAGAAAGCTTGGACGATGAAGCACTCAAGGCATTCGATAAAATATTAGGCCAACAATTACGTCGCAGTTATTCCTGGTCGATTTGGGGAGCAGCATACATAGTGACAGGTTGCGATTCTGATGATGCTTTTACTGAGTTTAGGTGTTTTTTATTGTCGTTAGGTCAGCAATGGTACAACAAGATTATCACCAATCCAGATAGCTTAGGGGAATTAGAACATTGGCCGTTAGTGGACGATTATGCTTACCCGTTTGTTGAAGATTATGATTTGATTGCAGGACAAGTCTACGAAGACCGCACTGGCTTAGAGCTGCCATTCTTACCCTCAGGACACAGTACCCCAGAGGGGAAAAAATTTAGCACTAAGCCAAAAATTATGCGTCAAACCTATCCTTTATTGAGTGCGCGTTTTCCATTTTAGTGGACCGCTTGATCTTAGGCGTTGTTAAGCTTTGGTTCAGCTTATGAGGACTATAGTCAATTTATAGTGATGATAGCTTAATGGCTAACATTTGATTTGATGATAAGTATCGGCGTGCAAATATGGTCAAAGTTGCTTTAACAGAAGCTGAATAGCGTTATCTGAAGCAGCCGTTGAAACCTGTGTTATCACAAGCGCCTAAGTCCCAGGAGGTCTATTATGAATGTAAAATATATAATGCTAGCTTCGGTATTAGTATCCCAAATTGTTATGGCTGAAGATGCGCCACCACCTAATCCTGTTACTGAAGTTGGGCTGGTAAAAATTGAATGGCAAAATCCAAAAGATTTCAGTGATATCAGAACTTCTAACGAGCTTCAGTCACGATTTGAAAACCGTTTATTTGACACTTTAACCAAGAACATCAATAAAGAAGCCGAAAAAACCCTCAAGCCAGGACAGACACTGCAAATGACAGTGACTAACTTTGATCTAGCGGGAGACATGCGACCAACATTTGGTGCCACGCCGGGTGATTTACGTGTTGTAAAAGATTTATACCCACCCAGAGCCACCTTTAGTTACACGATTAAAGAAGGTGACCAGGTGATTATTGTTGGTGATGAAAAAATCACAGATATGAGTTTTATGTCTAACTCACATCGCTTTAATGACCGACCATTTCAGTACGAAACAACTTTATTTACTGATTGGTTACAAAAGAGTGTCGCACCTAAACTATAGCCCTTGGCGGCAGTGCTTAGGATTATATCGATAAGGTTGATTTAGCGCAGGGGTTGTCTGTTTTATCTGTAGTGACTTGATGAATCGTTGTTGATAACCAAATGTACCAGTGACGCTGGTTACGCTTGATTGTCGCCATTGGGTTTTATCAATGATTGTCGCCGCAACATGTAAAGGTCATATCAACTAAGGTTGCTCCTGCATGAAGATTCCGCAGGAGCATAAAGATTATTTAGACAGTTTAAATACTTGCAGCGTTTGCAGTAAAGTCGCAAGTTTTTTGACAAAGGCTTCGAGAGTTTCAGGTGCGACATGAGTACTACTCTGCATCGCATCAAACTCAGCTACCAATTCTTGTACATAGGGCAAGAAACGGTTGCTACTTTCCGTAAATCCTTGATCTTCAGTAAAGATAGCCACAAACTTACCATGTCCTGCTTTACGTAATTCGTCAAGGCGAGCATCAGAGTCAATCGCCTGTCTATAGGCTATTTGCAGGTTTTCTTTTATCTGTAGAAAAACATTGGTGTACGGCATAATTGCCTCATAGTGCATTTGTAAACAATAAAGCTAATTATAAGGAGCCGCTATGCTGGCAACAAGGAAAAGTCCGCTTATTTTTAATATAGGGATGATTTATCGTCGTTTACAGCGATATAGCTTTAGTTTAGTGGTATTTCTACTGTGTTTTGGCTCTACATCGGCAACGGCATTGGATTCGCCAGTATTTTATAAAATTGAGTATCAACAACAGCAAGCGTATTTACTGGGTTCAATTCATATCGGTCGCCAAGATTTTTACCCATTAGGACAACATATTGAGTCGGCATTTAAACAAGCAGATGCACTCGTGGTTGAGGCCGATATTAGCCAAGGTGACACGGGAGCGCTATTACAGCAGTACGGTGCGTTGTCTGCCGATATTGCCGCAGACGTTAATGTGACACGCCAAGTTTATTGCCAAAGTCATCAAAGTTTGTGTCAGGCATTAGCACCATATGCTCCCTGGTTACAGTCAGCACAAATTAGTATGGGCCGTTATGCGCAATTGGGTTATAGCGCAGACCAAGGCGTCGATGCTTATTTTATGGCCAATCGCAGTGACAAAGCCCTAGTTGAACTTGAAAGTATGCAGTTTCAATTTGAATTAATTTCATCATTTTCAACCGCGACCCAAATGCAAATGCTGGATGATTCGATCAACGTCAGTGATGCCGAAATGCTTGATTTAATTTATGCTTGGCGCCAAGGCGATGCCAGTGCATTGGCAACCATTATGGAATCGCAAGCGGGCGATGCCGATGAATTGCTTGAAAAATTACTGTGGCAACGCAATCACACCATGACGCAAAAAATTATCCAGTTGCTACAACAGCGTAATTATAAACAGCTGTTTATTGTGGTTGGAGCAGGCCATATTGTTGGTCAGCAAGCCATTCCTGACTTACTTAAACAGCAAGGTGCAACGGTCACCCCTTGTACCTTTTTGCAGTGTTAAGGAGAATGTTGTGCGTCCACAAGGGCCGATAATAGTATAACTTTATGCTTATATTGGCTTTGATTGACCAAGAAAATGAACATATCGACCTAAAGATAAATATGGCTCACGTTGTGAATAAGCCAATTCCATTTCAATAAGCTGATGTTTATCGAAGTTGGGCGGGAGATTATTTTTTAAGTAATCATTAATCACCCTAACCCCAGACTGACTGATCATCGACAGTTGCCATTGGGCAAACCAAGCGCGAACATCTGCAATATACAGGGGATGGTTGGGGGTTAATCCAACCTTCTTTTTAACCTTAAAATCACGCTTAACATAGTCAAAGTTGCCTGAAATTAAACTGTGAAAGCGCAAGGCTTCCTTATTAAAAAACATCAGCGAAAATAACCCATTCGGTTTTAGCAGGCTTAATAACCCATGCAAAGTCGATTCAGCATCAGTGAGCCATTCGGCTACAGCGTGGCATAAGATGACATCAAACTGACCAAACTGCTGCACGGTTAGTGCTTGAATAGGGCTATGCACTAACTCGATTGATAATTCTGTGTCTGAGGCGGCAATCTGTTGTTGGGCTATGGCCAACATTTGCTCAGAAATATCACATAGCACCACATCATGGCCCAACGCAGCCAGTTTTTGGCTCAAAAAACCAAATCCTCCCCCAGCATCTAAAATGCGTAATCGTGGTTTATTCAAGCGAGTTAATGCTGGGATTAAGTCCCGCCACAATACTGCAGCACGGATTTCACCTTTAGTGGTGCCATAGATGTTTTGCGCAAACTTTTGACTAAGAGTATCGAAATTTTTATCTTGCACGATTTAAGTTACATCACGTTATTGAGCCGATATGGAGTAACGTAATTGTCGCACTGTAGGCTGAAAAAGGTAAAGACAAATCAGTGATTGTGTATAGAGGGTAAATAAAAGTTTATCGATTAATCAATATAAGCAGCAATGACAACCTACTTTAAACGCATTTTATAATTAGCGGTTTAGCAACAGTAAGAGTCTAAGGTATAATGATCGACTAACCATCTTTGCAGCGCATACTTTTTGCTGCCTATTTAGGGTACAACATTGTGAGTCACGACTACGCTATCGAATTACAGGCGATGCCTTCGCTGTTGTCTTTGTATCGAAAAATCCTATTTGGTCGTAAACCGGGATGGGATCAACAACCGCTGCCGAATATTTATGTGCAAGCTTCTAATGTGGTGCTGTCGCAAGAGAAAATTCGGCAATATGCCGCTGTATGTGGTTTTGAATACGATGATAGGGTGTTACCTCCAACGTATTTATATGTGTGGGCATTTCGTTTGCATGCGATGATTTTTACTCATAAAGCCGTGACATTTCCGTTGCTTGGAATGATCCACTTAAAAAATAGTATTAGTGTATTTCGTCCTGTACGTACTGATGAAATATTGACTGTGCAGTGCGAACTGTCAGCGAGTCGCACTACAGATGCTGGACTTGAGTTTGATTTAGTTTCAAAAGTGTTGGTTGGTGAAGAGCTTGTATGGCAAGCGTTATCAACATACTTATATCGCATTGAGTCTGCTGGGCGGCGGGCTCGTCCGCCTAAAGCGTCTGAGATGGCATGGGAAAATGTCCAGCAATGGCGTTTAACCGATGACTTAGGCCGTCGTTATGCCAAAGCTTCGGGCGATTATAACTTGATCCATTTGCATCCTTTATTGTCAAAACGCTTTGGTTTTGAGCGAGTGTTGGCCCATGGCATGTGGTCTAAAGCGCGTGCATTATCTCAGTTGATGACTTATATCGGTGATCGACCTTTTCAGGTTGATGTTGAATTTAAATTACCGGTATTTATGCCGTCTGAAGTGACATTTGCATTTGAAAGTACTGAGAATGGTAAACGTTTTCAAATACGTGATGTCAAAGGTCGTCGACCGCATTTGCAGGGTGATGTTACCTATTTATAAGCAGATAGACCTCGCTGAGGTGGCTTAAACGTCAGTGGTAAGTCAATTGCGAACATAAAAAAAGCTCAGGTTAATACCTGAGCTTTTTTTATGGCAGACTTAAGGTACCGAGTGGCCCATTGCCGCTTCCCAAATGCTAAACCATTGTTGTCGATCAAGTTCAATGTTAGCTGAATTTACCGCGCTGGTGATACGTTCTAGATTACCACTGCCGATAATAGGAGCAGGGCGACTTGGATGCATACGAACCCAAGCATAAATCACTTGGCTAATGTCTTGTGCGCCAACTTGCTGAGCAATATCGTGCAGGGTATTGCGAATTCTCAGTGCTTGGGGCGTGTTCGCTGAAAGGAGATCTCCACCGCCCAAACAAGACCATGCCATTGGGGTGATGCGGTGTTGTTGACACTGATCAAGCACACCATCATGCAAGCTCTGCATGGCTAAAGGCGATATTTCAACTTGGTTAGTGATCAACGGAGCATTGAGGCGTGATTGCAGTAAATCAAATTGGCTGGTGGTAAAGTTAGATACACCAAAGTGGCTGACTTTACCTTGGGCATGCAATTGCTCGAAAGCGGCAGCCATTTCGTCAGCATTCATTAATGGATCGGGGCGATGGATGAGTAACACATCTAAGTGATCAGTTTTTAATTCAGTAAGTGAATTTTCAACACTTTGAATAATATGCGCTTTACTTGTGTCGTAATGATTAACATAACGACCATCATAGCCATCAAACAAGGGTTTAATGCCACACTTACTGATCAACTGCATTTGCTGACGTAACTGTGGTTTTAAGGCTAACGCTTCACCAAATAAGGTTTCACACTGATACATACCATATATATCAGCGTGGTCCATGGTCGTGACGCCAAGATCAAGATAATGCTCAATTAAGCCAAGCAGTTGCTGTGGCGGCATATTCCAAGCATCAGCACGCCAAAATCCGGCGATAAAATCAGAAAATCTAAAAGTAGATTGGGTCATAAGTTAATTTTAACCTTAGTTAGGGGTAATAAATGCTTATTAAAGCACTTTTAGATCGACATTGACTGAAAAGCAACTCGCTATCAAAAGCCAACGAATCTTAGCAAGACAGAACAAAATCACTGAGCCAGTGTTATTTTTAGCTATTTACCTCATCCGCTAAATGGATGAGGTCAGTTAATCATTGTTGTAGCATACTTTGACACAATGTTTGACTACATTAGGCGACATAGCATGCCATTGATTTAGCTTGATTAGCTTAAGCACTGGGTTATTTTTGATAAATATGTACATCGCGTTGTGGAAACGGAATACTAATGCCTTCAGCATCAAAGCGTATTTTCACTGCACGAGTAATATCCCAGTAAACCTCCCAGTAATCATCAGGGTTAACCCAAGGCCTGACAACAAAGTCGACTGAAGATTCACCTAATGTGTGCAGTTTTACAATTGGTTCTGGATGTTCTTGCACCTTAGGGTGTTGCTCAACAATACTTTTTAAAATGGTTTCAGCATGTTCAACATTGTCGCTGTAACTAATACCAAAAATCATGTCTACGCGGCGCTGATGCTCGGCAGTAATATTGTTAATGGTATCACCCCAAATTTTATTGTTTGGCACAATCAAGCGTTGGTTATCGAGGGTTTTGATGGTTGTTGATACTAAGCTCATGTGACTCACACGACCGGTAACATTGGCTGCATTAATTAGATCACCGACATCAAATGGACGATAGATTAAAATCATCATCCCAGATGCAAAGTTTGATAATGTGTCTTGTAATGCAAAACCAATAATCACACCGGCAATACCAAAACCAGCGAGCAAAGGCCCAAGCTCAAACCCGAGCTGTGATAAGGCAATTAATAATCCTAATGCAAATACCACCTTACTGGACAACGAAATAAAGAAGTCTTGCAGTAATTGGCTAAATTGTAATTTTGATGCTTTTACTGTTTTCGAGATGATTTTGGTGACAATTTTGGCCACTAAACTGGCTAAAAATAAAATAAATACAAAGACTAAAATTTTGAAGGTTAAGCTAGGACCATTATTAATGGTTTGATCCTTGATGACGTTAAGCCAGCCTTGCAGCAGATTAGACGCGACACTGAAGTTCAATACATCTTGGGTAATATCACCAGACACGCTAAACAAGGTTTGTTTAAAAGCCGTGACATCTTGGCCTAGTGTTTCGAGCATTCCCGCTGATACAGCTAGGCTTGAGCTACTTTGATCTAAACGTTCTTTTAGTGCCATCACCTCTGCTTTTTGTTCGGCAGTGATATCGGCCCCAGCGCTTTCAGCTTCTGAAACGGCTTTTTGTAATTCATCTTGTGTGTAATGCACTAAACTGTCGAAATGATCGGCGCGTTTGAGCATAAAATCGGTTAATTTCTGTTGTTGAATACTGACATCCATATTCAAGGTTTTAGCCCATTGCAGCGAGGTTAATTGTGCCTTGAGATAGTGGTCTCGTTCAAATTCTCTTTGTGATATAGCTAAGACAACCTTACTTTCATCACCTTGCTTGATATCAAGACGCATAAGCATAATTTGATCGTCTAAATAGCTTCCGACACTGTTTAAAAAATCCAGCTGACTTTGAACTAAAGTGATTAGGTATTGCGGGTTTTCATCTGGAGTTTTGATCAGCTGCGCAATTATATCGCGTAATTCAGATGACTTGTTCTTAATCCTATATTCAGTAAAGTTACGTAATTCACCTTTTGCCTTAAACAGTAGGAGGGTATCTTGATCAATTGTTTGTTGTAATCGGCTGATTTTATTTTGAGTGTCGGTTAACTGACTGGTGGTGACAATCGGTGCTGTTGCATCTTGTTCTGCGCTAGCTGTTGGCGACATAAACACCACTAAGGTGAATAATATCGTAAATAAAATCCGTAGCATGAAAGGTCGTCCTTTGGCGTTGAGTTGTGCCTATAATAGTGGAAAACGCCTATAGTAGCCAAGTACAGCAATTCTTAGGGTTATTTGTTACACTTGCCGCCATTATTGAACTGAGGAAATTATCATGTCGCTGCAATGTGCTCATTGCTATAAATCTTTTTCAATTGCGAAGGTCAATGACAGTCGTGGTAAAGGTTTGTCGGTTGAGGTGCAATGCCCTCATTGTGCTGCATGGCTTGGGCATAACAAGTTGTTATCAATTGCTAAGATGTTTGGGTTTTATGGTGGTGTAGTTGCCGCTGTAGTCGGTTATTTTTTTGACAATGTAGCGTCGATCACCACGCCATTGATTATATTAGCGGTTATCATTGTTGGTTTATCGCATATTATGGACCATTTACAGCTGATCGAAGCCCCTGAAAATGATCCTAGTACAGAACCTGGTGCAAAATAGGTTAATTCACCTCAATCACTTGGCTTTCTAATGAGGCTTCAACGTAGTAAATACCGCCTAGTACAACAACAGCAACAATGGCTATTACTAAAATGATGCCAATGTTTTCACGAATAAATAGTGCCATGGTGTTTGTCCTGTAATGATGATGTTTACTCATGCATTATGTTATGGGTAATAGCTTAAGACTATCTTAAAAATAACGACTTAGTTATTTGTCGGTAGTTTATGATTTTACTGTCAATATGTCGCCATGATTTATCACAATCTAAGTGTTGCTTTTTATTGGTGGTCTTTTACACTAATGGCCACTTTTATTAACCTGATGGATTTTTACTGGTGAGTTCCCGCATCAAAATAAGACAAACTATCGCAATCTGGCTTAGTGCCATTTTGATTGTGTTGTCTGTTGCTGCGTCAGCGCATTCAGTTAGACATCTCGATGACGGTGTAAAAAATCACTGTACCTTGTGTTTTCACCAACTTCATCTTAATAAAACACTGCAGTTTGCTAGTTTTGTGTTTGCCGTTACTAAGCAAACTTTTGAACTTCAGCAGTATACTCTACCTCCTTTCTCATCGGTTTTTCATCGCTATTACCACAGTCGCGCGCCACCACAATCCCTGTAATTCAACACATACATTTATTAATTTTTCCGTTATCGGATAGTTCATATTGAACAGCGATAGGCGGATATTTGTTGTATTTTGGAGATTTTATGTCTGCGTTAAACACCCGTGTGTCAATTTTAGCATTAGCTTGTGCTGTGAGTTCGTATTCTGTCATGGCAGAAGATTCTAGTTTAACCAACCCTAATGTAAGTGCTGTACTTGATGGTTACTATCAAACAGGTGACCGACCATTAGCTGAGCGTGCAGAAGGTTTTGGTTTAGGTGAAACTGAGTTGGCCTTGAGTGCCAATATTGATGAAATGTTTTACGGTAAAGTGACCGCCATTATTGAGTCACATGACGGTGAAACAGAGCTTAATTTAGAAGAAGCCTTTATTCAAACATTAGCTATGCCTTATGGTTTATCGGTTCGTGCAGGTCGTTTTTTATCTGACATTGGCTATTTAAATAACCAACATTTACACACAGACTCATTTTCTGATCGTCCAGCTGCTTACCGTGCATTTTTAGGCGGACATTATTTTGATGATGGTATTCGTTTAAACTATGTCGCGCCAACCGATCTCTACTGGACTCTGGGTGTCGAAGCGTTTAAGGGAGAAAGTTTACGTGCGGCGGATGCACATGGTGAGCGCGATTTTGATAACCTTGGGGTGTACAGTGCGTTAACCAAGATGGGGGGTGATATTGGTATAGAAAGTTCTTGGCAGTTAGGCTTAAGTTATCTTCGCAATCAAAATGGTCAAGCTTATGCCGAAGATGAGCATAATGAGGAAGAAGAGGGGCATGATGAAGAACATGCTGGACATAGCCATAGTGCTTCTTATACAGGTAAAAACACCTATATTGCTGATGTTGTTTATAAGTGGGCACCTAATGGTAACTACAAATACCAAAATTTAACTGTCAGTGGTGAATATTTTAGAGTGACTGATATTTTTGCTATGGAACCTGGTCATATTGTTGAGGCCGACCATGAAGATATAAGTAGTGATGACTATCACCAGGGCTGGTACGTCAGTAGTGTGTATCAATTTTCTCCTCGTTGGTCTGCTGGGATTCGTTATGGTCAAGTGGATACTTATGAAGTCCATGGCGATCACCTTCATCCACAACAATTGAAAGAGTCAGAAGTCAGTCTAGCATGGCACAGTAGTCATTTTTCGACAGTGCGCTTGCAATACACTCATCAGACTGGGACTAATTTCGATGGTTTTGAAGATGATAATATCCTTACTTTACAATATGTCATGTCATTAGGAGCTCACGGTGCGCATCAATACTAAATTGCTTTTAGCAGTGGCTTCAATGTCACTGCTGTTTACCGCGACAGCACAAGCGGAACTCAATGTGTTTGCATGTGAACCTGAATATGCAGCACTGACATTAGCGCTAGCACCCGATGCAAAAGTGTATTCGGCAACAACAGCGATGCAAGATCCACATCAAGTACAAGCAAGACCAAGCCTGATTGCGAAGATGCGTCAAGCTGATGTAGTGGTTTGTGCAGGGGCAGACTTAGAAATAGGTTGGCTGCCTATGCTGCAAATGAAGTCGGCGAATCCTCAGGTTAGGTCGACAGATAAGGGCTTATTTTTTGCTGCAGAGCATATTGATACCTTGGATAAGTTAGCCTCAGTGGATCGTTCAATGGGCGATGTTCATGCAAAGGGAAATCCCCATTTGCATCTAGATCCGCAGCGGATGTTAATAGTTGCACAGGCCTTGAGTACCAAATTTACTCAAATCGATCCTGACAATGCCAGTCTTTATCGTCAGTCGTTGGCCGATTTTAGCCAAGCCTGGCAAGCTAAAATACCGCAATGGCAACAGCAGGCTAAAGATTTAGCTGGTAAGAAGGTTATCGCCTACCATTCAAGCTTTCGTTATTTGTTCAAATGGATTGGCATTGAGCAAGTAGCCGATCTTGAGCCCAAGCCAGGTATCGCACCTACGAGTAGCCATTTAGCCTCTTTGCTTGCTCGTGCGGAAAAAGGCGATGTAATGGCGATTATTGTGGCGTCATACCAAGATGAGCGTGGGGCAAAATGGTTAGGCGAACGTGCTAATCTGCCAGTATTGGTGCTACCGATATCGGTGGGTGGCAACGAAGAGAGTAAAGACCTGATTAGTTTATACGACAGCATACTTAGCCTATTGAATAAGGTGAAATAACACTATGTTTGATGTTGAGTTACTGTCTATCTTGTTGCCTGCGTTAGCGGCAGGGTTATTGGTATTATCAACCCATGTGCTGTTAGGTCAACAAGTGCTTAAGCGTGGCATTATCTTTATTGATTTGGCTATTGCTCAAGTTGCAGCCTTAGGGGCGATAGTATCGCACATTGATCATAGGCTAGAGGATTTACCCTATGCCCATGTGTGGATGCCTGCGTTGTTTGCTCTAGGCGGTGCAGGCATTATTGCTTGGATGGCAAAGCGGTTAGTCGGTGAGCTCGAGGCATTTATTGGCTGCTTTTATGTGCTCAGTGCGGTGGCGGCAATGTTGTTATTAGCCAACGACCCTCATGGTGCTGAGTTATTAAAGCAATTAATGTCGGGGCAAATATTGTGGGTGAGTTGGTCTCAGTTAGCACTACCGGCAGTGGTTTCTGCTGGTATTCTGGGGATTATTATCGCAAAACCGCAAATATTAGATGGTGCTGGGTTTTACTTTCTATTTGCCTTAGTGATTACTTTGTCGGTGGAACTCGTGGGAGTGTATTTAGTGTTTAGCACCCTAATTTTGCCGGCTTTGGCCTTAAACCAATATCATGGTAAACCCAAACTCGCTTTGGCGTATGGGGTCGGTATTGTGGGTTATATTGCTGGGTTGCTGTTGTCTGCTAGTTATGACTTACCCAGTGGTGCAGCCATAGTGGCAACATTAGCGTTAAGTGCATTTTTATTTAGAATGTTGCTAAAACTGCGATTGCCAGTATTAGCTGGTTAAGCCACTAATAATTAACTTGTTAACCCAATGGCTAATCTTTCATAGAAAGCTTGTTACTCTGCCCCTGCTCACAGGGGCAGAGTATTTCAGCGTACATATGTAAACAAAACGTTGAGTCCCTAGACTAGCATCGCTATACTGACGCCAATTTTATTGCAGGAGTATGCTGTGCTGCTTATCGCTCGTTCAATCATTCTCGCCGTGCTATTATTTTTAGCCTTTATATTTTCGGTTGTCATTTGCCTATTTCGGCCTATGCATCGCGACAATGTACATTTTGTGGCCCGTTTTTTTGGTTCCGTTGCGCCAGTATTGGGCATTAAAGTCATTAAACGTGTTCACTCTGCGAGTGCTACTCCGCAACCTTGTATTTACTTAGCTAATCATCAAAATAATTTTGATTTATTTACCCATACATCAGTGGTGCCTAAAGCGACAGTGAGCTTAGGTAAAAAAAGTTTGCTATGGATGCCGTTATTCGGGCAAATTTATTGGTTATCGGGCAATATTCTTATTGATCGTAAAAACCGTCATAGTGCGTTTGATACTATGGCGAAAACAGTCGATAAGATGAAAAATAAACTCCTGTCAGTGTGGATATTTCCTGAAGGAACTCGTTCTCGTGGTCGTGGATTATTACCCTTTAAAGTGGGTGCTTTTCACACTGCGATAGCTGCCCAAGCACCCATAGTGCCAGTCTTAGCGTCTTGTCAGAATCATATAAACCTAAATCGTTGGAACAACGGTGTGGTGATTGTAGAAATGATGGCGCCAGTAGCCACGGCAGGTTTAGATAAAAATGATGTGAAAGCATTAAATGCTAAAGTGCATCAATTAATGTCAGCACGTTTGGTCGAATTGAATAAAGAAGCACAAGCATTAATGCTACAAGCGCAATAATATTGTTATCGGTCGCCTAACATCGCTCATAAACTCGCAACTTGTGTCAGTTTGGGTATAATTGAATAAATTTTTACAGGTCCTATTTACGGAGTAATCCATGTCTGTTGAGCGTCAGTTAAAAGAACAATTTGCTGAAAATCTTGAAATTGTTGATGCCTTACTTGCCGATGGTTCAGAGCCTGATGCGGAATATACTATTGAACATCATTTTTCTGCGACCAATTTTGATCGTTTAGAAAAAGCCGCTGTTGACGCATTTAAACTCGGTTTTGAAGTGAACGATGCCGAAGAAATGGAGCTTGAAGATGGCTCGATTATTTTCTGTTTTGATGCTATCGCTAAGCATAAGTTAGAAGTGCCTTTATTGGATAAAGCCTGTGAACAGTTAATTCAACTCGCCGCCAAGCAAAAAGTAGACTATGACGGTTGGGGAACTTACTTTGTTGGTGATGAAGTTGAAGGCGACGAAGAAGACGATGAATTTGAAGATGATGAATACGAAGATGATAATGACTCAGATGATAAATTTCACTAAGTAATCATTTGCTGAATACCGTAAAAACGCTCATCCATGATGAGCGTTTTTTTATGGCTGAATAGCAATTATTGATAACCTATTATTTATTAATAATGCTTTGATTACGACCTTGTTGTTTAGCAAGATATAGTGCTTTATCTGCACCGGATAACCAGGTAGAGCTATTGTCTATTTCTGAATCTAAATCATTAATCCCTATACTTATAGTGACTTTTATCAGGCGATTTTCGAATGCTATTTCAGATTCTTCAATGCGTTTTCGTAACCGTTCGGTAAAGTTCAGTGCATCTTCGGCTGTGGTTTTAGATAACACCACGCCAAACTCTTCACCACCATAACGGCCGGCACAGTCGGTTTCACGTAATGCTTGTTTTAACAGATAAGCGATATGTTGGATAACTTTATCGCCAGCAGGGTGACCATACTTGTCGTTAATCAGTTTGAAATTATCGATATCAATCATGACTAAAGATGCCGCATCACCGTAACGTGAATAGCGATCAAACTCTTTTTCCATACAATCTTGCCAGTGGCGACGGTTATGTAGCTGGGTTAAGCCATCGGTTTGGCTTAATTGCTCCAGTTGCTCATTGGCCGATTTTAATTGCAGTTTATTTACCGCTATATCGGTTACATCATAGACAATAATACTGATGTGGGTGATTTGCCCTGTTAATGAAGCTAATGGTAGTAAGGTAATGTTCTGATACATAAAATCAGCTCGTCCCGTTACTGGCCGATAGTTTTTAAACTTGAATACGTATGGACGTTGTTCCCAACTAATAAAAGTGCGATTTTTTAATACAAATACCGATTCCATTTTTTTCTTCAGCCAATCAGCCTGTAAATCTGGAAACTGTTCGAACAGATTTTTACCCTTAATGGAGTTCGGTGATACGCCGCTGTGGTTTTCCATAAAACCATTCCAAAGCTGGATATTATAGTCGCGATCGAGCACAACTAAGCCTACCTCAATGGTTTGCACCATATCGATTAGCCAGTGAAGCTCATTCATCGCACTTTGGTCATTTGACATAAAGAGTATCCAACATTAATCGAGTAAGTAGCCAAGCTTATAGTTAAGCGTAGGAATAGAGTCTTCAGTAAACAGCAGCAAAAGATCACATTGAATATTGTAATCTTCGATTCGATAGTTGATTTCCATCGCTAGAGTTCGTTGCCATTTGTCTGAGTTGTCGTGAATGAGTTCATTGACGCTGCAATGTCTGCCAAGTACAACCGGATGTGCCTGACTGAATTTCATGTCAAGTTGTTCAGATATACCATTTAGAAATGCTCCTATGAGCACGTTACCGGTATCCATCATCACTTCTATTTCTGTGGTGATGTCTTCTGGATTATCTAAGCCCATCAATTTGGCCATGTCTTCAAAGCTAGAGTCATGGAACAGCAATAACGCTTCACCAGCGATTCCTGCACCAATAAATCCTTGGCACAGCCCTGAGACAGTTGAGTTTCGCTCGGTGGCTTTTAAGGCCATGGTTAATTCACTAACTTCTAGCACGTTCACATTTGGGATTGGTAATAATACAAATACATCTAGAAGTTTAGCGAGTAAGTCTGCGGCTCTACCCATAGCGACGTTAGCGATTTCTTGGCATGCGTCACGCATATCAACTTTCATCATTGGAGTGTCGTCAGCTTTATTACCCTGAGTAAGGGTTAAAATGCCGTACTCTTGTAAAATATGGCTGATAGCTTCTGCACTAACGGGTTTTTGAATAAAGTCCAGAGCACCTAAAGCTTTGACTCGCTCATGGGCCTTAATTTGAATATCACCTGACACCACAATGATCAGCGCGGGTAAATCTTGCTGTTGTACCGCTTGGAGTACTTCATAACCATCCATGACCGGCATGTTGAGATCGAGAAAGACAATCTCACCTTTACCTGCGCGAATGACCTCAAGCCCTTCGGCACCATTGGTGGCGTAGCTAATTTCAACGTCCCAGTCTTTGGGGAGAGTTCTTGCCATTTGTTTTCTGGCGAGTGCAGAGTCGTCGCATATTAATATTGGAATGGTCATTGTTGCTGGTCTTCCTTATTTCGCCTTTAAGAAAAAAACACCCATTAATGCAACCGCGAGTGGTATGAGGCGGATAGTTATAATTATAAGACTATTTACAGCGATTTTTTGTTCGTTAGCTCATTATACGTATTTGCTTACAATATTGATAACTTAGTTTTAACATTTAATTAAGTTGGTAACATTTGTATAGCTGTTACCACAATGTCATCAATGTCATATCAATCTGGCGTTATATTTAGTGTAGAAGCATGAAGATTGGATGGTTACGCCTAAATTAATACTGTATCAGGCTAACACTCAATGGAATATTGTTCAAAATAAAGCGTGGCAACATTTTGACCAATGCTGATTATTTGTCATGTTATTACTATTCGGCAGATAGTCCAGATATGTTAGTCTAAAAACTGGACTGACCAGTAGTAGGGTGCTTTATGGAAAAAGAGTTAATTAAGTTCAGGGTTGAGCATGGTATTGCCCATGTTTGCTTAAACAGACCCAGTAAAATAAATGCGCTTAATGTTGAGATGTTTACCGCGATAGATGCGCTTATTAAGCAGATCAGAGCTGATAAACAGATTAATGCGGTGATTTTATCCGGCGCCGAAGGCAATTTCTGTTCAGGCTTAGATGTGAAGAGTGTGGCGAGTTCACCCACCAGTGCCTTGAAGCTATTATTTAAGTGGTTGCCAGGTAATGCAAACTTAGCTCAGCGGGTGTCTTTGGGCTGGCAGCGTTTACCGATTCCTGTTATTGCGGTGTTAGACGGCTGTTGTTATGGCGGTGGCACCCAAATAGCTTTAGGGGCTGATATTCGTATTGCCACGCCACATTGTAAGTTGTCGATAATGGAAGCAAAGTGGGGGCTTGTGCCAGATATGGCTGGTTTGGTGGCATTAAGACAAATTATGCCGAAAGACAAAGCGTTGATGTTGACCTATACCGCGGATATTTTAACTGCTGAGCAAGCGCTTGAGCTAGGTTTGGTGACTCAAATAAGTGATAACGCTTATGAGTATGCTACGGCATTAGCTCAAAAAATTATGCGTACTTCGCCCGATGCCAATGCCGCCATTAAACGCAGTATCAATCAAAGTTGGAGTGCCTCTGTACGCAGTTTATTAGCCCGGGAATCGTTGAGCCAAATTCGATTGTTATTGGGGAAAAACCGGTTGATTGCTGCGATTAGACAAACTAAAAATCCACATAAGGCCTATCGCGTTCGTCAGTCTTGGTGGTAAGTAAATCGATTAGCATTAATGTATCAATGCAATAACTATCTACCGATAACGGTTCGGGAAAAGCCTTCAATTTGATTCAGGGCTTCTTCCCAGCCACTAGCATTGCTTAAATCTAAACTCATCTGATATTGGCGATAGTATCGAGCCGGTTTAACTTGATTGTAATTAAGTCGAGTAGGAGCTTGTTCAATCGAATTAGGGTGTGCATCAGCCGATTGAATATCGAGTATTGGAATCGACATAGTCACTAATTGCTCGGCAATTGATTTACGCTGACTTTGCGGGTCAATTAAATATTCGTACTCGCGATAAGGGTTGATGATGACCAGTACATCTGGCGTAGGAATTTTTTTTTCATAGAGCAAATTGATGATCATGCCGGCGCTGTCATCAAGCACAATCATAATCTTTCCGCCAGGGAACAAACTGGTGGTTGCGGGTAATTGATTTAGGGCTTCATTTAGATTGGTTTGTTGAAAATTTCTCAGTTCAAGTAACTGAGATGATTCATATTTAGGAATGCTTTTGTCACTACTTAATTGTAATTGTTCTGTGCCTGCTTTAGTAATTTCTTCAGGTTTAGTGGCATAGTTTGGTCGATATAAGCCTTTTGCTGGTGTGAGGCTAATACTCGCCCAGCCGAGGATATTAATATTAGTCCGCAGATAGCTGGCTAAACCCGCGGCATCTGCATCTGTGTCTGACGCGGCCACAATCACCGCCGAGCCAAAGTGTTTTTTGCTCTGCCAAGACCGGACCAGAATTTCACTTTGTTTACCGTCAATAGTGATAAATTTTATTTCATCAGCAGATAGGTAAGCATAAGGTTGCTGCGCTTTTACGCTCGCCATGGCCATTAATAAGCTTACTGTTACGATTAATAACAGACTTAGTCGTCCTAATTGCACCATAACCTCTCAGTAAAAAACACTTAATATGATTAGCTTAATGTATAACGATGAGTAAAAACAATGCCCTGATAAACAGGGCATTTTTTACACGACATTATTGCTACAACGAGTTAAGCGTTATACGTGGCTAACAAGCACCATACGTATTGCATCAAGCTGTAATTGACTGTTGTCCATGTAGCCCGTTAATTCGACCATTTGATTACGAATATATTCTAGTTCGTCTTCACGAATGTTCGGATTCACTGCTTTTAAGGCTTCTAGTCTTTCTAATTCGCCAGTGAGTTGCTGAGTCATTTTAGCGCGGCCATCGACCACTAACTGTGCTAGCGATTGCTTGGCAAACTCTTCACCTTTGGCCAATAAAGGGTGCAAAATAGGCTGCGATGCATTAACAAGCTTACTGGCAATATGACGGTTAACCGCACTAAGTTGCTTATCAAAGCTGGCATAATCCACTTTGTCAGCCATGTTTAAGCCATTTTTATCCAGCAACACTCTAATAGGAGTGGGTGGTAAATAACGGTATAGCTGACTCGCTTTTGGCGCCGAGGCATCGGCCATGTAAATCAATTCTAAAAACAGGGTACCTGCAGGTAGTGCCTTATTTTTTAGAATGGCCACACTGGTGGTGCCGGTATCTGAGCCGGTGATTAAATCTAAGCCAGTTTGTACTAAAGGGTGCTCTTGCGAAATAAAGGCAATGTCATCACGTGCCAACGCCGTGGTGCGATCGAAGGTGACTGTGATGCCATCCTCATGCAGCCCAGGATACGTTGGGAACATCATGTGTTCACTAGGGCGCAAGATAATCGAGTTTTCACCACGATCTTCTTGATCAACACCAATAATGTCCCATAAACGGATCACTGAACCGATTAGATGGGTATCATTATCACTGTCTGACAAGCGTTTAATTAACGCATTAGCACGCTCGCCGCCATGAGAATTGATCTCTAGCAGTTTATCGCGGCCTTGCTCCATTGCTTGCTTAAGCTCTTTGTAGCGATGCTGAGTATGATTGAGTAATTGGGTCATTATCTCTTCATCATCGTCGCACAGCACGTTAATCAGCTCATCAGCAAATTCGTTAAATAACACATGTCCGCTCGGGCAAGTGAGTTCAAACGCATTTAATCCTTGATGATACCAACGCATTAATCTTTCTTGGGCGGTATCGCGCAGGTAAGGTAAATGAATTTGAATATCGTTTAGCTGACCAATACGATCTAAACGGCCAATCCGCTGCTCTAGTAAGTCAGGGTTAAGCGGCAAATCGAACAGTACTAGGTGGCTAGCAAATTGGAAATTGCGACCTTCAGAACCGATTTCAGAACAAATTAATGCCTGAGCACCGCCTTCTTCTTGGGCAAAATACGCCCCGGCTTTGTCACGTTCAATAATCGACATTTCTTCATGAAAAACCGTTGCCTGAATACCTTCGCGAGTACGTAATGCTTCTTCAAGACTCAAAGCCGTTTCAGCTTGGCTGGCAATAATCAGTACTTTTTTGCTGCGGTGAGACTTTAAAAACTCAATTAACCAATCTACTCGAGGATCAAATTTCCACCAACTAGCACTGTCGCTTTCAAAAGCTTGATACAGTTTTTCAGGGCTCAATGCCTGAGCGGCTTTATCTTGTGGTTGTTTGGCGCTGCCCATCATGGCATTGACACGTTCCGCGGTAACGTATTGTGCTGGCATGTCTTGTGGATAGGCATTAAACAAACGCTTAGGAAACCCTTTCACTGAGGCGCGACTGTTACGATAAAGAACGCGGCCAGTACCATGACGATCGAGTAATTCTTGCAGTAATTCTTGACGTGCCGCTTGCTGTGATTCGGCATCAACATCCTTTGACTGGATCAAGCGGATACTTGGCTCGATGTCTTTTTCGCTCAGCAATTCGGTTAAGCTATTAATGGCGCTGTCGGGTAATTTACTGTCTTTACTTAATGCTTCAGCGGCTTCTGCCACATCTTTATAGCTTGATTCTTCTGCTAAAAAAGCATCGTAGTCATAAAAACGATCTGGGTCGAGTAGGCGCAAACGTGCAAAGTGACTTTGATGGCCCAGTTGATCTGGTGTTGCAGTTAATAGCAATACGCCAGGGACGACTTCACTTAACGCTTCAACGATTTTATAGGCGCGGCTTGGCGCATCTTCTGACCATTCTAAATGGTGAGCTTCATCGACAACCATTAAGTCCCAATCGGCATCGACAGCTTGTTCAAGACGTTTTTTCTTACGCAATAAATCAAGTGAACAAATAACCAATTGTTCGGTATAGAACGGATTATCATTGTCGGCATAAGCTTCAACACAACGATCTTCATCAAACACTGAAAAACGTAAATTAAAGCGACGTAACATTTCAACTAACCACTGGTGACGTAGCGTATCGGGTACGATAATTAAAATGCGTTCAGCACGACCTGTGAGTAACTGCTGATGAATAATTAAACCCGCTTCAATGGTTTTACCTAACCCTACTTCATCGGCCAATAATACACGCGGCGCATAGCGACTACCGACTTCATGAGCAATCCATTGTTGATGAGCAATTAAGCCAACTCGTGGGCCTTGCTGACCGAGTAAGTCTGATGTGGCTAATTTGTGGCGTAATAACTGACATTGGTAACGTACACCAAAGCGTTCTAAGCGATCAATTTGCCCAGCAAATAAACGGTCTTGGGGCTTATTGAAACGAATATTGTGGTTCAGCATCGTCTCACGAAGACTGACCTTTTCTTTGGTTTCGCTGTGGATCCCGTGATAAATCACCAATTGATTTTTTTCTTCAAGCTCTTCAATGGTGATACTCCAACCTTCACCGCTTTCGACAGTGTCTCCGGGGTTAAAAATAACCCGGGTTAAGGGAGCTTCACTGCGAGAAAACATCCGGTTTTCTCCAGTGGCAGGAAATAGCAGCGTAACCATGCGGCCTTCAACTTGAACGACTGTTCCTAATCCGAGTTCTGACTCGGTATCACTTATCCAGCGTTGACCTAAGGCAAACGGCATCTTCTACTCTCATTTATTGCGTGAAACAAAAAAGGGGGCGTATGTTAAACCAAACCCATCCAGATTGAAATTCTAGCATTGATTTATCGTGTAGATGTTCATTTTTACACCATCTTGACATGTTAGCGTCACATTGACGTCATAGTGTGAAACAAAGGCGTTAATGATGACATTGAGTTTTTCTTCAGCCAGTGGCATATTTTATGAAGGCAGCATTGTTATGGCAATGGCCTGTTTTCAATAAAGACTTTAATTATCCCTTTAATGTTATACGTTTAGCTAAGTGATACTGATTCTATTCATTGAGAGCACTCTGGAGGCACCATGCAACAAGACGACAAAAAGTTGTTTGTACTGGATACCAACGTGTTACTGCATGAACCTTTAGCGATATATTCGTTTAAAGAACATGACGTAATTATTCCCATGACTGTGTTAGAAGAGCTCGACAGTATTAAGGACAGGAAGCGAGATGTGAGTCGTGATGCTCGGGTTGCCATACGAGCATTAGAAGATATTTTGGGGGGACCCACTACTCCGGAGCAAATTTTAAAAGGCGTTCCATTACCTAAACGCGAGGAGCATGCTGAGGTATCGGGGCATTTGTCGATTTTTCCTGATCATCAAATAGAATTTATTATCGGCTCACTCCCTGGCGATAATAACGATAACCGCATTATTAATACCGCGCTGCATTTACAAAAACTTCATTTTCCCCGCACCGTAGTGCTCGTTACCAAAGACATTAACATGCGCTTAAAGGCCAAAGGCGCCGGTATTGAGCGAGTAGAAGATTATCGTACTGATCAATTGATTGATGATGTGCGCTTTCTTGCTAAAGGCTTTTACCAGTTCCCGGGTGATTTTTGGCAAAATATCGATAAAGTCTCTACCGATCGCAAAGACCGCCATACTGTTCATCAAGTACCATTGGAGCATCTTGGTAATGAAAATTTTTATCTTAATCAGTATTTAATTGACGACAGTTCCGATTTTTGCGGCCGTGTTGCCAGTAAAACAGATCAATACCTAGAGATCATTGATCGTGGCCGCGATCGCTTATTGCATCATCAAGCTTGGGGGGTTAAACCGAAGAATATTTATCAAGGAATGGCACTTGATGCCTTGCTGGATCCTGACATCGAACTGATTATTCTGACGGGGCCCGCTGGCTGCGGTAAAACACTATTAGCCATGGCGGCTGCATTAGAGCTGGTGGTTGAGCGTAAACTTTACGACAAAATCATTGTAACTCGTAACACCCCCGAAATTGCTGAGTCGATAGGTTTTTTACCTGGCACCGAGGAAGAGAAGATGACTCCCTGGCTAGCCGCAATTACCGATACCTTAGAAGTGCTCCACAAAAATGATGTTAACCCTAGCGGCAGCGTGAACTACATAATGGAAAAGGCCAACATTCAATTTAAGTCGATTAACTTTATGCGTGGTCGCTCGATTCAAAACTCAGTGGTCATTTTAGATGAATGCCAAAACCTCACCGCATCACAAATTAAGACCATGATCACCCGAATGGGTGAGGGTACTAAGCTGATCTGCAGTGGTAATTTAGCCCAAATAGATTCGACTTACTTAACCGCAGTGACGTCAGGCTTAACCTACATAGTCGAGCGTTTTAAAGACTTTGAAGGCAGCGCTAATATTTATCTCAATGGTGTGGTTCGTTCACGATTAGCTGAATTTGCTGAGGAGCATCTGTAATCGGTTAACCAATAGAAAGCGTTATCTGCACCAAAGAAGCTGATATTCTCATACATACATAAGGTTACATTGGATAACCTTATGTATTATCAATCTTTTAAATAAGTCTTAAGGTTTGTGATGTTTACTGGCCGCAGGTTGGGCAAGTCCCTTGGGCTATTAATACATGTGCTTGAGCTTATGTTCCTGATATCATAATCAATAGTTTTATATTACCGAATTTTTTGGTGTTATTCGTTCGACAGCGGGTCTTTTTTTACGCTGTATCAAGGGTGGTTAATGAAACCGACTGAGCCAGATTTACAACTAAAATCTCCTATTCAACGTAATTATAACCGAGCGGTGTTCTACACTTATATCGGGGTAATTGTGATGGCGTTACTGACGGCAGGCATTATGTTTGAACGTCAAAAAGAGCAGCAAATTCAACAGCGAGAAGAGCAGGTTGCCCGTCATGTTATGCAAATCGACTTATTGCTCGAGTCGAGTATTCGCGCTGTGAAAAGTTTACGTGATGTGGCTGTTGATCATCTACGCTTAGGTGAGTTTGTGCGTAAACAACGCTTACCAGAATATGAAAAGTTTAACGAAGATGGCCAGTATTTTACCTTAGAACCCAATTACGCTAACAGCGGCTTGCCATTTACTAACATGGGCAGGATTACTGGTGCGGGCTCACTAGAAGGACGTAGTGAGAGCTTCTACCAAGAGTTGGAAATGCTGTTTGAGCTATCATTATCTTTCCCCGTTGCCAAAGAAGCAGCCCCTAAAGCCTCATCAATTTATTATATTTCTAAACGTCGAATGATGTCATTTTACCCATGGGAAAGTAATGACTTACGCTTTAGAGATGAATTACTCAATAAGAAACAGTTTCAATTATCGACCCCTTCAATGAACCCGCAACGCAGCGTATTTTGGAGTGAGGCCTACATTGACTCCGCCCACCAAGGCTTAATTACTACGCTAGGTTTACCGGTATATTTAGACGATGAGTTTATTGGTTCAATTAATTTAGACATGACCTTGTCGTCGTTAGATAAGCAAATTCGTACTTACTTTAAAATGCCTGGTACGGTGATTTTGCTTGATCAGCAAAACAATATTTTATCTCACAGTGACTTTGATTCTAATGAGATGAATAAGGTTTATCACATTAGCCAGCGCATTCCGGCAGAGTTACATTCGTTGTCTGAATCTGAGTTATTTGATGCCCACGAAGGCATTTTACGTAACGGCTATTATATTCACAGCGTTGCACTGCATAACGCCCCATGGCGCTTGCTGTATTTGCAAGATGAAGATGATTTATTTAAAGATTCGTGGGACAAGCTGCAACTGAGCTTTTTGTTAGTGGTGTTGGCCTTGTCACTGCTGGTCACTATTGTGCATTGGCAAACGCGTCGTGCATTCGTTAGCCCAGCTTCACGCTTGCTCACACACTTGGAAGCGTGTTCTCAAACACCAATTAGACCGCCGGAAAAAATGACTCATGGTTGGGAGCCGTGGTTTGCACTGGTGAGCCGTATTTTTGAAGAAAACCGCCAATATACTCATCATCTAGCCGAACAAAATAAACGCCTAGATAATTTAGTGGCGCGCCGAACTCAGCGTTTACGTGAAACGACTGAGCGCCGTGAACGTGAATTTGCACTATTGCGGTCATTAATCGACTCAATCCCTGAAGCGATTGTGTTTAAAGATAAAGAAGGTAAATATTTAGGCTGTAACAAATCAGCAGAAAGAATGCTGGGTTACCGCGAAAATGAGATTATTGGCTTAACCTCATCAGAAGTGGTTAGCCCAGAGCAGGGCCAGCGCATTGGTGAGGAAGATAACAAAGTATTGACCCAACAGCATTCATTACGTTACCAAGAGCGGGTGAATATTGAAGGTAAACCAGTATTACTCGATACCTTTAAACTGCCATTTTATAATCGCCGTGGCGACCTATTAGGTTTGATTTCCGTTTGGCGTGATATTACTCGTGAATACGAGGCAGCTGAACAATTGCGGATGTCTGAGCAACGTTATCATCTTGCTATGGATGCGGTAGAAGATGGATTGTGGGATTGGTACATTGATTCGGAACAGATTATTTGTAATCCGGCCTTCTATTCGATGTTGGGTTATCAAGCCCATGAATTTCCGCCATTACTCGAATCAATCGATGAATTGTATCATCCTGACGATCGTGACCGGGTGCAGGAATATCGCTCTCAGTATGTGCGTGATCCGGTAGGTACTTATGAAATTGAGTTCAGAATGCGCGGTAAAAATGGCCAGTATTACTGGGTGTTATCCCGAGGTCGCGCAGTCGAATTTTCTGAGGACGGTTGCAGTAAGCGGATGCTCGGTACTCATAAAGACATTACCCGTCAGAAGAGTAACGAAGTGGCCTTGCTCGAAGCCAAACAAGATGCTGAATTGGCCAATATGTATAAGAGTGAATTTTTGGCTAACATGAGTCATGAAATTCGCACGCCAATGAACGCGATTATTGGCATGCTGCAGTTGGCGCAACGGACTAATTTAACCCCGCAACAGCAAGATTACCTTCATAAAGCTGGTTTCTCAGCGCAGTCGTTACTGCGTATTATCAACGATATTCTAGATTTTTCTAAAATCGAAGCCGGTAAATTAGAGTTAGAAAGAGTCGCTTTTCCGCTGGATAAAGTGCTTGATCATGTTATTGATATTAATGCCATGAAAGCGCAAGAAAAAGGCGTTGAATTACTGCTGTATGCGCCAGTCACCGCAGGACTTATCCTGTACGGCGATCCGCTGCGTTTAGGCCAAGTCATCGTTAATTTATTGTCTAATGCGGTTAAATTTACCCAAACGGGTGAAGTTGAGCTGGGTTGTGAAGATGTGGGTGAGCGTGACGATCGCATTACCATGAAGTTTTGGGTACGCGATACCGGTATTGGGATCAGTAAAGATCAACAAGCAATGCTGTTTGATGCCTTTTCACAAGCCGATGGTTCAACCACACGTAAATATGGCGGCACTGGCTTAGGTTTATCGATCAGTAAACATTTAGTGTCGATGATGGGCGGCACCATGCAAGTAGAGTCCGAGCTAGGATCGGGCAGTACCTTCAGTTTTACCATTAGCTTTGAAATTGCCGAAGAACAAGTCGTCGAGCCATTAGTGGTGCCAGAACAATTAAATAATCTCACTACACTGGTGGTTGATGACAATCCAAGTGCATTACAGATTTACTCTACATTAATGACAGATTTCAGCTTTGGAGTGAATACCGCCGACAGCGGCCAAAAGGCTCTGGAGATTTTACGTAAAAAGCCGGTCGATTTATTGTTGCTAGATTGGATGATGCCAGAAATGAACGGTTGTGACGTGATTAAAGCCGTTGATCAAATGATTGAAGACGGCAGCTTAGAAAAACGTCCGATTATTATTTTAATGACAGCTTATGCAGCAGAACCATTAGACCATGAATTACAAAAAGATTCTGTTTATGCCGTATTACAAAAACCGTTCAAAGCTTCGGCCTTGTTTGATGAAATTATTAATGCTTTTGCCAAAGAGCCAAAGCTTAATGCTATGCCGGTTATTATTGAAGCCGAACCTACTAAAGCATCCGGTTTAGTGCTATTGGTTGAAGATAACTTTATTAATCAACAAGTGGCATCTGAATTACTCAAAAGTGCCGGTTATGAAGTGGTGATTGCCGATAATGGCCAAGTGGCGTTAGATGTGATCGATTCTAAGCCGTTTGATGCCGTGTTAATGGACATTCAAATGCCAATAATGGATGGATTAACCGCTACCGCAGAATTACGCAAACGTTTTAGTAAAGAACAAATGCCGATTATTGCCATGACTGCCCATGCAATGTCCGGTGATAAAGAGAAAAGTTTAGCCGCAGGCATGAATGCCCATATCACTAAGCCAATTGTGCTTACTGAATTATTTGAAACCTTATCGCATTGGATTACATATAAACACAATCATAAAGACGAGTAGTCTTTTGACGATAGGACATTACCGACAAGGAGATTAATTATGGTCCGCCGTAGTATTTCATTGGCACTGTTGCTGGCGATTACGCCAGCACCATTATTTTCTACAGCCGCAATAGCGGCTAGCGACTCAGCCCAAACAATAATCAACAATGCTGAGGCTGCAACAGGCTTTATCAATCTATTTTACGATGCTAAATCCGCTGAGTTATACCTACAAGCAGATAAACTCAATCAACCCTTTTTATTGCTGACCAGCTTACCTCATGGTGTGGGTTCAAATGATATTGGTTTAGATCGTGGCCAATTAGGCCAAACCCGCATGGTGCAATTTGAACAGCACGGCCCTTTCATTATTTTAAAGCAGCTTAATCCTAATTTTCGCGCCTCTAGTGATAATGTCGCTGAACGCCAAGCGGTTACACAAGCCTTTGCTGAGTCGATTTTATGGCGCGGTAAAGTTGTGGCAGGTAAAACGGCAATCGTTGCAATTAATGACCTAGTGATTAATGATTTGCATGGTGTAACTGATGTGTTGGCGGCAACCAATCAAGGCACCTATAGCTTAGACCGCAGCCGTTCCGTCATTTTACCGCAAGGGATTAAATCGTTTGCACGAAATGCAGATGTTGATGTTAATTTAACCTTTACGGCTAGCAAAGCGGGTAAGCAAGTTGAGCAAGTCACTCCAGACGGTAAAATGCTGTCTGTACGGGTGCGTTATTCATTTGTACAACTGCCAGAGGCCGGTTATCAAGCCCGCAATTATCATCCTATGAGCGGTTATTTGTCTGATCAATATGCCGATTATTCTACTGCGGTTGATCAACCGCTGATACAACGTCATTTATTACGCCACCGATTACAGAAGGTCACGCCTGGGGATGCGCCTAGCAAAGTGGTTAAGCCCATTGTGTATTACCTTGATTCCGGTGTACCAGAGCCGATCCGCAGCGCCTTACTCGAAGGCGCCCGCTGGTGGGAAACGGCCTTTACTGACGCTGGCTTTATCGATGGTTTTAAGGTGGAATTACTGCCCGAAGGTGCTGACCCTCAAGATGTGCGTTATAACATGATCCAATGGGTACATCGCGCCACCCGAGGCTGGTCATATGGCGCAGCGGTTACCGATCCGCGAACGGGTGAAATTATAAAAGGTAATGTCACTTTAGGCAGTTTGAGAGTTCGCCAAGATCACCTCATCGCTAGGGGACTTATTGCTGGATGGCCAGATCGTAAAGCCGCAGCCGACGCGGCAATGGCATTATCACTTGCTCGTATTCGTCAGTTAGCCGCGCATGAGGTGGGCCATACTTTAGGACTGGATCATAACTTTGCCGCGTCAACAAATGATGATGCCTCGGTGATGGATTATCCGCACCCATATGCCAGTATTCAAAACGATAAAATCGATATCGCCACCCCATATCGTGAAGGTATTGGTGAGTGGGATAAATACACCATAGCGTATGGTTATGGTGATATAAAACAAACGGATGCATTGTTAACATCGACCTTGACTAAAGGTTTTCGTTATATTGGTGAAGCAGATTCTCGCAGTGTTAGCGCCAGTAATGCATATGCCAGTTTATGGGATCGTGGTAACGATGCTGTTGCTGAGTTAGTGCGTTTAGAAACCGTGCGCCGTAAAGCGATTGACGATTTTAATTCAGATGCATTATTAGCCGATGAGCCCCATGGCGAATTAGCCGATGTGTTTGTGCCTATCTACTTGCTGACTCGTTATCAAATCGACGCCGCAGCAAAGTGGATCGGCGGAACAGATTACAGTTATCAACAAGTCGGCGCTGGTGTACGTTGGAATTATATTCGCCCTGAAATGCAATTTGCTGCACTCGATACCTTGTTGATGAGTTTGCAAACCAAGAGTTTATTAGTACCGAATAATATATTGCAAGCTTTGGTTCCTAAAGCGGGAAACTATGCTAAAACCCGTGAAAGTTTTGGATCAAACTTAGGTGTGATTACCGATCCTGCTGCGATGGCTGAAGTCATGAGCCGTCATGTTGTGACTCAACTATTAGCGCCAGAGCGTTTAAATCGAGTCAGTCAGGCCTATATGGGCGATAGTCAGCAGCTGTCGGTGGTTAAATTAATTGATAAACTTGTTGGCGCAACCTTGTACCAAGATTTACCTAGTGGACAAGGTTTAGCAGAGCAAATGCGGGTGAACACTGTGGTGATTGATGGCCTATTAGCGACGTATCATAATCCTAAAACAGCCCCTGAAGTGAAAGCCCAGTTGGCGGCAAGAGTTGATTATATTATTAAGCAGCTTAAACGCCGCAGTAATCGTGGTAGCGATTATCAATCAGCACATTATGATTGGTTATTTCAAGGGATAACCAAAGGGATGGATGACTCAAGTTATCGACTTATTACTAAGCCTGTGGACATGCCACCTGGCTCGCCGATTTAACATAGCCCATTATTTTTACGGCAAATATTTTTAACGGCTAATAAAACGCGACCCTATCGGGTCGCGTTTTAGCTTGTGGCAGCTTTAAAACATGCTTGTTATGTGGTTAAAAATATTAAAGTGGATGATGGCATATAGTTTCATCACTCATTATGCGCAACTTGATGATCAATCTCTTTAGGGTTTTTAGGATAGAAGTTATCTGCTTTACGATCGATATGGCTAAATTGACGGGTATTCTTGTAGGGCAGTTTCATGAAGCCTGAAATCCCATGACCTTGAATTTTATTGGCATGAGCGATAATACGATCTAAACAGGCCCGAAACGAAGCTTGTTTACGTGGATTTAATAACCGTAAATAGCTATGAATTTTTAAGTGGTTTGGTAGCGCTTCAAAAATAATACAACCTGTATGATGTATTTGGTTTAACCAGCCAAGTTCTGTCATGATTTCTGCTGGTAGTTCTAAGTTTTCTTCTGGATCTTTACCGTCTTCAAAGTATGAATGCAGCCGAGATTTGTCTTCTAAAGTGGGCACATCACCGACTTCAAAAGGCATTTGCAGTTCACCGGTTATTTTATATTGGTGCTCGGTGCTTTTTCGCTCAAGATGCAAGGTATCTTTAGCATTGAAGAAACAAGCTTTAAATACTCCGATTCGTTTAATTCCCCGCGCCATAGTGACCATGTTATTCACCGCTAATATTAACGGTGCTTTGCTGTCGGGATCGTAAATGGCTAAATTGGAGTCAATAAATACCCCTGATTCTTGCCAATGGATCACGAGACCACCGACAATCGGATACTGTGCTAAACGGCCTACTGCAGCAATAAAGCCTTTTTCGGTATCAGCCATACCGGCCATAAAGTTACGATAATATTTATCCAGTTGCACATCATCCATTTTAGCAATGGGATCTTGAGTATTGTGCTCTTTTAAAAATGATTTTCGTGAACTATAACTCACTGTTTCAACCGTTTTTGAGCGCGGTTGGGCCCACACTGGAATGTCGGGGGTTAACGGCGGAGTCGATAATATCGGTAAATGCATTCTATGGCTGTGACGCAGACTTTTGAGGAAATAATCACCAGCAAGATTGCGCCGTTCTACATCGTCGCTGAGCATTGCATCGAGTGTTTTTGCCAGTTCTATGGGCAATCCTATGCTGGTGGCTGGAATGACTTTGGTGCCGAAACGACTGATTTGGCCTGATGCGAGTGCATACAGGGTTGCCGCTGCGCCTTGCTCGTCAAATCTTGGTGTTGATAATGCGCCACTCAGTTGCTCGTCACCAATAAAGTAAACATCTCCCATGCGAGCATTGGTATGCTGCTGATCGCTGGATAATAAGGACATAACATTGTCATCAACCGCGCGGTTGTGTTCATCTCGCTGAGCAAATACCGCAGACCCCCAATCGATTAATGATAGCTTGTCGGTTTCAATATCATAAACTAAGTTCGATGGCTTAATATCGCCGTGTACTAGAGGCTTGCCTTTGCGCAGATAATATAAAATATTAGCCAATTGCCTGGCAATACTCACCACCATTACAGGGGGTAAGGCACCTAATCGCTGACAAATTTTGTCTAAATCTTCGCCTTGAGCCCGCTCCATGACTAATATTCCCTGCTTACCTACGCGTTCAAATTTAATCGCTCCAGGCACGTTAGGATGATGCACTTGGCTGAGCATATAGGCTTCTTCTTCCAGCCTATCTTGAACACTTTGGGGTAAATTTACTCTTGAGAATTTAAACACATGCGACTGGTTAAACTCATTGACTCCTGCAAACACAAAACCATAAGCGCCTTTACCAATAAATTCAATTTGTTGATATCCCAGCTTGCTGAGCTGTTGCTTACACAGACGAACCCATGCTTTATGCTTACGGGCGTCATTAGCGCTTAGCAGATAGATAGACTGCTCTTCATTAATATAAAAGTGCTGCAGCTGCGGTGTTTGCAAAGGTTAGCCTCCATTGACTGTTAACTCATTAAACCTTGATTAACCTTACGACGGCAAGTGCTGGTTATTTAAAACATGCGATTCCATTGATATATCAATAAAGTCTATTTAACCTTTTTAGCTGAAAATCACTCAAAGAGCCTATATCAGTCGCTATTTTTAACTGATTAACAGCGGCTTCCTATCTAAAAAAATCCGATATGTAAACCTTGACCTATATCAAATCAAAATGAATCAACACTGGGTATTATGGTTGCAGCAGTTAATGAATGTTTTTTGTGAGAGGTTATATGCATAATATAAATAAAGCTGAATTAATTCAGTTGTTTAATTTTCCTCGGCAGCGAATTTTACAGTCTATGGAAGTGACCCATTGTCCGCATGCGGTATTTTTTAATCAAAGTGATGAGCAATGCATAACATGTCATCAGGGTGAAGAATGTGTGTGGATTAATCATAATGATGAAATGGTCGCACTTGAGTTGAAGTCAATCGACGAATTAAAGCAGCAATTATTAATCGCAGTTGATTACATCGATTCTAATTTAAGCCCACACCATATGTCGCGAAGAAAGTGCCAATGTGAAAACTGTCGTTGGTTAAGGCAAGTACAAATGACTCTAGACGGCAAAGCCTAGGTCGCATATTGCTAAATCAGTAACGGCAGTTGCATCCCTTTTTTTTAGTCTTTAAAGTAGCCTGCACAACACTAGCAACTTGACTGAAGAATAGCATTATGGAACCCAGCTTTTGGCATGAAAAATGGCAATTACAACAAATCGGTTTTCATCTAAACCAAGTGAACCCATTTTTAGTAAAATATTGGCCGCATTTGGGCTTACCTGAAAATAGTGAGGTGTTTGTTCCTTTATGTGGTAAATCGTTAGATATGTTTTATTTGGCCGAACAGCGTCATACGGTGTTGGGCTGTGAATTAAGCTTAATCGCGGTAAAAGATTTTTTTACTGATAACGATATAGTGTATCAAGAGTCTCGTATTAATGATCACGCGGTATTCTCTGCCGAGCAAGTGACCTTATATCAAGGTGATATTTTTACTCTACCGTCCCAATTAACATCATCGATTAGCGGCTTTTATGATCGCGCTGCACTGATTGCTTGGCCTGAAGAAATGCGCCAACAGTATGTTCATACACTAGCTGCACTAGTGCCTGCTGATGTTAGTGGTTTACTCATTACCCTTGATTACCCACAAGAAACCCTAAAAGGACCACCGTTTGCTGTGAGTCCAACCTGGATTGAAACCTACTTAACAGCTTATTTTACGGTCGAGTTACTTGAGTGTGCTGACGTGTTGGCCGATAACTCTAGGTTTGTTTATAAACAGGTGCCTTGGCTTAATGAAGCTGTGTATAAATTGACTCGAAAATCATAACAATGCCCCCAAAAACCTACCGATATACTCTGTAGGTTTTTTAGGCTCAATAGTTTGTTAAGCCATTGCAGTGGAGAGCATAAGGGTTATGCTCTCAGCGTTATCGGTGGACACAAATCGATTTCAGCGTCGGCATAAATTGCCGCTAAATGTGCCAGCTCACGGACCGAGTCTAGCTGCACAGGCAGAGTAAAAGCATAACTAAGGCCAAACCAAGGGTTAATAGCAACAGGCTAAGTCAGCTATTTTCTGTAGGCTACCACATGAATAATCAAAGGATCCGCAATGAATTTCAGTGATAAACCTGACCGCAGATGGTCAAAAGCCCATAAATGGGAAAAATACAAAGGTACAGATATATTGCCTATGTGGATTGCTGATACTGAGTTTCGCTGTGCTGAACCTATTTTATCTGCCTTACATCAGCGCATTGATGATGGTCTGTTCGGTTATACCTCACCGGCTCACGATACCGATGCCTGTGAGGCCGTTGTGGCGTGGTGTCAACGTCAATATAACTGGAAGATTGATCCCAGTTGGCTAGTGTGGACTCCGGGTGTAGTGCCGGCGTTTAATGTGGCTCTTAAAGCATATTGCCAAACAGGGGATACGGTTATCGTACAAACACCCAATTATCCTCCTATATTAGCTGCAGCGGGTATTAATCATCTCAACCGAACCTGTATAGGTTCGATAAAAGTGGCAGGGCGCTGGACACTCGATTTTAATGCCTTAGAAGCGGCGGCCGCGGATCCCAAAGCCAGCTTATTTATTATGTGTAATCCAATGAATCCGCTTGGAACAGTCTTAAACCAAGCAGAACTCGACACAATTGCAGCAATATGCACAAAGCATGGCGTCATGCTGTGTTCGGATGAAATACACTGTGATTTAATTTTAGATGACGTGCCACATTTACCTGCCAGTGCGCACCCAGAGTTGGCTGAGCATTCAGTGACATTGATGGCCGCGAGTAAAACCTTCAATATTGCGGGATTAGGTACGTCTTTTGCTATTATTCCCAACGCAAAATTAAGAGCAGCCTTTAACCATGCCGCCCGTGGAATTATGCCATCGGTCACTGTGACAGGCCTTACTGCCACCAATGCAGCCTTCAGACATTGTGATGAGTGGCATCAACAACAAGTGGCTTATTTAACAGAAAATCGCGATTATTTAGTCACTGAAATTAACAAAATCGACGGTTTAAAAGCTATCGCACCCGCGGCAACTTTTTTACTCTGGGTTGATGCCAGCGGGTTGCAAGTTACCGATACGCAAGCCTGGTGTGAAGCCAAAGGTGTCGGCCCATCAGCGGGCAGAGACTTTGGTGATAAAGACTGTTTTCGCTTGAACTTCGGCTGTTCACGAGATTATTTAGTCGAAGCCATTAAAAAACTGCAGGGCAGAGACGTTTAACCGCCGGCAAAACTTTTGTTTTTTTACGGGTAATATCCATATAAAGTAAAAAAATTGACCCTTCATCCAGTAGTTACTCGTATAAATGTAGAATAAGAATTAAGGGAACGTGTTCCACGATGACATTACCTATACAAAACGCTCAAGAAATGGCTAAACGATCGACAACGTTTGTTGACTCTGGAGCATTGCGCAGAACCCCTAAACTCAACAGTGGCACCGTGGATGATAAGCGCCAAGAAATAGCGCTTTACTTCACCAACACCTTTGATACCTATACGCAACTGTTTGATTGTTTGCGCGATGATGCCGGTTTTTATCAAAAACCTATCCCCTTGCGCCACCCGCTTATTTTCTATCTTGGGCATACGGCCACTTTTTTCATCAACAAGCTACTATTGGCAAAGCTGATACCTGATAGGATTAATCCTCATATGGAATCAATTTTTGCGGTGGGTGTTGATGAAATGAGCTGGGATGATCTGTCTGAAGACAGTTATGACTGGCCCAGTGTTGCTGCGGTAAAAGACTATCGCGCTAAAGTACGTGCCACAGTATTAACATTAATTGATACCTTGGACCTGGTGCTACCCATTGATTGGGACAACACCTGGTGGCCTATCGTCATGGGTATTGAGCATGAGCGTATCCACCTTGAGACGTCATCGGTACTCATTCGCCAACATGAATTGGCCAAAGTCCAGCCATTACTTCAGTGGCAAGCTTGCAAAGATACTGGCCAAGCTCCAAAAAATAAACTTATCAGCGTTGCCGCTGGCTCAGTAAATCTTGGCAAATCACTTGATAGTGTCTTCTATGGCTGGGACAACGAATATGGCCAACATCAGGCAGAGGTCGCTGAATTTAAAGCCAGCCAATATTTAGTCAGTAATCAGGAGTTTCTCGAGTTTGTTGAGGACGGTGGATATGAGCAAAATCGTTTCTGGAGCGATGAAGGCCTGGCTTGGCGGCAATTTACTGAGGCGAAACACCCAGCATTTTGGCGTTGGCATAATGGCTGGTATTTGCGCTTGATGACGGAAGAAGTTGATATGGCTTGGGACTGGCCTGCTGAAGTTAACTACCATGAAGCGAAAGCGTTTTGTGAATGGAAAACAGTAGTAACCGGGCAACAAATTCGCATGCCAACTGAAGACGAATGGTATCGCTTGTGTGCACAAGCGGGCGTCGAAGAGTTGGGGAATAGTGCCGCCAATGCTAACTTGCATCTTGACCATTTTGCCTCATGCTGCCCGGTAACGCGCTATCAACATGGTAATTGGTTTGATGTAGTGGGCAATGTATGGCAATGGACCGAAACGCCGATTTACCCGTTCGATAACTTTAAAGTACACCCATTGTATGACGATTTCACCACGCCAACTTTTGATGGTAAACACAACCTGATCAAAGGTGGCTCATGGATTTCAAGTGGTAATGAAGCACGCCTTAGTGCACGTTATGCATTTAGGCGTCACTTTTTGCAGCATGCAGGATTTCGCTATATTGCCTCTGAAGTGGAGGCAACGTCTCATAAGGCTTACTACGAAAGTGACCAGTTGCTGTCAGAATATGCAGAGTTTCACTTTGGTGACACCTGGTATGGCGTAGATAATTTCCCTAAAGCCTTAGCTGATATTGCACTTGAGGCAATGAAGGGTAAACCCACTGTTAAAGCCCTTGATCTAGGCTGTGCCTGTGGCCGAGCAAGTTTTGAGTTGGCGCGTCAGTTCGATGAAGTAGACGGTATTGATTTTTCTGCCAACTTTACTCGCCTAGCGGCTAAAATGGCACAGCAAGGCGCAGTGCGTTATGCCCGAGCGGAAGAAGGCGAATTAGTGAGCTATCATACTCGAACCCTGCAAGAACTAGGGTTGGAAGCTTATGCAAACCGTGTCGCATTTCATCAAGGTGATGCCTGTAACCTCAAACCCCAATTCACTGCTTATGATCTAGTGCTAGCAGCTAATTTGATTGATAGGCTCTACCAGCCAAGCCGTTTTCTGGCGGATATGGCACAGCGCATCAATGATGGCGGTTTGCTTATTATTGCATCGCCTTACACTTGGCTGGAAGAACATACACCCAAGGCAGAATGGATAGGGGGTTTCAAAAAAGATGGTGAAAACTACAGCACGTTAGATGGCTTGAAAGATCAACTATCAAGCCACTTTAAGTTGATCGGTGAGCCGCGTAAAGTGCCGTTTGTGATCCGTGAAACTCAGCACAAGTTTCAGCATACCTTGTCTGAACTTACGGTTTGGGAGCGCTTGCCTCGCTGATAAGCGCCTCAATTTCCTCTGCAATCAATTTGTGGTCTACCAGTTGTTCAAACCAGCTGGTGGCCACAATGTCGCTTTGCAATCCAAGCAAGGTTCCCAGCACTATGCCGCGATGTACGTTGTCGCCGCCTAAGTTAGTATTCACTCGCAGTGCTTGCCAAGGATCATGTTGGTATTTACAGGCCAGATACAAGACCACAGGCCAAGAATCTGAAATATAACATGCCCTTGAAAACACTTGGCCGACTACCTGACTGTCGGGCACATTACGTTTTAACAGACCGGCTAAATGAGTACTCGTTAAGCCTTTACTTGCTTCAAGTAAAAGTGCTTTAGCGCTGGCCTCATCCGGCCCTTCAATCAGAGCACACAAGAGTTGTACGTAGCTATCACACACCTGCATTAAGGATTCATCAGGATGGGTTAAGGCCAGATGCGCTCGGCAGGTAATCTTTATTTCGGCTTCGCTTATGCCCTTAAGTCGTTCTGAAAACACCAAAGGCGCTATGGTTACCAATGCACCAATGGATGCAGTGTCGTGAGTTATCATGCCGCAATTTTCAGGCTTGCGTCCCTGTGCTAAGTTAGCAAAAAATCCTCTATGGTAGGACTCTGCATAAGTATCGGGATGAGCGGCGGGAGTCATTGTCATAAAGTCAATGTAGGCATTAACAAATGCTTGTCGGTCGTAGCGTTGTGGCGAACTCGCCAGAGTGCGCATCAGTACGCGAGCGCAATGGGCGTTAAGGGTATTTTCACCCGCCTGCATGCCTTGATGATAATGCACATTCGGTCTGTCCCAAAACTGCGCCTTATCTTTTAAAATAATATCGCCTATTACTTGCGGCGGCTGATCTTTAGATGCGTGTCCCTTAGACGACCGATCATTGGATTGTCGCCCTCCTTTATGTTTTGAGTGCAATGACATAATAGATGAAGGGTGAAACTCAGGTGCAGCTTCAAAGCGCTGAATACCACCAGTAAAAGCACGCTCGATTTCCATTGGTTGATAATACCAATGCACTGGCATGGCTAAAGCATCAGCAATAAAGCTTGTTTTAAGTGCCCAGGTAACGCGAAGTGGCTGAGAAGGGTTGTGATTCATGGTAATGCCTCTTTCACATGGTAAAAAAAGAATACGTATCTGCATTAGATACAGCAACAATAGATAACCAATGGATAATTTTTACGATGTGAATATTAATTAAAACGTATATGTTCATACTTGATACGTGATTTATACAAAACTAGACGTTTTTTTAAGGCAATAGGTTAAATTTATTTCGCAAGCATAATCTTCACCCCGACAAGTACAACCGCTTTTTGAGTGTGTGGAAGATATAGAGGACGTAACAGATTATGTACAGCAATCTATGATGATATATCTGTTGATTTGGCTTTTGCTTCGGGGCTAAACCATTGCGGCTAAAAGATGAAAGGTTTATTTTTGATATCCTGCTTGTTTATAGTTTACCCAATTATCTGTACTGATATACTCAGCTTTATCTCAATTGTTACCATAATGTGTGCCAATGTCTGTAATCACTCCCAACTTACCCCGTAGCCCTAGTTTTTTGCAGTCTCTTATCTGTTTTAGCGTGATTATCATCACCATTGCAGGTGGGCTTTTTGGTCTAGGGATCAGCCTGCATACATTGATGTTCCTGTGTCTGTTGTGGATAGGCCTCAACGCTTTTAGTCTTGGTTACGGCTATATACATATACGTGAGTTGATGACTAACGCCCTCACTAGAGCCATGCCTGCCATCTATATATTTATATTGATCGGCATGGTGATTGCCAGTTTTATGCACAGTGGCACCATCGCCACGCTGATTTATTATGGCCTTAGTTGGCTGAGTCCGAGTTTGTTTCTGGCTGTCGGTTTATTACTGTGCGCCTTGATGTCGCTAGCAACTGGAACATCTTGGGGTACCGTCGGCACCTTAGGCGTGGTTTTTATTGGCATTGGTTCTGCCATGAATATTCCCCTGCCTTTGGTTGCAGGTATGATTGTCTGCGGTGCCACCTTCGGCGATAAAATGTCGCCGATTTCAGATACCACAAACCTCGCCGCTATGAGTGCTGGCACCGATCTTTATCGACATATTTATGCCATGCTGTTCACCACAACGCCGACCTTTATCCTCACTTTTTTAATATTTTTAGTGATCGGATTGAACTATGGCGAGCAAAATATAGACTTGGCAGAGGTCACTTCAATTCAAACAGCACTTGCTAACAATTACAGCCTTACGCCGCTGATCACCTTATTACCCCTGATTTTACTCGCGGTACTGAGCATTAAAAAAGTGCCCGCTGAAGTGACTATGTCATGCAGTATTATACTTGCTGTGTTAATTGCGATTTTTTATCAGCAACAAAGTGCTATCTCTGTGCTAAATGCGCTGTGGGAAAATACGCCCGAATCAACCGGTATTGCCAGTTTAGATGCTTTGCTTGGTCGCGGTGGCATTAGCAGCATGAGCTGGACCTTACTGCTGGCGTTAATGGCTATCGCGCTAGGCGGAATTTTGCACGGCGCGGGATTTCTCAGCGCACTATTAGCCGGTATTATAAAAAGAGTGCAGCGCACCGCCACCCTTATTGCGACGACGATTATGTCCGGCTTCTTAGGTAACATTGCTATGGGTGAGGCTTATATTTCGATTATTCTAAGTTGCCAACTGTTTAAGCCCAAATATGAGCAACAAAATGTAGAGGCAGCCATTCTTTCGCGCTCAGTAGAAGAAGGGGCCACTATGACCACAGGCCTTATTCCGTGGACCACGGCCGGTGCCTTTTATACTGCCACGCTAGGGGTAAACGTACTTGACTACGCACCCTATGCTTTTTTCAACTACCTTAATGCCATCATAGCAGTGGCAATGGCCGCCTTTGGCATTGGTCTTCTCAAACCAAAAACCAAACCTGCGCTGACGTAAAGGAGATTAATCTTATATCAGTGAGTAGGGCTTTTAGGGTTAATACTGTAAATCTGGTCAATGCTTGAGTTGAATCGACCGCTGGGGTGTTTAACATGTATTGTAGAGAATATGGATTATTCCTCTTAAGCGTCACAGTGGCCTTTTTAATATAAAAGGCCTATTTTACGTTTGAAATATACAGGCTAAATAGTCAAACTCAGTTAACGTTAAGGGTGAGTTGTCTTACCTCTCTAGTGGTTCGCCCACTGTTTTAATGATGTTCACATATCCAATAAAATGACGTTAATCCATAACCGAAGAGTTAAATATTAGCGTTCAATAAGCTTAATTAGCGTCACAATGCTAATTTTATCTCTGTCTTTCATGCGGTTTTATGAATCCAATTTAACTCAATAAAGCCTAAAATATCCTCTGTTAAGCACAAGTCTGATTTTGCATAATATGGGTATTTTATAATGTTTATTTTTAATGCTACTAGCTAGACTTCGTCTTCAAAAATGCTTTCAATGGGTAAGTTAAACAATCTGGCAGCTTTAAAGGCTAATGGTAAACTGGGATCAAACTTACCGGTTTCGATCGCATTAATGGTTTGCCTAGAAACATTAAGTAAATCAGCTAGCTGTGCTTGGGTAAAGCCTTGCTCTGCTCGGAGCACTTTTAAGCGATTTTTCATTGGTACTTCCTATGACCTAGAATTATGCCAACTAAATAGCTTAGGCTCATGATAATGACCAAATGTGAAATCTCAGCATGACCGCTTATTAGGTTAGTGGTGTCTAAATTTGAGTAGCTTAAACCAACTATTAACCCCACCCCTAGACTGAGTCCCATCGCATGTAATTGAATTTTTTGCTGTAGCTCATCTAGGCCAAGTAGTTGGCGGCGGTTGGCCATAATCATCCCAATACCAATTATAAAGTTAATCCCAATGGCCAGAGCTGTGATGGCTTGTTGTTGCCACAGATATATTGGGCCAAAGTTTGCTATGGCCATAGTGATCACCCAAGCGAAGGTCCACTTTGCTAAGCGAGCAGTGTTTTGTTTGTTGGCGTTTTTCCAGTCTCGTGGATCTGATTGTGATGACATGATTAATACTCCTTTGGTCGTGTTTGTTTGTCATTAAGTAAAGTAAGCTTGACTTAAGTTAACGCAACCTCACAATAAATGTCAAGCACGCTTTACTTTTAGTCGTGGCTTAAATTGATGATAGAAGCAAAACCCTTAACTAAGCATCACCTTGTGTCATTCGAGTGATGAATGAACTTATTTATGGTTTTTAGCGAATGAATAAATGAATAAATGAATAAATGAATAAATGAGTGATTAAATATGAATGTAAGCGCATAACTGAGGGCACTTTTAGTTGCAAGTTTAGGCGCTATCACACTTACATCATGATGATTTTTGTATAGTGCTAAGTCACTCATGAGCCTCTGTGTATTTATATTGGACTAAAGTGTCGACTATCTTGTTGATATACATAGAAGTGTCTATGAGTATAATCGCCAAATAGCCAGTAAAAATCATTTTAATCAATTCACCTAAATTGAGTAGGACAGCTATCCCCATGATAACTAAAATTATATTAGACACAGATCCCGGTATTGATGATGTATTTGCGATTCTATTTGCCCAAGCGCATCCAGCAATTGAACTAAAAGCGATCACCACGGTTTATGGCAATGTGACCATTGAAAATGCGACCCATAATGCGCTTTATCTTAAGCAAAAATATCAGTTACAGGCTGATATTGTCACAGGTGCGAGTAAACCTATCGTACGATCTCCGCTAGGACCTACAGTAGTTGTTCATGGCGAAGGTGGTTTTGGTGATGTCATGGTTCCTTCTGAGGTCGAGGGGCAAGCGGATCCTCGTCCTGCATATCAATATATTATCGATACAGTAAAAGCCGAGCCAGGTGAAATTACCTTGGTAGCTATCGGTCCGTTAACTAACCTTGCACTCGCGCTTCAGGCTGATCCCACGATTGTTGATTTAGTTAAACAAGTGGTCATCATGGGTGGGGCCTTTGGTGAGAACAATCACAGTGGCAATGTGACTCCATTTGCTGAAGCCAATATTCATGATGACCCTCATGCGGCTGATATGGTTTTAACCGCCTCTTGGCCTGTGGTAGTGATTGGTTTAGATGTCACCGAGCAAAGTTTCTTTACCCGAGAGTATCTTGATAAGTTGCGCGATGATGCTGGTGAGGTAGGCCAGTTTATTTGGGATATTAGCCGGTTCTATTTACGGTTTTACAGTGAAAAAGTTGGCCTCGAGGCTTGCCATGTACACGATCCATCAGCGATTGCCTATGTGATTAATCCAACGCTTTTTACTCTTAGAGAAGGGCCAATACGGGTCGTGACCGATGGAGTCGCTGAAGGAATGACTATTCAGAAATTAGATAGCCGTGTGTATCTGCATGATGAATGGATGAGTAAGCCCTCACAAAAGGTTGGTGTTGCAGTAAAAAATCTCGAGTTGTTGGAGTTATACCGCAGCAGTATCATCGAATATGCCGCACGCTTGAAACCATCCAGTTAGTGAATTAACGTAAAAGTGCAGTTGTATTTACTCAGATAACGGTGCTGTTATTGGCTGTTTTGTGCCGGCTGAGCCACTGCGATGTAAAAATTGCATAGCATGCAGACTCGTTATATTGGGTGTAACCCTCGCGACTTTTAGTTAGACGTTAGCTTATGCTGCAACGAGGGAGGCTAAGCGTTATGTGCTGGCCTCCATAGCGCTGAAGACTAACCGCCCAAATGCTAATACTAGCGCTGTAAATGAATTTCCTTCACAGGACATGGGATAGTAATGTTTGCTGCCGTTAGCGCCTTCATAATAGCTAAGTTAGTGTGATATTTTTCTTCATAGTAACGTTGTGTTGGCACCCAATAGCGTACGCCAATCTCAATACCGATAGCATTAAAGCCATTGATGCCAACCAAGGGTTTCTTTTCTTGATAAATCGCAGGTGAGGCGGCTAGTACAGCGTTTATTAATTGGATAATGTGATCGGCATCGGCTTGATAATCAATATTAAATTTATTCTCAACCAGCTTATAAGCGAATGAGTTATGTAAAATCTCGCCAATAATATGTTTGTTGGGGATGCTGATCTGCTCACCTTCTTCATTCGTTAAAATGGTTTGGCCTAATTTTATTGTCTCGACAACACCACTAACATCCTTAATTTCAATGGTATTGCCCACCACAAAAGGGCGGGTAACAATAATTGTAACGCCAGCAGCATAATTAGCTAGCATGCCCTGTAATGCCAAGCCTGCACCTAGAGAGGCGGCACCAATTGCAGCCACCATAGGTGTTACGCTAATTCCCAGTTTGCCTAAACAAATTACCGCGACCATTACGATAATGATTATTCTGACTAAGTTTGAGGCAAAATTACTGAGGGTGATATCAATGTTATGTTTTTGCAGTTGAGCGGCGACTATGCTGGCAGCTTTACTGGCAAGCCAAAGCCCCAATAAGAAAATAATAATTGCGCCTGCGATTTGAAAACTATATTCAATGACAAACTCAGTGATGAGACTATAAACATTTTGCAGTTGTTGGAGCTCTTGATCTAAACTGGGTTCGTTCATTTAATGTTCCTTATTGAAGATCATTGAGTTGATATCAACCTAGATAATAACAACTTTTCATACTCAGGGCTAAATCTGAGGCGAGTGTAAAAGCCATCATAGTGAAATATTTTACTGGCTTCATGCGCATTATCTTCACGAATGACTATACTTTTAGGCACAAAAGCGAATCAATTATGCGGATAAGTGGGTTGGCAATTTAGACATTTTGATTAAATTGCTTTAAAGAATAAAAAACTACACTTTCTGCATAAAAATTCGTTGCGTAATGATTAGAAATATCGTTTACTGCGCATGTTTTTACACAATAGCATTGACACTTTTTTCGCCCAACTAACAGGAGGCACTGGCCTAATGAGCCAATTTCAATCGATTGATGTTGCAGATTATTATGACAAGGACACGTTTGACCGCATTAAGGCATTTGCTGAAGATAAGCCAACGCCATTTGTCGTTATTGACACCCAAATCGTTGCGAAACAATACGATGATATGGTTACCAATTTTCCTTTCGCAAATATTTATTATGCGGTTAAGGCAAATCCGGCCAAAGAGATTTTAACTTTATTGCGAGATAAAGGTTCAAACTTTGATATTGCATCCATTTACGAACTTGAAATGGTGACGTCGATAGGCGTTTCTACTGATCGTGTTAGCTACGGCAACACTATTAAGAAACGTGTAGATGTTCGCTCTTTCTATAAGCAAGGCGTTCGTATGTTCGCTTCAGATTCTGAAGCTGATTTACGTATGATTGCTGAAGAAGCCCCAGGTTCAAAAGTATATGTACGTATTTTAACTGAAGGTACCCACACCGCTGACTGGCCTTTATCGCGTAAGTTTGGTTGCCAAAATGAAATGGCTTATGACTTATTAGTGTTAGCAAAAGAGTTAGGCTTACAACCTCATGGTATTTCGTTCCATGTAGGTTCACAACAACGTGATATCGGTGCGTGGGATTCTGCTATCGGCAAAGTAAAAAGTATCTATGACCGTTTAAAAGAAGAACATGGCATCGTACTTAAAATGATTAACTTAGGTGGTGGTTTTCCTGCTAACTACATGGATAAAACTAATGAGTTAGGCATTTATGCACAGCAGATTAAGCATTTCCTAGAAGAAGATTTTGGTGATGAATTGCCTGAAATCATTTTAGAACCGGGTCGTTCATTACTTTCAAATGCCGGCGTATTGGTGTCTGAAGTGGTCTTGATTTCACGTAAGTCGCACACCGCTTTAGAGCGTTGGGTATTTACTGATGTGGGTAAATTCTCTGGTTTAATTGAAACCATGGACGAAGCCATTAAATTCCCTATCTACACTGACCGCAGAGGGGAGTTAGATAAGTGTGTGATTGCCGGACCAACCTGTGATAGCGCTGATATTATGTACGAGCATTACAGTTATGGTTTACCGGTTGATCTTGCTATTGGTGATCGCATGTATTGGTTAACTGCAGGTGCTTACACCACCACATACTCGGCAGTCTGTTTTAACGGTTTTCCGCCACTTAAAGATTATTACCTTTAACTGATTGGTTTTAGATATCATTCTTTGTAAGACAAAAGGACGCTAGTGCGTCCTTTATTTTTATCTGTGACCTGAACTTAGTTTTATTCCTGATGGCTTTTTAACATCTCAAATATTTGTTCTTTAAGATGTAATCGCTTAGTTTTCATTAGTTTTAGCTCTGGTGTAGCATCGCTGCTACTGTGTTTTTCTAATTCGGTAATTTCTGCATCAAGCTGATTATGTTCATTAAATTTTTTTAAAAAATGATTATCAGTTGTTTTAAGTGTTGTAATTAAATCTCGGTACTCTGGAAACATACGTGACTCCTTATAAGTTAAGTTGACAATGCCGATCTCATATCGAACAGATTAATGGCATTATGGTAATTGACATTGATTGTATAAAATCATGAGTCCCTGCAGCAGTATCAACAGCTCTTCCAAAGATGGCATATATTAAAGCGACTATTGTATGTGCCTGACAATCTGTGATGGTGGTTAGCTTCAGCCTAGAATCATTGCTGTTAGGTTAACTTGATGTAAATCACGTTAATGCTTTTTGGGTTAGATAAATAGATTGTTGTTTATGCCTGTCCTCCATTATGCTGAAGTCCATGTATTTGGTGGGTTATGGTCATTTATTAGTAATAATTTAACGAATCAATATTATCTATTATGAATTTATATGTGATCAAGTTAACCTTATCGTTCGAAAGACTAGGTTAAAGTCTGTGATATAAGAATTTAATATTCAAAAATGAAAGGGGTTTTCATAATGTCCGATGTATTTCACTTAGGATTAACTAAAAAAATGTTAGATGGCGCAACCTTAGCAATCGTTCCTGGTGATCCAGAACGTGTTAAGCGAATTGCCGAGCTAATGGACAATGCAACATTCTTAGCAAGTCATCGTGAATATACTAGCTATTTAGCTTATATCGATGGCAAAGCTGTGGTTGTTTGTTCAACAGGTATCGGCGGACCATCAACGTCTATTGCAGTTGAAGAATTAGCACAACTAGGTGTAAGAACATTCTTGCGCGTAGGTACCACTGGCGCCATTCAACCAAACGTCAATGTAGGTGATGTTATTGTCACCCAAGCTTCTGTGCGTTTAGATGGTGCGAGTTTACATTTTGCACCGCTTGAGTTCCCAGCTGCAGCAAACTTTGAATGTACTACAGCTATGGTAGCAGCATGTCGTGATGCAGGTGTAGAACCACATGTTGGTATCACGGCTTCTTCTGACACCTTCTATCCAGGTCAAGAGCGTTACGATACTGTGTCTGGTCGCATTACTCAGCGTTTTGTTGGTTCTATGAAAGAATGGCAATCAATGGGCGTGCTGAACTATGAAATGGAATCAGCGACACTATTTACTATGTGTGCGACTCAAGGTTGGCGTGCAGCATGTGTTGCGGGTGTTATTGTTAACCGTACACAGCAAGAAATTCCTGATGAAGCAACAATGAAGAAAACTGAAGTGAGTGCCGTTTCTATTGTTGTCGCAGCAGCGAAAAAATTGCTAGCGTAAGTTAACGCTTTTAATCAGCGATTACGTAAAAATACGTATTAAAAAAGGTGCCCTAGGCACCTTTTTTGTTAGCTGATTATTATCAATTGCTACGCGGATTAGAAATGATATTGTGCAATGATTGAATAGGTATTTTGATCAATACCAGCAACACCATATTTACTCTGCCAGTAATCATATTCAAAACCGACTAGCAGCTGGTTTTGTTTGTGATCACCAAATAAACTTTTGCCTAAGTCATATTTGATTTGCGGATTAATGTGTAGGTTTTCGTCATAGCCGTTATTGTCGGCAGAAAATACCCAATCAATAAAACCATCAACAATGATATTGGCATTACCGATAGGCATGTCGATTCTAAATACCGGGGTGAATTGCCAACCATCACTGATATTGCCATTGCTTATGGCATCACGACGGTAGGTGTTTAGCTGTAAGTAGCTAAAAAATGGTACGTCAATGTCTAAACCAATACCATAAAGCATGCTGTTAACTGGGCCTTCACCTTCTTCGAAAGTCAGTGCTAAAGAGACATCTTTTATCGCACCAAAGCCAACTGGCTGACCTAGTATTTTGCTGGCACTAAAACGCGGTGAAATTTCGCCATAAGTGGTGCTATCAACACCGTTATTATTGCTATTAAAATTAATAAAATCTTGGAAGACAAACCAATCGCCATATTTCCAGCCGCCAGCGGTTTCCAGCGTAATAGTGGTTTGCCTTTCCGATGGTGCTAAGTCATAGTTTTCGCCATGCAAGACAGTTGCGCTAACATCCCACCATTGCACTAAATCATCAGCAAAAACATTTTGAGAAAGTATAAGTGTTGCTAATAGGCAGATTTTTTTCATTTTTCTTCCGGTTAGTTAAGTGGCCAAGTACGCCACAATGGAGCATTTTAGAGTTAATTGTAGCTCGCTTGAGTGTAAATTTGTGAGCTATTATTTCTGTTGGTGCACAATGGGGCGCAATATATTCAATATTGTGATAAATCACAATTAAAACTGAGCCAAATATACAGATTTCATTGTTTTCGTGGTTAATATAATAATGTAATGCTTAATAACACTGCCAATATGATGTGACACACAGCGGTGATATGTTTGCACTGTTATGGTGAAGGGGACGTGTCATTTTTATACTGGTCACTGAGGCTTAATTCATTAGCTATATAAGTTAATGTTTTTCGTTTATCTGCAGACAATGTTGAGTTGATGAGGTGCGTATCATATTTAATAAAACAAGTTAATTTGACATAATATGTCGCAATGATTCATAAAGCTGTTATAGTAAATTTAAGGTCATTCTCATTGTATGGAGGATAATATGGAACTTTCAAATCCCATTGCAGTCTGGCTAGTACTTGGGCTGTTATTAATGCTCTCGGAAATTGTCATTCCTGGTGGCATTGTTATTTTATTGGGTGCGGCTTGTGTTATCGTCGCATCAGCACTGGCTATTGGCATTGTCGAAGGCTTGGTGCAAAGTCTGACACTATGGTTTATGGCCTCTATGGTGTTGTTATTGAGTTTTCGTCATGTGACCCAGCGTTTGGTCGGAGGGGATTCTCATGTGGATAATACCGACGAAGAAGTGGACCTCTATAATCAGGTCGCTATCGTAAAGCAAGCCATAGGCCCAGGTCAAAAGACCGGTAGAATTAGCTGCTTAGGCTCTAATTGGACTGCATTAGGTGATGGTACTCTGATAAAAAAGGGCACCAAAGTTAGGATTATTTGTCGAGATAATATTGCTTTTGTTGTTGAGCCTATAATTGATTCAGTATAGTGATTTTGAGTATTGTGATTTGTACTTAACCAACATTTTTATTTAATAAACTAATAATATAGTGCTGTGATAGCTATTAAGCGTCATCTAGGAAAGTCAGATTAAAAGGGAGCAGATATGTTTGTGTTAACCATTGTTTTTTTATTTGTATTATTCATTTTGTACAAATTAATGTTAATCGTGCCAATGCGAGAAGTACATGTCATTGAGCGTTTAGGTAAGTTCCGTACCGTACTCGAGCCAGGGTTTCATTTTCTTGTTCCGTTTGTCGATCGCGTTGCTTATCGACACGACACGCGTGAAGAAGTGCTTGATGTGCCACCACAAAGTTGTATTTCAAAAGATAACACCCAATTAGAGGTTGATGGCTTGGTCTACCTTAAGGTGATGGACGGTAAGCTTGCCAGTTATGGTATTGAAAATTATCGCCGTGCAGCAGTTAACTTAGCGCAAACCACTATGCGTTCAGAAATTGGTAAGCTGACATTGACACAAACGTTTTCAGAGCGTGACAGTTTAAATGAATCGATTGTGCGTGAAATTGATAAAGCATCCGATCCTTGGGGGATCAAAGTCTTACGCTATGAAATAAAGAATATCTCACCTTCGCAAAAAGTGATTCATACCCTTGAAAAACAAATGGAAGCTGAGCGTCGTAAGCGAGCTGAAATCACCTTAGCCAATGCTGAAAAAGCGGCAATGATTAATATGTCGCAAGGTGAACGCCAAGAAGCGATTAATTTATCTGAAGGTCAAAAACAGAAACGTATTAATGAGGCTTTAGGTACCGGACAAGAAATTTCGATTATTGCTAATGCCAAGGCTGAAGGCATGGAAATGATCTGTAAATCTTTAACGGTTAATGGTGGCAATGATGCAATGAATATGCTGTTAAAAGAGCAGTTTATTGGTCAAGTTGGTAAGATTTTATCTGAAGCTCAAGTCTCGGTGGTGCCTGCAGAAATGGCTAAGTTAGAAGGCTTTTTTGAAGGCATGGAACAAGTGACTCATGCCGTATCCAATTCATCAGAAAAAGGAGCACGCTAATGTCGTTTAATGGAATTGATACCGATCTTATCGTGATGGCGATTTGGGGCATTATTTTTGCTATCTTTGTGCTGAAATTATTTCAATCTATTTGCCTGGTTCCGACAAAGTCAGCTTATATTGTTGAGCGTTTAGGTAAATATCACAGTACTTTGGATGCAGGCTTCCATGCTCTGATCCCCTTCTTTGATAAAGTGGCTTATATTCACGACTTAAAGGAAGAAACCATTGATGTACCGCCGCAAGAGTGTTTTTCCAGTGATGAAGTGAATGTTGAAGTGGATGGGGTGATTTATATTTCGGTTACCGATCCCGTTAAAGCCAGTTATGGTATTACTGATTACCGTTATGCTGCTATTCAGCTAGCCCAAACAACAACACGTTCAGTGATCGGAACTCTAGATCTTGATCGCACCTTTGAAGAGCGTGATGTGATTTCAGCTAAAGTGGTGGAAGTGCTTGATGAAGCTGGTTCTATGTGGGGGATTCGCGTTCACCGTTATGAGATTAAAAATATTACCCCACCTGAAACGGTTAAAAATGCCATGGAAATGCAGGTGAATGCCGAGCGTGAGCGCCGGGCATTGCTGGCTAAAAGTGAAGGTGATAAGCAAAGCAAAATTAACCGTTCAGAAGGTGTGATGGCGGAAACCATTAACCGCTCTGAAGGTGAAATGCAACGCCGTATCAATGAGGCCGAAGGTAAAGCTCAAGAGATTTTGACGTTAGCTAAAGCGACGGCTGAATCAATTGAGCGCTTAGCTGTGGTGATTTCATCTGAAGGTGGACAAAGTGCCTTGCGGATGCAACTCGGTGAGCAATATATGAGACAACTCGATGGCTTAAGCAAACCTGATAGCCGCATTGTGTTACCGGGTAACTTAGTGAATTTTGAATACTGGATGGACAGTATTGGCTTGAAAGACGATCAGAAATAATTATCTCGGTTAAGCGCTGTTGATCGCAGGGCAGTGAACATTGACACAAAAAAGGTTAGCAAATTCGCTAACCTTTTTTATGGCTTATTACATATTACCGTGAGTTGTTTAATACTCTAATTCGCTGTCATCTCGGTAAACAAATGTTCGCAAAAGGCTTTGGCCACAGAAGATTGAGGGCTTTTGGTGGAGTATACCAAGCTGATATCAGCAAAGCCGATGCTGTGTTGCGGTAAAATGTTAATTAATTGCCCCAGCTCGACAGCTTCATCCGCGATCACATGTGGTAACAATGCGATACCCGCTCCCGCTAAACAGAAGTGATACAGGGAGTTAAAATCACTGCAAATAACTTTGTAGTGCGTGGGCACATTAGCGTGTTGAAAATGCCAAGTTTGCTCAAGTTGGCCATGGGCATCTCTAAAGCCCAATAAAGAGTGGTATTGCAGATCATCGGTATTCTCTATCAGTGATGATTTTTCTAAATAACCTGGGCTAGCATAGATTTTACGCTCGAAGGTTGTCAGTTTATGAACCGCAAGGTTGGCCCCATTGACCTCATTAGCATCAATAATCACATCGAGTCCTAAGCGATTGAGCTCTTTGCTGCCACCGGAGACAATTAATACTTCTAATTGTACTTGCGGATAAGCATGAATGAAACGAGCGATATATTTATCCATAAGCTTGTCGACAAACGGCAGTAAGCCAATGCGCAACTTGCCTTGCACTTCATCATGACGATGTTTGAACACATAACCAGCATGATTTAATTGATTCACTAAAGGTTCGATTTGAGCAAGGTATTGCCGACCCGCGGTGGTTAAAGTCATTACTCTTGTGGTGCGGGTAAATAAAGGTGCCCCGAGCTGTTTTTCTATTTCCCCAATACGACGACTGACTAATGCTCTGCGAGTATCAAATGATTTTGCAGCTTTAGAAAAACTGCCTAACTTTGCTACCGCAATGAATAACTCTAAATCTTTGATATCCAATATGACAACCTATACAGCTCATGCTGTGGGTAATAAATGCATTTTTAATCGGCTTGAGTATTAACAAGAATAGTAAACAGGTTACTTAAAATAAATGGATCCTAAACAAGCACAATTACCCAGCTTGTTTACCACAAGTATAAAAAATCAATCTACTGTTTTTAGTTATCCATTAGTGCGTTTTAGCAACTATCAGAGCTATTGGCTAATACTCAAATTAATTAACACCTTTATTTGTATAGTAATTTTCGCTTACAACTTTGTCAATTTAGGCCTCATTGTCGCAGTTAAACATTACAACCCGATGATTTTAGTGGCTTTGATATTACTCCGCTGACTAGATTATCTCAGCCAGAGCAGTGAATTGTTGTTATAAAATAGCTGAAGTATTGCACGCCATTAAGCCGCTATTTAAGATATAATGTCCCGCAGATTTCTGGGAGGAAGAATGGACGTATCATCATTATTAGACGGCCTAAACGATAAGCAGCGTGAGGCAGTCGGCGCGCCACTTTCAAATATGTTGGTGTTAGCGGGTGCCGGTAGCGGTAAAACCCGTGTATTAACTCATCGTATTGCGTGGTTAATGCAAGTAGAACAACAAAGTCCATATTCTATTTTGGCAGTGACCTTTACCAATAAAGCCGCGGCAGAAATGCGTGAACGGGTTGAAAAGGTTGTGGGCACAAATATGGGGCGCATGTGGATAGGTACATTCCACGGTTTAGCTCACCGCTTACTTCGCACTCACTATCAAGATGCCAATTTACCGCAAAGCTTTCAGATTATCGATTCAGACGATCAGTTGCGTTTATTAAAACGTATTCTTAAAAGCCTTAATTTAGACGAGAAGCAATATCCTCCTCGTCAGGCCCAAGGCTATATTAACGGTAAAAAAGACCAAGGTTTACGCCCTAAGCATATTGATGCGGGTGGTTTTCCGATTGAACAAAATTTACTGAATATTTATAAGGTTTACCAAGAGTCTTGCGATCGCGCGGGCTTGGTCGACTTTGCTGAGATTTTATTGCGTGCTCACGAGTTATGGCTCAATAAGCCACACTTACTGGCCCATTACCAAGAGCGCTTCCGTCATATTTTAGTCGATGAGTTTCAAGATACTAACGCGATTCAATATGCGTGGATCCGGGTGTTAGCGGGTAATACTGCCAATGTGATGATAGTTGGTGATGACGATCAGTCTATTTATGGCTGGCGTGGTGCGCAAATAGAAAACTTACATCGTTTCTTAAAAGATTTTTCCGGTGCGACCACCATTCGTTTAGAGCAAAATTATCGTTCAACCGCGAATATTTTGAATGCTTCTAACGCGGTTATCTCTAATAACCCTGACCGTCTAGGCAAAGAGTTATGGACTGAAGATAAAGATGGTGAGCCGATTTCAGTTTATTGCGCCTTTAATGAGATGGATGAAGCCAAGTTTATTGTCGGTCGCATTAGCGACTGGCATGACAAAGGCGGTAGTTTGAGCGAATGTGCTATTTTATATCGTTCAAATGCGCAATCACGGGTATTAGAAGAGGCTTTTTTACACAAAGGGTTAGCGTACCGTATTTACGGTGGTTTACGCTTTTTCGAGCGCCAAGAAATTAAAGATGCGATGGGCTATATGCGTCTGATTAATAACCAAAATGATGATGCGGCATTTGAGCGTGTGGTGAATACCCCTGCTCGTGGTATCGGCGATCGTACTTTGGATATTATCCGCTCAACCGCAAGACAGCATGAGCTGACTCTGTGGCAAGCTTGTGTGAGTTTAATTGAAGAAAAGGTCCTTGCTGGACGTGCGGCTAATGCCATCAATGGCTTTATGGAACTGATTATTGCAATGCGCACGGATACGGCAGATATGTTGCTGTACCGTATGGCAGATAGCGTGATTGATCGTTCTGGCTTGCGTACCATGTACGAGGCTGAAAAAGGCGAGAAAGCCCAAGCGCGAATTGAAAACTTAAATGAATTAGTCACAGCCGCGCGCAGTTTCGAAATGCCTGAAGAGCTTGAAGACATGGGCGAGTTAAATGCCTTTTTGTCTCATGCTGCATTAGAAGCTGGCGAAGGTCAGGCTGACGCCTTTACCGATGCCGTTCAGTTGATGACCTTGCATTCTGCTAAAGGACTTGAGTTTCCAATGGTGTTTATGGCGGGCGTTGAAGAAGGATTATTCCCGAGCAAGATGGCGTTAGACGAAGGCGATCGTTTAGATGAAGAACGCCGTTTGTGTTATGTCGGTATGACCCGTGCCATGCAAAAACTGTATATCAGTTATGCTGAATCTCGTCGTATTTACGGTCGTGAAGATTATGCCAGCCCATCGCGCTTCATTAATGAGATTCCTGAAAAGTTTGTTGAACAAATTCGCATTCGTGCGCAGGTCACGCCATCAATTAGTCAGCGTTTCCCTGCTCGTGCAGCAGCGGTTACTGTGACTAAAAAACCTCATGGTTTTAATGATACAGGCCATAAAGTGGGTTCTAAAGTGAAGCACTTTAAGTTTGGCGAAGGGGTTGTGACTAGCTTTGAAGGTTCTGGTGAAAAAGGCCGTGTACAAGTTAATTTTGTCGATTTTGGCAGTAAATGGCTGTTAGTGTCATTAGCAAAATTAGAGCGTTGTTAAGGTGTTTCGCTGGCAAAATCAGGGAGAGATGAAACCAATGTTATTGCAAGACAAGCTGCATGCTTATGCGCGACTGATGCGGATTGATAGACCTATTGGCACCTTACTTCTGCTTTGGCCATGTTTAATGGCCTTAGTGTTAGCTGCTCAAGGGTTACCAGATATTAAGGTACTGGTGATTTTTGTGGTTGGCGTAGTCATTATGCGTGCTAATGGCTGCATTATTAATGATTTTGCTGATCGCAATTTAGATGCTCATGTTGAGCGCACCAGTATGCGTCCTTTAGTATCGGGAGAAGTGTCTGTTAAAGAGGCACTGAGCTTATTTACTGTCTTAGGTTTGCTTGCGTTTAGCTTAGTGTTATTACTCAATCCATTAGTCGTGCAGTTATCTGTCGTCGGGATTGTGCTAACAGTGATGTATCCGTTTATGAAACGGGTGACCAACATGCCACAGATGTTTTTAGGTATTGTGTGGAGTTGGTCTATTCCGATGGCCTATGCCGCTCAACTTGGTGAAGTGCCAGTGGAAGCTTGGTGGTTATTTATGGCGAATTGGTGTTGGACGGTAGCGTACGACACTATGTATGCCATAGTCGATCGTGACGATGACTTAAAAGTCGGCATTAAATCAACCGCCATCTTGTTTGGCCGCTTTGATCGACAGATTATCGGCATATTTCAACTTGCTGCCCTAGGGTGTTTTGTTATGGCTGGGCTGGTGGCCGATCGTGGGGTTATTTATGGCTTGGGCATTATCAGCTTCATTGGGTTTGGTGTGTACCAGCAACGATTAATCTTTGGTCGTGAACGTGCACCATGTTTTAAAGCCTTTTTAAATAATAACTGGGCAGGCATGGTAGTGTTTATTGCACTTGCACTGGATTATATGATTTAAGGTTTGTGGTTTATTACCTTGTGGCAGGGATGCATGAAAACAACTGTTTGGTTAATCGTCGCGATAATGTGTTGTTGGTTATCCCTCGCCAGTGCGTCAACTCACAATGATGCTGTACTGGCTGGCTTACCAAACAACACTGCTGATGTGCATTCTTCTGCTGCGCTAGTTAATATTCCTCGTACCCGCCAATTTGTGCTTGAAGATGGTGATCGCCACTATCAAGTGATGATCAAATTGCCAAAAGATTATCGCCACAATAGCACTCATCGTTACCCTGTCGTCTATATGACGGATTCTATGTATAGCTTGCAAGTGGTGTCTGGTGCGACGCGATTTCCAATGAACACCAATATGATGCAGCAAGCTATTTTAGTCGCTATTGGCTATCAGAGGCCAAGTAAAGGTTCGGCGAGTCGGATCCGCGACTATACCCCAAGTCACGATGCGAGTTGGAAACTACCTACTGGCGAGGCTAAGCGCCACGTTGCCTTTATCAGCCAGGTTGTTATGCCCTTTATTGAAAAAAACTATCGAGTCGACACCCAACAAAACACCTTTGTGGGTAATTCGTTAGGCGGGTTACTCGGCGCATATATTTTATTAGAACAGCCAAAGCTATTTGCGTATTACGTGTTGGGTAGCCCATCTCTATGGTTCGATAATAAACAATTATTGCAGCAGTTTGCTCAGCGTTTCCAGCAAACGTCAGCAATATCTGCCAAGGTGTTTATTGGCATTGGCGAATTAGAAAAACCACCTTACACCCATGATGGTCATCAGATGGTTACCGATGCGCGCGCTTTTTTTAAACTACTCCAATCTCACCCTTCTGCTCAAGCAGGTACATTACAGCTTAAATTTTTGCTCATCCCTGAAGCAGACCATTCAATGGCTTTTCCAACCACGGCAATACACGGTTTATCTTGGCTGTTTAAACGAAGCATCTAGCTAAGTCCACTGTCGATCCTTTATTTCCTGTAACCATTTTTGTGGCAATCAATCTGCGTACAATGCATTTTCGCTGATATGTTAATAACTTGTTTTATTTTTATTTACCCCCATATCAATTTCTACAGTGCAGCATTAATTAAACTGAGATTACCCAAGGATGAGTATTGAATGAGAGCAACAGTTAAGTATCGGTTAGTTTTTTTAGTGTTAATGCTATGCAGTTTTTTCTTAGGCGTTCAGTTAACCCCAGCGTCGTTAACGAGCCATGCTGACAAGTTGATGCTGGGTATTATTTCAGCGCTTTATTTTGTGTTGCTACCACTGTGTTATTGGTATTGCATTATTAAAATGGGCGCTCAGAAACTGTGGAAAATAATTGTTATTTTCAGTTTAAGCAGCTTGGTTGCACGGCTAAGTTTTCCTGCAGAAATTGCCCATTACTTTGAGTTTGTGGCGTGGCTGCGCTACCCAATTATTACCGTGTTATTAGTGATCCAACTGTACTTAATTTTCAGCGTCGCTCGTGGCTTGATTAAGGTACGAAAGTTAAAGGGCGATCCCAGAGTCGGTGCGGTGGAAACCTATCGAGATGGTGATGATAAAAGCTTAACTATTGCGCTTATTATGGCCAGTGAAGCGACTAACTGGTTTTATTCTATCCCATGGTTTTCACGTCATCATCCACCAGTAATTGCCAATATCAATCTTGTTAGCGCTACACGCTGGCATGTGTGGTTAATGCTTATCGGTTGTGTTGGTGCGTCGAGTCTGAGTTATGTATTACTGGCATCGTGGAGTGAGTGGGTGGCGATTATTGTCTCAAGCATCATTGCCTATACCTTGATGTCTATCGTGGCTAACCATCGGCTGTCACGCTATTACTCTTTATATTTTATGCGAGACAACCTAGTTATCAATAACTCCTTGTGGGGATTTATGGTGATAAGCATGGCCGATATAGCCAGTGTGACACATCAAGAATCAATCGAATTAAATAAAGATCAAGCAGAAACGATTATGATTGGCCGCGGACAATGTAATGTCATTATTACTCTAAACCGTGCGGTTATTTATCATGGTGGTATGGGTCAGTTACCTGAACCGATGAAAACGGTGTATTTGAGTGTGGATAGTCCGCAGCGGTTCATTCAGGCGCTTAACAATAGTAGAGTTACTGTGGCTGAGTAATCTTCAAAAACGCATAAAAAATGCGCTGATGAAAGCGCATTTTTTTGTGAGTAAATCAGTACTGGCGAACTAAGCCCACGAGCTAATTTGCCGATTAGTCTCGCACTAATGAGGTTAAGTCAGCCGGGCGGTAATAAACTGACTTTAATACCTTACCTTGACGAACCACTTTACCGGCCATATCAACGTCTTTAGCGCATTTAGCGATAATAAACTCACCTTTAGTACTACCAACAATTTCAACACCTTGTTTGGCATAGTGGGCAATGGTTTCAGCTAATTCTTGCTGGTTGTGGCACACTTTGCTCATGTTGCTTGAATGCACTTCATTCCAACATTTAATAAAGTCTATTTCACGGTTCTTAGCCACGTTAAGCAATAAATCGACAAGATAGCTTATCTCTAAACGATCGCTTATCTGAGTCGCTCCTAAGTGCACTAAACGGCCCATTAACACGTAGACAGAATCAACAATAGCATCAGCTTGTTCAATACGAGAATCCGCTTCGGCAAGCTCGGTCATTTCTTCGATAATCAGTGATGTATGCAAAGTGTCTGCTTTGTGATCAAGACTGGTCTCGTCGTTGACGGGTAAGTCAAATGTGCTGCGAAACTCAAAGATATCGCGGTATAAGTGATCGTAAATCGGTTGAGTTAATTGGCTGAGTTGCATGGGCTTACCTGCGAAAAATAATGTGAGCTAATTTTAAAGAATTGATCAGCAGAATACAAAAAATTGCCTAATGTTTTTTGCAGTAGGCAATCATTTTTTTATACTCTGAAAGTATGGCGGAGTTCTTTGGCTTTATCTGCGTGAGTTTTAATATTTAATGCAGCAAATTCAATCACATTTAAGCTTGCCAAGTTACTGTGGCTTAATTCTGTAATCGTATGGATATTATGGGTTACCTCTGCGGTAACCCGTTTTTGTTGCTCTGCTGCAACAGTATTTTGTTGTGTAAACTGGTTTATCTCATTCACGCTTTGATAGATATCTTCAAATTTTGTCGAGGCAAATCCTATGTCCCTTGCGCACGTATCAGCCTGAAGTTTACTGGCTTGCATTTCGTCGGTCCAATTAATAAGCATAGCATGCATAGATTGCACGCTTTTAGAGATGAGCTCTGTTGAGAGCTGAGTTCTACTTGATAAGGTTCGAACTTCATCTGCTACGACGGCAAATCCACGCCCCTGCTCGCCAGCACGTGCGGCTTCAATGGCAGCATTAAGTGCAAGCAAATTAGTTTGCTCAGCAATGCTTTGAATTTCTTGCATGGCATTAGACACATTATCTGCTTCTTTATTTAATAAGTGCGCATTCGATGCAGCTGCCGAAACTGAAGTCGCTAATCGCTCAATACTATTACGGTTAGCGTGCATTTCCGTTCTACTTTCAAGACACACTTGCTGTGCCTTGTTTACATGATCTGAGGTCGATATCGCATGTTGTGCTATCTCTGCAACAGAGGAGTTCATCGCTTCAATTGCGCTGGCGATTTCATCAATTTTATTTTTTTGTTGCTCAATACTATGATTAGCTTCTTGAGCGGAATGAACCAGTTCATTGGCGATATGATGTAAGTTGTTACCTTGATCTTGTGAGCGGCCAAGTACACCTTGCATTTTCGCCTGATTCAGAACCTGTTGAAATTCCAGTACTGAAATACTGTCGTTACCACAATAGACTAATCGACTAACTGAATCATATTGCTGTTGATATTGGTTGATCTTATTCGGCAGTGAAAAGAGTTCTTTGGTAAATAATAGTGTATTAACCAGTGCTAAAGAGAAGATCACTGCTGCCATGGTCCAATTAAAAACTACACCACAGCCAATGATTGCAGCCAAGGTTATTGACGCGCCTAACCAGCGTTTATGTTGGCTAGTCATGACATAACTGGCCGTTTTTCCTTGTTTTATTTGGCTGTAAAGTTTTTGGGCATTAGTAATGTATTCAGGCTTTGCTTTAATGCGTACCGATTGGTATCCAGTAATTTGGCCCTTTTCATACAAGGGAGAGACAAAGGCATCAACCCAGTAGTAGCTTCCATCTTTACAGCGATTTTTAACAATTCCACGCCACGATTCACCAGCTTTGAGTTTATCCCATAATTCTTTGAAAGCTTCTGCTGGCATGTCGGGATGTCTGACAATATTGTGATTATGAGTGACGAGTTCTTGCTCACTGAACCCTGAGATTTTAATGAACGTCTCATTGGCGTAAGTAATGATGCCGCGTTTGTCTGTAATTGATACCAGCTCGTCATTAGCATTAAGACTGACTTCTTTATCGATTACGTCCTTGTGTCTCATGGGCATACTTCCATTATTGTTAGACTTTTAACGGGAAAGTCATTGTGCTGCTTTCCTCACAATTATAGTGGTTATCAAGATATAGATCATATTAGTAAATAGCTATTATCATTACCAGAGATTAAATAAATATTTAATTTGGCAATAAAAAAACCGACATCTATGTCGGTTTTAGTATTGAGCTATGGATTCAATTTTGCATAAATGCTGGTATTGAAATTAAGCCTATTTTATAAATGCGAAAGCATCACCATACAAATGGGCTTCTTCAATCCCAAGCTCACGGAACAATTCTCGTGCCGTGCCAACCATATCAAAACGGCCAGCAATGTAGATGTCGTAGCCATTCAAACTGACAAAGTCCTGCTTAATCTGCTCGAGTAAATTGGCTTTTTTACCTTCCCAGTTACCGTCAGCAAGTTCTACTACTGGAATAAACTCTAACCAAGAATGCTCGGCATGCCATTGACGGGCGATGTCTTGATAGTACATGGCTTCTTCGTTACGGCAGCCCCAATACAATTTAGTCTGAATGGTTTCGCCGTTGGCAATCTGTGCTTCAACGATACTTTTGATATATGAAAATCCAGTACCACCCGCAATTAAGATCCGCGGTCTGTGGCTTTCGCTACGTAAAAATGCGTCGCCAGCAGGTGCTTCAATATCAATATGGCTTGCCGTTTGTAGTCGTTCAACGACTTGCATGGGATAACTTTCACTCACAGCAGCACCAATATGCAATTCTATTAAGGCCGCATTTGGGGCAGAAGCAATGGAAAAAGGACGTTTGTCTTTTTCACCCATGACCACAGATAAGTATTGGCCAGCTTTAAAATCAAAGGCTGCTTCGGGTTTAAGGAACACTTGATATACAGCATCATTAAACGGGGTGACTTTTTCAATCTGACAACGAATGGTTTTCATCTAACGTCCTTTAAACCCTTTTATAATTTTTTATCAATCAGTTAATTATAGCTATTTACGACCTAACCGGATCACTATGGTTACAATGTTGGCACATCTTCTATGCCGAGATCATCCCAAATTTGGTCGATTCTTTGTTTTGTTGTCTCATCCATCACAATGGGAGTACCCCATTCTCTGGTGGTTTCGCCTGGCCATTTATTGGTGGCATCTAAACCCATTTTCGATCCTAAACCAGCAACGGGTGATGCAAAGTCAAGGTAATCGATAGGGGTATTATCCACCATCATGGTATCGCGAGTAGGATCCATCCGTGTGGTAATAGCCCAAATAACATCCTGCCAATTACGGCAATTGACATCCTCATCAACCACAACAATAAATTTGGTGTACATAAATTGGCGAAGGAATGACCATGCTCCCATCATGACACGCTTGGCATGACCCGGATATTGTTTACGGATTGAAATGATTGCCATACGATAAGAGCAGCCTTCAGGCGGCAGATAAAAGTCAATAATTTCAGGGTATTGTTTACGTAGGATAGGAACAAATACTTCATTTAATGCCACGCCTAACATAGCCGGTTCATCTGGTGGACGGCCGGTATAGGTACTATGATATATGGCATCTTTACGGTGAGTAATATGGGTCACGGTAAATACTGGGAATGAGTCTGTTTCGTTATAGTAACCGGTGTGATCGCCGTATGGACCTTCTACTGCGGTTTCATCAGGATCGATATAGCCTTCAAGAATAATTTCGCTGGTGGCTGGTACTTCAAGATCGCAGCTAATGGCTTTACAGACCTCGGTACGTTCGCCGCGCAACAAGCCTGCAAAGGCATATTCACTCATCGAATCTGGCACTGGAGTTACAGCACCCAAAATAGTCACAGGATCGCTACCTAATGCCACTACGACAGGATAACGTTCACCAGGATGAAGCTGTTTAAAGTCTTTAAAGTCTAGGGCTCCGCCACGGTGGTCCAGCCAGCGCATGATCAGTTTATTTTTACTTAATAACTGTTGGCGATAAATACCTAGATTTTGTCTTTTTTGTCGCGGCCCTTTGGTGATGGTTAATCCCCAGGTGACTAATGGTGCCACATCGCCTGGCCAGCAGTGCTGGATTGGCAACGCGGTTAAGTCGACATCATCACCGCTTTTGACTACTTGCTGACAAGGTGGATTGCGCACTGTTTTCGGCGGCATATTTAACGCTTGCCTAAACATTGGTATTTTAGCTATGGCATCTTTAAAGCCACTCGGTGGTTCTGGTTCTTTTAAGAATGCTAATAATTCACCGACTTCACGTAATGCTAAAGGGTCATCTTTTCCCAATGCCATAGCAACACGTTTAGGCGTACCAAATAAGTTAACCAGTACCGGCATGGTATGGTTGGTCGGATTTTCAAATAACAGCGCGGGGCCACCTGATCGTAAAACTCGATCAGCAATCTCTGTCATCTCTAAATGAGGATCAACAGGATAGCTAATGCGCTTTAACTCTCCATTTGCTTCTAAATGATCGATGAAGCTGCGTAAATCTTTAAAACTCATGTTTACCGCCTGTAAATCAAATCCAAACCACTATGGCGCGCACTATAGCATTTTTCTAATATAGGGTTAAGCCATTTGATAGACCTATATTGTTGATATCGACTTTAGTGATACTTAGCGTAAACTGGATGTTGTGAACCAGATTGTGGAGGTGACTTATGTGGGTGAACAAACCGTGGGTTTTGATGCCGTTATTAGGGCTTAGTGCAAGTGTAACCTTAACTGTGATGAGTTTGGTCAGTGCTCAGCCGCTGTTAGCGAACGAGTATTCTCAGCGCGTTTCTCATTCTGTCGGCTCTCAACATAATAACCATCGCCAACATTATAATCATTATCGACATCGTGACCCTTGGCGTTGGGGGATCGGTTGGGACCAAGGCTGGGGAGGTAACCAATATTGGGGACCGAGTATTGGGGTTAGTTGGAGCAATGCTAATAACTTGCGATACAATTCGGTTTGGAAAAATAATGATTATCCTAGTCGCCAATCTGGTTTTTATCCCTATCAAAATCAGTTGAACGCAGTCTACCAGCCACAAGCTATCGAGGTTTTAGAGCCTGTTGCAGTCGCGCCACGGCAACAAACTACAACTAGCATTCAATATGCTCAAGGTTTGAATCATTTACCTGAAAATGCCAAAGTGATTCAGCGTGAAAATGGCACTGTTTATGAGTGGCAAGGGGTAGAATATTATTTTGATTGGAATACTCAAACCTATGAAGTAGCCAAAGCGGATACTCGATGATCATCAGTATAGAAACAAAATTCAGTCCTGTGGTCAGCCTTAGCTTGATACATAGCCGTATCAGCTGCACTGATAAGTTCACGACTGTTTAAACCATCATCAGGCAGTACACTAATACCAATACTCGCCCCAACTTGTAAAGTGTGCTCGCCGATGGTTATGGGTTGCTTAATACTGCTCAATAATTGGTTTATTTTGTTTTTGATATCGATAGGTTCGGTGATCATATCGAGCCAAATGATAAACTCATCGCCTCCCAATCTACCGACAATATCAGTAGTACGCAGATTATTAACCAAACGATTAGCGATGGTCATGATCACTTCGTCACCAATGCTATGACCCAGAGAATCATTAATCTCTTTAAATTTATTAAGATCTATAAACAGTAATGCAGCTTGCTGTTCTCCGCGTAAATCACGTGCTATTGCGGCATCAATTTGCTTAATAAATGCGCGGCGATTATAAATACCCGTGAGTTCGTCATGTTCGGCTAAAAAAATAAGCTTATCTTGCTGTTCAATTAATTTGCGGGTTTGAATATCAACTTCTTGTTTCAATTTTTCTTTTTTTATCGTGATTTGGGCTAATGATTGTTTCATCTCATTAAAATCATCAGCGAGTGCAGATAATTCATCGGTATCAAAAGAATTAATTTGACTGACGAGATCGCCTGCTGCGAGCGCTTCCATACCTATCCTGAGTGAGGCGAGCCCTTTCTTAAACCTAATTAGTGTCATAATAGACCAAGCTGTTACCATAATCGCTAACAGAAATAAGACCATTCCGACCATTAATAATAATGTTTGTTGTTTTTGACTCGCTTTTTTTATCGAGAATTGATGAAGGCGAAACATTTCTTCGGTCATTTCTTCAATAATCATGCTGTATTTCGCTTTAAATAATCGTTCAGCAGTCAGTGTTGATGCCACATTAACTTGTTTGCTGTGGAAGTCATGTTGAGTATTAATCAGTGATCTTATATTGGTATTTAATCTATTGATGTTGCTAATGATGAGTTTTTGCTGTGTCGCCCACTGAATATCTTCTGAGAGATCTTTGGCCAATTCGGCTTGGCGCAGATTAAGCTCTGAAAGCCCTCGATCATCGCTATACTCTTGGTAAAGCCATAGCTGACTGCGAAGACTATCAATGCTGACTTGCAATTTCATTGAGTAATTGAGTTGCCGGTATATTTGTTGTTGATAATGGTGAGCTTGTATCAGCGATAAGCCGACGATCAATGTCAGTAATGAGCAAAGTGCAGCGGTTAGTTTAAGACGCTTAGATAACATCATAACTTACCATCCTGCCTCTAAGCTCATGAAGGTTTCAAATAATTTTCGGTCGAAAATCTGTCTAAAATCGACACTGTTTTCTTCATCTACCAGTTGATTATCAATAGCCCATTGGCTTTGAGTTTGGATGTTAGAAAATAGCGCATTGCTGAGTGATAATCTAAAAGTATAGTCATTCCATGAGTAACGGAGTTGCGATGGATCGATATTCAAAATACGACTAATATTTTGCTGAGCAAGTTCTGGGTTAGTGTGGATATAGTCAGTGGCATCACTAATTGATTTAAGTATAGCCAACCTTTCTGTGGTGGATAACGTCGTCTCTTTAAGCTCAATTAAGTTAAAGGATAAGTGATATAGGCCGCGGCTATTAATGACGCTGGTATCTGAGGTTACTTGTTGTGTTAATAAATAACTTAATGGCTCCCAAGCTGAAATAATATCAACCTCATTATTTAATAATGCTGGAATAAGTTCATCTGACCGCAAATATACTCGCGTGATAGGCTGTGCCGTTTTATTGTACATGATCAGTAAACTATCAAAGAAAAACTCACTAGCGCTGTCTTTGACTATGCCTATTCTGGCGTGCTGCAGGTTATTCAGCCGATGATATTTTTGTGGCGTTAAACTGAGTAATTTAAGATCATTATCTGATTCCACAAAGCTAGTTAATACTGAAAAGTTGCTCTGTTTAAAGCTATTAAACATGACGACAGTTTCCGAGGCGGTAGCCAGATCGACTTGCTTATCATTAAGGGCGTTAAAGCATTTTACCCCGCTGTCGTATTTAACTAATTCAACGTTAACACCATTCGCTTCAAAGTAACCAAGTTGTTTGGCAATAAAAACAGGCGACGAAAGTGGCGTGCTAGAAACCGCAATTTTAATGGATGCTTTATATGTAGGTGAAATCTTAGTGGATTGATGTGTTCTTTGTTCGCAACTGATGATGCTGGTTATGATAAAGATAAAAAAACAAATGCTTAACACCTTGGCCATAGGGACACTTCAATAATGAGTTAATGATACTAAGTGTAGTGAATTTATAACTATTTGATTGGGAATGTGACAAAAAAAGCCGTTTTTTTATCGTATCAGTCGATAGTTTTACTTTTTTAGTTTTAACGATAAGTGACAATTAAGAGGTATGTTGTGAACGGGTAAGGGAATATTTTCTTTTTTTAATCTTTATTTTTAATTCAATAAGTTATTACATCTAAATTCAAGATGAATTTATGGGGCAGACAACTCAGCTAAAATCAGCATATTTAGCCGATTCTATATCAAAGTGCTCATTTTCTGTTCGTAATAGGCTGCAGTATAAATCGCTAATCGAGTACACGTTATTGTAATGATATTAGTTTTTAAGTTAGCGTTTTATATGATTATGAAGTTATTTTAAGCTTGTTTGGCTAAGTCTGGGCATCCTATATGAAAAGGCCCCATTGCATCCTTTGCTTTGGGGCCTTTGTTTGCATTGTCTGTTATTGTTTTTATGTTTGCTGTTGTAAAACCAACCCTGAGCTGGAGATTATTATTTTGAGCTTGTCAGCCACAGGGTGGAATAAAAATGACGTTATTGGACAATAGAGTCTGGGGATCCAATAACGCCTTAACTGTAATATTAGCCAATATCCTTAATGGCTAACGGTGAAACAATAAGGCGGCAAGGATGCAAGTATTTTGCGCTTATTATTAGAATGATTGTGCTGTGATAACAACTTGCTGGGGGACGAGTTGTTATCATGGTCAAACATCCTTGCCAAAACGGTTTTGATCGTTAGCTCTGCTAATGGTTGCAGAAGCGCCGTCAATGGCGAAAGCTAAAAACCTGGATAAAAATGACGTTATTGGATAATAGAGTCTGGGGACCCAATAACGCCTTAACTGTAATGTTAGCCAATGTCCTTAACGGCTAACGGTGAAACAATAAAGCGGCAAGGATGCAAGTATTTTGCGCTTATTATTAGAATGATTGTTGCTGTGTTAACAACTTGCTGGGGGACGAGTTGTTAGCATGGTCAAACATCCTTGCCAAAACGGTTTTGATCGTTAGCTCTGCTAATGGTTGCAGAAGCGCCGTCAATGGCGAAAGCTAAAAACCTGGATAAAAATGACGTTATTGGATAATAGAGTCTGGGGACCCAATAACGCCTTAACTGTAATGTTAGCCAATGTCCTTAACGGCTAACGGTGAAACAATAAAGCGGCAAGGATGCAAGTATTTTGCGCTTATTATTAGAATGATTGTTGCTGTGTTAACAACTTGCTGGGGGACGAGTTGTTAGCATGGTCAAACATCCTTGCCAAAACGGTTAACTGAATTTCAATTATTGTTTAAGATCGTTCCAACACTTTCTTAAACATGGATCCTTAGCTTGCTATAGCATGTAGTTGCTGATTTAACTGGGCAATCTTTTGTTGCAAATAGGCTATTTCTGATACGATTGCGCCCTTACTTTCTGTCTGGCGAACTTGGTTACTTCTTACCCACTGGTATACGGTTTTTGCCGATACACCATATTGTTTTGCTACGTCAGATAATAATCTTTGATTATTTTTGACTTCATTAATCACTTCTTTTTGTAAGTCCACTGGGTACTGTCTCGCATTTGACATATTCATGAAATAATCTCCTGCCAATTTACTTATGTTTACTAGAGCGAGTTTCCACTTCATCCCACTGGCTACAACCGAGATGTGCTAAGAAAAAAATGTTCTGGCGGCATTGTGAAATGATATTATTTACCATGACATTTATTGACTTAATGCTACGACTTCCGGTTATTTTATTCATTGCTATCTCCTACATCTACCAAGGACTACTTGTAAAATCACACTATCACTTAGTGGGTATGTGTTCTTATATGGAAAGCTTGTGCCAACTTTGATAAATATTTTTATCTGTTATTTATCAGTGTCTTACTTAAACCCTTTAACCTAGGTACTTTTTACCGACAGATTAGTTTGGTGCAATTGCACTAACTTGGTGAATAAGTTCTGCAGATGAATCGCTATCAAACTTATCGCTAGGTCGCAGTTTAGATGACAAATATGGCAGAAAAAGGTGACCTCAATGACAAAATAAAGATGGCGTTATATTGAATTTAATATTTACATGGATGATTTGAACATGATCAGAAGGGGGAGGTGAGTGCTGAGTTAACAGACTGACAATCTGTGGCTAGCGTGACCATTTGAGAGTCCGCCGCCCATAAAAGAGTCCTAAAGTAGGCAGTTTTATAGACGGCATATTATTTAACCCAACTCGGGTTAAGAGATAAGAGCAATACTCTAGTGCATTAAATACAGCGTCGCTAAGCCTAAAAATGCAAATAGACCAACCACATCAGTGACTGTGGTTAATACCATGCCTCCAGCAAGAGCTGGGTCGATATTGAGCTTTTTGAGCATGATTGGAATAGTGGCACCAGCAAAGCCGGCAACTGTCATGTTAATTAGCATAGCACTGCCAATTAATCCGCCTAACGCAATGTCGTCTTTCCACAGCCACACAGCAAAAAAGACCAACACAGACCACATAATGCCGTTTAATAATCCAATGCCGAGTTCTTTGCCGATTAACCAACGTGAATTACTTTGGCCAATATGGCCAAGTGCAATACCGCGGATCACCAGCGCTAAGGTTTGATTACCGGCAACGCCGCCCATGCTCGGCACAATGGTCATTAAAATTGCGATGGTAGCAAATTGCTCTAAGGTGCCTTCAAACATATTACTGACAGATGATGCTAGTAATGCGGCAAATAGATTTATGGTTAGCCATAGAGAGCGTCTCAGAGTACTTTTAAGCACTGGGCCGAAGGTATCTTCATCATCATCCATGCCTGCCATTCCCATCATGGAATGCTCGGCATCTTCACGGATCACATCGATAACGTCATCAATGGTTATTCGTCCAAGTAATTTTGCTTGGCTATCTACTACAGGGGCAGATATCCAATCGAGTCGTTCAAATTTTTGCGCAACATCTCTATCAGACATCTCAACCGGAATACTTTCTAGCTCGGTGTCCATAATGCTGCGAACTGTGACGCTCGGATCGCATGTGAGTAAGTCGACTAATCTGACGCCACCTAAAACATGGTCATGGCGATCGACAACATATAACGTATCAGTGGTATCTGGTAAATTACCGCGTTGACGTAAATAGCGTAACACTACTTCGATATTAACATCGGGTCTTAGGGTAACCGTATCTGTGTTCATTATGCTGCCGGCAGTATCATCCGGGTAGCGCAGTGCTTGTTCTACTCTATCTCTGTCCTGGCTTCGCATCGACTTGAGTACCTTCTTATAAACCGCATCGGGCAAGCTGCGAAGAATATAAGCAAGATCATCGGTGTCCATTCCTATTGTGGCCTGGGCGAGTTTCTCTGGTGTCATGCTGCTGATGAGCGAATCTTTCAGTTCTTCACCTAATTCATCCAGGATCTCACCCGCATATTGTTGATCAATTAATTGCCATAAGACTTGTCGATTTTTTGGTGGTGATGATTCGAGAATGAGGGCGACATCGTTGGGCGACATTGCATGTAACATATTGCGAGCATGAACAAACAATCCACTGTCTAACGCTTGAGCGAGTTGATTGAGTCGTTGTTCTGTTATTTCATTATCTAGGTACTCTTTACCCATATATCAACTTCCTATTTGTCATACGAATATGATTCTGTATGTAATGATTTTGGGCAGTTTCAGTTTCTCTGTTTGGCATATTGATGCAAGAATTGTTATCTGCGGGCAAGAAATGAAATGCAGCAATAAAATCGTTGAGTGACTTACGCCGAATGAAAGTCTGAACTGCTGATGTTGCTTTACACAAAAATTAACGTCCGATTATATCGGTGTTTGCTCAAGCGAGAACCGTGATTGAAATTGGCTACAACGCTAATATCTCTTAAGAGAACGAATACTTAATCAGCTGGGGATCCGCCGCGCGTTTTCAATATAAAGGCTAATATTATCGAGGAACTGATCGTTAACCTTCGAACAGCAATATCGTGGCAGTTTGGTTAGTATGACGACTTCATTTAAAGATGGAAATAAATAAGTGATGATGGCTTAACGATCAGTAATTAGTGAAAGTATCACTAAATAATTTAGCAAGACTCATCAAATTTAGCATTAATCAGATCACATACGGCATTTAATGCCACTTCAGCATCTGGGCCTTGGGCTGTTACTGTGATCATTTTACCTATGCCACTTTCAAGCATTAATAACCCAAGTACACTTGCTGCACTGGCGTTTTTATCGCCTTGAGTTAACGTGATACTGGCATCAAAATCACCCGCTAAAACAGCAAGTTTTGTTGCAGCTCGAGCATGTAACCCTAATTTATTTGAAATGGTTACTTGGCGTTCAAGTTTGATCATTGGCGCGATCCTATGCTCAGTTAGCTGTCAGTATCAGTTAAATTTAATTCTCTGTGGCGAGCATTAACTGTATGTTTACTGCCATGTCTAAACCTTTTTGCTAATTGATCGGCTATATATACCGAGCGATGCTGGCCACCGGTGCAACCAATGGCGATAGTCAGATAGCTGCGATTATTACGTTCTAAATGCGGCATCCAGGTTTCAAATAAGTTTTCAATTTGCCAGATAAACTTATTCACTAGAGGTTGCCGACCTAAAAACTCTTGTACCGGTTCGTCTAAACCTGTGAGTGGTCGTAGTGCTATTTCCCAGTGCGGATTAGGTAAAAAGCGCACATCAAACATAAAGTCAGCTTCTGTTGGCATACCGTGTTTAAAGCCAAAAGACTCAAAGTTAATCACTAACTCTTTATCGACACTACCTAACAATATTTGCCTGACTTGGTCGCTTAATTCGTAAATATTCAGGGCAGAGGTGTCAATATAATGATCAACAATTTTTGCGATAGGCTCAAGTAAACGGCCTTCTAATATGATCGCTTCTTGCAGTGAAATATGATTTTTAGATAACGGGTGTAATCGACGCGTTTCGCTATAGCGTTTGAGTAGCACTTTATCATTAGAATTCAAAAAGAAGCTAATAATTTCAGTGTCATGTTCAAGTAAGGCAAGTTGATCTTGAAGGACTTTACCTTGCTCGGCAATGTTGCGTACATCAACACTAATTGCCACTAGATCATTATTACCTTTGAGCTGAGCCAGTAATATGCCTATCAGTGGTAAAGGCAAATTATCAACACAATAATACCCTAGATCTTCTAATACTCTTAGAGCAACAGATTTTCCTGAGCCTGAACGTCCCGATACTATGACAAGTTTCATGCAGTAATAACCCGATAAAGTTCTGTTGAGTCGTGAGTTTTGCGAAGCTGTTTCAATATTTGCTTATCGCTTAATTTTTGAGCCACGCTTGATAGCGTGCTTAAATGCTGTTGGCACTGATCTGCAGGTACTAACAAAGCAAATAAAATATCCACGGGCTGTTTATCGATTGCATCAAAGGCAATGGCTTCTTCACATTTAATAAATATTGCGATCGGATGCTCTATGGTCGTTAATCTACCATGAGGTATCGCAATGCCATTTCCTATACCTGTGCTACCCATTTTCTCTCTCGCTAATAGGCTTTCAAAAACCTCTTGCGAAGATAGGGGTGGGTACTGGGCAGCGACTAAATTGCTGATGAGTTCCAGTACTTTTTTCTTACTGCCCGGTGTGGCACAGGTAGTGCATTCCGGCTGCAGAATGGTACAAAGTTCCATCGTTAGTGTTTTGTATACTTCTCTTTGTGTTTAATTACCTGACGGTCGAGTTTATCGATCAGGGCGTCTATTGCAGCATACATATCAGTGCTTTCTGACATGGCAAAAATCTCTGCACCATTAAGGTTGATTTTAGCTTCTGCTTTTTGTTGTAATTTTTCTACATTGAGCACAACGTGTACATTATTGATCTGATCGAAGTGTCGTTCAAGCTTTGAAAATTTACCTTGAACGTATTCACGTAAAGATTCGGTAATGTCGATATTTCTACCTGTCATATTGATAAGCATAAAAATCCTCCGTTGCCTTGTAGGTTATAAACTCTTACGTTGGTTTGAGGGCGGAATGAGCATCGCTTCGCGGTATTTTGCAATCGTACGACGCGCAACGTTGATCCCCTGATCTGCCAGCAGTTGGGCCATTTTGCTGTCACTTAATGGCTTTTGCTGGTTTTCTGCCGCAACCAGTTTTTTGATAAAAGCACGAATAGCGGTAGATGAGCATTCTCCGCCATCGTCGGTGCTGACATGACTAGAGAAAAAGTACTTTAATTCAAATAGCCCACGTGGTGTGTGCATATATTTTTGAGTGGTAACCCGTGAAATAGTCGATTCATGCATTTCTACTGCTTCAGCAATATCATTGAGTACCATAGGTTTCATGGCTTCTTCACCATATTCAAAGAAACCTTGCTGAAATTGCACAATACAATTGGCGACTTTCAATAAGGTCTCATTGCGGCTTTCGATACTCTTGATGAACCATTTAGCTTCTTGTAAATGACCGCGAATAAATTGGCTATCGGCAGAGTTTTTACTGCTTCTAGCCATGGCTGCATATTGTTGATTAACGCCAATTTTAGGCATATTGTCTGGGTTTAACTCTACAACCCAACGGCCATTCTTCTTTAGTACGGTTACATCAGGAATAACATATTCGTCATCAATAGCGGTGACTAACAAGCCCGGGCGAGGGTTAAGTGACTGGATTAAGGTGATTGCGTCACGCAACTCGTTTTCTTTGAGCTTGGTTTTGCGCATCAATAATCTAAAATCGCGCCCAGCAATTAAATCTAAATAGTCTTTAATGAGCAGACGGGCATTGTCTATATGTGGGGTTGTGTCGGCATATTGGGCTAATTGAATGAATAAACATTCGCTTAAATCTCGTGCGGCAACACCAACGGGATCAAAGTGTTGAATACGTTTTAATACCGCTTCAACTTCATCTAGTTCGACACTTTCATCACCCATGGCTTCGAGAATATCTTCAGTGCTTTGGGTTAAATAGCCGCGTTCATCAATGGCATCAATGATCGCGGTAGCAATTGCTCGATCTGTGTCAGAAAATGGCGTGAGATTTTTTTGCCACTCTAAATGCTCATATAAGCCTTCAGTCGTTTCACCTTGGAATGGCATATCATCATCGCGCATGCTAGCACTGCCTGAACCTGACATTGGTGAGGCGGTGTACACTTCATCCCATGTGGTATCCATAGCTAAATCGTCCATGGTTTCTTTGGTCATGGATTCTGCTGTGTCGACTGTTGAGGTGTCTTTTTCTATATTGACCACGCTGTTGTCACTAAAGTCGGTGTCCGATTGGTCGCGACTTTCTTTTACTGAGTCTTTTGCTTGAGAAAACTCATCTTCTATTTCAAGCAATGGGTTTGAGTCCAATGCTTGTTGGATTTCTTGCTGTAGCTCCAATGACGATAATTGCAGTAAGCGGATCGCTTGCTGCAATTGAGGGGTCATGGTTAAGTGTTGACCCATTTTGAGTTGGAGTGACGCTTTCATTTACCGCTTATCCCTAGATGATTTCCATAAAAATGACAATCTCGAAAACTGTAATCGATTGTCACATACATCAATGACATTTAACGCTATTTAGATATCGTTCAATGAAATGAGTTAGATAGACTAAAAGGCCAGTAAAGTAACTATAGCTTGAATTGTTCACCTAAGTACACAGCCCGAACTTGTTGATTACTCAATATCTCATCAGGTGTGCCTTCGGCAATTAAATTGCCCTGGCTGACAATATAAGCGCGCTCACAGACGTCTAAGGTTTCACGTACGTTATGATCGGTAATTAATACCCCTAAGCCGCGGTTTTTAAGCTGTTGAATGATTTTTTTTATGTCGATGACAGAAATAGGGTCAACCCCCGCAAAAGGCTCATCGAGCAAAATAAATTTAGGATTAGCGGCCAGCGCGCGCGCTATCTCTACTCGACGACGTTCCCCACCAGACAACGACATGCCTTGGCTGTCGCGAATATGGGTGATATGGAATTCTTCTAATAAATGTTCTACTTGCTCAATCCGTTGGTCGGTAGTGAGTTCTTTGCGAGTCTGCAATACGGCCATAATATTGTCGTATACGGTCAGTTTGCGAAAAATACTGGCTTCTTGCGGCAAGTAACCAATCCCTTTGCGAGCTCTAAGATGCATTGGGTCGGCGGTTAAGTCGTCATCATCAATTAAGATCCGACCTTTATCGCTTTGCACTAAGCCGACAACCATATAAAACGTGGTTGTTTTACCTGCACCATTGGGGCCTAAAAGACCGACAATTTGGCCTGTTTTAACGGTTAAACTCACATCTTTAACAACCTGACGAGTTTTATAGCTTTTAGCTAAATTTTCAGCCGTTAGGGTTATTTGGGTCATGGTTTGATCTGCTTTTTAACAGGAATTTCAGGGAGCTTTTGCTTTGGTGCAGTCTCGTCTTGGAAATTCTCAGGTTGAATAATAGTAATAACGCGATCTTTCCCTGTACCAGTACTTTCAGCAATCAGCTCTTGAGCGTTAATGTTGTACTTAATACGGTTACCAGTTACTTGGCTACCAGATTGATCCAGTTTGGCATTACCTGTCAATGTCAGTGTAGTGGTAGCAAGATCATAGCTTATTTCGTTGGCACTGGCGGTACCAATTTGACCGTCGTCTAACTCTTGTGAAAACGTTGCAGGGTTACCTATAGCGATGAGTTTTTTACTGGTGCTATTTTCGGGAGTAAACGCCCGTAACTCATCAGCATTAATGTTAATAGTGCCTTGAGTAACGGTAACAGGACCATTAAAAACAATTTGATTATTTTTAATGTCAGCAGACTGGCTTACTGAGGCAATTTTCAACTCTTGTTGAAGATCACCTTGTTTCGCTATGGTAGGTAAACTCAGCAGGCAAAATATGCTGCCAAATAACATAACATTGGCGTGAGTGTTGAGGCGATTAATGTGGCTCATATGTTCCTTCTACCTGGCTGAGTAGCGATAATTTTTGCGAATTCAAGTCAGCATGTAGACCTAAACCTTGAATAATAAACCCTTTACCTTTGATGTACACCATCTCTTGTGAGGTGCCGATCATAGTGGTTAAATCCACCGAAACAGCTTGGGTACTGAGTGACTGCAGGGGTTCTTCTATATTAATGGCATCAATAATAACATTATTTTCTAATATGACTTGGCTGGTATTTTTATTCAATTGGCCTCTATCTGCGCTTAATTGCCATTGCGCTTGGCCGTTTTCAGGGTAAATGAGGTAAACAGGTTTAGTAAAGTGAGTAATGTCACTTGAGGCGTAATGCTCCATGTGTTCGGCACTGACTCGACTAGCAATTAAACCGAGTTTATTAAATTCTGTGGTGCGTAGGTTATCTGCTACAAAGTCGGGACGTTCAATACCTCGAACTTTCACAGCATCCATTTCACTGCGTTTTATTTGCGCTTGCCAGTAGAGGAAAAAAGCAAGTCCAAAAAAAGCCACAATACCTAGAGTGATTCTATTCATATACTCATACCATGAGCACTGGTAAATTTGTCTTGGCTTAAAAGCAGTAAATCAGTGAGTTCTCGTAACGCGCCATGGCCACCATTAAGAGAGGTGGTCATATGGCAATGTTGCTTAACAAATGGGTGCCCGTCACCGACACACACGGCAAGACCAACTGCTTTCATAACTGGGAGATCTACCATATCATCGCCAATATAAGCGACTTCGTCTGCGCTGACATTATACAGTGATAGGAGTTGTTCAAATGGCTCAAATTTGTTATCAATACCTTGATAAATATGTTTAATACCTAATGCGGTCATGCGAGTTTCGACAATCTTTGATTTGCGGCCAGTAATGACGGCAACATGCATTCCGCTTGTCAGGATAGATCGAACACCATAACCATCACGAGTATGAAATGCTTTGAGTTCTTCGCCAGCGTTGCTGAGATAAATTCGGCCATCTGAAAATACCCCATCGACATCACAGATTAACAGTTTGATTTTTTGAGCGCGTTGCCAAATATCATTGCTGATAGGGCCGTAAAATCCTTGGTGGCTGGTGGTTGATTCTGACATGATTAAATGACTCCCGCTTTAACCATATCGAGCATGTTTAATGCTCCGATCGGTTGATGTTTTTCATTGACTACAATCAGTCCGTTAATACTTTTCTCATCCATAATTTGCAGTGCTTGTGCCGCTAGAATACCGCTAGGGCAGGTGACACAATTCTGGGTCATTACTTGAGCTATCGGAGTGGTGCGAAGGTTGACTTCGGCGTCGATAACTCGGCGCAAATCGCCATCAGTAAAAATACCAACCAGTGTTGTTTCGCTGTCGACAACAGCTGTCATACCAAGGCCTTTTTTGGATATTTCATATAGCGTTTCAGTAATACAAATATCATTATGCACTATGGGTAAATCATCGCCTTTATGCATAACATCATCGACTTTTAATAATAATTTTCGCCCCAGAGATCCACCAGGGTGTGACAAAGCAAAATCATCTCGAGTAAAGCCTTTGGCTTGCAATAAGGCAATGGCTAATGCATCACCCATTGCTAAAGTTGCTGTGGTACTCGAGGTTGGTGCCAACCCTAACGGGCATGCTTCTTCTTGTACTTCAATACACAAATGGATTTTAGATAAACGCGCCATATTAGAGTCTGGTTTACCTGTTACTGCGATAACCGGTACGCCCATTCGCTGTATTACTGGCATTAATGTCAGTATTTCACTCGATTCACCTGAATTAGAAATGGCAAGCACAATATCGTTTTTAGCCAATGCGCCTAAATCACCATGACTTGCTTCACCTGGATGAACAAAAAATGCCGGTGTACCTGTGCTGGCAAAGGTCGCGGATATTTTATTACCAATATGCCCCGATTTTCCCATGCCCATAACAATCACTTTGCCTTTGCACTGCAAGATGAGTTCACATGCTTGACCAAACTCAACTGAGTCTACATATTGATATAAATTATCTAGGGCAGCCTTTTCAATATCAATGACTTTACGGCCCCACTGACGAAATTGAGTTTGATTTACCATACGGTTCTCTCTTTTAGCTGAATACTTTACCTTCATGCCCCAATCTAGTGAGACTGAAATACAATCACTTGGTACGCAATAAAGGTGATTAATAATAGTGTGCCATGCCAACGAGTCAGTTGTTGCTTAGCGCCACTGGATAATACTAAAACGGCTAATGCTGCACTGGTGCCTAATACCATGTAGAAGTCTCTGCCGCTGGCCGATGTATCGATTTCCCCGGGGGAAATTAACCCTGGCAATGCCAACACAGCAAGAATATTAAATAAGTTCGATCCAACGATATTACCAATGACAAGATCGTGTTCTTTTTTTAACACGCCAGCAATGCAGGCTGCTAATTCTGGTAGGCTTGTCCCTACTGCAATAATGGTTAAACCGATGACAAGATCGGACAAACCATAAAACTTTGCAATACCCACGGCACCATCAACCATCCAACCAGCTGATAGCGGGAGTAATATAATACCGACTGTAAGCCAAATGATAGCATGAAAGGTTGGTACATCTTTAGGGATCTCAGAGTCCATTTCAGTATCTAAGCTGTCGGTGGTTTTATCATGAGTTGCTTGCCAAATAAAATATCCCATTAACCCTAAAAGGGTTACAAGCAGCATGATACCTTCTACTCGTGTTAATACATTATCATGCAAGGTAAAGCCTGCAAATACAGTAGCTGCGAGCATAATAGGTATTTCACGTTTTAAGGTTTGTGAGCCTACGCTAATCGCACCCAGTAATGCGGTTAATCCTAAAATTAAGGTAATGTTAGCTATGTTAGAACCTAGGACGTTACCAATCGCGGTGTCACGCATGTCATCCATTGAGGCTGTGGCAGCAACAAACATTTCAGGAGCAGAACTCCCCATCGCAACAATGGTGAGTCCAATTAACATGGGAGGTAAGCCTAAATTACGCGCAAATGCGGCAGCGCCATAAACAAATCTATCCGCACTCCAGACTAAAACTGCAAGGCCGACGACTAACATTAGGATATTAACTAGCATGTGATTCCGGTAGTGGTAATTAATTGACGAGCATTTTCGCTGGATTTGTATCAAATTGAAAGCATTGCCCAGTAATTGTACTGACAATCATATGTGCTTATATGGATATAGTTGTCGCTTAATCGACAATTACAGTACAATTTGCGCTTAAACTTAATGCAAGGAAGGCTGTTATCTCCTCAACGCCAATGTCTGATATGAGTAAATCGAATAATAAACCTTTGGTCGAAGTTAACCATTTGGCCTTTAGTCATGGTTCGCGCGTTATCTATGAAGATATTTCTTTGTCGATCCCCAAAGGTAAAGTAACAGCAATCATGGGGCCTAGTGGTATTGGTAAAACGACCCTATTAAAATTAATTGGTGGGCAGCTAATTCCCGATAGCGGGCAAGTATTGTTCGATGGCCATGATATACATCAGCTTAAGCGTAAGGATCTTTTTCAACTGCGAAAGCGCATGAGCATGCTATTTCAAAGTGGTGCATTATTTACCGATCTTAACGTATTCGATAATGTGGCCTTTGCCTTGAGAGAACATTCTGGACTTCCAGAAGATGTTATCCGTTCAATTGTATTGATGAAGCTGCAAGCTGTCGGTCTTCGCGGCGCAGCATATATGATGCCAAACGAGTTATCTGGTGGCATGCAGCGAAGAGCCGCATTAGCTCGGGCGATTGCGCTTGAACCTGAAATGGTGATGTATGATGAGCCATTTGCAGGACAAGACCCTATTTCCATGGGCATGTTAGTTAAACTTATTCGTGAGTTGTCGGACTCATTAAAACTCACTTCGGTGGTTGTGTCTCACGATGTTGATGAAGTATTGGGTATAGCAGATTATGTTTATGTGATTGCAGACAAAAAAGTCATTGCTCATGGTACACCAGAGCAATTACGTCAATCTGATAATCCACAACTAGTTCAGTTTATTCAAGGCGCGCCAGATGGCCCAGTGCCATTCCATTATCCTGCAGCGGATTATCAAGAGGAGCTACTTCGTGGGCGCAACTGATTATATTGCCGATATCGGCAAATATGCACTGCAAATAGTGTTGGGCTATGGCCGAGCGGGCATTATGTTATGGCGCGCGATTGTACGTGTGCCTAATTTTAAAAAAGGCATGCCACTTCTGGTTAGACAAGTTTATGTGCTTGGTGTCCGTTCCATGGTGATCATTTTAGTGTCTGGCTTGTTCATTGGCATGGTATTAGCGCTACAGGGGTACAATATTCTTGTTGGGTTTGGTACTGAAGAAAGCTTAGGGCCTATGGTGGCACTAAGCTTATTACGTGAACTCGGGCCAGTGGTTGCCGCGTTATTATTTGCTGGCCGAGCAGGTTCTGCTTTAACGGCTGAAATTGGCTTAATGAAATCGACTGAGCAGTTGTCGAGTCTAGAAATGATGGCGATAGATCCGTTAAGACAAATCATTGCACCGCGCTTTTGGGCAGGCGTCATCAGCATGCCATTGCTCGCGTTAATGTTTAGTTTAGTCGGTATTTTTGGTGGTCATTTAGTCGGTGTAGAATGGAAAGGCATTGATAGTGGTGCATTTTGGTCTATTCTTCAAGCATCGGTTGAATGGCGACAAGACATAGTTAATTGTTTGATTAAAAGTACTATTTTTGGTGTGGTGGTGACATGGATTGCCTTGTACAGAGGTTATGAAGTCCAACCTAATCCAGAAGGTATCAGCCGTGCGACAACTTCAACTGTTGTGCAGGCAAGCTTAGCTGTTCTAGCGCTGGACTTTTTGCTTACGGCAATCATGTTTGGAAATTAAGATTTTTTCATTGTTTAGATTAATTTAAGTGGTTTAATAGTATGTTGACACGGAAAATAGAGTTATTGGTAGGCGTGTTTTTATTGTCAGGTTTGTTGGCTTTTTGCATCTTAGTATTCAATGTTGCTAATGTTCAAGTCAAGTCTAATGACCAGACTTACAACTTGGTCGCTGAATTTAATAATATTGGCGGCTTAAAAGTACGTTCGCCAGTAAAAGTGGGTGGTGTGGTGGTTGGTCGTGTAACCAATATTACTCTCGATACCCATAAGTTGGTGCCAATAGTGACATTAACAATGGATAAGCGCTTTGATCAATTTCCGGAAACAAGCAGCTTAGCTATTTTGACTTCAGGACTCCTTGGCGAGCAATTTATTGGTTTAACGCCTGGGTTTATGGACGATGATATTTCGATGCTTGCCGATGGCGATAAAGTACATGACACACGTGGTGCATTGATTTTAGAAGATTTAATTGGTCAGCTTTTATATAGCATGTCATCTAAAGATAAATAGGATCCCAATTATGAAAACATTTTTTAATCATGTTATAGCGCTATGCCTAATAGGCAGTGCGGTTATCAGCCAAGGTGCAATGGCTGCTAATGATGAGGTCAATACCCGTGATCCTTATGAGATGATCAAACAAGTCGCCAATATGACTTTTGATCGTTTTAAAGCAGATAAAGCCTTAATTAATGATGATTTAAGTCATTTAAAAGTTATTGTTCGTGAAGAGCTTATGCCTTACGTCGATTATAAATATGCTGCTTATAAAGTGATGGGGCAGTATTTAAGTGATACGACCGTCGATCAACGTAATCGTTTTGTGGATGCCTTTGAAGGCTATTTAGTGGCAACCTATGCACAAGCATTAACCGAATATACTGATCAAAAAGTGGCTTTTGACCCGCCGAGTGATTTCAGCAATGAAAAAATAGTTGAAGTGAATGTTCAAATCCTTGAGCAAGGTCGTCCACCGATTAAAATTCAATTTAAAGCGCGTCGTTTAAAAGACGATACGTGGAAAGCGTTCGATTTAGTGGCAGAAGGTGTGAGTTTATTGGCTTCTAAACAGTCTGAAATCTCTAATTTAATCCGCCAGCAAGGTATTGAAGCGGTGATTACCATGCTGAATGATAAAACCCAACAGACTATTGATCGCCAACCAGCAAAAGAAGCTGCAGCTGCGTGATTACCTTTAATCAACAAGATCAACGTTGCATCGTCAGCGGTCGCTTAACCCAAGATGAAGTAAAACAATTGTGGCCAAAACGCCATGAATTGTTTACTGCATCAACTCAAGTGGTAGACTTATCAGCATTAGAATACGTCGACAGTGCGGGTGTTGCACTGTTATTAGCGTTAATCAAACTACATGCGACAAGTAGCCCAGAAACAAGTGTAATACATCAGTTGGTTAATCCAAGTGAACAGCTCAAAAAAATGATTGAGCTTTATGATTTAGATGCTTTTTTCAGCCAAAAATAGAAACGAATAGTAAAGGTAATTGATTCCATGGAATGCAATGTTATAGAACAAATTTTAACCGAGGCGTTGTCGCTCACTGAAGCGCACGTTACCTCTGATGGCAGTCACTACAAAGTCGTCGCCGTAGGTGAGTGTTTTGATGGTATGAGCCGGGTAAAACAACAACAAGCAATTTACAGTCCTTTAGCTGAGCAGATTGCCAGTGGTGAATTGCATGCGTTAACAATTAAAACTTTTACGCCGACTCAGTGGAAGCGTGAAAAACTTTTCAATATGTAACAACAGAGATTCACAGTGGATAAATTAACTATTAAAGCCAGCAAGCCTTTAGCTGGTGAAGTCGTGATCTCTGGTGCAAAAAATGCGGCACTCCCCATTTTAATGGCTGGCGTATTAGCCGAAACAGATTTTATTGTCTCAAATGTTCCCAACTTACGCGACGTGATCACCAGTTGTGAATTATTACGTTGTTTAGGTGCCGAAGTTGAAGACCTCGGCGGTAGCCGCATTCGTATTTCTACCTCTAACTTAAACGAATATTGCGCACCTTATGACTTAGTCAAAACAATGCGTGCATCGATTCTTATTTTAGGCCCACTGCTTGCCCGTTATGGTACTGCAGATGTTTCTTTACCTGGCGGTTGTGCCATTGGTGCTCGTCCGGTGAACCTGCATTTACATGGCTTAGAGTTAATGGGTGCCAAAATTGAAGTCAAGGAAGGCTACATTAAAGCGCGTGTTGATGGCCGTTTAAAAGGCGCTCATATCTTTATGGATATGGTCAGTGTCGGTGCAACAGAAAATTTGCTGATGGCTGCAGCATTAGCTGATGGCACGACAGTCATTGAAAATGCGGCCCGTGAACCTGAAGTGACTGACTTAGCTCATTGCTTAATTGCCATGGGAGCAAAAATCACTGGTGTTGGTTCTGCCACGTTAACGATTGAAGGTGTGGAACGTCTATCGGGTTGTGAATACCGCGTCATGCCAGATCGTATCGAAACCGGTTCATTCTTGGTTGCCGCAGCCGTCACTCGCGGTAAGATTCGTTGTGTATCAGCCGATCCTAAAACCTTAGAAGCGGTATTATCTAAGCTTGAAGATGCCGGTGCTGAGATCACAACTGGCGAAGATTGGATTGAGCTTGATATGAAAGGCCAACGTCCAAAGTCTGTTAATATTAAAACCGCACCTTATCCTGCGTTTCCAACCGATATGCAAGCGCAATTTTGTGTGTTGAATGCACTTGCTCAAGGCACAGGTCGTGTTACTGAAACTATCTTTGAGAATCGCTTCATGCACGTTCCTGAATTAAGCCGCATGGGCGCAGACATAGAGCAAGAAGGTAATACTTGTATCATCCATGGTACTGAGCGTTTAAACGGTGCCCAAGTGATGGCGACAGATTTACGCGCCTCTGCCAGCTTAGTGATTGCAGGCTTAATGGCTGATGGCTTAACTACAGTCGATCGTATATATCACCTTGACCGTGGTTACGAGCATATTGAAGCCAAGTTTCAAGGTTTAGGTGCTGAAGTTGTTCGCGTGAAGAACTCTTAGGTTTATCTCGCTCCGCAGAAAATACCTCATAAAAAAGCCATTCATTTGAATGGCTTTTTTATAACGTTGATTTAATGAGTAATAGGTATTACTCAGGCGCAGTGGCTTTTTCTGCAATAATGACTGGCAGTATTTGACGCTTACCCTCACGTATAATGGTCATGTTGACTTTAGTTCCTGGAGGGGTCTCTGCAATTCTGTCCATCAACATTTCAACTCCCGGGACATCTTCATCATTATATTGGGTAATGACATCTCTTGGTGTTAAGCGCGCACGAGCTGCTGGTCCGTCAGGATCGATACCCGTCACTAACACACCTTTTAAATCGGGTAGGTTGAGTATCTGTGCCATTACCGGATTAAGTGGTTCACCTGAAATACCTAAAGCACCACGGATAACTCGGCCATGTTTAATCAATTTATCCATAATGCTGTGGGCTAACTTAATGGGGATAGCGAAACTAATCCCATTACCGCCACTATCATTACCCACTTGGAATGCCGCGGTATTGATACCGATTAATTCACCGCCGGTATCGATTAGTGCTCCGCCTGAGTTACCAGCATTAATGGCTGCGTCTGTTTGCAAAAAGTCGAGGTAACCTGAACTTAAGCCATTACGTCCTGTTGCACTAATAATTCCCTGAGTAATTGTTTGGCCAATATTGTATGGATTACCAATGGCTAGCACCACATCGCCTACTTGGGCTAGTTTATCGAGATTAATCGGTACTATAGGTAAATTATCGCCTTCAATTTTAAGTACTGCTAAATCTGTCTCTTGATCAGAACCAACTACTTCAGCAGTAAATTTACGCCCATCTTGTAGCGCAATAACAATCTCGTCGGCTTTTTTTATCACATGATAATTTGTGAGCACATAGCCTTCTTTACTCATTATCACGCCAGAGCCAAGGCCTTGAAGTGAGCTTGAATTGAGCGGATTACGTTGATCAATGCTAAGGCTATAAATATTGGCTACTGCAGGTGCGGCTCGACGAACGGCTTTAGCGAAAGATAATTCTGAGCCACTATTGCTGACATTTGTGAGGCTATTGTTGAATGAGTAATTTTGCATTAACGCTGTTATGGCTAAAAAAACAGCAGCCATAATTAGACCAAATACCACAGCTTTAGTTATATAGATGCAAGTGTCTTTTAGGTTCATGGCTTGAATAATTGTTAAAAAAAATGGCTGTTATATTAGCATAGCTCAAATAAATAAGCACCGACCAAAAGTTGGCCGATGCTTCATTCTTGAACGGGTATCACAGACTATAACCTGATGATTCTTATAGCTGTGATGAGGTAAACTAAGTGCCAACTATGTTAGCGTCAACTGTATTAGCGTAAAACAAGATAGAGTAAGTTATTGTCACGTAATATCTTCAGTGCCACAGAGTTTTTATTGTCTTTTAGCATTTCTTTTAATGCTTTAAGGCTGGTCACTTTACTGCGATTAAGCCCCACAATTAAGTCACCTTTGACTAAGCCACTCATTGCTGCTGGTGAACCCTGAGCAATATCAGTGATCTCAATACCTTTTTTACTGTCCTCAAGTGTCGCGCCTTGTAACATAGGATGTACGCTACCGGCTTCAGCCTCAACTTTGTCTGCTTCACCTAGTGTCGCTTTAATCTTCTTCGTATCGCCATCACGAATAATTCCGAATTCAACCTCGGCACCAGCACCCATAGTGGCTACTTTTGCGCGTAATTCCTGGAAGGTTTTAATACTCCGCCCATTGAGGCTGACAATAATATCACCCGCTTTTAATCCTGCTTTATCAGCAGCACTTTTTGGCATCACTTCATTAACGAAACCGCCGTGCTGGGTATCTAAACCAAACGCTTTGGCAAGTTCATTATCAAGATCGCGACCTGATACCCCTAATACGCCGCGTCGTACTTCACCGTGCTCAATAATTTGTTCAACAAGGTTGTTAACCATATTGGCTGGGATAGCGAAACCAATACCAACGTTACCGCCATTTGGGGCGACAATCGCAGTATTAATACCGATGAGTTCACCTTTTAAGTTAACTAATGCACCGCCAGAGTTACCACTATTTATCGCGGCATCAGTTTGGATAAAGTTTTCTAGCATTTCAATGCCTAAACCACTGCGGCCGAGTGCGCTGACTATTCCTGACGTTACAGTTTGTCCAAGCCCAAATGGGTTACCGATGGCAACTGCAAAATCACCAACGCGGATGTCGTCAGAATCAGTTTGCTTAATCGCGACTAAGTTTTTCGCTTCAATTTGCAGCAGGGCAATATCAGACTCTTTATCTGCGCCAATGAGTTTAGCCGTGACTTCGCGACCATCATGTAAACCGACTTTAATATCGTCTGCACCGTTAATAACGTGGTTATTAGTAATGATATAGCCTTTATCAGCATCGATAATGACCCCTGAACCTAACCCTCTAAAAGGACGTTCTTGAACTTGTTCTTGTGGAGCGTTTGGACCAAAGAAGTAGCGAAATACATCAGGGACGCGTTGTTTTGATACTTGAGTACCAGATACTGCTACTGATACCACCGCAGGTGTAGTGCGTTCTAGCATTGGCGCTAAACTAGGAATAGCTTGGCCGTCAACCGCTTGTGGAATGGCAGCGAGCGATAGTGTTGGTGCTATGGCTAACGATGCCGTTAATAACGCAGCAGAAAGTAAACTTAATTTGGTTTTCATCTATGGATAGCTCCTGTATGCATTCAAGCTTTATGACATTAAAATATGTGGTTTGATGACATAAAATATGTGGCTTGAGGGCATTATTTTAAAGTTAAATATCGTTAATCATTTATATTAGTGCTGTTGCGAGCCCGTTTTGAAATGGTGAGCTAATCAGTTCGTTTGCAATAACAAGTAAGTAAAAAATAAGTCAGTTGACGATAATCAATCAGAGTAGTGCTCATCTGGTTAGTTGCATTTTTATTAACAAAGGTTAATTTGATCCTTTGAAGCCATTACTCGTATTTGTTGTTTAATGTTATTATTCGCAGCAATTATTTGATGTAAGAGAGTCGTAATCGTGTCGCAGTTAACCCCTTGGCAGCATTATCAGCAAGACCTTACCCGAGAAGATTTTTCACATGATGCCGCACAAGAAAAAGCGGTAAAATCATTACAACGCGTTTACGATGAATTAATGGTCGCGGTTAAGCCGATATCTGGTATTAATAAATTGTTTGCTGCCGTTAGGGTTAAATCAACACCAGCAGCGGTAAAAGGCTTGTATTTATGGGGCGGCGTTGGTCGAGGCAAAACCTATTTAATGGATACTTTTTTTGATTCATTGCCTATTGAGCAAAAACTACGAGCTCATTTTCATCGGTTTATGCATCAAATCCATCATGACTTAGGCGAGTTAAAAGGTGTACAAGATCCGCTATTGTCTATAGCCAAGAAGATGGCGTCGCAATATAAAATTATTTGTTTTGATGAGTTTTTTGTCTCAGATATTACCGATGCCATGTTGTTGGGGACTCTATTTCAAGCATTGTTCAAAGAAGGGGTTGCACTCGTGGCTACCTCAAACATCATCCCCGATGAATTATATAAAAACGGTTTACAGCGAGCGCGTTTTTTACCTGCGATTGCGTTGATTAATCAACAATGTGAAATTCTCAATGTCGATTCAGGTATCGATTACCGTCTTCGCACCTTAGAGCAGGCTGAGATTTATCATCATCCACTCGATGAACAAGCAGACATCAACTTGTTGCATTACTTTGATCAACTCGCAACCGAATCAGAAAGACTGACCTCCCCGATAGAAATTGATGGCCGTGCCATTCGCATTCGTCAACAGTCACAAGGTGTTCTGTTAATTAATTTTCGTGATCTCTGCGATGGCCCTCGTTCACAGCGAGATTACATGGAAATGGCATGCCTTTATCATACTGTGCTGCTGAGTGGATTAGAGCAAATGGGTTCACAGCAAACTGGTGATGATATTGCCAGACGCTTTTTAGCCATGGTTGATGAGTTTTACGAGCGAAATGTGAAATTGATTATTTCTGCGCAAGTGGAATTAGAGCAGATTTATACCGATGGCCAGTTAACGTTTGAGTTCAGACGTTGTCGCTCAAGACTGATTGAAATGCAATCGAGAGAGTATCTGGCGCTGGAACATTTACCATAGGCTAGCCGTGAGATTTTTAAAAAAAGCAGGCGGTTAATTATTCAGCCGAAATAGAGCAGTTTATTTAAAATATTATCAGAAATCAGGTGATCTTTGCTGTGGCTTTGCGTATAATCTACGACCTGCCCGCGTTAATCCGCCAATTTGGGCGGAAGTTGTAAGCCAATATTCATGTTCGAAGGGGCAAGAATCGGTAATTTTGTGTTGATTGCAACCTGCAGTCGGCATGTGAGACAGAAAATTAACTTTGGGTTTTTGTAATAATGAAGACTTTTACTGCTACACCAGAAACTGTAACTCGTGACTGGTTTGTTGTTGACGCTGAAGGCAAAACTTTAGGCCGTATCGCAACTGAAATCGCAACTCGCTTACGTGGCAAGCATAAGCCAGAATACACTCCACACGTTGACACCGGTGATTACATCATCGTTATCAATGCTGAAAAAGTGACTGTAACTGGTAATAAAGCAGCCGGTAAGATCTACTACTCTCATTCAGGCTTCATTGGTGGCATTAAGCAAATCAGCTTTGAGAAGCTTCAAGCTCATAAGCCTGAAATGATCATCGAGAAAGCAGTTAAGGGTATGTTACCAAAAGGTCCTTTGGGCCGTGCCATGTTCCGTAAACTTAAAGTTTATGCTGGCACAGAACATAACCACGCTGCACAACAACCACAAGTTCTTGATATCTAAACGGGAGGAGTAAGCAAATGTCTGCAACTCAGTACTACGGCACTGGCCGTCGCAAAACATCTACAGCTCGCGTTTTCGCTAAAGCAGGTAGTGGCAATATCGTTGTAAACCAACGTCCTTTGGATGTTTATTTTGGTCGTGAAACTGCTCGTATGGTTGTTCGTCAACCATTAGAATTAGTTGAAATGACTGATAAATTAGACATCTATGTAACAGTTAAGGGCGGTGGTACTACTGGCCAAGCTGGTGCAATTCGTCACGGTATTACCCGTGCACTATTGCAACTAGACGAAGCTTTACGTCCTACTCTACGTACCGCTGGTTTTGTTACCCGTGATGCTCGTAAAGTTGAACGTAAGAAAGTTGGTCTACGTAAAGCACGTCGTAAGCCACAATTCTCTAAGCGTTAATTCGTTTTTTGGATTCAAAAAACCCAGCTTATGCTGGGTTTTTTATTGCCTAAATTTTATCACTTCATACCGCAGCAATTTTATTCATCAGCAGCTATCAAGCGCTCTTTTGTCCTGCGAGTTCAGCTCTTAATACATTGGATATTAACCGAGCTTGGAATAAGACACTTCTTCTTACTCGTAAAAGCAAATGGCAATTTTGATATGACATCGGCCGAAAGTGGTTATTTTGCCTTACTTAGTTTCATCTCTCATATCAGCGCTTATTTTCCGTTCAGGTTAACTTTTTTGGCATTAGGTATTAGGCATGAGGTTTACAACCTTGTGACTTATAAGGTCGAAATGCATTGAATAAAGATGTACTACTAATTGTGCTCACTAGATTGAACGTTTTGATTTAAGACCGCAGGGGACTTGGCGTATTAAGGTAATCTATTTATAAGGCAGATTAAACGCAGTTGCCAATCATGCTTAACGTCTTCTTAGGCTAATCAAGCAGATATTGAATATAATAAGGCTCAATAAAAGAGAGGCTAAAACATGAATATACCGTTATTAATGAGTGCATTTGGGTTAGTTTTAATCCTTGAAGGGCTAGGTCCATTACTTTTTCCTAACAAGTGGCAAAAATATTTATTAGAGCTTTCGACACAAAAGCAAAATGTTCTCAGACGCTTAGGTGGCTGCTTAGTAACAACAGGAGCCGTTTTATTGATCATTTTTCAATAAAATACTTGCCTATAACCCCCTAAAACCTGTTAAAATTCTATTTTATACCACAAGACGTTGCAGCTAATAATGGGCAAAAATGTAGTCGTACTCGGCACTCAATGGGGTGACGAAGGCAAAGGTAAGATTGTCGACCTTTTAACAGAACAGGCAAAATACGTAGTTCGTTACCAAGGCGGCCATAATGCTGGTCACACTTTGGTAATTGATGGTGAAAAAACCGTTCTTCATCTTATTCCATCTGGGATTTTACGTGATAACGTAAAATGCATTATCGGTAATGGTGTGGTTGTTGCTCCTGATGCGTTGATGAAAGAAATCAACATGCTCAAAGGACGTGGCGTACCTGTAGAAGAGCGTTTATTAATTTCTGAAGCATGTCCGCTTATCCTTCCGTTCCATTGTGCATTGGATATTGCTCGCGAGAAAGCGCGCGGTAATCAAGCCATTGGTACAACTGGACGTGGTATTGGTCCTGCATATGAAGACAAAGTTTCTCGTCGCGGTTTACGCATCGGTGATTTGTTTAATGCAGAACTTTTTGCAACTAAGTTAAAAGAAGTGATGAAATATCATAACTTCATGCTAACTGAGTATTACAAAGTTGAAGCTGTTGATTATCAGCAAACACTTGATGATGCATTAGCGATTGCTGATTATCTGAAAAGTATGTGTACTGATGTCAGTGAAATGCTTGATGCTGCGCGTAAAGCGGGTGAGCCGATTCTATTTGAAGGCGCTCAAGGCACATTATTGGATATCGACCACGGTACTTATCCATTCGTGACGTCATCAAACACAACAGCTGGCGGTGTAGCGACAGGTTCAGGTTTTGGTCCTCGTCATTTAGACTATGTTTTAGGCATCATGAAAGCTTACACGACTCGCGTCGGTGCTGGTCCATTCCCAACAGAATTAGCCAACGAAATTGGCGATTATATTGGTGAGAAAGGCCAAGAGTTTGGTGCAACGACTGGTCGTAAACGTCGTCCAGGTTGGTTGGATGCAGTGGCCATGCGCCGTGCGGTTCAAATCAATAGCGTTAGTGGTTTTTGTTTAACTAAATTAGACGTTTTAGACGGTCTAAAAGAAGTTAAAATCTGTGTTGGCTATCAATATCCTGATGGAACAGTTTCTAAGGTAACTCCTTTGGCTGCAGAAGGTTATGATTTAGTTACGCCAATATACGAAACTATGCCTGGTTGGAGTGAAAACACTTTTGGTGCTACATCAATCGAGCAGTTGCCTACCGCGGCAATGAACTATATCAAACGTCTTGAAGAGTTATTAGAGACGCCTATTGATATTATCTCTACTGGGCCGGACAGAAATGAAACCATGATTTTGGTTAGTCCGTTCAAGTAAACTAAAGAGGCCGCGATAAGCGGCCTTTTTAATGAGCCTAATTAACGCTTGTAACAGTTTCTACTCAAGAAATACGCTATACTGCCGATGGATAAACCATGAAAGTGTCAGCGAGAATCCTTATGTTGCGTATCTGTTTATTGTTATTGAGTGTCGTTTCCATCAATGTATTTGCGGTGACAGAAGCCGTCGATATCTATAGCGATCAACAATTGATTTCGCTCATCCGCTCAAATCAATATTTACAACGCGTCAAAGCAGACGACTGTCAGTTGGTTCAAGATATTGAAGCCCGTGCTGAAGTATTACAGCAACCCATGTATCAGTTTTTATGGGGTGAAATGCTTAATAACGGTGTGTGTGTTAAGGCTCATCCTTCACGCGGTATGGCATTGCTGCAAACTTCTGCCGAGCAAGGCAGTGCCGAAGCGATGGTAAAATTGGCAGATTATTATTATCGCGGTAAACTAGTGGTTAAAGATCCCAATCGTGCAGTGCAATATGTGTTGCCTGCGGCAGCTAATGGGGATTTAACCGCAAGAATGACATTAGTTCGTTTGTTTGGTGAAGGCTATGGAAGTCCTGCCGATTACGAACTTGGCTATCATTGGTTATATAACAGTATATTTGATGACGATGCTCAACAGAAAAAAGCTTCGTCTTTATTACAGATGCTCGCTGCAAAAATGCCTGCCAGTATAGTGGCCAGGGCACAGCAGCCACAGCTGTACACACGTTAAAGGCTCCACAATATGGAGCGAATTATTTGGAAATTGAATGATCAACGATCCTCATTTTGAGAGAGAACAAGACAAGTACGACAATCCTATTCCTAGCCGTGAGTATATTTTAGAATACTTGCGTGCCCAAAAGTCTCCTGTTACCCGCGATAAAATAGCTGAAGCATTATCCATTACCGACGAAGTGCCATTAGAAGCACTTCGTCGTCGTTTACGTGCGATGGAACGTGATGGCCAGCTAGTCTTTACTCGCGGGCAAAGCTATGGCTTACCTGAGCGTATGGATTTATTGTCTGGTACCGTTTTAGGCCACCGCGATGGATTTGGCTTCTTTAAGCCTGATGAAGGCGGTGACGACTTATTTATCAGTAATCGCGATATGCTGATGTATTTTCATGGTGATAAAGTGCTAGCACAAAAAGCGGGTACTGATCGTCGTGGTCGTCGTGAAGCTCGAATTGTGCGCTTAGTTCATGAGCGAACGGCTGCCTTAGTTGGCCGTTACCACGTCGACGCCGGTATGGGCTTTGTGATTGCAGATGACAGACGCATCACCCAAGAAATATTAATCGCCAGTGAAGATACCCTAGGCGCCCGCGCCGGTGATGTGGTGGTGGTTGAGTTAACCCGTCGCCCTGGTCGTTTTGTTAAAGCGGCAGCGAAAGTGACCGAAGTCTTAGGTAAGACCATGGCACCGGGTATGGAAATTGAAATTGCCTTACGTAATTATGATTTACCCCACACTTGGTCAGCGATTATTGAGAAAAAACTCAAACGTATTCCTGACGAAGTCACCGAAGAAGATAAATTAGGTCGCGTCGATTTACGCCATTTACCCTTGGTCACTATTGATGGCGAAGATGCCCGTGATTTTGATGATGCGGTATATGCTGAAGCAAAACCAAGTGGCGGCTGGCGTTTATGGGTGGCGATTGCTGATGTGAGTCATTATGTACGTACTGATTCAGCATTAGATACTGAAGCGCGTGCACGTGGTAATTCGGTGTATTTCCCGTCGCAAGTTATTCCTATGCTACCTGAGAAAATATCTAATGGCTTGTGTTCATTAAAGCCAAAAGTCGACCGTTTATGTATGGTTGCTGAGATGACAATTTCTGCAGCGGGTAAGTTATCGGGCACCAAGTTTTATCCAGCAGTAATGCATTCTCATGCTCGTTTTACCTATACCCAAGTTGCTGACATGCTAGAAGGTGGCCCAATAGCCCCTGAGCATGAAGCGCTATTCCCACATTTATTATGTTTGCAGTCGTTATATCTCACTTTAGATGAGCGTCGTGCTGAACGTGGTGCTATTGCATTTGAAACCTTAGAAACGCAGTTCATCTTTAATGAGCAGCGTAAAATTGACAAAATCGTCCCACGAGGCCGCAACCAAGCGCATAAAATCATTGAAGAATGTATGATTTTAGCCAATGTGGCTTCGGCAAAGTTTGTCAAAAAACACAAAGGTGAGGTGCTGTATCGTGTGCATGAAGCGCCGTCAGAACAAAAACTGGCTAACTTTAAAGAGTTTCTTGCTGAGCGCGGCTTAAGCATGGACGGTGGCTTAGAGCCAACCCCGACTGACTATCAAAATCTGATGTTAAAAATTGCTGACCGTCCTGACTTTGAGTTAATTCAGGTGATGTTATTGCGCTCAATGCGCCAAGCAGTCTACAGCCCAGATAACGAAGGCCATTTTGGTTTAGCATTAGAAGCGTATTCGCATTTCACTTCGCCAATTCGTCGTTACCCTGATTTGATTTTACATCGAGTGATTAAGTATTTACTCGCAAAAGAGCAGGGCGATGTCACCGACAAGTGGACTCAAGATGGCGGTTATCTTTATCAGCTTGAAGAGTTAGATCTATTAGGTGAAGAATGTTCAACCACCGAGCGCCGCGCAGATGAAGCCACTCGCGATGTCAGTGATTGGTTAAAATGTGAATACATGCAAGATCACGTCGGTGATACCTTTGATGCCGTCATTGCTTCAGTCACCAGCTTTGGTCTGTTTGTTAGATTAAACGAATTATTTATTGATGGCTTAGTGCACATATCAAGCCTTGCCAGCGACTACTACCAATTCGATCCAATGCGTCAACGACTGGTTGGTGAAAACACTCGCCAAGTGTATCAAGTGGGTGATGCTGTTACTGTTAAGGTTGCTGCGGTTAATCTTGATGATCGTCAAATTGACTTGTTGATGGTGGGTGACAATAGTAAAGGCGCAGGCAAATCGGCACGTAAAGGCAGCAAGCCTTCAACGGCTCGTGAACGAGTGAATGTTGAAGGGGCTAAAGCCGCACGTAAAGGTAAGTCGACAGATAAACCTAAGTCAGACAAATCTAAGTCGGATAAGCCTAAGGCCAGTAAACGTCGCTCAAGCAATAAAGCGTCATCGCCTGCGAGCAAGCCAGTGGCGGCAAAGAAGTCCACCGCGGCAGAGCAAAAAGCTGATACCACAAAACCGAATTCTAGCGTTAAGAAAACCCCTGCCAAGCGCAGCAAGAGAAAGTAATTAAATGAAAAAACAAGATACCATTTTTGGCATTCATGCCGTTGAAGCATTATTAAATCATAGCCCTGAACGTGTGATTGAACTTTGGCTGTTACAAGGCCGTGATGACGAACGCTTAACGCCATTGATTAATATCGCATCAACTTTTGGTACTACATTGCAACGTGCTGCACGTAAAGTGTTAGACGACAAAGCGGGTAGCTCACAACACCAAGGTATTGTCGCGCGTGTAAAAGCGGTAAAACCTTTGACAGAAACTGATTTAGACGCATTACTTGATAAAACAGAAGTGCCTTTTTTACTCATTTTAGACGGTGTAACCGACCCACATAATCTTGGTGCTTGCTTACGTAATGCTGATGCCGCTGGGGTACATGCGGTGATTGTACCTAAAGATAATTCAGTTGGATTAACCTCAACCGTCAGCAAAGTGGCTTGTGGCGCAGCAGAAACGGTACCGTTATTCCAAGTGACCAATCTTGCTCGTACCATGCGCCATCTTCAAGACAAAGGTGTTTGGATTGTCGGCACAGCAGGCGAAGCAGATGGTAATGTATATCAAGCGGACCTTAAAGGGCCTCTAGCGATTGCTATGGGTGCTGAAGATAAAGGTTTGCGTCGGTTGTCACGCGAAGGCTGCGATTCGTTGGTTTCAATCCCAATGGCTGGCAGTGTGTCGAGCCTTAACGTGTCCGTTGCCACTGGGGTATGCTTATTTGAAGCCGTCAGGCAGCGTTTAGGTTAATTATTGCCTGCAGTAGAACGACATAAAAAAAACGGCGATATTTATCGCCGTTTTTTATTATCTCGAGTTCAGCTTGTGTTGGGTTATTGATGGGTGTCAGTCTTTAGCTTTTACAATCAAAGCCAGAGTAAACATTAGCGTCTGCCAATTTCGTTATCGACATCTTCGTCATCTAACTCCTCTGGTATCAAGGTTTCTTCGCTCACACTGGCATAAGAGGTATTATATTCAGCTTGCTCATCAGCATCATCAAACTCATCATTGGTTGATTCCGGTTGGACATCGAATGCATCTTCAGCGGGATTGATCATTTGTTCGTTGACCATTTCAATGTCAACACGTGGATCAAATGATGCTGCTAATGGCGAGCTGACTAAGTCGCCCCCGGCCATCATGTAATCTCCAGTACTTGTTTGCTCAGCTTTTTGACGCACATTAATCCACAGTAGCCTTGCCAGTAAGGTGAATGAGCACATCGCCATAAATCCATATAGCATTTGATCACCTAATGCTTGCATTAAGCCAGAAGCGACTAAAGGACCAATACTTGCGCCAATACCAAAGGTGACTAAGATTGTGGCAGATAGCCCTACCCGCTCATGTTGTTCAACGCGCGAATTGGCTAATGCAGTTGCTAATGGATACAAGGTAAACGCTAAAATACCAAATAAGCTGGTTAATATTAACGAAGACACTGCGTGGAACGGGATTATCGTAATGATCAACACTATTACGCCTAATAAAGCGCAGTTAATTCGAATTAATAAGCTACGAGAGATGACATCGGATAATTTACCCATTGGCCATTGGGCTAGCAATCCTGCAAAAATGGTACACGACATATAGAGCGCAACGTGCTCAGGATCAATACCTTTAGCCGTGGCATAAGAGGGAGCCAAACCATAAAAACAGCCGACTATCATGCTTCCTAAGGCTATGGTTGTCAGAGCTTGGGGCGCTCTTTTCCAATAGAGTCCCATTTGTAATGGGGCTGGTGTTAACGGTTCGGGGTGAATTCTGCGCGTGATCGAAATCGGTACGATACATAAGGCAAAACAGATGGCAATCAACAGCAGTGGCTCTAAGCCTAAATCGGGATATAAACTAATGGCTCCTTGCCCAGCCATTAGCGCTAAGTAAGATACGATCATGTAGCTCGCAAAAACAGTACCACGTTGGTTGTTTTCTGCCTGCTCGTTGAGCCAGCTTTCTAATACCATATATTGGCACATCATTCCCATACCTACTGCGAGGCGCAATACTAGCCAAATGGCTAAATTATCGATGAGGGCATGACCCAATGCAGAGGCAGTCACTATGCCCGCACAGGCAACAAAAGCACGAATATGACCAACTTGCGCAATCAGTTTATGGCCAACTTTAGAGCCGCAGACTAGGCCAATATAGTAAGCTGACATCATGCCACCAATCCATATTTGTGGCACCTGCATTGTGGTAAGACTTAGGCCTAAGTATGTGGTCAGTAGACCTGCAGCAAGCACCATCAAAAAGGTGGTGCTATATAATGAGGCAAAACTGCGTAGCGGGCTGTCCATAACTTGGCCTTTATTTTTTCAGTAAGGCCTCGTTTGCCTCATTGATTAATGGTCTTGTTTCGCTTCATTTAAGGTCAATAATTATTGAAACGTATACAACAAGTTGAATGTGGTGATGGTGTCAGTATTTTTACTGTCATCAGGAACCACTTCAGTGTACTTGATGTTCATACCTATTTTAAATGCCCAATCTTGAATAAAGGTGTTTTTATAACTCATATCAAGGGTTAAGGTATTATTAGTCTGACCTGTTTCAGCTGTCACATCAGCATTAAAGCTAGTGTACTCTTGCAGTTTAACTGTGTATTTGGCCGCCGAACGTAAAATAATATCGCGGTTTGCATCAGGATCGGGTTCTGCAACACTGCCTTGTGGTTGGTCGTAACGATAACCCGGACCAGCTTCAAGGCTCAGTTTTGTTCTATTGTTCTTAATTAAATCAAAACCATAACCTGTTGAAATAGTAGATATTCGAGTGTACGAACCAAATTGATCCCAAGTAAATTCACCACGGCCAAATATATAACCGCGCTCTAGCTTGTAGTTAGACTGTAAGTATAATTCGTAACGCTCAGCAGTAGACTCATTACCATCAGCAGCATAATAGGCCTTTAATGTTGCTTCTTGCTTAGTGTTCTTCGAATCATAAGTTAAATAAGTTCGACCGTTGAAGTTTTTAGTTTCGTTGTTACCGCTATTTAATTGCAAGCCAGCTTCTACCTCAGCATTAAAACTGCTGGGTGGTTCCTGATAATCAGGTGGAACTAAGGCCCATGCCGGAGCAGACAATAAAAAGAGGCAGCATGTTGTTACTATGTTTTTCATGGTCATCATTAAAGTGTTTTATTCTTGATGGCGTAAACGCGGTATTTCGGACTGCGGCCATCATACCTGTAATCAAGATTGCTGAAAAGAGTGAGTTAGTGCTTGAGTTTATCGTACACTTTATGTATCATCGCGCGCTCAAATCAGTCACTTTAATTCGTTCCTTGCCTCCACATTGGTCTGACTGAGCCAGAAAAGAGGCTACTTAACCGTAAGGAGCAATAAATGCGTCATTATGAAATCGTATTTATGGTTCACCCAGATCAAAGTGAACAAGTCCCAGGTATGATTGAGCGTTACACCGGTGTTATCACCGCTGCTAATGGTACAATCCACCGTTTAGAAGATTGGGGCCGTCGTCAATTGGCTTACCCGATCCAAGACCTACATAAAGCTCACTATGTTCTTTTGAACGTAGAAGCATCTGCAGAGTCTATCGAAGAACTAGAAACAGCTTTCCGTTTCAACGACGCTGTTCTGCGTAACATGGTAATGCGCACTAAAGTGGCCGTTACTGAAGCTTCTCCTATGGCAAAAGCAAGAGACGAACGTGATTCACGTCGTTCACCTTCTGATGACCGTAATGCAGAAGAAAGCGCTGAAGAAAACGCTGAATAATTTTTTTGAATAATCACTTAGTGTTGTCTGGCACGATAACTCGTACAAGACGATTAGATAGCCCAAGCGGGATTGCCCATGTGGTGATAACGGTAGAGCATAAATCACAGCGGCAAGAAGTAGAAATGTTGAGAAACGTCTACTGTTTGATCCAAGTGATATTAAGTGGTCCGCGCTTTAATAGCGTAGCAAATAAATTACAAGCAGGTGTGCAAGTTGATGTTGAAGGGTTTCTTTCACTACAACAAGGGCGAAATGGACAAAACCGTTTAGTCTTGCATGCTGAAAATGTCGAATTGAAAACTTAGGAGACTGTCAAAATGGCACGTTATTTCCGTCGTCGCAAGTTCTGCCGCTTCACCGCTGAAGGTGTTGTGGAGATTGATTATAAAGATATCGTTACTTTAAAGAACTACATCACTGAAAGCGGCAAGATTGTTCCTAGCCGTATCACTGGTACCAGTGCTAGATATCAACGCCAACTAGCTCGCGCTATCAAGCGTGCTCGTTATCTTTCTCTACTGCCATATACTGATTTACATCAGTAATATTGCAGTATTAATTCCTAATAGAATATAGAGGATTTGATAATGAATGTTATTTTGCTAGATAAAGTTGCAAACTTAGGTAGCCTAGGCGACCAAGTTTCTGTTAAAGCTGGTTATGCTCGTAACTTCCTTTTACCTTATGGTAAAGCAGTTGTAGCAAACGCAGCAAACACTGAAGTATTTGAAACTCGTCGTGCTGAATTAGAAGCTAAAGTAGCTGCTGAATTAGCTGCTGCGACAGTTCGTGCTGAAAAATTAACTGCATTAGAAGTTGTTGTTATTGCTTCTAAAGCAGGTGATGAAGGTAAATTATTCGGCTCAATTGGCAACCGTGATATCGCTGATGCAGTTACTGCAGCTGGCGTAGCACTTGCTAAATCTGAAGTTCGTTTACCTTTAGGTGCTTTACGCACTACTGGTAGCTTCGAAGTTGAAGTTCAAGTACACACTGAAGTTAAAGCTGTTGTTAAGATTTCTATCGTTGCAGAAGCTTAATTACGTTTTAGCGCCATAAAAAACACCGCCTCCGGGCGGTGTTTTTTTATGTGTATCATTTAATACTCATCCACTTCCAACAACACTTCCATGCACTATCTGGTTATATCGCGGTCGTTTAAATGTGTTATCTAATGAATGTTAACCAAGTAAACATTGCTATAAGGTTCACTTGGTTATGGTTTATTTAAGCTCAATCAACCACAGTCGGTTTCTTTTCTGGTATGTCAGTGACAGCTTTAGTTACTGATCCAGTTGCGAGATCAGCTTCTGCTTGTGTTTCATTAGTTGCTTCGTTGATGACTTCAGCTTCTACTTCACTTGCTGCTGGAGGTTTATTGGCGGCTTTATTTGCGACCCCTGCAGCGGCTTCAGTTGTCGCTTGGTTAGGTAACTCAGCTTTATCTTCAATATCTACAGTAGGGACCAATTTAGGTGCTGATTCACTCGAGAGTTCAGATTCTGCTTGTGCTTCATTAGTTGCTTCGTTGATGACTTCAGCTTCTACTTCACTTGCTGCTTGAGGTTTATTGGCGGCTTTATTTGCGACCCCAGCAGCGGCTTCAGTTGTCGCTTGGTTAGGTAACTCAGCTTTATCTTCAATATCTACTGTAGGGACCAATTTAGGTACTGATTCACCCGAGAGTTCAGATTCAATCGCAAGTTCTGTTGCAGCCTCTGCTTCATCAGTTGCTTCATTGAAGGCTTCAGTTGCTGCTTGAGGTTCATTGGCGGCTTCATTTACAACCTCTGCAACGACTTCAGTTGGCGCTTGGTTAGATAACTCAAGTTGATCTTCAGTATCTTCTGTAGAGACTAATTTAGGTGTTGATTCACTCGCGAGTTCAGATTCAATCGCGACTTCAGTTGTCGCTTGGTTGGATAATTCAACTCTATCTTCAGTATCTACATCTTCAGTAACAGCATCTCCAATATCTACTGTAGGGACTAATTCAGGTGCTGATTCATCACTGAGATCAGTTGTTACTTGTGCTTCTGTCGTGGCTTCAATTGCTTGGTCAAAGAACTCAGCTTTATCTTCAGTATCAGCTGTGGTGGTTAATTCAGGTACTGACTCAGTGATTGTTTCATTATCAACATTGGTATTCGCTTCGATAGTGGCCTCAGTTGCTGTATCTGCTGGTATCTCGGTTTCTCCTGCAGTATTAGTCACTAAGGTTAATTCTTTTATCAAGTTATCAGCGTGATCGACTTTATCCATCATCCACAAAATATAACGAATATCGACATGCACGGCGCGAGTGATCGTGGGGTTAAAGAACCAGTCTTTAGTGATCGCTTCATAAGTTGAGTCGAAGTTAAGCCCAACTAATTCACCTTTACCATTAAATACCGGTGAGCCAGAGTTGCCGCCAGTGGTGTCGGCGCTGGATAAAAAATTAACCGGTACAGAGTTAAAATCAGCAGGCTTATCTAAACAAGACATAAACTGACAACTGCTTTGCTGTCTATAGACTGAAGTGACGCGATGTTTGCCTAAGTCGTCAGCTTTAATTGCATCTAACAGCTTAGTCGGGGCATTGTAGGGAGCTTCACCGGTGTTTTTAGCTAGAATGCCTGCTAAAAGAGTAAATGGCTGCTTGTATAACGCATCTTTAGATTGGTAACCATCAACCATGCCATAAGTTATGCGTAAGGTACGGTTAGCATCAGGATATACAGGCCAGTTATTTGATTTGTAATAGTCAATAATCGCCTTCATGTATTCCGGACGAACAGATGAAAGCTTACCGTAAAGTAATTTTTCGCTCTTTTCCATGGCCATATTGGTATCGTAAATAGCCACAGCTAATCGAATAAATGGGTCTCCGCTAACTTCAAACTCCTCTGCTGTTTTACTCATCCATGCAAGACGTTTAGCCTGATCAGTGAGCTCAGTGAGTGCATATAAGCCTTCAACTTTTGACTCTAGCTCTTCAAAATCATCTGAAATGCTTAAGGCATTATCAAACACTTTGTTTTTAAGTGGTTGGCTGATATAGGCTTGTAAGTCTTGTAACCACAAGATTTTATCAACCACCGGATCAAAGCTACTATCGATACGTTTAAGTGCCGCTTTAAACATTTTCATATCACGAAGCTGAAACCCAGATTCACGTTGATCATTGGGTTTCTTTCTTTCTTGAGCTAAACGGTAAAGCTTGCTCGCGGCTTGGAGCATTTCGCTAGATTGGGCATTTTTAAAGAAATAAGTGGTTTGCATTTGTTGATGTTGTTCGGCGAGTAACGCTTCAAGGTTATTGATTAACTCTTGGTTAGCGCCAGGATCTTTTTTAAGCCAAGCGAGAAAGTCATTTTCACGTTGCTGCTTAATGCCGACAATATCGGTGGCGCTGAAACCATCTAATAAGCCATTGAGTTTCTTCATCCGGTTAGCCATAGAGGCGATTGTACCGGCATATTTAAGCGCGATATCGTTATCGACATCACCCATTAAAGTGATAGTGTCAATTTGTAACTGGTAGCGTTTTGCGTAAGTTGGGTATATCCAATCACTGGCAAATTGTAGTTCACTGGTTAAATTGTAACGGCTGGTAGAACCTGGAAAACCGGCAACAAAGATACCATCGCCAGCTTTTACTCCATCGGCATTAATTTTTAAATAGCTTTTAGGCCGGTATGGCACGTTATTTTTATTAAACGTTGCTGGCTTGCCGTCTTTACCCACATAGGCGCGTAAAAAAGTAAAATCGCCAGAATGACGAGGGTATTCATAGTTGTCGATGTCGCCGCCAAATCCGCCAACACTCTTGGGTGGTGCATACACCAAACGCACGTCTCTAATAATTAACTGTTTTGTCAGATAATATTCTAATCCATGATGAAAGCTGTTAACCGAACATCGATAGTTGTCATCTGCTTCACAAAGTTTAATTAAGGCTTTACTGTTAGTTTCTATGCCTTCAAAGCGAGCCATAGGTTCGGTGCTTAAGTTAGCCATTACTTCATCGGTCACATTGGTGACTGCTTGGGTAATGTATAAACGTTCATTCGGCCCTGCGGAAGGTTCCTCTGCTTGGGTGTTTGCTAAAAAGCCATTTGCGAGGTAATTATGTTCTTTTTTACTGTTATATTGTATGCCGCGATAAGCACAATGATGGTTTGTGACAACTAGGCCTTGGGGGGATACAAAACTGGCGGTACAATAGCCCAAACTGACGACTGCATTCATTGGGTACTGCCCTAAGTCGGCCAGTTGTGATGCGGGAATATCAATACCACGTTGCTGAAGTTTGTCTGCAATGGATGGCATTTGATATGGCTGCCATTGGCCTTCATCGGCCAAAGCTAGGCCAGATGTCAGCACCAGTGCTGCAACGAGTATGATACGCATGTATTTTTCCTTAAATGATTATTTGCGTTTGACGAAGTTGTCATTTGAATTCGTAATGACAGCGAAATAAGCTACACCACGGTGTTATACCATATTTTATAAAGTCGTTGTAAATTGGGAGTGTTAATGTCACAGCAAGGTGCTTTTAAAGCAAGAAACAGGCAGAGAGATGTAGAAGTTAATGCCTTAAAATTGCCTCCTCACTCTATTGAAGCTGAACAATCCGTGTTAGGTGGGTTGATGCTAGATGCTGAAGCGTGGGATCGTGTTTCTGAAGCGGTTGTGCCAGAAGATTTTTATTCTCGTTCTCATCGAATGATTTTTACGGCAATGCAACGTTTAATGGAATCTGGCCAACCGCTGGATTTGATTACCGTATCTGAACAACTCGAAATTGAAGACCAATTAGATGATGCTGGCGGCTTTGCTTACTTAGGCGAAATTGCCAAAAATACTCCCAGTGCCGGTAATATTTTATCTTATGCGGATATCGTGCGCGAACGTGCCGTGGTGCGTGACATGATTGCTGTAGCCCATGAAATTGCTGATGCAGGTTACAATCCTGAAGGGCGTGATTCTGGTGCATTATTAGATTTAGCAGAAACCAAAGTCTTTAAAATTGCTGAAATGCGAACCAATGCCAATGAAGGCCCGGAAAACATTAAAAGTATTCTTGAAAAAACCGTCGATAGGATTGAACAGCTTTATAACAATCCTCATAACGGGGTTACCGGCGTTTCAAGTGGTTTTAATGACTTAGATAAAATGACCGCCGGGTTTCAGTCTGGCGACTTAATTATTGTTGCCGCACGTCCTTCGATGGGTAAAACCACCTTCGCGATGAACTTGTGCGAACAAGCCGCCATGAATGAAGATAAGCCAGTGCTTATTTTTAGTCTCGAGATGCCATCAGAACAGATCATGATGCGTATGCTGGCCTCACTCGGCCGGGTTGATCAAACCAAAATTCGTACCGGTCAATTAGATGATGAAGATTGGGCTCGCGTGTCATCAACCATGGGCATTATGCTTGAGCAAGGTAAAATGTACATCGATGATGGCTCAGGGTTAACCCCCACAGAAGTGCGCAGTCGTGCCAGACGGATTGCGCGCGAGCATGGCGGCTTATCAATGATCATGATCGATTACCTGCAGTTAATGCAGGTGCCAGCGTTAAAAGATAATCGTACTTTAGAAATTTCAGAAATCTCTCGTTCATTAAAAGCTTTAGCCAAAGAGTTAGAAGTGCCTGTTATTGCTTTATCACAGCTTAACCGCTCGCTAGAGCAACGTGCCGATAAGCGCCCAATTAACTCTGACTTGCGTGAATCAGGTGCTATTGAGCAAGATGCCGATTTGATCATGTTTATCTATCGTGACGAAGTGTATAACGACAGCTCAGAAGATAAAGGCACCGCTGAAATCATTATTGGTAAACAGCGTAACGGGCCGATTGGGCGAATTCGACTGGTATTCCAAGGTCAGTTCTCTCGTTTTGATAATTATGCTGGGCCGCAATTCGAAGAAGATTAATCATTGATTAGATTATATTTGTGTTTTTAGTATCGTTATTTATGATACGAGTTTATCTCTGTTAGTGAGGGGTTCTTTATGGCACTAAACCTCCTAACAGGCAGCAAGCCGCGCCATGTTATTTATTGTTAATTAAGGCAATCTATTGAAACCTTTTCCCCGTGCAGAAATCAGTCGTTACGCATTACAAAGTAACCTAGCACAACTGCGTCTTATTGCACCAGATAGCAAAATTATGGCTGTGGTTAAAGCCAATGGTTACGGTCATGGTCTGCTAAACGTTGCAGAAAGTGTTGGTATATTAAATTTTATAGAAAGTGCAGGTAAATATTACGGCGGCGCCGATGGCTTTGGTTTAGCAAGGCTGGAAGAAGCATTGGAGCTCAGAGACGGCGGCGTAAAAGGTAAGCTTCTATTATTAGAAGGCTTTTTCCGCCAGTCCGACTTGCCGTTGTTGGTCACCCATAATATCGACACTGTCGTGCATCATGAATCACAACTGCAAATGCTTGAAACCATTAAGCTCGATAATCCGGTCACCGTATGGATAAAAATCGATACCGGTATGCATCGTATCGGCTTTAGTTTAGAGCAGTTTTCCGGCATATATCAGCGTTTAATGGCTTGCCCACAAGTGGCTAAACCGATCCATTTGATGACCCATTTTGCCTGTGCAGACGAACCTGATAATCAGCTGACTCAAAAGCAGATGGATGCCTTTGAACAACTGACAAGTCACTTAGATGGCGATCGTACTTTAGCCAATTCAGCCGGAACATTATTTTGGCCATTAAGCCAAGCCGATTGGATAAGACCAGGCATCGCACTTTATGGCATATCTCCAGTTGTTGGCGACAAAGGGATTAACCATCAACTGATTCCGGCTATGGAACTGGTGTCTAATTTAATTGCTGTTCGTGAGCATAAAGCCGGTGATAGCGTGGGCTACGGTGCCGTGTGGACCGCGAAACAAGATACCCGCTTAGGTGTAGTGGCTATGGGTTACGGTGATGGATATCCGCGTAATGCGCCAGAAGGTACACCGGTGTGGATTAATGGCCGCAGGGTGCCAATTGTTGGCCGAGTATCGATGGATATGCTAACGGTAGATCTGGGCGCAGATGCGCAAGATAAAGTCGGTGACAGCGTGCAGCTTTGGGGTAAAACCCTCGCGGTAGAGGAAGTGGCTGAGCATATTGGCACTATTGCTTATGAGTTAGTGACTAAATTAACCCCACGGGTAGTGGTTGAGTTACTTGACTAGCAACGTAACCATGCTGCGTTTTGCCCAATACGCTGTTGCGTCTTGGGCATTTTAGTTTATGCGGCACCATTTTAGCTGAAATATCATTCGTCTTTACAAGCTTATACATCTTCAAAACAAATTTCGATAAACACATTGCCGTGCTTATGACTAAAGGGCATCATAATTTTTTTGCCGCGGGCTTTGTGGGAAATAGTATGATTTTTGCCAGAGACGACGGCCGGAGTGGCCATATCAAAATCATACCCTTTTTCACTTAATAAATTTTTAGCTCCACCCGTCACCATATTGGTTATTTCACCGACTAAATCGGTTATGTCCTCGTTAATGGATTCTGGTTTTTCCCCTAGCATATTGTTCATTATTTCAAGAATTAATGACTGTTCGAAGGTAATCGACAGTGAGCCGCGGGTTTTAGGACTTATCATGCCCATTAAGCCTGATACGTCACCTTTTGCAATATCATGATTTTTCAATTGTGGCTTACCAGGCGTTAACTCAATAGTTGCCATGGTTGAGATAACATTGATTAAAGAAACAAGGAATGGGTTAATGAATTCAACGTTCATAGGCTAAGCGATCCTTCTAGATTCAAAAATTGGCGATAGGTCATAGGCAGAGAATAGACAGAACATCACGTTACACGACCCTATCATGATAAACCATCATAGTTACTGATTTTTATAAATGCTTACTATATCAGCAAAATGGAATACAGCTTCAAGCTTAGAACACAAAAATGAAATTGAAAGAGACGTCAGTTGCAAAAATAAATATTAAGTTGAAATTGAGAGATTTACACATTGATAATGTATTTACATTACTGATTTCTTAAGCCTATCTTGTTGATAATTTAATCGTTTTGTATCAATAATATGGTCAATCTAGGATGAGATAAATCAATAGCTTAAGCGGGTTAACTTATCGCTCGAGCCGTTCAATCAGCTTAATACGGAGAAATAGAGATTGATGAAAGTTGACGCTTTTTTGGTTAATTCCTTTACTGCCAATGGAAGCGGAGGAAACCCTGCAGGCGTAGTATTGCAGGCAGATAATTTGTCTAACGAACAAAAGTTAGCAATAGCACAGGTTGTTGGTTATTCAGAAACTGCTTTTGTATCTCAAGATGACGAAGTCGACTTTGGCTTGTCTTTTTTTACCATAACGGGTGAAGTTGACTTCTGTGGGCACGCTACCTTAGCTGCATTCTCAATAATGTATAAAAAAGGAATCATCACCGCAGGGCGATATGTCCAAAGGACTAAAGTCGGTTTACTTGCTGTGACTATAGCGTCTAATGGTCAAATAGTGATGGAGCAAAAGCTACCTAAATATCTTGGGGTTTTTGGGTACGAGGCTATATCAGAGTTAATTGGCATTGACGTGAAAACGTTAGCGTCAACTCAATTACCAATCGAGGTTATTTCAACAGGCCTGCCTGATATTATGGTTCCAGTGCCATTTGGGTATCTTGATAAAATCCAGGTAAATGAACATTTACTCAGTGAATTCTGTAAAAAACATGATTTAGTTGGTCTGCATGCTTTTGAATTGTGCGAGGGAAAAAGCGGCCTGACAGCGAGTTGTCGTAACTTTGCGCCTTTGTTTGGCATACCAGAGGAATCAGCTACAGGGAGTGCTAGCGGAGCATTAGCATGCTACCTAAGTAAATACCTTAGTAGTGAACATATGACTGACTTTACTTTCGAGCAAGGTAGGGCAATGAACTGTGTTTCAATCATTACAGCTTCAGTTGAGTCAAATGAATTAGCGACTCTCAAGGTGTTGGTCGGTGGTTTTGCTCAAGAGATTGGACAGCAGCAAATCTTCGTTTAACAAATAAGGATAGGCCGCGCGAAGTGGCGTTCTTATCTCAAGTGTGAAACCCGCCCAAACACTTGAGATGTACTCTTTATTAAATTAATCACAGATAAAGAGTTTGAGCTGTTTGGTATGGTGTTAAACGGCCAGAGGTTATCAGAACGTCCGTTACATAAGCCGTTAGCACTCAAGGCGATGCAAAATATTTACACTACTCTGGACTATTTCAGCACTTTTCCCTGTCATATATGCAGTCGTGATGGCGCCTTCTTTAAGTAAACAGATAGCATTTATGAGATCCGGTGAAGCATTGTTTAGTTTGTTTTGAATAAGCTGGCGTACTTGTTCTTTGTGGTAACAGCAATAGCGAGAAATATCGCTTTCTGGGTTACTAAATTCTGCTGACGTATTGATGAAAAAGCATCCTCTAAAACCACCTAGTTCAGCTTCATTTCCACTAAACCAACTGTGTAACGATTGGAATAGAACATCGATTAACTCATGGTCGCTTGTTGTTTGTCCTAGCTTACGCTCTAGCCAGTTCATGAAGATTTGATGTCTTTGGTTTAACGCAGCCATGATCAAATCGTCTTTGCCGTTAAAGTGATTGTATAGAGTTTTTTTAGCTACTCCTGATACCTTAATGACTTCGTTAATTCCAATTGAGTTAATACCTTGTCGGTAAAAAAGATCTAGCGCTGTGTTTAACAGTAGCTCACGTTTCTTGCTCATCATGATTTCCATAAAACTAGTTGTCCTTATATTGACAAAAGTAGAACGACTTGTCTACAATTGCCGGTAGACAAGTCGTTCTACTTTTTGGGTGTTTATATGAATCGTTATTTGTTAGCTGTAATTGCTGGGATCGGGGCGTCATTTACCATTGGTTTATTGTCATTAATTGAAGCTAACATGGATAATGCTGTATTAATTATGGCTCCATTTGGAGCTACTGCAGTGCTTGTATTTGGTGTGCCAAGTAGTCCATTGGCTCAGCCAAAAAATGTTATTTTTGGACATTTGATAACGGCATTTATCGGAGTGTTTTTCTACCAATACATAGGCGTAACTCCGGTTACAGTCGCAATAGCGACGGGGTTAGGTGTTACCAGTATGTTGGTTTGCAAAACAACCCACCCACCTGCTGGAGCAAATCCAATTCTAATTATGCTTTCAGGGCAAGGATGGTTGTTTTTGGTTACCCCTGTATTAGTCGGTTCTGTTGTCATAGTTTTGATGGGTAAAGGGCTTCAAAAGCTTCAGGATTACCACTTTAAACCAGAATGCTAATAAAGCATTTAAGAATGGTTCCTAACATTTGGCATTATCAGCTAAAGGCTGGGTTTTATGTTTACGGTGCAATAGTTTCGGTGCTGGCGTTGCTCATACCTCATTACCGCGTTGAACTAAGCTGCTGCGCTGAGCTAAATGGAGCTTCAATTGAGTGTATTATCCTCATTGAATCAGCTAAACTAAAAACAGTGTGATGGAACACAGCAATAAAAAAAGGGATTTCAATGAAAGACTTAAACACTTGTCAGTATCAATCTATTCAAACCTGCTTTGTAAGCGTGAGACCGCGCTCAAAAAACAAAACTCCTACAGTATAAAGTGTACCAACTAATCTGGACTCGGCAATGGCTAAGTCCAATAAGTGATTTATGCTTTGCAAACAGCGCAGTACACAAATACTAGAACGTTATGTAGCACAAGGATCAAGCAAGTGTCGAAATCTGTAGCAATCACCATAAACGATCAATTTTCACGAGTTGAGTTTCTCAAAGATAGAACGCCAGAAACCACTAATGAACAAGCAAAAAATGCTTTTGCACTGTTATCTGAGTATAGCGATGGTGGAGTATATATCGCTCATTATTCTGGGTTTAGTGAGTGGGAAAAGCATCCAAAAGGTGATGAGTTTGTTCAGGTTTTAGGTGGAGAAACTACATTAATCCTTTTGGATGGTAACGTAGAGCAACGTAGCTTTTTATCGACGGGGCAAATGTTGGTTATCCCCAAAGATGTTTGGCACCGTTTTGAATCACCAAAAGGTGTTAAAGTCATGACCATAACACCGCAACCAACTGAGCATAGTATCGAGCAACCAAACGGTATATAACAAATAAAGATAGGTCGCGTGAGACTGGGTTAAGTGCCCGTAGGCGAGAGCTTTTCTATTTGGTTAAGCAAAAGTGCTATCGTGAAAACTGCCGTCTTGAAAAAGTGGTAAGAAGATAAACCTTCGTTTTCTCTGTTTTTGCAACCTTAAACTATTTTTTTGGATTAGGTTTCATAAATTTCAATTTAGTTTTGTTCAGAAATCATACCGTTGTACAATAAAAATAACTAAATAAGAGGTGTTCTATGGATGGAAAATCATTAATCGTTATTTTAATCATGGTGTCTGCTTCTGCTTCCGCAGAAGTATATAAGTGTGCGGATGGTAAATATCAAGCTGACCCGTGCGACGACCAAAGCGAACCGTTAGATTTAAGTAATGTAGGTAGCGTAGTTGCACCATCAAGAGGTTATCCTGAAAACCTAACTAACGAGACTACAGATGCAAGGCTGCAGGATACTAGTGTTAATCCGCGTGATAAAAAAGCTGAAATCGCTCAATACTTACGTAAACAAAAAATTGAACGTGAAATTAGAAACCTTGAAAAAGAAAGGAAAAAAGCGTTCAAAGATCGTGATGACAAGATCGAGCAATTGCGTACAACAGGTAAGCGAGCTAATAATAATTTAGCAGGGGCAACTTGGCAGCAAAGTTTAGCGCAAGAAATGACCGCTGTGATGCAACAGGGAAGTACAGAAGTCGAATCCATAGACCGTCAAATATCTGCGCTTAGGTCTGAATTAAAACAATTATAAACTAAACAAACTAAACAAACTAAACAATAACCGTTGCTACTAATAGATAGCCTTTTTTGCGAATTAAGCAACGGTACTTACTTGCACCATTAGCTTTGTCACTTTTTTGAATGCTTTAAGACGTCATCACTTCTGGTTCTCCATTTCCATTTTTCCAATGTATTATGGTTCCTTAGCGTCTAAAAACGTGTAAATAAACTCAAAATGTGAAAGCCGTTAATTCTTTAAATACAACGAAAAAGCTAGTCATACTAACGTATATGCTAGATCGCACCTTTAACTTTTCCGAAACCTAAATCCGTAGACACTTGTTACTCGATGACGGGTTAATGATATAATTAGCCATTATTTAGGGCTGCCTAGTTGTATTTGCTTAATTTATAACTTCCTTACTGGCTCCTTGTGCATAACCGATTAACTAAATGCAGCTAAAAACGTGCATCAATACCGCAAATTATGAGTGTAAAAAATTCAGTGAATACAACGCCAAAGCTAGTCATACCAACAGATACACTTGATCGCACCTTTTCCATAGCACCGATGCTGGATTGGACTGATCGCCACTATCGTTATTTTGCCCGCTTAATGTCGAGCAAGGCGTTGCTGTATACCGAGATGATTACCACGGGTGCCATATTACAAGGTAAGGGCGACTATTTAGCTTATAGCGAGCAAGAGCATCCAGTGGCATTACAGTTGGGGGGCTCTAACGCGGTGGATTTGGCAGCGTGTGCTAAGTTAGCTGCTGAGCGCGGTTATGATGAAGTAAACCTCAATGTAGGCTGTCCATCTGATAGAGTGCAGAATGGTCGCTTTGGTGCGTGTTTAATGGCCGAGCCTGAGTTAGTTGCGCAATGTGTTGATGCCATGAAGCAAGTCACCGATATTCCGATCACGGTAAAAACCCGTATTGGAATTGACGAGCAAGACAGTTATCAGTTTTTAACTGATTTTATTGAAATTGTCAGCGCACCAGGCTGTAGTGCATTTACGATTCATGCGCGTAAAGCCTGGTTACAAGGATTAAGCCCGAAAGAAAACCGTGAAATTCCGCCGTTAGATTATGAACGGGTTTATCAGTTAAAGCGTGATTATCCACACTTGAACATTAGCATTAACGGTGGCATTAAAACCCTTGAAGAATCTAAGCTGCATTTAGCCCAGCTAGATGGAGTGATGGTGGGGCGTGAAGCTTATCAAAATCCTTATATATTGGCGCAAGTGGATCAGCAGTTGTGTGGACTCAATACACCAGTGATTACTCGTCAGCAAGTGATTGAGCAAATGTTGCCGTATATTGAGGCTCATTTAGCCCAGGGCGGTCGTTTAAACCATATTACCCGTCACATGATTGGTTTATTCCAAGGGTTACCGGGTTCCCGTGGCTGGCGTCGTCATTTAAGTGAGAATGCTCATAAACCTAATGCTGATATTGGGGTTGTGTTAACCGCTGCTGAGTTTGTTGATGCTGAAGCCCTTAGCAGTGACCAAGCTATTTGATATCGCTTTGGTTATTTCACAAGAATATGTGGTGAAATAAACGCCCAAACGTACATGTTGAAAACTGCTATTGTCAGAGAAAAAGCGCCTATTGTTAGGCGCTTTTTCGTTTGTTCCTTTAAGTAACATCGTGGCAATAAACCCTTCATTTAAGGTGATGATTATTAGTGCTATTTTTAGCATAACTCTCAACAATCCTCCTACCCTTAAGCGGCCATCACTCATTAATTAATGGATTGTTACCACAGTAACCCTCGCAGATATCTGAACATTTATTGTCACACGTTATGGCGTGTATCACGGCGAATAAGTATCGGTGGTCATTTTTACTAACTATCTGGTGAATTTTACTACCTGTTGGTTTTTTGCTCACGGATTTAGTTCAGTTGATTAAATAATAATTAATTTATTTGTTTTTAAAATTATATGCTTATGACTATTTTTAAAAGTTGGCACGGCGTTTGTAATACCTATTGTGTAATCAACTAAGCGGGTGTTTAGTTGCAACAAACCAACACAAGAAAGGATGCCATTATGTTTACTTTAACCAACGTGATTCGCCGTAGTGTTCAATTATCAATTGCTGCAGCATTACTTGTCACTGCCAGTGCTTCGGCACAAGCTGATGAAATTTCAATTTCTAACACGGTTGCAGTGCTAGAGCAAAATATGACTCAAGTGAGCCAGGAGATGATTTCAAATGTGAAGCAAGAGTTAATGCTGTCGTTACAAACCCAAATTGCTGAACAAGTTTATGAAATTAATTCGGCATTAGAGTTTGCTAGTTTTGAACAGCCAAAAGTTAGTGCCACTGTTGCTGCTGAGAATAAGTAATGGATTGGCTGATAAATATAGGCTTGGTGCTGCCATTAATGTCGTTATTGTTATTGCCAGTTATCAGTTTTGCACTGTGTGCGACGTTAGTCAGCTGGCTGTTGTGGCCAAGCATTAATGACCAAGCTTAACCGATAAGTCATGACTTACAACAATAAACTTTGTTCAATACGTGAGGATAATATGAACCGTTTAATCAATAGATTACGAGATGAAACCCGAATTGTGTGTGGGGTCTCGTCTAAGTTAGCGAAACAATATGGCTGGTCATTACTTTGGACCCGAGTCGTAACGATAGGATTAGTATTAACAAACCCAAGTATTAGTTTGTTAGCGTACTTTGTGATTGCAGTGGTAATGAGTCAAAAAACATCTCGATTTTAAGGCTTACCCAGTGTTGGGTAAGCGGGGATAGTAGCTTCCCCGCAGAGAGATTATAGTGTCAATGGATTTATTTTTTTAAGAAAGCTTGGAAGCGCTGTTTTGCTTCATCGCTTTGTAGACGCTCTGCAAACTCAACTAATTCTAATTTCATCTGGGCTTTCACTTCAGCCTGGTTATGACGTAAAAGCCGTTTTGATGCTTGCATAGATAAGGGTGGCAGTGCAGCCAATTTTTTTGCCTGGGCTAAACTGAAGCTAATCAGCTCGTCTTGGGCCACCACGCGGTTAATAATATTTAAATCCGCCGCAGTTTGTGCATCGAAGGCTTCGCCAAGTAAAATGAGTTCGGCTGCTTTTTGTTGGCCAACAATTAATGGTAATAATATGCTCGAAGCGGCTTCTGGTACCAAGGCTAAATTAACAAAAGGCATTTGAAATTTAGCATTATTATCGGCGTACACTAAGTCACAATGCAGCAGCAAAGTTGTACCAATTCCCACCGCCGCCCCCGTTACCGCAGCGACCACAGGTTTTTTAAGATCTAATAAACAAAACAAGAATTTAACGGTTGGATGATTATCATCTAAGGCGCCACTTTGGAGGAAATCTACGATATCATTACCAGAGGTAAAACAGTTTTCTGTACCATGAAACATAAAGGCACGAATATCATTGTCTGCTTCACCTTGGATCAGGTATTCTGTAAATTGCTGATACATTTCTAGATTAAAGGCATTGCGCTTTTCTGGACGATTAAAACTGATGATACGTACGCCTTGATCATCTCTTACCTGAATATGATTCATTCGTAGTTTCCTTTAATGAACGCGAGTGGAATTGCATGGAGTTTAAGACATTGAAAGCAATATTCAAACATCTGTTTAACTTTTTAGTGTTATCATCAATATCATTCGCAGCCACAGCTAACGTAATGTTAGTTGATGGGTATGTTAGAGCCATGCCTGCGAGTGTGCCTAACACCGCTGCTTATTTTACCTTAGAAAATCACAACAATAGCGATGTTAAGCTTGTTGGCGTGAAGACAAGTGCGGCAAAAGTGGCACAGTTACACACAATTCTAAAAGAAGATGGCATGATTAAAATGCGCCAAGTTGAAGGGTTTACCATACCGTCTCACGGGGCGTTAACCTTGCAACCTACTGGTGACCATGTGATGTTGTTGTCGTTAATTGCGCCTTTGGCCGTAAATGATAATGTGGCTTTAGAATTAATTTTTGAAGATGGTCAGCAACTTATGATTGAGCTTCCCGTGCTTAAACAAGCCGCGACTCAACATGACGAAACTGCTGAACATCATCACCATCATTAAGGAGTTATATTGATGCAAGTAACAAGGAATAAGATTTTAGCCGTTGTTGGTGTGATTGGTTTAGTACTTTATTTTGTCAGTGTATGGTGGAGTATTGAACCGGATCCGATTAAACCGGCATCGCAGCAAACAGATAGTGGCAAGTTAATTGTGGGCTATGCTACAACAACGTCATTAATTGCCACCATGGAAACCTTGCTGGATAAACCAGGTGGTTGGCTGTCTAATGATATTATGCCTCCGTCGGTAATGATGGATAATATGCCTGCATTTGAATTTGGTGCATTAGAGCAAGTGCGCGATTTAGCGCTCATAATGCGTAAAGAGTTTAGTCGCTCACAGTCGCAGTCTTCTGCAGATAGTGATTTATTAGCGGCACACTCGAAATTAAACATCGATAACACCAGCTGGTTAGTGCCTAGTGCCGAAGGTGAATATCGTGATGCAATCAAATTGCTGAAACTTTATCGCGCTAAAATCAGCGATTCAGATAACAATAATGCCCAGTTTTATGCCCGTGCAGACAACTTGAATGAATGGCTTAAAGAAGTTCAGAAACGCTTAGGCAGCATGTCACAAAATTTATCTGCCAGTGTGGGTCAAGAGCGATTGAATACTGATTTAGCAGGTGATATCTCTGCTCGTCAATCGACTCCTGGTTTAACAAGTAATGAAGTTAAAACCAGTTGGTGGAAAATTGATGACGTATTTTATGAAAGTCGTGGTTCAGCTTGGGCATTATTGAACTTTATGCGTGCCATTGAAGTGGATTTTGCCGACGTATTAGAAAAGAAAAATGCTGAGGTCAGTTTACGTCAAATAATTCGTGAACTTGAAGCAACTCAGCAAACAGTTTGGAGCCCTTTGGTTCTTAATGGAAATGGTTTTGGTTTAGTGGCTAATCACTCGTTGGTGATGGCTAATTATATTTCGCGTGCAAATGCCGCGGTAATTGATTTAACTAACTTACTCTCACAAGGATAATGATGAAAAAGACTCTTCTTGCCACAGCAGTAGTGGGCCTATTAAGTGTGTCATCGGCGCATGCGGCAACTGTATTGGGTTTTAAAGTAGGCGCTGATTACTGGCAGGCTGACACCACAAACACATTTAATGATGATAGTGGTGTTGCTCACAGCTTTAATGATGATTCATCACAAGGTAGCGTGTGGATTGCCGTTGAGCATCCATTACCATTTGTGCCTAATGTTAAAATTCGTGAAAATCGTCTTGAGTCGAGCGCTGGTATTGCCAATGCCAATTTTAACTTTAACGGTCACAATTTTACTGGTGCAACATCGGTTACTAATGACTTAAGTAATACTGACTTTGTGTTGTATTATGAAATTCTTGATAACGATTTAGTGTCTGTTGATTTAGGCGCTGCCTATAAATTAATGAATGGTTCATTACGCATTAGTGATGCTGGCCACCCTGAAGAAGTCAATATCGACAGTGGTATTGTAATGGGATACGCCAGTGCACAAGTCGGTATGATTGGCTTAGGCTTATTTGGCTTTGCTGATGTGATGTTAGGTTTAGATGAATCTAATGTGTATGACTACGGCGCTGGTTTAGGATGGCAGTTTGACGGTTTAGCTGTTGATACTTCTGTTCGTGTTGGTTACCGCGAGTTTAATTTTGATGTGAATAACTTCTCTGGTGTGTCACAAAATACTCAGTTTAGTGGCGCATTTGCTGGTGTAGAATTAGTTTTTTAATTCGACATAGCGTTAAACCGTACTAGGGAATCAGCATAAAATTGATTAACAATATTATGCCAATAAAAAAACCGCCAATAGGCGGTTTTTTTATGTGCGGTTAATGGCTACTGAGCAATCAGTCCGCTGTTAATCGAGATAACATCATCTTCGTTTAACGTACCAGCCGCCTGTTTAAGGGCTAGTATTGAGTTAATGTAGCCATAACGTGCTTGAGATAGTTGGCGCTTTGAATCATATAAGTCACGTGTGCGGTTCAGTACATCAACAATTGTACGAGTACCGACTTCAAAACCCGCTTGAGTCGCTTTCAGTGCACTTTCAGACGAAATCACAGATTGCTCATACGCTTTAATTGAACTGATAGAAGCGGTAACGTTGTTAAAGTTATTACGCACGTTTTTAGTCACGCTGCGATGAGTTTGTTCTAGTTTCTCGCTAGCTTCAACATATCTGAATTGAGCTTGTTTCACTTGCGAAGTCACTTTAAAGCCTTCGAAAAGTGGAATGCTCAAGGTCACACCAATATTAGCATTGTCGTAATCTGGGCCTGGCGTTTGATCAACACCTTTGTTGTAACCAGCATTTAAGTTCAATGACGGCATATGACCTGCTTTGTACAATTTAATGGTTTCGTTGGCGATATCTTTAGCAATACGCTGAGTCATTAAATCGATGCTATTTGTTTCAGCCATTTTTAACCAACCAGCAGATGCTGCTGGGGCAGGAGAACCTGCTGAAAAACGGCTAGTATCAAGAATATTAATTGATTTGTGATCTATACCAGTAATTTCACGTAATGCTTCATAGCTGTTGTCTAAGGTGTTTTGCGCTTGAATCTCCAATGCTGAAGCTAAGTCATATTGTGCTTGTGCTTCATGAACATCAGTAATGGCGGTTAGACCGACGGCAAAGCGTTGTTTAGTTTGCTCAAGTTGACGTTCAATTGCCGCTTTCTCAGCACCTTGGAATTCATAGTTGTCTTTAGCGGTTAAAACATCAAAATACGCTTTCGTGACACGGGTAATGAGTGATTGTAATGTTGATGCATAAGCAGAATCTGCTTGAGATGCTGCCATTTCAGCAAGGTCTAAACCAACCCATGCACTGTGATCGTAGATAACTTGAGTTAAACTAACACCACCGGTTAAACCGTCGGTGTCTTCTAAAGGGTCATTCCACGCTTTAGCATAGCCAACGTTTGCACTTATTTTTGGTAATAACGGTGCACGATTCTCTTGAATGGTTTCGTATAACGCATCACGCTGTGCTTTGGCTTGTAAAACGATAGGGTCGCTAGTAAGTGCTTGCTGATATATTTGAAGTAAATCATCAGCTTGTGCTGCTGGTGCTGCGATAGCAAATGCTAATGCTGCGTATAATGAACCAATTTTGAATTTCATTTGCTGCCCTTTTTAGACAATGCCTCGGTATGCTGAGGTGTTAAGTAACTTATAAATTTGGTCATGCCCTTCATTAAGTGAATGAGTTAACATCATTCATCCTTAACGCGGCAATCTGCGTTAACTGACTTGTTTTATGGTTATGTACAATAATTTGCTAAAGATATCGTGGTTCAATATCGAGATTTATTGCTCATTATTAATGTTCACAATATGTTGTTCGCGATATGCTGATTATCGACATATTGTGCACTAGTTAATAATTGTGCACTACTATGCTCACGACTAATTGTGTACTACTTAATAGTAGTGATTTTTTCATTTTCAAGTCAAATTTGAAGTGTAACAGATTTTATTTTAATTCGGCCTATTTTTGCTTAGGCAAGCTTAAATGCTTAGTTATTAATTATGTTAATTTAAACTGTCAAAATGATAAGACTGTTTACGTTTTGATAGGCAAGGATAAATATGTTCGAGCAACCCGTGGTCCCAAGCTTTGACGCAGAGTCAGGTTTTAGTCTTATATCTAAAAAAGTATTGTATAAAGGTTTTTTTCAGTTAGACGAATACACCTTCAAACATAAGTTGTTTAAAGGTGGTTGGAGCGGTGAAGTTACCCGTGAAGTGTTTGAACGAGGTCATGCGGTGGTGGTACTGCCATATGATCCTGTTCGTGATGAAATTGTACTGATTGAACAAATTAGGGTTCCTGCATTAGCAACCACTAAATCAATCTGGCTTCTTGAGTTAGTGGCAGGTATGATTGAGCCTGGCGAATTACCAGAACAAGTCGCTGAACGTGAATTAGCCGAAGAAGCCGGATTAAGTTTATTAGGGTTAACACCTATAAACAGTTATTTAGTCAGTCCTGGTGGCACTTCTGAGCGTTTTCATTTGTTCTGGGGGCATGTTGATACAACCAAAGCTAGCGGTATACACGGTCTTGAGTGTGAAAATGAAGATATTCGAGTCCATGTTGTCAGTCGCGAACAAGCTTATGAGTGGGTTAATAATGGCCGTATTGACAATGCTTCGACGGTATTAGGTATCCAATGGTTGATGCTCAACTACCAAAGAATTCGTCAGGCACTTTAGTTATTGAACGTGATAATGATCAAGATAGGAACGATCGAGTGGCAGAGTTTAACCTCAAAAAAAAGCAAAAATATCAACCCAACATCAGTGCTTTTTTAGCAGTCTGTGGTCGAAATTATGCGCATATTTTAAAGTGGTTACCTGAACAAATTAACGTCAATGTGCCGTGGCAGGTTGACGGTGAGTTTGGCACTTTATCGATTAATCTTATTGAAAATACTAAGTATACTCAGTTAATCGAAATTTCGCGCCCGATACCAAATGGACATTTTTTTAAATCTCCAAAAGCCATTGTTCGTATCTATCATGATGCGCAATTAGCAGAAGTGTTAACTAGCCAACAGATTTATCGTTTAAAGCCAGTGTATGATTATCCTAATCTACATATGCATCATAGCGATGAAAAATTTCAAGTGAATGCATTCCTTGAGGAGCTGTTGAAGATTGGGTCTAGGAGAGTGAGTTTCCAATCATAGCTTTTTTATTCTTTTTACCATGTTAGGAATCTTTTGTGCTTAAAGACGCAGTGCATTATTCTGTTGCTGAAAATGAGCCTGTGCGATTAGTACAAGTTACTGATCCGCATCTTTTTGCTGATCCTGAAGGTCAATTATTGGGCGTTAACACGGCACAAAGCCTTCAAGCCGTGTTAAATACCTTTATCGCCACTCAATATCCAGCCCATCTTCTATTGGCTACGGGTGATATTAGCCAAGATTATTCACCTGAATCTTATCAGCATTTTGTGCATAAGATTGAGATGTTAGATCTGCCTTGCCATTATTTACCTGGTAATCATGATGACCCTCGCTTAATGAGCTTGCGCATGCAAGGTGAAAAAGTGTTTGGTCAGCAAAGAATTATCATTGGCAACTGGCTGATACTTATGCTCGACTCCACTGTTTCAGGTAAGCCTGGTGGTTATATGGGCGAGCAGCAGTTTGCCTTAATCGACGCAGCTATCAAGGCTGAACCGAATAAGCATGTACTGTTAGTGATGCATCATAATCCTATTTTAATGCAGTGCGCCTGGTTAGATCAGCATTGCATGATGAATGGAGCAGACTTTTTGCAACGTACAAGCCGTTATCCGCAGGTAAAAGGCATTCTGTGGGGACATGTTCATCAGCAAGTCGATAGAACTCATCTTGGGCCTCATGGCCATATTCCATTGATGGCGACACCATCAACGTGTATACAATTTAAGCCATTGTCATCCTATTTCGCCTTAGATCATCTTCAACCTGGTTATCGTTTGCTGGAGTTGGCAGGCGATGGTAGCATTCGTACTAACGTATATCGCGTGCCTGGTAATCGTTTTGCGCCAGATAATGAGGCCAGCGGATACTAGTTTACTGCGTCATCTTATGTAAAATAGGAGGCGCTTAGTACTCATTAACCGTCTCGCGAGGGAATATGCTGCTCTATATACATGGTTTTAATAGTTCCCCGCGGTCAGACAAGGCCATGCAAACCGCACTGTATATTCAGCAACATTATCCACAAGTCGATTTTCAGCAACCACAATTACCGTCATCACCCACAGCCGCAATGATGTTACTGTGCAACATCACTGAGCAAGCTAAACAGCAAGGTCAGGTGTTGCGCTTTATTGGCTCGTCGTTAGGTGGCTATTTTGCCAGTTATTTGGCCGAAACCTATGGTGGCAGAGCGGTATTGATTAATCCGGCGGTAAAACCGTTCGAATTATTTGAAGAGTTTATCGGGCCTCAATATAATCCCTACACCAATGAGCATTATCAGGTGTTACCGCAGCATCAAGATGATGTTGCCTTGTATAATACTCACGTGATCCGTCACCCCGATCGTTTCCTGGTGCTGTTGCAAACTGGTGACGAAGTGTTAGATTATCGACAAGCACTGCATAAGTACCATAGCTGTGAATTACATTTAGAGCCTGATGGCGACCACAGTTTTGTCGGCTATGAACAACAATTAGATAAAATATGTAAATTTATTCAGTTGTAACGTAATACCGTTACATACAATGATCAATTTGAGCTAACTTTGGCTCTATTTAACTCCAAATGTGTGGACTATGAGCAACCAATATACTTCTGACGCTATTGAGGTCCTTAATGGACTTGACCCGGTAAAACGCCGTCCAGGTATGTATACCGACACCTCTAGACCTAATCACCTCGGGCAAGAAGTCATTGATAACAGTGTTGATGAAGCTCTGGCGGGGCACGCGACTAAAATTGAAGTTGTACTCCATAACGATAACTCCCTTGAAGTGACCGACGATGGACGTGGTATGCCGGTGGATATTCACCCTGAAGAAGGCATGCCTGGGGTTGAACTCATTCTGACCAAGTTGCACGCAGGTGGTAAGTTTTCCAATAAAAACTACCAGTTTTCGGGTGGGTTACATGGGGTGGGTATTTCTGTTGTTAACGCCTTATCCACTCGAGTTGAAATTAGCGTTCGCCGTGATGCACAGATATATGAAATGGCCTTTGAAAATGGCTTTAAGGTTGAAGAGCTTGTTGTAACCGGTACTTGTGGACGACGCAATACTGGTACTCGAGTCCATTTTTGGCCCGATGTGAGTTATTTTGATTCACCTAATTTTTCGGTCAGCAAGTTAATTTACATACTCAGAGCCAAAGCAGTATTGTGCCCCGGTTTACGTATTAAGTTCACTAATAAACACAATGGTGAAGTGCACGAATGGTTCTACGAAAGTGGCCTAACCGATTACCTCAAAGAAGCGATTAAAGACTCTATTTTGCTACCTGAAGAGCCGTTTGTAGGCAGTTTTAAAGGTAAATTAGAGGCTGCTGAGTGGGCCATTACTTGGCTGCCAGAAGGTGGCGACAGTTTAAGTGAAAGTTATGTTAACTTAATTCCTACCCCACTTGGCGGAACCCATGTCAACGGCTTTAGGCAAGGTTTACTTGAGTCAATGCGCGAGTTTTGTGAGTTTCGCAATCTTGTGCCCCGAGGCATTAAGCTGTCGCCCGAAGATATTTGGGATCGTGCAGCATTTATCCTGTCGATAAAAATGCAAGACCCACAATTTGCTGGGCAAACTAAAGAGAAATTATCGAGTCGTCAAAGCTCTGCATTTGTTGCGGGTATCGCTAGAGATGCGTTTTCTTTATGGTTAAATTCCAATACTGAGTTAGCTGAACAACTAGCAGAATTGTGTATTGGTAATGCTCTGCGTCGTTTGAAAGCGGCTAAGAAAGTGGCACGTAAAAAGGTCACGTCTGGTCCAGCACTCCCAGGTAAGTTAACCGATTGCAGTGGTCAAGACCCAATGCGAGGTGAGTTATTTCTTGTCGAAGGTGATTCTGCTGGTGGTAGTGCTAAACAAGCTCGAGACCGTGAATTTCAAGCTATCATGCCGTTAAGAGGCAAGATATTAAATACTTGGGAAGTCGATTCTGGACAAGTGTTAGCGTCGCAAGAGGTTCATAATATTTCGATTGCGATAGGTTGCGATCCCGACAGCGATGATATTTCAGAATTACGTTATGGTAAAATTTGTATTTTAGCGGATGCCGACTCTGATGGACTGCATATTGCCACCTTATTGTGTGCTTTATTTTTAAAGCATTATCGTGTGTTAGTCGATAATGGTCATGTGTACATTGCAATGCCACCGCTATTTCGTATTGATATTGGTAAAGAAGTTTTTTACGCCCTTGATGAGGAAGAAAAAACAGCAATTTTAGACCGTATCGCTGCCGAGAATAAAAAAGGCAAAGTACAAGTCACTCGCTTTAAAGGTCTGGGTGAAATGAACCCGTTGCAACTGCGTGAAACTACGATGGATCCTAATACTAGACGCTTGGTGCAATTAACCATAGATGATGCGGATGAAACCGTGGCATTAATGGACATGTTACTTGCTAAAAAGCGTGCTCCTGATCGAAAGAGCTGGTTAGAAACTAAAGGTGACTTAGCGTTACTTTAGTCGTGTTTCTTAATGCCAATAATAAATAACATAAGGCGAAAGATAATTAACATGCATTATATTAGATTACGCTCTTACTCCAATTTTAGTGGGCGGTTAGCCTTCATTGGGGTGCTATTTTTCACCCTATTTTCTACTGCTGCCTCTGCGGCACAATCGGTAATGATCACAGTCACTAAGGGCTTTGGTTTAAGTCTATATGCTTCTGATTTAGGTGATATTAAACAATTAACTGTCGGCGATGAAGGTACTCTTTTTGTCGGTTCGCAAAAAAGTGGCACCGTGTATGCACTAGTTGATAGTGACCAAAATGGCCAAGTGGATAAACGTTATTTGATTGCCAGAGGTTTGGACTATCCGGAAGCATTAGCCTTTCATGATGGTGCGCTTTATGTCACAGAAGACGATCGCATTATTCGCTTTGAAGAAATTGAATCTCGTTTGCGCCGTCCGAGCCGTGCGCGTGAAGTGTATGCGAATTTGCCAAGCTTAGATAAAAAGTATTCTCGCTCAATGCATTTTGGACCCGATGGACGTTTATATATATCCATTGGTTCGCCATGCAATGTGTGTGAAGCCGCTTCACCCTTTGGCAGTATTTTGGCGATTAATGTCGATACCGGAGCCAGTGAACAAATTGCTTCTGGTCTTCGCAGTGTTATTGGTTTTGATTGGTCACCCGATACCAACAAATTATGGTTTGCCGATTTAGGTCGAGATTGGATGGGTGATAATCTTCCTGCTGATGAGATAAACCGTTTAGACGTTAAAGGCAGCCATTTTGGTTTTCCTTATTTACATGGCTCAGATGTAGTTGAACCCGCCTATGACAAGCCGGAAAATTTAAATATCACCTTGCCAGTATTTGAATTACCCGCTCACGTAGCGGCAACCGGATTAAGTTTTTACCGCGGCAAGCAATTCCCTCCGCGCTATCGTAATCAGCTGTTTGTTGCTGAAAATGGTTCGTGGAATCGGTCAAGTAAAGTCGGTTATCAAATTGTGATGCTTGATATTACAGATGGCCAAGTCAGTAAACGTGAAACCGTAGTGAGTTTTTTGGATGGAGAATTTCCGGTGGCACGTCCATTTGATGTAATTAATGCGCCCGATGGTGCCATGTACATTTCAGATGATCTAAAAGGTAATATTTACCGCTTGTTTTATAACGCACCCGAACAATCACAGGAAATGAAATAATGAGTGATGCGATTGAATTAAGCCTTGATGGTGTAGAGCAGATGCCGCTGAGGCGCTTTACTGAAGGGGCTTATTTAAATTATTCCATGTACGTGATTATGGATCGCGCCTTGCCGCATATTGGTGATGGTCTCAAGCCTGTACAGCGTCGTATTATTTATGCGATGAGCGAATTAGGATTATCAGCGCAATCTAAACACAAAAAATCAGCCCGTACTGTGGGTGACGTTTTAGGTAAGTATCATCCCCATGGTGATAGTGCGTGTTACGAAGCAATGGTGTTAATGGCTCAGCCATTTTCGTATCGATATCCATTGGTTGATGGTCAAGGTAACTGGGGCGCGCCAGATGACCCTAAGTCATTTGCTGCAATGCGTTATACCGAAGCCAGATTATCAAAGTTTTCTGAAGTATTATTGTCGGAGTTAGGTCAAGGTACTGTCGAATGGGGGGCTAACTTTGATGGCACCATGAAAGAGCCATTAACCTTACCAGCTCGATTACCGCATATATTATTAAATGGTATTACCGGTATTGCTGTGGGCATGGCAACCGATATTCCGCCGCACAACGTGCGCGAATTAGTCGCAGCTTGTATTGAGCTTATCGATAACCCTAAAACCGAATTAGCACGGTTAATGGAGTTAGTCCCTGGTCCTGATTATCCAACCGAAGCTGAAATTATCACTCCTAGAGCGGATATTGAGCGGATTTATGATACGGGCCGTGGTTCAATTAGAGCGCGTGCGGTTTACAGTGAAGAGCAGGGCGAGATTGTCATTACTTCATTGCCGCATCAAGCCAGTAGTGGCAAGATTTTAGAACAAATAGCTAATCAAATGCAGGCGAAAAAGTTGCCGATGGTGTCTGATTTGCGTGATGAGTCTGATCATGAAAACCCAGTGCGATTAATTATTGTACCGCGTTCAAATCGTGTCGATTGCGATCAGTTAATGACCCATTTATTTGCGACTACGGATCTGGAGAAAAGCTTCCGAGTTAACTTAAATGTGTTGGGGCTCGATGGCCGTCCTAAAGTGAAAGGGTTAAAAACGCTGTTAACGGAATGGTTAGAGTTCCGTATCACCACAGTTACCCGCCGCTTACAGTATCGTCTCGATAAAGTGTTAGCGCGCTTGCACATTTTAGAAGCGTTAATGATTGCGTTTTTAAACATTGACGAAGTGATCGAGATTATTCGTTTTAACGATGAGCCTAAAGCTGAGCTGATGTCTCGCTTTAGCTTGTCAGATAAACAAGCCGAATCAATTTTAGAATTAAAGTTACGCCATTTAGCCAAGCTTGAAGAATTTAAAATCACTGCAGAGCAAAATGAACTGGCAGCAGAACGCGATAAGTTAGAGTTATTGCTAAGCTCAGATCGTCGTTTAAAAACCTTAGTGAAAAAAGAGTTAGTTCAAGATGGTGAGACTTATGGTGACAATCGTCGTTCACCAATTATTGAGCGTATTGATGCCAAAGCACTAACTGAACAGGAGTTAACCCCAACAGAGTCAGTGACTGTTGTCTTGTCTGATAAAGGCTGGGTACGTTGTGCTAAAGGCCATGACGTCGATGTAGAAGGTTTATCGTATAAGTCTGGCGACAGTTACCTGTGTAGTGTGATGGGTAAGAGTAATCAAGCGGCGGTATTTATTGATTCTACCGGTCGCGCATTTGCTACCGACAGTCATACGTTGCCGTCAGCCCGTAGCCAAGGAGAGCCGATTACGACGCGCTTTAATATGGCACCGAGTGCGACAATGCGGCATGTATTGATGGGTGAGGATGAACAATTTTTCTTATTAGCAAGTGATGCCGGTTACGGCTTTATTTGCGCCTATCCAGATTTAGTCAGTCGTAATAAGGCCGGTAAGGCACTGCTGAGCCTGCCATCAAATGCGTGCGTTATGCAGCCAAAGTTAATTAATAAATCTGGCGATCAATCTTTGTTAGCGATTACCTCAGAAGGTCGGATGCTGATGTTTAGCTTGGATGCTTTACCGCAGTTATCAAAAGGTAAAGGCAATAAAATTATTGGTATTCCTAGCGATCGTGCTAAAAATCGCGAAGAGTTACTCTTGCATCTTGATGTAGTACCTCATGATAAGGCTGTGACCTTATGGGCTGGTAAGCGCAAGCTAACCTTGAAGCCAAGTGATTTAGAGCATTATCGTGGTGAGCGTGGCCGTCGCGGAGCTAAATTACCACGAGGATTACAGCGCGTAGACAGTGTTGAAGTCGAGATGGGACCGCTTGACGAGAGTGTTCAAGACGATAATCTGGGCATATAAGCTTAATCGGGGATGAAGCATTAAGCCGCTCCCCGGTTAATAAATTACCCCGTTTAAGCATAAAAAAATGCTGCTCATATGAGCAGCATTTTTTTATACAAAAGTGGACGGGGGATTAGGCCACTTCATAAAAATTAGGTTCGTACTCTAGTTGAGTCTGAATAATTTGAGTTGCCATACGGGCACATTTGCCACATTGGTCTGCAACGCCAAGACGTTTCTTTACGTCAGCCAGTGAACTGTCACCTAAGCTAACGGCAGCTTTAATTTGAGTATCTGTTATGGCATGACAAAGACAAACGTACATAGAGAAAGCCTCTTCATTCAAAATGGACTAGGGCTAAGAAAGTAATCTAATTCTAAATGAAAACAGTTATCATTGGCAATAACTTTTTTCACAAAGAATGATTATTTTTAATACAGTTTGATCAGCTTCACTTTTTTATCAAAATGGCACGCTGTGATGAGAGATTGAGATGGCATGAGAGCAATATGCTTTAATGTTAATTAAATCAATCATCTAGGGTTTTGATGATTGTTGCTCAAGGTATATTAATGTCATCCTTAAGTGCGATCAAGTGGCGCGAATTTAAGTTACTTAGTCGAACTGGAATGATGATTTGATCTTTGACTCACAAGCAAAGATCAAATCATGGTAACTCAGTTTTCTTTAATAGCCTTGATTAGCGTCGACGATATATTGTAATGGTTTAGATTGCTGCCAAAGACAATAATTTTCGGTGAATATTTGTACCACTTGTTGAGGAAAGCTTGGAGCTGCAATATGCGGTGTAATGGTGACGTTATCGCAATGCCACAGGGGATGATTAGCTGGTAAAGGCTCTTGCTCGAATACATCGACAATCGCGCGTCGCTGAGGGCATAGTGTTAACTCAGTTTGCAACGCTGCCAAATCAATTGCGTTGCCTCGGCCAATATTAAATAGCATGGCATCGGGTTTTAATAAGCACAGATTAGCAGCATTTAATACATGTGTGGTGTGTGGGGTATTGGGCAATACACTCACAATCACATCAGCGGCAGGTAAGTAATCTGCTAATTTATCTATGGTATCGATACGATCAAAGTCATTAACGAGCGCGCCTTGGCGATTGAGGCCGCTGACAATCATACCGAAATGATGAGCGGTTCGAGCAAGGTGTTGAGCGATAGAACCTGTACCAAGTATCAGCAGTTGTAATCCTTGTAAAGTGCGGTATTGACCTGGCTGCCAAAGTTGCTGATGTTGCTGTTGAGTATACTGGGCGTGCTGTCGATAATGGCTTAATAGGTAACCAAAAACATATTCACTCATCAATGGGCCAAATACACCGCGAATATTAGTAAGTAAATAATCATGTGGTAACGAAGGCTTCATCAAGGCATCGACACCGGCAAAAGTAGATTGTATCCATTTAAGTTTAGTTGCATGCGGCAGCATAGCAGCCGCTAAATGAGGTTCAGCTAACCAAATATCTGCCTGATGAATGTTATCTGAAATACTGTTGTCTGGGCGATCACCAATGTGATCTGTTATGTCTTCGACAATCTCTAGATCGAATAATGATTGTTGTGCCAGCAATTGCCGATATTGATCATTCTCTCTGGTGAGCAATAATAGTTTATGTGCCACATTCCCCCCGTTAGCATGCATTGAAGAACAGCTTACTTACTCAAACCATCCAGTGTAATCCATTGTTATCGGCATCATGGTTGCTGCAATGGCTTTGTCTGGGTAGTTACTGAAAACACCATCTACTCCCATGGCTTTTAACGCTTGAATATCATTTGGGTTATCCACGGTATAAACAAACACTTTGCCACCACGCTGGTGGGCATCATCAACAATGGCTTGACTAACAAAACTTAGATCTAGGTTGATCGAATAGGCATTGAGAGTGGTCATTATTTTCGCCAAGTCGAGCGGGATCCCGCCGAGTAATGGCGCGATAATCGCGTGTGGAAAGGCGTGTTTTATCGCCGCTAAATACGGGTGATTAAATGATGAGATTAATAGCTGCTCTGGAGCATACTTCAACTGTTTAAGGAGTTGCGGATATAAGGCAATAAAGGGTTGTACGCAGCCAACACCTTTTAATTCGATGTTAACACTGCACAAGCCATTGCTTTTAACGCTGACTCGTTCGAGAACTTGCCACAGGGTGGGAATAGCTTGCCCGCTAACGGTAAACTGAGCCAGTGCTGCTTTTGTTGTTAAGTGGATAAGCCCAGTTCCGGTTGATTTGCCTTCTAAGCGGCGATCATGGAACACGACTAATTCTCCCTCAACGCAATGCACATCTAATTCAATGGCTTTGGCACCCAAGTCGAGTGCTTTATCCATCGCAACTAAGGTGTTTTCAGGTTCATAACCGCTAGCGCCGCGGTGAGCAAAAACGAGCATAGCACTCCTTAATCAATAGCTAGCTTAGCCTTTGTATAATCCAGTAGATTCTTTAGGGGTATGATTAATATGAACTTCCATTTGTGGGTAGGCAAGTTCAACATTGTTTTCTTTGAGCTTTTTATTAATCAGTTTATGCAGGCTATGGCGTAGCGGCCACCGAGCCGACATGTCTTTAGCGTAAGAGCGAATTTCGTAATCTTGAGTATGCTGACCAAAACCGGCAAACCATACTTCTGGTTCTGGCATGGTTAGCGATAATTCACATTCTCGAACCGCTTGATGCAGTAGCATTTCCACTTTGGTTGGGTCGGCATCACGAGATACCGATACCGTGACGATGACGCGAGTTATCGGGTTGGATAGCGACCAGTTAACCAGTTGTTCAGTAATAAAGGCTTTGTTGGGCACAATAATTTCTTTGTGGTCCCAGTCGACAATCGTGGTGGCTCGGATTTGAATTTTACTGACCGTTCCAGACAGGTCGCGGATCGTGACGGTATCGCCAATTCGAATGGGTTTTTCAAATAGGATGATCAAACCAGAAATAAAGTTAGCAAAAATTTCTTGCAGGCCAAAACCTAAACCCACTGATAATGCGGCAACTAGCCACTGTAATTTAGACCACTCCATTCCAAGAGTTGAAAAGCCAAACAGTATGCCAAAAAATACCACCAAATAACTGCTCACAGTGGTAATGGCAAAGCCGGTACCTGGCGATAAATCTAATCTTTGCAATAACGTCAGTTCCATTAATCCTGGGAGGTTTTTAGCAATCACCACCGAGAAGCCCACTAACATGATGCCGAATGAAATTGATTTTAATGTGATTGGCACTTGCTGCTCAATACCATTTACATTGCTGTTGGTGGTCCATAAGGTGATGCCATCTAAAAATGAGAATACTGCGGTATGAGTCTGCGACAAAATACCCAATAAGCTGGCAAAAAAGGCTAAAAATAAAATCGATCGCACTAAGCCGAGCGACTGACTGGAGATGGTTTCTAAATCAACAATTGGTTCTTCATAGGTTTCTATTGGCTCATTGTTTTGCAACTCGCCTCTTTCACGTTGCGCAAGTCGCTCTGCACGTTTGGCTTTAGCGCGATCGAATGCGATTAAACGGCGTTCAATCAGCATCCAGCGTTTAATGAGCTGGTAAGTTAGTAAAAAGCCTAAGCCTAATAATACTGATATTTGCAGTTGTAACAGAAGCTGGAAAGCCGTGAAGTAGTAGCCGACCGCAGCCAAGATGGCGCTAAAAATAGGCGTAACAATCAAGATGGCCCATAGGGCTTTGTGAATGATCGCCATATTCGTCGCGCTAGGCTTATTTTGGCGATATTGGCCAATCAATAACATGACATCTTTGTACAGGAGAAACAGCACAACACAGAAAACGATAAACGCCCCACGGCCAAGACTGTTACGTACTAATGAAGTATCTAATGCTTCAGTGAAGCCCATTAAGCCAATTAAGGGTGCCGAAATGATCACAAATGAAGCCAAGGTTTGCTGTGCTTGTTTGATTATTTTTTTCGGCCGTCTGAAGTGGCTGATTAAAATACCTTTTTCTACCGTTAACAAGAAAAAGAATTGATAAATCAGATAACTGACACCAATAGCTAAAATACCGACTCCCACGGCATGAACCATGTTTTGCTCAGAACGGGAGAAAATAAAACCGGCCACAATAACCGGTAAAGGCTTTATTAAGGCATACACTAAGCTGATGATGAGGGTTTTGATGGTGTATTTAAATTTATCTTGCGTCACGTTACCAACAAATACCGCATAGCGACTAATTGCGGTATTAAACTTAGGGGTAAGCATGTCATGGGCCATCAAGCAGCATAATAATAAAATGCCCCACCAAGCCCAATAATTGCTGTTTTCAGACCATGATTGTTGTAACGCTTGCCACTGGCTAGGTTGCAGTAACCATACACTACTGTGACTTAAATCGATGAGCCACAATGGACCAATGCTGGGGGCATTAGGTACCCAAAATAAATGTTCATTAAGGGTGTTTTTTAATGTGTTATGTAGTTGGTTTAGCTGCTCATAACCAATACGTAACTTGGCAAACTCAGCTAAATATTGATCATAACTTTGTAATAGTTGATCTATGAGTACTTGCTGTGACTGTAAGAGTTTTATCTGGGTTTCATTAAACATTTCACTGTCATCAAGTTGTTGACTGTTTAATGCTTGATGTTGCTCTAATTGATAGCGCTCCAGCCGTGCATCAGCTAATTCTGTTTGCAGTTTGTCTAGGTTGGGCGGTTTAGGTAATGATTGCAGCATTTGCAAAAAACGGTCGCCAAATGCCGAGTTGGTTTTTACCCAAGTAATTTGTTCTAGTACGTTTGAAAGCTGTGCATTTTGAGACTGATAGCGTTTCTCAACCCGCTGTTGCTTCTCTATTGCTGATTTAATATTACTGGTGAGCGTTTGTAATTGTTCAGCATATTGTTGGTTTGATCTACTCAGCTCTTGAGATAAAGGATCGGCTAGCTCTTGGGCATCAACTAAGTTATTGGCTATAGTATCAGCGGTTTTTTGCTGACGAGATTCAATATTGTGTTTGTTGATAAGCTCAATAAAGCTTTCTTGTTGGCTTAATAACAAGCGGTTGAGCTGCTGTTGAAGCTGGGTAATCTCGAGTTGTTTCGGACTCGCTAATCGTTCCGCCTGTAAGGTCGCAATATGCTGAGTGAGCAGTTCGGTTTGAAGCTGGTTTCGTTGGCCTAAAGGTGTCTCAATCGGTACTTGTTGGGTTTTATTGTGCTGAGTTAAGGCATTTTCTGCTTGAACAATTAAATCAGGTAGTTGTCTTTGACGTTGTGAAATAGTTCGTAATTGCTCATTGAGGCTCGACTCAGTCTCTTTTAATTCTGATAAATGGAAATAAGCCATTGAAGCCTGCTGATCCAGATCGATATCATCATCAAGGCTTAATGGGATTTGTGCTTCACGAAGTTGTCCTGCCAATGAGAGCTTGGTTTCACTGTTAGAGCGTTCGATATTGGTATAAGTTTGCTGTTCTATTTGCAGTTTTTCAATACTGCTTTGCAGTTCGGCAATTTGCGATGGTATATCAAGTGGCTGATTTTCGGCTTGGCTATTTAGCCCCAATCGTTTATCAAGGGTTAGGGGAGTGCTAGCAAATACAGAATCTGACAGTGTATTAACTATAAGGAAACACAGGAATAAACACGCTAAACGTAACATAATACTTTGCCCAGATTGGAGTCAGGACATGGTAGCAAATTTGAATGATTATAATCTATATTTTTGATGACTTTAGATCGTTTCAAGCAAAGTTGATTCCACAATAATTATTTCACCTGCAAGCGGTATGATGTTTATTTATTGATGAGCCGCGCAATGATGATTGCCATGATGAGCTAAGTATAAAAGGGAATACGTCACTGGCCAATATAAGCAACTATGCTTTGCTATTTGATTAGGCTCAGGCATCTAAAGCAAGTGTGCTGTAATCGTCTTCGAGTCATTATTTAACTAGTGGTTAATGGTGATTATGCGAGGTATTTCTGCAACCCCACAAGGTAAAAAGAAAATGGAGAGAGGCAGTAAAACAAAGCCGTACTGCTTAAAAACAGTACGGCTTGATGTAGCGATAACACCAGGATACTGGAGTCAGTATCCTGATAATTATATTGATTATGCTTGAGTCAGTTTAGCAAACGGTTGGCCCATACGCGTGGTTTCACCTGGCTCGACCCCATCGGCAAATGTTTCGATGGCGTCTTGTGCAAATAACATCACCACAGTACTGCCTAATTTAAAGCGACCCATTTCAGCGCCCTTTTCTAACGTAACCGCTTCTGGACCTGTAGTGGGATAATCCCAGCTAAACACTTGCTTGCCACCTGGTGGTGTCACAGTACCCGACCATATCGTTTCAATACTAGCAACAATTGTTGCACCGACTAATACCATTGCAAGTGGACCGACTTCGGTTTCAAAGATGGCAACTACGCGCTCATTGCGAGCAAATAATCCGGGTACATTTTGCGCAGTCAGTGGGTTAACCGAAAATAAGTCGCCAGGCACGTAAGTCATTTTTGATAATGTGCCGGTGATAGGCATGTGAATGCGATGGTAATCTTTGGGCGCCAAATAAATGGTTGCAAAATCGCCACCGTCAAAACGTGCCGCATCAGATTTATCACCACCTAACAATGCTTCAGAGGTATAAGTGTGCCCTTTGGCTTGAAAAATATTGCCAGCTTCAATTGGGCCACATTGACTCACAGCTCCATCAACCGGATGTGCCATAACGCTGTTGTCTTGGTTTATCGGTCTGAGTTCAGGTTTTAATGCTCGGGTAAAAAATGCATTAAAGGTTTTGTAGGCTTCGGGCTCAGGTTGCTGTGCTTCAGACATATCAATTTTATATTGTTTGATAAACCATTTGATCCCTGCCGTGGTAATCATTCCAGCTTCAGCAGCAGCAAATTTACCGACTAAGCGCGACAGAAAGTGTTTTGGCAACATGTATTGCAAGGCAATTTTAATTGAGTCCAATGTTTTTCCCTTTTTTCTAAGCAGGTTGAACTAGGAATAGTATTCCTAAAGGTTACTGACTCTAGGAGTCTAATTCATCAATTGCACGAAAGTGTCGTGCATGACGTTGTTCATCTAAACTGGCAATAATACGCTGATAATTGCTAAAGCGGTCTTGAGTTATTTTTCCATCAGCTAGTGCTTGTTGTAAAGCACATCCTGGGTCGTCACCATGTTTACAATCACGGAACTTGCAGGTGCCTAAAAATTCTCTAAATTCAATAAAGCACCAACCGACCCTGATAGCGTCTAAATGCCATAAGGCAAATTCACGTATACCGGGTGAATCGATTAAATCCCCACCGCTAACAAAATGGAGTAACTTTGCGGTCGTGGTGGTATGTTGGCCTAAACCTGAGTTATCGGATACATCTCCAATTAATAGTTCAGCTTCTGGCATTAATGCATTGATCAAAGATGATTTGCCAACACCAGACTGACCGGCAAAAACACTGACGCTGTCATTGAGTAATGCTTTGAGGTCTTCAACGCCCTCACCAGTGTGACTACTGACACGGAAAACTTGATAACCAATATTTTGGTAACGCGTTAATGCCGTTTCGATTTCATCACGATTAGTGTCATCCAATAAATCAATTTTATTGAGAATGATGATCGGCGTAATATCTGTGTCTTCTGAAGCCACTAGATATCGATCAATAATTTGGGTGGTAAAGCTAGGTAAAACTGAAGACACAATTAAGATTTGATCGATGTTAGCGGCAATAATTTTGACGCCATCGTATAAATCTGGTCGAGTTAAAGAGGATTTTCGCGGGTGAACGGCGACGACAATACCACCAATACTGGAGCCCGATTGAACTTCAGTCGCGAGTCTTACCACGACCTTATCACCGGTGACTAAACTGGTCACTGCTCGGCGAATATTACAGCGCGAGACCATGCCATCTGTAGTTTCAATATCGGCATGCTGACCGAAACGAGAAATCACCACACCGGCTTGTTCAGGACCTAACAAATTATCCTGTAATTCGGCATGTTGACTATTATCGTCATTACGCTTTAATCGTTTAGTCTGATTGGCGCGCATTCGGCGTAATTGGCCCTGACTTAGGGGTTTCTTTTTACTCACAGGCTTATCTTCATTAAATAGGTGTTTTTTTGTGTATCAAAAAAACAGTATGATACACACTCTTTTATAAAAATGCCTGAATTTAGGCTACAGATAATATAAGGCGGCATAAATGGCTGTTGATGCGAATAATCTAATTTGGGTTGATTTGGAAATGACAGGCTTAGAACCCGCTGTTGATCGAGTCATTGAAATTGCAACTTTAGTGACTGACCAAGACCTCAATATCATTGCTCAAGGCCCTGTTCTAGCCATTTATCAGACAGATGATGTGTTAGCTGGGATGGACGATTGGAACCAAAAACATCATGGAGAGTCAGGATTAATTGAGCGTGTTCGTGCCAGTAAATGTTCTGAACAAGATGCGATAACACAAACGATTGATTTTTTATCTCAGTACGTGCCTAAAGGCGCATCACCAATGTGTGGCAATAGCATTGGTCAAGATCGCCGCTTTTTGAATAAATACATGTTAGAGCTTGAAGAGTATTTTCATTATCGCAACATTGATGTGAGCACCATCAAAGAGTTGGTTCGTCGTTGGAGCCCTGAAACAATGAATGGCTTTAGCAAGAAAAATACTCACCAAGCATTAGAAGATATCAAAGAGTCTATTGCCGAAATGCAGTTTTATCGCAGTGAAGTATTTAAAATTTAAGCAATTGAACAATTTTTTTCAAAAAGGGGGTTGCAGCATAGTAAAATTTACCTATAATGCGGCCTCAACTTTCTACAGAGCGCCAAACTCTGAGGTATAGGAAGTTGTCATGAAATTTGAAAGTATGCGACATTAGTTCAGTTGGCATAGGTTGAAAGACGATACCTTGCTAACTTAATAATGAAGCAACAGTACGCGACATTAGCTCAGTTGGCATAGGTTGAAAGACGATACCTTGCTAACTTTATAATGAAGCAAATAGTACGCGACATTAGCTCAGTTGGTAGAGCGATACCTTGCCAAGGTATAGGTCATCGGTTCGAACCCGATATGTCGCTCCAAATTTCTAGATGAAATTTTTGAAATGCGACATTAGCTCAGTTGAGTTAATCGCAAGAGTCGATACCCATCTTGTTACAAGGTATAGGTCATCGGTTCGAACCTCTCTTTATTTATAAAGAAAGGCCGCTCCAAATTTCAGCATGATTTTGTTGTGCGACATTAGCTCAGTTGGTAGAGCGATACCTTGCCAAGGTATAGGTCATCGGTTCGAACCCGATATGTCGCTCCAAATTTCTAGATGAAATTTTTGAAATGCACATTAGCTCAGTTGAGTTAATCGCAAGAGTCGATACCCATCTTGTTCCAAGGTATAGGTCATCGGTTCAAACCTCTCTTTATTTTCAAAGAAAGGTCGCTGTAAATTCTACATGATTTAAAATGCGACATTAGGTAAGTTGGCATAGGTTGAAAGACGATACCTTGCTAACTTTATAATGAAGCAAACAGTACGCGACATTAGCTCAGTTGGTAGAGCGATACCTTGCCAAGGTATAGGTCATCGGTTCGAACCCGATATGTCGCTCCAAATCACTTCGTCTGTCAAAATTCCTATTTTTAGAAAATGCGATACCTTGCCAAGGTACAGGTCATCGGTTCGAACCCCTCTTTGTTTATAAAGAAAAGTCGCTCCAAATCACTTCCTCTGTTAAAAATCCAATTAATTACTAAAATCCAATTAATTACTATTACGACACTATACTCAGTTGCGTTTTCAGAAAATGCGATACCTTGTTAAGATATCGGTCATCTGTTCGAACCTCTCTTTGTTCATAAAGAAAAGTCACTCCAAATTTTGTTTATTCCAAAACTGGTGAAGTGTTTACTTTTGCATAAGGCTTACCAAAGCTAAATTGACATTTTCTTATGCTCACCACTGCAATCTAACTCATCCCGAATATTGTCATTTTAATAAATTTGCATCATCTACGTTTGAGTAAATTGTTTTTGCAATCAACAAACAAGTGATCTAGTACTCACTTCTTCATGGATCTCTAAAGTAAGAGCATATTGGTGAAGTAAAACATGATCTGGTTCAAATCATTTACTGGTGTTATCTCTGATAATCAACTCAAGATAGATTTTCCTAAGAAGTTAGGGCTTTGAACGAGGTGAGTGTTATGCGGATCCAACAACTGAGTGAGCTACTTGATTATGTTGCTAATTGCCATCTCGATATGGAGAAATTATATAAGCGTTTAGATCGTAACGCAGACTCCTCCAGAGTAAAAATGATGCTAACTTATTTTCAACAGCATGAGAGACATATATACGAAACACTTGAAAGTTACATAGAAGATGCGCCTTCAAGAATCTTAAATACTTGGTATAAAGACATTACTTTCGAAGATTTTAGCAAACGTTGTCTTGAAACCTCATTAGCCGCCAATATGCAAGAAGACCAAGTGCTTGAGTTGCATCTTGATTTAGAAAATCGCTTAATCGCGCTGCTAGAAAAAACAGCGATGAGTAGTCCTACTGATGAAATTAAGAGTGCATTAATGGATTTGGTCAGAGTGGCGCAAACTCAACAAAAACGTTTAGTTCACAGCACAATTCGTATGGATGATATCTAAACGACATATTAAATTTTGACATAACTTCCTGAAGTGTTAGTTTGCCAGCTATTCCCAGTAGCTGGCTTTTTTTATTAACAAAAAATAACCACCATAACTGTGGGAGTTCCCCTATAATTTCTGTTATATTTAGCATTCTTGTAACTCTTTTTTATGGAAGCTGACTTTACCCATGACATCGCTGCTTAAAACCCTTGAAAATGAACAAGCTACTGTCGCTCTTGGGCAACAAATTGCGCAGTGGATTGTGCCACCATTAACGATTTATCTTACTGGTGACTTAGGCGCGGGTAAAACAACGTTTAGTCGAGGTATTATCCAAAGTTTGGGTCATCAAGGCGCGGTGAAAAGTCCGACTTATACCTTGGTTGAGCCTTATGAATTTAACGATATGGATGTGTATCATTTTGATCTGTATCGATTAGCTGATCCAGAGGAACTCGAGTATATGGGGATCCGTGATTACTTCACTGATAGAAGTGTGTGTCTAGTTGAATGGCCCGATAATGGTCATGGATTACTTCCTAAGGCTGACATCCATTTGCATTTACGTTATAAAGAATCTCAAAGACAGGTTGAATTACAAGCCATATCCCCTGCAGGGCAGGCAATTTTAAATAAAATTAATATAAATAATAATGACTTTTAAAAAAACTTTTTTTATTCCTTTTATCATCACGCTGTTGTTTTTGCCTAATTTAGTTTGGGCAGCCAATCAACTTGATAGCGTGCGTATTTGGGCTGCTCCTGAATCGACTCGAGTGGTGTTTGATTTAACTCAAGCTCCTAAATACGACAGTTTTACCTTAACGGGGCCAGATCGTTTGGTGGTTGATATTCAGGATACTGGCGCTAAAGTTAATTTAGATAAAATAGCGAATAACAGCAAAATTATCAAAAAGATACGTTTTAGCTCGCCGCCTAAAAAAGGCATATTGCGCTTGGTTATGGATTTAACTAAACCGGTAAAGTCCAGTTTGTTTACTTTGCCTCCGACAGCTCCTTATGGCAACCGTCTGGTAGTCGACTTAGAAAATGTTGACGGTGGCTCCTCTACAGGTCAAACCGTTAGCCGCTCTGCTAATCAGTCATCGCGAGACATTGTGGTTGCCATTGATGCGGGCCACGGCGGCGAAGATCCAGGGTCTATTGGACCTTCTGGCATGCATGAAAAACGGGTAGTGCTTGAAATTGCCAAGCGTTTGGCGCGTAAAGTGGATGCAACTCCGGGCATGCGAGCGGTGATGACGCGTACTGGCGATTATTTTGTTAACTTGAATAAACGCTCTGAACTGGCACGAAACAGTAAAGCTGATTTATTGATATCGATTCATGCTGATGCCTTCACTTCACCGCAGCCAAGTGGCGCGTCTGTTTGGGTGTTATCAATGCGCAGAGCTAATAGTGAAATTGGTCGCTGGTTAGAGCAAAAAGAGAAACACTCAGAGTTGTTAGGTGGTGCAGGCGAGATCATTCAAAATACCGATAGTGAACAATATTTAGCCATGACATTACTCGATATGTCGATGAACAGTTCGATGGCGATAAGTCATTCTATTGCTGGTGATATTCTTCGTGACTTAGATACGATTACTCACCTTCACAAAAGAAATCCAGAATCGGCAAGTTTTGCTGTACTTAAATCTCCAGATATTCCCTCTATTTTAGTTGAAACTGGCTTTATCTCTAATCCAGGTGAAGAACGGTTGTTGTCTAACGGTAATCATCAAGAAAAGCTGGCTAATGCCATTTATAAAGGTGTGCTGCGTTATTTTGAAGGTAATCCGCCCGCTGACTCTTTGATGGCCAAGACTTCAAACGTTAAACACAGTGTAAAGCGTGGCGAGTCGTTATCAATTATTGCGCAGCGTTACAGTGTTTCTGTAAGCAGTATTAAGCAAGCCAATAATTTAAAGAGTGATGTAGTACGTATTGGTCAAAAACTCGTAATACCAAGGGCTTAATATGGCTATTCAACTGTTACCGCCACAACTTGCAAACCAAATCGCAGCAGGCGAGGTGGTTGAGCGACCTGCATCGGTGGTGAAAGAACTGGTTGAAAACAGTCTTGATGCCGGCGCGACTAGAGTTGATATTGATATCGATAAAGGCGGAAGTAAGCTGATTCGTATCCGCGATAACGGTGCGGGTATTCCTAGGGATGAGTTGGCATTAGCACTGTCGCGCCATGCAACATCAAAAGTTCATACGCTCGATGATCTCGAAGCTATTTTAAGCTTCGGTTTTCGTGGTGAGGCGCTAGCCAGTATTAGCTCAGTGTCACGGCTAACATTAACCTCAAAAACAGTTGAACAGTCTGAAGCTTGGCAGGCCTACGCTGAAGGCTCGCAAATGGATGTCAAAGTGACCCCTGCTGCACATCCACAAGGCTCGACCATTGAAGTGGTCGACTTGTTTTTTAATACCCCCGCTAGAAGACGCTTCTTAAAAAGTGATAAAACCGAATTCACTCATATTGATGAGTGGTTAAAGCGGATTGCCATGGTGCGCCGCGATATTCATTTTACCCTGACCCACAATGGTAAATTAGTGCGTCAGTATCGTCCTGCAAATACCGACATTCAAACGCAGCAACGTTTAGCACAAATTTGTGGCCGAGCATTTGCGGAGCAAGCTTTAAGCATTGCTTGTGAACATGAAGGCTTATCTCTAAATGGTTATTTACAGTCACCACAAGATACAGTCATCACCGAGACGAATTTCTTTTATGTCAATGGACGATTAATTAGAGATCGACTGGTTAATCATGCTGTTAAACAAGCTTTTGCTGAGTACGGTATTGAGCATCAACCTGGATATGTGTTGATGTTATCACTTGATCCACACCAGGTTGATGTGAACGTGCACCCAGCCAAGCATGAAGTGCGTTTTCATCAATCTCGCTATGTGCATGATTTTATATTACAAGCAGTGCAATCGGCATTAGTGCAAATGCCTGCGTTGGCCTTATCTGAGCATGAACCTGAATCTAATTCACTAGATAAACATGATAATTGTGCAATGGTGCCCCAAGATCCAACTGTGATGGATGATGCCAATAGCATCGCTAGCATTGAAGACGTATTTTCACTTAACCGTGACTCCACTAAAGCGATTAATAGTGTTAGCGCGTTCGGCTCAATGCATGTTCCGGGAAAGAATAATAGTTTATCTGGGGGGTATTCAGCTGCAATTAAGCCTAGTTATGATAAAAAGCCTACTAGCCTATTATCTGCTGCCCAGACCAAAACTGCCATTGCTAACTATGGACAGTTATTACATACCCCGATGAATAGCGCGATATCATATGTTAATGAAGTCGCGACTGAGTTGGCCATCCCCCCATTGTTAGCGGGTGAGTATTGGGTGATATGCAAAGATGATAAGTTGTCATTGTTGCCTATAAAAAAGGTGCAATTGGCAGTGAGAAAGCAGCAAATTGAAATCAAACTCGCTAATGGCTTAGTGTCACAACCGTTATTAATGCCAGTATCAGTAGCTGCAGATTTAGATTGGCCAGAAACCTTAGCCAAGCGTGATCAATTACTGCGTAAGATGGGTATTGAATTAACAATTCGCTTTCAGCAGTTGATTATTAAAAAAGTGCCCCCATATTTGAGGGAAAGCCAACTTGCTGTTGTGATACCTGAATTATTGCAATGGATACAAATAGAGCAACCTTCAGATAATGCTATTGTCGGTTGGCTTGCACAGCAAAGTTTATCGCAATTTGAGCCAGTACAAGTCTTATGGCAGCAATTTTGTGCACTTGACGATGAAACGAAACAAACTTGTTATGACCAAGAGCACGTATTGCCTTGGCAAAATTGGATGAAAAATAATTAACGTGAACAGTGTCGATAAGCCGAAAATCATTTTTTTAATGGGGCCTACAGCCTCAGGCAAGACGGCATTAGCCATTGAAATGGCGACAAAGCATAATTGCGAGATTATTTCAGTCGATTCAGCGCTTATCTATCGTGGCATGGATATTGGTTCAGCTAAACCGACGGCGAAAGAGCTGCAAATGGCTCCGCACAAGTTAATTGATATACTTGATCCTAGCGAAAGTTATTCAGCGGCAGATTTTCGCCGTGATGCACTATTAGCTATCGAAGACATTATTCGTCGCGGTAAGACCCCTTTACTCGTGGGTGGCACCATGATGTACTTTAAAGCACTGTTAGAAGGTTTATCTCCTCTACCCAGTGCCGATGAAGGTATTCGGCAGCAAATATTGGCGCAAGCGCAAACAGACGGTTGGGACGTATTACACCAACAATTATGTCAAATAGATCCGGTTGCTGGAGCAAGAATTCATCCTAACGATCCACAACGATTATCGCGTGCATTAGAGGTTTATCGGATCAGTGGCAAAACAATGACTGAATTGACTCAAACTAAATCAGTCGCTTTGCCGTATGATGTAGTGCAATTTGCTATTGCACCTAACGATCGAAGTGTATTACATGAATTAATTGCTAAGCGATTTAATATCATGCTTGAGCAAGGCTTTATCGATGAGGTGTCACGCTTAAAAGCGCGTGGTGACTTAGATTTAGACATGCCATCAATGCGTTGTGTAGGTTACAGGCAGTGCTGGCAATACCTTGATAAAGAATTTGATCATGCGACTATGGTCGAAAAAGCTACCGCAGCCACTAGGCAATTGGCCAAACGTCAATTAACATGGTTGAGGAGTTGGCCGGAATTACAGTGGCTTGAAAGTGGTGTCGAAGGGAATTTAGTTACGCTTATGCGACAAAGCCGCTAGCTTATTAGCCGTTGCTGTATAATACTAAAACTAAACAATAAAACTTAATTCAACATATTTTAAAATAAAAAAGGAAATTCAAATGGCTAAGGGGCAATCTTTACAAGACCCATTTTTGAACGCATTGCGTCGTGAGCGTGTACCAGTCTCTATCTATTTAGTGAATGGTATTAAATTACAAGGCCAAGTTGAGTCATTCGATCAATTTGTTATCTTGTTGAAAAATACTGTAAGCCAAATGGTTTACAAACACGCTATTTCAACAGTCGTACCAGCACGCCCATTTAACGTTACTGCTCACCAAGGGACTGCCCATGGTGAAGAAAGCGATGCTGAATAATTTGAAAAGGAATACAATTTTTGTTTGATCGTTATGAAGCGGGTGAAACAGCGGTATTAGTACACATAGATTTTTCCGACGACGAACGTCGAGAGGATCTCACTGAGTTACAGCTATTAGTTGAATCTGCTGGTGCTCGCTCTGTTGGAGTGATTACTGGCAGTAGACGCTCGCCAGATCGTAAATTTTTTATCGGTACCGGTAAAGCTGAAGAACTAGCCGCAATGGTAGCTGCTACAGAGGCCAATGTAGTGATTTTTAATCATGCATTGAGTCCTGCTCAAGAGCGTAATCTTGAATTAGTATGCCAGTGCCGAGTCTTAGACAGAACTACGCTGATTCTTGATATTTTTGCTCAGAGAGCAAGGACTCATGAAGGTAAGTTGCAAGTGGAGCTAGCGCAATTGCGCCACATGTCGACGCGCCTTATTCGTGGTTGGACTCATTTAGAGCGACAAAAAGGCGGTATTGGTATGCGAGGGCCGGGTGAGACCCAGCTTGAAACAGACCGACGTTTATTAAGAGGGCGGATTAAGAACATTAATCGTCGACTTGATAAAGTGGATAAACAACGTGAGCAAAGCCGCCGAGCTCGTAAGCGAAGTGATTTAGCAACAGTGTCTTTGGTGGGTTATACCAATGCAGGTAAATCGACATTATTTAATGCGCTAACTTCGTCGGACGTTTATGCTGCAGATCAATTATTTGCAACATTAGATCCAACACTGCGTAAATTATCCTTACCCGACGGTGCGGTAATTTTAGCAGATACAGTTGGTTTCATTCGTCATTTACCTCACGACCTGGTTGCAGCATTTAAAGCCACATTACAAGAAACTCGACAAGCAGAGATCCTTTTACACATCGTTGATTGTGCCGATGACAATATGGCTGAAAATTTTGAACAAGTACAAAGTGTACTTAAAGAAATCGATGCCGATGAAATCCCGCAATTAGTCGTGTGTAATAAAATTGATTTGCTTGAAGATTTCGCGCCTCGTATCGATTACGGTGAAGACGGTAAACCTGAAAGGGTTTGGGTCTCTGCGCAAAAACGCATTGGATTTGATTTGCTGCTTAAAGCGATAACCGAATTAATCGGTCAAGTTATTTGCGAGCTTACATTGAAAATACCTGCATCAGCAGGACATTATCTTGGCCAGTTTTATCGACTGGATGCAATACAGCAGAAAGAGTATGACGATCTGGGGAACTGTATTTTATCTGTTCGTTTATCGGATGCCGATTGGCGCCGATTAGCTAAACAGAGTCAAGGGGAATTAGAGACATTTATTTTTGACGACTCAGAAGTAGACATCTCTTGTTAATCTCATTTATTTCATCCAATTATGGAGTGCTAAATGGCTTGGAATGAGCCCGGTAACAAGGGGAACAAAGACCCTTGGGGAAATAAAGGTGGTAACGATAAAGGGCCACCAGATCTTGACGAAGTATTTCGTAACCTATCAAAACGTTTTGGTGGCAAGGGGGGCAATGGCGCCTCTGGTCAGCCATTTAATTCATCTTTATTGATTGTTTTTGCCGTTATTGCCGTCATTATCTGGGCATTGTCTGGTTTATATACAGTTAAGGAAGCTGAGCGTGGTGTGTTACTCCGTTTTGGTCAACACATTGGTGAAGTGAGCTCCGGTTTACATTGGAAAGCCACTTTTATTGATGAGGTGACAATGGTTGACGTGGAAACGTTCCGTTCGATCCCTGCGTCAGGCAGAATGCTGACATCTGACGAAAACATTGTGAATGTTGAGCTTGTGGTTCAATACAGCGTATCAGATGCTTATTCATATCTGTACAGTGCTGTTGATGCCAACTCGAGTTTACGTGAAGCGACTGACAGTGCATTGCGTTATGTCATTGGTCACAATCGTATGGATGACATTTTAACCACCGGGCGTGATGCTATTCGTCGTGATACTTGGACAGAGTTAGAGCGTATTATTGAGCCATATAAACTAGGCTTAGAAATTCGTGATGTTAACTTTTTACCCGCTCGTCCTCCAGAAGAAGTAAAAGATGCATTTGATGATGCAATTTCAGCTCAGGAAGATGAACAGCGCTTTATTCGTGAAGCTGAAGCTTATGCCCGCGAAATCGAACCTAAAGCGCGTGGACAAGTTGAACGTATGGCACAACAAGCTAGTGCTTATAAAGAGCGTGAAGTTCTTGAAGCTAGAGGTAAAGTCGCTCGATTTGAGAAGTTATTACCTGAGTATAAAGCTGCGCCAGATGTAACTCGAAATCGTTTATACATAGATGCAATGCAATCTGTGTTGGCGGATACTAATAAAGTACTTGTCGACACCAAAAGTAGCGGTAATCTGATGTACTTACCTTTGGATAAGCTGATGGATTCTTCTAAGAGTCAGCGTAATCAAGTAGAACCTGAGGTAGAACGTCACATCAACTCTGTCTCTAGTAGTGGTGTTGATACGCCGATTACTAGTATGCCGACTGATGGTCGTCTCAGCCGCGAAGATCGTCTTCGCCAAGGGAGGAACTAACAATGGGTAGATTAGCAGTGATCATTCTTGTCATCATTTTAGGGGTGAGTTTTTCCTCTTTAATGGTGGTAAGCGAAGGTGAACGTGCCATCGTTGCACGTTTCGGTAAGGTACTCAAAGAAGATGACGTAACAACCGTCTTTGCACCAGGCCTTCACTTTAAATTTCCTTTGGTAGATAAAGTTCGATATCTGGATTCTCGTATTCAGACATTGGATGGTGCCGCGGATCGTTTTGTGACTTCTGAAAAGAAAGACTTAATGGTCGACTCTTATGTTAAGTGGCGTATTCGTGATTTTGAAAAGTACTATCTTTCTACCAATGGCGGTATTAAAGCCAATGCAGAAAGCTTATTACAAGCCAAAATCAGCAACGACTTACGTACTGAATTTGGTCGTCGCACTATCAAGGAGATTGTTTCTGGTAAGCGTGATGAGTTGCAAACCGACGCATTACAAAACGCTTCTGAAAGTGCTGAGAATCTTGGTATTGAAGTGGTTGATGTGCGCGTAAAGCAAATTAACTTACCTGCTAATGTCAGTACTAGTATTTACCAACGTATGCGTGCTGAACGTCAAGCTGTGGCAAAAGAGCACCGTGCACAAGGTAAAGAACAAGCTGAAATTATCCGTGCGACTATTGATGCCAATGTGACAGTAAAGGTTGCTGAAGCTGAACGTAAAGCGCTTACCATTCGTGGTGAAGGTGATGCATTGTCGGCAAAAATTTATGCTGATGCCTACAGTAAAGACGCTGAGTTTTATAGCTTTTTACGTAGTCTAGAAGCTTACAAAGCAAGTTTTGCCGGTAAGAATGACATTATGGTGTTAGAGCCTGAAGGTGATTTCTTCAAATACATGAAATCGTCTAGCGGTAAGTAACATTTATATCATTTAGTTCAAAAAGCTCGGTCTTTACCGAGCTTTTTTGTGGCTAAAAGTTAATCTAATTAGTATGAATTCAGTTTTTCTAAAAACGGTCATAAATCATAACGAAGACTTTTTATTATGTTTTTGATTACTTTTTATTAATAATTGCTTGTTTTAAATGTCTTTATTACCTCCTTAAGCACTAATTAAGGGACGACTAATTGTTATAATCTGGCTGATTTATAAGCGTTTTTGAAAAAAATGTTAATATCCTCACTCTAGATGTATGTTTTCTCTATGATCTAGTTCTAATTTTTCGCTATAATGAGCACCGCCTCAAAGTATGATTTTAGCGCTTCACCCTTTGTGATCGCTAAAGTATTGAAATATAAAAATTCCAACACCCTCTGGGAGATAAGTGGATGAGCAATGCGCCAGTCGATACCGGACGTCGCAGATTCCTGACAGCTGCAACCGCCGTAGTAGGTGGTGCTGGTGCCGTCGCTGTAGCGGTTCCTTTCATCAAGTCATGGAATCCGAGCGCCAAAGCGAAAGCTGCAGGTGCGCCGGTTGAAGTAAATATTAGTAAAGTTGAACCAGGTCAGTTAATTCGTGTCGAATGGCGCGGAAAACCGGTTTGGGTCGTTCGTCGTACAGAAACTGTGCTAAATAATCTTAAAACATTAGACAGTCAATTACGTGATCCTGCTTCCGAAGAAATGCAGCAACCAGAATATGCAACTAATCCTGCACGTTCTATTAAGCCTGAATTTTTCATAGCAGTCGGTATCTGTACCCACTTAGGTTGTTCACCAACTTATCTACCTGATTCATTCGGTGAGCAGGTTGAGGGTGTAACATCTGGGTTCTTCTGTCCTTGTCATGGTTCTAAATTTGACATGGCTGGTCGTGTATTCCAGGGTGTTCCTGCACCATTAAACCTAGTGGTTCCACCGCACAAATATATCGATGACGCTAACGTTATCATCGGTGTAGATACAGGAGCGGCGTAATGGTTAAGAATATTATTGATTGGATTGATGCTCGCATCCCAATGACGGCAACGTATAACCGTCATGTGGGTCAGTATGCCACACCAAAGAATTTCAACTTTTGGTATTTCTTTGGCTCATTAGCATTATTAGTTTTAGTTAACCAGTTACTGACTGGTATTTGGTTAACCATGAATTACGTACCAACAGCAGAAGGTGCATTCGCTTCTGTTGAATACATAATGCGTGATGTTGAATACGGCTGGTTATTACGTTATATGCACTCTACTGGTGCGTCAGCGTTCTTCTTTGTCATTTATATGCACATGTTCCGTGGATTAATTTACGGTTCTTATCAAAAACCAAGAGAGCTTTTATGGCTGTTTGGTATGTTGATATTTTTAGTGTTGATGGCTGAAGCATTTATGGGTTACTTACTGCCTTGGGGACAAATGTCCTATTGGGGCGCACAGGTAATTATCTCTTTGTTTGGTGCTATTCCTGTTATTGGTGATGACCTAACATTGTGGATCCGTGGTGACTACGTTATTTCCGGTGCAACACTAAACCGTTTCTTCGCATTACATGTTATTGCGCTGCCACTTGTATTGGTTGTGTTGGTGTTCTTACATCTAATCGCATTACATGAAGTGGGATCGAACAACCCTGATGGTGTTGAAATTAAAAAGAACAAAGATGAGAACGGATGGCCTATTGATGGTATTCCATTCCACCCTTATTACACTGTAAAAGATATTATGGGTGTAGCAGGCTTCTTAATCGTGTTCTGTTATGTGCTGTTCTTTATGCCTGAAGGTGGTGGATACTTCCTTGAGAAGCCAAACTTTGAAGCGGCTAACCCAATGAAGACTCCTGCGCATATTGCACCGGTTTGGTATTTCACACCATTCTATGCGATTTTACGTGCAATTCCCGACAAGTTAATCGGTGTTGTTGCTATGGGTCTGTCGATTGCAGTGCTATTTGTTCTGCCTTGGCTTGACCGTTGTAAAGTCAAATCTATCCGTTACCGTAGTTTGATTCACAAAATCAACATCGCACAATTTACTGTGTCGTTCATTATTCTTGGCTATTTAGGTGTGGTTCCTGCAACGCCTGAGCTAACTATTGCGGCACGTGTATTCACTTTCACTTACTTTGGTTTCTTCGTAGCCCTATGGGTTTACAGTAAGAATGAGAAAACAAAAGAAGTTCCTACGAGGGTGACACACTAATGAAAAAGTTATTAATTGCATTAGTTACACTACTGCCATCTCTCGCTATGGCTGCAGGTGGAAACGAGGTTCATTTAGAAAGCGCTAACGTTAACTTGCATGATAAAGCGTCATTAGAGCGTGGTCTGGATTTATTCCAGCAATATTGTTCAGGTTGTCACAGCACTAAATACCAACGTTATGAGCGTGTAGCAACTGACTTAGACATCAGTGGCGATGATATGCGTAATAAGTACATGTTCACTGATGCTAAAATCGGTGATTTAATGGAAAACGCTATTCCTCCCGTTGATGCGGCTAAATGGTTTGGTGCTCCGCCTCCAGACTTAACCTTGGTTGCTCGTGTACGTGGAGCTGATTGGGTATTTTCATACTTAAAAGGTTTCTATGCTGATGAAACGCGTCCATTTGGTGTGAACAATACCGTGTTTCCATTAGTGGCTATGCCGCACGTTTTACAAGACTTACAAGGTGTTGCAACTCCTCAATATGAAAAGACTGTCATTGATGGTGTTGAAACTATGACGTTGGTCGGCATGAATCCTCCTACTGGTGGCAAAATGAGTGCAGAAGAGTACGACCAAGCAGTTCGTGATATCACGGGTTTCTTAGTCTATTCGGCTGAACCCGTTCAGTTAGAGCGTGAAGCTTTAGGTTGGTGGGTACTTGGATTCTTGTTTATTTTCTTCATCATTGCTTATTTGTTGAAGAAAGAATACTGGAAAGATGTGCACTAGCCATCAATAACGGTTAATATACATTATCCGCATATTGTAAACGGGGGGCTTAGCCCCTCGTTTGTTTTGTTTTTTCTACATTCTGGAGGGTATCAATGGCTGTTGCTGCCAACAAACGCTCTATCATGACACTTTTTTCTGGTGCCGATGATTTATATAGTCACCAAGTACGTATCGTATTGGCTGAAAAAGGGGTTACCGTTGATGTTTTACAGGTAGACCCAAGTGAGATGCCTGAAGATTTACTTGAAGTAAATCCATACAACTCGGTACCAACTTTAGTTGATCGTGAACTCGTGTTGTACGAATCTCGCATTATTATGGAATATTTGGATGAACGTTTTCCTCATCCTCCACTAATGCCTGTATACCCAGTATCTCGCGGCCAAAGCCGTTTAATGATGCACAGAATCGACACCGATTGGTATGCGCTTGTTGAGCGTATCCGTAAAGGTGAAAAAGCTGATGCTGCGCGTAAAGAGTTAATGGAAAGTCTAATCGCTTTAGCGCCAGTATTTGCTGAAATGCCATACTTCATGAGCGAAGAGTTTGGTTTATCTGATTGCTACCTAGGCCCATTATTGTGGCGCTTACCGGTATTAGGTATTCACTTAGACCCGCGTACATCGAAAGATATCAGTGCTTATATGACACGTATTTTTGAACGTGAATCATTTAAAGCATCGTTAACTGAGGCTGAGCGCGAAATGCGCATGGGCATGTGATGAAACCAATAACAGCTAATCGTCCATATTTGTTGCGTGCTTACTATGAGTGGTTGATGGATAACCATTTGACGCCACACGTAGTCGTGGATGCATTTGTTAACGGTACACAAGTTCCACAGCAATTTGTTAAAGACGGTCAAATTGTCTTGAATATTGCAACTGGAGCTGTGGCAAATCTTCACATGTCGAATGATTCCGTCGAGTTTAATGCCCGTTTTGGTGGTGTTCCACAAAATGTGTATTTACCAATGGCCTCAATTGTGGCCATTTATGCTCGTGAAAACGGTGCCGGCACTGTATTTGATATGGAAGATGCGTATATGATCGAAGGTGAGCAGGATGAGTTGTCATCTGTGCCACCATCAATGAAATCTGTTGATGATACTTCGACATTACCGCCATCGCCTAAATCTACTACTGGTGACAAAGCTAAGCGTAAAAACCATTTAACTGTGGTGAAGTAACGATCCGTTACCATGACATAAAACCAGTCGCAAGGCTGGTTTTTTTTAAGCTAAAATTGCAGTATCACCATTTTTTATCGCTCAAATGGAACCCCAAATGTTGTTGATGATTGATAATTATGATTCTTTTACGTTCAACTTAGTGCAATACTTCCAAACGCTTGGACAAGAGATCCTCGTTAAGCGTAATGATGAAATCACCATTGAACAAATTGAAGCATTAGCGCCCACTCATTTAATCATTTCTCCTGGTCCATGCACTCCAAACGAAGCAGGGATCTCGCTTGCCGCCATTGAATATTTTGCTGGGAGATTGCCTATTTTAGGTGTCTGTCTCGGCCATCAAGCCATTGCCCAAGTGTTTGGTGTTGATGTTGTACGTGCAAAGCGTGTTATGCACGGTAAAACCAGCTTAATTGAGCACAATCAACAGGGATTATTTTCTCAGTTAGCATTACCTTTGCAAGTGACGCGTTACCATTCATTGTTGATCAATGACGTTCCCAAGAATTTTACGCTGGACGCATGGTTTGATGACCCTGTTCATGGGCGTGAAATTATGGCGATGAGCTATGCTGATTTACGTATATACAGTGTGCAGTTTCATCCTGAGTCTATTTTGACCCAGCAAGGACACGAATTGCTGAATAACTTTTTACAGTTATAAAGTGTAATCAAGGCTACCTATTTAAGTTCATTATCACTTATTCTGTTACAACTTCTGCAACCAATCTGGCTAAATTCTCGCGTATATTTATGCTATAAAGAGCGCTTAAAAAATAATAAAAGGGATAACCATGACAAGCTTTATGCGAAACTTTGCGGTGAGCGCAATTTCTTTGGCGATGATCAGTGGCTGTGCTGCGACAGCAAAAAATGACGATACGATGGTTATCGCAAAGCCTACCGCTACATCATTGATGGTGCCATTAGCCCAACCTCCAAAAGTCGATCAGTTATTAACGCTTAATCAAATCATGGCTAATCCGGATTGGATGGGAATATTTGCCCAAGGAGCCTATTGGAGTGATGACAGCCAATCGGTGTATTTTAGTCGCCAAGCACACCAGTCGCCTATTCGTAATTTTTATCAACAAGCCATCGGCCAGTCTGAAGCGAATAAACTAGCATTGGATCAGTTACACCTTGCTGATCAGCGTAATGGTGTGTTGAATCAAGCTAAAACTAAAAAAGCTTACATTTATCAAGGTAACGTATTTGTAAAAGATTTATCAAACGGCGATATTACTCAAATGACTCGCCAAAATGATCCGATTAGCGACGTTCGCTTTTTGAGCGGCGGCGATCTTGCATTTTGGCAAGGTAATAATATTTTTCGTTTATACCAATCTAGTGGACTTGTGGAGCAAATGGCTGCAATCCTAATGGAAAATGAGCCTAAAAATACGCCAGCCCCCAGTACTTTTATGGCCAAACAGCAGCAAAGATTAATCCAATATGTTGCCATGCAACACGATAACAGTCTGACGCGTGATGAATATAGCGAATCATTGGCTAAAGCTGATCCGACTTTTTCAGCAAAACCTTGGTATTTAGGTGATGCGGAAGTTGTTTCAGAAATGAGTTTATCGCCAGATGGACGTTACGTTCTATTGGCGTTAACGGATAAAAATTATAGTTGGCGTGCAGAACACGACATTATGCCCAATTATTTAGGGCAAGAAGGTTATGTTGATCCCGTGCCTGCTCGTGCTCGTGTGGCAGAAGATGTTTTCCCAGGTCAGCGTTTAGTATTACTCGACCTTACTGAACACAGTAAAAAAGATATTACCATTGAAGGCCTAGCCGGTTTTGATGAGGATGTACTTGCTAGCGTTAAAGCTGAAAATGCAAAAGCCCAAGGTAAAACCTACGAAAGCCACAAAGCGCCGCGTTTAGTGCAGTTAATGCAAGATTGGGAGTGGAGTCAAAGCGCTATTCAGTGGAATGATTCTGGCGATAAATTATTAGTGATGCTTGAAGCGGTTGATAATAAAGATCGCTGGATCGCGAGCGTCGATCTTCAAAAAGGCAAACTCTCCACTGAGCATCGCTTACATGATGATGCTTGGGTTAACTATAATTTTAATCAATTCGGTTGGATAACCGGTACAGATACCATGTACTACTTATCTGAAGAGTCTGGATTCTCTCAGTTATATACCAAAACAGCCGCAGGTAAGGTATCGGCATTAACTAAGGGTAAATTTGTGGTTGATAATGTGACCTTATCTCCAGATGCAAAATACTTTTATTACCGTGCTAATAAAGACCATCCGGGCAGTTATAATGTTTACCGTGTAGACATTGCCAGCGGAAAATCAGAACAACTGACTCAGTGGTTAGGGACATTGGATTACAGCTTAAGCCCTGATGGCCAATCACTGTTATTAACAGCTTCATCTGCTATTCACCCCGATGAACTCTATATTCAGCCTATTGGTGGCGAGATTAGCCAATTAACCGACTATACCAGCACAGCATTTAAACAATATCCATGGCAAGTACCGCAAGTTGTTGCGTTACCTTCAACCCATGGTGCAGAGCCCATTTATGCGCGGGTTTATTTGCCGCAAGGTTATGATCCTAAACAGGCTGATAAATATCCGGCAGTGATGTTTAATCATGGCGCGGGTTATTTACAGAATGCTCATTATGGATTTTCGGGTTACTTCCGTGAATTTATGTTCAATAACTTGTTAACCCAACAAGGTTACGTGGTAATGGATATGGATTATCGCGGTTCAAAAGGTTATGGACGTGATTGGCGTACGTCGGTTTATCGTAATATGGGCCATCCAGAAGTGGAAGATCTAAAAGATGGTGTGGCTTGGATGGCAAGCAATGCTAATGTGGATCCTCAACGTGTAGGCACCTATGGTGGTTCATACGGCGGCTTCCTTACTTTTATGGCGTTATTTAATGAACCTGATTTATTCCAAGCAGGGGCCGCATTACGTCCTGTAGCCGATTGGGCTCATTATAATGCGCCATATACCTCTAATATTTTAAATACGCCTGACGTTGACCCTATCGCTTATGAGCGTAGTTCGCCGATAGAACATGCTCAAGGTTTACAAAAACCATTACTGATCATGAGTGGTGTCTTAGATGATAACGTATTTTTCCAAGACAGTGTGCGCATGGTGCAACGTCTAATTGAATTAGAAAAACCGATGTTTGAAACGGCAATCTATCCTGTTGAGCCACATGGATTTAAGCAACCTTCTAGTTGGTTAGATCAGTATCGTCGTATTTATAAGTTGTTTGAACAAGAGCTGAAATAGTCAGCGCTAAGTTCAAAAAGACAAATAAATATTTATTAAGGCTTCCTTTGAGAAGCCTTAATTTTTATTATTAAGCGATTAACACAATAAAAGGCAATGTGAGTGGCAATATCAATAGCAGGTGGGGTTAGGCCCGGAAAAGTCATCGAAATTGAGCGCCGACTCTATAAGCAGCTTATTGTGGGTAAGCATAAAGTTAATGCTATGCCAGATGAGATCAGCGAAGACTTAGAAGAAAACGCCAATAAGCTTGATATTGAGCGTCAAGCATTAAAGCTGCGCATTGATAAGCAAGCAAAAGAGAAACAAGTATATCTTGAGGTGTCTGCACTGCTAACCCATACGGTTAATAATGCAATAGAGCATCAGTTAGCTAATCCACAAATGATATTAGAAGCATCAGCAATTGGTGAAGGCCAAATTTTATTGCTTGATTTATTATTAGATCCAGATCTTAACATCAATCGACTACGACCAATTATTGAAAGTATTAGTTGGTTATCGCGTGATTTAATTAATTTAATTAACAGCCCTGCATCTGGCCACCGCCGCCCCAAAAACTCCGATGTCCAAGTGACCGATATCAAGCTGGTACTCAATTACATTGGTATTGAAAATTTACGTTTATTGATCCCTTATTTTTGTTTACGCCATTGGCTACCTACAGGTAATGCCAATTTATTGTGGATAACCCGCAAGCTTTGGCGATATAGCATGGTGAGTGCCATTGCCGCGCAAACCTTAGCTGAGTTACATAATAAAGAGCCCAGTTTGGCTTATTGTTGTGCCTTAATGTATCAATTTGCTACTTCGATCATTCTCAGTCAAAGCGGGCATATATTTGATAAAACTTGGGGGACATGGCTACGAGAAGCCAGCCTTAGTCGAGAGAAACAAGTTTATGATGCTATTATGGCAACAGATTTTCCTGCTGAGGCCGTTTTAGAACAAGTGTTGCAGCATAGTCATAGCTTAAATTGGCAACTACTCAGTTTACTGCAATTTGATGACTCAGCGATGACTCAAGTGCTAAAAGAACTCGATCACGATTACCACTTTACCGAGTTATCCGTCGACGCTGCAATTGTGGCTAAAGCGAGTTGTTACGCCAAAGTGCTTTTGCTAGAGGAGCAGCAACAAATCGACCCACAAGAAAAAAGAATTATGTTCGATTACTATCAATTTTCAGCTCAAGAATTAATTCGTCTTAAAGGGAAAAATTTCCGTAAACTCAATTTACTTTAACGCTGTTTTTTGCGTTTCGAGCAAATGTTAAATCTGTGTAATTATTCACTTTTGATGAATAGCTACACAAAATGGAGCCAAATAACTTTTTTTATGACTAGTTATGCTTCATAACCTCCAATAAACGCTTTGTTTATTCATATTTTTAATTCTTTATGCATAATGCTGATCTGGCCTGCAGAAGTTAATTGTACTGAACTGGTATTTTGATCACATTTTCGCTAATAATGTCGCATAAATAATACAAACTTCCGCTAATGCACTTACAGAATATAAAGCAAACAGCGGAAACAGCGGCTTTAAAACCGTTTACAACCTGAAGGATAAAATGCAATGAGTGTAGAAATGAACCTAACCCGTGCCCAATTCGATGAAGTTATGGTGCCTAATTATGCGCCTGCGGCCGTTATACCTGTTCGTGGAGCCGGTAGCCGAGTGTGGGATCAAGAAGGTAAGGAATTCATCGATTTCGCTGGTGGTATTGCAGTAAATTGTTTAGGTCATTGTCACCCAGCATTAGTGTCTGCATTAAAAGAGCAGAGCGAAAAAATATGGCACTTATCTAACGTGATGACTAACGAGCCTGCACTTGAATTAGCCACAAAGTTAGTCAATGCCACATTTGCTGAGCGTATTTATTTTGCCAACTCTGGTGCAGAAGCGAACGAAGCCGCACTTAAATTAGCGCGCCGTTATGCTCTAGACAACCATGGTGCAGACAAAGATCAAATCATCGCCTTCGATAAAGCATTCCACGGCCGGACATTCTTTACTGTAACTGTTGGTGGTCAAGCAGCATATTCAGATGGTTTCGGCCCTAAGCCTCAAAGTATTACCCATGTACCTTTTAATGATATCGCTGCACTTGAAGCGGTTATTTCAGACAAAACCTGTGCCATCATGCTTGAACCTCTTCAAGGTGAAGGCGGTATTATCAATGGTGACCCTGAGTTCTTAAAAGCAGTACGTCGCTTAGCCGATAAGCATGACGCATTGGTTATTTTTGATGAAGTACAAACAGGCGTAGGCCGTACTGGTGAGTTATTTGCATACATGGGTACTGACATCGTGCCTGATATTTTAACTAGCGCTAAAGCGTTAGGCGGTGGCTTCCCGATTGCAGCAATGCTAACTACTGCAAAAATTGCTGCTCACTTAAAAATTGGTACTCATGGTTCTACTTATGGCGGTAACCCACTTGCTTGTGCAGTAGGTAATGCGGTAATGGACGTGGTTAATACCAAAGAAGTACTTGATGGCGTTAAACATCGTGAACAGCTATTCCGTGATGGTTTAGCGGCTATTAATGCTAAATACAACGTATTTAGTGAAATCCGTGGCAAGGGATTATTACTTGGTGCGGTATTAAATGAGCAATATGAAGGCCGTAGTCGTGACTTTTTAGTGGCATCTGTTGCTGAAGGTCTAATGAGCTTGATGGCGGGTGCAAACGTTGTGCGTTTTGCTCCTTCATTGGTTATCCCTGAAGCTGATATCGCTGAAGGTCTATTGCGTTTTGATCGCGCGGTAGCAAAAGTGGTTGCAGGTTAATGAACAAAAAGTGTGAGCCTAGCTTGCACTTTTTTGTTTGGGTACGCCAACAAAGTGAAATTGCGCCGAAAAGTATTTCAGCGCAGTTTATTTGTGGCGCAATGAGGAGATTAAGATGTTAATCATACGTCCTATCCGTGCAAGTGATTACGATGCACTTTATGGTATTGCAGTCGAGTCAGGCCACGGTTTTACATCTTTACCAGTTAACGAAGAGTTACTGCGTTCAAAGATTGCTAGGGCAGAAGCATCTTTTACCAAGCATGTTGATAAACCTTTTGACGAAGGTTATTTAATGGTGCTTGAAGACATGAAAACCGGTGAAGTTGTCGGCACTTGTGGTATTGAAGCTGCTGTCGGCATGGAAGATGCTTTTTATCATTACCGTTTAGGTACTGAGGTGTATCACTCTCAACAAATCTCAGTTCGTAATGAAGTTGAAACCCTGACTCTATGCCATGACTATACGGGAGCGGCTGAGCTGTGCACCTTGTTTTTAAAAGACGGTTATCGCAAAGGTAATAACGGGCGCATGTTGTCGCGTTCGCGTTTTTTATTTTTAGCGCAGCATCAACATCGTTTTGGTGAAACTGTTATCGCAGAAATGCGAGGGGTCAGTGACGATCATGGTGAATCACCATTTTACGAATGGCTGCAGCATCATTTTTTAGGTATCGACTTTGTTGAGGCTGATTATTTATCAGGCTTAGGTAAAAAAGCGTTTATGGCTGAAATGATGCCACGTAACCCTGTTTACGTTTGTATGCTGCCTAAAAAAGCCCAAAAAGTGATTGGTGAAGTGCATAAAAACACTAAGCCAGCACTGCGGTTACTGCAAGCGGAAGGATTTAAATTCCGAAATTATGTCGATATTTTTGATGGTGGTCCAACGGTTGAATGTTCAATCGGAGATATTCGCTCGGTAAAAAAGAGCCGTTTACTTACTGTGAGCATTGGTAAAATGCCACATGCCGATCACCATTTTATTATTTCCAACACCTTGCTAGCTGATTATCGCGCATCGGCGGCAAAACTGTTGGTCTCTGATGAACACGATAATGTGGTGCTTAGTACTGAAATTGCTGCCGGTCTTATGGTCAGCGAAGGCGAGCAAATTCGTGTTTTAGCAATGTAGGAGCAAGAAATGACACAATATATTCAAGGTCAGTGGTTAGCTGGCGAAGGTCATGAAATTAACTCAAAAAACCCAGCCAACGGTGACGTCATTTGGCAAGGTAACACTGCAACCGCGACTCAAGTGAACGCAGCTGTAGATGCCGCTCGTGCGGCGCAATTTGATTGGTTTATGCTGGGTTATGACGCCCGTTTAGCCATTGTTGAAGCTTATCGCGCACAACTAGAAAATAATAAAGCCGAGATAGCTGAAACCATCGCTCAAGAAACCGGTAAGCCACAATGGGAAACCGCCACTGAAGTTGGTGCCATGATTGGCAAAATCGCTTTGTCAGCAAAAGCTCACGACAAACGTACAGGTACTGAAACCAATGATCTGCCAGCAGGTCGTGCGGTATTACGTCACAAGCCTCATGGTGTTGTGGCTGTATTTGGTCCATATAACTTCCCGGGACATTTACCTAACGGCCATATAGTGCCTGCATTATTAGCCGGTAACACTGTGGTGTTTAAGCCTTCAGAACTAACGCCTAAAGTGGCTGAGTTAATGCTAAAGTGCTGGGACAAAGCCGGCTTGCCACAAGGTGTGATTAACCTAGTGCAAGGCGAAGTTGACACAGGTAAAGCGTTAGCATCACACCCGCAAATTGATGGACTATTCTTTACCGGTAGTTCTCGCACTGGGCATATTTTACATGAACAATATGCCGGCCTTCCGGGTAAAATTTTAGCCCTTGAAATGGGTGGTAATAACCCGCTTATCGTTAAAGGTGTTACTGATACTAAAGCGGCTGTCCATGACATTATTCAGTCTGCATATATTTCCTCTGGTCAGCGTTGTACTTGTGCCCGTCGTTTATACATTGAAGAGGGCGAGCAAGGCGATGCGTTAATTGCCGAGCTAGTCAAGGCTGTTAAGCAAATCAAAGTCGGTGCTTGGAACGCTCAACCACAACCTTTTATGGGCTCAATGATTTCTGAAACTGCAGCGCTTGGTATGGTTGCTGCACAAGCAACACTCAAGTCATTAGGTGGCGTTCCGTTAGTTGAGTTAGTGCAAGTTGAAGCTGGAACGGGTTTAGTGACTCCAGGTTTAATTGACGTTACTCAAGTGGCAGCGTTACCAGATGAAGAATATTTTGGTCCATTATTACAGTTAGTTCGTTACCGTGATTTTGACCAAGCTATCCATTTAGCGAATGCGACTCGTTATGGTTTATCTGCTGGTTTACTCGCTGACAGCCGTGAAGATTACGATTACTTCCTCGCGCGCATTCGTGCTGGTATTGTTAATTGGAATAAGCAAATCACAGGTGCATCAGGTGCGGCACCATTTGGTGGCGTTGGCGCATCGGGTAACCATCGCGCAAGTGCATTTTATGCTGCTGATTATTGCGCTTACCCTGTCGCTTCAATGGAAGCTGATTCAGTAAGCTTACCTGCAACTTTAAGCCCTGGTTTATCAATTTAACTGATAAATTCATCGCATGATCCGTGCTGGTGACGTGTTCGCCAGCCTTATTTTAGAAGGATTTAACCATGCATACTGACGTTAATGCTTTATTTGCTGCCCTATGGCAAGACTACATTAAGATGACGCCTTCAGCGGCGAAAATTCATCAACTATTAGGTCATGGTGCTCCTATCATCAATGACCATATCGCGTTGCGTACGTTTAATATCGCCAAAGTGAATTTAAGCGTATTGGCTGAGCATTTCACCTCTATCGGTTATGTCGACTGTGGCGATTATCAGTTTGTACAGAAAAAACTGATAGCCAAGCATTTTGAACATCCAGATCCAACACAGCCAAAGGTGTTTATCTCTGAGCTGTTAGTCGAGGAGTTTAGCCCTGAACTGCAAAAAACTATCCACGGTTTAATCGACCAAGTGGATGTTACAGCAACGACTGCCGATAATTTCATTTATTCAGGTCGTCATTGGGATCTAGACAAAGCCACTTATCAAGCCTTACTTGCTGAAAGTGAATATGCCGCTTGGGTCGCTGCGTTAGGTTACCGCGCTAATCACTTCACAGTATCAATTAATGACCTGCCAGAGTTTGAGCGTATTGAGGATGTAAACCAAGCCTTAAAACAGGCCGGTTTTGTATTAAATAGTTCAGGTGGTGAGATTAAAGGTTCGCCAGAAGTACTGCTAGAACAGTCTTCTACCATGGCCGATAAAGTCGTGGTTAACTTCACTGATGGCGATGTAGAAATTCCAAGTTGTTTTTATGAATTCGCCCGTCGTTACCCAATGGATAATGGTCAGCTTTATACTGGTTTTGTTGCAGCATCTGCAGACAAGATTTTTGAAAGTACCAATTCAATGATGTAATGTTGTGTACAACTAAAAAAGACCTAATTGAGTTATCAATTAGGTCTTTTTGTTGGCCGTAGCAAAGGCTTGGTTCAGTAAAAGGACAGCATGGAAGCTTATGGATTGATCAAAATGCTGACATTAAGCCCTTGTAATGTCTCACTACGATTAAATTTTAATATAAACCCATATTGCTCACAGATCTCTTTCACAATCGACAAGCCCAGTCCGTGACCCGTAGTTGCTTCATCGAGGCGGGTTCCACGAGCGGTTAATAATGCAATTTGCTCTTGCATGACACCACAGCCATCGTCTTCTATTTGGATTAATATCTCTCCTGATGGCAAATCAACTATGCTGATATTCACCTGTGAATTCGCCCATTTAAAGGCGTTATCGAGCAGGTTGCCAAACAACTCCATGCCATCTTCACGATGAATGGGGATGCGACTAATATGTTGTGCGTTGACCACTCGGCATTCAATGACACGCTGATGATGCACCTTATCTAAGGTTTGAATTAAGCTATCGAAATCTTTTGGAACAGCCAGTTGTGCAGCGGGTAGCATGTCACCCGTTATTCGCGCCGCAGCCAGTTTACGCTCAATCATTTTATGCACTAAATCTAATTGCTGCTGCATTGCTATTGCGGCGTCAGGGTGGGTGAGCCCGAGGGCTTCAACTTGTTGCTGCATCACTGCTAATGGTGTTTTTAAGCCATGGCTTAAATTGCCTAGGTTATTTCGACTGCGTTCAATTTGTTTGGCTGTGTAGTCTAATAGCTCATTATAGGTTTCTGCTAGCGGACGGATCTCCGCCGGTATTTGCGACATGGTTAACGAAGCTATCTCACCTTCGCGCAATTTAGCCAGTGCGCCCTGGATTTGATTCACTGGTTTAAACGATTGGCGTAAAATAATGAAGATACCGGCGATCATAGCCAATAACATGCCAATATTGATTGCCAGTTTAGCGCCAAAGACTTCACTGAAGACGCGGCGACCAATACTAAGATCTTGGGCTACTGTCAGTGTGGCCGTGTTGGGACTGTTAGGCGCACCAATACCAATAGAGAGCAGCTGCATATCATTATTTTTTGGCCCCTTAGCTTGCCATACGCGTTTTTGCTGCGCTTGTAAGGGTTCGATCTGCAGCTCTGCATCCCATAAGGATCGAGAACGAATAGTACGGTCAGGTAAATTTAATTGGAAATAGCGGCCTGAATAAGCTGGGCGATAAAAACTGGATAATTGGCTTTGGTCGATAACCAGTTCGCCATCATCGAGCCGAGTGGCAATGATAATATGTTCTAAATCTTCTTCTAAACGGTTAATGATGGAGTCATGAAACGCATCTCGCAGCATAGATTCAAACAAAAATAAGCCTATGAGAGTGGCGATGATGATCAATCCACTCAGCCATAAGCTTAATTTAAAGCGAATTGACATCATTCAATGATGCCATGAAAGATATAACCTTGACCGCGACGGGTTTCGATAGCCGTTTTACCCAGTTTTTTACGTAAATGAGTCACGTATACTTCAACGACGTTACTTTCTTTCTCATCATCAAACTGGTAAAGCTTGTCTGTAAGCTGCTGTTTAGATAGTAATTTTCTTGGCGACATTAAGAAAATTTTCAGTAACCTAAATTCCATTGATGTCAGCTCATACTCTTGTCCGCCCACCGTCACTTTCTGCTCATTTTCGTCGAGATTAACCCCAGCGTAGCAGAGTTGTTTTGATGATGAATTCACCCGTCCATGAGCTCGATGGATAAGTGCCTGAATTCTTGCGAGTAGCTCTTGAGTGTGAAAAGGTTTACCTAAGTAATCATCAGCTCCAGCATTAAAACCTTCCACTTTTTCGTGCCACTGACTGCGGGCCGTTAGCATAATGACTGGGGTACTGATGCCACGTTCACGCCATTGAGTCACCAATGACAAGCCATTGCCATCGGGTAAGCCAATATCGAGAATGACACAGTCATAATCTGTTTCTTTCATCAAATAATCGGCTTCAATGGCCTTATCTGTGACGTCCGTAATATAACCTGCTTGCTTGAGTTGTTTTTCAAGTTCAGCAACCAGTAATGGGTTATCTTCAACGAGTAACAGTTTCATGTTTAGTACATTCGCTCGGTAATTGAGTCAATGGATCTTGCATGCCATTGGCTGCATCTAATTGCAGATTAACAACATGCCCTTGTTTTAGCCTAAATTGCAGGTCATAGCGCCACTTATCCTGATATTGGTATAGTTGCGCATCGATTAAGTGGCCATCACAATACTGTGATATCCAAGCTAAGTAATCATCTAATGACCTTATATTACCAGAAGATACTAATTTTTGGACGTTATCATGATCCAGAGCGAGTTCTTTTGTGGGAATATCTTGCTGGTTAATCGTGATGGCCATTAAGCTGCTTATTGCTATGGAGAACAAGCTATTCATGGTCGCTCCAAAATAAAAAAAGTGGCGTTCAGAGTATGAACACCACTTTAAGTATATTGGCTTAAATCAAGCTGAAGCTTATATGATTAAGGCTTAAACATTGCGTTTTAGCCCTATAAAACCTTAGTTGTTTAGCGTGTGCCGTAAACGACGATAGTTTTACCGTGTGCTTGAATCAAACTTTGTTCTTCAAGCATTTTTAAAATACGGCCTACCGTTTCACGTGAACAACCTACAATTTGACCAATCTCTTGACGGGTAATTTTAATTTGCATGCCATCAGGATGTGTCATTGCATCAGGCTGCTTAGCAAGATGTAATAGTGTTTGTGCAATACGGCCGGCGACGTCAAGGAATGCTAAGTCGCCCACTTTTTGGCTAGTACTTTGTAAACGATAGGCCATTTGCGCCGAAAGTTTCATGAGAATTTCAGGATTAACTTGGATAAGTTGCTTAAATTTCTTATAAGAAATTTCCGCAATTTCACATGCTTGCTTAGCACGAACCCATGCTGTACGTTCAGATTGCTCTTCAAACAATCCAAGTTCACCGATAAAGTCGCCTTGATTAAGATAAGACAGGATCATTTCTTTACCTTCTTCATCTTTGATCAATACTGCGACAGAACCTTTGACTATGTAATATAAAGTATCAGATTCTTCACCAGCATGGATTAAGGTGCTCTTTGCTGGATACTTATGAATGTGACAATGTGAAAGAAACCATTCTAATGTTGGGTCAGGTTTTGGCTTACCAATCAGAGCCATACGATATTCCTCGATTGATTAAAAATGAAAGTAAGTAATGTCTAATTAAGCATTCTACGCTATTGGTGCGGCGAAAACTTTGATAGAGATCGTATTTAGAAGTGTGTGTAGTGTATATTAACTTGTTAAATTTTAGATTAAATTTATTTTGTTTGTGATGGCGGTCGACTTTTTTGGCCAATTTGTCTTAATCATCACGACTATTGAATTATTGCAAAATACATGTGTCTATTGTATTGGATCCATGAGTTAGCTAGTGTTATCTAATCAGCATCATAAATAGTTGTCGAGGTATGCGTGAAAAAACTGAGTCAAATCGGGGTTATTGTCAGTGTTATGTTATTGAGTGGGCTAAGTTTGCCCGTGAACGCATTTGTTATCCCGCCTTCTATTCAGTCTCAGGCCGCTACTAAATTAGTCAATATTCAAATTAAAGCTAAGCAGGGCAATGCAGATGCGCAATTTTTATTGGGTTTAATGTATCTCTCGGGGCGATTTGTTATTCAAGACACAGAGCAAGGTTTGTACTGGATTAACCTTGCGGCACAGCAGCAACACATCAAGGCGCAGCAAACCTTAGCTGATTTAGCTTTTGAGGGGCATAAATTATTTCCGCGTGATTTAGCGCTTGCAGAAAAATGGTACCTAAAAATGATTGAGCAAGGTGATAAGTGGGCTCATTTTCGTTTAGGGTTTATTTATTCTGCTGGTGGTGATGGCGTGGCACGAAATTGTGGCAAAGCCATGGAGCAGTTTTTGGCAGCAGGTGATGCGGTTTCAATGGGGAATGTTGCGTGGATATTAGCCACGTGTCCAGAAGCAGAATATCGAGATGGTTCACGTGCGGTATCAATGTCGCTAAAGTTACTTGAGAATAATAAAAACGATCCCACAGTATTAGATAACCTTGCGGCCGGCTATGCAGAACTGGGCGATTTTACTGCAGCGATAGATACGCAGAAAAAAGCGATTGATGCACTAAAAGATAACCCTGAGATTGTGCGCAGCGATGAGTTTATTTTACGTTTGGAGCAGTATAAAAATAAGCAGGCTTATCGAGAAGTTATCCCACTGATGTAACGCACCAGCCAAACCTGTGGTTATCTTGTTGTCGCGGGATAGGTAAGGGCTTATCTCGTGCTTGATTATCGGCTTTATTGGGTTTCGTTGATGTGCTTAATGCACTAACAGATCAAAAAGGGGGAATTAGCTCTTCAAGCACATCAACTGCCGTTCTTTCGCTTGAAATCACGATGCGTCTATCTTAGTGGTTCTGACTTAAATCAAACTTAATCGAGTTTGATATCATTAAGATTTTGTAGCTCTAAGCGTTTATCCATTAAGTCTTTCACTAATGGCGTCAAAATTAATTCCATTGCCAATGACATTTTTCCACCGGGAACAACCAGTGTGTTGACGCGTGACATAAATGAGCCTTGGATCATGTTGAGATAATAAGGAAAATCAACATTATTAATACCGCGAAAGCGGATGACTAAAAAGCTTTCATCTAGGCTGGGTATGTCTTTTGCGCTAAAGGGGTTTGAGGTATCCACAGTCGGCACGCGTTGAAAATTAATATGAGTCCGTGAAAATTGTGGCGTCATGTGCTTAATATAATCATCCATACTGCGCACAATCGACCCCATGACTTTTTCACGGCTATGGCCTCTATCGTTTGTATCGCGAATGATCTTCTGGATCCACTCTAAATTAACAATTGGTACCATGCCAATCAGCAGATCGACATGTTTAGCCACATCAGCATCTTCAGTTACTACACCACCGTGAAGACCTTCGTAATAGAGCATATCGGTATTGGCAGGTAAATCACGCCATTGAGTAAATGTGCCCGGCATTTGATTAAATGGCACGGCTTCGTCAAACGTATGCAAGTAACTGCGAGTTTGACCATTACCTGTGTTGCCGTAGCTGGTAAAACACTCTTCGAGTTTTTTGAAATTATTCGCTTCGGGCCCAAAATAACTCAGATTACGATTTTCAGCCTGTGATTTTCTAATTAACACTTCCATTTCAGCGCGAGTGAAATTGTGGAAACTATCACCTTCAACAAATGCGGCATTAATTCCCAGCTGCCTAAAAATATGAATGAAGGCAGTTGTAGTTGTGGTTGTGCCAGCACCGGAAGAGCCGGTTACAGCAATAATAGGATGTTTTGCTGACATGTTATTTGCCTAGGTAATGTGTGGACGCGAAAAAACCAGTCACTAGTTATACGGTAATCTTTACCCGTGGGTCAATTATTCAAGGGTAACAATGTGATCATTTTGTCGCAAAATCAGTGTTTTTGTATTGTATCTAGTCGAAAGACGGACGTGAAATGTGTTCCCGTTGCCGAATGGCAATAGACTCATCATCTTCACTGAATTCAACTACTAACTCGCCTTTTTTGAGCGCAAGCTTACATTGTTCTATTGCTCTGGTTAATTGTTGCTCGTTGGCGTCACTAAAACTGCCATCTTCAAGTTGTGATAATAGATACTCTTTTATCATACGTTGAAGTACTTCTTGAGGTAATGAGAGTAACGCTTCATAAGGCACAAGCATGGTGTATTCCTATTAATGACTTAGTGAAGAAGATGATCCGTCTGGCTCGGTTAGCGTATTTTCTTCAGAGAAAATAAACGCGATGATACGTTGCTCAAGATAAAAATGTGGCTTCCAAGGCCAGCCGCCGGCAATAAATCCCACATGACCACCAAACTCATGTAACTCGTATTCGACCATTGGCGATAATTGATCTCGGGTCGGGATCACTTCAGCGGTCATAAAAGGGTCGTCTTGAGCGTGAATAACCAGTGTGGGCTTAGTTATGTACTGTAAATAACCTAGGCCGCTAGCTTGCTGATAGTAGTCATTAACGTCAGTAAAACCGTGTAATGGTGCTGTCACTTTATCGTCAAATAAATAAAAGGTGTTGAGCATTTTGAGCTGCTCTTTTGTGATCGGCATTTGTTCGGTTAAATCTGTAGTATTAATTTTATCGAGCATTTTTTGCTGCAAACGTTTAATCAAAAAACGTTGATAGAGAGTTGAAAAGCCACTCTCCAAGCGTTTGGCACAAGCTCCTAACGTTAACGGTGCTGATACCACTACAGCACGTTCGAGTAAGCTATGTTGCTGAGTACTACCTTGATATTTTGCCAATACATTACCGCCCAAGCTGTAACCTACAGCATAAAGCGGCGAGTCCGGATAATAGTGTTTGAGTTGCCCTAGGGTATAAGCTAAGTCGTTAACATCGCCGCTATGATAACTGCGAGCTAAGCGATTAGGCTCACCTGAACAGCCGCGATGATGATGGACAACAGCTGCCAGCTTGGCTTTTTTGGCTTCAATCAGCATTCTGCGTACATAGTGAGATTCTGTGTTACCTTCAAGACCATGAATAATGACTAAGATAGGCTGGCCATTCTGGGCTTGTCCTAGCCAATCTAAGTCGACAAAATCGCCGTCAGGTAGCTCTTGCCTTTGCCGAAATGTTATTGGTTTGGCCACTTTAAATAGGAATGGTAGAATCGTTTGCACATGCGGGCTAGCAGCCCACCAGGGCGGAGTGAACAAGGTTTTCATAGACGGAATATTTCTGTAATTGTTTGTGAAAATTTAAACGTATGTTTAAATGTTACTCATGCCACTCTACCACATAAAAAATATAGACAACAATAAACTCAAGGGGAAGTAAATGAAGCGGCGTACCTTTCTCACTGGTGCTTTTGCTGGAACGGCTGCATTAGCATTAGGCGTTAATTTATATTTGCCAAACATCACAACTTCTTCGGAGGATATTCATCACCGCGTATTATTTGGTGTGTTGATCCCGGTATTCCTAGATGGCGCATTACCTGAAGTTCCTAGTCAGAGAGAGCTTGCTATTAATCGCACTCTGGATGCTATTTCACAATCAATTACCCACCTGCCTGTTGAACAGCACCAAGAGTTGATGGAGCTATTAAATTTACTCGAAGGTCGTTTAGGGTTGTTGCTACTCAGTGGCAGTATGACGCCGCTGTTAATGCGAGAACCCCAGCAATTGATCGACATGCTAGAGTTTTGGCGTCATAACTATTTAGACATGTTAACCACCGCTTATGGCGGATTACGTGAATTGATTATGGCAAGCTATTACGCCTGTCCAGAGCATTGGGGAAATTTACGTTATGTAAAACCCACTTTCTTGGTGCCTAACGCGCATTAATCCTACTGTATAGGGAGTATTACCTTGGCCATTATTGATCCTATTATTACTGGTTTAAGCGCGGGTTGGCATCATATCGATGCGAGCACCTTAGAGATTGATCGTCACTTTGACGCGGATGTGGTTATTGTGGGTACCGGTGCGGGTGGCGGTACTGCAGCAGAAATACTCACCGAAGCTGGCTTAAAAGTGATTATGATTGAAGGCGGTGCGCTCAAATCATCGACAGACTTTGATATGGAAGAGCGCCACGCTTATCCTAATCTATACCAGCAGGCTGCTGCGATGAAAACGGCAGATAAAGGCATAGGTATATTCCAAGGTCGTGCAGTAGGTGGTTCAACCACAGTCAATTGGACTACAGCGATTAGAACGCCGGAACAAACATTGGCTTTTTGGGAACAAGAAAAGTCGGTCAAAGGGTTATCTTCGCAAGTGTTACTGCCGTGGTTTGAGTTAATGGAAAAACGTCTCAATATTGAACAATGGCAATATGAACCTAACCGTAATAACGGTGCATTACGCGAAGGTTGCGAAAAATTAGGTTGGGATTACACCGTCATCAAACGTAATGTTAAAGGCTGTTGGAATACTGGTTATTGCGGTATGGGTTGTCCTGTTAATGCTAAGCAATCAATGTTGGTTACCACCATACCCGCAGCGCTTGATAAAGGCGCTACGCTAATTTCACGCGCCAGAGTGATTAAGCTTGAGCATAAAGGTGATAAAGTTGTCGGCTTAACCGCGCAGGCTTTAACGCAAGGCTTAAAGCCCACGTCGGTGAACATCACTTTCAGTGCCAGGCATTATATTTTAAGTGCCGGTGCGATTCATACCCCGACTATTTTAATGCGTTCTAATACCCCCGATCCGCACAAACAATTAGGCAAAACCTTCTTACACCCTTCATTGTTGTCAGGCGGGATATTTGATGAGCAAATCAATGGCCACAGTGGAGCGCCACAATCTATCTATTCCGATGAATTTGTCTGGCATGATGGCGCTGCTGGAGAGCTAGGTTATAAACTTGAAGTTGCCCCTGTTCATCCAGTATTAATCGCGTCAAAAACCATTGGTTATGGCGTTAGTCATGCCCAGTTAATGGCTAACTTTAACCAAATGCAGGTGACCATTGCGCTTATACGTGATGGTTTCAATCAGCAATGTCCTGGTGGTCAGGTTCGGTTAACTGATAACAGCTTTGCATTAGATTATCCTTTAGGCCAAGGTTTCTGGGATGGTGCTCGTCGAGCATTTTTGTCGATGGCTGAATTACAATTTGCTGCAGGAGCTAAAAAAGTATTACCAATGCACGATGGCTTGTCATTTTTAAACTCATGGAGTGAAGCAAAGCAGGCTATCAATGATGTCGATTTAGGCTTACTAAAAACCATCGTTGCGTCGGCTCATGTTATGGGCGGCTGTGCTATGGGGGAAGATAAAACGCTGTCAATGGTTGATACATTTGGGAATTCACATTACCTGGAAAACTTATCTGTGATGGATGGTTCGGTATTCCCAACCAGTTTGGGGGCTAATCCTCAATTGTCTATTTATGGCCTTGTTGCCCGAAATGCGACAGCATTAGCCCAAAAGCTGACTCAAACGAGTTAACTGAACTGGCTCCTATACCGCTGATAGGAGTCTTTTACATTGATGGTTTGCGGTTGCATAAGAGTCAGCTTGAACATTTGACTTGATAAAGTTTATCAATCGATGTCATATCGAGTGCTTAAAAGATGCCAATAAAAAATCCGTATTACTCGTCGATAGGATAGTAGGCTCAGAGCCTTTGCCTTACTAAATTGATGGTTTTTACTGTCATCGACACTATTAGTTAAAAATTTTTAGTGGGTTTGCCTTTCTGTTGGCTTAATGATGTCGGTAATATAGTGTTATTTTCAAGCTAATCGCATTCACTTCGACAAGATTACGATGGAAATTAATCTAGGGTTTAACCTCGCTTAAAAATCAGCTTCAGCTTATTTTATTCCACAATGAAAGTGCTAACGTTTTCAAGGGGGCGTTTCCCTTGAATGCTTGTTGGTCGTTGTATTTTTTCAACGGCCTTAAGCTCTGAGTTGAGTTTATACATTTTAACGTTAAGAACCCTAACTTGTGTTTGCTGCAAAGCTTGTTCGTTTCGATGAAGAGTTGAGCATTCTCAAGGCTTTTCTTAGTATCTATTTGACTCAATCAAAATGTGTTATCGTCTAGCCAATTTAATGCTCAAGGGATTGTTATTAAGTATGTTATTTGAAATGGTTTTTCTCTTCTTAGCAGGTGTTTTTGGCGGGGTTCTTAATTCAATTGCAGGCGGAGGAAGCTTTATTACCTTTCCTGCGCTTATGTTTGTTGGTATACCTCCCATTATAGCCAATGCAACAAATACTTTTGCATCATGTGCTGGTTATATGAGTGGTACTTATGCCTTTCGAAAAGAGATTTCTGCTCATAAAGATGAACTGCTCCTAATCGTAACAATCAGCTTAATGGGCGGGATAACTGGTGCATGGTTATTGCTAAAAATACCTGAAGCAGTGTTTCGAGAGGCCATTCCCTGGTTACTTCTATTTGCTACCGTACTGTTTATTTTTGGTGGGGCAATTAATTTTTGGTTAAAAAAAATGGCATCCCATCACCGGCATGCATCATCCATAGGCGGAGTTTTATTAGCCATAATACTCTTAGGAGTATCGATCTATGGCGGTTTCTTCAACGCTGGGCTAGGCATCATTTCACTGAGCTACTTAGCATTAGCTGGTCACACTAACATCAATGCTATGAATGGGTTAAAGCTATTAATCTCATCGACAATCTCACTCATCGCTATCGTACTGTTCATTTTTAATGATGTCATAGCCTGGTATGAAGGCTCTATTGTGTTATGTGGCACTATCGTCGGTGGCTATGTTGCGGCAAATGTGTCACGCAAACTCCCGCAAAAGCATGTCAGACAGTTTGTTATTGTGGCGAGTATTGCCACTACAGCCTATTTCTTTTTTGATATTTATGCCGGTTTAGACAGTGTTTAAGTATCCAGAATATAACCATTTTGCTAAACGGCTGCTGCGTGGCCTGGTTGAATAAATAGAGGAACCTTTCTGAGTTGGCGAAGAGCTGATCATCCAATTGATGCCCAAAGGGCCTTTCGATGCCAAAAAGTTCGCCGAGTGAAAGAGCGAAATCAAGCCAATACAAAGTAAGACGTTGGCGTGTAAGCCATTGGAGGAGGTTACTTTTAGGCCAAAATATGCGCTATGATCTATTTGACACTTAGTAGTATAGCTTGGGAGTCTGGAGAAGGAATTAAGTTACATCTATTACCAGTGAGTAAGCACCTACGAGGTTAACTCAGCCATAACGCTTTTATCTAAGCCAAATAAACTAAGATAGTGTTGTGTGTTTGTCGGTTCAGGGTTATCACAATCATCAGCATCGATGATTTTACCATCCAGTAAATTCAATTTATGCAATAACATGTATTGAGATTTACGTTCCATAATTAACTCTACTTCGAGCATTTTCTGATATTCGCCGCTGTTTAAATGGGCTTTGGCGATCCGGCGTAAGCCTCGGTAAGGCTGAAGTACACTTGCTTCCCATTGTTCTATGACTTTAGTTAATGTTTCCCAATGTTGCTGCGTTAACATATAACACTGTTCATCGAGGTATTGCGCCAATAATAAAATGTTAATATTGACGTGATAACTGTCTTGTAGATTTATGTAAAATATAGGGTTAATAGAATAACTTTGCTCGCAATTATGCCAAATAGTGTGACTAAAATTTTGGCGATTTAAAGGCTGCGACATACTGTATTCCTTGTGGCATTTGTGGTGTGGATTAACAGCACAAATGCCAATAAAATAATCAAGACTAACCGCTTATTGGAAGTCTTGCTCGATAAGCTCAATTTGTTCTTGAATATCTAACCAATGCATTTCGCTTTCATCCATGGCTTGAGTCAGTGTGGTTCGCTCGTTGAGAACGTTAGTCATTTTAGCTTTGTTCTCGGCTTCGTATAAGCTGCCATCGGCTAATTCAATTTCTAATTCAGCTAATCTGGTACTCATTTTCTGTTGCTGGGTTTCTAACTTTACTTGTTGTTTTTTCAGTGGTGATACTTTTTGGCGCAGCTCAGCTTCCATTCTCTTTTGCTGCTTTTTATCAACTGCATCACCGCTGGTGGGCGTTTCTGATTTGTTGTTGGCTTGGGCTAATTTAGCGGCATCAAGTAACCATTGATGATAATCATCTAAGTCGCCATCAAAAGGTGTTACTACACCTTGATCAACTAGATAATAGTCACTACAACTCAATCGTAATAGGTGACGGTCATGTGACACAATTACCATGGCGCCTTCAAATGATTGCAATGCCATGGTGAGCGCGTGGCGCATCTCTAAATCTAAATGGTTGGTGGGCTCATCGAGTAATAATAGGTTTGGACGTTGCCAAACGACTAATGCTAAAACCAGACGCGCTTTTTCGCCGCCCGAAAATGGTCGTACTGGCGATAATGCCATATCACCATTAAAGCCAAATCCACCTAAGAAGTTACGTAATTCTTGTTCGCGCGCGCCTGCTGGCGCCAGTCTGATCAAGTGTTGCATTGGCGAATCATCAAGGGTTAAAAACTCAACTTGATGCTGAGCAAAATAACCAATATTCAATCCTGGGTTAGGTTGATACTTGCCCGTTTTAGCTTGTAACTGCCCAGACAACAGTTTGATCAGTGTCGATTTACCAGCACCATTTCTCCCCAATAGACCAATACGCGCGCCAGGAACAAGGTTTAACTCAACCTGTTTAAGAATCGTATTATCTTCATAACCAATAGAGACATTTTCCATCACTACTAATGGGTTAGGCAGTGCTTCGGGCTCTCTAAAGGCCATTTGAAATGGATTATCTACTTGCGATGGTAATAACTCCGCCATCCGTTCTAGCGCCTTTAAGCGGCTTTGTGCTTGTTTAGCTTTACTGGCTTTATAGCGGAAACGGTCAACAAACGACTGCATATGCGAGCGTTCTTTTTGTTGACGTTCAAAGGCAACTTGCTGCTGGGCCATACGTTCGGCGCGTACGCGTTCAAAAGAAGAGTAGTTACCCTTGTAGTAATTTAATTTGTGATTCTCGACATGAACAATTTCACCGACAATCCCATCGATAAAGTCTCGATCGTGACTGATCAAAATCAGTGTTCCCTGATAGGATTTAATCCAACCTTCTAACCAATACATGGTATCTAAGTCTAAGTGGTTGGTTGGCTCATCGAGTAACAATAAGTCTGAGCGGCATAGTAGTGCTTGGGCTAGGTTAAGACGCATACGCCAACCACCAGAGAAGCTTTTAACCGGGTTACTTTGGTCTGCATCTTTGAAGCCTAGACCGGCTAATAACGACCCTGCTCGAGCTTTAATGGCATAGCCGCCAATAGCATCAATTTTGCCGTGGATAAGCGCAATGGCGTTACCGTTATTGTCTGCTTGAGCTTTCTCTAGTTGGGCCTCTAAATCACGGTATTCAGTGTCGCCATCAAGCACGTATTCTAATGCCGACACATCTAATGCTGGTGTTTCCTGTGCAACAGAGGCGACTTGCCAACCTGATGGGAAACTAAATTCACCTTTATCAAGATGTAAATGACCCAGAATTAAGGCAAGCAATGATGATTTACCTGTACCATTGGCGCCGACAAGGCCTACCTTGTGTCCGGGATAAATTGTCAGTGAGGTTTCATCGAGTAAGGTTTTACTGCCGCGAATTAACTGAGCTTGGCTTATGTTGATCATTAATTACAACTTGATACTTAAGAATAGAATAATGGTGCAGATAATATCGCATATCCGATTTATTTCCCACAATCACGGGACTCATGTGGGCTAATCATGGCAAAATAGGCGTATAAATTGATAAATGCCGTATTGAGTCAACAGCTCATTGTATAAACACTAAGTCGAGTAAATCATGACCAAAATTAAGAAACGTTTTGTTGCAGGCGCTAAATGTCCTAAATGCAGTGCCAAAGACAGTATTTTATTGTTTAAAGAAAATGGGATTGAAACGGTTGAATGTACTGAATGTGATTATCGTGAGCAGCAAACGGACATTAAAGTGCCGCAAAAAACGAATGGCAGCATGATAGGGGTATTTAAACCAGATTAAGCCTGACTAAATATTTTACTCACAACAAACCTCAATACTTTTCAGCCGTTGAGGTTAATTACTCATGTATTCATCTGGTTGTGTTTCAGCGGTTATCTTCATTTTATGCTGATTTAGTACCTTAATCACATCGACGTTATTCTGAGTAAGATCATCAAAGCGATCGTTAATCTCTTGTAATTCTAAGCCATAACTTGGATCGTCTTTAGGCTTAGTTTGCCAAAAGCGTTTGCGATCAAGTTTTTGTATTTCGCTAGCTCGTAATATTTCAAAGTAGCTGTTTTCTTGCTTTAGACGATACATTTCACCATCAAGCAGTTGCAGTAACTTCTCTTTAGAAATAGTTTGTTTATTCAGCAGGGCTTTTAATGGGTCTTCTTTAAGTTCGTGCTTGTCGGAGTCGAATTCGGTGGTAATACCTAATTGGTATTCAATTTTGTGCTGACGATACTCTTGTGGGCAGACGGTTTGGCTGAAAACGACTTTGTCATCCATCATACATTTGTAAATAGTATTGGATTGAGCGGTAAATGCGCTCATGGCGAGTATGATAAATAGCAGTCTTTTTGCCATGCGGCCACACATCCTTTTGTCATCACAATTATGACTTGATATCAGTTGGTTACATTTTCTATGCGAGAGTTTTCGACATTAATTCAATTTAACAACCGACGACCTTGTCTAGCTGCCAATGGTAGTGGCATTTATTGTAAATGTACTACCAGTGTCATTGTATTTTTGCCTCTTACCAAGCCACTTGCTTTTGTTACCCTCGTGTTGGTTTTGTTTGTGTTATTTGTCTATAACGTTAAGAATATTAGCATGTTTTTAGATTAAGCTACACGCAAAATTAGTAACAAATAAACCACAATAAGCAGCAGAAATTTCATACATAGTTGTTATGCTGGCTGATAATATAGCCACATTCATACCGATAACATCATGTTATCGGTTAAATATGGCCCAAGTTTATCGATAAAACCAGTTTTTTGACAATCGAAATTTGAATAAAAAACCATCTTTACTGTTATTTGATCTACTTAAACCGAAAACGGAATGTTTTCTTTGGTGATGATTAGCTGTTTAGTTAGCTTAAGTTACGTGAGAATGACACGTTATCAATTAAGCGAGCTTTACCTAAATAAGCGGCTGCAATAACCACTAAGTCAGTGTCTGTTGCTGTTGCTTGACGTAACGTCTTGGCATTTCTCACTTCGAGGTAATCTGGGGTAAAGCCGGCATTAGTTAGCTGCTTTTTGGCTATTTCAATCGCTACTTCTGTTGATTCGCCGTGTTTAATGGCTTCAACAATAGTATCTAATGCTTGTTTTAACGCTGCAGCTGAGTGTTTTTCTTCTGCGGTTAAATAGCCATTTCGAGAACTCATTGCCAGTCCTGATGCTTCACGAATAGTGTCAACACCAATCACTTCAATCGGCATGGATAAGTCACTCACCATGGTTTTAATTATCATCAATTGTTGAAAATCTTTACGACCGAATAAGGCGATATCTGGTTGGACAATATTAAACAGTTTGGTCACTATGGTTGCCACGCCACGAAAATGTCCAGGACGGCTTGCACCACACAGTTGATCGCCAATGTCGGGTACTTCAACAAATGTTTGTTGTGCTAAACCATTGGGATAGATTATCTCGGGCGTTGGGGTAAATAATATTTCTGTTCCGGCAGCCATCAGCTTATCGCTGTCTTGTTCTAATGTACGTGGGTACCCGTCCAAGTCTTCGTTAGCGCTAAACTGCATTGGATTAACAAAAATAGATACCACAACATGATCTGCACGCTTTTTAGCTTCGTTCACTAAGGTGATGTGGCCTTGGTGTAAGTTACCCATTGTTGGCACGAAGGCAACGGTTTCGCCTTTACGACGCCAAGCATTTACATGTTCGCGAATAGTTGAAATAGCAGCAGTGGTAATCATTTTCTGTTGAAACCTTAATAAAAACAATGTCGTTAATTGATGTACATTCAATGGCTCGTTAAAGGAGCAACTAAATCATTAGTTAAATGTATGCTCTTCGGCAGGGAAGCTACCGTTAGCGACTTCATCAATATAAGCTTTGATTGCTGAGCGGATCTCGCCAGTCTGTTTGAGGTAGTTTTTAGAAAAACGTGGGATGTAACCACTGGAAATGCCTAGTACATCATGCATTACCAAGATTTGGCCGTCAGTGTCTGCTCCAGCACCAATCCCAATAACCGGAATGGTCAGTGCTTCAGTAATGGCTTTAGCAAGCGATGCCGGAATACATTCAACCACTAATAATTGCGCACCAGCTGCTTGTATTGCTTTGGCTTCATCTAAAATACGCTGGGCATTATCAGCATCACGACCTTGCACTTTAAAGCCGCCAAATACGTTGACCGATTGTGGGGTTAATCCTAAGTGGGCACAGACTGGAATACCACGCTCTGTTAACATTTTTACGCTTTCAAGTAACCAATGACCGCCTTCTAATTTAACCATGCTGGCACCAGCTTGCATAAGAATTGCCGCGTTAGTCATGGTTTGTTCTGGGGTGGCGTAACTCATAAATGGCATATCTGCGATCAGTAATGCGCGCGAAATCCCCCGTTTAACACAAGCTGTATGATAAGCAATATCGGCAGTCGTAACGGGCAAGGTGTCGTCATGGCCTTGAAGTACCATACCGAGTGAGTCGCCCACTAAAAGTACATCCACACCTTCGCTGTCAAATGCGCTGGCAAAACTAGCGTCATAAGCTGTTAATGCAGTGAACTTTTTACCTTCTTGTTTGAACTTGATCAGGGTAGAGCTGGTGACTTTTGACATAGTAGACTCTTAAAACAATATTGAAATACTAAAAGCTGAGCTTAATGTGCTGTGCATTAATATCAACTTTAATCGATAAGCTTTTGCAATTCATCACGCATTGTCACACTAATAAGACTTTCAAGGCTTGTGTTACAAGGCAGTGTCAAAGTGGGTGCAATGTCTGCTAATGGTACTAACACAAAACTACGTTGTTTCATGCCATAATGAGGCACGCAAAGACGAGGTTGGTTTATGTGTTGTGTACCATACAATAACAAATCTAAATCTAAGGTACGAGGTCCCCAGCGTTCGAGACGCAAACGTCCTTGTTGTTGCTCGATATCTTGTAAAGCATCGAGCAATTCAATCGGCAATAGCTCGGTTTGAAACCCTGCTACAGCATTGACATAATCAGGTTGTATCACATCGCCCATAGGTTTAGAGCGGTAATAAGCTGACACCGTCAAGGTGTTATTAAGTGCTAATGTGTTGAGCGCCGTTACAGCAACATCGAGTTGTTGTAGCGGCTCTGCTAAATTTGCGCCCAAGGCGACATACACTTGCACCGCCATGGTGGTTACTCTTCTGCAGGCTTGGCAGCGGGTTTTCGACGACGCTTGCGCTGTGGTGCATTTCGATTGCGAGTATTACTGCCTTTGATGCTTTTGGCGATATCACTGCGGTCAGTTTCATCGGCTTCAACAAACGCTTGCCACCAATCCGCTATCTTGGCGGTATTACCCGCTTCAACTTCACCGCGCAGTAGCAGCAAATCATAAGCTGCTCTAAATTTCGGGTGCTCTAGCAGTTTAAAGGCGCGGGTGCCTTGACCACGTTCTAAGCGCAGTTGTAATTGCCAAATGTCACGTGCTGGAGTACTAAAACGACGTGGTAAGCTAATGGTTAAACACTGTTTCTCAAGCACATCACCCATAGCTGCAACATAGGCATCGTAATGCATTAGGCCACTTTCAATCGCGATATCATCTGCGCGTTGTTTAACTGGGTACCATAATATTGCGGCAAAGAAAAATGCTGGCGTAACGGTTTTATCTTCACTGACTCGCAGGTCAGTATTACGCATAACGGTTTGCAGCATTTTAGCTGTATGACCTTTAGGCGACTCTTCAATTAGGGCACTCACTTGTGGGAACAGCGGAGCAAATAAACCAAAATCTTGCATCATGTGGTAATTCGCTTCGGCTTTACCGGCAAAGAATAATTTCAATACTTCTTCATACATGCGCGCCGCGGGAATATCACCTAATAGTGGTGCGAGTGCTTTGATAGGATCGGCGGTAACGGCGTCGATTTGCATATCAAGTTTAGTCGCAAAACGAACGGCTCGAAGCATGCGCACCGGATCTTCACGATAACGGGTATCTGGATCGCCGATAAGTTTTATCTTGCGTGCATTAAGATCGTTTATTCCACCGCCATAACTGCGAATAGAGTAGTCACTAATGTCGTAGTAGAGTGCATTGATAGTGAAGTCACGACGTTCAGCATCTTCATCTATCTCACCATAAACGTTATCACGTAATAAACGACCTTCAGCGTTTGATTTCGATACTTTGTCATTGCTTTCACTGTGGTGACCGCGGAACGTGGCAACCTCAATAACATCACGACCAAAAACGATATGTGCCAGTCTAAAGCGACGGCCAACTAAACGACAGTTGCGAAATAACTTTTTAATATCATCTGGGGTAGCATTCGTCGCTACATCAAAGTCTTTTGGTTCTATGCCAAGCAGAATATCGCGAACACCACCGCCGACTAAATAGGCTTTGTAGCCCGATTTATTCAGACGATAAAGTACTTTAAGTGCATTTTCACTAATTTGGCGACGTGAAATTGAGTGACCATCTCTGGAGATAATATCCAGACGTAAGCCATCTTCTTGAATTGGCTCTTCAAGGACTGGAGCTACTTTGTTGTTTTCAAATAGCTGTTTACAGAATTGGCTAATACGGCGAAAAATAATACACCTCGGGATGCTAGAATAATTTGATTAAAAATCTGGCGGGTATAATACATTAAATGTGACTGAATGAGTATACGTACAGTGGTGCTAAAAAGGGCTTAATGCAATAACTCGTCATGGTAATGATGATACCTAGTCGTTTCTAGTCGATATGATAATTTCTTTTTGTGCAGGAATCGCGCTGAGATCAAATTGTGCTACTGCCTGCTTAAGCATCACATCAACTGCATCAATATCCACTGTTTGTTGACCTAAAAATGTCAGCGCTGCGTTGATACTGGCTTGAGGGTGGACGATATCGATGGCAGAGGCATGATTCTGCTTTGATAATTTAAAGCCTTTTTGTGTGCAGACTAAAGGTAAATGTAACCAATCAGGTGACGCAAAATTCAATTGAGTAAACAAGCTTATTTGGCGGCAACTTGCTTCAAGTAAATCACAGCCCCTAACCACTTCAGTAATACCTTGATAAGCATCATCAAGCACCACGGCGAGCTGGTATGCGAACAAACCATCGCTACGTTTAATGATAAAGTCTTCATCAGCGAAGGCTTTATCAACCATCACATGTCCTTGCAGTTGATCAACAAAGTGGTCCATTTTAACTTGGTTACGAATCCGAATTGCACCTTGGGTCAGCCGTGGTGTCAATCGCCCACATCGGCCATCGTACACTCCGCCACTGGTTTGAATAATTTTACGTGTGCATTGGCAATAATAACCCGCATCACTTTCGATAAGCGCATCAATCTGATCTTGATATACTTGATGTCGTTGATGCTGATATAGCACGCTACCATGCCAATGTAAGCCATAGGCATCAAGTGTGCGGAGGATATTGTCGCTGGCACCGGGTACTTCTCTAGGAGGATCGATATCTTCTATGCGGATCAGCCATTGGCCTTTAAGACTATGCGCACGCAGATAACTGCCTAATGCCGCAATGAGTGAACCAAAATGCAGTGAGCCTGACGGGGATGGCGCAAAACGGCCAATATACGATGGGGTGATCATGTTATTTTGTAGCGTAATCTTAATTAACATCGCTGTGCCATTATCTTCTGTCAAAGTGACAACACTATAGCGCGGGTAACCAATTAAATGAGTGGCGTGTTTTATTGATGAATAAAATAAAACAAAAGGGCGAGATAATCTCGCCCTTCTTCGATAGCGGATTAACCCGCCATTTGTTTTTCTTTTATTTCAGCTAGCGTTTTACAGTCGATACACTGATCGGCTGTTGGACGGGCTTCAAGTCGACGGATACCAATTTCTACACCACATGAGAAGCAGAAACCAAAATCATCTTCTTTGATCAGCTGTAAGGTCTTTTCAATCTTTTTGATCAATTTACGTTCTCTGTCACGAGCGCGTAATTCTAAGCTGAATTCTTCTTCTTGTGCTGCACGGTCGACAGGATCAGGAAAGTTTGCAGCTTCATCTTGCATGTGAGTTAACGTACGGTCGACTTCTTCACGCAATTGGTTACGCCATGCTTCGAGGATCAATGTAAAGTGACCACGTTGCTTGGTATTCATATACTCTTCACCAGCCGATTCCTGGTAAGGATCTACTCCAGCGATAGCGAGTACGCCAAGTTTTTTCGTGCCTTGAGGCATAACGCATCTCCTGTAATCATTTGCGTTTAAGGACGTCTTAAATTTATGGCCGCTATCTATACCAGAAACTCTATAGCGTGGCAAATTTTTTACATGTATTTGAGCTTTATATTTTTATCTATACGACCACATTACAAGAATCGGTGATGGAACTTGCTTGCGGTGAAAGTGCTGTTTTATAGGCTAGCACTTCAACGCCATGTTTCATGGCTTGTTGAAGTAAGTCTGCGTATTGCGGATCAATATGGCGCGCGGGTTGAACAGTGGTTATGCCACTGTGTTGTACCACAAATAATAATACCGCTCGATGACCTAGAGTGACCATATGCATCAATTCTCTAAGATGCTTTTGCCCCCGAGTAGTAACGGCATCAGGAAAATAACCTATGTGTTGTTCTAAAAGGGTGCAACTCTTCACTTCGATATAGCAATCTGCTCGATTAGGGCTGGTGAGCAATATATCGATTCGGCTATTTTCACTGCCATACTTCACTTCACGTTTTAGATGCTCATAACCTAACAGTTCCGAAATCACTTGCCTCTTTATGGCATCTTCGGCAAGAGCATTGGCACGTCCGGTGTTAATCCCGATAAGGTGCTGCTGATCGGTTTGCATCAATTCCCAGGTGTGGGCGTATTTACGTTTTGGATTGTCTGAGGTAGAAAACCACACCGTCTCACCAGGAAATAAGCAATTTTTCATTGAACCAGTATTAGGACAATGAATGGTGATCTGTTCGCCATTGGCAAGCATGATGTCGGCAAGAAAACGCTTATAACGTTTAATTAATATGCCAGATTCTAATTCGGGGATAAATTTCATCCATGACCCAAGTGTTGAGTTGATTTACAACAATGCTAACAAACTTTAGCTTGGTTTATCGATTATGTTTTGTCTACACTACTGCCATTAGCTCGTGATTACGTGCGAGTATTGGTGTTCTTAGGCTTACAACAAGGGATTATTATGAATATTATGACCGTTACTCTGACCACAGAAGCCCCAGCCGCTCATTGGGGTAAAGCTGATGTGACCTATCAAGGCTCTTTGGCGACAATTCATTTATCAGGTAGCGATGAACTTCGCCAAGTGCAAATGGCGGCACGTAAAATTCGCACCCAAGGGATTAATTATGTGCAATTAGATGGCGGCTTATGGAACCTGCATTCTCAGTGGGCATTTGCGCAAGGTTTTGCGACAGCGAAAGCTGGTTACCAAGTTGACTGGTGTGGCAGTGACGCCGATAAAGAGACCTTGAATCAACGCGCTGTCGCGACTCAGTTTGCCCGTAAATTAATTAATGACACTCCTGAAGATTTATCGCCATTAGCGTTAGCTAACCAGGCGGCATCTTGGTTAAAAAATATTGGTGGCGACCATGTTAGTTTCAACATTATTGAAGGCCAAGAATTATTAGAGAAAAAGTGGGTTGGTATTCATGCTGTTGGTCGTGGCAGCGAGCGTCCTCCTGCGCTATTAGAGCTTGATTTTAATCCATTAGGCGCTGATGCTCCTGTATCTGTTGCCTTAGTCGGTAAAGGCATTACGTTTGACTCAGGCGGTTACAGCCTAAAGTCGACCGAAGGTATGCTGACAATGAAATGTGATATGGGTGGCGCTGCGACTGTCACTGCCGCTTTGGGATTAGCGATTAACTCCGGTTTGAATAAACGCGTTAAGTTATTCTTATGTTGCGCAGAAAACCTCGTCAGCGGACGTGCTTTTAAACTAGGTGATATTTTAACCTATAAAAATGGTACTACGGTTGAAGTCGTCAATACCGACGCTGAAGGACGCTTAGTATTGGCTGATGGTCTACAAGCCGCATCTGAAACTGGCGCTGGCTTAATTATCGATGCAGCAACCTTAACCGGCGCAGCAGTGATGGCGGTTGGTTCAAATTATAATGCGATTTTCTCACCACAAACCGCGACATTACAATTAGCACAAAAAAGTGCTGCCGCTGTGTCTGAAAACGTCTGGCCATTACCGTTAGATCCATGGCATAAAGACATGTGCCCATCAGCGTATGCCGATACCGCTAACAGTCGTCCAGTAAAAGGTGGCGGCGCAGGTGGCGCCTCTAACGCCGCAGGTTTTCTATGGCGTTTTGTATCACCACAAGCCAATTGGTTGCATGTCGATTTAGCTGCAGCGTTTGAATCATCAGCGTCGGCGCTATGGGCCGCAGGTGCGACAACTCATGGTGTATTGACCATTGCTGAATTATTGAAAGACTAGCCGATAAAAGTGCTAATATAAGGCAGATTTGAAGCCGTTGTTATTTAATGTTAACTCAGTTTAAGAGCTGGACATTAGATAATAGCGGCTTTTTTGTTGTCTTCAGTTAGCGGCCAACTTTTAAGAACAGAGTAGTCAGTTTGGCGTTTATTCTTGATAGATTGATACAGATGTAACTCAGTTGGCATCAACGATAACCTAGTGGTGCATCTCAACGTAGGTAAAGTAGTGATGTTAACTTGGCGAAATAAACTAATGTGAGGGACGTATTGGTGTTCGCTAATCAATACCTTGTGATTTTTCGCAATCAAGAGTAGCGATTGAGCCATAAGCAATAACGGTTCGCTAGCGTGTCCTTTTAGGCAAATTAATTGTGCTGATTGCCATAACGATAGTGTATCTAACTCTTGCATAAAAGTCGGTTTTGGCATCAACTCGATCGCATCAACAACGCTGGCATAACTGGTCTGATCTATCTGGCCTAAAAAACAGAGTGTCATGTGTAAATTACTATTATCCACTACCTTTGCTGTATCATTAATAAATGGACTAAGGCGCTGTTTTATTAGAGATGTTTTTTCTATTTCTGACTTTTTTAAGCCAAAGCCGACAAACAATCTTCGCGAAGATGTGGCTTGCATACGCTTATCCTTAATGAGTAATGAGTTGAAACCCTAAGCCGAATAGATTATTAATATTGAATGATGTAAACAAATATCGTTATTTGTGAGTGACTAAACTACACTTAGGTGAATGTTAACGATAATATAGCGCATGTTTTTTTATTCCTAAGCAAATTGAATTGCTAACCTTGACTGAGTTGATGAATGGCAGATAGCACCCAGCAACTATTGAAAAGTGTTTTTACAAATGGACCTATTGAGAGTAGTAATACTTCGGTGTTATCGCTGCTTAATCAAGCACTAGAGTTAGTCTGTAAAAGACTAGAATGCAGCGCGGCATTTGTACTGACAAATCAGTACGATAAAGTATTTTCGGTCGATGTTGAAATTATCGACACGTCAGAGCAGCAATGTGCTAGTTATTTTGGTACTTCCCCCGCTTCTGAAGCACTGTTCAATCAACAGTTTAAAGATCATCTGTCGCTTTGCGAATCCTTATTATCTAATCATCAGCTTATCACTTATGCTCATAATGCTACGCAAGGGTTAACCGACCAACAAGATCTAATATTAACACCACTCATTAGCCTTTTTAACGCTCTCAATATTAATTGCCAGCATATTGCACTCAGCCCCGTTTTACAGGTAGGCAATGTCAGAGTTGTGTTAGGCACTCTGTGTGCTTCAGATGCTAATCCTGTTGTGAGTCAGCATAAAGATCCCATTTCGTTTATACACAAGCTACTCGAAGATACCGCTTATCAATTGGCATCGTCACTTGAGTTACGTCGTTTAGCCGTTTTACTCGATAGTAAAGATAAACAATATCAAGAGCTGTTTCAGTTATTGCCGATAGCCTGTGCGCTCATTGATTTGCAGAATAATATTGTATTGCAAAATGATGCGAGTAAAGACAGTCTGCTTATTAGTGAGGGCCAAAGTTTATTTAACTTATTGCGTGAAGAAGATCACCCACTGCTACTCGATACTTTGCACATTGTCCGCGAAGGTATTTTACGTCAAGCCTGGTGTGAAGTACCGCTGCGAAATGGTGGGCAAATTCATTGGTACAAGTTTAGCTTTTGCCATGCTCTTAATAAGCAGCAGCAGTTATTGTTAATGATTGAAGATGTCACCGAGCGTTATCGACTTGCTGATGAATTATCATTTCACTCCAATCATGACGTATTAACCGGCTTACCGAATCGGCTGCAGTTTGAAAATATGCTCGAAGAGTTATTAGACGATGAAGATCATACACCTGCTTGTATTGCCTTTCTCGATCTCGATCAATTTCAGGTAGTTAATGATCTAAGTGGTCATCAAGCGGGTGATTTGTTACTGCAGCAAGTGGCCACACGCTTAAAACAATTATTACGCAAAGGCGATGTTGTTGCGCGGCTAGGGGGCGATGAATTTGGCTTATTGATGAACAATTCTGATGTGTCATCAGCACAACAAGTGGCGCAACGAATTTGTCAGCAATTATTTGAGCATGAATTTATTTGGAAGGGGGTTAAGCATAATATTAGTGCCAGTATTGGCATTGCTAAAGTTGATTATGTTGCTCCAGATATCTATGGTGTCATGAGTAAAGCGGATGCTGCTTGTCGATTAGCCAAAGAAGAAGGCCGTAACCGCTGGCATTTTTACAATCCAGATGACCCACAAATGAACCTCATGTATAACCAAATGCTTGCGTCTGTAGATATTACTGGAGCACTTGCGTTAAATCAGTTTGAGTTATTTTATCAACTTATTGAGCCGCTAAATAAGCCCGAAACTGGGATACACATCGAAATATTATTGCGCATGGTACAAAGCGATGGCCGATATGTATCACCTGGCGTGTTTTTACCTGCTGCTGAGCGTTATAACTTAGCGCCTCGTGTTGATAGATGGGTTATCGATAATTTATTGAAATGGGGTGGCAATAATTTAACCATATGGCGTCAATTGTCTATGGTTTCGGTTAATTTGTCGGCAATGTCACTGGCCGATCAAAAGTTCATGAATTGGCTTGAAATGCGCTTAATGGTTGAACCAGAGTTGGTGAGTAAGTTATGTTTTGAAATCACCGAAACCGCAGCCGTAAGCCAGTTAGACCAAGCCACAGGGTTAATTGATTTGTTACGTCCGTTTGGCTGTAAAATTGCTTTAGATGATTTTGGTTCTGGTTTTTCAAGTTTTGCTTATTTAAAATGCCTCGATGTGGACTACGTTAAAATTGATGGCCAATTTGTGGTCAATTTATGTGAAAACCGCAGCGATAAAGCGATTGTGACAGCAATTTGTCAGCTGGGTAGAGACATGGGGTTTGAGGTTATCGCCGAGTTCGTTGAGAATATTGAGATTGGCTTATATCTGAAAAATATCGGCGTTGATTATGCTCAAGGTTATGCCATTAATAAACCGACGCGCTTGGCCGAATTACCACACGGTTTGCGAACACCTTGGTTAACATCCGCTACGTTAGGAGATAATCTTACGGCCTTAAATGATTAATTGATGTATGCCATCTGCAATTAATGACACCTTGATATGATTGTGGGTAAAATGAGCCCCATAAAATTGCCGTAAAAGTTAATAGCGTTGACCTCAAAACAAGCATTACCGCGCCCAGAATCATCGATTATCACTTCATTACCCATACAGGCGGTACTTAACTCGTTGCGGGTGCAGTTTGCCGATCATTCGCAGATTATTCTCGAAGCACCTACCGGTGCGGGTAAATCAACAGCCTTGCCATTAGCCATGCTAGCCTGGCCTGAAATTAGTGGCAAAATTCTCATGTTAGAGCCGCGCCGAGTTGCCGCCCGTAATGTGGCTCAATTTATCGCTAAACAATTGGGCCAGGCGGCTGGCCAACAAGTGGGTTATCGTGTTCGCGGCGAATCAAAAGTCAGCGCTGATACTCGACTCGAAATTGTGACTGAAGGTATTTTGACCCGCATGATCCAACAAGACCCTGAACTGAGTGGTATTGATGTGATTATTTTCGATGAAATACATGAACGTCACCTCACTACCGATTTAGGCTTAGCTTTAGCATTAGAAGTGCAGCAATCATTGCGTGACGATTTACGCATTATTGCCATGTCTGCAACCCTATCTGGTTTACCGCTCGACACCTTAATGCCCGATGCAGCTCAGATCCACAGTGATGGCCGCAGTTTTGCGGTTGAGATTGCTTATCAACCTTGTCCAAGTCAGCAAATGTGGCTTACGCACATGTCTCGGGTCATTCTCGACACCATCACTTCGATTGAATTAGCCGCTTATCATCAAGGCAGTGTGCTAGCATTTTTACCCGGCAAAGGTGAAATCCGTAAGCTCGCTGGATTGTTACGTGAGCGTTTGGATGCATCATGGCTAATTTGTCCTATGTATGGCGATTTATCGTCTGCAGAACAAGATCAAGCTATTCGAGCAGCAGAGCCTGGTAAACGTAAGATAGTCCTTGCGACCAATGTGGCGGAATCGAGTTTAACTATCGAAGGCATTACGCTAGTGATAGACAGTGGTTATCGACGTGAAGCGAGTTTTAACCCTAAAACCGGCGTGACACGCTTAGGGCTTAAGCGCATTAGCCAAGCTTCTGCCATTCAGCGAAGTGGTCGTGCAGGGCGCTTAGCGGCGGGTTATTGCGTACGTTTATGGAGTCAAGAAGAACAAGGACGTATGCGCAAGGTCGACGAACCTGAAATTACGCAAGCTGAACTGACTTCGATGGCTCTTGATTGTGCCAATTGGGGCGCTAAATCATTTGCCGAATTGTCTTTGCTTACGCCGCCACCGGCCATTCATGAACAGGTTGCTTGGGGATTACTTCAGCAACTTGAATTGATTGACTCACAACGTAAGTTAACGCCATTAGGTCGAGATGCTTATGCATTAGGTTGCCATCCGCGTTTAGCGCATATGCTGCTTAAAGCTAAGCAACTTGCCCAGGATGACAATCAGCCGCAACTGTGTTTATTGGCATGTGTGTTAGCGGGCATTATTGAAGCTCGCGGCTTACCCAAAAAAGGCGCCGATATTCATCATTATTTGACTGAGGCTTTGCAGGGACAGATTAAGCAGCAAGTAAGGCAATGGCAGCAATCCTTGGCGATATCGGGTCAGATCAATGAAGCCATACGAAATGCATCCACTCGCGATATTAGTTATTTGTTAGCACTTGCTTACCCTGATCGTATTGCCAAAGCCCGTGGTCATGAAGGCTTTTTATTAAGTAATGGTACTGGCGTAGTGATCAGTGCCGATGATAGTTTGGCACATGAACCTTGGTTAGTGGTTGCTGACTTTCAAGAGACTCAAGGTCGTAATGCTGGTCAGGTTTACCTTGCTGCAAGGTTGGATGAGCGTTTATTTACGGCTGAGCTTACCTCGTTAGTGACCACTCATGTGCACGCTGGTTGGGATGAAGCAAAAGGGCGTTTCTTTGCAGAGAAGCACACTAAAATCGGTGAGATTATTATTAAAGTCGATACCGGTATTACACCTGAACGAGCACACATTACCGCCGCGTTGTTAGCACAAATCCGCATTAAAGGGTTAACAATCCTTAATCGTGACGAGCTATTAATCCAGTTACAATATCGGGTTGAATTAGCACGACACTTTGATCCAGAGCATGATTGGCCTTGCTTAAGTGATGAGTTCTTGCTGGCTTCATTAGAAGATTGGCTTGGGCCACATTTAGACAATATTCGTTCATTGGCCGCATTAGCTAAAGTTGACGCTTATGGATTAGTGAAAAACTTACTCAATTGGCAGCAGCAGCAAAGGTTAGAACAATTGGTGCCTACACACTGGCCGATGGCAACAGGTACTCGTGCGCCAATTCGTTACCAGATGCCCCTTGACGCCGATGGACATTTTTATCATAACCATGATCAACAAGGGCGTGCGTTGCTCAGTGTACGATTACAAGAAGCATTAGGGATGGCGCAAAGCCCGACAATATTGCACGGTAAAATGACCGTGACTATGGAGTTGTTATCGCCAGCACAAAGACCATTAGCCGCAACGGCTGATTTAGCCAGTTTTTGGCAAGGCCCTTATATTGATGTGAAAAAAGAAATGCGTGGCCGTTATCCTAGGCATTTATGGCCTGATGACCCAGTGAATACTGTGGCTACAAAATTTACTAAAAAGAAAACTCCTGGCGTGTAAATAAGTTATCTAGCTTATTAATAACATGTAATTATTCAGCGTTATATGGAAAATGAAATCATTATTTATGACTAAAAAAACCAAAAAGTCTTCGGTAACCACAAAAAAGACAGGACCCTCTTGGTGGCGAAAGCTGTGGTCACTCACATGGAAATTATCCATAGTTGGTATTGCCGTTGTAAGCTTTTATGCTATTTATTTAGACCAAATTATTGCGCAAAAATTTGAAGGCCAAAAGTGGCATTTACCTGCGCAAGTTTTTAGCCGTTCAATGGCACTATATCCGGGAGCTGCGATAAGCCATCCTCAGCTAATGGCTGAATTAAAACTATTGGGTTATCGTAAAGTGGCTAACCCACGTCAAGTGGGCGAGTTTTCAGCATCCAGCACCCGCATTGAATTATGGCGTCGGCCGTTTTTGCACCCAGAAGGTAATCAAGTCGCACAAAAAGTGATGATTAGCTTTGACTCTCAGGGCGTGAGCTCGGTTAAGCGCATGTCTGATAAACGTGAATTAGCCGTATTTCATTTAGAACCAGTCTTACTTGACCGTATTATTGCCGGCGATGGCGAAGATCGCTTATTTGTGCGCGCGCCTGAAATGCCTTCGATGATCATCGATGCGCTTATTTTGGTTGAAGACCGCAGCTTTTATGATCACTTCGGGGTAAACCCATTGGCCATTGCAAGAGCTGCAGTTGTCAATATCACCGCGGGTCGTACCGTTCAAGGTGGTTCAACCTTAACTCAACAGTTAGCCAAAAATTTCTTTTTAAGCAGTGAACGTTCAATAGTGCGTAAAGTACGTGAAGCCCTTATGGCGCTGATCATTGATTTTCGATATAGCAAAGATGAAATTTTAGAGGCTTATCTCAATGAAGTGTACATGGGCCAAGATAAAGCCCGTGGTGTGCATGGTATGGGGCTAGCATCACAGTTTTACTTTGGTCGCCCCATTGCTGAGCTGACCGTGTCGCAACAAGCCTTTTTAGTTGCGGTTATTAAGGGGCCTTCTTATTACAATCCTTGGCGTTATGCTGAGCGAGCCCAAGAGCGACGTGATCTAGTATTACGTTTATTGATGGAAAACGATAAATTAACCGTTGCTCAATATAAAGCAGCTGTAGAGTCGCCTATTGGTCTTCGTAGTGCGACAAAATCGGTACATCAAAAATTACCGGCATTTTTTGCCGTGGTAAAACAAGAGTTACGCGACCGTTATGGCGACTCATTACTCAAGCAATCGGGTGTTAAAGTCTATACCACGCTTGATCCTATGGCCCAAGAAGCAGCTGAAAAAGCCGTGTTATCTACCATGGCATCACTGGATAAACGGGCTAAAAATATTCAAGTCGGTATGGTGGTTACCGATAAATACACCGGTGGTATTGCTGCCATGGTGGGCGATAAGCAACCCAGTTATGAAGGCTTCAATCGTGCGGTAGAAATTAGACGCCCAATCGGATCATTAATTAAGCCATTCGTGTATGCCAGCGCATTACGCCAAGCGGATAAGTTTACCTTAGCGACCCCAATTGAAGATAAACCTATTACGCTTCAAAATGAGCAAGGTAAAACCTGGTCACCTAAAAATGTCGATAAAAAGTTCAGTGGTCAAGTGCCGTTATTAAGTGCATTTAAAGATTCAATGAACGTTCCAACGGTAAATGTTGGTTTGGCTGTTGGAGTAGACAAGGTTGCTGCTACGTTAAAAAGTTCAGGTTGGGATGATGATATTTCTCCTTACCCATCCATGTTACTTGGTGCTGTAAATGGTTCACCATTAATGGTGGCTCAAGTTTATCAAACCCTTGCAGATGAAGGACGTTATCGTAAGTTATCATCGATTACTGCTGTGCTCGACAGTCAAAACCAAGCATTAGATGTTAGCCGTGTGCCATCGTCGATGGCGATTGATCCTGCTACCGATTATTTAGTCCAATATGCAATGAATCAAGTGGTGCGTTCTGGAACCGCTAAGCGCTTAGGTGCTGCATTCCCTGGCGTACGTCTAGCGGGTAAAACGGGGACCAGTAACGACAGTCGCGACTCATGGTTTGCAGGTTTTGATGAACGTAACGTGGCAGCTATTTGGGTTGGTCAAGACGATAACAGTAAAACTGGTTTATACGGCAGTAGTGGTGCAATGGCTGTGTATCAAGCTTTTCTAAATGAACGTCCGCCGCTTAGTTTGCGTATGATGCCTGTTAATGGCGTAATAAACGGTTATTTTGATCGAACAACTGGCGCGGCTAAACAAGGTAATTGTGACAATATTGTTGGCTTACCGGCTTTAGAATCAAGCTTTCACCCAGTGGCTAATTGTGGCGAGTCACTCTCGTGGTGGCAGAAGCTGGTGGGGCAATAATTGATCTGCTAACTCGTCTTAAAGTATAAGCCTATTTCAGGGCAATACATCTGAATATAAAAAGCCCAAGGTTAAATAACCTTGGGCTTTTTATTGGATTCAACGTTGGTTTAATAATGGCTAATGTTTATCTAGCTGTTGCCTTAACTTTTTGATTTCATCGAGCATGTGTTGTTGGTTTTGTTCCATTTTCTGCTGGTTTAGCTGCATTTGTTCCAGCGCCAGATTTAGCTGATTGTTAATGTGTTCTTTATGTGCCGTTTGGGCTTCTTGTGCCTCGGTACGTTCTTGCTCATCAGGAGCGACGAAAACAGAAGCCATGTAACCCGATATCACCCCAAAAAAGCTCACCCCGCTGATAATCACTAGCCCACCAATAACATGACCAATTGTAGTGACAGGGTAAAAATCCCCATAACCGACTGTTGATATGGTCACTAAAGCCCACCAAATGGCTTGTTCTGCAGTTTGGATGTTGGCGTTAGGCTCAGCGCTTTCCACTAATAAAATAAGTACAGATGCAGCCGCTAAAATTAATACCATAGCGACCAATAAGCTGGCCAGAGTCGTTTGTTTACGTTGACGCAATAATGGGATGAGTAATGAGCGACTCATGCGGATTAACCGAATGACTCTTAATATTTGGAATATACGTGCAAAGCGCAGCGCTTCAATAGCCGGAATACTGGCAATAAAGTCAATCCAATGATGACGGATGTAAAAGGCTCTGTTGCGTGCTTTGACTAAACCATAGAAAAATTTGGTCATGAAAATGACACATATGGTCGTGTCGATATAGAGTAAGACTTTGTTCGTTTCAGCGCCTAACTTGCCGAACGTCATGGTCAATACAATAACCACTGAAATTAATGATAACACCATCATCGCGAGTTCGAATGGACTCGGACCATCGACGTTTTTAATTGACCAACTTTTAGATTCGAGCATGTCGTTAAATCCGTTTACATTCGTTAGCCGTTAGGCCTAGTGAATTGATTAGCTTTATCATAACAAAAAACGCACAAGGCAGGGGCCTAGTGCGTTTTTTTAGTTGGCATAATTAGCATAAAACCGTGTTTATTTTGCTGATTTATTATCAACGAAGTGGACTAAGTCATCTAACACACGCTTTTTAATTTCCAGTTGTGACTCACTGTCTAAACCGTATTTCTGCGCTAAAATAACATAGTCAGCAGCATCTAATGACACGGTTAAACGCGGACGTTTAGGTCGTTTAGATACCGATAATCCTAGTATCGTCCGAATTTGGTCTGATGGACTCACGCCTTTGTCTAAGGCCGCTTTGCGGATCGAGTATTGAAACTTCTCATCCAGATCAAAAGCCACTTGAGTCGCTTTCGCCGCTTGTTGGTTTTTAAGCCATTTCTCTGGTAACGGTTTGCCTGAACTCATTAGAAAATCGTCTCCTACCTGTATCAGCTTGCTGGCCAGTATTCTCTAATATCTGTCAGTGGTCGATATAATGTCAACATCACTTCAGTGTCGCCACTTTCGTAAACTTCAATATCTACCGCATGAGAGTCAGCAGAGTTGACTAAGCTGTAGCCTTCAAAACCTTCACCGCGGGCATCATCGTCATTTTGAGGCGGCTTTAAATCTCGATAATCTTGACGATGGAAGTAGCCAAAACTAGCAAATTCGGCTTGATGATATTCATCACTGAGCCATTTATCTAGCTCGGTCGCTAATTCGTCATTCAGAGTTTGCAGAGTGAGTGTTGCTTTACCTGGTTCTTCAAATATTTCTGCAAATGCATCAAGGTCAAACAATTGTTCAACCAGGTCACGATTTATTTTGATTGAAATACTTAAGTAAGATTCGTCTTCTTGAATATAGGATAGGTAAATTGCCGTGCCGCTATGGCCACGCAATAAGAATTCACAAAGCTGCGAGCGCTGGTATTCATAAGTATGAATAGCCTCAACCTTAAGCTGTTGCCCACGCAATTGCGTGGGCAAAGCAAAACTGTCATCAAAGGTGATCATATCACCCTTGAGCAGTTTATTAGGGTGGTCAAGCTGACGCTTCGGGGCTTCTTTTTTGCCGAATAGGCCGCTAAGAAATCCCATAATCGCTTAGCCTTTACGTGCTTTGATGCGATCTAACACTGCATTAGCATTCGACTTTTGCTCACCAATACCAGCTTCTGCTAGTTTTGCGTGTAATGACTTATCGCTATTTTCTTCAGCTAAGGTTTCAGACGCTTTTAAGCGGTCATCAAATTGCTGCTGACGTGCTTTGATGCGCTCAAGTGAATCTTTAGCATTAAGCAGTTTTGAGTTGCTTGAAGCAAATGAGTCAGTGATAGTCGCAGTCGCTTTTTGTACACTTTCAGTTGTTTTGACCATGGTTAATTGACGTTGATAATCATTTAACTGACGCTCGGTCTTTTTAACTAAGTCTTTTAAACGCACTGCATGCGAACTAAAGCTGTCATTGGCAGTTTGTTGCTCGGCTAACTCTTCGTCTAATTGAGCAATTTTTTCTGCAATTTCAATCGCTAATGCTTCATTGCCTTTTTCTAGCGCTTGGGTGACATAACCTTCGTGCTCAGCAACGCTGCGCTTTAAGCGATCAATTTCGCGGCTAGCTTGCATTTCTTTGGCCATCACGTCGGTTAATTCACGTTTAGCGCGAGTTAAATGTTTTTCTGCATCTCGAATTTCTTGTTCAAAAATACGAGTTGAGTTTGCGTCAACGATATTTTGGCCAACTTCTGTTGCACCACCACGAAACGCTGTAAGAATCTTGTTTAGAATGCCCATAATTGGCTCCTTAGTTTAAAAATTCGACGAGTTCGTCGATGACTTCCAGACAGTTGTCTGACAGTACTGCTAATTCTTGTTCAATCTCTTCCATGCTTGAAAGCACAGATAAAGCTCCGTAAACCACATATTTATCATCAATTTTAGCAAACGATGATAATGGCATTGGAATGTTCAGTTCTAACATGGTCTCAAACATTTCAGACCGACGAGCTTGATTTACTTCGTTTTCGCCCCACAAGTAACTGATGCACAATATTTGGTTATCAGTTACTGATACAAACACCGGAATTTCTTCGCGGCCGACAATATTGACTTGTAACACTTCAACATCACCGTCAATCGGATAACAATCAAATTGAAAACCGGTTTTGCTGTGATCGCACAGTCCGTTTAGGTGACTTGCAATAGTATGGATGTTCATATTCGTCCTTAATTGACATATTATGTCTGTGAGTAAAGATAGCATCTAGACATAATATGTCAAGCGCTATCTGGTCCAATTAAAAAAGATTAATTACTTCATTTTCTGACCAAGCTGCTAAATGGTAGTAATACAGCTGCAGTGAACCAATTTCGTTCACTTTGATCTTGTCTATATCGGCATAAAAATGCTTAGGGAATTCAAATGAACCATGGATAAGCCCAGGAGTAAGCCATTCTTCTGGCACCGGAATATTATCGATGGCGGCTAATCGCTGCTGTGGATTTTTGCCCATCTTACTGCCGATACTCCAACCCCATTCCCCAAAGCTCGGCACATTATGATGATACTGTTTTACATTAAATCCTGCTGCAGTAAGGGTTTTTCCCACCGATATAAACGCTTTTGGCGCATGATAAGGTGACGTTGACTGCACAGTGATCACGCCATCTGCACTGAGTAATTCATTGAGCTTGCGATAAAATAAATCTGAATACAATTTATTTAAGTCTGGGTGGCTTGGGTCAGGCAAATCGACAATGATGGCATCAAATATTTGACCTTTTTGGATCAGCTTATCAACCCCGTTAAACGCATCATCGACCATTAAGGTTAAGCGTGGATCGTTTAACGCATCGCCATTTAATGCTAATAATGCATCGCTTAAGCGTTTGGGCATATCTGCTGGTGGCGATTTAAATAAGGCTAATAGGTCTTTATCCAAATCCATTAAAGTAACGGCTTTAGGTTGCCATTTGAGTACTTGTTTTAACCCTAGGCCATCACCACCGCCAATAATTAACACATTATCGTGCCGTGCGCTGGCTGCTAATGTTGGTTGAACTAAAAAGCTGTGATAGATGTGTTCGTCGCTGCTCGAAAATTGCAAACGGCCATTGATGTATAAATTATAAACTGGCGGTAAACCACCTCCGCGCAGACGCTCAGTAAAATTGAGTTGCTGGAAGCGCGTTGCTTTGGCATACACCACATGATCTTTATATAACAGGTTATTAAAATGCTGTTCCCAGCTAGGGCCTTTAACGGCCAATAAACCAATCACCACACTGGCAATAATATGGCCTATGAGCAGCAATTTAACATGGTTGATTTTTGACCAGAAACGCCAAATAAAGATTAGCCCTGCGATGAGGTTAACACTGGCGGTGAGTGCTGCAGCCAGTTGGATATCGATGGCCAACATAAAGCCGACCCAAATAGCGGCACCTATGCCTGCACCAATGTAATCGGCACCATATATGGTGCCGGCATTATGCAGTAAGTGTGCTTCAGACAAAGATTGCCGAACGCGGGCAATCAGCGGTATTTCCATGCCAATCATTAACCCAAGCAGTACGCCCCAAACATAGGGTAGGTATGCGCTAAGGGTTTGCAAACTTGCAATAAAGCCACCATTAGGTAGATGATCCGGCGGCAGCCCTAAAGTATTGGCGATGGTTAATGGCAGTTGTTGACCAAAGCCAATTACGGCAGCGGTAACGATAATCGCAAATGAGCCACACAGTGCTACGGTTAATTCGAGCATAGCAAAGCCAGTGAAAGCGCATTTAATTTTCCGTGCAGCAAAGGCTCCCACACCCATAGACACAATCATCAAGCCTATCATGGTGTAAATGGCTGCTTCTAGTGCGCCAAGAATTCGGCCCGCATAGTGAGATAATAGATATTCATAAATAAGACCACATCCCGCCAACGAGGCCATGATGCCGAGTAATAAGGCATCATCAAACCACGATACTTGACGGGATGGAGGGGAACTTTGCTGTGAGCCCCCTGGTGTAGTGTTAGCGGGAAGTTCATCGAGCAAAGGTGTTGTCATAAATTAAGCCATTAACGCCGTAAGAATAAGAGCCACGGCAATACTAATCGCCATTTCAACGGCTGCGATACCGATGTTTTGTTGTTTTTCGACTTCCTCGGCAAGATTAATACCGGCCAATACCAGTTTTTTTACCACGGTTATCAATAGCGATAATACTACCAGCATAATCAGTGAAAATACGCACCAACCAATAATGTTGCTGACGTGAGCTGTTGGATTGTATGCAATGAAATGGCTTGCGGCGTTAAAGCTTAACGCCATGGCAATCATGTAGCCGCTATGACGCAATGCTAATGCCGTTTGGCCTTGGGTTAAGGCTTGTTGCATTGACGCACCTTGATTACGTTGAGCGTAACGTTTTTCGCGCAGTCTGGTGAGAATAACTAACATTAATTGGGAGATTAAGAAGGCGCTGAAAATAGCGATGAAGGTATCGATGGTAATATCTTCTGCCCACATTAATACTGCGCGGATAATAATGGCAGTGGCAATAGCCGCCGCCGCATCAACCACAGCCACAGAGACATTACCTTTGAGAATTTCAGCGTTTTTCGCAAATTCATTTAAGGCGATTTTGTCGTGTAAAAAACGGCCCAATTTAATCAGTACTAAACCAAATAAACCGTACGCCGACATGCCAATCGCTTCGGTTAAATAAGACGGTGCTGCCTCGCCAGTTATGGCGCCGGTAAGCACAATGCCTAATGCTGCTATTGCACCTGCTGTACTAATACCAAAGGCGAAATTGTCACGTTCTGCTAGCTCGGCACTGCTGTTAACTTTAACACTCCAGCCTTGCAAGTAACGCATTAGCGTCAGTAAAACGATAGCGATGGTTAAATCAATGGCTAAGATAATCGCCAAATGTTGAGTTAAGCCATATTCTTGAAAAAATGTCATGGTGAGTCCTTACCTATTTTCCACGGCTAACACCGCGACTAGTGCGGCTGCTTGAGTTACGGAAACTGCTGTCTTTTGAATAGCTCGAACGAAATTTTCTACTCGCGCTCTGAGTGGTACTACTGGCTTTAGGTGCGCTAGCACTTTGACGCGACAAGCTTGTAGAACCTGTTCGAGTTTTTGCATAAGGGCTGTCAAATCGCTTCCCCTGGCTGTCAAAACGTTTCTTGGTTTGTTCAAAGGTTTTTGCTTGCGAAGTGGCTTGTTTTGGTGATGTATAACGGTAACGTCCTACATCATTATAATAACTGTAACCACGGTTACCCGACCAACGGTCGTAACTTGTTGGACGAGTAAAGTTAGAAAACATCGCATACATGCCATACCAAGCCCAAATCGATGTGCCACTTGAATTGTTTTGCCAGCTACCATAAGCAGGATTACCCACTAGCTGGCTACCTGCACCACCAACGTCGGTTCCATTGGCGAGCGCTTCGGCTTCACGGCTGATTGCATTGACTCTGGCCAGTTGGCCATTAGACATATCAGCGACAACATTGACTGGATCAGACAGCATATCATTATACAAACTACTGTCTGCAGCTTGATAAACATTTTGGGCTTCAGCCAGTTGCTGGTCTAAATCAATAAAGTTAGCGCTATCGTTTAAGTCTTTATAACGACGCGTTAATGACTGAAACATTGGACCTTCAGTGCCGGCATCTTTTGCCAACTCTTCGAGTAAAGGTGTTAAGTCTGATTGGCGCTGAGCGAGAATACTGGTGTATTGTTTAAGTAACGTCGCATTACGCAGCTGATTGTTGTCGAGTGAACTGGCCAACAGATCAAGACGTTGTTGGGTCAGTTGCTGGTACTTAGCAATTTGTTCCGGTCGGTCGTCACCGCAACCGCTAAGGGCTAACGTGGCAAACAATACCGTTATCAATATGAGTACACGGGGGAGGTGACCTACCATGTTTTCTCCAAAATGTAGATTTTTCATGTGCTAATTCAATATGACACAGGTTATAGTAATCTGGGTATCAATGATATTAATCTGATCATTTTACTGACCAATAGATATACCATTCACGACATAATATGTCCAACGTTCATTTTCTTTAGGGATCATTATTGCCATGCAAAACCAAGGTAACAAGGTATTATCTGCCGCTATGTTAGACAGCGCAGATCGTTACTGGTTAAGACTCTGCGACAGTTGGCCTGAGGCTAAAACCGCACTGCCCCCCTCGCAGCAGCAAGAGCTAAAAGTCGTATTTGGCTTGAGTGATTATATTGCTGAGCAACTTTGTCGTCATCCAGAATGGATTGTGCAGTTATTTGATGGCCTATTAGATGATGTGGTGCGCAGTGATTTTGATGCTCAGTTACATTCGCTGTTAGTTGAGTTAACTCAAGAAGAGCAGGTTAAGTCAGCATTACGTTGTTATCGTAATCTACAAATGGTGCGTTTAGCATGGCGTGATTTTTTAAATTACACCCCAGTAGAAGAATCTCTACTCGATTTATCAGCACTGGCCGAAGCATTGGTTATTGCTGGACGAGATTGGTTATATCAAGAAATGTGTCAGCAATATGGTACCCCCATGAGTGCCGAAGGTAAGCCGCAACCTTTATTAATTTTAGGTATGGGTAAACTGGGTGGCCGTGAACTTAATTTTTCATCTGACATTGATTTAATTTTTACCTTTCCAGAGCATGGTGACACGGTAGGAGGAAGACGTACTCAGGCCAATCAACAATTCTTTATTCGCATGGGCCAACGCTTGGTAAATTTACTCGACCAAGTGACGGTTGATGGATTTGTATTTCGTGTTGATATGCGTTTACGGCCTTACGGAGAAAGTGGTCCGTTAGTCGTCAGTTTCAGTGGTCTAGAAGATTATTACCAAGAACAAGGTCGCGATTGGGAACGCTACGCCATGGTTAAAGCTCGCGTATTGGGACCTTGGTCTGGCTATTGTGACGAGCTACATGATTTATTACGCCCATTTGTATATCGCCGTTATATTGATTTTTCTGCGATTGAATCATTACGTAAAATGAAGCAACTCATCGCTCAAGAAGTCAGGCGTCGCCAGTTAACCGATAACATTAAGTTGGGCGCGGGAGGGATCCGCGAGGTCGAATTCGTAGTGCAAAGTTTTCAGTTGATCCGTGGCGGCCGCGAACCCGCATTGCGGCAACAAAGTTTATTTGGTGCCATTGATACCTTGTACAGCCTTGGGCAGTTGGAATATTTAGCGGTTGATGAGCTTAAACATAGCTATATTCTTTTGCGTCGGGTGGAGAATTTATTACAAGCTATAGATGATAAACAAACACAAACTCTGCCCAACAATGAGCTTGATTGGCAGCGGCTCTGTTATCCATTAGATATTGAAAACGAAACAGAACTTCGTCAAAAGATTAATACTGCGATGGCTACCATTCACGGCCATTTTAATGCCACGGTCGGTGGCACTGACAGTCACGAACAGAATGATCATTGGACATCATTATTTTGGAATGTGCAGCAAGATGAAGACGCTAATGCCTTGCTGCAAGAACAACAAATCGATGATAGCGAATTATGGCCGTTATTAAGTGAATGGCATCAAATGGTGTCAAAACGTTCTATCGGACCTCGAGGGCGTGAAACCTTAGACAAATTAATGCCTAAATTACTCGAGGAATTGGTTAATCAGGCGAAACCGAGTCAAGCTTTTAAGCCCGTTGCCAACGTGCTAGATAAAATATTAACTCGAACTACTTACCTTGAGCTTTTATGTGAAAACCCGGGTGCTAGACAACAATTAGTCAGTTTATGTTGTGCAAGCCCCTGGATTGCGCGTGAGCTAGCTAATTTTCCTATGTTGCTCGATGAGCTTATTGACCCGTCGCAACTGTATGACATCACTTCGATTGATGATTATCCGAGCGAATTACGCCAATATTTATTACGAGTACCAGAAGATGACATGGAGCAGCAAATGGAAGCGCTGCGCCAGTTTAAATTGTCTCAACAACTCAAGATAGCAGCTGCCGATGTCACAGGCGTTTTACCTGTCATGCAGGTCAGCGATCATTTAACCTTTTTAGCCGAGGCAATTATTGAGCAAGTCGTGCTGCAAGCTTGGCATCAGGTGGCGTCTCGCCATGGCACGCCTGAGGGAACAAGCCCAAGTAATATGGGGTTTGCAGTGATTGGGTACGGTAAGCTTGGTGGTATTGAACTAGGTTATGGTTCTGATTTAGATTTGGTTTTCTTACACGGTCACAGCGGTTCTGGCAGTACAGATGGCGAACGATCTATTGATAATGGCCATTTTTACCTAAAGCTTGCTCAGCGTGTGGTGCATTTATTTGCTACCCGCACCACGTCTGGAGAATTATATGAAGTTGATATGCGTTTACGCCCATCGGGTGCATCAGGCTTATTAGTTAGTGAAATTGAGCATTTTGGTGCTTATTTGCAGCAAGAGGCTTGGACCTGGGAGCATCAAGCTTTAGTGCGCGCTCGTTTTGTGTTTGGTGATTATTCACTTGCGGGTCGTTTTAGTGAACTACGTGCGCAAGTGTTGCAAATTGAGCGCGATAAAGTGGAGTTGGCTAAAGCTGTTAGGGATATGCGCACAAAAATGCGCGAGCATTTACTTCAAGCAGAAGCAACAATATTTGATTTAAAGCAGAGCGCAGGTGGTATTGCGGACATTGAATTTATAGCCCAGTATTTAGTCTTAGCCTATGCGCATCAATATCACGAGTTAACTATTTGGTCTGATAATGTGCGCATTTTTGAAGTGTTAGCCGAGTTGGAATTATTGCCGGTAATGCAAGCTCAGCATTTAACTCAAACTTACTGTTGGCTGCGTGATGAGAATCATGAACTGACCTTACAGCAATTGCCCGGTAAATTACCGCAGCAAAGCGTGCAACCCAAAACTGATAGCGTCATTGAAATTTATAATAATATTTTACACATTTGATACTAAATGAAGTGGTTAAGATCGATATTTAGTTCTATAACTGTCTTATTGAACTGGTGTTATTTGATTAAGTTGGACTTTTAATGCTTCTGGCTCCGATACCTGAAAATGAGCATACTCGACTCGAAACGCTTCGAGGATTAAACATGCTCGATACCGCAGCTGAAGATCGCTTTGATCGTGTCACTCGGCTAGCAAAACGCTTATTTTCAGTATCGATTAGCGTGATAAGTTTAATTGATGCCGATCGTCAATGGTTTAAATCCTCACAAGGATTAGATGTATGCGAAACCCAACGTGATATTTCTTTTTGTGGTCACGCCATTAATCAGCATGGCATTTTCATTGTACCTGATGCGCTAAAAGATCAGCGTTTTGCCGACAACCCACTGGTACTCGGGCCACCTAATGTTCGATTTTATGCCGGTTATCCATTAACTATGCCTAATGGCGTGATAGTCGGAACCTTGTGTATTATTGATGACAAGCCGAGGTCCTTTTCTAAAGATGATGAAGCAACTTTAGAAGATCTTGGCAATATTGTTATAGATGAGCTGTTATCGATTAAGCAAAATACTTTGGATGCGTTAACGGGTATTTTTAATCGTCGCGGCTTTGAGTTACTTTCTCATAGAACAATGGCCCGCAGTGATAAGCTCGGCTTTAACACCTGTTTGATTTTTTTAGATTTAAATGATTTTAAATCTATTAATGACGCATTTGGTCATGAAGAAGGAGATAATGCATTAAAAATCTTTGCCCGTTTATTAGTCAGTAGTTTTCGTGGCTCAGATATTATTGCGCGATTTGCTGGTGATGAATTTGTGGTATTGCTGAGTCAAACTGATGAAACTATTGTCAATGATGTATTACGCAGGTTCCAGCAGTCTGTTGAGCAGCATAACCAGCACAATGCTAAACCTTACCAATTAACTTACAGCAAAGGTGTGGTGCATCGACAAGCAAATCAGGCATTATCCTTGTATGAATATTTGGTGACTGTCGATAAAGCCATGTTTGTTGACAAAGCAAAACATCACCAGAAAAACGAAACGGTAATTAAATAGCCTGTTACTCATGAATGATGCTGAATTACTCGCCGATAATGGATATATCCTTGTGCTTAATCTTAGTAAAAGATGATGTCCTTTCACTACTATTATTTTTCATTTCAACTTACTCAATTATTAATTTATCTACACTCAGCAGATTACCTCTATTGATGGCTTAGCCTAATACCCAGTGAATTGTAATGAATAAATTCATTTAAAATCAACGATTTAACTTCAGGTGCTGTCTCAAGCGATACCAGCATAGCCAAGCCAATATTGGCATAGGGTATTGCCGCCTTAATGGCTTCTTTTTGCGGCAATTTGATAAGTTGGCGTAGCATTGAATACACACGCAGAAGAATAATAAATCCAAGCGCAATAACAGACGGCATTTAGTGGTCGCTAAATGACTTTTTTGCCTTGTCATGCCCTCTGCTATTCCTAGTATGAGCATTAACAAAGTGGATAAGGTTTCGCAGGTCGCCTTAGGGACTTTTAAATCTGACTTGATTAATCCTGCACTTAAACCGAGGGCAAAAAATCCATCATAGTACTAAGCATGTTATCGCTTCTATCTGTTATAAACTATGGTGATGCTGCCTTGTAGTCATAACAAAGTGAAATATTTTAAATCAAAATGGCGCAGTAATATTGAATAAATCTAGGCTGTTATAGTTATTAATAGCAGATCTGTGAAGTACTGATCTATTAAGTATTGCTAGCGTATAGTATCGTTGAATAAGAACATAGCAATATTAATGGTAGAGCCTGTAATGAAAAATGAAATTGATATTCATCGTGCGTTAAAAGTGTTTAACAAAGTCACTCAATATGGCGAAAAACGTGCGCTTGAAGATGGTCTTAGTGGCCATGATTATTGGTTGTGTGGTATTAGTGCCCAAACGGATCACGATGGCTACACCATTACCTTGTCTGATGCCCAAGTTAGTTTAACGGTGTTTTTTCACAATAAGTATCAGTTCGAATATCCTACCAATGATGCGCTCGATAATTTTTTACGTCGATTTAATGACGTTGAAAATTTCCAAGCATCTTGAGTAAAGCATTAAGGTTATTAAGCACTCATAACCTTGCATCATATACTTTACGCCCATTGTTGCATTTCGATTAGGCGACTGTAAGTGCGTCTAAATTCAAATTGTAATGCCCCATCAATGTATAAATCTTCCAAGCTAAACCTGCTATTGAGAATTAACATCACTTTTTGATCGTATAGTTCATCAACTAAACTAATAAAGCGTCTGGTTGGATCATCCTCACTGGCATAGGATAGTTGTCGCTCGCCTGTGATGGTTGCTAGTGAACCATCTTCGGTGCCACGTGCTCTAATCCAGCTTCGTAGTTCTCCGCCTAATATCGGTACATCGCTGAGTAAGATATGGCTAAATTGTCCCGCGAGTTCAATATAATCTAATGCTGAGCGTGGGCCTTGGCACAAGGCTGAAAAGGTAAACCAAGCAAGCTGGCCGTGTATAGCCATAACGGCAATGTCTCTATGGCATACCTCAATTGAATGTGGCAGGTTTTTGAGACTCGCATGAGGTTGTGGGTATTGTTGACATAATTGTTGAAAAACAACGTCGGGCGCCATTGATGATGGCTGTTTTAGCCAAGGTGGTGTAGTCGTTAATATGTTGGCGTTAGCGTGTAAACGATGATCAATTTGACCATTTAAATGGATTGATTCGGTATATTGTAGAAGCAGATCAATAGTGGGTAAAAAACGATCGCGCTGTAATCCGTTTTTATACAAGTCAACAATCGGCACATTTGACGTTGCAACTAAGGTCACTTCTGACTGAAATAATGTCTCAAATAATCGCCCAAGTAAAATGGCATCACCGATATCAGATACAAAAAATTCATCGAAGCAAATGACAGAATATTTGGCTGCAATTTGCTTAGCGATATGAGCTAATGGATCGCGGATCCCCGATGTTTGATTTAATTGCTGATGGAGCATAGCCATAAAACGATGAAAATGAAGACGTAATACGGTTTTATTTACTTCAGACTGCGGGCTATATAGGTACTGCTCAGACAAACTTTGATAAAACAGATCCATCAGAAAGGTTTTCCCACGACCAACATCTCCCCACAAATATAAACCGCGGTTTTTTTTGTTAATCGATAGACATTGCTGATAGAGCGAATCTAAGGCGAGTACTGCTTGCTGTTGCGCAGGATCATCAAGCATGTTTTGTTTAATGCGCTGCTGATAGGCTTGTAATGGCGACATAACACTTAAGCTAAATTGTTGAGCTGAGTAGTATACCATTAACTGTTGCCTTTATTATGGTGCGTATTTCCTTTAAGCTCTTGTGACAAAAATAACAATCTATTAACTCTGAGCGTGAACCCTGAGTATTAATCCTAACAAGGACCCAGACATGAATCATAAAAATAAGGGGATGACCTACATTGGTGCGGATATGACATTAGAAGGTAATGTACGTATTCAAGGTCCTGCAATGGTTGCTGGTCACACCAAAGGTACTATCAACTCTACTGATCAAATCAAAATTGAGCTGGGAGGCGTGATTGAGGGGGACGTTTTTTGCCAAGAGATGCGCGTGTCAGGATTATTTAAAGGCAAGTTACATTGCAATAAGTTAATTATTGTCAGCTCGGGTATTGTAGAAGGTGAAGTGTCGAGTCATCAGATGGAAATTTATGATGGCGGTCAATTCATCGGTATGCGCACTAAAGGTCCTGATGCATCGCAGTTACCACAAGCTGAAGCAGAGCAATCATCACATCAACAGGCGCAGCAGGCTAGGGTTACTCATTCGGTTTTTTCTGGGCGTAAATTCACTTATGCCGCAGTTGCGACTATTTTGATTATTGCCGGCACAATATTACAACCAACCATTAGCTCGGCATTAAATCGTGGTCAAATATTGTCATCTGACAACAATCAAGCCAGCGTAGAGCAAAACTCACAATCAACTGCAACAGCAGAAGATGCTGAGGTATTATTTCAAGATATAGATCAACAGACTTCATTTGTCGATCAAGCTGAAGCATTGATAGGGGCTGGTCAAAGTGATATTAATGTGGCGATGGAAGATTTACATGAACTCGCTAAAACAAGTGAAGCTATGGGGGATAGCCAAACAGCGAGTGACGATGTCGAACAAATCGAGCCAGCGTTTGGCACGCCAGATAAGTAAGCATCTTTTTTTATTACCCATAAAAAAATGGTTTTATTAACCACAGTGTTTAGTGGAGTAATAAAACCATTTTATGCTGTTTTGATACAGCCAAATATTTCTATATTACTTATGGATTAATGCGAGTTGGCATACCTGTACGTTGCTCTAGCAATCGCTTTAATATAAATGAGTCAGTTTGTGGGTGAGCAACAAAGCGAGTGGTTTCTTTATCAAATGATAATGCTACTGGCTCAGTCGAATCAAACTCAGCTTGAGTGCGTGATAGCGGCTGATGAACTTCTAAATAACGATTACCATCAGGTTCTTCAGTCGCTTTAATGGGTTGGTTAATAAATTCAACACGAGTACCTACTGGCACGGTATTAAATAAATGTTCAATATCTTCATCACGTAAACGAACACAACCAGAACTGACGCGTAAACCAATACCAAAGGTGGCGTTAGTGCCATGGATTGCATATAAATTACCCACATACAGTGCGAACAAACCCATTGGATTATCAGCGCCTGCAGGCCATACTGCTGGTAATGTCACTCCTTTTGCTTCGTATGATTTACGAATGTTAGCAGTTGGTGTCCACGTTGGATTTGCGCGTTTACGTTGAATGGTTGTTACCCACTTTTCTGGAGTGTCTTTACCAATTTGGCCAATACCAATAGGCAATACTTCAACAATATCTTTTCCTTTTGGGAAATAATATAAACGCATTTCAGCGCTGTTTATCACTACGCCTTCACGTTTAGTGTTCGGCAAAATTAGCTGATGTGGGATTAATAAAGTGCTACCGGCTTTGGGTAAAAAGGGATCCACGCCAGGGTTTGCTTCTAATAAGTTAGTTAATCCGAGCTGAAATTTTGAGGCGATTTGTTCTAGGGTTAACTTGCCCTCAGGAACAACATAGTATTGATTTTCACCGACTAAATTGCTGCCTTTAGCAGGTAGACGATATTCAACGGCAGCACTCGAAAAACTGAGTACCATAGCCGTTGCTGCAATTAAAGTAGTGCGTAACGAATTCATCATAAGCGTTATATCATTCCAAAAACAGACGTTATACCAGTCAGACTACAATATCTTACCAAGTTTGACTATTTTGTACTGGTCATTAGTACATATTATTAGCGCGCATCCTCACTTATTACGCTTAATATTTCAACTGATTTTTTCCTGTTTCGTTATTTAAATCTTAAACGTTTAGTAAGCTGATGTAAGTTGTCTGGAGCGGTTGGCAACTGATGTTCTTTTAGCGCTAACTTATAACCTATTTGAGAGTCTATTTTGTGGAAGAATGACTCTTGAAATGGATTATTTATAAGACTTAAGCTTATGGGTATTTTATGCAATCGGCCTTAACACCGTAAGCGATGATGCACACTTTCAGCCTCTTTAATTAACGACGCAGGGTTACGCTCCTATCGCATCTAAAAATATGTATTTGGATTTTTGCCTATATAGCTATCTCAGTATTTACCGAGGAAAATTGCAGTAAAAGATGTCCTCGATGAATCCCCAAAGTACGTACAAGAAGACAGTGAAACCAGGTTCTAGTGAACATTTATTTAAATTAATGTTTGTTTTTAATTTTATATATCAATTGGTTATTTTTTTACTCTGCTTATTCCTCATCAAAATAAATTGTTGTACTTTTAGTTAGCATGCTAACCAGTTATAATGCTTAGCATGCTAACTAAGTGGTGACTTCATATGATTTCTACAGAATTAGAGCGATTAAAAGAGCTACATCTTGCTGAGCAACTCGGCCGGTTACATCGATTATGGCGCACTGTCGCAGATGTTGAATTAATTCCTTTAGGCTTAACTCATCCTCGCTGGACCGCGCTGTGGAAGCTATTACGCTTAGGCGATAACGTCAGTCAAAAAGTACTCGCCGACGCGTTAGAAATAGAATTGCCATCATTAATGCGCACTTTGGGTCAATTAGAAGAACATGGATATGTTAAAAGGCGTTGTTGCGATACTGATAAGCGAGCACGAATTGTCAGTTTGACCCCTCAGGGAACCGACATTCTGAAGCAAATAGAAACACGGATTATGCAAATCCGTGCAGAATTACTCAATGGCATTAGTCATCAAGAATTAAATGAATTTGAACGTGTGATCAGTCTGATTAGTGCTAATGCTATGGCTAAGCTTAATCAGTCTGATGACCCTTTTAGTGAGAAGTAACATGACTCCAGATCAACAATTTGCCCGTCTCGTTAAAATATCGATTGCGATGTTTGTATTCGTATTCGGTTACTTTATGTTTGCCGATGCTGTCATGCCAATGACGCCACAAGCTATGGCAACACGGATGGTCACCAAGGTAACACCACAAGTCAGTGGAAAAATAGCCTCTATTAAGGTCGCAAATAACCAATTTGTGGCCGAAGGTGATGTGTTGTTTAGTATCGATTCAGCCTCTTATGAGTTAGCGGTTGAGCGAGCAACATTAGCCTTAGAGCAAGCAAAACAAGATAATGCAGAACTCGATGCATCGATATTAGCCGCCAAAGCCGACGTGCAGGCAAATCAAAGTAATGCACAGCAAAAAAGCAGCGAGGCAAAGCGTATTGATGCTCTTTATTCTACACGCGGTGTATCGCAGCAGTTAGCCGATCAAGCTCAAAATGATGCCGCAACCGCCGAAGCTAACTTACTTGCCGCTAAAGCTCGCTTAACTAAGTTAATCGTTAGTCGTGGGTTTAACGGCGCGGATAATTTAAAAGTTCGCCAAGCTCAAAATCATTTAGCTCAAGCCGAGTTAGACTTGTCATATACTCAAATTCGCGCAGATCAAAATGGGGTTGTCACTAACTTACAGTTGGAAGTCGGTAGCTTTGCTACAGTCGGTCAGCCTTTGTTAGCACTAGTATCAGAAAACGTTGATATTATTGCTGATTTTAGAGAGAAAAGTTTACAAGGTATTGAGCCACAATCAATTGCGCTGGTTTCATTTGATGGCCAACCTGGCCATTTATACTCGGCTAAAGTGAGTTCTGTTGATGCAGGTGTGAGTGCCGGACAATTTGATGCCAATGGCCGCTTGGCAGATCCCCAAGAGTCGGTGCGATGGGTCCGTGATGCCCAGCGCTTACGTTTACATTTAGAGCTCGATCAACAAGCCGTTAGCCTATTGCCTGCAGGGGCTCGCGCCACGGTGCAATTGGTGCCCAATAGCAGTTTTCTCGGTTTTTTGGCTAAGGTACAAATTAAAGTCATTAGTGTGCTGCACTATATTTATTAAATGAAGCATTAACTTCAATCATCATTTCCCTAATCCATACTTATAGCCGGTTACCACTTTTTAGTGTTGACTGAACAAACCATTTATTAGAGTGGGTGATTTAGGATGCCGTATTCTCTCCAATGCGAAGGTATTTTACATGTTGCTACGCCACAGTCCTTTGACTACAAACGATTTACGTCAATGCCTTCGCATTGCAACAGGCGCAACGCTTGGGTTTGCTATTTGTAAATTTTTCGACCTAAGTTATGGAGTATTTTTTACCGTCACCCCAATGTTACTGTTGGGTTTAGTACCAGTGATGAATGCCCATGCAATGCGGCAACTATTAGCATCATCGGTGATGGCTGGAATTGAGGTGGGTATTCTAGGTGGTTTATTTGGTACTCATCCAGGGATGATCTTGCCAATTGTGTTTATACTTTTTCTGTATCGATTTGCGGCAATGTCACGAGGCAGTTTGTTTTTGTTCGGCGCTAACGGGGTGATCAGCTTAAGCATTATGCTGCACTTTGCCAGTTATCCGAGTGTCGATATTAATAATCTTATTTTTAATAATTTTTGGGCGACGGCAGCATCTGTCATCATTGCTTACGCTATGACCGCTCTTTGGCCAGATGTCGAACCACGTCCGCCAATGGCATCGGTTGCTAAAGCGTCTAATCGTATGCGTCATGAAGCATTACTCGGTGCATCAATTGCGACAGCATCATTTGTGGTTTTTCAGGTATTTAACTTGCGTGACTCTATGTCAGCTCAAGCCACCACCTTATTATTGTTATTCCCCATGCATTGGAATGGTGCACTCGGCTATGCCCGCAAGCGTGCTATCGGTACCCTGCTTGGAGTGACCTTTGGTTTACTAGGGCAAGGGTTACTTTATGATTGGTCTGGGCAACTGATTTTTGTCATACCGCTATTGTGGATAGGCTTAATGTTATTTAGCCAAGTGCATGTGAGAGAGGCGAGTGGCTCAGGAGTGGGGTTTGGCGCCATGACCACATTAGGCATACTATTTGGCCAATATTTAACCCCCAATAACGATCTAGTATTTAGTGCTTTGTATCGAGTCAGTAGTATTCTAGTGGCAATAGTGGCAACTTTATTATTGTGTTATTTAGTGCATCGCTTATTGAATCAATTTGCAGCGACTCGATTTGGTTGAACGATAGATGTGTGCGGTAAATCGATCTAATTTGAGTATATTCGTTTATCGATATTATTCAGTAGTTAATTGATGATTTTAGCTGCAGCGTGCGGTTAGTTTTATAGACATAATTACTATAGACATTTGTTATATAAATGCTAATAGTAATGGATGGTATATAAAAAGGACTTAACATAATGAAACATAATACTATTATTTTTAGCTTAATATTGAGCTTTCTCGCTTTCGCTCCATTTAAAAGCCAAGCAAATCAATTGCCTGAGTGTAACACTTCTGAATGTATTGAATACTTTAAAGCCTATCGAATTTTAACTAAAAGAGGCCATTCCTCAGCGATGGCCATGTTAGCTGAATTCTATTATACCGGTTATGGTACCGATAAAGATTTAGACATGGCGTTAAAATGGTACCGACGTGCAGGTAAATATGGCGTACTGGATGCAAAATATAAAGCGGGCGTTTTGTATTTACAAGATACTCCTTTGAAAGATGTCGATGAAGGTGTTGAGTTTTTAAAGTACGCATCAAAGATGGGCCACTCTCAATCATCGTATTTATTGGGTAAAATGTATTTAGGTGGTGGCATGGTAGAACAAGATTTGGCACTTGCAGATCAATACCTTGCTAGAGCTTATGAAGAAAAGAATCTTGCCGCCAGAAATTATGGGCAAGTACTTTATCTGCATGAATCTACTAAAGATTTACCTCTGAGCAATCTTTATGCTTTAATTTCAAAAGATGTTGTCACGTTAACCCCTGAGAAAACGGGTTCAAATGAGCAAACTGCAGCGATCATTTTTCCTCAAGGTGAAATGGAAACCATTGACGTACAAATGGATACATTTGAAGACATGTTTGGCTCGCATATCACACAGTTGAACCACATGATCCCTGACACATCAAAAGGCACTGGATCTAATATAGCCGGACAAACATGTGCAAAAATGTGGGGATGTAGTAGTGAAGGTGACGGTCAACGAATCCAGGATGTCATGTTATCTGATTGGGGCTTAGAAACACTTCAATTCAGACTTGAAGGTTCAATATTTATCATAAAATAATAGCTGAGCTAAATAGAATAATTAGTTTCAATGACAAACGCGTTATGTTGCAAGTATGACTAATGACAGAGCAATTGGAGGTTGTCGTTAATGTCATAATTAACACATTAACAAGCAGTTTGATCAGCGTTTATTTAACGCTGATATAAAAAAGTGACTCGTTTTGCATAAGCAAGAGTCACTTTTTTATTTTACAAACGTCATAATGAATATGTTTTGCAATAGATTATTGCCAGCCAATTTTCCACTGTTGCGGATCTTTAAGGTTGCGCCAGTCAATAGCAAACTCTTGTGCATTCATTTCTGCCCTTATGATGCATTCAATGACGTTTTGCTGCTCGTCATATTCCACTTTACTGATGCTAAAATGCTTCAGTTTCTGAACCACGTTCACCTTGGTCCATTTGCTATTGAGTAATTTCTTAGGATGAATTGGGTTCATATTCGTTCTCCTATTCTCAGTATTTCGATGCCTATATTAATATTCATGTTATGACTCATGACGAACCTAATCAGTACTGGTGTTAATCATTGTGAGAGTGACTAACTAATAACTGCTGCAATTGGCTTAGATCATTGATAATAATATCGGCGAGATGTTGATATTCGCTATCAACCCCATGATTAATAAAACAAGCTATCATACCGGCATTGTTAGCTGCCTGAATATCATATAAATAGTCGCCGACATAGATAATATGTTGCGGCGAAATTTGCCATTGAGTTGCTATCGCTAGCAGTGCATCCGGGGCCGGTTTTGCTGGATAATCTTCTCTGGTCAATACGTGATTGATGGCGATATTATTCTGTTTTACTTTCATTGCACTGGCGGCAAGGCTATTACGAGTCACTATAGCAGTGGGGAGTTTTGCCGCTTCAATAGCATTAATCAGCTCTGCCATGCCTTTAATCGGTTTGGCATTGATTGCATCTTGGTATTCATGATCAAGGATAATCTGATTGGCGCTGGCTTGAGTGTCTTTGCAGCTTAACTCGTCGACATATTTAAGGAGATCGATACTATCAGGACAACCAATTTGCTGACGAATTAAGTTAAAGTCTAAACTGGATTCAACTAAGGTACCGTCTAAGTCAAAAATAATACCTTTAATTTGCATTGGTAAATTCAATTAATACCCTTATCTAATTTATATTTATCGGTTAAATTGCATTGAGTGTAACTCAATTAAAAACGGACCTTGTTGTTTTTGTGCCACTAAAAAGCCAACCCGATCAATATCATTAAAATCTAATGCTGGTGCATTTGCAACCTTACGTCCCCTGAAGTTAACGGTAAAATCAGCAGGGATAAAAGTATGTTGCGTTAGCGTATTTGGGCGAGTGGTAAAATTCGCTACATACGCTTCACCATACGATAAGTTGGGTGATTTTAGGCGTATTTGATAGGTTTTACCATCGCCTTTAACTGTGAGACTAAGCTCTGATTGATCGATAATTGGATGCTTATAATTCGACTCTATCGATGCGAACCCGCCATTGTTTTCCAATGACACAGACCCTGTAAATAACAACACTTGCTGGTTAATTTCAACTTTGCTTTGTGAAATACCGCCCATTACAGTGTCATTATTGATTAACCATTTTGTAAAGTGACTCGGATCAGTAAAATGAAATAACATATTATCCTCACTGGCACTCCATGCGGGTTGGCCAAACATTAGTAAAATTCCTGCGACAGTTCGAATACCTATTGGTACTTTTCGGCTAATATGCCCGCCCTGTGTATTGAGTAATACCATCATATACTCCTATTCATTATCGTTCGATATATCGCTCCAAAGGCCATAAAAAAATGGCTTATCAGGGTGAGGGATAAGCCATAAAGGGTCTTACGGAGGATAATGTTACTTACTGCATCGGGTCTTGCTACATGGGGTCTAACGTATCGGGCTTTGGTCTATCAGGTGTCATCTAACGGTTTAACTATTATTTATTACGCGTGCTATTCAATTTAGGTTCACTTATTTTGCCGTTCTTTTTCAATGCCAGATCCTTCCCATCTGGGGGAGAGTTATATTCGACAAGTTGGGATCTTGTCAGTACCCTTGGTATAGGTTTTATTAAGTGGCTATTTATCTTCGATGATGAGCAATCATATCAACAGATGATAGACCTGAGGGACAAGATATTTTGGACGTAAACGGTGGGTTATCGACTCAGTCAGCCGCGCTTACCTTTAGTGTGGTAAGCATTAATTTATTTAATTTTATTGAACCGCCTTATGCTTTTTATGATTTTGAAAATATCTATAGTGATAAACAGTGGCAAAAAAAGTGTGCCTGGTTAAGTGATTTTATTAACCAATCTCAAGCTGACATTATTGCTTTTCAAGAAGTGTTTAGTCCCGATGCCTTAGCTGTGCTGACTAAGTCTCTGGGGTATGAATATTTTGTGGCACTAGATTTACCTGAAGTGGTGAGTGACTATGTGTATCGAAGTCCAGTCGTGGCGATTGCATCTAAGTATCCTATTATCGATTCGGTTAATGTCGTGCCAGATCCGCAATGGGTCAATCAATTGGGTTTAGCTGAGTCATTTAGTTTTAGCCGTAAACCACTTCGAGCAACCATACAGTTACCTATTTTTGGGCCATGTGATTGTTATGTAATTCATCTTAAGTCTAAGCGTAGCGGTGTCAGTCGCGACGATATCAGTGAAAGTGGTTTACATGGTGGTGCAGATTTTGTTGCAAGGCAAGTGCTTGGGCGCTGGGCATCGAGTTTACAGCGGGGCAGTGAATCGGCATTGTTGTGCCATCAAATGTTAATGAGACGACAACAAAGTCAGCAACCTTTTATGTTAATGGGTGACTTTAATGACACTATGGGTAGTGAACTCTTAGCCGCGTTTAATAATCAATTACGAGTGTTTCGTAGTGATATTGAAGACCCTGGGCTGGCTAAGTTAGGCGAAACGTCATTGATGGCTGAATTACACCAAAGCAGTTTGTTTGACAGCTATGAGTTGTTTATTGCCGCCACCAAGTGTAATGCGACCTTGGCCCAAGATGAGTTTGAATCAAGCGCATTAGTTGATGAGCAACCCCATCCGGTCAGACAGCCGACACATTACTATGGCAACAGTGGTTCTGTGCTTGATTACATATTAGTATCGAGTGAGTTTAATCCAACTCAGCAACAAAATCTTGCTCATATAATTGATTATAAAACGTTTGATCGCCATCTCGTTCGACCTGACTATGAACGCGATAGTGACAGTACAGACCATGCACCTGTGATGATGAGTTTTAGCGTACGCAGTTAATGATATTTATTATGTAATGTATCAAATGTTATAAAATCCACAGGCTCAGTATAGAGTTGTTATTATTGAGCTAATAAAAAAGCGCTGATATTTATCAGCGCTTTTTTTGTATTCACCCTATGGCTTCATCATTAAATGACTAATCCATTGATTGTTATTACTACTAGAGTAGCGGTTACTGCAATAGCAGTTTTATTTTTACGCAGCGCTGCTCTTCTTGACGGGTTTCAAGTAGGGCGCGGCGCGCGAGTTGTGATAAACCTGTTTGCGTATCTAGGACATCACTAATTGCATTAATGTTGCCTGCACTGCACTGCGTCGGGATCAGTGCCGCGGCAAAACTACGCATAAATACTGGTCCTTTATCGTCCATTAACGGTAGGTTAGCAAAGCGTTGTTCTGCGGTCGCCGCACTTAATAGTTTTTGCTCCGCAGGATAGAGGTTAAACATCGCAATACGGATCTTAGAGAAAGGCATAGTGTCATTATTCTCAATGGTATTTAACCATTGGCGTTTAAGCGCTGACTGCGGACGGATGGCTTCAGCTGCAATGGCTGCTTTTTCGCCGGAGTCAGATTGATCAAGATGTTTTTCTTGAGCAAGTAACGCTTGAGCGTCACCATAATCATAGCGGTTTAATTGGCGGATCATGGCCCAGCGCAAGTCTTGATCTATGCTTAACCCTTTAATATGGCTTTTACTTTGCAGTAAAGATTGAATATGTTTTAACGCCTCACCGTGACTAGACAGGCTAATATAGGCATCGAACCAACGGCGTTGGAAGTCTCGGTTACGGTAGCTTTCCATGCTCATACGCAAGCTCATTTGGCTTAATGCCTTTGATATTTTGCTGTTGTAACTTGCATGCATGGGCGCCATAAGATCAAGATAGTTTTTGGCTTGCTGAAGATTACCAAGCACTTGACCTAATATGGTGTAATCTTTTTCCAGTGGTGCATTAATTAATGCGATATTTAAGAACTGCTCCATTGATGTATTACCATCAATGACGCTGTCCCACATACTTTGCCACAACATTGAGCGTAATAACGGATCGCTCACTTGGCCTAGAGACTGCTTAGCGGTATTAAATGAACTCGTGTCTAACTCAACTTTTACAAATCCCCAGTCGTCATAGTTGGGATAGACTAAATCAGGGCAAACCTCACCGATTAACTGATCAACTTTGGTGTAAGCGCCTTTATAGGTAACTGCGATGACTTGTTGTTTTTCAAGTTCGTACCTGTTTTTGTTAAATAGCCCAATTTGAACACGTTGTTCGCGTAATGTTGGAAATTGGCTATCTGCTGTTTGTACTAAAGCGAATGAGTTAATTTGTCCACCTTGGCAGGTGTACTGGGCTTTGATGGTATTGACCCCTGCGGCATATAACCATTCTTTGGTCCACTGGGATAAATCTCGACCACTGGCAGTAGCTAGACTATTGATAAAGTCATTGAGCTCAGCATTTTGATAGCTATATTGTGTAAGATATTGGCTTACACCACGGCGAAAAATGTCTTCACCGAGCAAGTGACGTAATTGCTTAATGGTTGATGCGCCTTTTTGATAAGTAATGGCATCGATGTTATCAAAGGCATTTTTGCTGGTGGCCACAGGTACTTCAATAGGATGGGTCGTGACTAAGCTGTCTTGATGGTAAGCTGCTTGCTTACCTTTAGCATAAAAGCTGCGCCATGCATTGCTAAACTCGGTTGCTTCGCTGGTAGCAAGGGTGCCCATAAACGAGGCAAAGCTTTCATTTAACCATAAGCCATTCCACCATTTCATTGTCACTAAGTCGCCAAACCATTGGTGCGCCATTTCGTGCATGATAACGCCGGCTAAGCGTTCTTTTTGTTCAGCTGTCATTGCGGCATTAAATAAGAAACGGTCTTCTGAAAACGTAATTGCCCCAGCATTTTCCATTGCACCGTAAAGGAAGTCAGGCACCAATACTTGGTCGTATTTTTTAAACGGGTATGCAATACCAAAGTAGCGATCAAAAAAGTCTAACCCTTGTTTGGTGTAAGTAAACCAATCTTGTGGTGAAACTTGATCCGCTACTGATTGACGCGAAAACAAGCGCATTGGATAACGGCCTGAGTTGTCTTCCCAAACATGGTAAGGACCAGCGTGCATAGAAAAATTATAGGGGCTCAACTTAGGCGTGGCAGGGAAGGTCCATAAGTTGGTTTCACCTTGGTCGACGATATTGGTTTCACGCATAGCACTGATCACTTGCCAGTCTTTGGGGGCATGAACATTGATTTGATAGCTGGCTTTAAGGTCGGGTTGATCAAATACGGCAAACATTTGCTGAGCGGCAGCAGGTTCAAAATGCGAGTACAAGTAAACTTTACCGTCTACGGGATCGACAAAACGATGTAAGCCTTCACCATTGGTGCTGTGCTCACGAGTAAATTCGACTTCTACGGTATTGTGGCCATCTACTAGTAGGCTTTGATTTAGTACAATATAAGCACCATTGTAATTAGGATATACCTTAGTACCGTTAATGATAAATTGTTTGATATTGGCTTTATTAAGGTCGAGCGTAAGCGCTTTTGGCACGCTGCTTAAGTCAAAGTTAACAACTGATTTTGCACTGAATTGACTATGTTCACTTAGAAAGAAGGTTAGCTCATATTGCGCATTTGATATCACACTGGATCTAGCTTGCGCTTGTTCTTGGCTAATGTAGGCAGAGCCATCCCGTTGAAAGGCGGTGGTGGATATTGAGCTACTGCAGCTAATAACGCTAGCACAACATAATGCGATGAGACTGGTTTTAATAACCCGAGGACTAAACAATTCAGTGGATAACAATTTCACGTTAGTGTTCCTAACTTATTATTAGATTAATGAAAAAGCCGACAACAATGTCGGCTTTAATGCTATAGGTTGTGACTTATAAACCTAAAAATGACTTTGATTTCATTTTACGGATTTCTTTTTCATCAGACCATTCAATTAAACCTGTTTCAAGATCCATTAAACGCATGGTCATCTTGTAATAAACGTCTTTGGTGCTGCCATCTTGTTTAACAATGCTCGACAAGTTGCCATAAAGCATATATTGCGCGCCAATTTGGCGACCAAATTTAATCGCAGTAGATGGATCGACCATGCCAGCGTTGTTTTGATAATCAAGTTGTTTGCGAACAGTATCAACCTTAGTCATATCAATAAAACGGAACTTACCAGAGCGTAATAGCTTGTTGCTAATACTATCGGTTACCGATTCAGTATCAATATGCTCAGAAGTTTTATTCTTAATTTTATCCACAAATACAATCGGACGGTTGCTTTGTGTCATTACCACCACTGGTGGGAATGCCATCATGCTGTCGACCATTTTAGCTGCAATAGCTTGAAGATCGGTGGAGCCGAAGTTCTCGTTAACGGTTTCAACTTCAGTAGCGTCGCCATACTCTACTTTAGATTGACAGGCGCTCAGCCCCATCACTGCTGCGAGTATCAATATCAGTTTCAAATTTTTCATAGTAAATTCCATTAGTGATGAGTGACAGTTGATATGTAATTATCGTTTATCAGATTATTATCGAATAAAAACGGGTACGATTTCCAGTCTCTATTGCCCAAATTAATGTTGTACGGTTTGCTGTTACGTCAATTTTTACATTTTTACTGTTATTTAGGTGAATATTATAGCTGCCAGCGTCGATAAATTGTCGGGCAATTTGAGCTTGTCGTGGTAGCGTGAGCCAGCTTCTGCGATCAGCTTGCTCAGTGATAACATTAAATATTTGCATCACCATCGCAGCAGCATCAACTTGATTATTGGCGCGTTGGTCACTGTTTTGTACGCTACGGTTCATTTGGTATTTAGCATAAACTCTTGCCGCTTGACGAAACAAGGCTGCGGGTAAATCTTCTTTTAATGCATTAATGGCTAACGCATCAATATTGGCAATGGCTTGCGCGGTCAGTGGCGCATCAAGCCCTTGAATTTGGTTATTATTCGCTAATGGATGTTGCGGCAAGTAAGTGGCTAATGAGGCCGATTGTATATTACCGTTGATGGGGAAAGGAACCGTAATACTTTGTTTTTCAGGTACAAAGCCTTTTTCAATAATAAAGATTACTTGCCCCTGACCCGCAGTGGGTAATGTCGCCTCTCCCCAGCGCCGTTTAAACTCATCATATTGAGGCATGCTTAATTGTTTGGCTAGACGGACCAAGTCTTGTTGGAGAAAAACATTATCTGGGGTAATTTGCGCCGCTTTTCGGTAATCAATAAAGGCATCGTTAGGTTCGTTAGCCAGTTCGTGCAATAACCCCGTGGTGTAATAACTGTAAGCATTGAGAAACGAACTCGTCACATTTCCAGCTTCTTTACCTAACCGCTCCACTTGATCATCGATGACGCCATTAGCCATATCTTGCACTGACTTTTGTGATTGTTGATAGCGAGCTTGCTCAAGGCTTTGCAGCTCATTGCTGCGGCGGACTTCTACTAATGCACCTTGAATATCGCCGCTGAATAAATAATTAAGCGCCTGATATTGATGTAGCATGATGCGCTCATAACCTGGACCTCGATATGGAATCGCATTATCGTTTAGTAACAGGCTGCTTGCACCTGCGCCTAACTTGCTGGCGCTAACGATGGCTTTGTCATCAAATCTTTGATAAGCATCAATGGCTTGTTGGTAGTAGGTTTTACTGCGAGTAAAATCGCCCGCAACTTGCATAATACGTCCCGATTCTTGGGCATAAAGTAAGCCATCATTACCGCTGATATTATTGGCTAAATCGGTGATGTTTGCTGCTGGAGTCTCGCTGTTGAGCTGTTGTTTAAATGGAGCAATTTGCGACGGGTAATTAACAAATACACTGTTAAAAGCGCAACCGGATAGGCTAAGGCTGAGAATTAACCCAATACAGAATGTTCTTAACATTGTGTCACCTGGATCTTGGTTGCCATCAGATTGACCCGTTCAAGTAAGGTTATGCCTTGTAAATGGTCATATTCATGTTGAAAAATACGGGCAACAAAACCCGTTAATGTTTGTTGATGTAACTGGCCATCTAGTGACTGGAATTGCACTTTAATTTCGCAATGTCGTGAAATCGATAGCCGCTGCCCTGGGATCGATAAACAGCCTTCAACCCCAACTTCAGTAGCAGCCGATGCGGTTAATATCTGTGGGTTTATGACCACAGTTGGAGCCATTAATGGGGCATCGGGATAACGTTCGTTGGGATTTGACGCCATAATAAACATGGCCGCTTTACTAAACACTTGCGTTGCCGCAATACCAACACCGTTTGCGTTTAGCATAGTGCTGAGCATATTATCAGCTAAAGTGCGTAACGCTTGGTCAAACACCGTCACGGGTTCAGCTTTTTGAGTCAGTATCTCTTCGCCTGTCGTGGCAATGCTGAGTAATGGCTTTAGCTGCATAAGTGACGGCTGTCCTTGTTGTTCGTGTTAATGACGATCGGCATTAATCTATTTTTCAAATCGTGATTGCTTAACATATAGCGACTTAAAAATGTTACAACTTACTCATAATATCTTCAATCTCACCCATAATTAACTGATTCTCGATGAGAGTCTAGCCCCATAGCTGGGCGTCGAATCTATAGTGCGACTTATTATTTTTCGAGAAATGTTCTTTACTGTAAAGAGTTAGTAATGCGGCGGAGGTGTCTCTTCAGCTGGAGACGCCATGTTACTTGGCTCAATAGAATGCAGTTTATTTACCATTAATAGCATTTGCTGTTGTTGTCTGGCAACTAATGCATTGAGTTTTATCACTTCTTGGTTTAACTCTTCAATAGAGATATCTTGAAATGATAGTTTCATTTCAAGATCATCAATTTTTTGCAAAATGCTGTCCATGTAGACCTCTTATTAATTAATTACTGCTGCCAATATTCAACTAAACCTTGGCTGCTAATACTGACGATTGAGCCAGGTGCTGGCATAGTGGCAGAGTATACTACAGCCCCTCTGTTTTGGGTGTTTTTACTCAATTGAACTTGCCAATGCGAAACTTGTTTACCCGAGTTAATTTGCCATAAAAAGATTTCTCTTGATGGCGTTCCTGTGAGTAATTGCTGATCATTATTGACAAAACGAGCCGTTGAAAAGTTCATTTGGCGTCGATTAATATCTAGATGACTAATGAGAATGCCTGTATCTGATTGCCACAGGGTGGCGTTACCTGTGATATCGCTGGCAAAACTGAGTGATGCTGAGTCATTAATTAGCACTTTCGTCACGCGTGAGCTCAACTGCCATTGTTGCTGTGGCTGGCCAGTTTGAGTTTGCCAAAGAATCACTTTGCCATCATTATCGCCACTTAATGCGCTGTTACCATCGGCACTAATTGAAACACTATTAACCTTTTCTTTGTGGGCTAAAAACTGGATGAGTCGCGATTTTTCTGGCGACAATGACATTACAGATCCATCGACTAAACCAACGAGTGTTTGCCCTGTATTGGCGATGGCGACACTTTGGGCATAAGAGGGTAATGACCACCATCCCACTGAAGAGCCATCGGTTAAGCGCCATATGGCTAAGGAATGGCTACTAATTGTTGCGGCATAAAGGTTATTAGCAGATATTGCAGTGTCAATAACATTACTGGTATTTTGTTGCTGCCCTTGGAACCACTGATAAGATAGGCTTGAATGGCTGAGGTCCCATACTTGTACTCCGTTATGGGCTGTGCTTACTAAGGCGATGGTGGCATCGTTTGACAAGCTTGCACTGTAACTGGCATCGGTCGTGATAACGTGTACTTGAGTTGGGCTAGGTTGGCATGCAGATAGCAGACCTGTTAGGACGAGTGTTGAACAAAAAAGCAGCATTGAAACGCGTGTCATGAACTTGCTCCTTGAATTATTGTCCTAAACCTTGTCATATAAGGTTTACCCAATGGTATAACCGTTTTAACTAGTATAAAGTGGCAAACGAACATGACCACTTAAACATCTCATTGATTGAATGTATTAAGGTTATTGTAACCACTAAAGGATGCTGAGGAAGCTTTAATGAAATCTATTTACAAATTATCGTTAGTTGCATTAGCCGTTGTTGGCCTTACTGCGTGTAATGAAGCACAAGACGTTGCTCAAAAGAAAGTTGAATTAACAACTGACGTTCAAAAAGAAGCATATAGTGTTGGTGGTTCAATTGGTAAGTACATGTCTGGCCACATTAAAGAACAAGAAGAATTAGGTTTTACTGTTGACCGTAATATGGTGATTAAAGGCTTTAGCGATGGCTTAGGCGAAGAAATGCTGTTAACAGAAGAAGAAATGCAGACTGTATTGCAAAATCTAGATAAAAAGTTAAATGACAAACGTTTAGAGCAAGCTGAAGCTTTAGCGGCTAAATCGATTGCTGAAGGCAAAAAATTCTTAGAAGAAAACAAAGCTAAAGAAGGCGTAACGACTACTGAGTCTGGTTTACAGTATGAAGTATTAGAGCCAGGTACCGGTGAGAAACCAGCAGCTGAAGATACTGTAGAAGTACATTATCGTGGCACGTTAATTGACGGTACTGAGTTTGATAGCTCTTATGCTCGTGGTGAAACGGCTAAGTTCCCATTAAACCGCGTTATTCCTGGTTGGACTGAAGGCGTGCAGTTAATGCCTGTAGGCGCTAAGTACAAGTTTGTTATCCCATCAGAACTTGCTTACGGTGAACGCGACACGGGTACTATTCCTGCTAATTCAACACTTGTTTTTGAAGTTGAATTGGTTTCAGTAGAAAAAGCACCGGCACCTGCTGCAGATGCTAAGTAATATCATCTATAGTTCAGTCGCTCAGTGATTGACATTTTGATAGTAAAAAGGACGCTTCGGCGTCCTTTTTGTTTACATTGAAGTTGGCTTGAAGGTGTTTATCTTAGATCTAAATAATTGCATCATTCAGTCTGCCAATGTTGCGCTATGTTAGGCGTATCAAATGTCGTAATACTGATGCCATGACGCCAATAATAGCGCTGATATAACAGAGACGCTTAATTTAATGATTGCCTAAGCTCACGAATAAATGCAAATGCCAGATTACCGTTAAATTATCGTCAGGTTATAGCCATTTTAAGCGGTAAAATAGGTACATTTGTAAGGCAATGAGTGCAAATAATCCACCACAGAATGCTGCAAAAGCCCAGTTTGATTCCGCACCAGGAATGCCACCAATATTGACGCCTAATAAACCGGTTAAAAATCCTAATGGCAGAAATACGGCCGAAATTAAAGATAAAAAATACAGTCTTTGATTCACTTGCTCGGATTGTTGCGATTGTAGTTCTTCTTGGGTGACGCTGGCGCGGTCGCGTATAGCATCCAGATCCTCAATTACTCGAATCAGCGTTTCATGTATTTCACGAAGACGGACTTTATCATTGTGATCAAATAATTCGCTGGTTTCTTGCAGCATACGAGAAAATGCTTCTCGTTGTGGCGCAAGGTAGCGACGCAACACTACGGTCTGTCTGCGCAATTCTGCAATGTCGGTGCGCAAGCTCTTGTTCACTTGAGTCACAACACGTTCTTCTAGTTCATCGAGCTGTTCTTCAAGCTTGCCAATAAACTCTACTTTGCGTTGCGTTAGGCGTTCGCAAATGGCCATGATAAACGCCGCGCTATCAATTGGGCCCTTACCTTGAACGATTGCATCGGCAACATCAATTACGGATTGTAGCTGGCGCTCGCAAGTTGAAATGATTTTGGATTCTTCAGCGTAGATCCGCACAGCAACCATGTCTTCAGGATCTGAGTTAGGATTTAAATTAACCCCACGCAGCGCCAATAAGATACCTTTGTCTGAGCTTAATACTCGCGGGCGAGTATCAGTAGCCAAGAGGGTATCCCTCTCAACTCTATCTAAGCCAGAGTTGAGGATCCATTTACGCGCTTTAGGTTCGCGGTAACGCAGATGTAGCCATAACAGACCATCAGCAGGTTGCCATTGTGCTATTTGTTCCTCAGTCAATGACTGGCCTGCATTGGGCCCCGTTAGCAACAAACTGTATATAAAACCATTATTCATTATAAGAGAGTCCATGTGATCACTATTGTCATAATTTACGCTACTTTTTAATCTTGCCCAAGTTTAAAGCAATCTTATAAAATGAAATCCTTTAGTTATCGTATATTTAACCATCAAACACATTATTCGGTCTGTTAACTAGCAGCGGAGTCGCCGATCATCGGTTAAAATAGAAAAAATACTAACAAAAAAGAGTTCTAGTATGGAATATCAATTTCGTCGTAACCGCCTAGAAGGCACGGTATTTGCTGAATTTAGTATGGATCATGAAGTGTTAGGCAGATGGTTTGCAGAAGAGCTTGGTGACGACAAGAGCAAAGCGATTCATATTCTAACGCAGATAGCATTAATCAAATCTGGGACCCTAAACCACATGCGAGATGTCGGTGGAGAATTAACCATCGATATTGACTCTGAGCAAGTGAGAGTATTTGCCAGTGTGATTGATTTTGAGGAAGAGCACTTATTAGAAGACTCTATGAGCCTGTACAATGCGGAATCTGAATCTTATTGTGGTCTTGAAGATTTTGAGTCAGTACTGGAGAGTTGGTTAGCATTTATTAACGATAAATAATCATGTCTTAATTCTCGTTGATGTTAACTAACAACAAAACCAGGTTTAAATGGCTTTGTTGTTAATTGTTAATTGTTAATGGTGATTTAAACTTTGATAGTGGGCTAATTATTAAGGTAGCGAACTGCCATTTCTGTCCGTGATTTTGCATTGGCTTTACGCAGTAAATTTTTAACGTGTACTTTGACCGTGCCCTCGCTGATGTGTAAATCCTCAGCGATCATTCGGTTACTTTTACCTTCTGCCAGTTGTTGTAATATTTGTAATTCGCGAGGGGTCAAGGTTTCTACCCAGCTGTTGTCGTCAATAGCGCTCTCTAATTCATAAAGATAAGCTTCTACTTCATTACTGATTACCCGATGGCCTAGCATGGCGTTTTTGAGTTGCTCTAACAATAAATCAGGCTCAGTGTCTTTGAGTAAATAACCATCGGCACCAGCGCGTAGCAGTCGAGTGACATCTTGTTTAGCATCAGAAACCGTTAAAATAACAATTCTTGCTGTCACTCCCTCTTGACGCATCGCATTAAGAGTATCAAGGCCAGACATGCCTTTCATGTTCAAATCGAGCAAAATAATATCGGGTTCATTTTCGGCCACAGCGGTTAGTGCTTCTAGTCCCGTGCCGGTTTCACCAAAAAGGCTGAAGTCACTGTCTGAGGTGATTAATTGGCAAATACCACGACGTAATAACGGATGGTCGTCGACAACAAGTACAGAATACGGCTTACCCATTTAAAGGCTCCTGTTGAGGTGGAAAGCTCAGCGTAACAGTAGTGCCACCAAGCTGGTTACTATTGAACGATACGATCCCATTCAGTTTGTTGGCGCGTTCATGCATGATACCAATACCAAAGTGTTGATCTCGTTCTACTAAATGTGTCACACCGATGCCATCATCACAAATTGAGATAGTAATCATGCCCTTGTCGGTTAACTGACAATCTATCACTATATGCTCAGGGGTAGCGTGTTTTATTGCATTTAATGTCGCTTCACGAATTAATTGCAAAATATGAATGTGCTGTTTTGCTTCAAGTAAGTGCGCTGATAGTTTGTAATTCAATTGGATATCAATTTGGCTTTGATGGCGTAACTGATCCAACATTACGTCGATAGCTTGCGGTAAATTAGGTTCTTTAATGGTTAACCTAAAGGTCGATAACAGTTCACGTAATTGAACATAAGCCGTACTGACACCTTCGTTTATCTCCATCAATTGGGCTTCTACTTCTGGGCTTCTACATGAGTCATTGAGGCTTTTGCGTAATAAACTGACTTGGATTTTTAAAAAAGATAATAATTGCCCAATTGAGTCGTGTAGTTCTCGGGCAATCACAGCACGCTCTTCGAGTAGCGCTAATTGTTGGCGTTGTTCAGATGCATTATGGATGGTAATAGAGCGCGTTAACATCATGGCGAAGTTTTCAAACAGTAATCGGTTAACTGGTCGATGAGATATCACATCCAAATAGCCCAATTGAGTCTTTTCTATTAATAATGGAAAGTGTAACGATTCAATCGGTAATTCATCTGGCCAGCCCCCTTCAGCCTTAATGATGTCTTTAGAGCCGTCATCATGTTCAATAACTAAGCGTAAATAGGATAAATTTTCATAATATTTCAATTGATTGATTGCTGATTGTAAGGCTTTATAGTCGAGTTTATTGGCATGTAACATGACAAGGTTGTCGTATAGAAACTTTAACTCGTTATTTGTGCGGGTCAATGCCAAGGTTTTTTCGTTGACTTGGTTTTCTAAATCTTCATATAAGCTGGCTAATTCAGCGGCAGTTTTTTGCAATGCATTACCTAAGGCGGTGAGTTCAATATAGTCCGTTTTAGGCATTTTAACTTTGAAGTTTCCTTTAGAGATTGTTGTGGAACTTTCTATCAATAATTGCAATGGCTTAACGACGCGCTTACGGGTAAATGCCACCGCAAAAAAAGCAATAATCAGTAAAATAGATAAACCAATAATTTGCCCAATAACCAGTAACTTTAATTTAAAGGCGGCGAACTGTTCCATGTTCAGCACTAAGGTATCAATGGTGTTAACAAAGTCGGTTAACGAAGCGGAGTATAGGCGGATGTTTCCTTCCTCAATATAGACTTTCATTACTTGCCACTTATGAATAACCAATACGTATTGGTCACGCATTTCTTTTGGGCTATACCATGCAAGCGAGCGTTTAAGCGCTTCAGAATTGAGTGTTGTTTCGAAATCAGCAATTTTTTCATCGATATTATGGCTGCCAATATTGGCGTCAAGCAATAGTCGGTAGCTTTGCATTCGTAGCGAGCCTGAGGCGTTTATTCCTCTGGCGTCTCCCAAGCTAAAAGTTAAACTGACGATGGAAAACACCGCTAAGCTTGATGACAATAAAATCACCACGAGCATTAAACTTAAAATGGTGGAGGTAAGGCTGCCACGAGTAAACATAAAGTCCTGCTGTCGATAACGGTAAGGGATTAAAAATAAGCAAAAGCCCAGTTTTATACCAGGTTCAATAGTGTGTTCTACATTAGGTGTCGCTTGAAAACATTAACAAGTTTGCAAAAGTGTGAAACACATCCTGTCTACATATTGATCTGGCGCAAACTTTAGTCTCTATACCCCATAAGAGGTATATTTAAAGCCGTTTTAAATAGCTAACTTTGTCTCTAGTGATGTCGTGATTATTAAATTAAATATAATGTAACACGGAGATGAAGGGTGATGAAGATGAACGCAAAATCAATTGCACTGAGTGCAGTGATTGCAGCCAGTTTTTTAGCCGCTGGCGCAATGGCTAGTGAGAAAACCGAACCTCGTAATGAAGTTTATAAGGATAAATTCTCAAAACAGTACGACAGCTGGCATGCTACTGATGAAAGCAAAGAAGTTGTCGATATGTTAGAAAAAGTACCTAGCCTAGTCGTGTTATGGGCGGGTTACGGTTTTGCTAAAGATTACAATGCACCTCGTGGTCATATGTATGCAGTAACTGACGTAACGAATACATTGCGTACTGGCGCACCAAAAAATGCACAAGATGGTCCAATGCCAATGGCCTGCTGGAGCTGTAAAAGCCCTGACGTACCACGGGTGATTGAAGAGCAAGGTGAAGATGGCTATTTCAGTGGTAAATGGGCTAAAGGTGGCCCAGAAATTGTCAATGTGCTCGGTTGTGCTGACTGTCATGAAAAAGGATCTTCAAAGTTACGCATGTCTCGTCCGTTTGCTGAGCGCGCTATGGCAACATTAAATACGCCATTTGATAAAGCTTCTCGTAAAGACAAGCAATCAATGGTGTGTGCTCAATGTCACGTTGAGTACTATTTCGAGAAAACAGCAGAACGTCCTGGTTTTGTTAAATTCCCTTGGGATATGGGTACCACAGTTGAGCAAATGGAAGTGTATTATGACAACATGGAGTTCTCTGATTGGACTCATGCCGTGTCAAAAACACCAATGTTAAAAGCGCAACATCCTGGTTATGAAACTTGGAAAATGGGCGTTCACGGTCAAAATAACGTGAGTTGTGTTGATTGTCATATGCCTAAAGTGACTAATGACAAAGGCCGCAAATTTACAGACCATAAAGTGGGTAACCCATTTGATCGCTTTGAAGAAACATGTGCCACTTGTCACAGTCAAAGCAAAGAGTTTATGGTCAATTTAGTGAATGAAAGCAAACAGAAAGCACAAGACTTAAAGGCACGTGTTGAAACTCAATTAGTTAAAGCTCACTTTGAAGCTAAAGCGGCGTGGGATGCTGGCGCAACTGAAGTTGAAATGAAGCCAATCCTAATGGATATTCGTCATTCACAGTGGCGTTGGGATTATGCCACTGCATCTCATGGTGCATCGTCTCATGCTCCTGCTGAAGTATTACGTATTTTAGGTACTTCATTGGATAAAGCTGCTGATGCTCGAGTTAAATTGGCTCAGTTATTAGGTGCTAAAGGAGTTAAACAACCAATTGCATATCCTGATACGTCAACTAAAGCTAAAGCGCAAGCAGCATTAGGCATGGACATGAAAACCATGAATGCTGAAAAAGCTGAATTCAAGAAAACACTTGTTCCTAAGTGGAAAGAAGAAGCTAAAAAGCGTGAGGCGACTTATAAATAACTGGTGTTGAACCTTAACGCTTTATGGTGTTATTAATCCTTAAATCATAAAAATAGCCCTCATTTGAGGGCTATTTTTTTATATTCGCTCTAAAAACCTCTGGCTTAAGCCGTTGTTACTCGACGTGATAAAAGCCAGCTCAATAATTGCACTAAAATGATGCGTTGATGTTTGAGATGCACTTGAATGGTGCTTTTATGTTAACAAATAAAATGAAAAATAAAATAAAACTTATACATAACAGTGGTTTGAAAATGTGGCCTAATGATTGAATTAACTATTCAACAAATAAATAACAATTACATTTTTTCACACTTTTGGAGGTCGAGATGAAACTCGTCAGCGCTATCATCAAGCCATTTAAGTTGGATGATGTCCGTGAAGCCATTGCAGGCATGGGCATTGAAGGTATGACTGTTACTGAGGTAAAAGGCTTCGGACGTCAAAAAGGCCACACTGAGCTTTATCGTGGGGCAGAGTATCAAGTGGATTTTTTACCTAAAGTAAAATTAGAAATTGCGACCAAAGATGAAAACTTGGACATGCTTATTGAAGCGATTACCAGTGCTGCCCATACCGGCAAAATTGGTGATGGTAAAATATTTGTTACTGATTTAGAACAAGCGATCCGTATCCGTACGGGTGAACTTGATAACGAAGCATTATAGGAGACTGTTATGGAAGAGTTAACTCAATTAGGCCTAACGGTTACTGAATTACGTTTCGCACTAGATACATTTTATTTCCTTATCTCTGGCGCATTTGTGATGTGGATGGCCGCGGGTTTTGCCATGTTAGAAGCTGGCCTAGTCCGTTCAAAAAACACCACTGAAATTTTAACTAAAAACGTATGTTTATATGCAATCGCCTGTGTCATGTTTTTATTGGTTGGCTATAACATTATGTATGTAGACAATGTCGAAGGTGGCTTTATTCCTTCTTTTGGCACATTAATTGGTTCGCAAGCTGAAGGTGCAGATCATGCATTAGAGTCAGACTTTTTCTTCCAAGTGGTGTTTGTTGCTACTGCAATGTCGATTGTGTCTGGTGCCGTTGCTGAACGGATGAAATTGTGGTCTTTCTTAGTCTTCTCTATCGTAATGACAGCTGTAATTTATCCTGTCGAAGGCTACTGGACGTGGGGCGGTGGATTCCTCTCTGAAGCGGGTTTTGTCGACTTTGCTGGTAGTGGTATTGTTCACATGGCTGGTGCGGCAGCAGCGATATCTGGTGTACTGCTTCTTGGTGCTCGTAAAGGTAAATACGGTGAAAATGGTCAAGTTCATCCAATTCCAGGATCTAACTTACCAATGGCAACCTTAGGTATGTTCATTTTATGGATGGGTTGGTTTGGCTTTAACGGTGGTTCACAACTGTTAGTTTCAGATGCTGAAAATGCCAGTGCAGTCGCTAAAATATTCGTAAATACTAACTCTGCCGCTGCTTTTGGTGCTATCTCAGCATTGATTGTGTGTAAAGTTGTCTGGGGCAAAGCTGACTTAACCATGATATTAAATGGTGCGTTAGCAGGATTAGTGGCGATTACTGCTGACCCGCTATCACCTTCACTGTTAATGGCTGGTGTGATTGGCTTAGTGGCGGGCGCTGTTGTTATCTTCTCGGTTATCGCATTTGATCGAATTAAAATTGATGACCCAGTTGGCGCGATTTCGGTTCACGGTGTTGCTGGTTTCCTTGGGGTGATGTTAGTTCCATTATCAAATGCTGATGCTAGTTTTGGTAGCCAGTTATATGGTGCCGCCGTTATCTTTATTTGGGTCTTTAGCGCATCGTTACTTGTATGGTTTATATTAAAAATGACCATGGGTATTCGAGTAACAGAAGAAGAAGAGTACAACGGTATGGATGCTTCTGACTGTGGTGTTGATGCTTATCCTGAGTTTGTGAGTGTCAAAAGCGCTGGTTAAGTTAATTCTTTAATCTAAGTAAAATAAAAAACAGAACCTTTAGGTTCTGTTTTTTATGCATCCAATAAAATTCTTAACGCCGCTGTTGGGGAAAGCGAGTCAATGTGCTAGCGTGATATATCGGTATTTGGATGATAAAAACAGTGATGAGGTAACTATGATGCGAGCAGGGGTAAACTTATTGATCGCAGCGATACTTTTTAGCTTGTTGTTTGGTGTCATGAGCCATGCTGGCACTGTTGTGGTGCGTCAATCATCTACGCCTTTTGATGCTTTTGCTGTTCGCGACCAATTGTTACAACAGCACCAATGGCAAGAGCTGTTACGGCAGCAACAGCAGATTACTATCCTACAATCGTTACCGATTGGATGCTTGGCGATAGCGTCACCGTTTAATTATTTTAGCTGTGGCCAACAATTTTATCGTCCCTATGACTATCAAGACACACAAGTGTTTATCCAAATTGATCCTCCTTTGAGTGAGATCCCTGCTCAATAGCGAATGCCTTGGTATCAAACCTTATCTCAGTAGCTTTGGCTGAATAGGCAACTATTGACTATGCTTTTAGATAGCGAATTTCTATCTGAGGGCTGAATTATGTTCACTCGCCACTCAAAAAAGACAGCGGTTGATGCCTGTTACTATCATGACTATTTATCATTCAAATGGATTAAACTTCTACTCGTTACCTTACTTTTCGGTATGAGTGCTTGTCAGTCAACGCCATCTCCAAATCAAGCATTCAAGATTGCGAACCTATTTCATGATGAGCTATTTACGCCAATAGACACAGTTGAGGTTGATGATATTTATCGTTTACCTGAACCATTTGTGGCTCAATTTAGGCGACAGTTTCAAGCGGATAATATGCTTCGTAGCCAGAGTATTATCGCCAATGAATGGTTAGCTCAGTATATTGGTGCTCAAGATGGTGGTTTTGAATACCGCGATAATGTTACTCATACCGCAAGTGAAACAGCGCTTAATCGCCAAGGTAATTGTATGTCTCTGGTGGTGTTATCGGCAGCTTTAGCTGATGTGTTAAATGTGCCTGTTGAGTTTTATGATATTGATATTGAACCCGTTTGGGATAGGCGTGGCGGTTTTTATTTAGTCAACGGTCACGTCAATTTGAGCCTGTTACCAGCGAAGGATTCTCATACTGTGTTATTTAGGGGGACTGATATTTTGGTGGATTTCTTACCTGAACGTTCAGTTCGTGCTTACCATAAAAAAACAGTCAATAAGCGTCAATTAACCGCGATGTTTTATAACAATATAGCCGCGGAGGCATTGGTTGATGCTGATTATGATACCGCTTATTCACTGGTTAAAAAAAGTATTTTGTTAGACCCGCAGTATGTAGCTGCAATCAATACGATAGCGGTTATTTATCGTCATAAAGGTTATGAAGTTGAGGCTGAATATGCATATCGGTTAGCGCTACAAGTTGACTCTCAAGATCTAACGACATTGTATAATTTAGCCTTAATTTTAGGGGAGCAAGGACGTCTACAAGAGTGGGCCGAGATACATAAGGTCCTCGAGTTAGCGAGAATAAATAATCCATTTTATTACTATGATATGGCTCAACAAGCGTATTTTGATAAGCAATATCAAGATGCACTGGTGTGGTATAAACGAGCTGTTGAAAAAGCGGATTATCGGCATGAATTTTATTTTGGCTTATCTCGAGCGTATTGGGCAACAGGTGAGGCAGGGCTTGCTGAGAAAAACCTTAAGCGTGCAATGGCCTTGAGCGATACCCTTCATAAACAAGGCTACCAAATGAAGTTGCAAGCAATGATGCAACACTAATTATTGCGAAGGTGTTTTAGTCTGTGGTTGATAATAGTTCTTTTCTGCAAGCTCGAGTATGTCTTGATAACGATTTGATTGTTTGAGTGAAGTAATTGCGCTATCAATTTCCTCAGCCGTTATTTTATCATGACAGGCAATTTTTCGTTGGGCAGGTTCAAACAGTGAGACTTCTGTTACTTCAACACTCGTATCGAGTTTTGATGCGAGTAAATAGCGATAATATTCAAATATCCGCCTTTCTAGAACGATGACTTGTACATAACCATTAAACAGCATCACAACTTGGCTTTTTTGATTGGTAATCTCACTGAAATGAGGATTGCCGTTGGCAATATCTTTAAATTTATTACCTAAATATTGTTTTGAATTTTGAAAGCCTAAAACGGACAAGGTATTGAGATCACTTATTTTTTCTATATTAAGATTGTTTTTTGATAAGTAGAATGCGCTATTTTTATATTCAATCAAGCTTTGGGTATAAAATAAACCTGCAACATTGTCTGGCGTATTAATCATGCAGTCGATTTTATGGGTTCTAACTAAGCGTTGCGCACGTAAATTTGGTGCATGAACAATTTCTTTAATAGCAATGTTTTTACTGTCGAGGGCGGCTTTTAATAGATCATATTGCACACCAATCTCTTCATCAGCGAAGAAATACGGAGCAATACTATCACTGGTTGAAAAACTAATGCTGTCGATCATTAGCGGCGATTGTTCATTCTTGCTCAGCGCGTTCAATTTATCTGATAGGGGGACATTTTCTATTGGGGATAATAAAGTGGCAGATAAGGGTCTACAAAAGCCTAATAATAAGTTAAATAAACAGATAGAAAAAACGATATTGCTTTTCAATGGTTAGTCTCCTCAGGAGATACTGCTTAGTGTTAAATAGATCATCATCCTTGTGTTGATTCATGGTAATAACCAAAGTAAAGCACATTAACAGCATGAGTACACTTTGATTATAAGACAAGTTATCTTTAGCGTCATTGAATATAAAAAAATCATCAAATAGCCTTACTTAATACTCCGTTTATACCAAGGTCCTGTCGGATCATCAGTCATTGTTTTAGCGTATTGCTAACGAATCAATTTTTATTGTCTCTTTTATCGGCCCAGATGAGTAATACTTGATTGATTTGTCGATAAATACTGGTTAAATTGAAGATTCTTATTCATTTTCTCGATGGTTTTTTATCATTTCTTAATGGATTGTATCAGCTGATTTAGCCTTATATTAAATCAGATAAATTATATGTTTTGCCGGAGTTGTAACCACTATGCATTATCAAAATGACGATATTCGTATCGATGAAATAAAAGAATTGCTACCTCCAATTGCGATTCTAGAGCGATTTCCGGCAACCGAACATGCATCAACAACCGTTTTCAATGCACGTAACAGTATTCATAATATTTTAGCGCGTAAAGATGATCGCATCTTGGTGGTGATTGGCCCTTGTTCAATCCATGATCCTGTTGCCGCGTTAGAATATGGTCAACGCTTGGTTAAGTTACGTCAGCAGTATAAAGATCAGCTTGAAATTGTTATGCGAGTGTACTTTGAAAAGCCGAGAACAACGGTTGGTTGGAAGGGGTTAATCAATGATCCTTATATGGATAACAGTTTTCAATTAAATGATGGCTTACGCACTGCTCGTAAACTATTAGTTGATTTGAACGATGCTGGTATCCCAACCGCGGGTGAGTTTTTAGATATGATAACACCTCAATATGTTGCCGATATGATGTGTTGGGGCGCTATTGGGGCACGCACGACTGAGTCGCAAGTTCACAGAGAGCTATCATCAGGTCTTTCTTGCCCAGTCGGGTTTAAAAATGGTACCGACGGTACCATTAAGGTGGCCATTGATGCGATTGGGGCTGCTAATGCTCCACATCATTTCTTATCGGTGACTAAGTTTGGCCATTCGGCTATTGTCTCCACTAAAGGTAATCCTGATTGTCATATTATTCTACGCGGTGGACGCACTCCCAATTATAGCGCTGAACATGTAGTTGATATTGCTCAGCAGCTGACTAAATCAGAATTGCTTGATAACATTATGATCGATTTTAGCCACGCCAATAGCAGTAAAGATTATAAAAAGCAGATGATGGTTGCTGAAGATGTGGCAGGGCAAATATCTCAAGGAAATTATGCTATTTTTGGTGTAATGGTCGAAAGCCATTTAGTTGAAGGGCGTCAAGATTTAATTGAAGGCAGTGCTCTGTGTTACGGGCAAAGTATTACTGATGCTTGTATAGGATGGGATGACACTGAGACGCTGCTAGCGACATTAAATCAAAGTGTCCTGAACCGTCGCCAAGCATAAAGTGAGTGTAAACTGACGTAAAAATAAGGCGCTAAATGCGCCTTATTTTTTTATACCTTGTACTAAGTATTCATTGGCCTTAGCTAAACTGCCAAAAGCCGATATTAGATTATCACGGCCTTTTTCTTGCAACTCAGGGTTACCTGATTCAATCATCATCCATACCCATGTTTGTATTAGTTGTAATGGTGGGTACTGAATTTTTGAATTCTCCAACATAAAGTATCCTTTAAACTCGTAAATCGTTGTTTGTTTACTATCAAACAAGCATTTTTATGTAACCAAAGAATAACAAATTCTGCTTACAGAAATAACTCAATTTAGATTAAAAAAGCTTAAAAGGGCTAAAAAAGTTTGAAATATAGTATTTATGACTAATGCGGATCCTATAAATATACTACTAAAGTGCTATCTACGTACTACTTACATGCGATTACCCCCCCCCTTTTATGATCCTGGTGAGTTTGCCGTTATTACATCGTAATGTAAGCAATGTCTGATAAGAAAATGGCATATAATAAGACAATCAATATTAGATCGTCGTAAACTGCCTAGCAGCGGTAAATAACTGGAGCATAAATGAGACCTTCTGCGTATTTTGAAGGCCCGGTAGGGAAGTTAAATTGGCATGTTTTACGCCTGTTATGGCCATATTTACTAGAATTTAAAGCGCGCGTGATTTTGGCTATGATTTGTTTAGTGGTTGCTAAGCTCGCCAGTGTTGCATTGCCATTTCTTTTGAAAGAATTAGTCGATACCTTAGATAAACAATCTCCGGCCCAGCTTATTGCAGTCCCGGTTGGCTTGGTATTAGCTTATGGCGCGGTTCGTTTACTCAATGTCATTATTGGTGAGGTTCGTGACACCTTATTTGGCCGAGTCACCGAACGTGCTATCCGTCGTCTTGGGCGGGCGGTATTTGAACATTTGCATCGACTCGATCTTGATTTTCACTTAGATCGTCGCACCGGTGGCTTATCCCGCGACATTGAACGTGGCACCAGTGGTGTCAATTTTTTAATGCGTTTTATGGTATTTAATATCGTACCAACCCTGCTTGAGATTATGCTTGTTATTGGGGTCTTCTTTTATAATTATGGCATCAGTTTTGCGCTGATAACCTTAGTTTCTGTTGTAGCTTATATTGGTTATTCTATCGTAGCGACTGAGTGGCGCACCGGTTATGTTCGTGATGCTGCCCGAGCTGACTCGCTGGCCAATACTCGTTCAGTGGATAGCTTGTTAAATTATGAAACCGTAAAATATTTTAATAACGAAGAATTTGAGTCACAACGATATGACTCTGCACTTGAGCAATGGGAAGTGGCAAAACGAAAAAATCGTTTATCATTGTTTGCCCTAAACGGTGGTCAAGCGTTAATTATCGCTGTGGCTATGACAGCTATGATGGCATTAGCGGCTTATGAAGTAAGCCAGGGCTCAATGACTATTGGTGACTTTGTGTTAATTAATGCATTTATGATGCAGTTGTTTATTCCGTTAAATTTCTTAGGGTTTGTTTATCGTGAGATCCGCGGTGCATTAGCCAATATTGAGCGTATGTTTGATATTTTAGACAAACAACCACAAGTATTAGATTCGGATGATGCTATTGAGATTAGCCCAACGATTGGGACGATAAAGTTTACCGATGTGAGTTTTCAATACGACCAACGCCCTATTTTGAACAGTGTTAGCTTCGAGGTGCCAGCAGGGAAAAAAATTGCTGTAGTCGGTGACAGTGGCGCGGGTAAATCAACTATTATTAAATTGCTATTCCGCTTTTATGATGTTGCTAGTGGTGCAATCACTATTGATGGCATTGATGTGCGTCACTTTAGCCAGCAAGCTTTGCGAAGAGCTATTGCTGTTGTCCCGCAAGATACCGTGTTATTCAATGATTCTATTTACGAAAATATTCGCTATGGTCGTGCCGATGCGACTCATGATGAGATTGTCGCAGCAGTTAAGCTAGCGCATTTGAGCGACTTTATTGAATCATTACCAGATAAAGGCAATACCAAAGTGGGGGAGAGAGGTTTAAAGCTCTCAGGTGGAGAAAAACAACGAGTTGCTATTGCTCGAGCTGTGTTGAAGGGCTCGCCCATCCTAGTGTTTGATGAAGCAACATCGTCTCTCGACTCACGATCTGAGCAAGCGATTCTCAGCGCGCTCAGAGATGCTGCTAAAGGACACACAAGTTTAGTGGTGGCCCATCGTTTATCGACCATTATTGATGCCGACCAAATAGTAGTATTGAGTAAAGGTAAGATTGTTGAGCATGGTACTCATGTCAGTTTGTTAGCTAAACAAGGTCTTTATGCACGACTTTGGCATATTCAACATGAACAAAAAAATCTGCCACATGCCTAGTGGACGTTGCTATGTTGCTAGGTGATATAAAAGAATAAAATACCGAAGTTGCTGTTTTTCATTTATGCTTTATTGACTATGAGTAAGGCTTATACAGCATTTAAGTTTTACATAAATGGCCGCTATTTATAACGCTAAACGCTATAATTGAATACTTAAGCAGCAAAGAATAGCGCGTAAACTGACTTGTTAGATCTATCGTGACTGAAATTTTTGACGGCAGTGATCAACGCAGTTAATCTATAGTCCGACTTATGGTGTATTATCCCCAGATAGCTATACTTTTCAATCAATTGGATTTTATTAAAGGTGCGAATTCGTGTATGGAGGTGACTTGTGCATAATATTGCGTTAATTGCGGCGCTAGAAGGCACCCGACATCAAGTGACAACTGATTGGTTTGCTATTATGGCAATGCTAAAAGGGCGTAACATGTCTGATGATGCGATTAAAATAGTCTACAACGATTTGTGTGCCGGTTTAAGAGTGACGACTCGTGGAGTGACTCTCGCGAAGGCAATGGACAGCGACTTGGATAAGAGCAATATATCAATCTAGCCATCCCACAATACAATTCCCATGTACTTTGGGATTAATCGAGTGTAATAAAATCATATTCTAGTAGCGGCTGTTATCACAGCTGCAGTATTGGCTTTGGCTTAAGTGGATTTCATTTAATGCTCAAAGAGGATTAATCGCTAAATGAGATTTTCTGGATAATGTAAGGACAAGAGGATTGGCTGAAACAATGGTTTAGTAGAGAGTATAACGATGACTGGCTTATTTTTTTTGCCAATTAATACACACCATTTTTATCAATGCTGCTGGAGACGGATCGAGAGTTAAGCATTTAATTTTTCCTTGCTCAAAACACACTAGCTCGCCTTCGATTTCTGTCATTCGATTACAGTTTTTACAGCTTAAACTTAAGCTTTTGACATTTAGATCAACATTAAGATCTACTGCATTCTTTTTGATATTCAACATGAAATCCTTCTGTTTGATTTCGCTTTAAAATCACACTAAGACCGCTTACTGTGACAAACATCAAATTTTATTATACACCCTTTAATCATATTCGGCAAAGTAATCGCGCGTAGCGAACCCCAGTAGTTTACTGGGGGTGATGCGCTTCTCTACTGCATATGACGGTAATGATTATCAAGGGTGACTGCAACTCCAGACGATTGCACTATTCGAGCGTGATGACGGGTTAAATACCTTGGGTCCGTTACGCCACAAGAGTGGGCAATCATGGTTAAATCATAATGTAAGAAATGATTGTAGTTTGCCACTCGCACAGATTTATCTTTAGGATCTAAGCCTTTTTGCAGACGGATATTATGGGTTGTAATACCTGTTGGGCAGGTGTCTCTGTTGCACTGTAGTGACTGAATGCAACCCAAGGCAAACATATTGCCGCGAGCTGAAGCAATAAAGTCTGCGCCAGTGGCCAATGCCCAAGCTACATAAGATGGCATAATCATTTTACCCGTTGCGATGACTTTAATGCGTTGCTTAAAGCCGCGTTGATTCAATAAATCAACCAGAGACGGCAAGCTTTGCCTTAGTGGTAATCCAACGTTGTCCATTAATGCCTGTGGCGCTGCACCAGTGCCGCCATCTGAGCTGTCCAAAGTAAAAAAATCTGGGGCATATTCTATCCCACGTTGCTCAATTTCATCCAAAAACTCTGTTACCCAAGACATATCGCCTAATACAGCCTTAATGCCAGTTGGTTTACCGGTAATGTCTCTTACTTGATTTATCATATCGACAATGTCAGCAACATTGTGTAATTCAATATGGCCATTAGGGCTAATTGAGTCGTGTCCTGCAGGAATACCGCGAATGGCTGCAATTTCTTTGGTCACTTTTACTGCAGGTAAAATCCCTCCTTTCCCTGGCTTAGCGCCCTGGCTCAACTTAATTTCAAACATTTTAACTTCAGGGTGGGCTGCTATATCGCTGAGTTTTTGAGGATCTAAATGGCCTTGTTCGTCTCGGACACCATATTTGGCTGTCCCGATTTGAAACACTAAGTCACAATGACCTTTAAGATGATACGGGCTTAATCCTCCCTCACCAGTATTGAGCCAGCAACCTGCTTTCGCTGCACCATGAGATAGCGCCGTTATCGCTGGTCGAGATAATGCACCAAAGCTCATTGCTGAAATATGGCAAATTTTACTGGTTGTGTAAGGATGGGTGCAATCTGGACCAATGGTTACGTCTATTGTCTTGTGAGAGTCATGATCGCTGACCGGAAAGGCTGAGTTCATGAACATCACTGAACCGGGTTTATCTAGAACTTGTGTTGATCCAAATGCAATTGTACGGTCAACATTTTTTGCTGCGCGATATACCCAATTGCGCTCGGCACGGTTAAATGGCAGTTCTTCACGATCTTGAGAAAAAAAGTATTGTCTAAAAAACTCACCCTGTTTTTCAAATATATATCGAAAGCGACCGATAACAGGGTAATTATGGCGTATGGCTTGTTTTGTTTGCCATTTATCAGCAATAAACATGTAAATGACCGCAATCAGTAATAGCCAAAATAACACTAAGAAAAGACCAGAGAAGATATCCATTCCCCATATAAACCAATGTTGTTGCGGCATATTATTGTCCTTAAATTGAATCTAGTACTGTGTGTTTATTCGCGGTAATTTAGTCGCAGTAATGATAGTAAGTGAGTCTGGTTAATTAACCATATTAGCAATACCAAATATAATCTCACTATATCGTTTATTTTTTCTGCTTGCTATCTAACTGCTTTGTTTTAAAACGAAGAGGCATTTATGGTCATTATTGCAGTGAATTAAATCGTATATTTATTTCATTATGACTTCAGGTATGCATTTTTTGGTCGATAATTAAGCTATCCGTTACTTTAAATAAGACACTATTATGGACATTAAAAGCGCAGCGCCCTCAAATGTGAAGGGACGAGAAAACAACAATACTCCAACCAGTGAAGCGAATGCTTCAACTCAAAATAAAGCTAATAATACGAGTTCAGCGGTAAATTCATCAGCTAAAGTATCAGTGAGTCAACTGAGTCGTCAAATGATGAACAACAGTATTCTTGCCGCACAGGAAGAAGTGAGTATTTCTGCGGGTGACAAGTCTATGGCGTTGCTTTATCGCGCCGCAATTGAAGCCATTAACCAAGAACTTGCCCCTACGCTTGGAGATAACGCAATTCAGAAGGGCGTTGATAGCGGAGTGGATTACTCACCAGAGGCAACAGCTGATCGCATTGTGAGCTTTGCCACAAATTTTTTCTCTATTCACCAACAACAAAATAAATCTATGGGACTAGATGAGCAAGTTAATAGTTTTATGCTCAAAATTGGTGATGCCATAGATCAAGGCTTTAAAGAGGCTAGCGATATATTGTCTGGTTTAAAGGTGTTAGAAGGTGATATAGCCGCTGGTGTGGATAAAACATATGAACTGATACAGCAAGGGTTAGCGCAATTTAAGCAAGATAAGCTTGCTAAAGATGAATCACAAAGCGTGACTCAAGCGACGTAGTCTCTTATGATTAAGATTGGCTCTCAGTGAAAGGATCGTGACTATGTGGACTACGGGTAAAGTAATTGAACGCATTGATTGGAATGACAAATTATTTTCACTGCGGATCAAAGCTGATGTCGAACCTTTTATCGCTGGTCAGTTTATAAAGCTCAGCCAAATACGAGATGAAAAGCGTGTTGCTCGTGCATATTCACTGGTGAATCCCCCTGGTAAGGACTATGTCGAAGTGCTTGCTGTTGCGGTAGAGGACGGGCTGCTGTCTCCAGATCTACAAGCATTAACCCCTGGAGACTCTATTGAAGTGACGTCTAAAGCAACAGGGTTTATGACTCTAGACGAGGTGCCAAATGGTGCTTTGCAAGGTAAACATTTGTGGTTTTTTGCCACAGGCACCGCAGTCGGACCTTTTATCTCAATGCTGGCAACTGATGGGCCTTGGCAACGTTTTGAAAAGGTCGTGCTCGTTTATGGTGTTCGCCTTGGTGAAGATCTTGCTTATTTAGAGACCATCCAGCAGTTTATTGAACTGCATCCACAGCAGTTTGTATTTATTCCTATTGTGACCCGTGAAAATTATCCTAATGCTTTATCATGTCGTATTCCCGATGGTATTAGCAGCGGATTAATTGAACAGAAAGCGGGGTTAGGGATAAATGCTGAGCATTCTCAAGTGATGATCTGCGGTAACCCTGGCATGATAACGGATGCTCAAATTGCTTTAGTGGAAAAAGGATTAGCAAAAAATCTTCGACGCGCTCCTGGGCAAATAACAGTCGAAAAATATTGGTAATAGCATCAATCCTAACCAATAATGCCGTGATGGCAGAGCCTCAACAGTGCTCACTGATTTTTGTGGTCATTGCTTCCCCCGCTTGAAAATTCACTGCCCCGAGTGAAACAGCACTTGCTCCTTTGAAGATGATCACTTACCCTATCGCAATTGATAACCATTATCAATCGCGTCGGCGATGGCGCAATATTGTTTCAATTAGGGAGCGTTGATTAATGAAATTGCTAAAAAGTGTCGCATTATTAGGTTTGGCTTGTGTGGCTTCTTCGGTCAGTGCCGCAGAGGCATTAACGGTTTATTCTTATCGCCAAGCTTTCCTGATTGAGCCCATTGTTGAAAAATTTACCCAACAAAGTGGTATCGACGTTAATGTCGTATTTGCTAAAGATGGCATTGCTGAACGGATAGCGCGTGAAGGTCGTTTATCCCCTGCTGACGTAGTGCTGACATCAGACTTTTCTCGCTTGATGGAGTTGGTGGATAAAGATCTTGTTTCACCGGTCCAAAGCAACATTATCGACCATAATATTCCGTCTCAATATCGCTCACAACAACATAATTGGTTTGCACTCACTATGCGGGTGCGTAATTTATATTCTTCTAAAGATCGTACTGGTAAAATTGATATTGATTACGAGGACTTAGCCTTAGCTGAATTCAAAGGTAAAATTTGTACTCGCAGTGGTAAACACCCTTATAACGTCGCATTAGTAGCCTCAATGATCGCTCATGATGGTGAAGCGAAAACGAAAACCTGGCTACAAGGGGTCAAAGCTAATTTAGCCCGTAAGCCTCAGGGTAATGATCGTGATCAAGTACTAGCCGTTAAAGAAGGCTTGTGTGATATCGCTATCGGTAACAGCTATTACTACGGCAATATGTTAATGGATAAAAACCAGAAAAGCTGGGCACAAGCTGTCGATATTAATTTTCCTAATCAAAAGAACCGTGGTGCTCATGTCAACGTATCAGGAATGGCATTAGCCAAACATGCTCCTCATAAAGACAATGCCATTAAATTAATGGAATTCCTTACCTCAGATGTCGCGCAAAAAATGTATGCTGAAGTGAACATGGAATATCCGGTAAAGGCTGATGTGGCTCCGTCTGAATTAGTGGCCTCATGGGGTGATTTTAAGGCCGACAGCTTACCGATTTATAAGTTGGCAGAATACCACCAAGAGGCAGTTAAATTACTCGACGAAGTGAAATTTGACCTGTAATTATGGCGATCCTCAATAGACGATCAACCTCCAAGCCAAGCGCACGTAACCATTTTTAGCGCACTATTGCTACGATTAATAGTATTGATAAAATGAGTTGGGTGCGCTGAGTTAACTCGGTATTATTTATGATTTTAGGCCTAACCAGAGGCTGGTCGCTTACTGGTTATTTTATCGCGGTAATATTAATATTGCCGCTGATTGCCTTAATAGTGCAATCCACTCTTCCTGACGAAGCTGTATTTAGCCATTTATTTAATACAGTGTTGCCGACATACATAGCCAATAGCTTATTACTGATGTTGTTGGTTGGGCTCGGCTCGCTGCTATTAGCTATTCCTGCTGCGTGGGTAATTGCCCGCTGCGACTTTCCTTTTCGACGATACTTTCAGTGGCTATTACTGCTTCCATTAGCCATGCCAGCTTATATTGTTGCTTATGTTTATACTGATATGCTCGATTATGCCGGCCCAGTGCAACGTACACTAAGGCATTGGTTTGAATGGCAATCACCCCATGATTATTATTTCCCCGCGATACGCAGCCTCGGTGGAGCGGCAATAATACTGTCGTTAGTACTATTCCCTTATATTTACTTATTAGCCCGCACCGCTTTTATGGAGCAATCATCAAGTTTATTGTATGCATCACGGGTAATGGGGTGCAGTCCGTGGCGCAGTTTTTGGCGACTGGCATTACCCATGGCAAGGCCTGCTTTAGCTGTTGGCGTTGCCCTAGTGGCTATGGAAACCGCAGCAGACTTTGCCACTGTAAGCTATTTTGCCGTTCCTACTCTAACCACAGCCGTTTACGACACATGGCTTGGCTATGGCAGTTTAACGGCTGCCGCTAAATTATCGGCAATTATGTTGCTGGTGGTGTTCTCTATGATAGGTGTTGAACGATTTGCCCGTCGCAAACAACAATTATTTCAAAAACAATCATCCTTCAATGAAGCCGATCGATATGTGTTGTCATCAACTAAGGCGTGGATTGCGCTAGGCTACTGCACTTTATTGTTATTTCTTGCCTTCTTGCTGCCTTTTACCGTGTTATGTGTTTATGCCATTGATTATTTTAACGAGAGTTGGGATACACGTTTTTGGCAATATAGCCTTAACAGCTTATACATTGCCGCTATCGTGAGTGCCGTGTGTATGCTGTTATCACTGATATTGATGTTTGTCCGTCGAGTCAGTCCGCGTAAAAGTGATTATCTTCCTTCTAGACTCAGTTCTACTGGTTATGCATTGCCGGGCACAGTCCTAGCAATTGGTGTTTTGGTTCCACTGACATTTATTGATTTTGCGATTAACGATGTTTACGATTGGCTGGGTGAACGTGGACCGGGATTGTTATTGACCGGCAGCGTGTTCGCTCTGATTTTTGCTTTTTGTGTACGTTTTATTGCCATATCTATCGGTAGTTTAGAGAACAGTTATAAGCGCATTTCGCCTTCTTTGGACATGGCATGTATTACCTTGGGGCAAACCCCATTGCAACTGCTTTGGCGGGTTCATTTACCGTTATTGCGTAAAGGGATTTTTGCCGGAGCATTGTTGGTGTTTATTGAAAGTATGAAAGAGTTGCCCGCAGCATTATTATTACGCCCCATCGGATTTGAAAACTTAGCCACTTATGTGTTTCAGTTTGTTTCAGATGAAAAACTTGAACACGGTGCATTAGCCGCGATTGTTATTGTGTTAGTCGGGCTTGTTCCATTGATTTATCTTAATCGCTCCTTGGAGCAACAAGGCTAATTATGTCAACCTTAACCATTGAAAATATCTGTAGTGATTATCAAGGTCAAGTGATTTTGCGTCATTTAGATCTTACCTTGCAGCAAGGCGAAATTGTCGCATTATTAGGCCCCAGTGGTTGCGGAAAAACCACACTGCTGCGCGTGATTGCAGGTTTGCAAACCATTAGCCAAGGCAGTATCAGTATTAGTGGCCAGGTGATGAGCAGTGATGACGTGTTTGTTGCCAGTGAGCAACGTGGTGTCGGGATGATTTTTCAGGACTATGCTTTATTTCCACATTTAACCGTGGCGGATAATATTTTATTTGGCGTTAAAAATCTTAATGCAAAGGAGCGCCTTACTCGGTTGGATGAGATGCTTGAGCTGGTTAAATTAACTGGCTTGTCATCTCGTTATCCTCATGAATTATCTGGCGGACAGCAGCAGCGAGTTTCAATTGCGCGAGCCTTAGCATATCAACCTGAATTATTATTACTTGATGAACCTTTTTCCAATATTGATGCGCAAGTACGTAACGAGATGATGCTGGAAATTCGTGCCATATTAAAAAAGCGAAATGTGAGTGCGGTGTTTGTGACACACAGTAAAGATGAGGCATTTGTCTTTGCAGATAAGCTGGCATTATTTAAAGATGGCGCCATTATTCAACATGGTAAAGCGGAAACCTTATACCGTTCGCCAAAAGAGCGCTACGTGGCTGATTTCCTCGGCGCGGGTAATTATTTACCGGTTACTGTAACCACGAGTTATCAAGTTGATTATGCTCTTGGAAATCTTAATAGTACTGAAAAAATACCTTGGCCGATTGGAAGCCAAGGGCAAGTATTATTACGACCGCAGCAAATTGAAGTTCATCCTAATACCAATGGTCTTGGCTGCATTGTTGAAAGGCATTTTTTGGGTACTGTATGCCATTATCAAGTGAAAGTTGGCGCTGATATCTTGGATGTAAGCAGTCAATCAACGACACTAATACCTGGCCAACGAGTTGATATTCACATTGCGCCACATCCGCTAGTCATTTTTAATTAACGATTGCTATGGTCATCTTAATGTGGAGCATAATTGTTAACATCAGACTTGAATCATAACCTGTTATAAAACCGTTTACTGTCTAGCCCACTGTGCTGCTTTAATTTAAAATACACCATTACTTGCAGCATGCAGTCATAAAAGTGTGGGTCTGTTAATCAAATAAATGACAAGTTTGAGAGTCAATAAGCTCAATATTATGATTTCGGCTAACGAAGAATATCCTATAACTTGAGTTGAGTGAGCCATCTATTAAAACAGCTGTTCAATCTTTTACTTGAGAGAATATGAGTGCAATAGGTGATACAAATCAGCTAAATGTGAGTACACTTCAAGTAATTTATATTTGATTAAGATAAGCTCATTGTTAGTTAATCATTAGCTAAACTAAGACGATATGTGAATCGCTCTCTAATGAGTTCAATGCGTTAAATTATCACCATTTAGGCCGACATTTAGTATTAAGGTGGATCAAGTTAATATGGATAACCAAGCTATGCCTCGTGAACAGTTAGGGATTTGCGCAGAAGGTAATTTACACAGTGTGTACCTGATGTTTAATGCCAATGATGGTGTTGAAGATCAGTTACGTCCATCTATTGCTAATGTGGCGCAATACATCTATGAGCTCACAGATCAATATGCAGACAGTGCTTTTAATGGCTTTGTCGGTATTGGTGCTAATTTTTGGGATACCTTTTATCCTGATGCGCGCCCAGCATTATTAAAACCTTTTCCTGCTATGAATGAAGGTATTCGTGATGCACCTGCAATGGAATATGATCTGTTTATTCATATTCGTTGTGACCGTTACGATATTTTACATCTTGTCGCAAATGAGATTAATCAAATGTTTGAAGATTTGGTTGAGCTAGTTGATGAAGAGCGTGGTTTCCGTTTTATGGACAGCCGTGATTTAACCGGTTTTGTTGATGGTACCGAAAACCCTAAGGGGCGCCATCGTCAAGAGGTTGCATTGGTTGGTAATGAAGATAAAGCGTTTGCCTCTGGTAGTTATGTTCATGTACAAAAATACATGCATAACTTAAGTAAATGGCATCGTTTACCACTGAAAAAACAAGAAGATATTTTTGGTCGAACTAAAGTTGATGATATTGAATATGAGTCAGAAGATAAGCCACTAACCAGCCATACCAAGCGAGTTAATTTAAAAGATGCGCAAGGTAATCCATTAGAAATCCTGCGTCAAAGCATGCCTTATGGTTCGATTCGAGAGCAAGGGCTGATTTTTATTTCTGTGTGCCGCACTCCAGAACATTTTGAACAAATGCTTCGCAGTATGGTGCACGGTGATGGCCATGGAAATCATGATCATTTAATGTTATTTACCAAAGCGTTGACCGGATCATCATTCTTTGTGCCATCATTAGATTTTTTAACTCAATTCGATGATGCGTAACCACCCGCGTTAAGCAAAAAAAAGCAATGCCATGGCATTGCTTTTTTTATAGTGATATTTTATTCACTATAATTGAATAAAGATCTAACGGTCTCTAAGGTATCATCAATAGTTTTTATACTTGCAGGGCAAATGAAAATCGTATCATCGCCAGCAATGGTACCTAATATCCCTTCAGGTTTACCTATTGAATCCAGCAAACGAGCAATTAATTGTGCTGCACCTGGACTGGTTCTTACCACTATCATGGCTTGGTTATGATCAACATCTAGCACTAAATTCTTAACTGGGCTACCCGCAGTTGGAACGCCTAGCTCTGCAGGGAGGCAATAGACCATTTCTTGCTTGGCGTTACGAGTACGAACAGCACCAAATTTGCTGAGCATACGCGATACTTTAGATTGATTAATATTACCGAATCCTTCGGTTTGAAGCGCATTAACAATCTCGCTCTGGCTTCCAAAACGTTCTTCTTTGAGAATCGATTTAAAAGTTCGTACGAGCTCATCCTGATTTCTTGTCGCTGGCATAATGATATTTCATCTTATATTTGTTATTCAAAAATCTAGCACATTTTGAATAGATTGACTTATTAAGTCAAGAAAAAATCAAATTTATTGAATAAAAATTCATTTTGTCGTGGAACTTTAAGCTGACACTTGTGTTAGTTCTGTGACTCATTTAAGCAATAAATGATTAAGATAATGGCGATGATTGTCTTGTCAGTACCAATAGGGTATCACCCTTTTCTGACAATAGATTAAGTTTTCCTTTTGAGAAATCAATTTGTTGTACTAATGAAATAGCTTGCATCAACTCGGCTTCTTGGCTCATAAAGCTGTCAACGCAGGCTTTCATGGTAGTGCCTGCTGGTGCCAGCTGTAAAAAGTTACCTTGCTGGGCATAACTGCCAAAAAACTGATTACAACTGTTGTTACCTGTTAACTCGCCATCTGCGGCAAAAACTAACGTTGCAGGACTATTATTAATGGTTGGAGTGTCGAGGACGGTGTCGACATGCCAAGTACCAATTAATTGTTCATTTGAGACAGTGGCCGATGGACTTTGGCAAGCACTAAGGCCTATAACTATAACTGCGGCGCCGAGAATATGCTTTATCATGCTGAGAGGGTTCCAAATACGAAAAAATTGGCGTTATTCTACTACTTGAGCATTAATAAAAGAGTAAATAATTGTCAGTTTTTGGATTAATGAACATTATTTAACGAACTAAAGAGAGTCAAATGATTAAATTAGTCAAAGTGTTGCATATCATCGGCTTAATTATGTTGCTGGTGGGCGTAGGCTTATATTGGCAAAGCGATATAGGTCAGCAAGTCAGTGGTATGTTGGTGATTGCATTGCTCATTGGCGTAGGAACATTAATTATGTCTCCGCTGCCTGTTGCGCTAGTGATAGAATGGGCCAAGAAGCAATCTCCCCATTCAGATCCAAAGGAATAATCATTGTCATTTATTATCCGTAAGGCGTTATTCACCGATGTTACTGCCATTGTGCAGTTAGAGCGTGCTCATGTAGATGATGAGTTGTCTGGTTCAGATAACCAATTACATGCTCATTCATTCACCAAAAGTGAGGTGGGTCAGCTAATTAATCAACATTGGTTTATGGTGGCAGAAGAGCAAGGGCAAATTATTGGTTATGTGATGGCGGCAAGATGGTCATTTTTTTCCGCGCAACCATTGTATCGCCATATTATTCAAAAGATTAAGTTCGCTGAGTTGGCTGGGCAGGCTTTATCGACGACCAATTCGTGTCAATATGGGCCGGTTTGGATTCAAGAGTCAAAACGTGGCCAAGGCGTGTTTGCGGCGTTAGTGAGTGAGTTAAAAAAACAAGTAAACACTAGCTTTCCATTTATGGTGACCTATGTTGCTGCAGACAATGCTCGCTCTTTAGCGGCACATCAACAAAAAGCTGCGATGACACAGATTGATCAATTTCGTTTTGAACAACGTGATTATTGTTTATTGGCCACCTCTACAGCCAATGTCATCAGCTAACTATGTCTTGGTGCGTGAATAAAGTGGTTATTAATTAGGAATATAATGAGTACTGACTTTGAAACCCTTTTTTCACCTTACCTTGGTTTAAGATTATCAGCATTTGACAACATGAAGCTGATTGCCGCGGTATTGGCTGAGGCAAATGAATCATATGATTGTATTGAAGCAAGTGTGCACTGTAAGGATAATCTACAAGTGCAGCAATCAGGATATTTTGTACGCTGGCATGATAGATGGGTATTTTGTGGGGTAACCAATGACTATCATGCTGCGATAGCCTTATTTACTCAAATTGAGCAGATCAATATGGCATCAATTAGTGTCAAAGATGTGCCAATAATGAGTATGCAGCAAGTGTCATTTATGTGCATTGAAAGTGCGCATTTCGATCATTGTTAACCTGTTTTATTGTATTAGCTTCATTTATGTTTACGCATTAGGATGATTTAGCTAAATCATTGATGTGCATTATTGCTCAGGGTTATTTAACTGCATCAGTACCAGTGGTCGTTCTTCAGAGAGGTAACGATAGTATAATTGGGTGATTTCTGCTGGTAACTGCGATATTTGCCGCGGTTCTATCGCCACAAAGTGCTGCTGTTGATATAAGCCTATTAACCATGGGTGAGCAAATAAGAAGCAATGTTTAGTCTTTAATCTAGGTGCAATAAACTGTAATAAGTGGCTTGCATGGTGTTGGCCACGATAGTCGGGGTGAACTAACAATCCATTTACCAGTTGATAGTGGCCTATCGGTTTGACTCTTATAGCGGCAATAATATTTCGTGGTCTGAATGTCGCTCTATTAACGTCATCACTCCTGTCTTGATTATCAGTAGCGTTTGAGTTTAGGTGATTAATAACTGCTATTGCTTCTTTTTGAGCTAATCGCGCATAAGGCATATGCTGACGATAGAATAATTTAATGGCTGACCATTCTTTTATTGCACAGAGCTTTATCGCTGAGAGTTTGCTTTCAGCAAGTTCAATCGCGTTGCCTTCTACCGCAGTAGGATGACTCGCAATCGACTTACTCGCAATCGACTTATTCGCAATCAAATCAGCTTCAATGGGTTCCGCCCCTACGGATGGCGGTGCAACAGCTTGCTTTGCTATTATATTTTTTTCTAGCCAAGTGGCTTGATACATAATGAGACCCAGTGTCGAGATTAAATCATCACCTTATTACATCGGCTAGTGCAAATTGGATAGCGCCAATAACATAAAACCGCCAAATGGCGGTTTTATGTTTGATATCGTTTTAGCTTAGCCAACAAGCGTTAGGCTATATCGATACCTAGCTTATTATAGTCCGGCATCAGCACGAAGAATCTCAGCTTTATCTGTCGCTTCCCAAGGGAATATATCGCGACCAAAATGGCCATAAGCTGCAGTTTGTTGATAGATAGGACGTGCCAAATCTAGCATTGCGGTTAAACCATAAGGACGCAGCTCAAAGTGCTGACGGATCAATTTGATCAATACTTCTTCAGACACTTTACCAGTACCGAATGTTTCGATACTGATAGATGTTGGCTCTGCAACACCAATAGCATAAGACACTTGTAGCTCACAGCGATCAGCAAGACCTGCAGCAACAATATTTTTAGCTACATAACGTGCAGCATAAGCTGCGCTACGGTCTACTTTCGATGGGTCTTTACCAGAGAATGCACCGCCACCATGGCGTGCCATTCCGCCGTAAGTATCAACGATAATCTTACGTCCCGTTAAACCACAATCACCAACAGGTCCACCAATAACAAAGCGACCAGTAGGGTTGATAAAGTATTTAGTGTCTTTGTTTAACCATTGTGCAGGTAATACAGGCTTGATGATGGTTTCCATTACGGCTTCAATCAAATCTGCTTGTGTTACGTCTTCACGATGTTGAGTTGACAATACAATCGCATCGATACCGATGATTTTGCCATCGTCATATGCAAAGGTTACTTGGCTTTTTGCATCTGGACGCAACCAAGGTAAAGTGCCGTCTTTACGCACTTCTGACTGACGCTTAACTAGCTTATGAGCGTAAGTGATAGGTGCAGGCATTAATACGTCGGTTTCATTGCTGGCATAGCCAAACATTAAACCCTGATCGCCAGCGCCTTGTTCAGCAGGATCTGAGCGGTCAACGCCTTGATTGATGTCTGGTGACTGTTTGCCAATGGCATTAAGTACCGCACATGAATCAGCATCAAAACCCATATCTGAATTGGTGTAACCGATTTCGCGGACGGTTTTACGGGTAATTTCTTCAATGTCTACCCAAGCAGAAGTGGTGACTTCACCGCCCACTAATACCATACCGGTTTTAACATACGTTTCGCACGCAACACGAGCCTTTGGATCTTGCTCAAGTATTGCGTCTAATACCGCATCAGAAATCTGATCGGCGATTTTATCAGGATGACCTTCTGAGACCGACTCAGAGGTAAACAAGTGCTTTGCCATAATAGGAAAATCTCGTTGGTTGCATTTGAATATACGTCTAGACGTCTATTTTAGTCGAAATCTAATTTGATAACACCCCTTAATACGAATTTAAGCAGATAATTGTGCAGTAATGCATGAATATTTTTTACTCTCTATGAGTGTGTTTAGCTAATAGGTTAATTAAATTGCTGATTAAAGTAAGTTTTAATCATTTTTATCGGTCTACTTTAAACACTTTGGTGCCATTAATTGAACAATATTGAGGATGATTATGAGGTGTTAAGTGTTGAGACAAGTTGACGTTTTACTTACACAGCGCTGTTTTCTAAGCTGACTGTCAATAAATAATTACTCAGTATGCAGATGTTCATTACGGGGCTTTTGCATGTTATCTACCCAATAAACATCAGCGGTAAGACGAACTTAATAGGTAAAAGTGAGCTTATTACTGACTAAAAATGTAATGAGAGAAATTTTAATTTGCGTCACATCGCCTTGTAGGGGAAAATATGGCTTCACAATTGCCCGCTAGACCTTACAAACAAGCAGGAGAGAGCATGTCATCTCGTAAAGTACTCGCTAACGCTATTCGCGCCTTAAGTATGGATGCGGTTCAAAAAGCCAATTCTGGTCATCCAGGTGCCCCAATGGGTATGGCTGATATCGCCGAAGTGCTATGGAATGATTTTCTAAAGCACAATCCAACTAATCCTAACTGGGTCGATCGCGATCGTTTTGTTCTGTCAAACGGTCATGGCTCTATGCTTATCTACTCTTTATTGCATTTATCAGGCTATGAGTTGCCGATTGAAGAGTTAAAGCAATTCCGTCAATTACATTCAAAAACACCTGGTCATCCTGAGTATGGTTATACTCCAGGTGTTGAAACCACCACCGGTCCTTTAGGCGCAGGTTTGAGCAATGCTGTTGGTATGGCGATTGCCGAAAAAACCTTAGCGGCTCAGTTTAACCGTCCAGGTCACGATATTGTTGATCATTTTACCTACTGTTTCTTAGGTGATGGCTGTTTAATGGAAGGTATTTCTCACGAAGCCAGTTCATTAGCCGGCACATTAGGCCTAGGTAAGTTAGTGGCATTTTGGGATGACAACGGTATTTCTATCGATGGTCATGTTGAAGGTTGGTTCACTGATGATACGCCTAAGCGCTTTGAAGCTTATGGCTGGCATGTTATTGCTGATGTTGATGGTCATAATCCTGATGCCATCCGTGCAGCAATTGAACAAGCTAAATCTGTCACCGATAAGCCATCGATGATTTGCTGTAAAACCATTATTGGTTTTGGTTCTCCGAACAAATCGGGTAGCCATGATTGTCATGGTGCACCATTAGGTGATGCTGAAATTGCAGCCGCTCGTGAGTTCTTAAACTGGCCACACGCTCCTTTTGAAATCCCATCTGATGTTTATGCTGGTTGGGATGCCAAACACAAAGGTCAGGCGAATGAGTCATTATGGAATGACAAGTTTGCTGCATATCAAGCTGCGTTCCCAGAACTTGCTGCAGAATATGATCGCCGTGTTTTAAAGGGTGATTTACCTGCTGATTTTGAAGCAAAAGCACAAGCCTTTATCCAAGAAAGCCAAGATAAAGCCGAAGGTATTGCGAGCCGTAAAGCGTCTCAAAATGCGATTGGTTTCTTTGGTGCTATGTTGCCAGAATTACTTGGCGGTAGCGCAGACTTAGCCGGTTCTAACTTAACGCTGTGGTCTGGCTCAAAAGGTATTCAAGACGATCCTGCCGGTAACTACATCTATTACGGTGTACGTGAATTCGGTATGAGCGGTATTATGAACGGTGCGTCGTTGCATGGCGGTTTTATTAACTATGGCGCTACCTTCATGATGTTTATGGAATACGCGCGTAACGCAGTACGTATGTCAGCATTAATGGGTATTCAAAACATTTTCGTTTATACCCATGACTCTATTGGTCAAGGCGAAGATGGTCCAACGCATCAGCCGATTGAGCAATTAGCTAACTTACGTTTAACGCCAAATATGGCAGTATGGCGTCCATGTGATGCAGCAGAAACGGCTGTTTCATGGAAGGCGGCAATTGAGCGCCGTAATGCACCAACATCATTAGTTTTCAGTCGTCAGGGTCTTAAGGCTCAAGCACGTACTGCGGAGCAATTAGCTAACGTTGCTAAAGGCGGTTATGTACTGTCTGATTGTCAAGGCACTGCTGATGTGATCTTAATTGCAACCGGTAGCGAAGTGCAATTAGCCATGGATTCAGCCGCTGAGTTAAGCAAACTCGGCCAGAAAGTGCGCGTGGTTTCTATGCCTTCTACGACTGAGTTTGATAAGCAAGATGCTGCTTACAAAGAATCTGTATTACCAAAAGGTGTCACTAAGCGTGTTGCTATTGAAGCTGCGCATACTGATTTCTGGTACAAATACATTGGTTTTGAGGGCGGTGTTGTTGGCATGACGACCTTCGGTGAGTCTGCTCCTGGTGGTGATTTACTTAAGCATTTCGGCTTCACTGTTGATAATGTAGTAAAAACTGTCCAATCTTTAGGATAATCATCTGAGATTAAACACTTATCTATTAAGTGTTTAATCTGTATAATAACGGCTTGCAATATGATTGCAGGCCGTTTTTTTATGTCTTTTATTCACGTAAAATAATATATGCTAAATCACTTATATTTCAGTATTTTATCATGGTTGATTAAATAATAAGTGCCTAGGTTAATTACTCTGGACCCTAAATGATTCGAGTTGCAATTAATGGTTATGGCCGGATTGGCCGCTCAATACTTCGTGCCTTGTATGAGTCAGGAAAACGTCAACAGATCCAAATTGTGGCAATCAATGAGTTGGCAAAGCCAGAAGCCATTTGTCATTTAACTCAGTATGACACCACTCATGGTCGTTTTAAGCATACCGTTAAGCTAAAGGATGATCAGTTACTGATTGGTGACGACAGTATTTTGTTGCTCAATCAAGCAGATGCTAAGTTATTACCTTGGGCTGAACTTGATATTGATATCGTCTATGAGGCCACAGGCAGTTTAATCGACCGTCAAGCTTGCGAAGCACACATTTACGCTGGCGCTAAACAAGTACTTATTAGCCATCCTTCCTCTGCAGATGTTGATGCCACTATTGTGTATGGCGTTAATCATGATTTGTTACGCCCAGAGCATAGTGTTATTTCTAACGCTTCTTGCACCACTAATTGTATTGTTCCAGTCATCGATGTTCTCGATAAGCATTTTGAAGTCAAAAGTGGTGCTATTACTACAATTCACTCGGCGATGAATGATCAGCAGGTTATTGATGCTTACCATGATGATCTGCGCAGAACGCGCGCCGCAGGTCAGTCTATTATTCCGGTTGACACTAAATTAGCTCGCGGTATTGAACGTATTCTGCCGCACATGAAAGATAAGTTTGAAGCCATTTCTGTGCGAGTACCAACCATAAATGTGACCGCGATCGACTTATCTGTCACGCTTGAGAAAAAAGTTAATATTGAACAGATTAACAGTGTGTTACAACGTGCCTCAAACGGCAGTTTTAATGGTATTTTAGGCTATACTGACGAGCCGTTGGTATCATGCGACTTTAACCATGATCCCCGTTCAAGTATTGTTGATGGTACTCAAACTCGTGTCAGCGCAGGCCACTTGGTCAAATTATTATTATGGTGCGACAACGAATGGGGTTTTGCTAACCGCATGTTAGATACCAGTTTAGCGATGATCCAAGCAAAACTGGACCAATAACCTTAATCACATTTTGAGTAATGGGTATTAACCGATTACACAGTAAAAATTTTGTTTTAACTTAAAAAGGAAAGGCTAATTATGGCAATTATAAACATGACAGATTTAGATCTACAAAATAAGCGCGTGCTTATTCGCGAAGATTTAAACGTGCCTGTCAGTGACGGTGTGGTGACCAGTGATGCGCGTTTACGTGCGTCATTACCAACGATTCAACTCGCATTAAAGAAAGGCGCTGCCGTAATGGTAATGTCGCATTTAGGTCGCCCAACAGAAGGCGAGTTTAATTCTGAGTATTCAATGCAACCGGTAGTGGACTATCTAGTTAAAGCACTTGATTGCTCAGTGCGTCTGGTCAGTGACTACCTTGATGGCGTTGACGTTAATGTTGGTGAAGTTGTGGTATTTGAAAACGTTCGCTTCAATGTGGGCGAAGGCAAAAACGATGACACATTAGCGAAGAAAATGGCGGCATTATGCGACGTGTATGTCATGGATGCTTTCGGTACCGCTCACCGTGCCCAGGCTTCTACTCATGGTGTTGGTGTGTATGCTCCTGTTGCTTGTGCCGGTCCGTTATTGGCCCAAGAATTAGATGCATTAGGCAAAGCACTGGATAATCCTGCCCGTCCAATGGTGGCGATAGTGGGTGGCTCTAAAGTATCGACCAAATTAACTGTCCTTGAAAGCTTATCGACCAAAGTTGACCAGTTAGTCGTCGGCGGCGGTATCGCCAATACTTTTATTGCTGCAGCAGGTTATAAAGTGGGTAAGTCACTGTATGAGGCTGATTTAGTTGAAGAGGCTAAACGTCTTGTGGCTAACGCTCGAAGCCGTGGTGGTGATATTCCTGTACCAACCGATGTGGTTGTTGCCAGTGAATTTAGCCCGACAGCGGCCGCGACACTGAAATCTGTCAGTGATGTTACTGACAGCGATATGATTTTCGATATTGGTCCAGACAGTGCTGAAGCCCTGGCTAAGATAATTGAGCAAGCTGGTACCATAGTCTGGAATGGTCCTGTGGGCGTGTTTGAATTCGATCAATTTGGTGAAGGTACTAAGCGTATTGCTGAGGCCATTGCTAATTCAAAAGCATTTTCTATTGCCGGCGGTGGTGACACTCTAGCGGCAGTGGATAAATACAATATTGCCGACAAAGTATCTTATATTTCAACCGGCGGTGGTGCTTTCCTTGAGTTTTTAGAAGGCAAAGAACTTCCCGCAGTAGCAATGCTTGAAAAGCGTGGCGCTTAGTCCACACCAAGTATTGATGCCGTAAAACCAAATAATAACTATAAAAAAACTGCTCTACCACAGTGGTTGTTTAGCTGCGGTAGAGTAAAAAATCCGTCCAAACGATAGTGACCTAGGTGAGTAATCACCCTATTATTGGAGAACAAAAAATGGCTCTTATCTCTCTACGACAACTGCTCGACCACGCTGCAGAGCATGGTTATGGCGTCCCTGCTTTTAACGTGAATAACCTTGAGCAAATGCGTGCAATTATGCAAGCGGCTGAAGCGACCGACAGCCCTGTGATTGTTCAGGCTTCTGCTGGTGCACGTAAATATGCTCGCCCACAATTTTTAAAATATTTAATGGCAGCGGCACTTGAGCAGTATCCTGATATCCCGGTGTGTATTCATCAAGATCACGGTACTGATCCTGACATTTGTCAGCGTTCAATTCAGTTAGGCATGTCATCAGTCATGATGGATGGCTCGCTAATGGCTGATGGAAAAACACCTGCGTCATACGATTACAACGTTGATGTCACTCGCCGTACTGTAGCATTTGCCCATGCTTGTGGTGTGTCTGTTGAAGGTGAAATTGGCTGTTTAGGCAGTTTAGAAACTGGCCAAGCGGGCGAAGAAGACGGTGTTGGGGCTTCGGGCATTCTTAGCATGGACCAAATGTTAACAACGCCAGAAGAAGCTGCGCGTTTTGTTGCCGATACTCATGTTGATGCATTAGCCATTGCCATTGGTACTAGCCATGGTGCGTACAAGTTTAGCCGTAAACCTACTGGCGATGTGTTACGTATCGACCGTATTAAAGAAATTCATGCGCGTATCCCTAACACGCATTTAGTCATGCACGGTTCATCTTCAGTACCGCAAGAATGGTTGAAAATCATTAACCAATACGGTGGTGAAATTCCAGAAACGTACGGCGTACCGCTGGAAGAAATCGTTGAAGGTATTAAGCACGGTGTGCGTAAAGTGAATATTGATACCGATTTACGTTTAGCATCAACGGGTGCTGTGCGTAAATTCTTGGCTGAACATCCAGCAGAATTTGATCCACGTAAATTCTTGAAAGCATCAATGGAAGCGATGGCTGACATTTGTACCACTCGTTATGAAGCATTTGGTTGTGCAGGTATGGGTTCTAAAATTAAGCCTAAGTCACTGCAAGCAATGTATAAAGCTTATCAATCTGGCGAACTTGATCCTAAAATCATGTAAACCTATTAACGCTAGTATAATAAATCAGCTCATTTTTTGAATGAGCTGATTTTTTTGTAACTAAATAACGAAAAATGTTGTTTTTTTAAACGTTATCTAGCATTATCCTCGCCTTAAAAATTGACGCTAAAACGTCATCATTTACCCATACAGTCCAAATCTGTTAGCCCACTTTATAGTTGAATTAATTCTATGCTTGTTAAGCCTAATGCCCCGTTATCGCTATTTTCATTGACTTGGCCATTATTTGTTGATTTTGCTTTACACTTTTTAACTGCCGCAATTAACACCTTTATGATAAGCCATGTGTCTTATCAAGGTGTGGCGGCGTTGTCTGTTGGTAACATGGTATTTGAACTGGCAATTACGTTATTTAGTTTCGTCAGTATCGGTGCCAGTGTGGTCATTACCCAGTATTTAGGTTCGCAAAATAAAGCTGCTGCAAGTGCCGTAGTGTATTCATCCATTGGCTTTAATTTTTTAGTTGGCTTGGTCGCTGCGATAGGTATTTTATCCGGTTCAACCATGATGTTGAATTTAATGAATTTACCAGCAGAGCTTATGGCCGATGGTAAGTTGTATCTCCAGATTGTTGGTTTATGTTTAATTCCTGAGGCGATGGCCATGTGCTTAGCGGCGGGAATGCGGGCACATGGTTTTACTCAGCAAGCCATGTGGGTGACGTTATCGATGAATATCATCACTTTCATTGGCAACTTACTATTACTTTATGGTTGGTTTGGTTTGCCACAAATGGGTGTCGCTGGTGTGGCTATTAGTACCGTGGCTGGGCGACTCGTAGGTGTGAGCATTATGATGCTATTGTTTGTGCGTTACACAAAAATCCCATTGCACTTGCCGAGTATTTTGCGCCCCAATAAAGCCATGCTGAAAAAGGTGTTTCACATTGGTTTACCTGCCGCGGGTGAAAACGTCTCGTGGATGTTGCAATTTATGGTCGTCACCTCATTTGTTGGCTTAATGGGCGATAAAGCCTTAGCAGCGCAATCGTTATATTTTCAAATCTGTATGTTTATTTTATTGTTCGGCTTATCTATCGGGATCGGTAATGAAATTATTATTGGCCATATGGTGGGGGCTAAACAATTAAAAGCCGCAGAGCAGCAAATGTATCGAGCATTAAAGTTAGGTCTGATTGTGACCAGTGTTGTGGCTTTATTCGCCGCAATATGGGGGCCAAATCTTGTTGCTTTATTTACGGATGAGCAAGATATTATTGTGCTGGTGGGGCAGTTATTTGTGATCACACTCATTATGGAACCGGGTAGAACCTTTAACTTAGTGGTGATTAATGCCTTAAGGGCCAGTGGTGACGCCAAGTTTCCTTTTTTCATGGGAGTGTTTTCCATGTGGTGTATTGCTGTGCCTGGTGCTTATTATCTTGGTATTCACCTTGAGTTTGGCTTGCTGGGCATTTGGGCTGCTTTAGCCTTGGATGAATGGGTTAGGGGATTAGCCATGCTATGGCGCTGGCGAAGTGGTCGTTGGCACAATAAGAGCCTAGTGGCCTAATGCTTGAGACAAGACTATTTTTTTCAATTTTGTGATCAAAGTGGTAATATGCGTGGAAATTTTAGACATACACCCTCCATTAGATTTTTGTAAATTGTAAATATAGGACGAAATGACATGAAAAAACTGCTAATTGCTGCAGCTATTACACTAACCATGCCATTTGCAGCACATGCTGGAAGTGAGTTTGTTGAAGGCGATGCGACTTTGGCTGGTGAGGCTGAAGTAGGTGCCACATTAACGACAGGTAACACTGATACTTCTTCGTTTAAAGCGCGCTTAGCGTTAAAGCAAGAATTGGGTAACTGGGAAAATCAGTATGTGTTAGAAGGACTGTACAAAGAAGACACTAAAGAAGTGACTGCAAAACGTTATTTTCTTGGGGTGCAAGGTAACTACCAGATTAATGATGTGAGCTATATGTTTGCTAACACAAACTATGAAGTGGATCCATTTACGGGTTACGATTTAACGTCTACCACGTCTGCCGGTTATGGTCATCGCTTTATCGATACTGACAGAATGTCTTTAAAAGCAGAGGCTGGTCCTGGTTATATTTACCAACAACTTGATGAAGAATCATCACTTGCTGAAGGTTACGATAGCCAAGACAGTATTATTGCTCACGCAGTTATCGATTTCCAAACTAAGATCAGCGACTCATCTAAGTTCCAGCAGAAATTTATTGCCGATTGGGGGTCTAAATTAGATGCTCGTTCTGAAACATCACTGACTGCCAATATTATTGGCGCATTAGCGATGAAGTTTGCCGTTATTGTTCGTTATAACAGTGAACCGCTTGATGATAAAGAAAGCACAGATACTGAAACAAACATGACATTACTTTATGCATTCTAAGTTAATGTTCAAGCGACATTAATACGTGTAGCGTTTAAAAAAAGCTGGCTTTGCCAGCTTTTTTTATGCTCGTTTGAAATGGTGTCATATCATCAGTCTTGATACTTAATGCGACCTTGCATGTCTCAATATGTTAGTACTATTTTATAGGCTACCTGTTATTGGTTCGACTTCTTGATCCCATCTCTCAATCTGAATTTTGCCATAGCTCCAATGCGGTAATTTAGTCCTTTCTACATTCATTATCGTGCAATTAAACCTCGCGCAAAAAAAACGCTATATTCGCGGACTGGTTCACGAATTAGTTATATTATCCGCAGGATAGTCGACTTAGCAGCCATTAGGTTCTCAGTTTGAGAGTATACTTTTTGTATCGGTCGATACACTGGAACAGTGCGATGCAAATAGGATGTTGTTGGTTCGACAGTACGCAACGATTATTGATAAATCAGACCTCCGCTGTGCAGTGGCATTTAAATGATCGCGAGTATTGGGTCGTGAGTCAATTAGTCCAGCATCGTGGTCAAGTCGTGCCGCTATCTATACTTGAAGCTGTGGCGATTTCAGCTGACAGCCCTCAGCCACTATCTCAAGTTGAGCTGCTAGAAATTATCGATAAAATCACTGATTATTTGTGTAACAACCATAGCAATCTTATTGAGTATGTACCTGATCAAGGCGTTATTTTATATGCTTTTGCAAGCGCCAAACACACCAAGATATTTGAGCAACCTAATAAGCTATTATCTGTAGGCCAGTATCTGTTTATTATTGTCATTATATTAAGTGTATTGTTATTTGTTTACTCTAAACTTAACCCTCCAGAGCTTACTCAAGCTGATGTAGTACAGCAAATATTGGCCTCAGATGGTCGTATTGTTCAGCTGTTTGTATTTGGTAATAATAATCCGCAAGATGCGCAATTACATGCGGATTGTTTATCTTCGCAATTACGCTTATGTCATCATATCCGCTGGGACTCCATCAATATGACATTATCATCTAATCAGCATTACGTTAGTTTTACCTTGGGTGACTCCACAGCAGAAATACCATTAGTGAATAGCATTAAAGTGAATGTTGATAATATGAGTGTGCCATTTATCACTCAAGAATGGCTATTAAAGGTGGCCATTTGTGGCTAGATCATCGAATCGATTGGCACGCATTAAGATGCGCAGATTGCTGCAGTCAAAACGCGGTAAACTTGTTTTTGTACTAAGTATTGTATTAATGATTTTTCTTATCACCAGTGTGGTTAATCGTATTGCCAATACTCATACGGTTTGGCATTTTGATTGCTATGCCGACAGTTATTTCAGTCATCAAGGTGAATCGTCATTAAAGGTTGATAAAAGTAATTTATGGTTGAGCTTAGACATTGATCACCATCAAGCTAAACTGATTTACAAGATTGAGTCATCGGTCCATGGTACTGAAATAGCCCAGCTAGTCGGTAAGGTTGACCATGTGGATATGGGCTCATTCACATATCATTTAGGATTAACTCTTCAGCCCACACTTTGGCAAACTAGCAGTCGATTAAAGCCCTATTTACACAATGAGTTCGGCATTATTGCCTCTCAAAAAATAGAGGGGGTTAGCATTGCTCAGCAAGTACAGGTGATTGACTTAGATAATGCCTTAACCAGTGCAACACTTAAATTTCTTCCCAGCAATAACGTTTGGTCTTGCCAGTTAAGATCGCCCGATACCGCTCACTGATTTTCATTGAATAAATTAACTTTTAGCTTAATATTGCCTTTGCGGTATAGTAGCTAAGCGTTAATGAAAAAAGGTGTGTGAAATATATAGTGGCAAAAGTTAAAGTAAAACAAGAAGAAGCGTTATCAATTAAGTTCAGTCATCAAATGGGCCCCGGTGATCAGCGGGTATTTGACCTGTATTTTTATTTGCCTACAGAAATGGGTATTGGTTCGCATACCTTAGATGAAGAGGACTATTATCATAGTAGTATCCTTGGGCGTCGCTCTTATTATTCTAAAGGGCTACATCTACCCTTAGTCCAGTCTCGTTTTGTTAGTCTAAACAAGCGTACCTTAGAAGAGTTTCGCTTGTATCTTAATTTATTTGCTTACCAATTTGCCGTTGCTATTGAAACGGATGTCAAAGAATTACAACAAAAAGTCGATCCTAATGAGTTTTATCCAGCCTTGGATGAGCTTTGCGATGTTGTGACTCAATTACTGAAAAAGTTTCGTCGCAATGCTCCGAGTGATCCTAAGTGGAAATCGTATTTTGAGCATGCCGATAATTATTTATCTTGGTTTTGTGAGCAGCAGTTATTAAAGACACTGGCGCGAAGCCCCAGAAGTGCTGATTTTAGTGATGTTAAAGACAAGGTATTAAATGCCTGTCGAGGTGAGAATCACTATAGAGAGCAAGAGTGCAAATACAATTCTGTGCAAACTCAGCTAGATGCTAATCGAATTTCCAATAAAATGCTCTTGTTAAGACGCTTAATCCAACAAGGTGTGGTGTTAAAAGAAGAGTTAAAACCCTTAGGTGTCGGTCTCAAAAAATTTGTTACTGGAGTCGCTACTGGGATGGTGATGTTGGTGGTGTCGGCATTGATTATTAAAGCCCAAGGTTTTTTTAATGAATTAACCATGACCCTGTTGTTAACATTAGCGGTAATTTATGGTTTCAGGGAAATATTTAAAGAGGATTTTCGTAATGCGATGTGGCGTTACATCCAACGTGGCCGTCCAAGATGGAGCCGTATTTTACGTGATACCACTACTCAAACCGTAGTTGCTAAGCAGTTAGTTTGGCTCGAATTTATGCGTAGTCAAGATATTCCCAAAGCGGTTTCGGATATCATGAGACAACGTCACAGTCAGAATAAAGTCGACTCAGAAGTGCTGCATTATCGCATTGCGACTAAGGTGACAAATAAGCCTTTTGAGGCCGATTATTCTCAAATACAAGAACAAGTGAACTTCAGCTTAGTTCCTTTTGCCCGTCATCTAGAGCGAGGCAAAGCCAAAATATACTCAGAAAGTGAAGGTAATATTAGTAATGAGTCTGTTGAACGTCGTTATCAAGTTAACCTGGTTGCTGTGCTCCGTGATGGCAAGGAACAACCTGAATATGCTCGTTTTAAAGTGACCATGAACCGTTCAAGTATTGTGGAAATTAATGAAAGTAAACTGCCTGATAACGTTCAACCTTTCAGATTAGAGTCTGACGAAGTCCTTCCTGAAGTCGTTAGCCCTGCGCAGTCGCACACTTAAGTTACTCAGGAATATGGCCATTGATGTCCCATTTCCTGGTACGTTATCAAGGCTGTCAACAAACACATCACCTGACGTTAAGCCATGCTTTGTTAGGTGATGTAAGCCGTCAATTTTAGCCAATGTTATTCGTTTCATTATTACTTGGTCGAGTAAAAGCTTGGCAAATATTTTGATCTACAGACTGTTTCGCGCGTTTTAAGGCTATTTCAGCATTGGTAAGATATTGGTCTAAACTTTGTGCTGGTTGGTAGCTGGCAATACCGATATTAATACCTTCTGCTAAATTTTTCTCTTCCAAGGTTTTCATCATGTTAATTGCGTATTGATGCGCTGAATTGGCATTGGTATCTGTGAGTAAGATAACCAGCTTTCCGAGCTGCCATTGCGCTATTTGATAATGAAGCGGTAACTCAATCAGTAATTGTAGCTCAATGTCTTTTTGGCGTTTCTCAAGCTGACTCACATTACCCATGTTGCTAAAAATACCTTCTGGATTAATGTCCATCACCAGTAGGCTAGAGTATTTTTTAATTGAGTCACCTAGGTTGATAAAGTAATTTTCAAGTTCATTTAAACGCAGCACTATCGCACTGCGATGGCCGATAACATTACTGCTGTTTTTAGCTAATACAGTGGGGGTTGTTTGCTCAAACGTACAAATAAGATATTCAATGTCACCGTCAAATGTTAATTGGCCGACTAATGTTGTTTTTAAACAATGATCATATCGACTGTGGTTAAACGGCATTATCTGTGCAGTCCATTCTCCCTGTAAACTGATTTGCGCGGTAATATTTTGCCATTGATTACTGACTTCGTCGCCGAGTAATGTCGTCAGTGAAATATCAGTGTCTCCGTGTAAAGACATCAGTTGATCAAATTGGTCATTACATTTTATGAGCACTCCGTTGGCATCGGTTAGCGCGGTAGCAACGGCGCTATTACTCATTAGTTGATACAGATAGGCTTGGCGCTGACTATCAAATAAGGCACTAATATCTTCAAATGTGATCAGCCAATAATGTTCATTACTGTTGGGGCACTTTTCACTGCGAATATGAGTTTGTAACATACTACTATTCTGCGTTTCCAAGCTGATCTCACCATGCCATTGTTTATCTTGGATTAACGCCTCTTTAATCTGATTTAAACGATCATCATCCAGATGCAGTACCCGTTGTAAACTGCGATCTTTTAGGGCATCAATTGACAGCGATAGCGCCGAAGCCGCTTTGGCATTAGCGCTCTGGATCCGGCCGCTATCATTAACAATTAAACAGCTTAATTCACTGTTAAACAAACCGTTACTCAATTGAAGGCTATTTTGGTTTGAGCGACGCTCAAGCACAAATCTATGTCTTAATATCACTAGTAAACTGGCTAATAGTGCGACTAAGCATCCAGCGATAATGAGTACTATGCGCCATTGCTCATACCGAGCAGAAATATCATCATGACGAATGTACGACAATAAAAAGTATTCTCTCTTGGTTTCATATTGGCTGGTTAACTCAACCTTCAGGTATACAAATGTGGCATCTTCACTATGAAACTGGCCAAAATTATTCATTGCCATTACACGCCATAATTCTGGATAAGTTTGTTTTAAACTGGACCCTAGAGTGTCAGGCATGCTGTCTAATGGCTCAGGTTGATTGGCACCTGCATACAGAAAGCCTTGGGTATCAAGTAAAAGTAAGGGGGAATTCTGATTAAAAAAAGCAGGTTTTATTGTTTCAAGTAATTTAACAATAGAATTATAAGTGACCAAATAACCTTTAATACTCTGATCAGGATTTTCTATCCATGATAACTGGTAGAAATACGGCTCTAATATGCCATCAACAGGTGTAAATGCCATGGGTGAGGTGTAAATATCATTACCCCCCATATTCCTCCCCGAGCCCAATAATGCTGCGGGAAGTTGCATATTATTGAAACTCCCTGTGGTCGAAAATTGCAGTTGTCCTTGGGGATTAAATAATGCAAGTCCAAGCAGTTCTGGAATATTTTTCGTTAATGAGTCCCAGCTTTCGATCGTTCTTGATTGCAGTTGTGCAGAGGGTTTTTGCAGGTATTGTCGCAGTAATTCACCTTTGGCAAATGTCTGGGTTCTAAATTGCAAAAATGACACTTTGTCGGAGGCTAACGACGCAACAGTCTGTAATTCACTGTAACGTTGATCGGCCCAATCTTCTTGCAGACGACGCTCGCCTAAATTAACCACCATACTCGTAACGATAAACACCGCAATTAATAAAATAATCAATTGGCTTAGCAGCGAAAGAATATGCTGTTGCGACCAATGGGTCGCTTGTGAAGAAATTAATAACGAGTTTGAAGAACTCACTGCTGTGTGTTTAGACATGGTGCCACTTTTTTAGCATTCTCATGCTGGCAATACTAGCATGAAGCCGGCGTTGGCGAAAATGTCTGTACACTAATCGAATAGATTTGTTTAACCGATTATATCTAACTCGCGTTGTTTAAATATTGCGCCGTTTTTTTCAGCGATATTGCGGCAATGTTCAATGTCTACATTAGCCAGCCCGTTAATCGCACTGACATGTACTTCAGGTATGAATTTCGGCGCAAGATGAATAAATTCAAGTAACGCTTCATAGGACCCTGCTAGTTTAGGCCGGCAATGTTGCTGGTATGCTTCAGGAGTATCGGCATTAAGTGAAATTGACAGACTGTCTACACATTGGCTTAGCTCGGGTAAAATATTACGGCGATGAAAATGGTTACCCAAGCCATCGCTATTTAGCCTTACACGTCCACCTTGGGCTTTTATCGCGTGTGCAACCTGCAGCAAACACTCAAGGTTTAAGGTGGGTTCACCAAAGCCGCAAAAAACATATTCTGCTACTTCCTGCACATTACCCAATAGGGGGAATATATCGTCAGCAGTAATACGTTGAGACAAGGATAAGTCATATTCATGTATTTGCTTAGAACCATTATGCTTAGGACAGAACTGGCATCTTAAGGTACATCTTGCGGTAATGTTCAGATAACGGTGATGACCTATATCGTAAACTAAGGTTGGCATGGCTGAGGAGGTGTTCATAATGGCTTTTTATCATCAAGATTATAGCGAGTATTCTAGCTAAATATTCAGCGTGACTATGTTGCTTAGCTCGCAGTTTTTAAAGCAAAAAAAACAGAGCCACGTAAGCTCTGTTTTTTAAGTTAATAATCGAGTTTCATTGGCTTAATGGTGCTCGTCAGAACCTAAGGGGTCAGCAAGGGTTTTAGGTTGCCACCACCAAGAGAAAAATCGTCGCCATAGGCGTTTTATATCATCAAGAATAATGTATAAAATCGGCACTAGAATTAATGTCACTACGGTAGAGAATAAAATACCGAATGCTAGTGATGTCGCCATTGGAATAACAATTTTAGCCTGTAAGCTTTTTTCCATAATGATGGGCACTAAGCCAACAAAAGTGGTGAGTGAGGTTAAGATAATCGCTCTAAAACGGTAACAACCAGAATCGATAGCCGATTGCAGCAGCGACTTGCCTTCTTCACGCGCTCGGTTAACAAAGTCGACTAAAATAAGCGAGTCGTTTACCACCACTCCAGCGAGTGCCACAATGCCACATAAGCTCAGTACACTCATTGAAAGCCCGAGAATATAGTGGCCAAACAAGGCGCCAATCATACCAAATGGAATAACCGACATAATGATTAACGGTTGTGTGTACGACTTTAATGGGATGGCCATTAAGGCATAAATAGTGAACATGGCAAAGAAGAAGCCTTGGGCTAAACCGAGCATGGCATTTTGCTCATCCAAGCTGCCGCCATCCAAAGCCGAAGCCACTTTGGGGAAACGCGCGGTTAATTCTGGCAAGAAGTCTTGCTGAATTTCGGCGACCACTTTTGATGGTTCAACATTGTTTTTATTCACATTGGCGCTAATGGTGATCGCTCGGCGACCATCAACCCGAGTGATCGATGCGTACGACTCACCCAGTTCGATATCGGCTACGGTTGAAAATGGCACCGAGGCGCCAGATGGAGTGCGGATCAGCATGTTTTCAAGATCACCCATAGTACGACGTTGTTCTAGTGGGTAACGCACCATGACTTTGACTTCTTCTTTATTACGTAAAATTCGTTGGGCTTCATAACCATAAAAGCCATAACGAACTTGGCGTGCTAAATCTGACAGTGTTAATCCTTGTGCTTCAGCTTCCGGACGAATGTTTAAGCGGATTTCGTGTGAACCCGATGAGAAGTTATCGGTAATATCATACACGCCTTCGTAGGTAGCCAGTTTTGCTTTAAGCACTTTAGCGGCTTCAGATAACTGGTCTAAGTCCGTTGCCGTTAAGCGGAACGATAAGTCACCACCGGCATCGTTGGTGCTAGCATTGATATTAAGTTTTTTAACCGATAATAATTCCGGTAACTGTTTACGCCATTCTTCAGCAATTGCGACACCGTCGATTTCACGGTCTTCACCTTTAGTCAGTTCGGTAAATACAAAGGCACTGCTGCGTGATTTCAATTCGATATAGCTATGCTTTACCATAGGGTAACCGTACTGTTCTTCAAGCTTAGTGTTCATTTTATATAATGCATCTTCGACTTGTTGCAGTACTTTTAAGGTATTTTGCTCAGAGCTGCCTTCTTCCATTTCAAGCTGAACTTGAATAAAGTCCGACGGAATATCAGGAAAGAAAACCCAGCGCACTTTGCCGCTTTGTACTAATGCAAGTGACAACATCAGTACCCCAACAAATACCGCCACTACGCTGTAACGACGCGAAATGCAACGCTCTAAAAAGTGACGATAAGTGTGGTGGATAAAGTGCTGTAACCATTCATTGATGGCAAATTTAAGCCGCGAGAAAGGATTAGTTGGTGTGGTGCGTTTTTTGATTTTCATGTGAGCCAAATGCGCCGGTAAAATCAATTTTGATTCAATCAACGAAAATGCTAAACATAAAATCACCACCATGCCGATGGATTTCCAAATGATACCCATGGGGCCAGAGACCATGATCATAGGTACAAAGGCGGCAATGGTAGTGAGTACCCCAAATGTGGCCGGCATTGCCACTTTTTGCACTCCTTTTACCACGTTATCTAAAGAGTGGCCGTTTTCTTCTAGCTCGGTATAGGCGCTTTCTCCGATGACAATGGCGTCATCGACCACGATCCCCAGCACGAGAATAAATGCAAACAGTGTCAACATGTTGATCGACATATTAAATGGTTCAAGCGGCATTAATAACATGGTGCCTAAAAAACACACAGGCAAGCCCATCATCACCCAAAAGGCCAGTTTAAGATCTAAGAATAAGGCTAAAATAATAAACACTAATAGAGCACCGTAAAACATGTTCGACAGCATCATGTTCAAACGGCCTTGCAAGTAGTGGGTTAAATCACCCCAGGTATCCAGTTGAATATTGCTGGGTAAGGTTTTTTTTCGTTCAGCGACATAAGCTTTAACTTGCGACGAAATATCTAACGCGTTTTGATCGTCAATACTGGTGATTTCAATCACTGCAGCGGGCTTGCCGTTAAAGCGGGTGTATTCTAAACGCTCTTCAAAATCATCATTAATGGTGGCCACTTGCGGTAGCATAATCCGGCTGCCATCGGCACGGGTCTCTACTACTATTTGGGCAAAATCATCGGCAGTATAAGCTTGGCCTTTAGTTCGCAGAAGAATGTCACCGTCTTGGGCACGAATTGATCCACCGGGCAAATCAATGGATGAGTTTTGAACCGCTAACGCCACTTGGGTGAAAGTAATGCCATATTCGCGCAGTTTGTCTTCAGACAGCTCAATACCAATTTCGTAGTCGCGAACACCAGTGACTTTTGCGCGAGTGACTGCAGGTAAGTCAGTGATGTCGTCTCTGATTGCTTTAGCCATTTCCTTCATGTCATGTAGGCTCATGTCGCCATAGACAGATACCCAAATAACATTGTTTTCTGGCTTTATTTGGTAAATATTAGGTTTTTCGATGTTATCTGGAAAGGTGGCAATAGCATCAATACGCAACTTAGCTTCATCTAGGACTTGCTGAACATCGTAACCGTCTTCAACTTCAATGGTCACCGAGCCCACACTGTCGCTGGCAACTGACGTGACTTTTTTGATGCCGCTAATATCTTGAATTGCTTCTTCGATTTTAATATTAATCCCTTCTTCAATTTCTTGTGGCGCAGCACCTGGATAGGCCACATTAATATTGATGAGGTTTAATTCGAAGGTTGGAAATATTTCTTTATTAATAAGAACGGCACTAAACAAACCGCCAATAAGCAATGCTGCCATGAGTAAGTTGGCCGCGACACTGTTACGAGCAAACCAGGCGATAATTCCTTTATTCGTTTCCATGCTTATTCACCTGCCGTCGGCGCGACTTGGACATCAGTATCGACTGGAGTGATCTTGCTTTCTTCGCCGAGAACTTTTATTTTCTGACCGGCATTCAAGCTGTTAATACTCGTGGTTGATACGCGCTCATTTGCTTTGAAACTGCCTTGAATATAAATATTGTCAACGTCTGAACGAATAATATTCACTGGGCGTATTTCGATAATATTGTCTGCGCTAACCACTGCTACTTGACCATTGCGCACTACGTGACGTGGCAGCATTACCACATCATTCACCGTTCGCCCAGTAATTACAGCATTAACAAAGCTGCCGTATTTTAACGGTAATTGGCCTTCGGTTTTATGGTTACGTAAATACGGGTCATGTATTTCTGCGACCAGATATACCATGCGAGTTTGTTCGTCGATAACGTTTTCGCTGCGAACAATTTCGCCTTGCCAAGTGACTTGCTTGCCGGCTAACAATGCAGTCAATGTGACTGCAGTTTCAGGATTATCAACAGACTCTAAATACGCGAGATCTTCATTTGCTAAAGGCAATCTAATTTCAGCAATACTGGTGTCGTATAGCTCGCCTAAATTAGTACCTAGTGTAACGTACTGACCTAAGTCAACATTACGCGCCTTAATGATACCGTCAAATGGTGCTCGGATAACGGTGCGGGCTAAGTTTCGTTGTGCACGGGCTAGTGCTGCTTCGGCATATTTAACGTTAGCTTGTTCTTTTTTGAGTTGTGGGATACGTAATCCCAGCTCTGGTGGTAAGCCATTACCAAAATCTTTAAATTCAATTTTAGCGACTTCGCCGCGGGCTTTTTCTTCATTCAATGCCGCCGTCGCTTGAGCAAGCGTTGCTTCAGCCTGCATGAGGTCGGCTTCATAATCTGACGGTTCTATAATGGCAAGTTGCTCACCTTTTTTAGCCACGCCACCAGCAACAAAGTTAGCTGAAATACTGAGTAAGCGTCCTTGAACTTCTGTGACTAACTGGGTTTTATACTTAGGATTCACTACGCCGTATGATGGTAAGTTCAGCGATAAGGTTTGCGGGGTGACGGTTTGCACATTAATAATCGGCACACTGATCACTTCATCTTTTTGTTCAGGGGCTTCTTTGGTGCTGACCAATAATATCGCTGCGGCGGCAAACACGGCGATGATCAATAGCGGTGATAATCTTCTAAGTATGGTTTTTATCATTTCTTTTTGCGTATCCATGCTGAAATAATGCTGAAAGATTGTTAACTACGTTGGCTAACAAGTTTTACTGATTAATATTTTTACTCATTATCTCTAAATTAACAGAGTATGAAGCGTATCTGAATAGCTTAATGTAAATAAAATGTTTCAGGGTTTCATGTTTTTTATCATTTGGTCCCGAAATATCAGTAAATTGATTTTTTTACGGTGTTCGTATCGGGGTATACCATACCATTAAATTTTAAATTGTTATTAATTAGTTGGTTAGGTTGAAATATTTGCCTGGGTGTTTTTTGAGCTGAAATTAACATTTGTTGACACTTTCTTGCTCTATTGCCTCTAGTTAATAATGATATATAACGGTTTAGATATAAAAAAAGCGAATTACAGAGTAATTCGCTTTAATGCTGTCTAGTTAAGGCTGTCTAAGGAAGCCTAGATAAACCTAAATACTACTTTTTCTTGTATTTTTTTGATTTCACTCGAGCATCTTTTGCGTTGGCTTTTTTCTTTCCTGGCACCTTGGCTTCTTTGTGCTTAGGGCGAAGCTCTTCAATAACACGGCGTTTTAGTGGTAGCTCAATGTAGCGTTCAATTTTAGACACTATGCGCATGTCATGGGCTTCAACTAATGAAATGGCAGTGCCCTTTGCACCAGCACGTGCAGTTCGCCCAATGCGATGAACATATGCATCAGCAGAGCGAGGCATGTCAAAGTTAATCACATGAGTAATGTCATCAACATCAATACCGCGAGCTGCAACATCAGTGGCCAATAGCACATTGACCTCGCCTTTAGAAAAACGTCCAAGTGCCTGAAAGCGCTTTTTCTGTTCCATATCGCCGCGCATAAATGCACAAGGGATATTCGCTTTGAGTAATAGGCCTTCAAGGCTGGCAACCATTTCGCGCGTTTTAACAAACACTATGGTGCGTTTAACATTTTCTTGTTGAAGAATATGACACAACAAGGCAAATTTATGAGCTTGATCATCGGCCAAGTGTACCCACTGATGTACTTTGGCTTTTTCACTGCGCGGTGCTTCAACATCGACCATTACGGGATCGTTTAACAATTCACGTGCAAAACGATTAACCCCATTACCTTCAAGCGTGGCAGAGAACAACATATTCTGTTTTCGACCCTGAGCTTCGATGGCAATTGATTGCACGACTGATGAGAACCCCATATCGAGCATGCGGTCAGCTTCATCAATAATTAAAATTTCAACTTCAGTCGCGTCAAATTTATCTTTATCTAAATATTCCATTAATCGACCTGGGGTAGCGATTAATAAATCAACATTGTCTGCAAGAGCTTCTTCTTGTGGGCCATATGGCACACCACCGGTAATAATAACGATGTTGAGATCAAGCCCTGTTGCTAAGTGACTCGCATAACGATGAATTTGACTGGCTAATTCGCGAGTTGGTGTTAGCACTAAAATACGTGCTTGACCCTCAAAACGGCGTGGGAAATCGATAAGATGCTGTAAAGCTGGCAGTAAAAAACTGGCCGTTTTACCGGTGCCTGTTGGCGCACGCGCTAAAATATCCCGCTGATCCATGGCCAATGGAATGGTTTGCTGCTGAATAGTGGTAGGGGTGTTGTGTCCCATGGCCTTGAGTGACTCTAATAAGCTAGGGTCGAGCTGGAAATCTTCAAATTGCATGCGCTGGTCTCGCTGAAAAATAGTTGAGTATTATAGCTGACCTAATGAGTAGGCTAAAGCTTTAAGTAGAATGGGCGGCATAAATCTATCATCGTTTCGCTGTATCGCCCTTGTTTATCGCGGATCGTCATCTGCTGATACTGAGTTTCAACCGGTGGAACAGTCAATATTGGTTGTTCAGTTACCGCTAGGTGATGCTGAATGGCCAATATTGATCGGTTAGCGAGCTTTCCCTCAATGCTAATGATATCAAGTTGCTTTGCAACGAATAGACCATAAGCATTAAGTTGTTGTGTAAAGCTCGCTAAACTTTGTTGCGGTAAAATAACACTTGCAGTGCCCTGGGGAGCAAGTAATTTGCTGATCACGCTTTGTAACTCACCGAAAGACAAGGTGTTCGTGTGTCTTGCGTCTGCTCGAGCGCTATTTTTAGCCTGGGTACCTTGCTCAAAGTAGGGCGGGTTACAAATAATATGATCAAATAATGGCGCCGAATCGTTGAGGTGCTGTAGTTGAAAATCTTGAATTGCACCATGGAAGAGTTGTACCGTTTCAGGCCAAGGGCTTTGTCTAATATTATGTTGGCAAGCATTAGCTGCTGCAGCGTCTATTTCTACAGCAATAATACGGCGGTGTTCAGGACTGCGCTGGGCCGCCATTAGGCTGAGTAAGCCACTTCCTGCACCAATATCAAGAATATGGTTCGACTGTGTTAATTCAGCCCAAGCTCCGAGTAAAACCGCATCTGTACTAACAGCCATACCACATTCTTTATCATCAATATGAAATTGTTTAAACGTAAAAGACATAGATAATTGATTACTCTTTCGGCTGTTTGAATGACTCGGACGAGATCATAACTGCTTTAGTTTTTACTGTCGCGTTTTAATTACCGACCTCTATCGTGGTTGATTTTTTGTTATGTTAATTAACTTAACATTCATAGGTGTGGTGAATATGTGCGCAAGTCTTGCCATAAATAGTAACTAAATCGTTTATTTTGCTTTTATGAGGTGCTGAAGCTTGAGTATTTAAGCGATGTTTGCTATTAGTTTGCGCACTTTTTTAGGCTTAAAGCTGAGTAAAAGGTCTAATTAAGACTGTTTTAACAGGGATGTGATGCTGAGTACTGAGCTAGCGATTTATTTCGTTACTTTCAAAAAAAGTTTTACTATTTTTAAGTGTATTTTTAACTTTACAATTTATTGTTCGTTCAGCTCATCAGTAGCTAATTAAAGCGTAATCAATTAGGTTTGTTAAAAAACATAACAATAAAACGAGGCTAGTAGTGCAAACAACTAAAATGAGTGTAACTGATACGCTAGGGTTAGGCTTTATGACCTTTGCGTTCTTTTTAGGTGCGGGTAACTTAATTTTCCCACCTTTTGCTGGCATGCTTGCTGGCGAGAATATGTCTTTTGCAATGTTTGGATTCTTAATAACTGCAGTAGGAATGCCTTTGATAGGCTTAATCGCCGTGGCGAAAGCCAACGGTAAAGTGATGGCGTTATTACCAGCCTTTGCTGCCACCGCATTAGCAGTGGCGATTTATATTATTATTGGCCCTGCATTTGCCGCCCCGCGTACCGCTTTGGTGGCGTTTGAAATTGGTGCAAGACCGTTTATTAGTCACCCTGATGCATTGATGCTGCTCGGTGGGCAAGAGTTTAATATTGCGCAATTGATTTATACGTTAGTGTTTTTCTCTGTTGTGATGTTTTTATCTTTATTTCCAGGCAAATTACTCGATAGCGTAGGTAAAATACTTACTCCAGTATTAATTATATTATTAGTCGGTTTAGCCAGTTCAGTGATTATTCTCCCCGGTGCAGCGGTAAATTTACCCGTTGGTGAGTATATTAATAATCCATTAACAAAAGGGATAATTGAAGGCTATAACACCATGGATACCCTGGCATCATTGATGTTTGGTATGTTGATTATTGATTTGTTACGCAAAAAAGGTGTTAACGACGCTGCCGATCAAACTAAGTATTTAGTCCGTGCAGCCTTTATTGCTGCTGGTGGACTCGCGTTTGTGTATGTGTCGCTATTTTACCTAGGTGCATCTGCTGGCGATTTTGCTATTGGCGCAGACAATGGTGGTCAAATTTTAACTAATTATGTCACTTATCATTTTGGCTCAATTGGCACATTAATGTTGTCAACAGTAGTTACGCTAGCATGCTTAACGACTGCGGTTGGTTTAGTCACAGCTTGTTCTGAATTTTTTAACGAGTTAATGCCAAGCTTGTCTTATAAATTGTTGGTCGTTTTGCTCAGTGTGATTTGTGCTACCGTTGCTAACGTTGGGTTAACCCAGTTAATTAGCATTAGTATTCCAGTGCTAATGACCATTTACCCAGTCGCCATAGCCTTGGTATTAGTAACGTTTTTAACAGAGCGTTTTGCTAGACCTGAGTTTTCGCATCGTATTGTGTTAAGTGTTGCACTATTTTTTGGTATTTTTGACGGGTTACAAACCGCTGGTATGGACATGAGTTTCCTTGATTTTATGCCATTGCATGCCGAGGGAATGGCTTGGTTGCTACCCACGGCGTTAACGGCGATAGTGTGTTTGTTTTTACCTAAAAATATGCCTCAAAAAGCCGATATTTAAACTTTAAATAAGTCATAATATACCCATCAATATAACGACGTTATGATAAATTATCTAACGTCGTTTTTTATTATTTATTGGATAATGCTTTGGCCAAACCTGCTTATCAACCGGATCCATTAATTAACCAGTTTCTTGATGATCTATGGTCAACCAAGGGGTTAAGTGACAATACTTTGGTGTCCTATCGTACTGATTTACAACATTTGGATCGTTATGTATCGGCTAAAGGGATCCATTTACTCGATGTTGACCAAGCCCAATTACGCGACTATCTAGCTATGCGCTTTGATAAACAATTTGCCAAAAGCAGTACCGCTAGATTGCTTAGCAGTTTACGGCGTTTTTATGCTTACTTATTAGTGAAGCAAAAAATTAGCCAAGATCCGACCGCATTAATTAAGTCGCCAAAGCTCGCGCGTCAGTTACCTGATACCTTGTCGGAGGCACAAATTGACAGCTTATTATCTGAGCCGAATACCGATGAACCTATTGAGCATCGTGATAAAGCCATGTTGGAACTCTTATATGCCACCGGCTTGCGTGTAACCGAGTTGGTCAGTTTAACCATGGAGCAAATTAGTTTGCGCCAAGGCTTGGTCAGGGTGATGGGTAAAGGCGGCAAAGAGCGCTTAGTTCCTTTAGGTGAGTTGGCTATTTCAGCCGTTGAGCAGTACATCAAGTTTGCTCGTGCTGAGTTATTAAGTATGAAGCAGTCTGATGTATTATTTCCATCACGACGAGGGCAAATGATGACACGGCAAACCTTTTGGCATCGGGTTAAGTTGTATGCTGCAAGGGCGGGGATTAGCTGTCATATATCACCGCATACGTTACGCCATGCTTTTGCTACTCATTTATTGAATCACGGTGCAGATCTTCGAGTTGTCCAACTTTTATTGGGACATAGTGATTTATCCACCACGCAAATATATACTCATGTAGCGAAAGTGCGTTTACAGCAGTTGCATAGCCAGCATCATCCACGCGGTTGAGTGCGATAATGATCAAATCGTTACATTTTAAGCATGTCAGTCTAGTTGCGTTAACGAAACTAAGTCTGTAAGTTTTATTCACTAAGTCGGGTCTATTGAACTGAACCCGTGCCATTTAGGAATTATCATGAAGTTAACCAAAACATTAGCCCTTGTTGCCAGCCTTGTTATTGCTCCTATTGTGTCAGCTGCACCTGCGACTGATGTCTCAAATGAATCTGCATTAAAGCAAAAGCTTACAGATACCTTGGGTGTCAATGTGTCGTTAATTCAACAATCTCCAATTGATGGTTTATATCAAGTACTAACCGATCGTGGAGTGTTATACGTGACCAAAGATGGCGCTAAGCTGTTTCATGGCAATCTGTATGATATCGACAAAGGGATGAAAAATTTAACCGAGGCTGCATTGGCCGGTCCTCGTATCGAACTGTTGAAACCATTTGAAGATGAGATGTTGGTTTATAAAGCTAAAAATGAGAAACACGTTGTCACTGTGTTTACTGATGTCGATTGTGGTTATTGCCGTAAGCTACACAGTCAGATGCAAGGCTATAATGATTTAGGTATTACCATTCGCTATTTAGCATATCCTCGTGCGGGTATTCCTTCTGCTAATGCTGATGAGATGCAAGCGGTATGGTGTGCTAAAGATCCTCTCAAAGCGATGTCAGAAGCAAAGTCAGGTGGTAAGGTCACTGCCGCGAGTTGTGATATCGATATCGCTGCTCAGTATAAGCTAGGCACATCTTTTGGTATTAACGGTACTCCTGCGTTGATTTTAGAAAATGGTGTTATGGTGCCGGGTTATCAAGCACCAGCTGACTTATTACGCACCATCGAAGCAAACTTATAAAGCATATTGATAAATCAATGTCGTAAAACGTGTGCTAAAAACGTAAAATTAAGGTGAGCTTAGGCTCACCTTTTTGTTATGCTTATTTCTCATATTACCCGATTAAGGTTGCCTTTTGTCTCATAGAATAGTCCGACGTCCTCAGGTTGATGATAGCCATTTACCCGCCTCTTTATCGCCATTATTGAAACAACTTTATGCTCGCCGTGGTGTGACTGAAGACAACTGTGATTTATTACTCAGTAAGTTATTACGCCCCGAGACGATGAAAGGGCTAGCGGAAGCTGCCATTGTCATTGCCGATGCCATTGCTGCTCAGCGGTCGATACTCATAGTTGGGGATTTTGACGCTGATGGTGCTACCTCAACTAGTGTATGTATGCTGGCACTGAAAATGATGGGGGCTCAGAATATTGATTACCTCATTCCAAACCGTTTTGATTATGGCTATGGTTTAAGTCCTGAAATTGTTGCTGTGGCATACTCTAAAAATGCCGATGTATTAATTACTGTTGATAATGGTATCTCTTCGATTGAAGGCGTGGCTGCAGCCAAGTTATTGGGGATGACCGTTGTCGTGACAGATCATCACTTGCCCGGTAATACCTTGCCTAACGCTGATGTTATTGTAAATCCAAACCAGCCAGGGTGTCAGTTTGCCAGTAAGTCTATTGCTGGTGTTGGGGTGGCATTTTATCTTATGTCAGCACTGCGCGCCGAATTAAGGCAACGTAATTGGTATCAACTACAACACATTGTAGAGCCTAATCTCGGCTCATTGTTGGATATTGTTGCTTTAGGGACGGTTGCTGATGTGGTGTCGCTAGACACTAATAATCGTATTTTAGTCAATGCAGGTTTACAGCGTGTTAGAAGTGGTCGTTGTCGTGTCGGTATTACTACTTTACTTGAAGTGGCAAAACGTAGCCCTGAAAAGATGGTTGCCGCCGATTTTGGCTTTGCGGTGGGCCCCAGATTAAATGCTGCTGGTCGTTTGGATGAAATGGCTTTAGGGGTTGAGATCTTACTGTGTGAAGACATCATGCTTGCAAGAAGAATGGCTGCCGAATTAGATGGCTTGAACCAAGAGCGCCGTGAACTTGAAACGGGTATGCAGCAAGAGGCATTAAAGAGTCTATCGAAAGTATCACTAAATGAGGATGATTTACCTTGGGGGATTGCTATCTTTCAGGATGATTGGCATCAAGGGGTGATTGGTATTTTGGCCTCACGGATTAAGGATCGCTATCATCGGCCGGTTATTGCTTTTGCTGATGCCGGTGATGGGACGATTAAAGGCTCGGCTCGTTCAATTAAAGGCTTGCACATGCGCGATGTGCTCGAGCGTATCAATAGCCTCTATCCAGGGATGATAACTAAATTTGGCGGCCATGCGATGGCTGCAGGACTCTCGTTAAAAGCTGATGTGTTTGAACTCTTTACCCAAGCCTTTGATGATGCCGTGAGGGAGGTATTAGATTATGAGCAACTCACAGGAGAGCTTCTGTCTGATGGTGAGTTACCGAGTGATTTAATGACGCTCGATATGGCCTTTTTATTACGTAATGCTGGGCCTTGGGGGCAGTCATTTGAAGAGCCGCTATTTGATGGCATGTTTAATGTTGTCCAGCAGCGTATCGTCGGCGAGAAACACTTAAAGCTATTATTAGAGACGCAGTGTGGCAGCACTATGTTAGATGCAATTGCCTTTAATGTGGACTTAGCCATATGGCCTGATGCAACGATTAAACATGCTCGCGTGGTTTATAAGCTTGATGTGAATGAGTTTAGAGGTAACCAAACCGTGCAGTTAATGGTGGATTACATTGAACCCTTGTAATCGCAATTTAATTGTTATTTAGCTTAGAGTTTTAGGTTTGTTCTGTGTTCTAAGAGCAACAGCACTGTAGCGTTAACTTGTCGATACAACTAAAACAAAAAGGCCTCGCAATGCGAGGCCTTTTTGTTAAATCTTATAAAGTTATTTGGTACAGGTGAGAGGACTTGAACCTCCACGCCCTTGCGAGCATCAGCACCTGAAGCTGACGTGTCTACCAATTCCACCACACCTGCAAAACATGTATCGCGAAATAACTTTATTTTTATTAGTCGCAGTAGCCACCAATATCAATATGGTGCCCGAACCCGGAATCGAACCAGGGACACGAGGATTTTCAATCCTCTGCTCTACCGACTGAGCTATTCGGGCGACGGACGCAATTTAAAGGATTTTGACCTGTTGAGTCAACTTGTTTTTAATGTTTTTATCAAAATTTGTTTCGTTTGAACGTATTTTGGTCGTATCGAATATTATTCGGCCAAAGCATCGTATTGTAATCAATACTGCATTTCATGATGGTTAGTGGATTAAATGATGTTAAGGTGCCTTTTTTACCCGTGTCATCAGCACGCAAAGTAAAAATACCGTTAACTATGTAGCGATGAGATCTGCTGATATTGTTTAGTTAGGTATAAAAAACGCTCCTAGGAGCGTTTAATACTAAATACCAGTTGCTGTCATTTGACTAGTTAGATACAAGCTCATTATTTGGAAAGTTAGCTTTCATTACTGTTTTGACGTTTTGTTGAAGCTTTTCCTGACCTAGCTCCTCATACGCTTGAGCCATAATTTCTAATGCTCGTTCGGTTGAAGGCGTTCCTGGAAACTTCTCCATCACTGATTGAGCACGAACAGCAGCAGCACTCCATGCATTCATTTTAATATAATATTCAGCAACTTGGATAGAATATTTAGCTAAACGGTTCTTTAAGAACTGCATACGTTGTTGTGCATCAGCAGAATACTTACTGTCTGGATACGATTTAATCAATCTATCGAAATCTTTAAATGCATCTTGGGCATATTTAGGATCACGATCGGTACGATCAATATTCATTAAATCGTGAAATAAGTAATTATCTGCCTGCATATTCGTTAAACCACGCATATAATAGACGTAATCTATATTAGGATGCGTTGGATTGAGGCGTAAAAAGCGATCAATATTGGCAAGTCCTGATGCAGCATCATCCATTTTGTAATACGCATAAATCAAGTCTAATTGAACTTGAGTTTTGTGCGGACCAAATGGAAAACGAGAGTCCAATGCTTCAAGTGAACGGACGGCTTTAGAGTAATTACCTAATTCCATTGACGTTCTTGCTTGAGAATACAGGACCTCAGGTGATGCTTTACTGGCAACATCATCGTCTTCAGGACTGCTACTACAGGCTGTTATAGCCAGTGAAAGTAATACTAGGGCGGCACCTTTGGCAATTTTATTCATACTTGAATTTAATTCTTTTTAAGTTGTTGTTAAGAATTTTTCCATTTCACGGTAAAATAGAAAACATCCGATTGTAACAGATAGCACATTCACTTTGGACCCCTAAACTGGGGTACGGTTCCTATGACACAAGAGATTAATCTAAAAAGCGAGATAACAGCAACACAAACTGGTCTGAGATTAGACCAAGCATTAGCTGGTTTGTTCCCTGACTACTCGCGCACACGCATCAAGGAATGGATCCTATCTGGTGCAATTACTGTTGACGGTATCACAGTCGACAAGCCACGGGAAAAGGTTTTCGAAACTCAACTGATTGAAGTGACCGCCACTCTTGAAGAAGAAGTGCGTGCACAAGCGCAAAAAATCGATCTCGATATTATTTATGAAGATGATCATATTATCGTGGTTAATAAGCAAGCAGGTTTAGTTGTGCATCCAGGTGCGGGTAATGCCGACGGCACATTGATGAATGCACTGTTGCATCATTGTCCTAGTATCGAGCTCGTTCCACGCGCTGGTATCGTGCACCGTTTAGATAAAGACACCACTGGGTTAATGGTTGTAGCCAAAACGGTTGAAGCGCAAACGCATTTAGTTGCAGCATTACAAGCTCGCGATATTGTTCGTGAATACGAAGCGATTGTATTGGGCACTATGACTGCGGGTGGCACGGTTGATGAACCTATCGAGCGTCATGCTACTAGACGTACTCAAATGGCAGTGATCCATGGTGGTCGCCCATCGGTGACTCATTACCGTGTTGCTGAAAAATTCCGTGCTCATACTCGTTTACGTTTACGTTTGGAATCTGGTCGTACACATCAAATTCGTGTTCATATGGCGCATATTGGTCATGAGTTAGTTGGCGATCCTGTTTATGGTGGCCGTCCTCGCCCACCTAAATCAGCTAGCCCTGAGTTTTTTGAATTACTCAAAGGTTTTAAGCGTCAAGCTTTACACGCGGTGCGTTTAGAACTTGCTCATCCGTTTACCTGTGAAATTATGACTTGGCATGCGCCTATTCCTGATGACATGGTTGAGCTGACAAAAGCACTACGAGTTGACACTGAGCTTAACCCGATAGTTTATTTATAATGCTTAAGCACGATTGGCCAATACCTGAAAATGTTGCCATTGCGATAACAAATCGCTTTGGTGGTGTTAGTGTTAGCCCTTTTGATAGTTTAAATTTAGGCTTACATGTAGGCGACAAGCCTCAAGATGTATTGACTAATCGTGCGATATTAAGTCAGCAATTTGCATTACCGGCAGAGCCTACTTGGCTCGAGCAAGTTCATGGTACTAACATTGTCGAACTTCAAACATTGGCGGCTGATAGTGCTTTAACCTTTGCCGATGGCAGTTACAGTAATCAGTTTGGTCATGTATGTGCGGTAATGACGGCGGATTGTTTACCGATATTATTATGTAATCAACAGGGCACTGAAGTTGCTGCTGTTCATGCTGGTTGGCGTGGCTTATGTGAGGGAGTAATCGAGCAAGCATTAGCGATGTTTCAGTCTCCAGCGGCAACATTAATCGCTTACTTTGGACCAGCAATTGGCCCTAGTGCATTTGAAGTGGGTAGTGAAGTGCGCGATGCTTTTATTAGTAAAGATCCACAGGCTTCAAAGTGCTTTGTTCCTCATAACACCAAATATTTCGGAGATTTAGTCGGATTAGCTAAGTTGCGCTTATCTGCAGCTGGTGTACATCAAACCTATAATGCCGATGTTTGTACCTTTGCAGATCCACATTTTTTTTCCTATCGCCGCGATCAGCAAACAGGTCGAATGGTATCATTAATTTGGCTTAAATCTTAGCCTGCTATTATTGACAGTATCCAAGTCTAAAAAATAATCGATTTGTTGATCTAGATTAAGTTTTAACCTTGAATTTACATTAAATGGCCCCATCTTTAAGTTAACAAATTATTCGTTTCTGAATTAATTTCCCATTTTATCAGTATCAGATTCCTAGGAGGTTGTATGAGACTCGATCGTATGACTAATAAGTTTCAAATTGCCATTTCTGATGCCCAATCATTAGCATTGGGGCGCGACCATCAATTTATTGAACCTATTCATTTAATGATGGCACTATTAAATCAAGATTCTGGCTCTATTCATTCTCTACTCACTCAAGCGGGTATTCGCGTAAGCGCGCTTCGCTCTGCAATTAGCCAAGACTTAGAGCGTTTACCGCAAGTTGAAGGCACGGGTGGGGATGTCCAGTTGGCGCAAGGATTAATTCGATTACTTAACCTGTGCGACAAACTGGCCCAAAAACGTAAAGATAAATATATTTCATCAGAACTCTTTGTTTTGGCTGCATTGGAAAATAACGATCCGCTTGCCAAAGCCTTAAAAGATTCTGGTGCGACTAAAGAATTAATGGAAAAAACCATTGAAGATATGCGCGGTGGACAGAAAGTTGATGATCCTAATGCAGAAGATCAACGTCAAGCACTGAAAAAGTTTACCGTTGATTTAACCGAACGCGCAGAACAAGGTAAATTAGACCCTGTTATTGGCCGTGACGAAGAAATCCGCCGCACGATCCAAGTTTTACAACGCCGTTCTAAAAATAACCCCGTACTTATTGGTGAGCCCGGTGTAGGTAAAACGGCTATTGTCGAAGGCTTAGCACAACGCATTGTTAATGGTGAAGTCCCTGAAGGGATTAAAAATAAACGGGTATTATCATTAGACATGGGCTCGTTAATAGCGGGCGCCAAATATCGCGGCGAATTTGAAGAACGCTTAAAAGCGGTATTAAATGAACTCTCTCAAGAAGAAGGCCAAGTCATTCTCTTTATTGATGAGCTGCATACCATGGTCGGCGCAGGTAAAGGTGAGGGGGCAATGGATGCGGGTAATATGCTCAAACCTGCATTAGCACGCGGTGATTTACATTGTGTCGGTGCAACAACTCTGGATGAATATCGTCAATATATTGAAAAAGATGCAGCACTAGAACGTCGCTTTCAAAAAGTGATTGTTGATGAGCCCAGTGTTGAAGACACTATTGCTATTTTACGTGGTTTAAAAGAGCGCTACGAATTACATCACCATGTGGAAATTACCGATCCTGCCATTGTAGCCGCGGCAACTATGTCACATCGTTATATTTCTGATCGAAAACTACCCGATAAAGCCATCGACTTAATTGATGAAGCTGCGTCGAGTATTAGAATGCAAATTGACTCTAAACCTGAAGCTCTCGATCGATTAGAGCGTCGTGCTATTCAGCTTAAATTAGAAGAGCAGGCGTTAAGTAAAGAGTCTGATGAGGCCAGCCGTAAACGTCTCGAGTTTTTGCAACTTGAGTTAAGAGACGTTGCAAGTAAAGCAGCTGAGATGAATGAAATTTGGCATACCGAAAAAGCTGCATTAGCGGGAACCCAACACATTAAAGCCGATTTAGAACAGGCAAGAATGGACTTAGAAGTGGCTAGGCGTGCGGGTGATTTAACGCGGATGTCAGAATTGCAGTATGGACGGATCCCTGAACTTGAAAAACAGTTAGATTTAGCCTCACAGGCTGAAATGCAAGACATGACATTGCTGCGCAATAAAGTGACCGATGTTGAAATTGCCGAAGTGTTATCAAAAGCTACCGGTATACCGGTATCAAAAATGCTTGAAGGTGAACGAGAAAAGCTATTGCACATGGAAGATGCGCTTCATCATCGTGTTATTGGTCAAAATGAAGCTGTTGATGCAGTCGCTAATGCCATTCGTCGAAGTCGTGCAGGACTTGCTGATCCTCAACGTCCAATCGGCTCGTTTTTATTTCTTGGTCCAACCGGTGTTGGTAAAACTGAGTTGTGCAAAGCATTAGCCAAGTTTTTGTTTGATACTGAGTCAGCCTTAGTGCGTATTGATATGTCTGAGTTTATGGAAAAGCACACAGTCTCTCGACTAGTTGGTGCACCTCCAGGTTATGTTGGCTATGAAGAAGGTGGATATTTAACCGAAACCGTTCGACGTAAACCTTACTCAGTCATCTTGTTAGATGAAGTTGAGAAAGCACATCCAGACGTATTTAATGTATTACTGCAAGTCTTAGATGATGGTCGGTTAACCGACGGCCAAGGCAGAACGGTTGATTTTAAAAACACCGTTATCATTATGACCTCAAATCTCGGTTCAGATATTATCCAAGAGGGCTTTGGTCATACAAGTTATGAGGATATGAAAGCGGGAGTCATGAATGTGGTGATGCAGAGTTTTCGTCCTGAGTTTTTAAATCGCATCGATGAGTCTGTGGTATTCCATCCCTTAGATGCAGAAAACATTAAACACATTGCCAGTATTCAATTCGAGTTACTGCGCAAGCGTTTGATTGAAAAAGAGTTCGATATAGAGTTATCTGATGACGCATTATCTTTAATTGCTGAAGCTGGATTTGATCCTGTATATGGTGCAAGGCCATTAAAACGAGCATTGCAACAAGAAGTAGAAAATCCTTTAGCGCAAAAACTACTTCGCGGCCAATTACTGCCAGGTAAAATGATTAAAGTCGTTGTGGAAGATGGCAAGCTAGCCTTCATTCAATAAGACTCGGTAACCTCGACATCTAAAGTGGTTATAACAAAGGGAGCATTTGCTCCCTTTTTCGATTATTGACTCTGACAAAATAAGCTGACTCGCTCGGTATTTTCGGCTATTGCAGCTTGTCTTTGCTCTTCCGTCATAGCAACAGTCTCACCAGTGTCTTTATTTTGTTGATTTAACTTGCTGTGAGTCTGTAACACACTGAGGCTATGTTTAGCATTTTCACAGATATCTTTGGCTTGTTGCTTATCTTTTTCGTTAATAATTTTTGCCGATTTCTCTAGTTCAGTCTCAACCTTGGTAGAAGATTTTTTTTGGGGCACATAAGTGCCAATTTTTGCGGGTTCCATATCTTCAGTATAAATTTTGCGGGCATCTATATTTGAGGGTTGTTGCTGACTGTAATGTACAACTCCAGCATCATCTACCCAAGTATAAATAGTCCCTGCGAATAAGGATGTGCTAAATGCTAAAGCGGCTAAACTGATAACTAAACGCATAATTCCCATTTGAGTATCCTAGAGCTAATTGACGTTATGCTTGAACGTTTCAAAAATATGCTATCTTTGAGTATAAATCCAACATTTGAAACGATAGTGTATAAAGTGTATGCAAAATTCACCCAATCACCCAGTAAAAAATAAAGGTATTTACTTATTACCTAACTTATTTACCACAGCTGGATTGTTTTCCGGTTTCTATGCTGTCATTTCATCTATGAATGGTCACTTCGAGTCTGCTGCTATTGCTATCTTTATTGCCATGATTTGTGACGGACTTGATGGCAGGGTTGCCAGGTTAACAAATACTCAAAGTGATTTTGGTGCTGAATATGATAGCTTGGCCGATATGGTCTCATTTGGTATGGCTCCAGCTATTCTTGTCTACAACTGGGCTTTACAGGATTTAGGTAAAATAGGTTGGTTAGCGGCATTTATCTATTGTGCATGTGCAGCATTAAGATTAGCTCGATTTAATACTCAGGTTGGTGTTGCTGACAAACGATTTTTTCAAGGCCTTGCCAGTCCAGCAGCTGCGGCATTAATTGCTGGCAGTATTTGGAGTGGTTCCGAATATAAGCTCGATCCTACAGACATAAATTATCTCGCTGCATTAATAACGACAATGACTGGACTGCTCATGGTCAGTAATTTTCGCTATCACTCGTTTAAGGAAGTTGATTGGCGAGGAAAAGTGAATTTTGTCGTGATGTTATTGCTGGTGGGAGTATTTGTCATTATCTCTGTTGAACCTGCTATTATCCTTTGCCTTGGTTTCTATATATATGCACTATCTGGTCCTGTGATTACTATTAACACCATAAAGAAGTTAAAAGTAGCGCACATTGTTGGTGATGAGCCGATTGCACCAGACCTACAACAAACCCCAATTCCAGATTCGTCTAATGACATCACTCACGCAGGTGGTAATAGCCATAATGCAAATAAGAAAAGTGAAACTTAAAATATACTCAATTATTAGCATAGTGCTTATCAACAGGGTTCACCGTTATTGCTAATAGGTATAAAGAGTAAAGCCAGCTAGGGTTTTCTCGCAAAACTTAATAAAATGATGTCTTTTTTGACCAATCCTTAAAGTTTGTACTATAGTTTTTATCCCTATTGGTATTAAAAGGGGATCTGGGTGATTGCAAGGTTCCAGTTACCAATAGCTATTTTGCATAAAAATAAACCTCATTGAATGATTTTAGTACTGTGTTGTTTGAATAGTGTTCGGTTGAATGCTGTTTTGCTAAAAACGTTTAAAAAGGCCTTGCACAAAATCTTGTGGTGCCTATAATCCGCATCCACTGACACGGCAGACAGCGAAAGCGGTTACCGAGTTGGGTTGAGTTAGGTGGTTCATATCACTGGATTCAAGGCGAAAAGAAAGTTTGAAAAAACACTTGACGCCGACACGGGAAAGCGTAGAATACGCACCCCAAGCCAACGACCTAGCGTCCTACGGCGATGTCTGAAAAATCGACATCACGCTCTTTAACAATCTAAACAAGGAATCTGTGTGGACATTCACAGGTATTGAGTTATTCGAAATTGTCTTCTGTTCTTCGGAATGTTGGCAATCAAAAAATTTAAACTCAATGCAACGATGAATGTTCATAGTAATATGTACAAAGACTTATTTCGCTTCGGTGAGATAAGCAATCAGAATTCATTGAGCCGAATCGTAAGATTCAAAAAACTTTAATTGAAGAGTTTGATCATGGCTCAGATTGAACGCTGGCGGCAGGCCTAACACATGCAAGTCGAGCGG